>Ga0209963_1000041_pt1 | contig 692521 bp, 653 predicted proteins | sample ThiBio_1000_biof_2_FD_183957 | JGI IMG/M metagenome (GOLD analysis project Ga0209963, IMG submission 183957) | Wastewater bioreactor microbial communities from Cape Town, South Africa - Thiocy_cont_1000_biof (SPAdes) | ecosystem: Engineered > Bioreactor > Thiocyanate-remediating >...
GCCGCTGCCGCTCATCAAGCACCGGCGACAACGTCTCGTACTTGCGCGTCAACTGCTCCACCACCGTCATACACAGACGGTAGCCCGCGCGCCCACCGATCGTTCATATTATTTACATGCGTGTCCTTACCGCAGCGCCGGGTATCCGCGCAGGTGGGTCTCGATGAGGCGTTGGACCGGTTCGACTCTGAGCTGCCGGACCGGCCCACCGACCCGGACAGCGTCATCGACGAGTTGGTCCGCCTGGCGGAACCCGGCATCACCTCCAGCGCCGGGCCGCGATTCTTCGGATTCGTGATCGGCGGCGCGCTGCCAGCCGCGTCCGCTGCGGACATTCTCGCGGTGGGTTGGGATCAGACAGTGTTCAACGCGGTGCTCTCGCCCAGCGGGGCGGCCGTGGAACAGGCCGCCGGTCGGTGGATCAAGGATCTGCTCGGCATTCCGCAGCACGCGACGGTCGGGTTCGTGACGGGCGCGCAGGCGTCGAACACAGTGGGGCTCGCCGCGGCTCGGCAGCACGTGCTGGCGCGCGCCGGTCACGATGTGTCCACGCGCGGTCTGATCGGGGCGCCGGCCGTCCGGGTGGTGGCGGGCACGGAGCGGCACGCGACCATCGACGCGTCGTTGCGGTTGCTGGGTCTGGGCACGGACTGCATCGAGCCCGTGGCCACTCTGCCCAACGGCGAGATCGATACCGCGGATCTGGCGCGGGTTCTCGCGGAGGGGTCGACAGGGGCTTCCGAGGCTTCCGAGCGGCCGACGATCGTGTGCCTGCAGGCAGGGAACGTCAACACCGGCGCCTTCGACGATCTGCGCGCGGGCTGCGACATCGCGCATACGTACGACGCCTGGGTCCATGTGGACGGGGCGTTCGGCCTCTGGGCCGGGGCGTCGCCGACGCTGCGTCATCTGGTCGACGGGGTGGATCTCGCCGACTCCTGGTGCATGGATGCGCACAAGTGGCTCAACGTCCCCTACGACTCGGCGCTGGCGATCTGCGCCCATCCCGACGCGCAGGTCGCGGCCATGTCCTATTCCGCGGCCTACCTCACCGGCTCGGAGCAGGCATCCTATGGGCCGGGCGATCTAGTGCCGGAGTCGTCAAGGCGCGCTAGGGGTTTCGCGGTCTGGGCGGCACTGAAGGAGCTCGGTCGGGACGGGGTCGCGGACCTCGTCGATCGGTGCTGCGCGCTGGCCCGGCGATTCGCCGAGGGGCTCGCGGCCGGCGGGGCCGAGATCGTGAATGACGTGGTGATCAACCAGGTGCTGATCGACTTCCCCGGTCGGGATGTGGATGCGATCGCGGCCGAGGTGCAGGCGGGCGGCACCTGCTGGCTCGGCGGCACGACCTGGCGAGGGCGCCGGCTACTGCGCGTGTCGGTGTCGAACTACGCGACGACCGAGGCGGACGTGGATATGTCCGTGGCCGCGATTCTGAAGGCCGCGGCCGGGCACTGATCGGACTCGGGCCGCACTGTTCGAGCCCCATCTAACCTCGCGCGAGTGTGCGTAAAGCAGGGACATTCAGGACAGAATGCTGCAGGATGCACACCCTTGTTTGTCTTGTCTGCCTCGGAGTGCGAGTGCTGCAGACGGGCGTGAGTAAAACAGGGACATTCCGGACGGAATGCTGCAGGATGCACACCGTTGTTTGCTTGGAGTGTGAGTGCTGCAGACGGGTGTGAGTAAAACCGGGACATTCAGGACAGAATGCTGCAGGATGCACACCGTTGTTTGTTTGGAGTGTGAGTGCTGCAGCAACCTGTCGCATTTGTCCCAGTTACATGCACACCCCGGAGGCATTACGCAGACGGCGCCGAAACATGCCGGACATCGCCCCGCAGCGCGCACGGGGCACGGGCCGCGAACTTTCGCGACCCGGGCCCCGTGCCCATGAAGAGCCCGCCCACTACGAGCTACAGTCGGTCAGCCCTCATCCGCGGCATTCCCGGACTCCACCGGGCCAACTTCCACGGTGTCGGAATCCACGGTGCCGGAAGGCTTTCCGCCCGTGATCGTGATCTTCTGCGGCTCGGAGCCGGCATACGCGCCCGCCACGCGCACCGTCAGCACGCCCGCGTCGTAGCTCGCGGACAGCGCATCCGCGGTGACCCGCTCGGGAAGCGTGAACGACCGCCGGAAGGCGCCGTAGCGGAACTCCTTCAGGGAGCGGCCGTCCGAGTCGTCGGTGCGCTCGTCGCGCCGCTCGCCGGAGATCACCAGCGATGCGCCGTCCAGCTCGACGCTGATGTCCTTCTCGAAGTCGAGTCCGGGCAGGTCCAGCTTCACCAGTGCGTCGTCGCCGTCACGCACGATTTCCGCGGCGGGGGCGAAAGCGGCGAGCCGGCTCGTCATGGCGGAGCCCGTACGTACCGGGAACGGCCGTGCCGGGAAGGCGCGGCGGATCATGGCGTCGAACTCGGCGAACGGGTCACGACGGGTCATGAGAGTGAGGGACATGGCAGTTCTCCTTGCGGGGTCTGGTCGCGGGGATGCGACCGTGTGGTCCTCTTCCGATGAGCGTCGCGGTTGCTCAGCCCATCACCTTCCATAACTTGAGTCGACTCGACTCAATTCCCGAAACGCGATCGCTGTGAGCGAACACGCCAGCCCGGATCAAAGTCCGTTCTGTCGGGTATGACGCTGTTCTCGGACCGGGCGCTGCGGGCACAGCCGGGCACGACCGGGCACCACGCAACCCGAGGCGCCGTGATCGCGCGCTGCGCGCGAACATCGTCATCAGCGGTGACCGCCTTCGGAGCGAACCGGCCCGTCGCGCGCAGCGCGCGAACAGCGTCATGGGCGGTTTTCGCAGCGCGCCGGGCCGACCCCCGTACCGACCGGGCCGATCGCACGCGGCATGCGCGCCCCACCTGCGCCCCGACGGGTAGCGTCGACGGACATGACGGAGATCCACGAAATGTCGGCACTCGAGCTCGCGGCCGCCTACCGCGCCGGGCAGGCAAGCCCGACCGAGGCCGTCGACGCGTTCATGGCGCGGATCGAGGCGCATTCCGACGCGCTCGGCGCGTTCGTCACGGTGACGGCCGACGCGGCGCGGACCAAGGCGCAGCGGGCGACCGAGAAGCTGCGCGCCGCACTGGTTTCCGGCGACGCGCTGCCGCCGCTCTTCGGGATCCCTACGGCCGTCAAGGATCTCAACTCCACGGCGGGCGTGCGCACGACCTTCGGGTCCGTGGTGTTCGCGGACTTCGTGCCGACGGTCTCCGACGAGATCGTGCTGCGCATGGACCGCGCGGGGATGATCTCGCTCGGCAAGACGAACACGCCCGAGTTCGGCTCGCCGTGTTACACCGAGCCGGACGTCGCCCCGCCTGCGCGCAGTGCCTACGACCTCACCCGGTCGGCCGGCGGTTCGTCGGGCGGTGCGGCCGCTGCCGTGTCCGGCGGGCTGCTGCCGATCGCGCAGGCGTCGGACGGCGGGGGCTCGATCCGCATTCCGGCCAGCGTCACCGGCCTGGTCGGGTTCAAGCCGAGCCGCGGCCGGGTGACCCGCGGGCCGGTGTTCGGGGATTTCACTGGGCTCTCCACACCTGGCCCGATGGCCCGCACGGTACGCGACTCTGCTGCGCTGCTGGACGTTCTCGCGGGGCCGGCAGCCGGCGAGCCGAGTTGGGCGCCGCCGCTGCCGCCCGGCGAGACGTACCTCGGCTGGTGCGATCGCCCACCCGGGAGACTGCGGATCGCGCGGTGGTCGGATGCCGCGTTCACCGACGAACCGGTCGATCCGCAGGTGCGCACCGCCTACGAGCGGGCCGCCGCGCTACTGTCGGAGCTCGGTCACGAGATCGTCGACGTGGCACCGCCTATCGGACCGGACGTGCTGCCGACGTTCGAGGTGGTGTGGTCGGTGTCCGCCGCGCTGATGCCCGTGCCGGATGAGGCCGAGCCGCTGCTCCGCCCGCTCACGCGCTGGCTGCGCTCGCGCGGGAATGCCGTCGCCGCACCGGATTTCGGCACCGCGCTGATCGCGCTGCGTCAGATCGCGGCCCGCGCTATCGTCGAACTCTCCGAATATGATGCCGTTCTCACCCCCACGCTGGCGCGATTGCCCGCAGCCGTCGGACAATTGCGCGACGACGAGGACCCAGCCGCCGACTTCGCCGCCCAGGTGCAGTACACGCCGTTCACCGCACAGTGGAACGTGACCGGCATGCCAGCGGTGTCGCTGCCGATGGGCTGGTCGGAGCCGACACCGTCCGGGGAGGTGTGGCCGATCGGGGTGATGCTGGCGGGCCGACCAGCGGCTGACCACCTGCTGTATTCGCTCGCGGCGCAGGTCGAGGAGGCGTGCAGCGATCCCGGCAATCCGTGGCGGCGGCCGGCGGTGGCGGTAGAGCTGCGCTGACGTCGCGCGAGACCGCGCGCGGCGCGGAAGCCACGCCTGACACGGAGTCCCTGATTGGGAAGACCCACGCGCCAGCGGTATGCGCCCAAGGCGCGAGCCGCAGTCCCGATCCCCCGGATCAGTCGCTCGGCAAGCACGCGTCACTACGCTCCAGATATGCATACGGCGATCGCGGGACCGGTCGCCGAGTCGATAGCGATCGCGCTGCTCCTGGCGAGCCTGGGGTTCGCCGTGCTCCGCCCGCGCGGTGCCAGCGAGGCCGTCGTCGCGGTGCCCGCCGCGCTCGCGGTGGTTGCCATCGGGATCGTGCCGTGGGCCGGTGCCTGGGACGTTCTGGCACGCTTCGGACCGACCGTCGTCTTCCTCGCCGGGATCCTGCTTTTCGGACACCTCGCCGCCGATGCCGGGGTGTTTCGTTACCTCGGCGCCGCGGCCGCGCGGGCCAGCCGCGGCCGCCCGACGCGGCTGCTCACGTTGGTGGTGCTGCTGGCGGCGCTTGTGACGGCCGTGCTGACTCTCGACGCGACCATCGTGCTCCTCACGCCCGTCATCCTTTCCGCGGCAACGGGTCTCGGCGTCGTACCGCGACCGCACCTGTATGCGACCGTTCGGCTCGCGAACAGCGCCTCGGTGCTGTTGCCGATCTCCAACCTCACCAACCTGCTCGCGTTCGCGTCGTCGAGCCTGACCTTCGGGCGGTTCACCGCGCTGATGGCTCTGCCATGGGTCTTCGTGTGCGTGTGCGAATGGTGCGCGCTGCGCGTCTTCTTCCGTCGGGATCTCGCCGATGCGGACACCCGCACCCTGTCGCGGGGCGAGACTCGCGACCATGACGTAGTTCTCGCCGCTGCCAGTCCGCCACGCTACGCGCTCACCACCACGGGGCTCACCGTCGTCGGGTTCGTGGTGATGTCCGCGCTGCACGTATCCCCGGCCTGGGCGGCGTTCGCCGGCTCGGCGGCACTGCTCGCGCCGCAATGGAAGTCGCGATCCATGTCCCGCCGGACGCGAGCGCGCCGACTGGTCCATGCGGCGAACCTGCCGTTCTGCGCTTTTGTACTCGCGCTGGCGGTGATCGTGGAAGGCGTTCTGACGCACGGCCTCGCCGGCGCCCTGGGGCGGCTGATCCCGTCCGGCACTGGGCTTCTCGGGCTGCTAGGGATGGCATTCCTCGCGGCGGCGATCGCGAATCTGGTGAACAACCTCCCGGCGACACTCGCGATGCTGCCGCTGGTGGCACCCTCCGGACCGCTCACCCTCGCGATGCTGCTCGGCGTGAATATCGGACCGAACCTGTCCTATGCCGGTTCTCTCGCCACCATGCTCTGGCGACGGTTGCTGCCGCCTGCACATCGTCCGCGCGCCAAGCGCTTTCACACCCTGAGCGTCGCCACCGTGCCGCTGATGCTCGCCGGCGCAACGACGCTGCTGTGGGCGGCGCTGCAGCTCTGACAGCTACGCGCGAGTATCAGGTGCGGAGGATCTTCTCCATCGTCCTGCCCTTCGCCAGTTCGTCCACGAGCTTGTCGAGGTAGCGGATCTGGCGCATCAGCGGGTCCGCGACCTCTTCGACCCGCACCCCGCACACCATCCCGGTGATGAGCCCCGCCTTCGGGTTGAGGCTTGCGCCGGCGAAGAAGTCCCGGAACGTGGTGCCGTCAGCGAGGTGGCGGCCGAGCGCCTCGTCGTCGAAACCCGTGAGCCAACAGATGATCTCGTCGACCTCGGCCTTGGTGCGGCCCTTGCGCTCCGCCTTGGCGACATAGTGCGGGTAGACCGAGGCCACGCTCGTGGTGAAGATCCGGCTCATAGCGATGAGGGTAGCGGCGAAGTCCGCTATGGGAGGTGGCCGCACGAGCTGGGCACGATGCCCCGCCGTATTCGACGGGCGGGGCCGGGGGCGCTGTCACCCGCGTGGTGCAGATGTCGGTCCATGACCGCAATGAGTCTGCGCCGGCGCAGGGCGGACCTTCCGTCCGCGAACGTCGTCATACTCGGCGGTTCGACAACGGGGGTGCCGAAAGACCGGCAACTCACAGCACCTTGACGATATTCGCCCGATAGGCCCGGAATCGACTGCCACCGACGCCGTCAGCCGATCACGCGGACATGCCGACGGTCGGCATGGAGGAGCGCTGCCGGAATCCGACGGTCGAACGTTGCGAGCACAGCGTCATGTACCGCGGCGAGATTGACGAGGTGCAGATCGGTGACCTGCCGATATCCCGCGAATCCGGACAACTGGATCGTCGGCTCGGCGAGGCTTGTGTCGTCGGCGAGAAACACCGAGCGCGGATCGGCCCGAATACTCCGTAGCGACGCCAGCGCCGCGGCGGGCGATGCCGCCCGCGCGCCGACGACGGCCGTGTTGAGCGCGAGGCGCACCAGGCCGGCCTCGGTGACGGGCGTCGTCGCGAACCGCGCGGTACCGGCGAACCAGTCGCTCGCCTGTCGATGGTGGACATGGTCAGGATGGACAAGCGCCAGGAGGACATTGACGTCAGGGAGTTCGAGTCGGTCAATCGTCGGCGAGGGCATCGGCAACCATGTCGTCGGTGATCACATGCCCTGGTGTGCTGGGCAAGAGCACAAGTCCGCGCGGCGTCGACGGATTCGGCGGTGTTTCGCTCGCGAGTCCAGCAAGGGCGATCTCGGACACCGCGGAGCCGAGTGTGGTGCCACGCGCACGCGCACGAGCCCGCGCCGCCACGAGCACCCGCTCGTCGAGGTCAATCGTCGTACGCATACGCACAGCGTATCGCATCACGCATCAATGTGAGGCCGAGAGCGGAACAAGGCGCCGACACCGCAGGGGTCAACCGCGCATGTCGGCAATCCCGATCGGACAGGTGAGACCGGAGGCGCCGCCATACACGTCGTGTATATTTCCGTGCATGAACGAGATTCGCGCGCTCCGCCGCGCGGCGGGGCTGTCGCAGGCCGCGCTGGCTGATCTGGTCGGCCTGTCGCAACCGAACATCTCGGCATACGAATCGGGGGTTCGGCAGCCAAGCGCGGAAACACTGGCGCGGATCGAAGTCGCGTGCCGTCCGCGGCCGTCAGCGGTGCTGACCGCGCACCGAGACGAGGTGCTGCGCATCGCCGATCGGCACAAGGCGAGCAATGTGCGCGTCTTTGGTTCGGTGGCACGCGGCGAGGACACCGCGGAATCCGACATCGATCTCCTGGTTCGGTTCGCGGAGGGCACCAGCCTGCTCGATCTGGTCGGTCTAGTCGACGATCTGGAGCAATGCCTAGGCATTCACGTGGACGTCGTTTCCGAGAAAGCACTCGGCAAGCGGAATAATTCGATCCGCCGCGACGCGGTACCCGTGTAGGCATCCGAATAGACCAGTGAAATGACAAAGGGCACCGGCGAAGAGGGCCGCCGATCTCTTCTGGTCTCGCATTATGGCGAATCCGTGGTCGAATCCCTCGAAGCCGTCACCGACTACTGCGGGGAGGCCGCGCTTGTCGTAGCGAAAGGTCGCGTTGCATTCGACGAAGACATATTGCTGCGGAGGTCGGTCGAGGCGATCATCAACCGGATCGGCAACACCATCCGGCGGCAATTTCCGGAGCGCCTCCTCGCCGCTTTCCCGGGCCAGCCGTGGCAGGATATCGTCGCCATGCGCATACGGATGGCGCACATCGACGCGGAGAACGATCCCGACATCATGTGGGACACCATTGTCCGGGACGTACCGAAACTGCGTCGATACATCGACGAAAAAATCCTCGGCCGAGGGACTTCGATTCGGTAACCCTATTCCGACGCAGCGCCTACTCCGACCGCGCGGCTTGCTCGACTTCCATCCGGTGGATATCGAGCGTGCAGCCGTTGGGGCCGTGGTTGCAGTAGCCGGCCGGATTCTTGTGCAGGTACTGCTGGTGGTAGTCCTCGGCGTAGTAGAAGGTGCCGGCATCGGTCGCCGAACGGATCTCGGTGGCCGGCTCGCCGCGGCCGTGTTCGGCCAGGACCGTGGTGAAGGCGTCGCGAGTGGCCAGCGCGACATCCCGTTGCGCATCCGTCGTGTAGAAGATCGCGGACCGGTACTGGGTGCCGATGTCGTTGCCCTGCCGGTTGGCCGTGGTCGGATCGTGGTTCTCCCAGAACGCCTTGAGTATCGCGGCGAACGTCGTCATCTGCGGGTCGTACACCACGAGAACCGTTTCGGCATGGCCGGTTCGGCCGGTGCAGACCTCTTCGTAGGTCGGGTTCGGGGTGAACCCGCCCTGGTAGCCGGCGGCGGTCGTGATCACACCGGGCAGTCGCCAGAAGATGCGCTCGGTGCCCCAGAAGCAGCCCATGGCCAGCGAGGCGACCTCGGCGCCTTCCGGCCACGGCGGCACGGTCGGCGTGCCCAGGACCGCATGGGTGCCGGCGTGCGGCATGAGGTCGGGCCGGCCGGGCAGGGCGGTCTCTGCGGTGATCGGCGGTGCGGTATTCGGTGCGGTATAGGCGGCGCTCACGGCGCTGGTGAACCAGGACATGCCCCCAGCGTAGGAGCATCGGCGCGGCGGGGCCGAGGCCGTGCATCACGCCGAAGCCCGCGACCGTGCCGAATCGGTTTTCGCGACGCCGTAGGCTGGCCGGGTGGCTGATTCGCAGATGACGTACCGCCGCCTCGGCACCTCCGGGCTCACGGTGTCCGCCGTGGGCCTCGGCTGCAACAACCTGGGCAGGCCGAACAGCGTCACGGCCGACCCGGCCGCCGCGACCGCGGTGGTGCGGGCCGCGCTGGACGCCGGGATCACCTTCTTCGACACGGCCGACGTGTACGGCGCGCCGTGCGGACGCTCCGAGGAGTTGCTCGGCGCAGCTCTCGGCGCGGAGCGCGAGAACGTCGTCATTGCAACGAAGTTCGGCATGGACGCGCGCGGCGCGAACGGCCGCGACTTCGGCGCCCGCGGCTCGCGGCGGTATATCCGGCAGGCGGTGGAGGCGTCGCTGGGGCGCCTGAACACGGACTGGATCGATCTCTACCAACTGCACGAGCCCGACGCCGAGACGCCCCTCGAGGAGACGCTCGCCGCACTGGACGATCTGGTGCGCGCCGGAAAGGTCCGCTACCTCGGGCACTCGAACTTCTCGGGGTGGCAGCTGGCGGACGCGGCCTGGACGGCCCAGTCGGCCTCGCGGACGCCGTTCATCTCGGCCCAGAACCACTACTCGCTACTGCACCGCGACGCGGAACGCAACCTGATCCCGGCCGCGCATGCGTTCGGGGTCGGTGTGCTGCCGTTCTTCCCGCTGGCCAACGGCCTGCTCACCGGCAAGTACACGCGCGACCACGCGCCCGAGGACAGTCGGCTGCAGAAGTTCAAGCCGGCGCTACTCGAGTCCGCGCCGTGGGCGGCGCTGGGGAAGCTGCAGGTGTTCGCGGACGAGCGCGGCATCGGCATGGTCGACGTCGCGGTCGGCTGGCTGCTGGCCCAGCCGCAGGTCGCGTCGGTGATCGCCGGTGCGACCCGGCCCGAGCAGGTCGCCGCCAACGCCACGGCGACGTCCTGGCAACCCACCGACGAGGATCTTGCCGCGATCGACGAGATCCTGCCCCCGCCGGCGTGACCGGTCAGGCCTCACGGCGGCACGGCCACACGCCCGAACGACCCGCACCGCCCGAACAGCCCGCACCGCCCGCCACGTCGACCGTTCCCGCCCGTCCGCACCGGGCCGCCGTCGCCGCGGTGGCCGTCGTGTTCACGCTCAACGGGATCGCCATGGCCGCGGCCGTCTCCCGCATGCCCGACATCAAGGCGCACATCGGCGCGAGCCCCACCGAACTGGCCTTTGCCCTCGTGTGCGTGGGCATAGGATCGGTCGTCGCCATGCCGTTCGCCGGACGGCTCGTGCAGCGGTTCGGCACCCGCGCGATCTGCCTCCTCTTCGCCACCGTCGCCGTCATCGCATGGTCGCTGGTGCCGCTCGCCGGGTCCGTTCCGCAGCTCGCCGTGATCCTGCTCTTCGCGGGAGCCGGGATCGGCACCTGGGATGTCGCCATGAACGTGCAGGGCTCGATCGTGGAGCGGCATCGGCATCAGGTGCTCATGCCGCTCTGGCACGGGCTGTTCTCCGCGGGCGCGGTCGTCGGGGCGCTGATCGGCGCCGCCTCCGCGCGGCTGGGCATCATCATCGCGTGGCAGCTGCCGGTGGTGTCGATCGCGGTCTGGATCGGCGTGCTCGCGAGTACCGCCACGTTCGTCCCCAACGATCCCGTCGAGCCGAGCCCACTTCCGCGCGAAACCGTCGTTTATGACGATGTTCCCGCCGGCAAGCCGGCGAAAGACGTTGCCGCCCAACGTGAGCGGGGGGCAGCCAGATCCGGCATCACTCGGGTCGAGATCCTTTTGGGTCTCATCACTCTCGGCACCGCGCTGGGCGAGGGTGCCGCGAACGACTGGCTCGCTATCGCCCTGGTGGACGGGCGGGGCGCGCCGGCCGCGATAGGCGCGCTCACACTCGCCGGATTCAACGTGACGATGGCGATCGGCCGCTTCGCCGGCGGGCCGATCATCGCCCGGATCGGGCGAGTCGCCGCACTGCGCGCCGCGGGGCTCATCGCGGCGTCCGGAGTCCTGGTGCTGTGCCTGATCCCGGCGACCTGGACCGCGTTCGTCGGCGCGGCCGCGTGGGGGTTGGGGCTGGCTATTGTGTTCCCGTCGGCGATGTCGGCGGCCGGCGAGGTGCCCGGGCGGCGCGGACGGGCGATCGCGACGGTGTCGACGATCGGGTACGGCGGGTTCCTGTTCGGTGCCCCGCTCATCGGGGTCCTGGCGCACCTGATGCCGCTACTGCACGCGCTGTTGGCCGTTGCCGCCGTGGTGATGATCATCGTGATCCTGGCGCCGGCGGCCCGGGAGCGCGGCGGCGTGACGCGAACCGTGGCCGAGGCATGATGCGGCGCGCAGGCGGCGGGTGGGGTGTGGGCCGGAATTGGGAGCGGGCCTGCGGGCTGCTGCTCGGGGTGGCGCTCGATGCGCTGCTCGGGGACCCGCGACGCTGGCATCCGGTCGCGGGTTTCGGGCGCGCGGCAGGAACTTTGGAGCGCCGCATGTGGGCGGATTCCCGGATGCGGGGCGTCGTATTCACCGCCCTGTGCGTGGGGTCTGCGGTCGCGGCGAGCGCCGTGGCGAGCGCCGTGGCGGAGCGCGCGGCCGGCGGGCGCACGGCTCGAAACGGCACGGCCCGAAACGGCACTGCCCGCGGCCGGATCGCCCGGACAGGCATGACGGTGATCGCGACTTGGGCCGTGCTCGGCGGCAGGAGCCTGACGGCCGAGGGCCTGGCGCTACATGATCTCCTCGATCGCGGCGATCTGGCTGGCGCGCGGGAACGGGTGACGCATCTGGTTGGCCGTGACCCGTCCGGGCTGGACGCCGCCGAGATCGCCCGTGCGGGCGTCGAATCCGTGGCCGAGAACTGCTCGGACGCCGTCGTCGCCCCGCTGCTGTGGGGCGCTGTCGCCGGCGTGCCGGGCCTGATCGGCTACCGCGCGGTGAACACGCTCGACGCGATGGTTGGGCATCGCAGCCCGCGCTACGAGCGGTTCGGGTGGGCCTCGGCACGCCTGGACGACGTCGCGAACTACCTGCCCGCCCGGGTCTGCGCGGGACTGGTGGCGCTCGTGTCCGGACGGACACAGTCGGTGTGGCGCAGGACATCCCGCTACGCTCGGCAACACCCGAGCCCCAACTCCGGCTGGTGCGAGGCGGCGTACGCGGCCGCGCTCGGGGTGCGGCTCGGCGGAACCAACGTCTACGCGGGGCGCACGGAAATGCGGCCACACCTCGGCACCGGACGCGCCCCGACGGCCGCGGATCTTCCGCGCGCCGCCCGGCTCACGAACAGCGTCATACTCGCTGCCGCGTCCGTGGCCGCCGGGGCTGCGCTTGCGTTCGGGTCTGCCGCGGGCAGGCTTTGTGGGGCGATGTGCCGGGGCGGCCGCGCCGATCGGGGTGCGCTACAGTAGCGATGCCCCGCGCACCTCGCCCGGGGTGGTACAAGGCCAGCGAAGACCGGTGAGATTCCGGCGCTGTCCCGCAACGGTAATGCCCCGAAGTTCTGGGGCGAGCCCGGACGCCTGACTTGTGCCGCTAAACCAGTCCTCGGAGGAAGGGCGGTTCGGCGGCGGCGCCCCAGGCGGCCGCGGCGGACGCACTTCGTCCTCCGCGTACCGATGGAGGATGACGCATGTCACTACATTCCCGCGCCCTGGCGGCATTAATCGCTGCCGCAACGTCTATGACGCTGTTCGCGGCCTGCGCCGGCACAGCGCCGGCGGACCAGAGTGCACAGAGTTCGGCACCGGGCTCGACGCCGAGTTCGGCAGACATTTCGACACAGTCGACGTCGCCGAACAATTCCGACAGCGGCACGTCGGTCGGCGAGAACACCAGCGCCGCAACAGGTTCCGATACCTCGGCGGGAGCGATGTCCGGCTCGTCATCCGCGCCGTCGTCGGCCAACGCCTTCCCGGTGACGGTGAAGGCGTCGAACGGCGAGGTGACCGTCACCGCGAAACCGGCTGCCATTGCGTCACTCTCGCCGACCGCGACGGAGATGCTGTATGCGATCGGCGCCGGTGACCAGGTGAAGGTCGTCGACAGGGACTCCGACTACCCGGCCGGCCTGCCGAACGCCCGCGTCGACGCCTACCAACTGAACATCGAGTCGCTCACCAGCTTCCGGCCGGACCTCGTCGTAATGAGCGACGTCGCCCCCGACCAGGAATCGAAGTTCAAGGCTCTGGGTATGACGGTGATCGCGGAGTCCGCGCCCACGAACCTCGACGGCACGTATGCGCAGATCATCCAACTGGGCGAGGTCACCGGGCACGCGGAGCAGGCCCGGGCGCTGGTGGCGAAGATGAAGGGCGAGGTCGCGGCGATCATCGCCGAGGCGCCGAAGCCGGGCGGCACCGCGACGTACTACTACGAACTCGACCAGACCTACTACTCGGTCACCTCGGACACATTCATCGGCCACATCCTCGGTCTGGTCGGCCTGAAGAGCATCGCCGACGCGGCGCCCGACGCGACGAAATCCGGTGGTTACCCGCAGCTGGATTCGGAGTTCATCCTCAAGGCGAATCCCGGTTACGTCTTCCTGGCCGATTCGAAGTGCTGCCAGCAGACACCGGCGACGGTCGGCGCCAGACCGGGGTGGTCCACGCTCGGCGCGGTCTCCGGCGGACGGGTGTTCCTGCTGGACGACGACATCGCGTCCCGCTGGGGTCCACGCACGGTCGATCTGCTGCGGGCGGTGGCCGACGACATGAAAGCACATCCGGTGCAGAAATGACACTCGGTCGGGCGCTTCATAAGTCGGCGGCGCGCACGCCGCTGGCCGGCGATGCTGCGCGCTCGGCACAAGTCTCCGGGGTGGGCATGGCCGGGGCCGCGGCGGTCGTAGGGGCGGCCGCCACCGGCGCGGGCGCAGCAGAGGAATCGGTGCGCCGCGGGCGGGTCCGGCTTCCCGTGCTCGTCTCAGCGGTGATCCTGGTGCTGTCGATGGTGCTCAGCATCGCGCTCGGGGCCGTGACGATCAGCCCAGCCGATCAGATCTCTACGCTGCTCGGGCATTTGCCGCTGATCGGATTCCACTCCGGGGTCGCGCCGATCGAGCAGGCCATCATCTGGGACCTGCGGCTCCCGCGCGTGGTGCTCGCGGCGTTGGTGGGCGCCATGCTGGCTGGCGGAGGCGCCGCCTACCAGGGGGTGCTGCGGAACTCGCTGGCCGACCCGTACCTGCTGGGGGTGGCGGCGGGGGCGGGGCTCGGGGCGACGGTGGTGATCGTGCTCGGCGGGGCCGGAACGCCGATCCTGCCGGTCGCCGCGTTCGTCGGCGCCGTGGCGGCGGTCGCGCTCACCTACACCGTCGCGGCTGCGGGTACCGAACGCGCCGGCGGCTATGCGTTGATCCTGGCCGGTGTCGCCGCGGCCGCCATGCTCACGGCGATCCAGACGTATCTGCAACAGCAGCACGCCGACCAGATGCGGCAGATCTACAACTGGATCCTCGGGTCGTTCGCGGTGGCGTCGTGGTCCGACATCTGGATGGTGGCACCGTATATCGCGATCAGCGTCGTCGTACTGCTCGCGCATCGCCGGATTCTCGACGTGCTGCGGGTGGGCGGTGACGAGGCGACCACGCTCGGCGTCGACCCACGCCGGGCGGGCCTGGCGATCATCGGGGCGGCGACGCTGGGCACCGCGGCCGCGGTATCCGTGAGCGGGCTGATCGGCTTTGTAGGCATCGTGGCGCCGCATGCGGTTCGCCTCGTGGCGGGGGCGAGTTACCGGGTGGTGCTGCCGGTGTCGATGATCTGCGGCGGCGCCTTCCTGGTGCTGGCGGACCTGGTCGCACGTACCGTCCAGGCGCCGGCGGAGGTGCCCATCGGCGTGATCACCGCCTTCGTCGGAGGACCGTTCTTCCTCCTAGTCCTTCGCTCCCGGCGCAGCCGGCACGGGGTGTTGTGACATGCTCCGCTGTGCCGGCATCACGGTGTCCTACGGTTCGATCGACGCGATCGCCGGAGTGGATCTGACCGCGGCGGACGGGGAATGGGTCGGCCTGATCGGGCCGAACGGCGCCGGCAAGTCGACCCTGCTGCGCGTGGTCGCCGCCCTGCAACGGCACCGCGGAACGGTGCGGATCGACGGCCGGGCCGCCGCCGGCATGTCCCGGCGGCACCATGCCCGGCTCGTCGCGTACGTTCCGCAACAACTCGAAAAGCCCGCCGGTATGACGGTTCTCGAGTACGCCATGCTCGGCCGCACGCCGCATATCGGCTATCTCGGCGTCGAGTCCGCAGCCGATCGGCGGTTCTGCGCGGCCCTACTCGATCGGCTCGGCATTGCCGGCCTTGCCGGGCGCATGCTGCCGACGTTGTCCGGTGGGGAGATGCAGCGCGCGGCGCTGGCCCGTGCGCTCGCGCAGCAGGCACCGGTGCTGCTGCTCGACGAGCCGACGTCCGCGCTGGATCTGGGAAACCGCATCGACGCATTGGAACTCGTCGACGACCTCCGCCGCGAGCGGGGCCTGACCGTCGTCAGCGCGATCCACGACCTGACGCTCGCTGCGCAGTTCGCGGACCGACTGGTGCTGCTCTCCGACGGTCGGATCGTGACATCCGGTGCGCCGTGCGACGTATTGGACGAGCGGCGCCTTGGGCGCTACTTCGGTGGCACGGTGCGGGTGATCGACGACGCCTCCGGGCACATGATCGTGGCGCCGGTCCGGCGACGCGAGCGGCCGGTGAACTTCGGCGGCGACGCAGGGGTCGGTTTCGGCGACGATGTGCCGGAAGGCTTCGGCGATGTGCCAGCGGGCCTCGGCGGCGATGGGCCGGCGGACCCGCGCGTTTCGCATTGCGCGGCCGGGGCGCCCGCCGACCTCGGCGCCGGGAGTGGGGTGCCGCGGTGATCACCTTCGTGCTCGGCGGTGCCCGATCCGGGAAGTCGGCGTTGGCGGAGCGGCTCGCCGCGGCCAGTGCGCGTGGCGGAAGCCGCGTCGTCGAAAACCGCAGCAGCGTCACGTATGTGGCCACGATGATCGTCGGGGATGACGCCGTTCTCGCGGAGCGCGTGGCCGCGCACCGGGCCCGTCGACCGCCGGACTGGGCAACTGTCGAAGCCGGAGCGGATCTGCCAGATGTGATTGAAACACTATCGGGCACCGTGCTTCTCGACTCGCTCGGCCCATGGATCGCCGCCCAGCCGGATTTCGTGGTCGATGCCGACGCGCTGTGCGCGGCGCTCGCCGGACGCTCCGGCGACACGATTGTGGTCTCCGACGAGGTGGGGCTCGGGGTGTATCCGGCCACCGATCTCGGCGGCGCGTTCCGGGATGCGCTCGGCACGCTGAACCAGGCCGTGGCCGCGATCGCCGATCGGGTGCTCCTGACGGTAGCAGGGCGCGTCGTGACCCTCGATCGGCCACCGGACCGCTGATGCTGCAAGCGCTGTCGTTCCTCACGGTCCTCGGCCGCGGCGCGTCCCCCCGCTCGGGGGCGCTGCCGTACTTCCCGATCGTCGGGGCCCTCGTCGGCCTCGCCGTCGGATACGCGTGGTGGGGCGCCGCGCACGTGTGGGCGGCGCCCGTCGCGGCCGGAGTGGCGCTGGCCGTGGACGCCGCGCTCACCGGGATGCTGCACCTGGACGGCCTATCCGATTCGGCGGACGGGCTACTGCCGCCGATGGACCGCGCGCGGCGGCTCGCCGTGATGCACGATCCCGCCGTCGGTGCGTTCGGAGCCGTCACACTCATAATCGTTCTGCTGCTGAGGTTCTCGGCTTTAGCGTCGTCGACCCCCGCACCGTTGGCTGTCGCCGCGGTGTGGTGCGTGTCCCGCACCGCGATGGCGGTGATCTCGCTGTCCATGCGCTATGCCCGCACCGACGGCCTGGTCAGCGCGTTCCTGGGGGCACGAAGTCGGGTGGCGCTGACGGCTTCGGTCCTGCTCGGCGTCGTGATCTCGGTCCCCCTTGCTCTCCTGGAACTCCGCTGGTGGGGCTTGCTGGTGCTGGGGTGTGCGGCCGCCGGGTCGTGGCTGGTCGCCGCATTCGCCCGGGCTCGCATCGGCGGATTCACCGGTGATGTGCTGGGCGCCGCCGGCGTGCTCGGGGAAACCGCGGGACTGCTTGCGCTGGCAGCGGTTCCGGGGGTGTGAGCGCCATGCACGATGCTCACCTGACGAACGGCGTCATCCCCGCTGCCGGGACGCACGGCGGTGACGGCGCGGCGGTCGCGGCCGCGCTGGGAATGGCGCCGGACGAGATGCTGGACCTCTCCGCATCGATGAACCCCGTCGCGCCGGATCCCGTGCCGATCCTCGCGCGGCACCTGCGCGCCGGGGTCAGCCGCTACCCGAACCCAGCCCGAGCCGAGGCGGCGCTCGCCGAGGTGATGGGCGTGGACCGCGAGCGCCTGCTGCTCACCAACGGCGGTGCCGAGGCGATCGCGCTCGTCGCGGCCGAGATCGGTGGACACGTGGTCGAGCCGGAGTTCGCGCTGCATCCGCGCGGCGGCGGGCCGCTGTGGCGGTCCAACCCGCACAGCCCGTCAGGGCTGCTGGCCGGCGGCGCGGATCTAGGCGACGAGCGGGTCGCTGTCTGGGACGAGGCGTTCTACCAACTCGCGACGGGTGAATGGACGCGCGGCGACCGGGACGCCGTGGTGGTAGGATCACTCACCAAACTCCTTGCCGTGCCGGGACTTCGGGTCGGATACGTGCTCGCGGATCCAGGTCTGATCGCCGCGTGCCGGCGCCGACAGCCGGGCTGGTCGGTGAACGGATTGGTCTCAGCAGCCTTGCCGGATCTGCTCTCGACCGTGGATCTGGCGGCGTCGGCGCGCGGGGTCCGGGAACTCCGCGCGCAGCTCACTGACGTGTTGGCCAGGTACGGGATTGCCGCGCGGGCCTCGGACGCGAACTGGGTGCTGGTCGACTCCCCCGGCCTGCGCGAGCGGCTGGCGCCGCACGGCGTGCTGGTCCGCGACTGCGCGAGCTTCGGGATGACGGGTGTGGCTCGGATCGCGGTGCCGACGGCCGACGGGCTGGCCCGGCTGGACGCCGCATTGGTGGCAGCGGAGGTGGCTGCGGACGTGACGGGGCAGATGGCGGGGCCGGTCGACCGCGCGGCCGCAGGCGCCGATCGCGATGCCCATGCCGCCCTATTGCAAGATTCCCGCGGGCCGACTCCCGGTCAGCGGAAGGGCCGCGCGCCGACGATGCCAACTCGCTCCGCGTCGATGACGGCTGCGGAGGTGGCGGGGCCGGTTGACCGCGCGGCCGCAGGCACTGATCGCGATGCCCATGCCGCCCTGTTGCAGGGTTCCCATGGACCAACTCCAGGCGATCCGACGCCCCGCGAACGGCCAGGCCGCGCACCGGCAACACCGACCCGATCCACGACGACGGGTGGGCACCGACCGAGGCCGCGGTGCGCCGCCGAACCCGATCACCGCGAGACCTCCAGCCCGCCAACGGAAAGCGAAGCACCATGACCCAGTTCACCGACGCCTGCGCCCTGGTGCGCCCGATCGACTCCGCGGGTGCGGGGGCCGCGGCGGATGCGCGCTCCGACCGGCTCACCAAACCTCGCGGGTCGCTCGGCCGGCTGGAGACACTGGGGACGCAGCTCGCGGCGATCGCCCGTACGTGTCCACCGCCGGTACCGGAACACGTGGCGGTGTGCGTATTCGCCGGCGACCACGGCGTTCTCGCCCAGGGCGTGAGCCCCTGGCCGCGGGAGGTCACCGCGCAGATGGTGGCGAACTTCCGCGCGGGCGGCGCGGCCGTCACGGTGCTGGCGCGCCAGACCGGAGCCGAGGTCGTAGTGGTCGACGTCGGGGTGGCTACGCCGATTCCGGAACCTGGTCCGCAGGCCGTTTCGGCGCCCGGCCCCAGACACAGCTCGGATGCGATCGCGCCCGCGCCGCAAATGCTCCTCCGTCGCAACGTCCGGCGCGGCACCGCCGACCTCGCTACCGGGCCGGCCATGACGCGCGAGGAAGCGTACGCCGCACTGGATGTCGGGGCGGGCGTCGCCGCGGACGCGCTGGCTGCCGGAGCACAGATGCTGGTGACCGGCGAGATGGGCATCGGCAACACGACGCCGGCCGCGGCGCTGATCGCGGCGCTGACGGGCGCGCCGGCAGATGACGTGACCGGCCGCGGCACGGGCATCGACGACGCGATGCTCTCCCACAAGACCGAGGTGGTGCGCGCCGCGGTCGCGCGGCTGGCCACGGGTGCGGGCTCAGTCGCGGACCCAGTCACCGTGCTCGCCGAGGTCGGCGGGCTGGAGATCGCCGCGCTGGCCGGGCTCATCGTCGGCGGAGCGGCGGCCGGCGTTCCGGTGCTTCTCGACGGAGTGATCGCCGCGAGCGCAGCGCTGGTCGCGTGCGCGCTGGTGCCGGACGTCCGCGGCTATCTGATCGCTGGGCACCTGTCGGCCGAGCCGGGCGCGACGATCGCGCTGCGCCATCTGGGTCTGGAGCCGCTGCTCGATCTGGGCATGCGGCTCGGCGAGGGCAGTGGGGCGACGCTGGCGATCCCGTTGGTGCAGGCTGCCGCGCGCATCCTGCGGGAGATGGCCACCTTCGAGGACGCCGATGTCACCGAGGTATGACGCCGTGTTCGTGCTGCGCACCTGCGATCGGGCCGCGCGCGGCGGCGCGACGTGCAGACCGAACCGGTTCGCGGCGGTGACGACATGACCGGCGCTGCAGCAGATGTCGAGTTCTCGTCACACGCCGACGACGGTGCGGGGCAACCCGCTCCGATGCTGCTGTGGCGGTTCGCCGGGCCGCAGCGCGCCGTGTCGAGCGCCATGCTCGGGGGCGGCCTGAAGGACATCTCATGGATCGTGAACGCGCACGTCCGCTCGGACTACAGGCGGATGGACCCGGATCGGCACCTGCGCGAGATCGCCCTAGGCGCCGGGCTCGACCCGGCTGCCGGCATCGGCCTGCTGACCGCCGCGAAGGTCGAGCGGAACGCCACGGCGGAGGACGGCGGCGTGCGATGCGATGCCACGGTGGGAGTGTCTTACCCCACCTGGGCCGCAGCTACCGACGACGACCCGCTACCCGACAACCCTTGGCGCCCCGGAACTATCAACATCGTGTGCCAGCTGCCGGTGCCGCTGTCGGACGCCGCGCTGGTGGGCGCCGTGATCACCGCGACCGAGGCGAAGACGCAGGCGCTGATCGAGGGCGGGGTCCCGGGTACAGGTACGGCCTCGGACGCGATCGTCATCTGCTGCCCGCGGCCCGACGAGCCCCGCCGCGCCGGCGGCTCGGGACTCACCGGCGCAGTCGCAGAACTCACCGGCGCAGCCGCCGAACTCACGAGCATCGTCCCGTTCGCAGGACCCCGCTCACCGTGGGGCGCGCGCCTCGCCCGGGCGGTGCACGCTGCCGTCGCCCTGGGCCTGTCCCGATACGGCTGATACCGAAGCGAACTCCCCCGCCGAGCGGTGCGAAATGCACCGTTTCGCGCCCGTTTTGCCGGATATTTCGCACCGCTCGGCGGAGAAAATCAGCGCTGGTGCGAGTAGCCGACAGCGCGCGGCGGCACGAAGTTCTCCTTGATGGCGCGCGGCGAGGTCCAGCGCATGAGATTGGCTGCGGAGCCTGCCTTGTCGTTGGTGCCGGACGCGCGGGCGCCGCCGAACGGCTGCTGGCCGACGACCGCCCCGGTGGGCTTGTCGTTGATGTAGAAGTTGCCCGCGGTGAAGCGCAGCTCCCGCATCGCCCGGGCGGCTGCGGCCCGGTCGTCGGCGATGATCGATCCGGTCAGCGCATACGGGGACGCGGTGTCCACGGCGCGCAGCACGTCGGAGAATCCGTCGGCGCGAGCGTCGTCATACACGTGTATGGCGAGCAGCGGACCGAAGTATTCCGTGCAGAAGACCTCGTCGGCGGGATCGGTTCCGGTGACGATGGTGGGCCGGACGAAGTAGCCGACGGAATCGTCGTAGGTGCCGCCGGCGATGACGTCGATGCCCGGCGTGACGTGGGCCCGGTCGATCGCGCGCTTGAGCTTGGCGAAAGCACGGTCGTCGATCACGGCGCTGGTGAAGTTGGCGAAATCCTCGACGTCGCCGACCTTCAGCGCTTCGGTCTCCGCGACGAGCGCGTCCTTGAGGCGCGGCCACAGCGACGCGGGAACGTAGGCGCGCGAAGCCGCCGAGCACTTCTGCCCGGAATACTCGAACGCGCCGCGCACCAACGCCACCCGCAGCACGTCGACATCGGCCGAGGAATGCGCCACCACGAAGTCCTTGCCGCCGGTCTCCCCCACCAGCCGCGGGTAGGCGCGGTACGCGGCGATGTTGGCGCCGACGGTGCCCCACATCTTCTGGAATACCGCGGTCGAGCCGGTGAAGTGGATACCGGCGAGATTCGCGTCCGCCAAAGCGATCTCGGAGATGTTCGGCCCGGCGCCCGGGAGCATGTTGACGACCCCCGGCGGCATCCCGGCGGCTTCAAGGAGGTCCATCGTCACGGAGGCGGCCAGCTGCTGGGTGTGCGACGGCTTCCACACCACCACGTTGCCCATGAGCGCGGGGGCGGTCGGCAGGTTCCCGGCGATCGACGTGAAGTTGAACGGCGTGACCGCGTAGACGAAGCCCTCCAGCGGCCGGTAATCCACCCGGTTCCACACGCCGCGGGAATTGGCCGGCGGCTGGTCCGCGAGGATCTGCCGCGCGAAATGCACGTTGAAGCGCCAGAAGTCGGCGAGTTCGCACGCGGCGTCGATCTCGGCCTGATAGACGGTCTTGCCCTGGCCCAGCATGGCGGCGGCATTGATCCGCGCGCGCCAGGGGCCGGCGAGCAGGTCCGCCGCGCGCAGCAGCACGGCCGCGCGGTCGTCGAAGGAGAACTCGCGCCAGGCCGGCGCCGCCGCGAGCGCCGCGTCGATCGAGGCGCGCGCATCGGCCTGGTTGCCGTGCGCCGACCTGCCCAGGACCCGGGCGTGGTGGTGCGGCGCGACGACCTCGAACGGCTCCCCGCCCGGCATGCGCCGCTGACCGCCGATGACGGCGGGAAGGTCCCGTGGCTCGGCGAACTCGGCGAGCGCGGCGACGACGTCGGCCCGCTCCACGCTGCCGGGGGCGTAGTCCAGCACCGGTTCGTTCAGCGGTGTCGGCGGGTGGGTGATGGCATCCATGTCACGGGCTCCTTCGTGGTTCGACATTGTCGGCGTGCCAGATGTCTTGGCATGTCACGTGTTCGGCTACTTCCGGTCTAGCGCGAGTCCGGTCTTCCGGGGTGGGCGAGGGCGGTGAACAACGTCATACTCGATCGTCTAGCTGCGAGAGGCCAACGCGCGCAAGAAGAACAGCAGATTGGCGGGTTTCTCGGCGAGCCTCCTGGTGAAGTAGCCGTACCAGTCGGAGCCGTAGGGCACGTAGATGCGGACGGTGTGGCCGGCGGCGACCAGCCGCCGCTGCTCGTCGGCGCGGATCCCGTACAGCATCTGGTGTTCGTAGTCGTGCGGTCCGCGGCTCGCGCCGGTCGCGAGGCGGCCGGCGATGGCGATGATCCGCGGGTCGTGCGAGGCGACCATGGGGTACCCGTCGCCGTTCATCAGCAGCTTCAGCGCGCGGACGTACGCGCGATCGATCTCGGCGGGCTCGGTGTAGGCGACCGACGCGGGCTCGTTGTAGGCGCCCTTGACGAGCCGGATCCGCGACCCCGATCCCGTGAGCCCGGCGAGGTCTGCCTCGGTGCGGTGCAGCATCGCCTGGATCGCCAGGCCGACGTCGGGCTGATCCGACCGCAGGGCCTTGAGCGTGCGCAGCGTCGCGTCGACGGTGGCGTGGTCCTCCATGTCGAGGGTGACGCGGGCGCCGGCGCCGTACGCCGCGTCGACGATGCGGCGCGCACCAGCCAGCGCATGCGCCTCGCCACCGTCCGGAACGTCGCGCGACACAGGCAATGTCGCCCCGACCGCGGACAGCTTCACGGACATCTCGGCGCCCTCGGCGAGCCCGGCTTTGGCCAGCGCGTCGATCAGCGTGAGGTAGGCGGCGACGGTGCCGTCGGCCTGCTCGCGGGCGGTCGTGTCTTCGCCGAGGTGGTCGAGGGTGACGGCCAGACCGTCGGCTTTGAGGGCGGCGGTTGCGGCGAGGGCGTCGGCGGTCTGTTCGCCGGCGACGAAGCGGTCGACGACGGACCGGGTGATCGGCAGGCGGGTGATCAGATCCTTGACCGCCGCGCTCTTGGACAGCGCGAGGATCGGTGTGCGGAGCAGGAACATGGTGGTCCCCTTGTAGGCGGCGTGCCGGTCGGTTGCTAATCGTTCAATCGTCCGATTAAGCTCTGACCGTAGGATAGCGGATTCCCGGGGCGCGTGTCACGGGTGGCACGGCCGGATCGATCGGAGCGGTCGGAGCGCTAGCCGGGAGCGGAGGTGACGCACATGGCCCCCTCGCACACCGACGCGCGCGCCGATTCGCACACCGACGCGCACAGTGACGCACAGAGTGACCACCACCGGCCCGCCCGGCAGCGGCAGCCGCCCGAGGTCCGCCGCGCCATGATCATCGACGCGGCACGCGAACTCATTGCGGCACAAGGGATGCACGCGACCACCATTCGGGACATCGCCGCCGCCGCGGGCGTGGCCGTGGGCACCGTCACCTATCACTTCTCCGGCATCGCCGAGGTTCTCGCCGGGGTGCTGCAGGCGGAGATGACGCAGTTCTCCGCCCCGGTCATGTCGGCCGCCGTAGCCGCCGCCACCGGCCGGCGCGGGCTCGACATCCTCACCGACGGTCTGCTCGCTTCCGGGGACCGGGCGGCTGAGCACTGGAAACTGTGGCTGGACTTCTGGACGCTGGCCGCGCACCAGCCTCACTACGCCGACTGGCAGGCCGGCGTGTACGTGGACCTGCACTACCTCGCCGAGTCGCTGCTGCGGCGGGGCACCGCGGACGGCTCGCTGCGCGCTCCCGAACCCGCGCGCCAGGCCGTCGAGTACATCGCGCTCATGGACGGGCTGGTGGTCCAGGCGTATCTGCCGGACTCGCGGCTGAAGCCCGACCAGGCGAGGGCCATGCTCACGAACTACGTCATCTCCGTTTTCACGGCGCCCGACACGACCACGGCGCAGGCAGCGACGAAAACGCCTGCTGCCGTTACGAAATCGGATCGGTCACGTCGAACTCGATGACGGTGGAGAACCAGCCGCCGCCACCGCTGACCGTCGCGCGGTAGGTGCCCGCGGCGGTGTCGGCCGCCGTGTGGACGCGGACTGTGAGTTTCTCGAAGTCCCGCGGCCCGAGGACCAGGGTGGGCGGGGTGAAGGTGATCTGATCGACCCCGATGCCGTCGCCGGCGCCGCCGTTCACCGCCGAGACGCGCTGCACCCCGGTGGCGTCGAAGGCAAGCTCCGGCGTCGGGTCCGCGCCCGCGTTCTCGACGAGCAGCGGCACCCGCAGCACCGCACCGCGCGCCACCCGCGGGCGATCGGTGCCGCCGAACATCCCGGCCGGATCCTCCCGATGCGAAGGCGCCGGGGTCGGAGCGGCCGGCGTCATGGTCGACGCGAATCTCTCGGCGGTGCGCGCGGCGTCCATGGCGTAGCGGAAGAGGTTGCCGGCCGCCGCCGTCCCGAAGGTGACGATGTCCTCGAACGAGGTCGCGCCCCGCGGCGGAAGGTCCTTCGTGGTGCTGGCTGCGGCGGCGGAGCGGGCCATGGACGCGCCGGCATCGAGGGTGGTACGCACCATATCGCCGATGCGGCCCATCGCTCCGGCCGCGAGCCCGAGGGGATCGAACCCTGCGCCCTTCGATGTGGAGGCACCCTTCGATGCCGAAGCGTCGCGGTCGGTCACGAAGGTCCTCCTGGGCGGACTTCGGCGGGCGGGCACGGCGGCTCGCAGGGTTGCGGGGTCGCGACCGTGGCGCCGGTGAGACGGATCCCGATGACGCGGTTGTTGCCCAGGTTCACCTCGAGCCGGTAGTCCGAGGCGATGTGCCACGGGTTGCAGAAGCGGACCTCGAGGGGCGTGCGCATCTGCAGCGCGTGGTGGATGGGCTTGGCCAGTCCGGTGTCGACGCGCAGGCTGTGGTCGATCGGGTCGACCGCGAGTGTCTGGTGGTGATCGTTCAGGAACTCGTGCTGCATCCGAAGGTGTACCGGCGCCTCGGGATCGCCGGCGACGGTGAGCGTGCCGCGTACGTCGACCGGACAGGGGTCCTCCTGGTCCCAGCAGACCATGTGCACCAGCGGCCGGCCGGGCGCGGTGCCGTGCATCACCGCGCCGCTCACCTCGTGCCGGATCGCGGGCTCGGCATCGGCGCCGTGCAGCGCGAGCGCCCCGTGGTCCAGCGCGAAGCGGTCCCCCGGTTGCTGTTCGATCAGCGTCGGGTCCTCGGCCATGTCATCCCCTCGCTTCACCGGATCCGGTAGACGTTGAGGTTGAAGTCAGTGTCGCACACGTAATCGGGGATGACGATCTTCACGCAATGGTCGCCGCCGAGGCAGGAGTAGGCGATCATGACGCCGGCGGTGCCGGAGTCGTAGACGCACAAGGGTTTTCCGTCGACCTCGATCGCGCACCCCTGGGGGCCGGTGATCTCGAACCGGTAGATCCCGGGATTGAAGCAGCCGCAGCCCTTCCACTCGGCGGTGTACGGGATGCGCAGGTCGCGGAGGCTGCGCGGTTTGAGGCTGCTGGTGGGCAGACCGTCGGTGCAGCCGTCGGTCTCGTCCGGGCCGATATCGAGCAGATGGCGGTCGATGTGCAGCCACACGGGCCTGCTGGCCGAGGCGAGCGGCGCAAGCAGCTCGACCTCGGTGAGCAGCGCGGGCAGCGGTTCCGCTGTCGAAACCGCCGTCGAAACCGCCGTCGAATCCGTGGATGACGCGGTCTCGCCGACGGTGACGTGGGTGACCTCCTTCCGGGCGGCGCCCCGGGCCGGATCGCCCGTCGGCTTCGGACCCCGATCCGGCGGACCGGGCGGCGGCTGCGCCGTCACCGCATGGAACCGCACGCGGACGCGGAGGTTGTCCCGTAGGGCCGCCTCGAGCAGCGCGTACGGCACGGAGCCGCGCGCGACGAACACCTCGAGAGCGGCGGGGTCGAACGGCGCCGGGTCGACCGTGCCGCCGTCGCCGGTGAGTTCCGGCGCCGTGGTGATCCGGGAAAGTGCCAGCGATCCGTCCAGCGCATCCGTGCCCGCCGGCAGGATCACCCCGAGGGTCTCGACGAAACCCGATGCGGTGTCGCCGGTATCGGTGCCGCCGCCGTCGGCCGACGCATCCGATCCGGCCCACACCGCGACGATCGTCGGCTGCTTCTCGCCGGTGTCGGAGGCGAGGAACTGCATGAGCTGGCCGGCAGCCTGGGCGTCCCGGATCATGCCCAACTGCTGGGCGGCGACCTCGCGTTCCGGGATCTGCATCGGCAGGCGCAGCGTCATCGTCGAACCGGTGGTCGCGAGCACGGAGACGATCGCCTCGTCCGGCGCGTCGCCCTCACCCTCTACGACGTTCCGTGCGTGCAGCGCGACGCGGATCACCAGCCCGCCGCAGGTCTGCACGGCGCTCGGGAAGCCCAACTCGTCGCGAGAGATGCGGGCGATCCGGCCGATCTCCTGCCCCGCCGCCCCGTCCGTCGACTCGATCTCCACCGGGTCGGCACGGTTCATCGCGTCGCGCGCCAACGCGACCTTGGTCAGGCGTTCGTTGAAGCGTTCCGGATCCGCGTCGAGATCGGCGATCGTGAAGACCACCGGGCCGGTCGCGGTGATGACGCGGACCGAAACCATTCCCGCGCGCCCGATCTCGACGCGATCCACGAAGCCTCGGGTGGTTGTCATCTGCTGCTCCTCGCATCGGGACCGCCCCGCGGGCGGGGCGGTCGGGGGTCGTTCATGGCTGATCCGGGCGTGGCGTCGCGCCCTGCGACTGGAGATCGTCGAAACTCCGGCCGTCCCGGCGGATCCGCACGCTGCCGGGCAGTACGAACCCCTGCTGGGAGATGACGATGGTGTCCAGGCAGCACTCCATCTGCGCGATGCCGATCACCACCGTCGGCAGCGGCGAGACGACCTGGACCGTGGCATCAGCCGTCTCGGTCGCGATCTGCCCGCCGATCTTGTCGATCAGGTTCTCGACCACGGCGAGCATGATCCACCCGACGATCGGGATCAGGATGTCGAGCAACACGTCGCAACAGCTCTCGCCGACGTCGAAATCCCCCGCCCGAGGCTTCAGTTCGAGCCAGCATCCGGCCGGATCGTCCGGGTGCGGCGTGGCATCGATGAACACCGGGCCGCTGAACGAGACGTCCGGGTCGGGCCAGCAGTCGATGTGCACCTCTGCCTCGCCGGTGATCCACAGATGCCCGGGATGCTTGCCGTGTGCGCCGTCGTCGCTGGGCTCCGCGTGACAGGTCTTGAGCGTCGCATGGCCCTGCGGCCGGTTGATGTCGGCTCCGGATCCGGTGTTCACGCCGGGGAAGGCCGCGTCGATGACGGCGGTGCTCTTCTCGATCACGTTGTCCCGTCCGACGGCGAGAGCCACGTCGGCCGCGCCTCGGAAGTCGTCCGGTGCGACGTCGTCGGCAGCGGTGCCGCTGCGGCGGTTCATCAGCACCGCAAGGGTTCCGGTGGCCGGAAGCAGGAAGCCGACGGGGGTCGACAGGGTCACGCCCTGCTGGTTGGACACCGGGGTGTAGAGCGCGAACTGTAGGTCGTGCAGGTAGTCGGCGATCTGCTGTTGGATGCGCGCGATGGCGGCGGCCTGGGAGTAGGCGGCAGAGGTCGGCGTGCCGAAGCCGCCCAATGCCTGGATCACCAGCGGGCGCAACTGGGCGAGGACCTGGTCATGTCCCGGGCTGGCGTTGTCGAGCACCACCTGTGTCGCCACCGTGGGGTCCGCCGGCTCGTCGGCCATGTCGACGGTGATCGTGGTGTCGGTGCGCACGACCGCCCGCCAACAGGTGACGGTACTGAACGACAGGTAGTGGTACGAGCCGTAGCCGGTCGGAACATCGACGTGTATCGGCACGGTGAGCTTGAGATACTCTGTGCCGCCGACGGTTTCGAGCGACCCAGTGATGGCGGGGCTGCCCGGCGCGGGTGGCAGGAGCGTGGTGTCAGCAGTGCCGTCATAGACGAGCAGTTCCGCGGTTCCGCCCGGTGCGGGAGCGGTGTACCGGTGCGGCAGGGTGAGGTACTTCGAGTGGATCGCGTCCGTGACCTGCTGGGCGCCGATCACCGGAACACCGGTCAGGCCGATGACGTCGACGTCCCCGGGGGTGACGTCGTCGAAGCGGATGCCCAGCCACGGCTGGCCGTCATCTCCGACCCAACTGTTCAGGCGGCCGGGAAACCGGGCAGTCGAGCTGAGGGTGATGCGGCTGAGGTTCGGGTCCGGCGCCGACGGGATCTCGATGGTGATGTCGTTGGGCACGTCGAACCGGATGTGTTTCGCGTCGGCGAAGGCGAGGTCCGCGGGCCGCGACTCGTCGTCGAGGACGGACACCATGACGGTGCCGGTGAGGCCGCCGCCCAGGTCGATGTCGATAGGCCCCACGGTGTGCGGGAACAGGTCCTCGTTCTTGAACGCGAGGTGGAAGATCTGCCGCACGGCGTCGAGGGACAGCTCGACGCAGTAGTCGAAGTTGGCGGTGTTGCTCACGGCGGGGCGGCCTTCCGCGAGCCCCGCGGGAACGTCACGGACTCGATCCAGTCGGTGAGGCCGCCGGTCTGGCCGCCGTCCCGGACCTTCGCGAACGCGCCGGGCGGCAGGACGGGCATGACGCTGACCTCGAGGATGCCCAATTCCAGGAGCGGCCGCACGAGTTCGTGGGAGGGGAGGTAGAACCACAGTTCGGGGAGCGTGACCTGCTTCGGCCGGGAGCGCGCCCGGGGCAGCGGCGGCACGGGCGCGTCGAGATCCAGCCGCCATACCGGAGGAGGGCGCGTGGGCGGTGCTGTCGGCGCTGTCGGCTCTGTCGGCGGGGTCGGCACGCTGCGCGCGGGCAGGCGGTGGTCGGGAGTCGGGAGCAGCGCCCGGAGCCTGTCCTGCGATGCGGCCGGGATCGCGGGCAGGTAGGTCGGCTGCCGGCCAGCGGTGGCCAGCGGGTGCAGATGCAAAGCCCCGAACAGGATCTCGGCGAGGCGCGCGGGATCGGACGGGTGCGGCGCGGTGCCTAGGTCCTTGGTGAGCGCGGTGATGAGTTCCGCACGCCGGCTGCGGACCTCGGCCGGTTGCTGTACGGCGTGCAGGATGTGGTCGGCGATGGCGGGTGACAGCTGGACACCGACCGCCCGGAGGGCCAGCGCGGGGTTCGCGGCGAGCATCCGCGAGCTGCGCGGGTCCGCGGCGAGCGCGGCGATGATCGCCGTACGCTCGCCGACGAGCGCCCGGTGGGTGGTGATCTTCAGAGCCGGCGGTCCGGCGGCGGGCGGAGCCGGCCGTGACTTTCCCGTACCTGAGTCGCTACGCTTCGCCATGCTGGACCCTCCGGTCCGGTCTTTCAGGGCACGAAGAGCGTACCGCGATTCTCCGGCTTTGGGCAGGTGAGAAACGTTGTTGCCGAACCTCGGGCCCGTCGGGCCGTTCCCGGACGCGCCGCTGGGTGACCACCTGGAGCGTCGGTGGTTGCACTATGCGTTTCGGTCACCGTCGGGGGACGTATCGGTGATCGCCAACCTCTCGACCCTGGGCTCGTCCGGGCCCGCCGCGGTGGGCCAGTCGATGTCGATCCTGTTGGTACACGATCGCGAAGCCGGCTGGCATAGCAGCCAGTTCAATGCGAGCGTCACGCCGCGGGCTTGGTCGTCCTTCGGCGCATCGAAAAGCCCGTCCCGCATGCGCATCTCGAGTCCGACCCACGGTCCGAGCGTCGACCTGCGGCTGACCCGCACCGGTCGTCCGTGCACGTCGCAATGTGCTCCGTTCGGGCTCGATCAGCACCTGCGGTGGCAGTCCGAGCCGGGAATCCGCGCCACCGGCGTGACCGCGGCGAGCGGAGGCGATGAGCGGCCGGTCCGCCTGGTCGGCTACCACGAACGGGTGCGCGGACGCTGGGGTTGGCCGGACCTGGGTGGATGGGTCTTCGGATTCGTCAACGACACCCCTGCGCCGTCTGGCCCGCCGGCGTACTCGGTCGTCTTCACGCTCATCACGCCGCGCGACAATGCCGACGCCGCAACCGGTTCGGTGATGCTCTGGAGATCGGGCCGGCTCGTTCGGCATTTCCCGCGCCGGCGGATCGATGTCGCTGTCTCGGGGTCGCTGTCGCGCGACGACGTCCACGTCCTACCGCCGCTGGCCGCGACACTCGGTACGGCGCCGACCGCCGAGGTACCGGCCCGGCTGGTGATCGTGGCGCAGACCGGCGATGATCGGCTGTGCATCGACGTGGACGCACGGACGGCCGGCCGGATCGTCAACTCGTCCGAGCTCGGCCTCGCGCCGTTCAGCGTTCACGAGGTCCTCGGCCCGGCCGTCGTCACCGGGCACGTCGGCGGCCGGCAGCTCGGCTTCACGGCCGGTGCGGTTGTCGAGTTCGCCGGCGGTGCCCATGCCGACTGACCACGCCTCGACCTCGCCCGGTCCGCAGCGCGCAGCCACAGATTCCGACGGTCCAGAACCCGACGGTCCAGATTCCGACGGTCCTGAACCCACTGGAGCGGACGTCTTCACGGCGACCGTGCACGAACTCACCCAGCGCGCGCCCGCCATCGTCGCCGCCGCGGCTGCCGAACTCGGCGCGATCAGCCTGGCGCTCCACTTCGGCGACGGCACGGCCGGCGCGCTCAGCGCGCACCGATCGCGCCTGATCGCGGCCGCGCACTCGCCGGCTTCGGCCGACGTCGAGGTGTACTTCGACGCCCGCGCTATGAACCTGATCTTCGACCTGGCCTCGCGACCGATCGACGAGGTGCTGCCGGGCAGCCTCGATGTCCGCGGGCCGCGAGACCAGGTACTCGCGGTCTGGCGAGCGATGCGGCTGCTGTCCCAGCGCGCCGCGGGACTGCGTGCGGTACAAGAACTCTGGAGATCCTACCGCGACGCTTCGCCGCATCTGTGGGGGAAGCCGCCCGGCGCCACGAACAACGTCATCGACGGAACCGCGGCCGACGGATGGGCAGCGCCGCGCGATACCGGTTGGCGCGCACTGGATTTCTTCGACCATCGGCAGCCGACCGGAGACCGGCCGCTCGTCGGCGGAACCGTCGCCAGCGCGCCGCGCAGCCTCTGGGACGGGACGCGGGCCACCGGATGGTGGCTCCCCGAGCCGGTCGCGGATGCCGACCTCGTCGACGTGATGACCGCCTGCCGCGATCGAGTCCGGCGCGAGATGAACCGGCTCATCCCGGACCGGCAACCGAAATCCTCACTGTACGAACTGATCCGCGCGTATCCCACCCGGCAGGGCAAGGGTCTGCGCCCGACGTTGACCTTGGCGGCGTGCGCGGCGTTCGGCGGCAGACCGGACGACGCGGTCCGCGTGGCCGCCGCACTCGAGTTGTTCCACAACGGGTTCCTGATCCACGACGACATCGCGGACGAGTCGACACACCGCCGCGGGCGGCCGACCCTGCACACCGAGCACGGCGTGGGGCTTGCCGTGAACGCGGGGGACGGCATCAACCTGCTCGCGGTCGACGCGGTGCTGTCCAACCTCGAGACTCTCGGCCTGGCACGCACTCTCGGCCTGATCCACGAGGTGCTGCACATGTGCAGGGAGACCGTCGAGGGGCAGGCCATCGAGCTGGAATGGATCCGGCGCGCCACCGTCCCCCGGTCGGACCAGGCCTACTACCGGATGAGCACGAAGAAGACCGGCTGGTACACGTGCATCTCGCCGTGCCGGCTCGGTGCCGTGTGCGCCGGCGAGAGCGGGCCGGCACTGGACGTCTTCAACGAGGCATTCCGCTGGATCGGCATCGCCTTCCAGATCCAGGACGACGTCCTCAACCTGATCGGCGAGGAGGCGCTCTACGGCAAGGAGCCGCTGGGCGATCTCCTCGAGGGCAAGCGGACGGTGATGCTGATCCACCTGATGCGCACTGCCGACGATCGCGACCGCGCCAGACTGGCCGAACTGCTGGCGCGCCCGCGGCAAGGTCGCGCGCAGGAGGATGCAGCGGAAATACTTGCCGCCATGCAGCATTACGGATCGATCGACTACGCCATCGACCTCGCCGACCGGCTCGCGCGGCGCGGCACGCAGCGGTTCGAGCGGGACCTGCGCGCCGTCCCGGAGAACGAGGGCAAGGCGCTGCTCCGCCAGATCGCCAACTACGTGACCACGAGGCCGCTGTGACATCGACGCGCGGCCGCGCAGAGACCGGCCCCACCGCAGGCGAGGACACGCTCGGTGACGCGGACCGCGCCGTGCTGGCGCGCATCGACGAGGGGAACACGTGGCTCCGCGCGGTGCTCTGCACCCTCGCGCGGCGCGGAACCCTGTTGCGCCAGGAGGAGCCCGAGCGAGCCGCGACGTTGATCGAGGCCCTGTCCCGGTGGCCGTGGTTCAAGGGCGGGCAGTTCCTGTTCGATCTGATGGAGTGGGAGGACTTCATGGTCGACGGCCCGCCCCCGCCGCTGGTCGCGTCGGTGCTGGGCAGCGGCAGCGTCCGCCGGATCGCGTCCGCCCTCGCCGGGACGCGCGCCCTGCTCGACGACGCTGCGGCCCGAGCATTCGACGATGCGCGGCGCGCGTACGAGCAGCTCACCGTCGACATCGCCGCCGCTGAGGAGCACTTACCCGCCCTGCAGCCGGGACTCTACCTCTACCGCGACGTCGTTCTCGGGGTCGTCGTCAGCGTCGGCCCGATCGTGGCGGAGGCCGACCGGTCCAGCGACGCCCCACCGTCGTGACATCCGCGCGGCCGGGGCACGTCCTCTGCCGGGACCTTGCGGCGGCGTAGTCCGGACGCTAATAGCCGGGCGAGCAATTCGCGTGAGGAGACCTCGGTCGCCCCTGATGCGACGAGGCCGGCGTAACGCGCGACCGGCACGTCGTAGTGGTCTCGATCGAACGCCCGGCCCGGGAGGTCATGGTGGGCCGCGAACGCGTGCAGCTCGACCACGCTCACGTCGCTGACCAGGTGCGAGAACAACGTGCCGTGCGCCGGCCAGTTCGGCGGATCGATCAGGATGGCCACGCACCCCACCATAGGTCGCTCCGTCAGAGCGCGCCGGATTCTTCGCCCCGGGGCGCAGGTCCACCGCGGCACGGCTACCTCGATGTCGGCAGACACGTGTGACCCGGCGGTCACTATTCGCGTATGACGTTGTCCCCGTCGATGCGTACGTCGATCGGTGGCAGTGGTTTCGTGGCGGGCCCACGCAGGACCTGTCCGGTCAACAGCTCGAAACGGGAGCCGTGGCACGGACACAGCAGCCCGTCACCGGCGGAGACGACGGTGCACCCGCGATGCGGGCATATCGCCGAGAACGCCCGCACGGTCGTGTCGTCCGAACGCGCGACGAAGGCCGGATGTCGGTCGATGGTCACGGCGACGACTCCGCCGACCGGGACTTTGTCGAGTGCGATGAGCGCTGTGCCGGACCCGGTTGCTCCGGAGGTGGACCGGTCGTCCGATCCGCTGTTGGCGCAGGCGGCGAGCGCGGCGGCCGCCCCGATGGCCGGCACCGCCAGCCCCGCGCGGAGCACGGCGCGTCGGCCGGCGTTCGCCGGTTCCGTCTCAAACCCACGCTCCGTCTCGAACCGATCCGCAACGGGCATGTGGAACGCAGCCCCATCCGAAGGGCGCCCGCCCGAAGCAGGCTCGTGTCGGCCGCCGCGACTCCGCTCACATGTGCGCTCTGACACGCCGTCACCTCTCTGATCCACATCCCGGGCGGGCCCGAGCCTAGGCGCTACCATCCGCCGGCTTCATCGCGACGCCTCGGCAACATCTCAGAGCATCACCGCGACGTGAGTCGACCGCGCCACGGCAACGCGCCGAGCGCAGGCGACGCCCGCACTGCTGGGCCGATGGGCGACGCGCGGGTACGGTGCAGCGCCGTGCGCCCGGTTGCTCGCGCTCCCCCGCCGATGAGCGATGACGACCGGATCCCGTAGCCTCCCGATATGGAACTCCCCGGAACTTCTGCCATTGTGACCGGTGCCGCCTCCGGTCTAGGTGCCGCCACCGCGGCCGCGCTTGCCGGCGCGGGCGCCGTCGTGGTCGGTATCGATCTGCCAGCGGGGTGGGCGAAGGCGGGCTCGCCGCCGAACGGCGTCATACCCGTCGACGCGGACGTGACGAGCGAGACGGACGTCGCCCGCGCGGTCGCTGCGGCGGTCGATTCGGGCCGCCCGCTTCGAGTGGTTGTGAACTGCGCCGGGGTCGCTTGGGCCGCAAGGATTCTCGGCCGAAAGGGCGTGCACGACCTCGACCTGTTCCGAAACGTGGTGGGGATCAACCTGATCGGCCCGTTCAACGTGCTTCGCCTTGCGGCCCAGGCGATGTCGGCGACCGAGCCCGCGGACGAGTCCGGCCAGCGGGGCCTCATCGTGAACACGGCGAGCGTCGCGGCGTTCGACGGCCAGGTCGGGCAGATCGCCTACGCCGCCTCGAAGGGCGGTATCGCGGCGATGACGCTGCCGGCGGCCCGCGACCTCGCCCAGTACGGCGTGCGGGTGATGGCGATCGCGCCCGGGATCATGGACACGCCGATGATGGCGTCGATCACCGACGAGTTCCGCGCCGCGCTCGAGGCGACCGTCCCGTTCCCGGCACGACTCGGCCGACCGGAAGAGTATGCGGCGCTGGTGCTGTCGCTGGTATCGCTGGACTACCTCAACGGCGAGGTGATCCGGCTCGACGGCAGCCTGCGGATGCCGCCGCGGTAGCGGGCGCGCACCCTGGCATGCGACCCCACTTCGGGTGTGCATAGAACTGGGGCATTTCGGACATAATGCTGCTAGATGCACACTGTCCGTCTCTATGTCCGTCTTTAGAGTGTGAATGCTGCAGCATTCTGTCGCATTTATCCCAGTTCTACTCACACTCGGCTGGTTATCCCGCTGATCCCCCTGCAGCGGATACGCGACGCCTGGGTTTCCTACCTGCGACCCAGATGTCTGGCGAGGCACCGAGATCCGTGGTCTACTCACCCGCATGGCCCTTGACAACGACGCGGCGACGAGCACGCCGATGAGCACCGCTGCTGGCACGATCCCGCTCGCGCATGTCGTGCAGGGGAACGGTCCGCTGCTCGTGCTCATCCACGGCATCACCGAGAACCGCCACAGCTTCGATCCGCTGCTGCCGATGCTGCAAAGCCGCTACCGCGTCCTGGCGGTGGATCTGCGCGGGCACGGCGACTCGCCGCCTGCGGCCGAGTATCCGCTGGACGCCATGGCCGCCGATGTGGCCGCCGAGGTCGCCCAGGTGGTGGACGGTCTCGGCAGCGAATCAGGCGAGCCGGGGCAGGCGCCGCTGGTCGTAGGCCACTCGCTGGGCGGGATCGTCGCCGCTGCTTACGCCGTACGGTTCCCGGTGCGCGGAGTCGTGAACATCGACCAGTCGTTGGATCTCGCCGCGATGCAGGAGCAGGTACAGGCGGTCGAGGGCCTGTTGCGCAGCGATGCGTTCCCCGCCGTCATCACCGGTATGTTCGCTCAAATGACGGGACAGCTCCCGCCGGACGAGCAGCAGCGCGTCGGGGCGCGCGTGACGGAGTTCGATCCGGCGGTGTGACGGCGCGGTATCACAGCGCTACGCGAACGGCTATGACGGCGCGGCACCGCCACGCGACACAACCCCGTGGGCGCACCGACACGCTCTCGTCCCGCGGGCAGCGCATGACGTCACACTGCGGCCCGGAACATCGTCATACCAGCCGGCGGTCGCCGGAATCGGTTGCGTCACTTGAGGAGCGCGCGGGCCATCACCAAGCGCTGCACCTGGTTGGTGCCTTCGTAGATCTGGGTGATCTTCGCGTCGCGCATCATCCGCTCGACGGGGAAGTCTCGGGTGAAGCCGTAACCGCCGAGCAGTTGCACGGCGTCCGTGGTGACGTCCATCGCGACGTCCGACGCGAAGCACTTGGCGGCAGAGGCGAGGAAGCCCTTGTTCTCGTCGCCCCGCTCCGTGGCGGCCGCCGCCTGGTAGACGAGGGTGCGGGCGGCCTCGACCCGCATCGCGGCATCCGCGATCATGAACTGCAGCGCCTGGAAATCGGCGAGTCGTTTGCCGAACTGCTTGCGCTCCTTGACATATCCGATCGCGACGTCGAGTGCACCCTGTGCGATCCCGACGGCCTGCGCGCCGATGGTCGGCCTGGTGTGGTCCAGCGTCTTCAGCGCCGTCTTGAACCCGGTGCCCGGTTCGCCGATGATCCGATCCCCGGGGATCCGGCAGTTCTCGAAGTGGATCTCCCGGGTCGGCGAACCCTTGATGCCCATCTTGCGTTCCTTGCTGCCGACCACGAATCCGGGGTCGTCTTGGTGCACGACGAATGCCGAGATCCCGTTCGCCTTATGCGAAGTCGCTGCCGCATCGGGATCCGACACGGCCATGACGGTGTACCAGGCCGACACCCCCGCGTTGGTGATCCAGCACTTGGTGCCGTTCAGGACCCAGTCGTCGCCGTCGCGAACAGCGCGGGTTCGCATGGCAGCCGCATCGGAACCGGCCTCGCGCTCGGACAGGGCGTAGGAGATCATCGCCGATCCATCCGCGATCGACGGCAGCACCTGTCGCTTCAACTCCTCGGACGCGGAAAGCAGGATCGGCATCGATCCCAGCTTGTTCACGGCCGGGATCAGCGACGACGCCGCACAGACCCGGGCGACCTCCTCGATCACGATCACCGTGGTGACGGCGTCGGCCCCCGCGCCGCCGTACTCCTCGGGGATGTGTACGGCCTGGAACCCTGCCGACGTGAGCGCCTTCTGCGCCTCGACCGGGTAGCGCTCCTGTTCGTCGCACTCGGCGGCGTACGGCGCGATCTCCTTCTCGGCGATCTCCCGGATCGCGGCGCGGACGTCGCTCTGATCGTCGGTCAACGTGAACTGTGGCACGGCGCGCTCCTTCAGGGGTCCTGCGGTGACGCCATCGTAGGCCGCGCAGCCGACAACCCGCCCGTTTGCGCGCAGTGCCGGGCGGCTCTTCGTCAGGGCCGTTGGTCGAGAATCGCCCTAGCCCAAGCGCTCTCGCTGGACCCTTTCGGTGAGAGCGCGGTCCTTCGCGAGTACCGAGGCCTGGAGGTCGTCGGCGTAGGCGGCGAGTTCTGCCGCCAGCGTGCGGCCGCCCTCGTCCGGCGTCGCCGCGAGCATCCGAACCGCGAGCAACGCCGCGTTGGCGGCGCCGTCGATCGATACGGTGGCGACCGGAACCCCTTGTGGCATCTGCACGATCGAAAGCAGCGAGTCCAGCCCGTCCAGCGACGCCAGCTTCACCGGAACGCCGATCACCGGAAGCGTAGTCGCGGCGGCCACCATGCCGGGCAGGTGCGCCGCCCCGCCGGCCCCGGCGATGATCAGGCGCAGCCCGCGACCGGCTGCCGTCGACGCGTAGTCCAGCATGCGCTGCGGCGTGCGGTGCGCAGAGTAGACACCGACCTCGTAGGGCACCGCAAAATCATCGAGAACCGTTGCGGCGGCGCTCATCACGCGCCAGTCGGAGTCTGATCCCATCACGATGCCGACGAGCGGCGCGCGGTCGGTGCGGGGGTCCACCGTCGATGACGATATGTCTGTTCCGAGCTCCGTCATATCCGCCCCTGCCCTTCGTGCCTGACGGTCGACACACCGTGCCGCCCGGTGAGCCCGTCGGCGCGGCGCAACACCTGCCGGTCGCCGACGGGATGGATCTGGTAACCGTCGGCCCAGACCCCTGAGCCGAGCCACTCCGCGGCGAGGGCGGCACGGCGGCGGAGCGCACCGGCATCGTCACCGGTCACGGTGACGTGCCCGAGCTTGCGGCCGGGCCGAAAAGCCTTGCCGTACAAGTGAACCTTGACGTCCGGGAAGCGTGCGGCGAGGTGGTGCACGCGTTCGTCCATGCCGATCGATCCGCCGTCCGGGGCCTCGTCTCCAGCCCCGGCTCCCGCCGCGGCTCCGTCCCCGCCTCCGCCCACTTCGCCGACCCCGTCCCCCGCGGCGCCACCGAGCACGTTCGCCATCACGGTGACGGGCGCGACCGGCACGGTGCTGCCGAGCGGGTAGTCGAGGACCGCCCGCAGGTGCTGTTCGAACTGGCTGGTGACCGAGCCGTCGATGGTCCAGTGGCCGGAGTTGTGCGGCCGCATGGCCAGCTCGTTGACCAGGAGCCCGTCCGGCGCGGCGGCGGACGGCGGCACCTCGAAGAGTTCGACCGCCAGCACACCCACCACGCCTAGTGCGTCGGCGATGCGGAGTGCCAACTCGGTGGCAGCCGCCGCTCGCGCGGGATCAAGACCCTGGGCGGGCGCGACGACCTCGACGCACATCCCGTCCCGCTGAACGGTTTCCACCACCGGCCAGGCGGCCGCCTGCCCGAACGGCGAGCGGGCCACCACCGCCGCGAGCTCACGGACGAGCGGGACGCGCTGCTCCAGCACCACGATCGCTTCGGGTGGGATGGGCGGGAAAGTTGGCGCAGCTGGGACTGCAGGTATCTCGGACGGGCCATCGACCATCCACACGCCGTGCCCGTCGTACCCGCCGCGCGCTACCTTGACGACGACCGGCCACCCGTTCTTCTCGGCGAAGGTCGTGATGCGGCCGGGCATCTCGCCGGCGGCGCACACCTCGAAGGCCGGCACGGGGATGCCGAGCTCGGCGAGCCGCCGGCGCATGTGCGCCTTGTCCTGCGCGTAGATCAGCGCGTCCGGCGACGGGTACACGGCAACGCCCTCGGACTGCAGCGTGCGCAGCATCTCACCCGGAACATGCTCGTGATCGAAGGTGAGCACATCGCAATGGGCCGCGAACGCGCGCAGGGCGGCGAGATCGTTCGGCGCACCAACGGAGACGTCGCGGCACACCAGCGCCGCAGAATCGTCCGGCGATTCCGCGAGCACGGCCAGCGACTGGCCGAGCGCGATCGCCGCCTGCTGCGTCATCCGCGCGAGCTGGCCGCCGCCGACCATGCCGACGATCGGCAGCTGCGTGCGAGTGTCCACGGCTGAAAACACTATCGCCCGTCCGGCGGCGGTCCGCGGCCGCGGCACGCGTCGAGTGGGAGTCCTGCAGAGTATGGGCGCCTCAAGACTCTGCAGGACTCCCACTCAACAGGGCGACCGACCGACGGAGCCGCCGCAGCGCAGGGTTGCCGCCCGAGGCGCGAACGGAAGCCAAGCGCGAACCGTAGACTCGCAAGGTGAGTCTTGTCGACCAGGTGCGCGCGATCCTCCCGCCGAGGTACCGCGAGTTCGCGAAGTTCCTGGTGGTCGGCGGCGTCGCGTGGGTGGTGGACGCGGGCCTGTTCACGATCCTGACGCACACGGTGCTGGACAACAAGGTGTTGACCTGCAAGATCATCTCGATGTTGGTCTCCACGATCGTGTCGTACGTGCTCAACCGGGAGTGGTCCTTCAGCGGCCGCGGCGGGCGGGAGATGCACCACGAGGCGCTGCTGTTCTTCCTGTTCAACGGGCTCGGCTTCGCGATCAACCTCGCACCGCTGGCCACCAGCCACTACCTGCTCGGCATCAACCTGAGCCACGGATATTCGCGGTTCACCGTGTCGGTCGCGGACTGGGTGGCGGCCAACATCGTGGGCACCCTCATCGCGATGATCTTCCGGTACTGGTCGTATCGCCGGTTCGTGTTCCCACACGAGATCGCCGCGCCCGCGCCCGATGCGGCGGGGGTGGAATAGCAGACACGGCGAGGCGCCGGCTCGGGCGCGGGAGTCCGCAGCCCTACCTACTCGGCGCGTGCCGCGTCCGCGGTCGCCAGGTCGTCGGCGCTCCCCTCGGCCGCGCGGCCGGACGCGCCGCCTACATCGGACGCCGCCCCGGAGCCAGCCACGCTCGCGCCCGCCGAGCCTGCGCCGCCCGCCCCGACATCCTCGCCGTCTTGCGACTCCGGCCCCCGACCCGCAACCAGAAACACCCCGAAGATCGGCGGCCGGGCCCGCCGGAGCGCCAGCCGTCCACCGTCCGCCTCGATGAACGCGCGCGCGAGGCCCAGTCCGATCCCGGTCGAGTCAGCCGTCGACACGCCCCGGTCGAAGATGTGCCCGACCAGCGCGTCCGCCACCCCCGGCCCCTCGTCCGCCACCTCGACCACCACCATCGTCGGACCCGGCCGGACCGTGATGCGCACCGTTCCCGCCCCATGCTTGAGCGCGTTGTCGACGAGCACGCCGATCGCCTCGCGGAGCCGCACCCCCGTGGCGTGCACGGTGGTGCGGCGCGGGCAGCGCACCTGCAGCGTGCGGCCGGCGGCGGTGAACGCCGACTCCCATTCGGTGCGTACCTCCGCGAGTTCGTCGGCCAATCGGAGTTCCGTCGCCCCCGCGGCCCGCCGCGAGCGGGCATTGGCGAGCAGGTCGTCGACCACCGTGACGAGCCGGTCGGTCTGATCGAGGGCCGCGTGCACCTCGCTCACCACGTCCGGATCCGGATGCTGCGCCAGCTCTTCGAGGCGCAGCCGCAGGCCCGTCAATCTGGTCCGCAGCTGGTGCGAGATGTCGCTGGCCAGGTCCCGCTCGCGCCGGATCAGTGCGGCGATGTCGGTGGCCGAGGAATCGAGTACCTCGGCGACCCGATCGAGTTCGCTGATGCCGTAGCGCCGCGACGACGTGCGGAAATCGCCGGCACCGAGTCTGGCGGCCCGCCGCGCTACGTCCGTCATCGGCGTCGCGAGGCGTCGCGCGGTGATGATGGCGATCACGGTGCCGACCAGGATCGAGAGCAGCACCGCCAGCCCGACGAGCCCGAGTGCCTCGTACTGCTCGGCGCGCACCGCATCGGCCGGAACGGTGAGGCGCAGTTCGCCGCCGCCCGTCATGACGAGCTTCTCGCTGATCGACTCGCCGGCGACGCGGTCCCCCACGGTCTGGTCGATGTGCCCCGGCATCTTGATGACGAGCCGCCCGCCCTGCGGCACCAGGAAGTCGAGGCGGCTCAGGTGCGGGTCCTGACCCTCCGCGATCTGCGCCGTGAGCACCTTGGAGATCGAGTCGAGACGGCTGGCGAGATCCTGATGCATCATGTCGGCGACCAGCCGCCAGGACACCACGGACAACGGCACGCCGAGCGTGAGCACCGTGGCGGCGACCACCAGGAGGATCGAGATCAGGATGCGCCGGCGCACGGTGAACCCGGCCGATCAGCCCGCGTCGAAGCGGAAGCCGACACCGCGCACGGTCGCGATCCGGCGATCGAGGTCGCTGGAATCTCCGGCGAGCTTGCGGCGCAGCCAGGACATGTGCATATCGAGGGTCTTGGAGGTCTTCATGCCCGGGTCGTTCCACACCTCGGCGAGGATCTCCTCGCGGGTGACGACCTGACCCGCGCGGGCCATCAGGACGCGCAACAGCTCGAACTCCTTGTTCGCGAGCCCGATCTCCTCGCCGTCCACCATCACCCGGCGCGCGCCGGTCTCCATGCGCACACCGCCGATCTCGATCACCTCGGGGGCGCGGCGGCGCAGCAGCGCCCGCACCCGCGCGAGCAGCTCGGCAAGCCGGAACGGTTTGCCGACGTAGTCGTCGGCGCCGGCGTCGAGTCCGACCACGAAATCGACCTCGTCGGTGCGCGCGGTGAGCATCAGCACCGGGATGTCCCGACCGGACGCGCGGATCCGGCGGCACACCTCGAGCCCGTCGACCTGCGGCAGGCCGAGATCCAGGATCACCAGCCCGATGTCGCCGGCGAGCGCCGCGTCGACGGCCGCCGCGCCGTCCGGTGCCGCGATCACGCTATAGCCCTCGCGCTCGAGTGCCCGCGACAGCGGCTCCGCGATTGCCGGGTCGTCTTCTGCCAGAAGTACCGTCGCCACGAGGACCACTTTACTTTTCGGCGCAGGTTTCGCCGATTCCCGCGCGTGTCCCGTCCTGTTTCGTCAAAAGTGAGTGACCGAGTATGACGCCGTTCGCGGCCTGCCGTCCGCCCGTCCGACGGCCGGGGCGGGCCGGGGAAAGGTGATGCGGGCGATCTACACCGGGCTGACGCCGTGCCGACGGCGGGAGAACGATCGGTCCTTGCCGCGGGCAGCCGCAAGCCGGGCGATGAGCTCGGCGCGCAGGTCCTCCGGCTCGACGATCGTGTCGACGACCAGTTCGGAGGCCAGCCGGACGACGTCGATGTCCGCGTCGTACTCCGTTCGGAGCCTTTCGACGGTCTCGTCGCGAACGGCGTCATCGGCGATAGCCGCGAGCTTCTTCGCATACACCGCATTGACGGCGGCCTCGGCCCCCATCACGGCGATCTTCGTGGTGGGCAGAGCGATGGTGGCGTCGGGGTCGAAACCGGGGCCGGCCATCGCATAGAGCCCGGCGCCGTAGGCCTTTCGCACCACCACGCAGAGTTTCGGGACCGTGGCCTCGGAGACCGCGGTGATCATCTTCGCGCCGTGCCGGATGATGCCCTGGCGTTCCACCGCGGCGCCCACCATGAACCCGGGCACGTCCGACAGGAACACCAGCGGGATATTGAACGCGTCGCACAGTTGGATGAAATGCGTTGCCTTGTCGGCAGAGTCGACGAACAGCACGCCGCCGCGGAAGAGCGAGTTGTTGCCGAGGAAGCCGACCACCTCGCCGTCCAACCGGCCGAAGGCCACGGTGAGCTCGCGCGCCCAGCCGGGGTGGATCTCGAACAGCGAGCCGTCGTCCGCGAGAGCCTTGATGTACCGCCGCATGTCGAACGCCTGGCGCTCGGAATCGGGCACCAGCGCGCGCAGGTCGCCCTTGCCCGGCCCGGCCGGCTGTGCCCTCGGCGGCTGTTCGGTGTAGTTGCCCGGGACGTAGGAGAGGTATCGGCGGACGGCCGCGAGCGCCTCGTCCTCGGTTTGCACTAGCAGGTGGCCGACGCCGGAGACGGTGGTGTGCATCTTCGCGCCGCCCATCTCCTCGAGCGTCGTCTTCTCGCCGGTCACCATCTCGACCATGCGATCCGAGCCCAGGTACATGGACGCGTTGCCGTCGACCATGATCACGATGTCGCAGAAGGCCGGGATGTAGGCGCCGCCCGCCGCCGACGGCCCGAACAGCGCGCAGACCTGCGGAATCGAGCCGGAGGCGCGCACCTGGGTGTGGAAGATCTTGCCGGCGCCGCGGCGGCCGGGGAACAGGTCGACCTGGTCGGTGATCCGCGCCCCGGCGGAGTCCACCAGGTAGATCATGGGAACGCCGGTGGCATAGGCCTTCTCGATGATCCGGATGATCTTCTCGACGGTACGCGCACCCCACGAGCCGGCCTTGACGGTGGAGTCGTTGGCCATCAGCGCGACCGGCCGGCCGTCGATGCGCGCGGTCCCGGTGATGACACCGTCCGCGGGCAGATCGCCGGCAAGCGCGTTTGCGAACTGGCCGTCCTCGACGAAGCTGCCCTCGTCGACGAGGAGCGAGATGCGTTGCCGCGCAAAGAGCTTGCCCTTGGCGGCGTTCGCCTGGTGATACTTCAGCGCGCCGCCGGACAGGATCTGCTCGCGCAGCGCGGCGGCCGAACGCTGGGTCGCCGGTGGGGTCGACGCAGGCGGTGGGGTCGCCGCGGGTCGGGTCGACGGCTGTGGTGCTGGCGCAGCCCGCGCCTGGGTGTCCGATCCGGATCCGCCGTCGGCACCAACACCGGCATTGGCATCGGAGATGACGCTGTTCTCGGGTGTGGCCGCCATGTCGCCCACGCTAGTTCACGCCGCTGCCGGTCCCCGGGGCACTACCGCGGGAGCGGGCTGTAGAAGACGAGGCCGTTGCCCGTGTTGTCGAACGCGACCACGCGTCGCTCGTGCGCGTCGTTGTAGGGACCCCGCACGACGGCCCCGCCGCTCGCCTCGATCGCCGCGGCGGCCGCATCGACGTCGGCCGTCTTGATGCCGACCACGACCTGCCCTGGAACAGGGTGGTCGATCTTCGTCGCGAGCGCGATGGTGACCGAGCCCCCGTCGATCGCCGCGAAATGGGTGCCGTCGCGGAATCTGAGGGGCATGCCCAGGGTTTCCGTGTAGAACCGCACCGACTCCTCAATATCGTCGGTGGACAGCACCACCATGCGGACGTCGTGATCGCTCACATCGGGCTCCCTGTGCACGTTGTGTTCCCGCGATCACGATAGTCCGGCGGAGCCCGCGGGTTATGACCCGAGCGCCCGAACTGTCACATCGCGCCGGACGCAAGCGCCCGGACGACGGCCGACGGGCTAGGCCGGCCGAGCAGGCGCGCCATCCACACGCTCGTCGCCACCAGCGCCGGAAGGTCGACACCGTGCTCGATGCCGAGGCCGGTGAGCGCCCAGACCAGGTCCTCGGTGGCGAGGTTGCCCGTCGCGGACTTCGCATACGGGCAGCCGCCGAGGCCGCCCGCGCTGGCATCGACGGTCGCGACCCCGAACCGCAGCGCGGCGAGCGTGTTCGCCAGCGCCTGCCCGTAGGTGTCGTGGAAGTGCACGGCCAGCCGATCCGGCCCCACGCCCGCCTCGGCGAACGCGCCGAGCAGCGCGGAGACCTGCCCGGCCGTCGCGACCCCGATCGTGTCGCCGAGCGACAGCTCGGCGCAGCCGAGGTCCAGCAGCCGCTTGCCGGCTCTAACGACGTCATAGGCGGGGACGGGGCCCTCCCACGGGTCGCCGAAGCACATCGACAGGTAGCCCCGCACCCGCATGCCCCGCTCCAGCGCGCCGTCCACCACCGGGCGGAACATGTCGAACTGCCGCTCGAACGTGCTGGCCAGGTTCTTGCGCGCGAACGTCTCGGTGGCCGATCCGAAGACGGCGATCTCCGACGCGCCGGCGGCGACGGCCCGCTGGAAGCCCCGCATGTTCGGCACCAGCACCGGGTAGCGCACGCCGGGCCGCCGGGCGATGGCGGGGAACACCTGCCCCGCGTCGGCGAGCTGCGGCACCCAGCCGGGGTCAACGAAGCTGGTCGACTCGATCACCGTGAGCCCCGCAGCGCCCAGCCGGTCGATGAACTCGATCTTCGCGGCGGCGTCGATGGGCTTCGATTCGTTCTGCAGTCCGTCCCGCGGGCCTACCTCAACGATCTGGATCCGCGACGGCAGGTCGGCCGCAGGCACCACATCGGGCAGTCCCGCTGTCACCGCCCACTCGCCTCCGGCTGATCCTCGCCGGAGGGCCTGTTCGTCATGCGCGTGTCGCCGAGGTCCGGGTCGGGGAACCGGTCGCGGTCGTCCGAGATCAACTGGTTCAGCGTGCCCTGGATGTGGCTGAGCGACGCGACGTTGGAGAACTCGAGCGGCTCGTCGGCCGCCGAGTCGACGATGAGCGTGCCGTAGCCGAAGATGCGGCCCCAGAACGTCACGATCGTCTCGATGTTCTGCACCCGGATCAGCGGGATCTGATGCTGGCGCCGGTGCAGGATCCCGGTGCGGAAGAAGACGTGCGCGGTGGTCAGCACGAAATGCTCGGTGGCCCAGCGCAGGTACGGGACGAGGCAGAGCGCGACGAACAGCACCGCCGCCACGGCGGACACCGCCAGATACCACCAGCGGTGTGTGGTGAGGCCGGTGTCGTCCCACTTGCCGATCCACACGATCATGAAGGCCAAGGCCGCCACGATCGCCAGGAACAGCACGGTGGGGAAGACCAGCACCTTCCAGTGCGGATGCTTGTGCACCACGACGCGCTCGCCGCGGGACATGAGACCGTCGGGAAAGGCCATGGGATCTCCTGCTGACCTCGGGCGGATCGCCGACGGATCGTCGACTCGAGCCTCACGCTACCGTCCGGGGCCGTCGCCGGAGAAGAGCCGGGAAACTGGCACGATGTCCGCATGAGCGCGCACCCGGATCCGATCGCGGCCGCCGAATCTGTCGGCGAATCCGTCGGCGAATCCGTCGGCGCGTCCGCTGCACCGCCGCGAGCGCGAGTCCGGTTGCCGTTCGCCGCGCTCATCGCTCCGCTGGTGACCCTGTTCTGTGTGCTGCCACTGGCGACCGCAGGAGGTGCGTGGGCGGTGGCGTTCCTGCTGCCGATCACCGTGTTGGTGCTGGTGGCGGCCGGTGGCACCACGGCGACTTCGCGGGGTCTGTCGACCCGGTGGTGGAACGGGCGCCGCCGGATCCCGTGGGATCAGCTGGACCGCCTCGAGTTTCCGGGGTCGCGGTGGGCGGTCGCCGTCACCCACTCGGGCCTGCGCCTGACCCTGCCGGGCGTGCGGCCGAAGGACCTCCCTGGCCTGGTGCGCGCGGCGGGCGGGCGGCTATTCCTGCAGCGGCCCGCTCTCGGCGACACTGTCGGCGGCGCCGCTGGGGTCGACAGCACCGGGGCCGACAGCACCGTTGCCGAGAACACCGTCACGGCCCAGCCCGAGAACGTCGTCATCGACGAGATTTCCGGCACCGACCCCGCGTAGCACGAAATCGGTGCACACGCTGATCGCATGATCGAGCGCGTCCCCGGTGAGCCCCACGGTGAATCGCGCGGCGGTAATCGACGAGATCATCATCGATACGGTCGGCACGTCCTGCTCGGGGATGTCACCCGCGGCGATCGCGTCCGTCAGAGTGCCTTGCAGGGTCTCCATCATCGGGGCGATGTGCTCCCGGATGCGAGCGCGGCCCTCCGCCGACAGCGCGGTCCCGATTCCGGCCATGCGAGTGTGGTGCCCGGCGAGCTCGGTCATCTGCATGCGCAGGAAGGTCCGCAGCTTCGCCAGCGGGGCGTCGTCGTCGGCCATCGCGGCCCGCAGACGGACCAGGTAACGCTCCGTCGCGTCATCCGCCATGGCGAGCAGCACGGATTCCTTGTCCGGAAAGTGGTTGTACACGGCCGTGCGGCCGACACCGGCTGCGGCAGCAACGTCCGCGAGCGTCACAGTGTCGTATCCCTGTTCGACGATGAGCTGCATCATCGACTCGAACAACCGCTGGCGGACCTGATCGCGGTGGTCGGCGAGCGAGCTCCCGATAATCTTCGGCACGCGCCTATTCTGACACCTCGGCGCTATGCCGGCATCACCATTGGGGCTGTGTCTTATGGGGGTCTTGGGGCCGTGTCCTTGGTCATCCGCTCCGTCATCGCTTCGGCTACCGCTGTGGTCGGCTCTGCCGTCATCTCGGTCGACACGGCAGGCGCCACGGCAGGCGCCGCTGCGACCGCCGCCGTGGGACGTGCCGCGGACCGGCGATTCGCCACGTACGGTGGAACGCGATGATCACGCGCCGCCGCATCCGCGCAGTGGGGCGCCCCGGGCCGGCAGCGGAGCGCCGTCGCGGCCGAGCACCGTCACCGCGTATGACGACGCCGGCCGCGTGTCTGCTGAGCTGCGTGGTCGCGGCCTGGGCGCTGGCGGGCTGCGCCTCCTTCCCCGATTCCCCGGCGGACTTCTCCGTCCAGCCGCATCTCACCCCGAACGTCGCGAGTGTGGTGCCGCCGACGCCGGTGGCTGCAACGGGAACGACGTCATCGGAGGGCGGAGCCCCGACGCAGCCGGACGGCGGCGGCCAGGCGACCACCCGCACGCCCGACACCACACGCACTACCGGCACCACGGCACCGACCGAGCCCCCGGCGGGCGGCACCGAGGCGTCCGATCCGTGCGCGCCACCCGCGTTGCCGGTGGTGGCCGTGTGCCTCGACGATCCGTGGGGTCTCGCGCCGCTGCCGGACGGCCAGTCCGCGTTGGTCGGTGAGCGGACGAGCGGGCGGATCCTCACGGTGGCGGCCGGGCAGCAGCCGCGGCTGGTCGCGACGATCGCCGGCGTGGACGCGTCGCGCGGCGGCGGGCTGCTGGGGATCGCGCTGTCGCCGTACTACGTCGAGGATTCGCTGGTCTATGCCTATGTGACGACGGCGACCGACGCGCGGATCGTGCGCATCGCGCCGAAGGGCGAGCCGAAGGTGATCGTGAGCGGGCTGCCGGCCGGCGGCGCGCATCCGGGCGGTGCCATCGCCTTCGGCTCGGACGGGCTGCTGTATGTCGCGACGGGGAGCGGTGACGGCGGCGGGTCGGGCGGGGCGGGGTCGAGCGGCGGCGGGTCGAGCGCCGGCGGGTCGGGCGGCGGTAAGTCGGGCGCCGGCGGGTCGGGCGCGGCAGGCTCCGCGGAGGCGCTGTCCGTGCTCAGGTTCGACACCTTCGGCAAGCCGGCCGGTGCAGGCGCGCGGGCCACCACGAGCACTCCCGGCGACGCGAAAACCGCTGTAGTCGCAACGGGTTTCGCCGACCCGACCGGGATCTGCCCGATTCCGGGGGGGCGGATCGCCGTCGTCGACCACCGCGGCACCGGCGACGCTTTGATCCTCGTCCGGGACGGTGCGGACTACCGGACACTGGCCGACGGCGACACGCTCTGGACCTTCGGCGTCGGTGACGGCGGCGCGTCCGACTGCGCCGTGTCGGACGGGGCGCTACTGGCGACCGGACGCACGACGCAGCGCGTGACGCGCATCCAGATGCGTTCCGGCGGCGGGTTCAGCGGCGAGCCGGAGGCGCTTCTCGACCGGGAATACGGACTGCTGCGCACCGTCGTCACCGGCCCGGGTGAGCAGGCCTGGCTGACAACCGCCAATCGGCCCGCCGGGATCGGATATGACGGCGCCGCACGCGATCCGGGCCCCGCACCTCCGCGCACACCAGGCCCGTCCGACGACCGGGTGATCGTTCTGCCGCCCGGCGGTGGCGGTGGCGACGGCGGGGTGGACTGACCGGGTCGTCGCCGTCGTCTTCCCGTGCCCTGCCGGTCTGCGACGATGTCCCGGTGACCATCGCGCGCAGGCCGGCCGTGACCGTGGTGATCAATCCCGCCGCCGGACGCGGTGCCGCTATCGGCCTGGGGGAACGGGCCGCACGTGCGCTGGCGCTCGGCGCCGACGTCACGGTCCTGCGGCCATCCGGCGGGGCTGCCGGGTCGCTCGACGCGCTGCGCGCCGCGGCCCGGGCCGTGCCCGACGCGGTGGTGGTATGCGGCGGGGACGGCATCGTGCACCTGGCGGCCAATGTGCTGGCCGGCGGGCACGTCCCGCTGGCGGTGATCCCCGCGGGCAGTGGCAACGACACCGCGACCGCGCTCGGCATGTCCGGTGACGCGGAGCGCGCCGCCGCGCAGGTGCTTGCCGCGCTGACCGCCGGTTCGTTTCGACGTATCGATGTCGGGCGATGCGACGGCCCGGAGCTGCTCGCCGGAACGCCGCGCGCCTTCGTGGGGCTGGTGTACGCCGGTTTCGATTCGATCGTCAACGATCTCGCCAACCGCCTGCGCTGGCCGCGCGGCGCAGCACGGTACAACTTTGCGCTGGCGATCGAGACCGCGCGGTTGCGCGCCCGAACGTTCGAGATCGCCGAGGCAGGACGACTCTGGCGCGTGCCCGCGACGTTGATCGCCGTCGGCAATGGCTCGCACTACGGCGGCGGCAAGTGGATCGCACCGCACGCCCACTGGGACGACGGGCTTCTGGGGATGACGGTGATCGGTCCGGTCTCGCGATGGACACTGGCGCGCCTCGCGCCCACGCTGCCGCACGCCGGTCACGCGACGCACCCGCGAGTGCTGCTGCGATCCGTGCGTGAAGTCATTGTCGACGCACCGCATGACCGAGGCGTGGTTGCTTACGCCGATGGGGAGCGGGTCGGGCCGTTACCGCTGCGGGTATGGACCGAGCCGGCCGGCCTGCTCGTCGTCGCCCCGGCAGCACCGCACCCCCGGCCGTAACCGAGGACGCGTCATCCTGCGCAATCCCGGCTCCGGACGGCGGCCCGGAGCCGGGTGGAGGCCCGGAGCCGGGTGCGGCATTCGGCGATCGGTGCGCGGTAAGTTCCCCGTCATAGGAGGCGGCGCGGCGGTTCCACTCGCCAGCGCCGTCCGACTGTGCATCCACCGTGCATGACACCGTCGGAGCGAACCACGACACGCTGGCCCTGCCTCCGCCTGGAGTGTGTATAGGACCGGGACATTTCGGGCATCCTGCTGCTGGATGCACACTCCCAAAAGAGTAAAGTGTGAATGCTGCAGCAATCTGTCGCATTTGTCCCTGTTCTATGCACACCCCAACGTGCGGTGCCACGTCCGCGAACCGACCACGCGCGACTCCATTGGCGCGAATCGCGGCACCCTGCCCGTGCCCAGCCTGGGGTGTGAGTAAAACCGGGCCATTTCGGGCATCCTGCTGCTAGACTCACACCCCAGCGTGTGGGTCGGCGTGCCGGGCGCTCCGGACACCGCTTCCGGAGCGGAGACAGGCAGCGAAGTCAGCCAGCGGCGACAGGCAGCGAAGTCAGGCAACGGTGTCAGGCGGCGGTCGTGGCTCGCTGCCGGGCGGATTGCGGCGCCGGGACAGCCGCAGCGGATGCCGACACCGGAAGGTCCGCCGGCCCCGGTGATTCCTGGATGGCGGCCAGAATGGTTTCGGCGGGCTGCGGCCGCGCGTACCAGAAGCCTTGGCCGCACTCGATTCCGACGGCGGTCACCTGCCGGGCGACGTCCTCCGTCTCGATCCCCTCGGCAACCACGGTCGCGCCGAGCGTGTGGCCGGCGTGCGTCATCAACTCGACCAGCGCCCACCGGCTCGGGTCCGCGGACCCGATGAAGGACCGGTCGATCTTCAGCACGTCCACCGGCATGGCGAGCAGCTGAGCGACCGACGTGAACCCGGTTCCGAAATCGTCGATCGAGATCCGCACGCCCAGATCGTGAAGCCGGTCGAGGTGCTCGATCGCGGCGGTATTGCCGACGAGCACCGTTTCCGTCACCTCGATGATGAGCCTGTCCGCCGAGATGCCGGCAGCAGTCAACGCGCTTTCGACGTCCGCGACGATGCGGTCGCTGGCCAGGTGGCGGCCGGAGATGTTGACGGCCATAGACAGTCGTCGGGTTCCGGTGCGCGTGTCCCAGGCGGCGAGCTGCCGGGTGGCTTCGGCAAGTACCCACCGACCGATGTCGTGGATCAGGTGGCTGGTCTCGGAGTGCGGAATGAACTCGTCCGGCGGCACGAGCCCACGGGTCGGGTGCGCCCAGCGGATCAGCGCCTCGACGCCGTACACCGCTCGGGTGTTCAGATCGACGAGGGGCTGGTAGTGCAGGACGAACTGGCCGGCGTCGAGTCCGGCCTCGATCTCGGCATCGAGCCGCGCGCGCTGATCGAGCTCGGCGCGCAGGTCCTCGTCGAACAGGATGACTCGACCGCGCCCGTCATGCTTCGCCTTATAGGCGGCGGTATCCGCGTCGCGCAACATCCGGTCCGCATCCAGGCCGGCATCGACGGACACCACCAGGCCGACACTCGCGCCGACCCGAACGCTGACGTCGCCGATGCGCAGCGGTCGCTCGATGTCGGCCACGAGTCACGCGGCGACACCCATGGCGACCTGCGGGCTTTCGATGCTTTCGAGGAACACGACGAACTCGTCACCGCCCAGTCGGGCCGCCACATCCCCCCGCCTGATAGCCGCGGACATGCGCGTCGCCGTGGTAGCGAGCACGGCATCGCCGGCCCGGTGCCCGTGCGTGTCGTTGACCTGCTTGAAGTAGTCGAGGTCGATGAACAACAGGGCACACAGCCCGCGATTGCGGTGCGCGCGGGCCAGCCCCGCCTCGATCAGCCGGATCGCCTCGGTCCGATTCACCAACCCCGTCAACGGGTCGGTCGCGGCCCCACGGCGCAACCGCCTGGCCGGCGTCGCGATCACGATCACCGCAGCCAGGCAAGTGCCCAGGGTGAGCAGGACCTGCGACACTACCGCCGGATCGCCGGCGCCGGAGAGCGCGATCGCCTCCGCCGTGCACGAGACCGTGATGTGCGCGATCGCGACACTCAATCGGAAATACAGGCCGGAGAACACGGCGATCCACACGTACAGCAGGCCGACCGCGATGGCGGCCCGCGGGTCGCCGACCACCGCCTGAATCGCCGCGACCGTGATCGATGTGCCGACGCCGATGACGTGAATGATCTCCGGCGGAAGCCAGCGCGACAGCGCCCAGAACAACGCCCCGATGGCGGAAGCGCCCAGGAGGGCCACCGTGACACGGCCCCGGTCCACCTCCCATCCGGGGATGGCGACGAAGGCCAGCAACCCGAGCGCGGCGCCCGCGAGGAAGAGTCCCGCCACGAACCGGGTGCGCTCGCGACGGACGGCAGGCGTCCCGTCCACCTGCAGCCAACTCGCCAGCTCCGACAACGCGCGCACCATAACGGAACGATCGGTCAGGAAACATGAAAGCTGAACACCACTCCGGAACCCGCCGGCGATCCGCGCTGATCGGTTGCCGGCCACCGACGCTACCGGTTGCCGGACCCGCCGCCGGTTGCCGCACCCGCCGCCGGTTGCCACTACGGTTCCGGCTGCCGTTGCGGCAGAATCTCACCCGTGCCGACCAACAGACTCGAGGCGTTCAGCGATGGTGTGATGGCCGTGATCATCACGATCATGGTGTTGGACCTGCACGTGCCCGACGGCGACACCTTCGCCGCGTTCGCCAGTACCCTCGGCACCGGGCTCGCCACCTACCTGCTGAGCTTCGTCTACATCGGCATCTACTGGAACAACCACCACCATCTCTTCCAGATCGCCGAGCGCACCACCGGCGCCGTGCTGTGGGCGAATCTCCATCTGCTGCTCTGGCTCTCGCTGCTACCGCTGACCACCGCGTGGATGGATGCCACCGGCTTCGCCCGGGCGCCGGTGGTCGTCTACGGCATTGACCTGGCCGCGGCCGCCATCGCCTACTGGATCCTGCAGCAGGCCATCATCCACGGCGAGGGTGCCGGGTCCGGGCTGCGGCAGGCACTCGGCCGGGATGCCAAGGGCAAGGTCTCGCCGGCGATCTACGCGGCCGCGATACTCGTTGCGCTGCTTGTTGTTCCGCATTGGCGCGCCGGGGTGTGGATATCGGTGGCGTGCTACGTCGCAGCCGCGTTGCTGTGGCTCGTGCCGGATCGCCGCATCGAGCGTTACCTCGCCGCACGCCGCACCGAATCGGAGATGACGTAGTTCGCGGCGCTCCCGCGCCGATCACCTATTTCGGGAGGCCCGCACCCCCCGCAGCTGAGCAGCAAAATGATCGCTCACCTTTGTCCGGAACCCGTCGATAGGTGGCATGAAGAAGTCTCACAGGACAACGCACCTCACGACTGCAAGGAGGCAGCCATGGCGCGACAACAGGACGTTGGCCACCGGAGGCGGTGGTTTGCGCTAGCAGTATTGCCGATCGCGGTGATCGGCTCGGCGGTATTGGTATGGAGCGCGTCGCAGGAGGCGTTCTCCGGTTCCACCGACAGCCCCGGGAACCAATGGACGGCGGGCAGCCTGGCGCTCAAGAACGACACGACCGGCACCTACGCCACCACCGGCACGTTCATGTTCAACCCGGGCAATGTGTTCCCCGGCGATACCGGCCAGTGGTGTGTGAACGTGAAGAACGCCGGCACCGGCGACGCCACGGCGACCAACCCGGTGAAGTTCTACGCCCCCGCCCCGGCGAACCTGGCGAGCAACTCGCTGGCGCAATACCTCATGCTCACGGTGGAGCAGTCCACGGACACCGTCACGGGCGGCAGCACCGGGGACTGTAATGGGTTCACCACCGGCACGACCGTCTATAACGCCAACATCGCCGGTCTGCCCTCGGACTACACGACCACGGTCGCTCCTCCGGGCACTGGCCTGTTGGCAGTCGGGGCGACCATGGCCTACCGATTGACCTGGACCCTGCCCGCCAGCACGCCCGACAGCATCGCCAGTCAAACCTTGACCGGTGTCGACTTCGCCTGGGCGACTCAGATCGGCTCGTAGCCCACACCCCGATCGACGGGTATGACGATGACCGACGAGACCACTCCCGGGCCCGCCCGGTCGGGCTGGCTGAGCCATCCCGACCGGGCGGGCTGGGCTGTGCTACTGGTCGGCACCGTCGCGCGCACGATCCTCGCGACCGTGCTGCTGCTCGTGGTCTGGTCGGTCGTCCCGGCCTGCTTCGGCTGGTCCGCGCACATGGTGATGAGCGGATCCATGGCGCCGCACATCCGACCCGGCGACGTGGTGCTGACCTCCCCGGTCGATCCGTCAAGTCTGCGGGCCGGGCAGATCATCGCGTTCACCAGCCCGGGCAACCGACAGGTCAACCTGATCCACCGCTTCCAGCGCATCAACCCCGGACGGAAAGCTCGTCACTCGGGGCGACGCCAATCCGACGGCCGACCCATCACCGGTCCTTCCTGGGGACGTCACAGGGCTGGGCCGCCTGCGGGTGCCGTGGGTGGCGCTTCCAGTGGTGTGGGCCACCGAACATCGCTGGGTACCGCTCGCGGCGCTCATCGCCGCCCTCGCCGCTGCCGTCGCGCTCTCGACAGTGGATCGACCCATCCGTGCCGGAGACGCTGCTCGGCGGGGACGGCACCGGGTCCGCCCCTCCCGGATCGCCCCAGCGGCCCTCCGCGCGGGGCCGGCCGCGCTGACCGTGATCGCATTGGTGGCCGGGATCGGCGTAGCCACGATAACCCGGTCCGGGGCCGCATTCGCCGCCACGACCGCCAGCACCAGCAACTCCTGGGGCGCGGCCACGATCAGCCCGCCCACGGGCTTGGCGGCCGGCATCACGTGCGGGAACGGTGGCGTCCCGTCCGCCGACCTCACCTGGACCCCGTCGGTGACGGGCGCGGTGACCGGGTACCAACTCACCCGCGACGCCGGCGCCCCGGTGGGGATCACTCCACGCACGGCCAGTAGCTACATCGACGGTGGACTGCCCAACAACGCCAGCCATACCTGGAACCTCGCCGCTCTGGCCGCCGGTTGGTCCTCCGCACCCGCGACGGTCAGCGCCACCGCGAATTGCCCACCAGTGGCACAAGCCTGGGGGTCGAACCAATATCAGCAGCTCGGCGACGGCACCACCACCGACCGTGACGTTCCGGCCAACGTGTCGCTCCCGGCCGGCGTCACGATCACCGCCGTCGCCGGCGGCAGCAACTTCAGCCTGGCATTGACCTCGAGCGGGAAGGTCTACGCCTGGGGCTACAACGCAGAGGGAGAATTCGGGAACGGCATCACCTCCGTCCCAGGGGGCCCGGTCCTGGTGAACATCCCGGGCGGCGTCACGGTCACGGCGATCGCCGCAGGCGGCAGCCATGGTCTGGCATTGACCTCGACCGGCGCCGTCTACGCCTGGGGCATGAACACCTCAGGCCAACTCGGCGACAACACCACCACCAACCAAACATCCCCCGTCCAGGTGAAAGGCGTCGGCGGAACCGGAACGTTAGCGAACATCAAAGCGATCGCCGCCGGTGGCAGCCACAGCCTCGCGCTCAGCAACACCGGCACCGTCTACGCCTGGGGCTCGAACACGTACGGCCAGCTCGGCGACAACACCACCACCAACCGGCTGGTCCCCGTCCAGGTGAAAGGCGTCGGCGGCTCCGGCACCTTGACGAGCATCACCGCGATCTCCGCAGGCACCAGCCACAGCCTCGCGGCCAACGGCAGCGGCGCCGCCTACGCCTGGGGCCTGAACAGCTCCAGCCAACTCGGGGACACCACGACCACCCAGCAGAATGCGCCGGTCAGGGTGAGAGCCGTCAGCGGTACCGGCAACCTGACGGGCATCAAGTCGGTCGCCGCCGGCGAGACGCACAGCCTCGCCGTCACGACCACCGGTTTGATGTACGCCTGGGGCTACAACTCCAAGGGCGAACTCGGCGACGGCACCACCACCAGCACGGTGAGACCGGTCAAGGTGTCGCTGCCGGTCGGCGTCACCGTCAGCGCGGCCGACGCCGGAACCGAACTCAGCGTGGCCCTCACCTCGTCGGGTCAAGCCCTGGCGTGGGGATGGAACAACTCCGGTCAGCTCGGCGACAGCAGCACGACGAACCGCACCGCACCGGTGACCGTGTCCCTGCCCGCCGGAACCACCGCCACCGCGGTCGCCGCCGGTCGCGCCCACAGTCTCTCGGTCACCGTCGCGAGCTGAACCCCGCCGGCCGCCCTCGCCCGTGCCGCGAGGCAACGAGCAGTTGTCAGACAACTCGGCTGCTGTCAGGATGGTCGTCATGATGGCCGCGCCGCGAAAGACGCTCGCTGACGACATCGTGCGGCGGCTGAAGGAAGACATCCACGCCGGCACGTACCCGCCGGGGAGCCGACTGCCCACCGAGGCCGAGTTGTGCGCCGAGTTCGGGGTGTCCCGGCCCACCGTACGGGCCGCCGTGAAGGAGCTCGACGTACTCGGGTTGTCGCAGACCCGGCACGGGGTCGGGACGTTCGTGCGCTCGCGTCCGTCCGTCACCGACGGCCTGGAGCGGATGGGCTCGATCAGCGAGTCCATCCGGGCGAGCGGCAAGACGCCCGGGCACGACTACGCGCGGCGGGCGCTGCGCCAGGTGACCCCGGACGAGGCGGAGCGGATGGGCGTCCCGGCGGACACGGAGGTCCTGGAGCTGCGGCGGCGGATCACCGCCGACGACCAGGTGGTCGCCTATTCCTACGACATGATCCCGAGCCGGCTGCTGCCGGCCGACTTCGCGCCGGAGGACATGGACGGCTCGATGTTCGACTACTTCGAGACCACACTCGGGCTGCACCCGACCCTGGGCGTCGCGCAGGTTCACGCCGTGGACTCGGCGCACATCGCCTGGGGCGCCGAGGCGGCGCGGCACCGACTGTTCATCCTGCTCGATCAGTTGCACTACACGGCCGAGCACGAACTCCTCGCCTACTCGCGCACGTACTTCGTGGAGGGCGCCTACGCGTTCGCCATCGTGCGGCGCAGCGCCTGACCCGGCACCCCACCGAGCCTCCGACCGAGCCTCCGACCGAGCGCCTGGCCCAGCGCCGAAATCCCCAGACGGTGCGGCGGCGCGCGACGCACTTGACGCGGCCGCCGCTCGCCCATAGGTTGTCTGACAACTACCGCGTGTCGATCGAGGGAGTACACATGACGCGCCGCGACCCAGCATTGCCCGATCTGTCCGGCACCGTCGCCGTGATCACCGGGGCCGGTGGCGGCATCGGCGGTGGGATCGCGCGACGCCTCGCGGCAGCGGGGGCGGACGTCGTTCTGGGTTATCGCACGAGCGCTGGCGCGGCGCAGGCCCTGGCTGACGAGCTGACGGTCACCGGGGCGAACGCCGTCGCGGCGCAGGCCGACATCACCGACCCCGCAGCCTGTTCCGCGCTCATGTCGCTCGCCGTCGACCGCTTCGGCCGACTGGACGTGCTGGTCAACAACGCCGGCGTCCAGCCCGTACAGGGCCTCGCCGACATGAGCGTCGACGACTGGCGCGAGGTGATCGACGCGAACCTCACCGGAACGTTCGTCGCCACCCAGGCCGCGGTCGCCGCCATGCGGGCGCACCACACGCACGCGGACAACCCCCGCCGCGGCAGCATCATCCACATCGCCTCGATCGAGGGATCGCACCCGGCCTTCGCGCACGCGCACTACTGCGCGTCGAAGGCAGCGATCATCATGCACGCGAAAACCGCTGCGCTGGAATACGGCCCGCTGGGTATCCGGGTGAACGCGGTCTCCCCCGGACTCATCGACCGCGAGGGCCTGGCCGACGCCTGGCCGGACGGCGTGGGGCGGTTCACCGGCGCGGCGCCGCTCGGCCGACTCGGACGGGCCGACGAGATCGGTGACGCCTGCGTGTTTTTGGCCTCGGGGATGTCCGCCTGGATCACCGGCCAGAACCTGGTCGTGGACGGCGGGGTGTCCGTCCACCCGACCTGGTAGCAGGCCGAGCGGCGTCATGCCTCACGACAGCGCCCAACCTAAGAACATCGTCATACTCGAAACCCCGCCACGGAAGTCCGCAACGTATCAATCCCCCAAACGCCATCAAAAGCATTACTCACAGCCATGTTTCGAACAACTCAGGAGGTTACGGTGCGGCTGAAGGACACGGTCGTGGCGGTGACCGGCGCGGCCGGCGGCATCGGTGAGGGCATCGCCCGGATCCTGCTCGCGGAGGGTGCGCGCATGGCCCTATGGGACCTGTCGGCCGAGGCGACCGCCGCCGTCGCCGCGCGCATCGACCCGGCTGGCGATCGCACCCTCGCACTCGCCGTCGACGTGACCGACGAGTCGGCCGTGGCGCGCGGTATCGACAGCACCGCAACGCATTTCGGGCGGCTGGACGGCCTGGTGAACAACGCCGGAACCATCACCATGAACGCCGCCTGGGACGCGACCGCGGCGGAATGGCAGCGCCACCTCGCGGTGAACGTCACCGGGACCTTCCTCTGCGCGCAGGCCGCCGGGCGGTACTTCAAGCAGCACGGCGGCGGCCGGATCGTGAACGTGGCCTCCAACGCGGGCAAGGTCGGCTACCAGAACATGGCGGCCTATAACGCCAGCAAGGCCGCCGTGATCAGCCTGACTCGGTCGCTCGCACTGGAATGGTCGGGCGAGAACATCAACGTGAACGCCGTCTGCCCGGGCGGAGTCGACACGCCCATGCTGGCGCAGGTCGCCGAGTGGTTGTCGCCGCGGCTGGACGTTCCCGCCGCCGAACTCCTGGCGGGCATGGGCGCCTCCGGGCTGGGCGGGCGCCGCATCCAGCCGGACGAGGTCGCGCGGGTGATCGCGTTCCTGCTGAGCGACGACGCGATCATCATCCGCGGGCAGTCCATCAGCGTGGACGGCGGCGACACGCCGTACTGACACGCGGATCTCGCCGGCGCGGCCCGCCCGCGCACCCCTCCCGACGGCGCCACCGCGCGGTCACCAGACGGTCACAGCGCGGTCACCACAGAAAGGCCGGAAAAGTTGCGTAACGAGTGGAACGACGCCGAGGCTCCCGCCGATGACGATGTTCTCGGGCAATGCGTCTACGGATCTCGCCTACTCGGCGGGGCGCCCGACCTGGTACTGCACGGCGGCGGCAACACCTCCGTCAAGACGACCACGACGGATGTGCTCGGCACGCGGGTGGACACGCTCTACGTGAAGGGCAGCGGCTGGGACCTGGCCACGATCGAGGCAGCCGGGTTCGCACCGCTGCGGCTGTCCCGGATGCGCGAGCTGATCGGCGCGACCGAGCTGCGTGACACGCAGATGATGAACGAGTTCCGTTGCGCCCTACTGGATTCCGGCGCGCCGAACCCGTCCGTGGAGTCCCTGGTGCACGCGTTCCTGCCGCATGTCGCCGTGCAGCATTCGCACGCCGACCCGATCGTCACGCTGACCAACCTCGCCGACGGGCCGGAGCGGGTGCGCGAGGTGTTCGGCGATGCGGTGGTCGTCGTCCCCTACCGGATGCCGGGATTCGACCTGGTGCAGGCCGTGTCCGCCGCGTGGCCGGCGCAGGCCGGAGACGGGACGATCGGGATGGTGCTGCTCGGCCACGGCCTGTTCACGTTCGGGGACACCACCAGGGAGGCCTACGCGCGGCATATCGACCTGATCACGCGGGCCGAGGAATACCTCGCCGCCCACGCCGCTCCGCGCCACGCAGCCGCATCCGGCGCCGCAACGGGCTCAGCCCTGCCCGCCGTAGCCCCGGTCGAGCTGGCCCGCCTGCGCGCGGCGATCAGCGCCGCCGCCGGAGCACCGATGATCGTCTCCCGGCACGCCGACGAGCGCGTTGCCGCCTTCGTCTCCCGCGACGATCTCGCCGCGGTCAGCGGGCGCGGCCCGGCCACCCCGGACCACATCATCCGCACCAAGCTCCGCCCGATGGTCGGCACGGACGTCGACGCATATGTCCGCGACTACCGCGCCTACTTCGACCGCAACGCGGGTCGCAGCGCCGATCCCCTCACCATGCTCGATCCGGCCCCGCGGGTGGTGCTCGACCCGGTGCTCGGCCTGCTCACCGTCGGGCAGCGCGCGAGGGATGCCGCTATCGCCGAGGACATCTACCGGCACACCATGGACATCATCGACCGCGGCGAAGCGCTGGGCGGCTACCGTGCGCTGCCCGAGGCGGACCTGTTCGATGTCGAGTACTGGGATCTCGAACAGGCGAAACTGCGGCGCGGAGGGAAACCGCCGGCACTCGCCGGTCAGGTCGCGCTGGTGACGGGGGCGGCGTCCGGTATCGGCCGGGCCTGCGCGAAGGCGCTGCTCGCCGCCGGCGCGTCGGTGATCGGCCTGGACCTGTCGGCCGAGATTGCCACCACTTTCGGCGGTCCCGAGTACCTGGGCATCCCGACCGATGTGACGGACGCCGACGCGGTCGATCGCGCGCTCCGCGCCGGGGTGGAGCGGTTCGGCGGGCTGGACATCCTCGTGGTGTCCGCCGGGATCTTCCCGGAGAGCGAGCCGATCGCGCGGCTGCACATGGACCAGTGGCGGCGCGCCATGGCCGTGAACGTCGATGCGGTGGCGGCGCTGCTGCAGGCCTCTCATCCCCTGCTGGCGCTGGCGCCCGCCGGCGGGTCGGTCGTGCTGATCGCCTCCAAGAACGTGCCGGCGCCCGGCCCCGGAGCAGCGTCATACTCGGCATCGAAGGGGGCGCTCACGCAACTCGGCCGAGTGGCCGCGCTGGAATGGGCGGGCGACGGGATCCGGGTCAACATGGTGCACCCCGACGCCGTGTTCGACACCGCGCTGTGGACGCCCGAGTTGCTCGCGCAGCGCGCCGCCAAGTACGGGCTGAGCGTCGAGGACTACAAGCGCCGAAACCTGTTGCGCCGTGAGGTATCCAGCGACATCGTCGCGAGCATGACGCTGGCCATGTGCCAGGGCGCGTTCTCCTGCACCACGGGCGCGCAGGTTCCCGTCGACGGGGGCAACGACCGTGTCGTCTGAGATCCGGCTGACCGGCGGCGCTATCGTCATGCAGGACGCCGCGCGGCGGGTGATCGAGCGCGGCGAGGTGGCCTTCGACCCGGCAACGGGAAGGATCACCTACGCCGGTGAGGTGCGGGGTGACGGTGACGCCGCCGGCTCCGGAAGGCTCGGCGCCGCAACCGATGTGACGGGCTGCGTGGTGATGCCCGGCCTGGTGAACGCGCACACCCACTCCGGCATGACCCCCCTGCGCGGCTACGCCGAGGACATGAACCTGCAGGACTGGCTGGCCAAGGTGCGCGCCTTCGAGGTGCGGCTCGGCGCCGAGGATCTGCGCGCCGGGCTGGAGCTCGCGCTCATCGAGATGCTGAAGACCGGGACCACCACCTTCGCGGACATGTTCCTGTGGGATCGCCGGATGCTCGAATCCGTGGTCACCTCCGGGATGCGGGTGCTCGCCGCGCCCGCGGTTTTCGGATATGACGCCGTCGGATATCCCGCCGCGAGCCCCTCCGACGGGCGCGCGGTGCTCGACCTGACAGAGCGCCTCGCAGCCGAGTTCGCCGGGGACGGGCAGATCCGCCTGGCCTTCGGCCCACACGCCCCCTACACGTGCACCCCGGAGATGCTGGCCGACGTCGCCGCGCGTGCCGGCCGGCTCGGCCTGCCGATCCAGATCCACCTGTCGGAGTCGGCGCCCGAGGTGGACAGCTGTCTGCGCGATTACGGCCGCACGCCGGTGGCCCACGCCGCGGCGTGCGGCATCTTCGACCATCCGGTTCTGGTGGCGCACTGCACCCATCCGACCGACGCGGAGATCGAGCTGCTGGCCGGGGCGGACGCGGCGGTCGCGCACAACCCGGTGAGCAACCTCAAGCTCGGCGCGGGGATCGCGCCGGTCCGTCGCTTCCTGGACGCGGGCGTGCGGCTCGGCCTCGGCACGGATTCGGTGGCCAGCAACAACAATCTCGACCTGTTCGAGGAGATCAAGACCGGCATCCTGATGCAGCGCGGAGTGCACCGAAGCCCGGATATCGTCCGCTCGGGCGACTTCCTGGACATGGCGACCTGCGGAGGGGCTGCGGCCGTCCGTTTCCCCGAAGTGGGGGTCCTTGAGGCCGGAAGGCCTGCGGACATCGTCATACTCGATGCGACCGGCACCCGGGCGACCCCGCTGTACGACGCGGCCTCCTACCTGGCCTTCGCGGCATCGGGCAGCGCGGACGTGCGGGACGTGTACGTGGCCGGGCGGCACGTCGTCGCGGGCGGCCGGGTGACCAGCCTCGACGAGGCGGCCGTGCGCGAACGCGTCGCGCACACCGCCGCGCGCGTGCGCCGCGAGCTCGCCGCCCCAGCGACATGAGCGGCGACATGAGCGGCGGCATGCGCGGCGGCGAGGGGCGGGGCGTGATCGGCATCATCGGCGGGTCCGGGCTCTACCAGCTGCTCGACGGCGCGCGGGATGCCGTGGTGGACACGCCGTACGGCCCGCCGTCCAGCCCGGTGTCGCGCGGTGTGATCGATTCACGCGAGGTCGCCTTCATCACGCGGCACGGTCGCAACCACGACATCGCGCCGCACGCCATCAACTACCGCGCGAACCTGTGGGCGCTGCGATCCCTCGGATGCGACACCGTCCTGACCTCGTCGGCTGTCGGCAGTCTGCGATCGACATTCGCGCCGGGCGATTTCGTGCTGTGCGACCAATTCGTCGACCGTACCAGGGGCCGAGTGGACACGTTCTTCGACGGGCCGCGAGTGGTGCATGTGTCGATGGCCGACCCGTATTGCCCGGCATTGCGCGCTGCCGCGCAGCAGGTGCTGTCCGCAGCGGCCGAGACGTTCCATCCGACCGGGACCGCCGTCGTGATCCAGGGGCCGCGGTTTTCCACACGCGCCGAGTCTGCGTGGTTCCGCCAGATGGGCGCGGACGTACTGAGCATGACGCAGCATCCGGAGACGACGCTGGCCCGCGAACTCGAGATGTGCTGCGTCAACCTGTCTTTCGTTACCGACTATGACGGCGGCGTCGAGGGGACGGACGAGGCGGCCGTCACCGGCGGAGCCGTCTGGCGGCGGCTGGCCGAGCATGCGGACCGCATCCGCCGGACGATCGGAGCCATCGTCGCCGCGATCCCGGACGAGCGCGGGTGCGGCTGCCGATCCGCGCTCGCCGACACCTGAGCCGGCCCGGATCCATCAACGATCGCCAACACCCCTGACCACCGAGAAGGAGAACCCCATGGCCCCGCAGTTCGACGACGACTACGTCCTGCCGCTCACGCGCGTGCGGGTGGGTGACGTGCCGACGCGCGTGCTCGCCGTGGGCGATCCGGCCCGGGTGCGCAAGGCGGCGACGCGGCTGACCGACGTGCGCGAGGCCGGTTCGAATCGCGAGTACGTCACCGTCATCGGCAGGTACTGCGGCACCGAGGTCGCGATCGTGTCGCACGGGGTCGGCTCGGCCGGCGCGGCCGTGTGCTTCGAGGAGATGTGCCGCGGGGGCGCGCAGCGGATCATCCGCTCCGGCACCGCGGGCGGACTACAACCCGAGGTTCGGGACGGGTCGGTGGTGGTGGCCACCGGCGCGGTGCGCGAGGAGGGCATCAGCCGGCAGCTGGTGCCGCTCGCCTTCCCGGCGGTGGCGGATCCCGCCCTGGTGATGTCGCTGCGGGGCCATGCCGCCGACGCGGGCGTCCCGGTGCACGGCGGGATCGTGCTCACGTCGGACTGCTTCTATCCCGGTCCGGTGCTCGACGTGGATCACCGCCTGTGGCAGCGCGCCGGGTGCGTCGCCGTGGAGATGGAGCTGGCGGCGCTGTTCGTGACCGCTGCGTTGCACGGGGTGCAGGCCGGCGGCATTCTCGCGATCGACGGAAACCCGTTGGACGAGAACGATTCCGACATGTCGAACTACGAGCCGTTCCGCGACGTGGTGGACCGCGCGGTCGATGCCGCCCTCGAGGCGGCGCTCGCCGCGCTCATCGACGCATAGCCGGCCGGGCGGCGCCTACCGCTCCGCGCGAACATCGTCATCCTCGTTGTCTGCGGAAATGATCGGACGGGTTTGGTCGCCATACTGAAGCCGACCAGCGCCGACACAACGGCGCGTCGGAGGGCCGCAATCTCGCGGATCTCACGCCAGCAGATCAGCGGAACCAACCACTCACGGTGACCGCCTCGGCCCAGTACGTCGAGCGGTGCGTAGTACCCGCGGGGGATCGGCGAGCGGTCACTTTACGTGCAGCGGCGCGTGCTGGTCAGTGTCTCCGATATATCTCGCGACGATGGCCGACGCTCAGGACCAGGACCACCAATTGCTGGTCCTGGATCTCATAGATGATTCGGTAATCGCCCGTCCGTACTCTCCACTCGCCAGCGCCACCGACAAGTTGAGTGGCTGACGGTGGCCGCGGGTCGGCGGCGAGCAACTCGATCGCCGCCTGAATCCGGCGTCGGGCCTGGGGATCGAACTTCCGCAGTTGCCGGGCGGCGGCCGGGGCGAGGGTGACCTGGTAGATCACGCCAGCCCCAGATCGGCCTTGACCTCTTCCCACGGGATTGGCGCTTCACCGGTGGCTCGCATCTCGGCGCGCGCTTGCTCGGCTGCGAGAATGTCGGCCATATCCTCGGCCAACGCAAGGACATGGTCCAGATCGTCAGCGTCGATGACGGCAGCGATGCGGCGACCACGGCGCGTGACGTAGACAGGCTCGTGCTCCGCGCGGGCACGGTCGACGATCGCGGCGAGCTGGGTTCGCGCCTCGGAGATGTTGAGAGTATCGCTACCGGACATGTACCAATCGTACGCTTGAGTATCCCAACGTACAAGTATGGTGCTGCAATCGGGTCGCCAAAGGCGTCAAAGAGCACACCAACCAACCATGATCAATCCCACCATGTCAGGCGTCCCGGATCCCGTCCGCTGACGTTGAGCCGGCGACCAAGCCATGGCGATCGACCGAGCCCTATCCGGCCGAGGCCCCGAAAGGCTACTTCTCGTTCGTGAACGCATGCAGCCGCGCGATCGCCTGACGGTGCACCTTGTGGCGAAGTATCGGTGTCCAACCGAGGACCAAGCCGGCTGACCCGAGGGCCTGACGGGACCAGCGCCAAAAATTGAAGTCGTCCACATGGTCGGTGATGCGCCCAGCGGCGAAGGCGAAGTTGGCGTCGATTTCGTTCACGACGCGGCGTCCCGTTGCGCCGAAGGTGTAAACCGCCGTCCAATGTGCGCGCCCGGAGGTGTCGTCGGCGCTGATCTGACTCGCTTTGACGCGGAGATCAGCCGAGCCCTTGCAGAGCATGCGCCACATGGCCATCACATCGCTGCCGTACAGGTCTCCAAAGGCGGGATCGCGGAAGTGGGGATTTTCGGAGTAGGCCGCTGCCATAGCGTCAAGGTCACCCTCGTTGAACGCCTGATAGAAGCCGGTAAGCAATTGAGCGTTCGGATGCACGTCGCGAGCCTAATGCCCGCAGCCAGGGAGGTTTGTCCGACGCTCGTGGATCCGTCACCGGGGAAGGCTTCGCGGATAGCGAACGAGTGTCCGCGCCGCGCGCCGGTCGGCGAGGATGCGGTGATGGGGTTCGCATGGGGGCTGGTGGACAGCCCGTCGGCCGGTCCGCTGACGTGTTCGGGTTTGCGGGTGCCTGCTCGGTCTACGGTTCTGCAGGGCTACGCCGGTCGATGACGATGGTCCGGCTGGCCCGGTCGTAGGGTGTGCGGCCGGTGCCGACGAACAGCGACGCGATCCACGTGAGGGGAAGCAGGTAGGCCACGACGAGGAGTGCCCACACGCTGATGGGGGTCTCTCCCGCCGAGGTGTTCACGATGGCGATGACGGCCGCGTGGCCGACCAGCCACGGCAGCCCGATCTTGAGCGCGTTCCTCGTCAGGGTCTGGCCGAACCGGGGCGTGCCAGCGGCTGCGCACACGACAAGTCCCAGGACCCGCTTTCCCGGGGTGGCCGGGTTGGACCGTGACTCGAACCACGCCGCCGCGAGGGCCACCGGCACAACGACCACGACGGCGCCGATGGCATTCAACGTCAACGCCCCGGTGCGGGTGATCACGCCGGCGAGATACAGCGGGACCCCGACAGCGGCGGTCACGGCCACCCAGCCGAGGATGCAGGCCCAGTCGATCAGCCACGCGAGGATCCGACGTGACGCATAGTGCATGACCAGGCCTCCTACCTGCTGCGTGGCATCGCCGGGGCCGGGGACGGCCCGGGTGCGATGGCGACGCTGCCATCACTGACCGATCCTCCCGGCGGGCGGGTGTCGCCTCGGCCGTGTCGGGGAGCGGACCTCGATGTTGATCCGCCCTGTCTTGGGGCGATGAGGCCTTGGATGAGGGTCAGGGAGAGACGGGCGGCGTCCGAGCCGCCGGGGGCGTGCAGGGCGCGGTCGACCGCCCACCGGTCTAGGACGCTGAGCACGGCGATGACCAGTTCGACGGCGAGCTCCGCGGGGATGTCGTCGCGTACGAGTCCGAGAGTCAGGCCGCGACGCACGGCGCGGGCAAGCCAGTCGGCCACGTCGGTGCGCAGGCGCTGTAAGGCACTGTCGGTGTCTGCCGAGTCGTCTCGGTGATACATCACGCCGAGTGGCCGTGTCTCGGGGTGCCTGGCGGCGGACCGGCCGAGCTCATCGACCAGCCGCGCCATCGCGGGCCAGAAGTCCGCGGCGCTCAGAGTGTCCAGTTCGGGCAGGGTCACGCCATCGCCGAGCCGGGCGCGCAGCACAGCGACGACGTGGTCGTGTAGTGCCTTCTTGCCGTCGAAGTAGTGATACAGCGAGCTTTTCGCCCACCCGGCGGCCTGCAGGATCTCGTTGAGCGACGCGGACTGGTAGCCATCTGTCGCGAACGCCTGCGCCGCGGCAAGTACGAGGGACTCTTCGTTGGCTGGGTCGATGGGTCGTGCTGGTCGGGCCATGACTAGCACCCTACCAAATTCGTGTACTTGTCGGTCCATGAATCGTGTACTGTGTGGTCCATGAACTCCGTGTCCCGTCCGGAAGGGTCGGCACCCGGAGCGCCTCACCACCCATCGTCAACAGGAGAAGCAGGGAGTGTCATGAGCACAGATCCACGTACGGATTCGTCGCCGAGCATGCGGGGGCGGCGTGTCCTCGTTGCCGGGGCGACCGGCTACCTCGGCCGTCATCTCGTTGACGCGCTGGTCGGTGCGGGATGTCGGGTGCGGGTGCTGGTTCGGCGCCGGGAGCAGGCGGTCGACTTCCCCAGCGGGGTGGACGTGTTCGTCGGGCAGGTGACCGAGTCGGCAACCCTGTCGGGCGCCACCGACGGCGTGGATGTGGTTTTCTCCGCGCTGGGTATCACTCGGCAGCGAGACGGTGTGACGTACATGGACGTCGACTACCGCGGCAACCTCGCGCTGCTGCGCTTGGCCGAGAGCACCGGCGTCTCCCGGTTCGTGTACGTGTCCGTGCTGCATGGCCCCGACTTGCGCAAGACGGTGCGGTTGGTGTCGGCGAAGGAGAAGTTCGTCGACGCGCTGACCGCCTCGCCGGTCTCGTCGGTGGTGGTGCGTCCCACCGGCTACTTCTCGGACATGGGCGAGTTCCTGACCATGGCCGGCCGTGGAGCCGTGTATGTATTCGGCGGCGGGCACCTGTCGATCAATCCCATCTCGGGCCGCGACGTCGCCGCCGCCTGCCTCCGCGCCGCGGACTCGAACGCGACGGATGTGCCAGTCGGCGGGCCGGATGTGCTCACCTACGAGGCGATCGCCCGCGCCGCGTTCGCCGCGCACCGGATGCCGCCGCGGATCCGCCACATCCCCCGCGGACTGATCGTTGCCGTTGCCCGGGCCCTCGCTTGGTGCACACCCGAGCACGTTTACGGGCCCCTGCAGTTCCTGACCGCCGTGATGACCCGCGAAATGACGGCGCCGCCCAGCGGGTCCGATCACCTGGCTGACTACTTCGCCCGACAGGTCGCGGGTACCGGGAAGTCCACCCCCGGTCACGGTGCGCCCGCCGCCGGGCAAGTGCGGAGCAGCGCATGAGCACCAACGCGAAGAGCGCGCAGATCCCTCCGGGTATGGCCGCGGATCGGGCGGGTTCGCGCCTGGGCCTGTGGGTGGTCACCGCCGTACTGGGCCTGTTCTTGTTCGCGGCCGCCGCGCCGACTCCGCTCTACAGGATGTACGCGGCCGAGTGGGGATTCACGCCAGCGATGCTGACCGTGATCTTCGCCGTGTATGCGGTGGCGTTGTTGGCCACCCTGCTGGTCGCCGGGTCGGTCTCGGACGCGGTCGGACGCCGCCCGGTCATCCTGGGCGCCCTGGCGGTGCAGTCGCTAAGCATGCTGGCCTTCCTCGTCGCCGACAGCGTCACCTGGCTGCTCGTGGCCCGGATCGGCCAAGGGGTGGCCACTGGTCTGGCGACCGCGGCGGTCGCCGCTTCGCTCATCGACCACCAGCCGCCGACCCGACCAAGGCTCGGGCCGCTGCTGAACGCGGTGACCCCGATGGCCGGTCTGGCTCTCGGATCTCTGGCGGCAGGGGCGCTTGTGCAGTACGCACCCGATCCGCTGCGCCTGGTGTATGCGGTGATGCTGGCGGGGTTCGTCATGCTCGCCGCCGCGATGCTGCGGGTGCCCGAAACGGTCGGCCAGCGGCGACCGGTCGACCTTCGGCCCCGCGCCGGTGTCGAGCCGGCCCTCCGAGCAATGTTCTTGGCCGCCTTGCCGTGCATCATCGCCTGCTGGGCCCTGGGCGGTCTGTACTTGTCCCTGGGGCCCTCTTTAATGACGCAGATCGAGCACACCGCGAACCATCTGCTGGGCAGCGCGATCGCGTTCGCACTGTGTGCCTCCGGCGCCACAGCCGGCCTGCTTGTGCGCGACCGGACCCCGGAGCGCGCGATGCGCATCGGATGCTCCCTGCTGATCGCCGGATTAGCGTTCAGCATCGCCGCGATCATGATCGAGTCCGGTGTCCTATTGCTCGCCAGCAGCACCGTCGCCGGGGCAGGCTTCGGCTGCGCATTTCTCGGCGCCTTTCGGATCCTGGTCGCGCGGGCCAGTCCCCGGCGGCGCGGCGAGGTGATCGCGGCCTTGTACGTCGCCGCCTACCTGGCCCTCTCGATACCGGCCGTGGCGGCCGGCATAGTCACCACCCGCGTAGGCCTCCGAGCCACCAGCATCGGGTACGCGGCCGCGGTCGCCGTCATGGCTGGCTGGTCTCTGATCGCTGCCCGGTCGCGCTCGCATTCAGGGCCAGGATGAACTGCCAATCTGGCCTGGCCACGACGTAGCGCGGCCATCTGGTCGCCGCAAGGGATCCGGATGTTTACCGGCGATGCCCGTTTCCACCCGTCCGGCTCCCGCCCGCACCTACAAACCTTGACCAAACGGAGGGACCGTGCACCCCTACATCACCTATCAACTCGCCCGGGAACACCGTCTAGACCTGCTCCGCCAGGCCCAACAGTTCAGCGGGGTTCGAGCAAGACGTCGTGTCACCCCATTCGTGGCCCGCGGGCACGGCGGACTTCGATCCGGCGAATCGCAGTCAGCGGTTCGCACCAACACCGTCGCACGCCTTAGTTAGGACCTGAACCATGAATATCGCCTACAGCGCCGCCGCTTTGAACACGCTCGGTGACCTGATGATGGGGTGCCGCTCATGAAGGTGCTCATTTCCGGTGGTGGCATTGCCGGCCTGACCTGTGCATACTGGCTGTTTCAGAAGGGGCACACGCCCGTCGTCGTCGAGCGCGCTGAGGCCGGCCCGGTTGGCGGCTATGGCATCGACTTCTCCGGCACGGGCTACGAGGTTGCCGGCCGCATGGGGCTTCGGGACCAGCTCGCCGCCCGGCAGTTGCGCTCTGACTCGATCACCTTCGTCCACGCCGTGGAGGGGGTCACGGCACGCCTGAACCGGCGGCTGGTGGAGAAGGTGCTGCGTGGCCCGTACCTTGCGCTGATGCACAGCACTCTCGAGGATGTCCTCGCTGCCGCCATACGGGACAAGGTCGAGGTCCGCCATCGGCAGAGCATCGCCGCGGTGCACCAAAGCGACGCCCGCGTGGACGTGACCTTCGCCGATGGCGCTCAGGCGAGCTTCGACGTGCTGGTAGGCGCCGATGGGGTGCACTCGCGAACCCGCGAACTGGTCTTTGGCGCCGAGCCGCGATGGGCCCGCCACCTCGACTTCAGCATGGCCTGCTATCCGGTCCCCGACATCCCCGGGCTCGCCGACACCCGCACGCACTTCACCGAGCCCGGCCGCCAGACGGTGCTGTATCCGACCGATAAGGTTGGCACCTCGATCGCGCTGTTCCTCTACCGGTCTGGGCCACACGGCAGCATTCCGCGCGCCGAGCGCGCAGCTCGGCTGCGGGCGACCTACACCGATTCGGGTTGGCACACCGCACAGCTACTCGGGCACGTTCCGGACGACGGCTTCTTTATGGACACCCTCACCCAGATCGAGATGCCCCGCTGGCATTGCGGCCGTGTGGTGCTGATCGGCGACGCCTGCGGCGCACTGACGCTCACCTCCGCCCAGGGCGCATCGCTCGCCATGGCCGGCGGTTACCTCCTTGCCGAGGCGCTCGCGGCACACCCCAGAGACCATGAAACCGCCTTTGCCGGCTATGAGGAGCAGTTGCGGCCGGTCGTCGCCGAACGTCAGCGCCGCGCCCGCACCATGGCCCGCGGGCTGGTGCCGGCGACACGCGTCGGCTTGGCCGCCCAGCGTCTGATCATGCCGCTCGTCCTGCGGGACGTCTGTGTTCCGCTCCTGCGCCGCGGCTTCGGTGACACCAGCAGCATCTTGCGCACGGCGGCCAACGACATGATGGACATGGAAACTGCCCAATGAAAGTTTTAGTAGCCCGGTTCAACCGCCACCTGGGACGTCACGTTGCCCGGGGTTTGCACGACCACGGCCGCCGATCCGCCGCCGTCAGAAGGCCTAACGGCGCGCCCAGCCTCCAACTGTCGGCAACCAACCAAGGGGAAGCCTCCGTGCGCGTTGCCACGCACCACCACCGGCCGGTCATCGCAGCACTGCTCGTAGGCCTCGCGCTGACCATCATCTCGGTCATCGTCCCCTACCTGGACCGAGCTGGAATGGCCAACCACATCCGAGCTGGCTACCCCAATTACGCACAAGCCCAGATCGACACCGCCGTCCACGCCTACCTAATCGTCCTGACCGGCGTCGGCGTCCTCGGCCTTGCTTGCTGGCTGACGACCATCTGGGCCGTCTGCACCGGCAAGCGGTGGGCCAGGTGGGCCGCGGCAGGCATCTTCACCATTGCCACCGCCGTCGCCCTGACGCTCTTGCTGATCAGGGACACCTCTGGTGACACCGGCCTGCCCCCGCCGCTCGGCTGGATTGGAGTCCTTCCGAGCGGCGCGGGGCTCGCGGCCGTCGGACTGCTGCGTCGTCATTCACCGTCCGGCCCGAACCGCATGGCGCGACAGGCGACGCAATGTTCGTCGTGAACTTGGCCTACAAGGTGGATCTGTCGCTGATCGACGCCGGGCTTACCGAGCACGCGGAATGGCTTGCAAAGCAGTACGCCGACGGAGTGTTCGTCCTATCAGGACGACAGGTGCCACGCACCGGCGGGTTGATCCTGGCGGTAAACACCACCCGAGAGGGCCTCGATCGGCGTCTTTCCAGCGACCCGTTCCACCAGCGTGACTACGCCGACTACACAATCATCGAATGCTCACCCACCCGCGTCGCAGACGGTTTGGAACGCCTACATGATTGACCCACAGTCATGCCGCCAGCGTCACCCACCGCGTCTGGAAGGGATGGCTCATCGATACAGGTCTGCCGATGACGGAACATGGTGCCGCTCCGGTGATCGAGAGCGAGGGAGAGACCGATGCTTCATCGACGGACGCCGAAGTCGATGCGCTGAACCTGCGTAGACGAACGTCCTAGCGGCAACCAACCCGGCAACGAGACTGTTTCGCTGACGACCGAACCGTCGCGGACAGCGTCGCGGACGCGCGTGCGGATCAACCGGCGTCCACGATGAACCCTCTCGACCTCGTATTCGCCGCGCAACACCGCCGCCACGACATCGACCACGACAGAGGTCCACGGCCGACTTGCGTCACCGTCGGTCGCGTCGACGTGCTCATGCGTACCAAGCCAGCCCACCACCGCGCCGGCGCCAGACACATCCACACACACCGTCGCCGAAGGGTCCGAGACATGTTTGATCTGGAGCGTCACGATTCTGTCTCCGCGCGCACGGTCGCGGGCACTGATCGAACTGTGGTCGCGGTCCATGAGCTGCGGATCGAGAAGATCAAGTAAGGCCACAAGCTCATCGAGGATCGCCTCGGCCTCGGTAGGCATCGGTGACGGGAGGGCGACAGACCCGAACCACCGCCGCACTTCGCCCGCGTCTCCTTCGACACTCACGCTCGAATCCTAGGGTCCGCCAAGTCCCCTCCGGATACCTCGCACACGGCCAGATCTGGAGCCATCAACGCGTTGTAAGCCGACGCATCTGCCGGGTCCGGTGGCTCTCAAGCACCCGGCCCCGGCGAGACCGCGGCGTCACGCAACCCCGGATCTCCGATCTCGCGCGAGGCAAGATCGACCTCTTCAGCATCGACACCCTGGTCAACATGGTCACCGCAGCCGGCCTGCACCTCGACATGCGAGTACGCGCCGCGAGCTGACACCCGGCCACCGGACCGCCCGCTCGTGGATCCTTGACCGTGTCGTGCGGTGGCGTCGAATCGGCGTGGTGGTTGGTCAGGCGGGGCGTCGGCGTAGGAACCAGAATGCGGCGGCGAGGAGGGCGAGGGCAAGGGCGGTCAGCCAGCCGAGTTCGATCCATTGGAATGTCCAGTAGCGGCTGTCCGGTTGGTAGCTGGTGACTTGGGTGTAGCCGTGCTGGATGAGGTATTGAACGGGGTCGACGCTGGGGTTGGCTTCTCCCGGGTTCACGGTGATCTTGCCGCTCCCGCCGGGTTGTTGGAAGCCGATGGACTGCAGGACGGCGTTGATTGCGGCGTCACTGACACGCACGCCACTCTTGGTCCACCATTGGTCGATCCCGAAGTTCTTGCCGGACAGTTCGAGGCTGGTGGTGGTCAGGGGTGGAAGGTAGTGCATGCGGATTTGGGCGGTGAGCAACGCAAGCCCGAACCAGGCCGCCAATGCGGTGGCCAGCGCTGGCAGGACGCGGCGCCACAACAGGCCGGCGAGCACGCCCAGGGCGAAGCCGACCAGTGCCCAGCCGGCGACGGCGAGCCCCGTCACCGGGAAAACGGTGGGGTGCAGGCGAGGCGTGATTCCGCTGTCGAGCAGCGGCTTGTTGTGCCAGGTGACCAGCGCCCCGAACCCGGCCATGATCACGGCCACCCCGACCACTCCGGGAGCGATGGCGGCGATGGCCCATCGCATCCGGCCGGCACCTTGAGTCCAGGCGTATCGGAAGGTGCCGGTCTCGAGTTCCCGGGCCAGTATCGGAGCGCCCACGAAGCCACCGATGATCCCGGGAAGGAACAAAAGGATCACGCCGGGCAGGCCGGGCTGACTGTAGCCGTTGCGGAAGTTCTCCCACGCGAACTGGCAGCTCGCCGAGTGCACCGGGGTGCAGGCGAGGTAGGTGGCATAGGTCGACCGCATTCGTTCACCGTTGAGCACCAGATAGAAGGCGATCACGGCCAGTACGGCGGCGATTGCGGCCAGCGTCGCACGGTAGCGCCGCCACGAGACCCAGGACAGGCGCGTCCACGACACCGGGCGCACGGGCATCGTCGGCACCGCGACGGGAGTCATTGGGTTGCTCCGATCAATGTCGGGGCTCGTGACGCGGGTGTCTCACGGAGGTAGGCCAGGGTGAGCTCCTCGATGCCGACGGGCCGTGACTCGCAGCCCGGCGGTAGCGACGCCTGCGACGAGGCCAGCCGGACCAGCAGGTGGGTCTGTGAGGGGGTCGTCCTGGCCTCGATGATCTGCCAGTCGCCGTCGGGCACCGGGGCGGTTGTCGGGGCGGCCACCAGCCGATGACGGTCGAGGAGGTTGTCGACGGTGTCATCCACGCGGACCCGTCCGTGGGAGATCAGTACCAGGTAGTCCGCGACGCGTTCCAGTTCGGCCAACATGTGGGACGACAGCAGGGCCGACACCCCGTCGTCGGCCATGGCGGTCATCACGGTGGCCATGAAGTCGTGGCGCGCGAGCGGGTCGAGTCGGGCGGTAGGTTCGTCGAGTACGAGCAGGCGTGGGTGCCTGGCCAGCGCCAGGGTGAGCGCGAGCTGCGCCTGCTGACCTCCGGACAGCTTGCCCGCCTTGCGCTTGCCGTCGATGCCCAGCTCGGTGATGCGCCGGCGGGCGTAGGCGGTGTCGAAGCTCAGGTTGAGGTTGCGGGTCTGGTGCACCATGTCGGCGACCGAGTAATGCCGGTACAGCGGCATGTCCTGGGCCACGAACGCGATCCCGTCGAGTGCGGCGCGCGAGCCGGCCGGCTGTCCACCAAGGACCGTCACGCCGCCGGCGGTCGGGGAGGTGAGCCCGACGACCAGGTTGAGCAGCGTGGACTTGCCGGCGCCATTCGGCCCGACGAGCGCAACCAGGTGACCCTCGGGGATCGACAGGGTGCAGTCCCGTAGCGCCCAGTTGGTGCGGTAGCGGCGACCCAGGCCGTCGGTCTGGAGCACGTTCACGCCACGCCTCCCACCTGTCTGCGGGACTCCCGTGTTGCCTCGCCGCAACCGTTCACGTCGCGGCGTTCAGAGAAATCCCGCAAGGTGCTCGTGATCAGCGCAACGATGCCGTCCTCGTCCAACCCTGCCTCGTCGGCCGCCTGGAGCCAGGCATGCAAGGAACGGCGCAGCCCGGTGAGCTCGGGCAGTGTGGCCTGTCCGAGGGAACCATCGATGAACGTGCCTTGGCCTGGTCGCCCCGATGCCAATCCCTTCCGTTCCAGGTCGCGGTAGGCCTTCAACACCGTGTTCGGGTTGATCGCCAGATCGGCCACCACCTCGCGGACCCTGGGTAGCCGGTCGCCCTGCTTGAGGTAGCCCAGCCGCAACGCGTGCTCAACCTGTTGGACGAGCTGTAGATAGGTCGGCACCCCTGAAGCCGTGTCCAGCCGGAACACGATCGGAGACGCGGCTCGGTCCGGCGAATCGCTTAACGCCTCATCTAACACCATAGATAAACAGTACAACAGCTGATCACGCCAGGCAAGTAGGCGACGATCGTGCGACCGCGAGATCAAAGCTTTGGCGAGCTGTACGCGAAGTCCGTGCCCCAATAGTCGGACAGCTCACCGTCCACCAGCGGCAATAAGGAAAGGACCACCCGGAGATGTTGCTCCGTCGTAGGCCCGACTGCGACCACGGTCGGCCGAAACGCCCAGACCGTCCCGTGGAGGAACGGCCTACGGTGACCGCGCACAGGGATGCACCGGACAGAGGGCAAGAATGCGCGCTGTCCCGTTGCGGGATCCTCCGGCGGCACGTCAGGTGCCGCCCGCTCAGGGATCCCGTTGCGGTGACTTCGCGATCGTGGTCGCCCCGGTCAGCAAGAGTCGTGGCCGATGAGCTCCGTTCGGGCCGGCTCGATGTCGCGGACTACCAGGTGTAGGGCGTTGACCGAACCGGGTGGTGACTCGTTGCAGGCGGGGAGGCCCGCGCCAAGCCCGATGGAGCACGCCGACCCGGGTGGTGTGAGCTGCACCACACGTTCGCCCCTCGGCTGGCTGGACATCGAAGTCTTCGACGAATCCGAGTCGTTGGACGTAGAACGCCTTCGCCCGGTCGACGTCGGAAACCTGAATCGGGACCAGCGCAAGTGCCATCTCCACAATGCGCGGCGGCGCGATTCGACTGGTGAACGAGAACGCGCTGGTAGGAGTTGACCGGGCAGCGGATCATGACGTGGCGCGTGTTTCGGCGAGTCGGCGCTGCAGGAAGGCGACCTCGACCGTGTTGGCGGTGAGAAGTATCGCCTCGCGGTAGGCATCGGCTGCCTTATCCAGCGCGCCGGAGCGGCGCAGGAGGTCTGCTCGTGCGGCCGGCAGGTAGGGATATCCGGCCAGGTCGGGTTCGTCGGCCAGGGCGTCCAGGGCCGCCAGGCCGGCGTCGGGTCCCTGCCTGCGCCAACGGCGATCGCGCGGTTGAGCGCGACCACCGGGGATGGCCACCGTTGGAGTAGCACGTCGTAGAGCTGCACGATCTGCTGCCAGTCGGTATCCGCCGCGGCGGTGGCCTCGTCGTGCACGGCGGCAATGCATGCCATCACCGTGTAGCGGCCCCGCGCACCGGTGTGTAGGCACTCGCGGAGCAACTCCAGGCCCTCGACGATCGCGGCCCGATCCCATGCCGCCCGGTCCTGCTCCTCCAGGGGGACCAGCTCTCCCTCGGCGCCGACCCGCGCTGCTCGCCGGGCGTCGGTCAGCAGCAGCCAAGCCAGCAGCGCGCGGCTTTCGCCTTCGCGGGGCAGCAGGTCGTGCAGCATCCGGGCGAGCTGCACTGCCCGGTCGGCGAGATCTTCCCGCATGAGGGTCGGACCGGACGGGGCAACATGGCCGGCGTTGTAGACCAGTTGCACCGTGTCGAGCACCGAGTCCAGCCGCTCGGGCAGCTCAGCACGCTCCGGGACACGGTATGGGATCCCGGCTTCGGCGATCTTCCGCTTCGCGCGGGTGATGCGCGCCTGCATGGTCGCCTCCTTGACCAAGAACCCCTTGGCCACCTCGGCGGAGGTCAGCCCGCACACCAGGCGCAGCGTCAGCGCGACTCGCGCCTCGGCCGACAGGGCGGGGTGGCAGCAGGTGAACACCAGCCGCAGCCGGTCGTCCGGCAGGTGCTCGAAAACCGTTCCCACGACGGAATCACGACACCGATCGGCCGCCAGGTCGTCGGGCGTGTTGTCGTCGATCGCGGCAAGGTCGGGCAGCTTGCGGGCCAGGGTGGCGGCGCGTCGCATCCGCTGCAACGCCTGGCGCACCGCGACTGTCGTCAACCACGCACCCGGACTCGCCGGGATTCCGTCGCGACCCCAACACAGCAGCGCCTGCGTAAAGGCGTCTTGGGTGCAGTCCTCAGCCACGTCCAGATCCCGAGACAACCGCGCGACGGTGGCCAGCACCTGCCCCCACTGGCTACGGTAGGCGTCGGCGACGGCGGCCGTCACCGAGCCGGGATCCGGTGTCATCGGCGTCATCGGCGCACCCCCGCCGGGCGCACCTCGACGGCCGCCGCCGAACCGGACAGCCGCTTCGCGACCCGCAGCGCGCCGTCGAGGTCTCCACCGTCCAGCACGCACAGCCGGCTCACCGGAACCCGGCCCGGATCGACCGACCCGTCGTGCACGATGACCCCGCCGGGCGTGCCCCGTACCGTGGTGACGGCGTGGAGACGCACCAGCAGGAGGTCCAGGGCCACCCGGTCGGGGTCCCCGGCCGCACAGTGCGCGCCACCAGCTCCATCGAACTGATGTGACGCCGACACAACGCCGTCGACATCGTCCCGGTACACCAGCAACACGTAGTACACCGACGCCGCCTCAATCGTCGGGCTGTGACAACGGCCAGAACTCGCGAACCTCGATCCGTCCGCCGCGTGCCATCGGGTGTTTCGCCGCGATCGCCACCGCCTCCTCGATCGAGCCGCACTCCAGCACGTCGAAACCGGCGATCCACTCCTTCGATTCCGTGAACGCCGCGTCGGTAACCAGAGTCCGACCATCGCGCACCCGCACCAAGCGGGCCTCGCTCACCGGGCGCAGGCGCTCGCCGATCACCCACGTGCCATCCCCGTTGATCTCATCGAACCAATCGTCCACCGATGGCAGCGGCTCACTCGACGGATCGGGGTCCTGATCGACGGCGACGAACATGATGTACCGCATATCCCTCATCCTCCTGAATCGGTCACGAACGAGCCAGCGCAATCAGCTGGACTCGTCCGGAGCCCGCCACGTGACCGGGCGGCACGGCACCGCCCGGTCCACGGGTTCATCATCCGCGTGATGATCCCGTCGAGATACCGATGCACGGCCGGCGACAGGATCGACAGACCGACCGGGTCCAAGCCGGACCCGATTTCCACCCCGGCACGATTCCGCTCGCACCCAGATGCCCGATCCTGGCCCTTCGCACACGCCGACGGCGCCGCCCATCCCGACCGGCACCCCGCACCGCTCCGGCGAGAGCCCGATCGCCTGCCGGCCGTCGGGTGCACGGCGGCCGATGTGAGCCGCAGCTCAAGGCCTGTTCCACAACTGTGTCGATTCCACCGGTCGGTGTGCATCGGTGTGGTGGGCGGCCCGATCAAAGAGGGCCTGCCGGTGGGCGGCCGCGCCAACGTGCGGTACGGCCCGACAGGAGGTGCGAGCTGTGAGTGTTCCCCCGCTAATGGTGCCTGACCTGGTGCGACAGCAACAGCGTGACCTGGCGGCGCAGGTCCAGCAAGACCGACGCCGCGCACCGGCGAAGCGCCACCGCGGCGTTCGACGTCGCGCCGGCGCCCGTCTCTGGGGGTGGTGGCAGCGCAAGGAGCCCGGCCCGCGGGTCCGCGAAACTGTCCCGTCGGGCACGACTAGGTGGCACAGCCCTGCGCGGGATCACGGTCACGGCCGGCCGGACGCCGTGATGCCTGTGCCCAGCAACACGTCAGGAACGAGTGCTTGGACAACCATCCGTGCCCCGGGCCAAGCGATCGGAAAGACCCGGTGATGCCGCGGCTCCTGGTGTCGATCTACAGTGACGAGCAATCTTGGGCGGTCGCGTCGCCCTGCCTGGAACCTCCACAACGAGCGCCGCCACAGTGCGTCCCTCGACCGGGCCGGCACGGCCGTGCTCGCCGGCAGCGAGTTGGCCCCGTCGAACCAGGCGGCGCGCATCCACGGCGACGACTAAACGGCACCGTCAGGCGTGACCCATGCGCCGGCGCCCTCAGCGTCGATGAGGCCGACGCCCTGATCGAACGACCACAGCCCGACTTCCTGGCCTGCGGATTCATGCACATCGGCGTATAGCGCCGCCTCCCCAACGAGTCCTGAGGCATGCGGTCACCGTCCCGCTGACCGATCCCGCTGCGGTACGGCAGATGAGCTGCCGTCTGTCCGGTTCATCCTTGGCGCCGATCGCCGCGGACAGTTCGGCTTCCGGATGTCCAGACCTGCCAATGCAGACGTACGTAGCTCTTCTTACCGAGTTGCCGCGGAACCGAGCTGCCGCGGAATCAGTGGGTCGCGCGGGAAGGGCAGTTCCGATCGCTTGTCGGCGACTGGCGATTTCTACGCGTTCAGCTGTGCCAGCAGATCGTCGAGCTGACCGAACGTCTCGTGCGTCGCATCGGCTGCGCCGGTGCCGGCCGCGTCGAGCGCTTCCTTCGAGGGATAGACCTCGGTCATGGTGAGCAGCGTGTTGCCGTCCTTCTCCTCGAGCGTGACCGTGGTGACGGAGCTGTTCTCGCCGCCTTCATCGTTCGTCCACACGATGCGCGAGTGTGGCGTCACGTCGAGATACGTGCCGAAGAACACCATGCCGTCGCCGAAGTCGAGGCGGTAGCTGCCGCCGGTGCGCGCATCCATGTCCAGGGAGTGCAGCGTCATGCCCATCGACTGCGGAACCCACCACTTTCTGAACAGCTCGGGCTTCGTCCACGCGTCGAACACGAGGCGCGCGGGTGCGTTGAACGTGCGCGTGACGACGAGTTCCCGATCCGACGTCCGTTCCACGGTCACGGGATTCGGCTGGGCCGCGGGATCGCTAGTGCTGTGTGCGTTCATCGATCTTCTCCTGACGTTTGAGGTCTTCGACGATTTCGTCCAGCGCGCTGAAGCGCGCATCCCACAGTTCCTGGTATCGCTTGATCCAGGCCGCCACTTCCTCGAGGCGGCGGGTGCCGATCCGGCAGTGGCGTACGCGCCCGACTTTCTCGGTGGTGACGAGGCCCGCGTACTCGAGGACGCGCACGTGCTTGCTCATGCCGGTGAGCGTCATATGGAACCCGTCGGCAAGATCCGTGATGGAGGCTTCCGAACGGCCGAGCCGCTCCAGCACGCCTCGCCGCGTCGAGTCTGCCAGCGCCACGAACGCTGCATCAAGAACGCTCTGCCGATACTGAACCATATAGTTCAGTATCTAAACACGTGGCTTGGCAGCACGCAAGAGGCGTCTCCATCGCTCCTCGTCGCTTCCTCGAACGTCCGCGCCCGCCGCGAAACAGGGCCCCGGTTCCGGATCCACCAGAGGGAAATGATTCCGAGGCCGATCGGTTACAGGTCGAAGATGGCTGCCAGGACGTTGCGGACCTGCTGGAGTACCACCGGGCCGACGTTGCCAATGTGCGCTGTGATCCTGCCGATGGCCACTGCCCGCACGTGTTGGCATTGAGCAGCCGAGGGTGCACGGAGTCCGTTGCGATCGTCCGGTTCGATCACCACTTCGGCGCCGCTATCTCGAAGCGTCCGGGTCAGCGGGACCACCTGCACAACGTTGGGGCCGCCTCGCAGGATCCTCGCCGCCGTCACGACGACCGCTGGGCGGACCAGTCCGGCCTCCGAACCGGAAGGTGCGCCGAGATCGAGTTCGACGACGTCACCCGGCGTCAGCATCGAGCCAGGAGGTTTCCTCATCGGTCAGCGGTGCGGAGAGGTCGCGTCCGATGTCGTCTTGGAGCAGCAGTCGAACGGCCCGGGAGACCGTGTCGGCGACTGTTTGGTGGCGCTGGTCGGCAAGCCGCCGCAACTCTCGATGGGTGGTCCGGCTGATCCGGATCGTTGTTGTCGTGTCGGGCATGGTGACATCCTAGCGCTTGTAGATTCCTTAGTCTACAGGCACCGTTCCATTGCATGAACGCAGGCACGATGCGAGGTACAGCGCAACGCGCGGTAGTCGCGGCGGGCAACGCGCCGCAGCCGGGAAACCTTCGCTCCGAGGCGGTGAGATTCGGCGTCAACGTTCCGACAGGAGTGTCGTCGTCATCTGCAGCGCCCATGACGATTCCGTCGTCAAACAGGTTGGCGGGCAACACATATCCTCACGGCGCGGCTGCGCCAAGGCTGCCGGTGGGGTTAGCGCTCCGCGCGAACATCGTCATCGGCGTCATCGGCGTCATCGGCGGCCTTGTGGCGGGTGAGCTGCGCGATCCTGGCCGCAGCGCGCGGATACCGCTCCGCAAGCTCCGCGCGGTCGCCGAGGCGGAATCCGGTCCAGTCGAACGGGGGGGCCATGGTCGTGCCCAGCAGGGTCCATTCCCCCGTCGATGACGAGCCTTGCCACACACCGCCAGGTACCACGATCTGCGGACGCTGCCCGGCCGAGATATCCGCCCCCAGAACGGGTTCCGTCACCGACCCGTCCGGGTGCAGCAGCAGTAGCGTGAGCGGCGCGCCGGCGTAGAAGTGGTAGATCTCCGGGCCGTCGAGCAGGTGCAGCGCCGAGAAGTCGCCGCCGGCGAGCAGGTAGTAGATGGCGGTGGATGCCTCGTCGGCATGGGTCTGCCGGTACAGGCCGCCCTCGTCGGGGAGCGGTGCGAGCCGCAGCAGGTCGATGATGCGTTGCGCCTCCGCAGGCATGGCGGGCGGGTCGGGCGGCGCTGACGGGTCGGATCGCTCGGGCACCTCAGGCACGGCACCGGTCATTCGATGACGGCGGACACGATGCCGCGCTTGAAGTACTTGCGCGCAATGATCAGCGCGATCAGCGTGACGACATACGGTGCGGCATCGGTGATCTGCGCGGGCAGCCCATTGCCCTGCAACCGGAAGCCGAAGGCCTCGGCGAAGCCGAACAACACGCACGCGCCGAAGGTGCCGATCGGGTGCGCGCGTCCGAGCATCACCGCGACGACGGCGATCCAGCCGCGTCCGGCCGACATGTTCTCGGAGAACTGCACCACGTTCCCGAGGGCGAGCTGCGCGCCGGCCAGGCCGCACAGCACGCCGGAGAGCAGCACCGCGCCGTACCGGTACCGGTTCGGGTTGACGCCGAGCGTGGACGCGGCTGTAGGCCGCTCGCCCACGCCGCGCAACCGCAGGCCGAGCGGGTACCGGAACATGACGAGCTGGGTGACGATCACCAGGATCAGCGCCAGGTAGCCGATCAGGGTCAGGTTGAACAACACCGGACCCACCCAGGGAATGTCGGCGAGCAGCGGGATGCGCACCGTGTCCAGGCCGATGATCTTGGGGTTCTGGAACACGCCCCGGACATGGAAGAACGCGACGAGCAGGAACCCCGTCACACCCACGCCGAAGATATTGAGGGCGACCCCGAGCACGATCGGGTCGGCCCGGCGGGTCACCGACCCGTAGGCGAGCACCGCGGACACGGCCACGGTGGCCGCGACCGCGATCAGCACGCCGAGATACCCGCTCCCGGTCGCATACGAGCCCGCGACGGCCGCGAAGCAGCCGATCAGCATCAACCCCTCGAGCGCGATGTTGAAGACGCCGGCGCGTTCACAGATCAACCCGCCCAGCGCCGCCAGCAGAACCGGAATCAGCGCGCGCACGACCGAGGCGAAGAGCTCACCGTCGATCAGATTCGACCAGTTCATCTAGACCCTGCCCACTTCGTCGTCCGCGGTGACGCGGTCGGTGATCGCCGGCAGGTCGCGGCCATGCCGCCGGGACAAATTTAGCCACCGGGGCAGCGTCAACCGCACGACGATCAGGATGATCACCGCCGCCTGGATCACCTGCGAGAGCTGCGACGACACGCCGTCCGAGCGTTGCATCGCCTCGCCGCCGACGATCAGCGCGGCGAAGAACGCGCCCGAGACGAGAACCCCGATGGGCCGGTTCGCCGCCAGCAACGCGACGAGCAGGCCGGTCCACGCGTAGTTCGTGCCCACCAGCGCGCCGTCGATGAGGCGGAAATCGCTGCCGAGCACCAACATCACGCCGACGAGCCCGCTGATCGCGCCGCTGAAGATCATCGTCCGGATGACGAGCGCGGTCGTGTGCACGCCGCCGTACTGCGCGAAGCGCAGATTCTGGCCGGCCAGCCCCGACTCGAAGCCGCCAGGGGTCTTCCGATTCACGAAGATGACGAGGGCGACCACGGCGAGCACCACCAGCAACGAGTAGTTGACGTTGCGGGTGATGAGCAGCAGGGCGTTCTCCTTGCCGAGCGAGTGGCGCAGGGCAGTGCCCCACGCGGAATCCGCCGGGATCAGGGCGGGGATGCGGGTGTCGTCCGGGATCATCGGGGTCGCCACCATGCTCGACCCCTTCTCCTTGAGCGGGAAGCGCACCAGATAGCTGCTGAAGTACCGGGCCGGATAGTTCAGCAGCAGGCTGCTGATCAGGATGGGGACGCCCATGGACGTCTGCAGCACCGCGGCGAGCATCGCCCACAGCGCTCCGGCGGCCATCGCGGCGAGGCAGGCGACCACGATCACGACGGGGCCAGGGCCGGGCATGGTGAGAGCGACGAGCGTGCCCGCAAGTCCGCCGAGCACCATCTGGCCTTCGGCACCCAGGTTGAACACCCCGGCGCGGAACGCGATGGCCAGCGCGATCGCCATGCCGATGATGGGGGTGGCGCGCTGCAGGGTGTTCGCCGGGCCGCGCCCGGTGAGCGCACCCTCGACCATGGACGGGTATGCCACGAACGGATTGATCCCGGCGATGGCGATGGCGACCGCGCCGATGGCCAGCGCCACGATGATCGACACGGGGACCGGCCCGGCCAGCCAGGCCAAGGTCCGGCGAACGAGAGTGCGGTCCGCGGCGAGTTCGGTCGTCATACCAGCTCCCCGGGTTGCGCGGCGCGCGCCTGGTCCGGGGACGCCCCGGCCATCAGCATCCCGAGCGTGGACTCGTTCGCCTGCGCGGCGGGAACCTCGGCGACCACGGCGCCCTCGAACATCACCAAGATCCGGCCGGCCAGGCTCATGATCTCGGACAGTTCCGCGGAGACCAGCAGCACCGCCCCGCCCCAGTCGCGGAACGCCGTGATCTCGCCGTGCAGGAATTCGATCGCCCCGATGTCGACACCGCGCGTCGGCTGTTCGGCGATCAAAAGCGGTGTGTCGTGGCTCATCTCGCGAGCCACGACGACCTTCTGCAGGTTGCCGCCGGAGAGCGTGCCGACCCGCGTGGCCGGGCCGGGCACCTTGATCTGGAACCGTTCGATCAGCTCGCGAGCCCGGCGCGTCATCGCCGACCGCTGCAGGAGACCGCGACGCAGCAGCGGCGGCTGACGGTGGTGGCCCAACGACAGGTTGTCGGTGGTGTCCGCCGTCCCGGCGGTGCCGACGGCGTGCCGGTCCTCGGGGATGTAGGCCATGCCGGCGCGCCGACGTTCGGCGACCGACGCTCGGGTGACGTCGCGGCCGCCGATGCGGACGGTGCCAGATTCGATGGGCCGCAGGCCGGCGATTGCCTCGACCAATTCGGTCTGCCCATTGCCGGCAACCCCCGCAATGCCGACGATCTCGCCGGCGCGGACCTCCAGGCTGACGCCAGAACCGCTACCACCGACGCCACCGCCACCGACGGCGGTGCGGCCGTCCTCGGCGTGGACGGTGACATCGTGCAGGGCGAGCACCGTCTTGCCGGGCTCGCCGGCCGCCGCCGTCGCCTGGAGGACGACGTCGCGGCCCGTCATGGCGCGGGTGATGGCCCGCGCGTCGGTCTGCGCGGTCACCATCCGGTCGGCGACGCGCCCGTCGCGAAGCACGGTGACCCGGTCGGAGAGCGCCATGACCTCTTTGAGCTTGTGGGTGATGAAGATGATGGTGCGACCGTCGGCGGCCAGCGCGCGCAGGATCTCGAACAGCCGCTCCGCCTCCTGGGGGGTGAGCACTGCTGTCGGCTCGTCCAGGATCAGCACGGAGGCGTCTCGGTACAGGGCCTTGATGATCTCGACCCGCTGCAACACGCCGACCGGCAGGTCGTCGACGCGGGCGGCCGGGTCCAGCGCGAGCCCATAGCGCTCGGCGATCGCGGCGACCTCCCGCTCGGCGCCTTTGCGATCGAACCGGCCGCGGCGGGTGGTCTCCCGGCCGAAGACCACGTTCTCGGCAACGGTGAGCGAGGGGAACAGCTTGAACGATTGGAAGACCATGCCGAGGCCGGCCGCGATGGCGTCGCGCGGGGAGGCGAAGTGCCGTTCGACGCCGGCCAGCCGGATCTCGCCCTCGTCGGGCTGGTAGAGCCCGAACAGGATCGACATGAGCGTCGACTTGCCCGCCCCGTTCTCGCCCATCAGGGCGTGGATCTCGCCCTTCTCGACGGTGAGGTCGATGTGGTCGTTCGCGAGCACGCCGGGAAAGCGCTTGGTGATGCCGCGCAATTCCAGCTGCACTGTCACGAGGGTTCTCCGTCGCGGGAGGGTGGGTGGGCTGATGTCACAGCCGGGATGGGTGGGCCGATGCCGGTCGGCGCCCGGTGTTGCCGCCGGGCGCCGACCGCGTGGTCAGCCGGCTGCCGGATCCGGGATGGTGATCTTGCCGTCGATGATGTCCTGACGGGCCTGCTTGACCTTGGCGAGCACGTCCGGGTGGTCCATCACGACGCAGCCGCTGTTCGCCGCACCGTCCATCAGGCTGGTCACGTTCATGCCGTTCTCCTTGAGACCGTAGGAGGACAGCGATCGCGCGGTTCCGTCGAGGATCTTGCCGATCTCCGTCACCACGAGCACGTCCACGGCCTTCATGGTGTTGTCAACCACGTGCCCGGGTGCCATGCCGCACTGGTTCACGTCGACGCCGTAGGTGAAGAAGTTCTTCTCCTTGGCCGCCTCCATGATGCCGCCGTTGCTGCCCGCGCCGACCGCGAACACCTGGTCGACCCCGGTCGCCGCGAGTGCCAGCGCCTGCTCTTTGCCCTTGCCCGGGTCGGCGAACGGGCTACTGCCGCCGATGAACAGCTGCGTGTCGGTGATCGAGGGGTCCACCTTCTGCGCGGAGTGCGCGAACGTGTCGGAGTAGCGGTGCAGGAACGGGATGTCCACCGCGACGACGGAACCGACCTTCTTCGTCTTGGTGAGCATGCCGGCTTCCAAGCCGACGAGATACGAGGCCTCCTGCTCGCGGAACACGGCGCAGTGCAGGTTCTTCGGCGGATCGGTCGGGCACGCGTCGATGAGGACGAACTGCTGATCCGGGTTCTTCTCGGCGTATTCCTTCGACAGGTCGGTGAAGTCGAAGGTGATCAGCACGATCACGTCGGGCTGCGCGTCGATCGCCGCCTCGATGTTCGCGCGCTGGCTGGCGACGTCGGTGCTCTCGTAGGTCTTCGAGGTGCCGCCGAACTTCGCGGCCGCGTCCTTGATGCCCTTGTCGCCGAGTCCGAGGAACTCGTTGACGCCGATCGGGTTGTTGGTGATGTAGATGAAGCTGTGGTCGCCCTTGGCCGCGCCGCTGCCCTGCCCGCCGTCGGCGCTGCTCGTCTCGCTGCCGGCGCTGCTCGTTTCACTGCCCGCGCTGCTCGACCCAGCCCCGGCGCCGCTACTGGTGCTATTGCCCGCTGTGCTCGACCCACCCCCGGCGCCACCGCTGCTTCCGCACGCGGACAGTCCCAACGCCGCAATGACGGCGATCGCGGCCCCCGCCAGCGCCGTCCGCCTGGACGTCGTCATCAACCTCATCAGTTTTCCTTCCAGCCGGATGAACCCGCGGCCGCGGCGGCCACGGTGTCGTCTGCAGCACTGTGCGGCAGATCGTGCATCGTCTCCCCGCGACCCACGCGGACGACGCGGCGGTTGGTGACCACCGCCGTAATCAGATCATGGGGGGTCACGTCGAAGGCCGGGTTGATCGCCCTCGTGCCCTCGGCAGCGAGGCGCACGCCGCGGACGGACACGACCTCGTCCGTTCCCCGGTCCTCGATCTCGATCTCGTCGCCGGATGCGGTGGCGACGTCCACCGTCGACTCCGGCGCGACCACGATGAAGGGGACGCAAGCATTTCGCGCGCCCAGGGCCAGCGAGTACGAGCCGATCTTGTTCGCCGTGTCACCGTTGGCGGCGATGCGGTCGGCCCCGATCAGCACGACGTCCGCGAGCCCGCGCGCCAGCATCGACGGGCCGGCGCTGTCGACGAAAAGCCGGTAGGGGGCGCCCATCTGGGCGAGCTCCCAGGTCGTCAGCCGCGCGCCCTGCAGCAGCGGCCGCGTCTCTGCCGCCAGCGCCTCGCGGAGGTCGCCACGTTCGAACAGGGTCTGGACCACCCCGAGCGCGGTGCCGCGCTCCACGGTGGCGAGTCCCCCGGTGTTGCAGATCGTCATCACCGTAATCGGTCCGTCCGGCACGAGTTCCCGCACTAGATCGGCGCCGATGTTGCCCATATCGCGGCAGGCGGCGATGTCTTCGTCCCGGATCGCCAGGGCCTCCGCCAGCACGGCCTCCGCGCCTCGGGGCAACGCCGCCAGCGCGCGATCCACACCCCACGCAAGGTTCACGGCGGTCGGGCGGGCCGCTCGGAGCCGTGCCGCCAGCAGCCGCGCCTCGCTCGCGTCACCGTGCTTGCGGGCGATCATCGCGACCCCGAGCGCCCCGGCGACCCCGAGCGCCGGAGCACCGCGCACGGCCAGCCGCGAGATGGCGTCGATCAGCACATCGAGTTCGTCCACCCGGAGGATGCGCACCTCGTCCGGCAGCAGAGTCTGATCGATCATCTCGATGGCCCCGTCAGCCCAGTCGATCGTGCGCACCGTTCCCCTTGACCTCGCCGTTGTCGGTTGTCTGACAACCACCGTCTGTGCGAGAGAATAGAGAGGATCGGGGAGGCCGTCAATACTGCTGACGCGGACGATCGGGTATGACGCTGTTCGCGGCTCACGCCGCCGGGCGCGCAGCGCGAGCCGGGTATTGCGGGCGCAACGCAGTCCGCCGCGAACGATGCGCCCCGCACTGCAGGCGGCTAGCATGTCTAAAACTGCTAAAAGTTACTAAAGGGGGTCGCGTGCCCAATCCCTTCACCCCGACGTTCGGCGTGACCCCGCCGCTACTGGTCGGGCGCGACGATCCGCTCATCGATTTTCGCGCAACACTCGGCGCGGCGCCAGGCGACCCGAACCGTGCGATCCTGCTCACCGGCATGCGTGGCTCCGGAAAGACCGTGCTGCTCAACGCCTTCGAGGACGAAGCCCGCGCACGGCGCTGGGCCGTCATATCCGAAACCACGCGGCCCGGGATCGCCGGCGAGATCGCGGCGACGGTGCTCCCGGAGCTGCTGGCCGAGGCGACCGGCCACCGCACGACCACCACGGTCGAAGGCGTGAACGTGTCTGCGGGCGGATTCGGCGCGGGCGTCACCCGCCGCCGACGCGAGCGATACCAACCCGCACCGTCCCTGCGGTCACAGTTGACCGAACTCGCCGACCGGTACGACGAACACGGCCGCGGCGTGCTGCTGTCGCTCGACGAGATTCACCGGGAGGCTGCGGAGGACCTGCGGGCCATCGCGCAGGCCGTGCAGCACCTCTTCCGCGAGGGGCGGCAGCTGGCCTTTGTCGCCGCGGGGCTCCCCTCGGCGATTGACGGTGTGCTGAGCGACGCCGTCCTCACGTTCCTCAGGCGCGCCGAACGTTTCCATCTCGGCGCGGTTCCGCCTGTCGACGTGGCCCTCGCCCTGCGGCAGCCCATCGAAGCCTCCGGCCGCAGCATCACCGACGAGGCCCTGGCGGTGGCCGCCGCGGCCACCCAGGGCTACCCGTTCCTGATTCAACTTGTCGGATACCACATGTGGGCCGTCGACCCCGGCGCGGACACCATCGATGCGCGACAGGCACGCGCGGGAGCCGAGCGGGCCATGCGGCGCATCGGCCGCCTCGTCAACGAGCCCGCGCTCGCCGATCTGTCCGCCGTCGACCGACAATTCCTGTTGGCCATGGCCGCCGACGCCGGACCGAGCCGGATGGTCGACATCGCCACGCGCATGGGCGTCTCCCGCTCGTACGCCTCGCAGTATCGCCTGCGGCTCATCGCCGCGGAAATGATCGTGCCGACCGGGCGCGGATTCGTCGACTTCAACGTCCCCTACCTGCGCGATTACCTCCTGGGCAGCGCACAGGGCCGATGAAGTACGTCAACCGTTCGGGACGCCTTTCGCGCCGAGCGGTGTGAAATATCGGGCAAAGCGGACCAAGATCGGCGCATTTCGCACCGCTCAGGGGGGATTGTGCACCGGATCGGCCCCGGGCCGGCGTGCTACGGTTCCGAAACCCGAGGGGAGCGGCCGTGGCACTGACGAACTGGACTGTTCGTCGGATGCGCGCCGAAGCGGCCGTCGCCGCTTCGCTCGCATTGCTCGTCGCGGTGATCACGTTCCTGCTCGCCATCGTCGCGGGCTACAGCGGCCGAGCCGAAACGGTCGGCGTGCGCGACTATCTCCGCACCGCCGATCCGAGCGCAGCGTCTCTTCAGGTGCAGATCCGTCGCGCCCCGGACCCGGACAAACAGCTCGCCGCGGTGACGAACGTCCTGCGCTCGGCGCTCGGCACGTTGCCCTTCACCGTCTATCGTTCGGTGACGCTCCCACCCGCCCCGGTACGCGCCGGGGCGGGCCCCGCGGACCCCGCCGGCCCAGCTGAACCCGGGTCCAAGCCCGAGGCCGGCGCCGAGCCCAGCACGACGACGATTCGCGTCGCCGTCTTCGAGGATCTCGCCGACCACGCACACCTGGTGTCCGGATCCTGGCCGGACGCCACTGGGACAGCACCCGGACCCGGCGACGCACCGGGTGCCACCCAAGGGGCACTGCAACAGTCCGCGGCAGACGCACTGCGGGTGGCCGTCGGAGACGTCATCACTGTGGGCGGCACCCAACCGGTCACCGTGCGCGCGATCTGGACCCCGAACGAACCCGAGGACCCCTACTTCGCCGCTGACGCCGCAGCGGCCAACGGCGCAGCGGCCCTGGCTGCCGATCGGTCGTCGCTCGGCTTTCTCGCGGTCGCGTCGACCGATGTGCCGAAGGACCGCACGGCTTTCCTGAACGTCACGATCGTGCCGGCCTTGGCGGCGCTCCGTCCCGCGGACCTCCCGGGCATGTCGCATGCGGTGTCCGGCGTACTCGACGCGGTGGTGGCCGCCCGCACCGCGGCGCCGTCCGGGGCCGTCGCCTCCGGCAGCCTCGCCACGACGTTGGATACCGTCCGCGCGTCGGTGACCGCGGCCGCAGCCGCCGGAGCGATCCCGGGCCTCGTCATCGCCGCGATCGGTGCGGTGATGACGATCCAGCTCGCCCGGCTGCTCGCATGGCAGCGTCGATCCGAGACCGCACTGATCCGATCACGGGGCGCGTCGGTGGGCCAACTCGCGCGGATCGCCCTCGGCGAGGCGGGCGCGCTGGCGCTTCCGGCCGCTGCGGTCGGTGTGCTGGGAGCAGGCGCGGCCAGCGCCGCGGCGGGCATCGCCCTGCCGATGCTCGGATGGGCCGTGGCGCCGTTGGTGGCGCTGCCGGCGATGGCGATCATCGTCGTCCCGCAGGTGAATCGGGCGCGACAACCGGCAAACCGCCAGCTCATCGACGACTCCGGCCGGATCCGCGGGGCGGTGACCGCGGGGACGGTCGCGCTCGTCGCGGTGGCCGCGGGGGCCAGCCTCTGGCGGTTCCTCCGCGCCGGCTCCGCCGTGGTGATCGGAGATGACGGAAGCACCCACCTCGACCCGATCGCTGCCGCCGCGCCCGCCCTGACGCTCATCACGATGGCAATGGTCGCGGCCGCCCTGTTTGGTGCGCTCACCGCCGCGGGTGAAGGTCTGACGCTCCGTCGCCGCGCCCTGCCGGCCTGGTTAACGTCACGTCAGATCGCCCGTCGCGCAATGGTTTTCGGCATCGTGGTGATGCTGGTTTCCATTGCTTTCGGCAGTGTGGGTATCGCCGCCGCGTATGCCCCGACGCAGGTGAAGGCGCAGCAGCAGACGAACGTACTTCGCAACGGCGCACCGCTCAGGGTGGAGCTCCCGAGGATCGATCCCATGATGGCCAGCGACTACCGAACGCCGTTGGCCGCACGGTCGGCAGCACTCTCCGACCTCAGCCGCACGTTGCCGATCCTCTCCCGCGACGTCACGCTCGGGGACGCCGCGGCCCATCTCTCCGGCGTGCCGCTCTCCGATGTCGGCGCGGTGGTGCCATCCGTCCACGGCCTCTTCGAGCCTGAAGCGCTGGCACCCGCACTGATGTCCGCGCGCCGCGGCCTTCCGCTGCCGGCGGGCACCACGTCCCTCACCCTGCAGGTGACCCTCGCGGCGGCATGGGCGATGCCCGGGCCGGTCACCAGCCACTCCGACGGCCCACCGACGCAGGATTCCGGCGGTCCGGGCCCGGCCGGCCAGTCCGCGGAATTCGACGTCACCGTCTGGATACAGGATCCGGCCGGGGGGCTCTCGGCCGTCGCCACCGGCGGCCTGGCCGCGGTGCCGCTGGCGCCGGTCGCACCGGGGACGGCGACGGACGCCACGCTGACGGTCGACCTGCCGAACCTCGCAGCGGGGTCCGATATCGTGGCGGTGGATCTCGTCGCGCCGATCCTGGAACATCCTGCGGCCGTGGACTTCTCGGTCCGGGACATCACGGCACACGGCGATGCCGACCGCCGTCTGGACGCCACCGATGTCGCCTGGACCGCGGCGCCGCAACCGGTGTCGACGAACTCGATGACGACCCAGTTGCTCGAGTACCGGCTCACCGCCCACGGCCTGGGCCTGACCGGAACGCTTCCCGCCGGCCAGATCACCGCCGCTCGCGTGACCCTCGACGGATCGCCCACGCTGCCGGTGGGCGTGAATCAGGCGCTGGCCGACGCGCTCGATCTGCACACCGGGGATCGCCTTGACATCGCGGTCGACGGCGCCCGCCAGGTGTCCGCCGAGGCGGTCGCGATCTCGCCGCGGCTGCCCGGAGAGCCGGATCAGCCGGGCATCCTCGCCGATCTCCGATCGGTGGAGCAGGCGCTGTTGCGGGCCACGGCCAATCTTCCGGACGTGAACCAACTGTGGGCGGCTCCGTCGGATCCCGCGGCCGCGGCCCGCACGGTGTCCACGCTCCGCACCATCGTGCCGGCCACCGCGACCTTCCAGGCCGCGGACTCACGGTCCGTCACCGCCCTCGCGACTCCGGCGGCGCGCACGCTGTGGATCGGTGCGGCGGGCGCACTGCTCCTCGCAACCGTGGGAATCGCCAGCGCGATCGCCGGTCTCGCGAGATCCCGGCGCGGTGAGGCGGTGGTGCTCGCGTCCGTCGGGATCACCGCACGGCGGCAGGCGCGGTGGCGTCGGGGCGAACTCTGGTTCACCGTCGCCGCGGCGTGGGTGCTCGGCGCGGCGGTCGCCGTCGTCGGAGTGTTCCTGGTCGTACCAGCGCTAGCCGGATCCGCGGTGGTCGGTTTCGGGCGCGGACAGCCCGAGTTGCACGTGCCATGGGGGCTTGCGGCCGTCGCGGTCGGCATCCACGTGGTGCTGGTGGCGGCGATGGTGATCGGCCACGGAGCACGCCTGCGCGCGGTCGCGGCACGGTCCACCCCCAGTGAGCTGGTGCGGTGACCATGGCCGGACAACACGCACGTCCTCGGAACCGCCCGGGTGTGCCTCTCACCCTCCGCCATCTCGGCGCTCTCCGGGGACCGATGGTCACGATCGCAGTGCTGGTGCTGGCCCTGGCGGCGCTGACGGCCGCGATTCCGAGCGCCTTCTCGCGGCTGGCCACCCGCGAGATCGACCAGTCGATCGCCGGCGCATCGGCCACCTCGCGGTATCTGGTGGCGCGGCCGAGCGGCCATATCGTGACGCACCCGTCGCGCGATCCGGACACCTCCGGGCTCGGTGACCTCGACCCGATCTTCGGCACCTGGCAGGACCAGCTGGCCGATCTTCGCGCGAAGCTGCCCGAGCCGCTCCGGTCCCGCGTCGGTGCCGCTCGATGGACGTGGACCAGCGAGCCCGGCGATACCGGGCCGAACCCGCAGGGCGACCCGCCGTCCGGGTCCACGTTGATCGGCACCCGCACGGACTTGCACGCGAAAGATGTGGCGCGACTCGTCACCGGGAACTGGCCGACCGGCGACCTCACGGACCTCCCGGTGCAGATCGCGATCTCCGAGGCATCGGCCGCGGCGCTGGGGGCTCAGGTCGGCTCCGAACTGGGCGGATATCGTGTGGTCGGCCTCTTCGCGCCGATCGACCCGGCGGCCGATTACTGGCAGCTCAACCCCGGCATGATCACACCGAACATCTTCGATGACGGCAACCTGCCGATGCGCATCACCGTGATCGGCTTCACCGGCCCGGGCCAGGCGGGGATAACAGCGCAGTCGGCCGACGGGGCCCGGCAGACCGACCCGGCGGTGTTGGTGTGGTACCCGCTGGACCTGTCCGGGTTGACGAGTGAATCGGCCCGGCACCTCGTCGCGCAGCTGCGCAAGGTCGTGGCGGCGCCGCAGCCGATGCCGGTCACACTGCCGAACATTCCGGCGGACGCGATGCGACGCGCTATCACGTCGCTCACGCTCACCACTGAGGTGATCGACCGGCTGGGCGCGGCGGCCGACCGCGGGGCGGTCGGTGCGGCGTTCCTGGTGATCGCCCTCAGCGGCCCCGCGGCCGCCGCACTCGCCGTGCTGATGCTCGCGATCGGTGCGCTGCGGCGGCGCGACCGGTCGACCATGGCGCTGCTGGCCGCCCGCGGAGCGACGCCGCTCCGTCTTCGGCTGCTGCGGGCAACGGCCGGCGCGGTCGCCGGCATTCCGCCGGCGCTGGTGGCCGCCTTTGGTGTCGCGCTCCTATTCGGACCGGGCACCTCCGCGACCGGGGTGGTGCTGGCGTGCGCGGTGGGCATCCTCCCGGCGGCGCTGCTCGCGGCCGCACCGATCGACCGCGGTGGAGCGTCCGTGCGGCCGGACGTGGGACTGCGGGCCCGGAGCAGGCTGCGTCCCGTCATCGAAGTTGCGGTGTTGCTGCTGGCCGCGGTGTCCGTATACCTGCTGGTGGCGGGCGGAGTGGGCGGCGGGCTCGGTAGCCCACCCGTCGGTTACGCCTCGAACACCGCCGCAAAGGCAGCGGCGGCAGGCAGCGCAGTGTCCGGCGCGGCGGGCAGTGGAGCCGATGCCGCGGCGCGCGGGCCGGACCTGCTGGTTGCCGCCGCTCCGCTCCTGCTGATCGCGGCGGCCGGCGTGATTGTGCTGCGGTTGTACCCGCTGCCGCTGCGTGCCGTGGCCCGGGTGCTGCGCCGGCGCCGTGGTTCCGTCGGCTTCCTCGGCTCGCTGCGCGCGCTGCGCGACCCGATGGTCGGCATGGTGCCGGTGCTCGCGGTGCTGGCCGGAGTCGCGGTGGCTGGCCTATCCGCCACCACCCTGGCAACCCTCGACGCCGGAACCGAGCGAGCCGCGCTCACCGAGACCGGTGCGGCGATGCGGGTGACGGGCGGCCCGGCAAGCGGCGTCACCGACGCGCAATACGAACAGATCACCCGGATCCCCGGAGTCGCGGCCGCATCACGCTTCGCGCGCATCGACGCGGTCCCGGTAACGGTGCCGGGTCGAGCGACGAAGCCCACCGCCGAGGTGCTCCTTGCGGATCTGCCTTCCCTCGCCGTCGCGCAACAAGGGGTTCCCGGCGCCGTCCCGGCCCTGGGGCTGTCCGGTGGCGACGAGGCACCGATGGCCATCGGCGCCGCCGATCTCGCCTCGCCCGGAACAATCGTCATCGCCGGAACCCACCCGGTCACGGTTGCCGCGGTGACCGACCGGCTCACCGGCTTGACCCGCGCGACAACATTCCTGCTGCTCGATGCACGAGTGACCGCTTTCGGGCCGTTCCAGCCGACCACCGTCCTGGTGTCGCTGGCGCCGCGGGCGGACCCGGCGGCGGTGGGCGCGGCGATCACCGGCGTGCTCGGGCCGGGCACCACCGTCTCGGTCGCGGCCGCCACCGCGGCGGAGTTGAAGAACGGCGCGATGGTGGGCGGCATCCGGGCCGCGCTGTACGGGGCGTTGGTCGCGGCTGCCGCGGTGACGATCGCGGCATTGCTGCTCACCGTGGTGGCCGGCGCGCGATCGCGGATGCGCCTGATGGCCGTCGTGCGCATACTCGGACTGACCCGCCGCCAGCGCAGCGCACTGCTGTTGTGGGAACAGGCGCCCGGCGCGGTCGCCGCGCTCATCGCCGGGGCCGGACTCGGGGTGGCGCTGACCGCGCTGGTGCATGCCGCGATCGATCTCGTCCCCTTCACCGGCGGGCGGACCCAGCCGCCGCTCGTGGTCGACGGACCCGCGCTGGCGATGCTGCTCTCGGGATTCGTGGCGGTCGTCGCGGCCGCACTTGCATTGGGCATTCCGGTCGCCCACCGCACGACCGCCGCGACAGCGATTGCGATAGATGAGGAGTGATGCCGTTGAGTACTGAGATGGATGCCGAGGCGGGCGAGACGGTCGCCGTCCTCTGCCGAGATCTGGTGCGTATCTATACCGCCGAGGGCATCGAGGTGCAGGCCCTGCAGGGGCTGGACCTCCGGGTGATGCCGGGCGAGTTCGTCGCGGTGATCGGCGAGTCGGGCTCCGGCAAGTCCACCCTGCTCACCACCCTGGCCGGGCTGGATCGGGCGACCGCCGGAACCGCCGTGGTCGGCGGCTACGACCTGCTGCGGATGACGCGCGCGCAGCGGGTGCGCTACCAGCGCGAGGTGGTCGGCTTCGTGTGGCAGCGCGCCTCCCGCAACCTGCTGCCCTACCTGACGGCGGCCGGCAACATCGCGATGGTGCTGTCGCTCGCAGGCCGCAAGGACACCGTCCGGATCGCCGAGCTCCTGGACCTGCTGGGGGTCGGGGAATGCGCCGATCGCCGCCCGGCCGAGATGTCCGGCGGCCAGCGGCAGCGGGTGGCGATCGCGGTCGCCCTGGCGAACCGGCCCGACGTGCTGTTGGTCGATGAGCCGACCGGTGAATTGGACGAGGCCTCGACCGAGCAGGTGCTGGACGCGCTGCGCGCGGTGAACCGGGAGAGTGGGGTGACCACGGTGATCGTGACACACGATCTGCAGGTCGCGCAGCACGCCCGGCGCACCGTGCACATCCAGGACGGGCGGATCGCGACCGAGACGATGCGGCGCACCGAGACCCGGCCGGACGGAACGACTTTCCGGGCCGCCGAGGAGTTCGCCGTGGTGGATCGCCTGGGTCGCATGGTGATTCCCACGGCGGCGCGGGACGGGCTGCGGCTGTCCGATCGGGTCCGATTGACCACGCAGTCCGATCGGCTGGAGATCCGGCCCGGCGGTCGGGAATGGGAGGAATCCTCATGACGGCAGCCGACTCGGCGACCGCGCCAGCGAATACTGCGGCACCGGCGAACCCAACCGCCCCGGCGATCTCGGCGCACGACCTGACGCGGATCTACCGCACCGCCGCCGGCGATCTCCGCGCCTGCGACCGTGTCAACCTGGCGGCGAGCCCCGGCGAGATGGTCGTCATCCGGGGGCGGTCAGGATCGGGCAAGACCACCCTGCTCGGGCTGCTCGGCGGCTTGGACCGCCCCACATCGGGGCGCGTCCAAGTCGGAGATCGGAACCTGGCAGACCTGTCCGACGACCTGGTCGCCGAACTGCGCCGCGGCACCATCGGGTACATCTTCCAATCCTTCGGGCTGTTGCCCATGCTGTCGGCGGCCGAGAACATCGAGGTGCCGCTGCGGGCGCTGCGTGTCGCCCCGGCCCGGCGGCGCGAGCGCGTCGCGGAGGTTCTCGACATGGTGGGGCTGTCCGCGCAGGCCGCGCAGCGCCCGTACGAGCTGTCCGGCGGGCAGCAGCAGCGCGTCGCGATCGCGCGGGCCCTCGCCACCGAGCCGCAGATCCTGCTGGCCGACGAGCCGACCGGCCAACTCGATACGGACACCGCACACCGCATCCTGGACCTGATCGCGGGCCTGGTCGACCGGCAGCGGATCACCGCCGTGGTCACGACGCACTTCCCGCCGGCGATGCGGCGCGCGACCCGATTGCTCGTCATGGCCGACGGCCGCCTCGAAGATGACGTGGTTCTCGGGGCGGGCGCTGTCTCCGCGCCAGCGCTTATGTAGAGATCAACCCGGTTACGGTAGTCCCACGAGCGCGCGGACCGTGGGCATCCGGGAGTTCAGACAGAACGCCGGGCGGTTGATCCGCGAAGTGAATCGCACCGGCGAGACGGTCGTCATCACGGATCGTGGCGAGCCGGTGGCGACACTCGGCCCAGCGCCGCAAACACACATGTCGGTGTTCGACCGGCTCGTGCGCGCCGGTAAGGTCCAGCCCGCCACCGGCACGATCGACGACGTCGCCCCAGCGTCATGGATGCTGCCGGAGAAGCCCACCGAGGTGCTCCGCGAGATGCGGGAAGAGCGGTGAGAAACCTGGTCTACGTGAACAGTTCCGTGGCGCTGGCCATCGCACTCCGCGAGGCCGGTTGGCGGCGTGCGCTCGCGCACTATCGCGCGCTGCGCACCGACGGTGCCGAGACCGTGTCGTCAACCTTGCTTCGCACGGAGGTGCGGCGAGTGTTCTTCCGGAACAGTGGGTCGTTCGATGGGGCGGACCAGGCCGTCGCTTGGATCAACTTCGTCGACCTGGACAACGAGACCGTGACCGGCGCCGGCGAGATCCCGGTGCATGCAAAAACCCTGGATGCGCTTCACCTCTCGGCAGCACAAGCGCTCACTGACGAGCAGTCCCATCCTCGACTGTGGACCCTAGACGGCCCGATGAGTAAGGCGGCGTCCACCCTGGGGCTGGACCTGGTGGACGACACAAAATCGGAGAGGGCGTAGGTCCAGAATCAGATATGACGTAGCTCGCCGCGCTGCCGCGCCGGTCCGCTACCGACGCATAACATGGCGCGTCCGGCAAGTTACCGCCGCTGCTCGCCGATCGGGGAGCGAAACAGCCTTCGCGCTATGCCCCGGCGTGGTGCCGAGCGAGCGCCCTCCCGAGATCGGCGAGGTCGTGAATCGGCCCATCATCCGGCGCCCCGCCCGCAAGAAAGACGTCGAACCTTCCGGTCGAATCGGCCCGAGCCAGGAACTCGATGTCCTCGACGGCGAAACGGAACCATCCCGCCGCGGTATCCGGTTCCGCGGAAAACCGCTTCTCCAAGGCAATATCGGCCGGCGGCTCGGCAACGCCCAAGCGCCGGCACCAGCGTCGAACCCGGTGCCGCACCGCCGAATCCACCTGCCGACGCTCGGCGACCGCGAGGTTGCCACGGCCGCCGCCCGTACGGGCCGCTGCCGGTCGATACCCGGTCTGCGCCGCAGCGCATGCGTCCTCGGCTCGGTCCCGTAGTGACACGAGAACCCTCCCCTCGTAGGGATCCGGCTCGTTGCCCTCATCATGGCACCGTCCGACCGCGTGAGCCAGCGTCGGCGTCTTGTGCCGGCTCGCCGAGCGGTGCGAAATAGCGGGCAAAACGGACCGGAAACGGTGCATATCGCACCGCTCGGCGGGAATCAGCCGATGGTCTTCAGGGTGAGTTCGCGGACCTTGGCGGCGTCGGCCTGGCCACGGGTCGCCTTCATCACGGCGCCCACGATGGCGCCGATCGCCTGAACCTTGCCGGAGCGGATCTTGTCGGCCACGTCCGGCTGGGCCGCGAGCGCCTCGTCGATCGCGGCCTGCAGCGCGGAATCGTCGGAAACCACTGCCAGGCCACGCTTCTCGACCACCTCGGCGGGCTCGCCCTCCCCGGCGAGCACCCCGTCGACCACCTTCCGGGCGAGGGCCGCGGTCAGCGATCCGGAGGAGACCAGGCCGATCACCGCGGCGACCTGCGCCGGCGTGATGGCCAGCTCCGACAGCTCGACGCCCGCCGAGTTCGCCTGCTGCGCAAGGTAACTCATCCACCAAGAGCGGGCGTCGCCGGCACCGGCGCCGGCCGCCACGGTCTGCGCCACCAGCTCGACCCCGCGGGCGTTCGTCAGGTCTCGCATCTCCAGGTCGGTGAAGCCCCAGTCCCGCTGCAGCCGCTCGCGGCGCACCCACGGCAACTCGGGCAGCGCGGCGCGGATCTGCTCGACCCACTGCGCGGACGGGGCGACGGGCACCAGGTCGGGCTCGGGGAAGTAGCGGTAGTCCTCGGCGGTCTCCTTGACGCGCCCGGACGCGGTGGTGCCGGCGAGCTCGTCGAAATGCCTTGTCTCCTGCCGGATCTCGCCACCGGCCGTGAGAACCGAAGCCTGCCGGCAGATCTCGAACCGCGCGGCCCGCTCGACGCTGCGCAGCGAGTTCACGTTCTTGGTCTCGGTGCGCGTTCCGAAGACCGGGTTACCGGCCGGTGTCAACGATAGGTTCACGTCGCAGCGCATCGACCCCTGGTCCATGCGCACGTCCGAGACGCCGAGCGACCGCACCAGATCCTGCAGCGTGGCGACGTAGGCCCGCGCGACCTCCGGCGCGGACGCCTTGGTGCCGACGATCGGCTTGCTGACGATCTCCACCAGCGGCACCCCGGCGCGGTTGTAGTCGAGCAGCGAGAACTCCGCGCCGTGGATGCGCCCGGTCGCGCCGCCGATGTGCGTCGACTTGCCGGTGTCCTCCTCCATGTGCGCGCGCTCGATCTCCACTCGCACGATCTCGTCACCCACCGGCACATCGAGATAGCCGTCGAACGCGATCGGCTCGTCATATTGGGACGTTTGGAAGTTCTTGGGCATGTCCGGGTAGAAGTAGTTCTTCCGGGCGAAGCGGCACCACGGGGCGATCGAGCAGTTCAGCGCGAGCCCGATGCGGATCGCGTACTCGACGGCGGTGCCGTTGACCACCGGCATCGCCCCGGGCAGCGCCAGGCACACCGGACAGACCTGGGTGTTCGGCTCGGCGCCGAAAGTCGTTGCGCAGGAACAGAACATCTTCGTCGCGGTGCCGAGCTCGACATGCACCTCGAGCCCGAGAACCGGGTCGAACGCGGCGATCGCCTCGTCGAAGTCGGCCACGTCGTCGAGTGCGGCCCACTCGGCGGGCGTCAGTTCAGCAGTCGTCATATCCGTCATACCTCTCAGCGACCCGCGGCGGCGGTCGGCACTGCGGCGGTCGGCAGCGCGGCGATCCGATCCAGCAGCGCGAACCCGGCGGCGGCGTTCCGCGCCTGCTCGTACGCCCCGGCGACCCGGTACATGGCCTGCTCGCCGAGCGCCGGCGCCATGATCTGCAGGCCCGCCGGCAGCGAGGTGTCGGCCGCCAGCCCACTCGGCACGCTCATGGCGGGGATCCCGGCGAGTGAGGCGGGAATGGTGGCCAGGTCGTTGAGGTACATGGCCATCGGGTCGTCGACCTTCTCGCCGATCTTGAAGGCGGTGACGGGGGTGGTCGGCGAGATCAGCACATCCGCAGCACCGAACGCCCCCTCGAAATCGCGCTTGATCAGCGTGCGGACCTTCTGCGCGCTGCCGTAGTAGGCGTCGTAGTACCCGGCGGACAGCGCGTAGGTGCCGAGCATGATGCGCCGCTTGGCCTCGGCGCCGAACCCGGCACCGCGGGTGGCCACCATCACCTCCTCGGCGGAATGGTTGCCGTCGTCGCCCACCCGCAGCCCGTATCGCATCGCGTCGAACCGGGCGAGGTTGGACGAGCACTCGCTGGGCTGGATCAGGTAGTAGGCGGCGAGCGCGTACTCGAAGTGCGGGCAGGAGACCTCGACGATCTCCGCGCCGAGGGCCGCGAGTTGCGCCACCGCCGCGCGGAACGAGTCGAGCACGCCTGGCTGGTAGCCCTCGCCGCCGAGCTGCGTCACCACGCCGATCCGCATGCCCTTGATGCCGTCGCCCTGCCCGCGCCGAACCGCTTGCACCACAGCGGGAACCGGCTCCGGGATCGAGGTCGAGTCGCGCGGGTCGTGCCCGGCGATCGCCTCGTGCAGCAGCGCGGCGTCGAGCACGGTGCGCGCGCACGGGCCGGCCTGGTCGAGCGAGGACGCGAGCGCGATCAGCCCGTACCGGGACACGCCGCCGTAGGTGGGCTTCGCGCCGACGGTGCCGGTGACGGCCGCGGGCTGCCGGATCGAGCCGCCGGTGTCCGTGCCGATCGCCAGCGGCGCCTCGAACGCCGCCAGCGCGGCCGCGGAGCCGCCGCCGGAGCCGCCCGGGATGCGGGTCAGATCCCACGGATTGCCGGTAGGCCCGTACGCGGAGTTCTCCGTCGAGGATCCCATCGCGAATTCGTCGAGGTTCGTCTTTCCGAGTATGACGATCCCCGCCTCCTTCAGTTTCGTGGTGATCGTCGCGTCATACGGGGGGATCCAGCCCTCGAGGATCTTCGAGGCGGCCGTGGTCGGCACGCCCTTCTGCACCACGATGTCCTTGAGCGCCAACGGAACTCCCGCGAGCGGGGAGGCGGGCGGGTTGCCGGCGGCGCGGGCGGCGTCCACCGCCGCGGCCTGCGCCAGGGCGCCCTCGCGGTCGACATGGAGGAACGCGTGCACGGCGCCATCGACGGCGGCGATGCGGTCGAGATGGGCCGTGGCGACCTCGACGGCGCTGGCCTCGCCGGTCTGCACGGCGTGCGCCAACTCGACCGCGGACATGCGGGTGAGGTCTTCATTCAAGGACACTTACTGCTCCTCCCCGAGGATCTGCGGCACGCGGAACCGGCCGGCGTCCGCGGCGGGCGCCATGGCGAGCGCCTCCTCGGGGGTGAGCCCGGGCCGGACGACGTCCTCGCGGTACACGTTGATCAGCGGCACGGCGTGGCTGGTGGGCTCGATGTCGTCCGCGGCGACGGCGGCGACGGCCGCCACCGAGTGCAGGATCACGTCGAGCTGCTCGGCGTAGCGGTCCAGTTCCTCGTCGGCGACGGCGAGCCGGGCCAGGTGCGCCAGGTGCGCCACGTCCTCGCGGGAGACGGTGGGGTGTTCGGTGCCGCCGGGCCCGGTGGGCTCGACCTGCTCCGTGCTCGGTACTGCGGACACAGTTCTCCTTCGCTTCGGCCGGCGCGCCCGGCGGCGCACGGATTCGGCGCCTGATCGGGCTCCCAGTGAGTCCCAGGCGAGCCCCGCGCGCGGATCGGCGTCGCCCAGGCGGCATCACCGCGTCGGCGTCATCTCAGTGCTGTCGACTAGGTGGCGTCATCTCATCCTAAGGCGCCTCGGTCGCCGCGATCGCCCTGCTCCGGGCCGTCTCCGGCCCGGCCTCCAGCAGCACGGTGAAGCCGGCCTCGTCCAGGATCGGCACGCCGAGCGAGACCGCCTTGTCGTACTTGGAGCCGGGCGCCTCGCCGACCACCACGAAGTCGGTGTTCTTCGAGACCGAGCCGGCCGCCTTCGCACCCCGCTCCAGCAACGCGGCCTTGGCCTCGTCGCGGGTGAAGCCGTCCAGCGACCCGGTGACGACGACGGTGAGCCCGGCCAGAGTCTGCTCCGGCTTGTCCGCGGCGTCGTCCGCCATGCGCACCCCGGCCGCCGCCCAGGTGTCGACAATTGTTTGGTGCCAGTCGATCTCGAACCACTCGCGGACGGCAGCGGCGATCGTCGGCCCGACGCCCTCGACGTCCGCCAGCTGCTCCACGGAGGCGGCGCGGATCGCGTCCAGCGATCCGAAGTGCTGGGCCAACGCCCGGGCGGCGGTCGGCCCGACGTGCCGGATGGACAGCGCGACCAGCACCCGCCACAGCGGCTGCGACTTCGCCTGCTGCAGCTGCGCGCAGAGCTGGTCGGTCGTCGCGTGCGGCACCGACGGCTTGCGGGCGGTCGGCTTGGTCCAGAAGAAAAGCCGGGGCTCCCACAGGCCGGTCGGTTCGCCCTTCGATCGGATCTCGCGCCACACCCGGACGTCACGGAGGTCGTCCGCGGTCAAGGAGAACACGCCCGCCTCGTTGGTGAGCACCGGCTGCTGCCTCGGCGGCAATTCGTCAGGCGGCGCGGACGATGGCCGGCCGTCCAGCCGCACCACCGCCGGATCCGTCGGTCGACCGTATTCCGGCTGCACGAGCGCGGTCGCGGCCTCGTAGCCGAGGGCGTCGATATCGAACGCGCCGCGTCCGGCCAGGTAGAACAACCGCTCCCGAAGCTGCGCCGGGCAGGCCTCCGCGTTCGGGCAACGGATATCGGCGTCGCCCTCCTTCGCCGGCGCGAGCGGCGTGCCGCACTCCGGACACTGCGTCGGCATGACGAACTCGCGCAGCTCCCGGCCCTCGCGCAGATCCACGATCGGCCCCAGGACCTCGGGGATCACATCGCCGGCCTTGCGGATCACCACCGTGTCGCCGATCAGCACCCCCTTGCGCCGCACCTCGTGGGCGTTGTGCAGGGTGGCCGCGCTGACCGTGGACCCGGCGACCAGCACCGGATCGAGCACGGCGTACGGCGTCACCCGGCCGGTTCGCCCGACGCCGACCGCGATATCGCGCAGCAGGGTGGTCGCCTCCTGCGGCGGGTATTTGTACGCGATCGCCCAGCGCGGCGCCCGCGAGGTGGACCCGAGCCGCCGCTGGATCGCGATCTCATCGACTTTCACTACCAGTCCGTCGATCTCGTGCTCGGACTCGGCTCGGTGCTCGTGCCAGTAGGCGACGCGCTCGGCGACCTCGGCCGCCGTCCGCACGACCAGATTGTGCTCGGAGACCGGCAGCCCCCACGCGGCCAACCGCTCATACGCCTCGGACTGCCGCGCGATGTCGAAGCCCTTTCGCGCCCCGATCCCGTGACACAACATCGCCAGCGGCCGCGACGCCGTCACGCCCGGATCCTTCTGCCGCAGCGAGCCGGCGGCCGAGTTCCGCGGGTTGGCGAACGGCGCCTTGCCGGCAGCCACCAGCGACGCATTCAGCTCCTCGAAAGCCGCTACGGGAAAATAGATCTCGCCGCGCACCTCGACCATGTCGGGGATGTGGTGCCCGCCGTCATCCCGCAGCCGACGCGGGATCGACGCGATGGTGTGCACGTTCGCGGTCACGTCCTCGCCGGTGCGCCCGTCGCCTCGGGTCGCCGCCCGCACCAGACGCCCGCGCTCGTAGATCAGGTCCACCGCGAGGCCGTCGATCTTCAGCTCGGTGAGCCAGTCGACCGGCTCACCGGCCTCGGATTCGGTGCGGCCGAGCCAGGCGGTGAGCTCGTCCACGCTGAAGACGTTGTCCAGGCTGAGCATCCGCTCCACGTGCTCGACGGGCGCGAACGCCGAATTCGCCTGGCCGCCGACCTGCTGGGTAGGCGAGTCCTGCGAGACCAGCACGGGGTAGCGCTCCTCGAGCGCCACCAGCTCCCGGTAGAGCGCGTCGAACTCGCCGTCGGAGATGGTCGGCGCGTCGAGATCGTAGTAACGGTGCCGCGCGTCGATCACGGCCTCGGACAACTCCGCGTGCCGGGCCGCCGCGGCCGGCAACTCGTCCGCGCCCGGCTCGGTCGCGCGATCGCCCACGCCGACCGCCGCTCTGCTCGCCGCCTTGCCCGTTGCTGAGCCGTGTCCCGGATCCGCTTTCGCCACCCTACGAGCCTAGCGACGCATCACCTATGGCTCCCTCGAACGCTCCGTCACCGTCGATGACGTCGTTCGCGGCGCCGCATTTTGCGGTCCCGCACGCCACCGGCCCCGGTCACGTGTCGGGTCGAGCGATGCCGTCGGACGGTGCGGTGAGGTGCCGCGCCGACCTGGTATGACGCTGTTCGCGGGCCGCGGCCCGAACGCCCCTTCGATGCGGAGTGCGACCGGGATGCGAACCGATGGCAGGGGTGCGGGCTCGATCGCATCCGCACCGTCGGTCCGCGCCTACGCGGTGGCCGGCGCCGGGGCCGCTCCGGGCTGAGGCCGATCCGGGAGACGTATCAGTAGAGCTGGTAGGCGGCGCGGGACAGCTTGAAGCCGTGACCGCTGGAGACGTCCTGGCAGGTGACTCCGTCCTCGCGGCTGACGCAGTGCACAGTGCCGACCGCGATCTGCTTGCCGTAGGCCAGTACCGGCCCGCCGCCCTCCACATCGCCGGCGCAGAACAGGAAGCTGTCGCCCATGCGGTCGATACCGAAGGTGGCTCCCGGCGCGCCCATACCGTGACAGTCGAGATCCGGTGGTCTGTAGGTGAACTCGCTGATCTGGCAGGTGAGGCCGTCCGGCAGGTAACCGCAGTTGATGTTGCCGGACGGCGATCGGAAGCCCACGTCGCTCACCACCCCGGGGAATTTCGCGGGATCGACCGCCGTGGCTCCGACGAAGACGTCGCTCAGGCCGCCCGGGGCGCCCGTGCCCGTGCCCGCGGTGGCCGTGCTCGCGGTGGGCGCCGTCGTGACGACCACGGAGCCGCCCGACCCCGACGTGGCGCCGGAGTCGGTCGGAGTCTGCGGCCGGACTGGCGATTCGGTGAGTACGGCGGTGCCGTCCTGGCCCGACGACGTAGTCGCGGACGGCGTCATGGGCGTCATAGGCGATGAGACGGACGGTGACACCGGTGACGATGTCGACGACGATCCGGGCTCATTCGACGAGATCCCTCCCGCTGTCACAGGTGTCGTGTCGCGGCCGGCCGATCCGGACACGGCCGACGAACAACTCGCGACGATCAGTCCGCACGCGACCGCCGCAAACGCCCGGTAGCCCACGGACCGCCGAGCCGACCCGCGTCCGTCCGGAGCACGTCGGCGCCCCTTCGCACTGCCCGCTGCCCCCGTCGCCATGATCATCGGGCAATTGTGGATGGCCGATCCCCTTCGCACAAGATCCTTTTGGCCCGGCCGCCGCAGGAGTACGAATGACGCGACAAGGCGCTGCGGACGGAGGGTGTGCATAGGACTGGGACATTCCGGGCATTCTGCTGCAGGACTCACACCCTCCAAGACGGCGGGGGTGTGTATAGAACTGGGGCATTCCGGGCATTCTGCTGCAGGACTCACACCCTCCACGACACGAGTGTGAATGCTGCAGCATTCTGGGCGATTTGTCCCTGTTTTACGCACGCTCCCGGGCGGGCGGTGGCGGGCGCGGGGCGGGGCGAGGTCAGCCCCGGGTGGGCGTCGTCGGGTCCAGGTGGGCGGAATCAGCCTCGGGCCGGCGGGGTCAGCCTCGGGCCGCGATCTTGCTCGGGGTCAGCCCGCGAAGGTCGGGGCGGCGAATCCGCCGATCGCGGGCTGCACTACGAAGACGGCGCCGGCCAGCGGTTCGGGATCGGACAGCTCATGGCGCGACGTGGTCACGAACAGTCGGGAGTAGTCGTCTCCGCCAAAGCAGCATGCCGTGACCTGCGCGACCGGCAGCGAAACCTCGGCGTCCTGGGCTCCGGCGCGGTCGAAGTGCAGCAGCCGTCCTCTTCCGTACAGCGCCGCCCACACGCCGTCCGCGGCGTCGACGGCGAGCCCGTCGGGAAAGCCTTGGCCAGTCAGGTCGACGAAGGGCTCGCGCCGAGCGATGCTGCCGTCGGGTGCGACGTCGAGACGATCGACGCGGCCCGTCACGCTGTCGATATAGAGGGCCGTCGTGCCGTCCCGGGTCCAGGCCAGACCATTCGAGCACCCGATGTCCGATACGACCTCGGTGACGGTTCGATCGGGGTCCAAGCGCCACAGCGCGCCCGCCGACGGGGTGAGGTCGTAGGCCATCGAACCGCACCAGAAGCGGCCCTGCGGATCGGCCGCGCCGTCGTTCATGCGGACGGAAGCGTCGTCCCAGCAGGTGATCTCGTCCTCGATCGAGAAGTCGCGCCGCAGCAGCGCGAACCCGCGCTCCGTCCCGACGACATAGCCGTCGGCGGACCTCTCGCGCAGGGCGGCGACCACCGGGCCGATGTGGTGCCGTGCGGTTTCGGCGCCGTCGGGGGATACCAGGACGATGTCGCCCGCGAGCATGTCGAGCACGGCGAGCCCGCGGTCGCGAAGCCAGATGGGGCCCTCGCCGTGATGGGTCAGCGGTTCGGCGAAGAGGTCGGCCGTGAGCGTCGTCGCCGTCATCTCCGGATCTCCCCCGCCCCGCCGTTCGGCGGCTCGCTCGTCGCCGTCATGACGCACTGCCCGACGGAACGGACGACGCGACCGCCATGACGTTGGTGAGGCTACCCACTCCATCGATGGTGACGGTGACGCGGTCCCCGGCCTTCACCCCTTCACCCAGCGGGGGCACGATCCCGGTGCCGGTCGACAGCACGACCCCGTCGGGGAACTCGATGGCTCGGAACAACCAGTCGACGAGCTCGTCGAAGCTGCGCTTCATCGCCGCGGTACAGCATTGCCCGTCGAACACCCTGTCGTCGCCACGATCGATGGTGAGCCGGATCGTGAGATCCGACGGATCGGCGACCTGCCACCACGGAACGATCGCGGTCGACAGCGCGCAACTTCCGGCATACGACTTCGCCTGCGGGAGGTAGATCGGGTTCTCTGCCTCGATGCTGCGCGCGGTGAGGTCGTTGCACACCAGGGCGCCCACGATCTCCGCATGCCGGTTCAGTACGAGCGCGAGCTCCGGTTCCGGCACCGAGTCCGTCGAGTCCGCGCGCAAGCCGCCGCTCTGCCCGTCCGGGAGTACCCGCCACGCGGGCGACTTGAAGAACAACTCGGGGCGCGGCGCGTCATAAACGTTGGAATAGATGCGATCGAAGCCCGACTCCTCGACCCGGGCCTCGCGGGACCGGAGATAGGTGACGCCGGCCCCCCACACCTCGGTGCGGCCGTCGATGGGCGCGAGCAGCGTGACGTCCGCGAGCGGCACGCGCACACCCGCCGCGAGTGCGTCGTCCATCCGGCTGCGCAGATCCGCGAGCGGAAGGCGCAGCAATTCGGCCATGTCGGTCACGGCGACGACGCAGACGAATCCGTCCTGCGCGACGCCGACCTGCGCGCGGCCCGACGCATCGGAAAATCGAACCAGTTCCATGGTGTTCCCTCCGGAGGCGTCAGGCCGAGTCGATGCGACTCACGCGACGGTGTGCCACCGACGGGTCGCGCAGGTCTTCGTTGATCGTCAGGCCGAGGCCGGGCTCGCTGGACAGCGTTGCGACCCCGTCGCTGATCCGCGGCAGTCCGGTCGCGATCCGTGGATACCAGGTCCGCAGGAAGCTCCGCACGGTCTCCTGGAAGAGCGCGTTCGGCTGCGCCATCGAGAGGTGGAAGCAGGCCGCGAGCGTGATCGGGCCGGTGCAGTCGTGCGGCGCGATCGGGATCGCGAAGGTGTCGGCGAGGTTGGCGACCTTGCGCGCCTCGGTCAGGCCCCCGGTCCACTGCACGTCGACGGTCGCATAGGAGATCGCGCCGCTCTGCATCAGCGGCAGGAAACCCCGCCGGCCGGTGGCGGTCTCGCCGGTGGCGATGGGCACGCCGACCTCGTTGCTGAGGGATTGCAGCGAATCGATCGCGTCCGGCCGGATCGGGTCCTCGACCCAGAACGGCCGGTAGGGCTCCAGGGCATGGCAGATCTCGACGGCGGCCCGACGGGACCACAGGCCGTGCAGTTCGACCATGACGTCCATGTCCATGCCGACGGCATCACGGATGTCGCTCACCACACGCAGCGCCTTCGCCAGTTCGTCCGGCCGGATGCGCGTGCCGGCGGAGGCCTCGGCCGCGTGATCGAACGGCCAGACCTTCATGCCGCGCAGGCCCTCGGCGTAGAGATCCTTGGCGAGTTCGCCCGGCCGTTCCATGAAGGCGGTGAGGTCCTCCCACTGTCCGACCGCGTCACCCCAGTTGGACGATCGCTGTGCGGACGATTCCTGGATGTAGTCCGGCCCGGCGCAGGTGTTGTACACGCTGATCTCGTCCCGGCTCGGGCCGCCCAGCAGGCGTGCCACGGTCTGCCCCGTCTGTCTGCCGAGCAGGTCCCAGAGGGCGACGTCGACGGCCCCGTTGCCGCGGACCTCGACGCCGCCGCCCTGGAAGCCGACATAGGGCGCGAGCTGGGCCGACACGGCCTCCGGGCTCGGGTCCTCGAGTCCCAGGATCAACGGCGCGACATGCTCGTGCAGGTAGGACTCGACGGCGGCGGACTGGAAGAACGCGTCACCGAGGCCGACCAGCCCGTTGTCGGCGTGCAGGATGACGACGCAGAGGTTCTTCTGGAACCGGGGCCGCAGGGTCTCCAGTGCGACGAGGCGCATGCCGAGTTCACCATGACTTTCTCTTGCGATGGTTCCGTGGAGCTTGGTGGAGCGCAGTGCGGGCGGGGCGATCGTGCCCGTGATGATCTTCGCAATGGCCGGACCTCTCGGTCGCGACCGCCCCGCCGCATTCCTGTCAGACAGCGCTGTTACGCGCCCGGCAACGCTGCCCTGCTACGAGGCGAGCTTCGCCTCGCGTGCCGTGACGGCCGCGACGTTCGCGGAATCGACCACCTCGGCGCCGGTGTCGTAGTGGAACGACGGGTAACCCGGGTAGATCTGCTGCGCCAGCAGGGCGGAGGCCACCCAGCCCTGGGCGTAGGGGTTCTGCCCGATGGTGTAGTCGATCGAGCCGTCCGTGATGCCGGCCAGCACCGGCGTCGTCATGTCGAACCCACCGTTCGCGAACTTGCCGACCAGGTTCTTGCTCTTGGCCCAAGTGGACACGAACTGGCACTCGAAGGCGGTTCCCGCCCAGCAGGCGATCGAATTCGGGTCGCGGGTGTAGCGGTCGCCGATCTTGCCCACCGCCGCCGCCTCGTCGGTGCCGACCATCAGGTCCTCGGTGGTGAACGTGGTGCCGTTGGCCTTGTTGTAGTCGTCGACCGCCTGCTTGATGCCCTGGCCACGCTGCTCCAGGGCCGAGTTACCGGCCTGGATCTTGCCGATGATGATCGCGCCGTCCTTGCGTCCGGTGTGCTTGGCGATGGCCTTGAGCACCTGCTGGCCCGCGACGACGCCGGCCGGCACGAAATCCTGCCCGACGAAGCCGACGCCCAGCTTCTCGTAACCCTCGCTGGCCACGTTGGACAGGATCACCTGGATGCCGGCCGCGATCGCAGACTTGATCACGTCGTCGTACGAGGTCGTGTCGATGCGGGTCAGGATCAGGCCGTCCGGCTTGGCGCTGACCGCGCTCTTCATCATGTTCACGACGGTCGTCTGGTCGAATGACGGCGGGCCCATGAACTGGGTGGTCCAGCCCATTGCCTTGCCGAAGTTCTCGAACCCCTTCTGCACCGGCGCGAAGAAGGGGTTCTTGTCGTGGACCACGAACATGACCTTCTTGCCCTGCAGAGCGCTGGGGGCACCGGCGGCGGCACCGGCGGCGTCGGACGTGGCCGCGGTGCCACCACTGGTCCCGGCGGCAGCGGGCTTGTTGCTGCTGCACGCGGCCAGTGCCCCGGCGGCCGCCAGGCCCAGGCCGCCGCCGAGGATGGACCGGCGCGTGAGGCCACGCCGTGGTTCGGAGGAGCTGTGTTCGGTCATCGCATCGCTTTCTTCTGGTTGACCGGGCTGGCCGGCGTAGGGGATGGGGATGTGGTGCGAAGGCGCGCCGGGAGCATCTGGCCGCTCCCGGTCGGCCCATGTCCCGTCATCGCATGGACGGCTGCCTGGTGGCGATGAAACGGTTGATGAGGACGGCGGCGAGGATGAGGGCTCCGGTCGCGACCTGCTGCCAGTTGCCGTCGACACCGAGCAGCACGAGGGCATTGGCGATCAGGCCCGCGACGAGCGCGCCGCACAACGTTCCGGTGATGCTGCCCACCCCGCCGGCCAGGCTCGCCCCACCGACCACGACCGCGGCGATGACGCTGAGTTCGAAGCCGTTGCCGGTCAACGGGTTCGCGCTGCCGAGCCAGCCCACCAGAAGGATTCCGGCCAGCCCGCACAGCGCGCCGGTGATGCAGAAGCAGATGATCTTGACCCGGACGGCTCGGATGCCGGCGTTCAATGCCGCCTTCATATTGCCGCCGGTGGCGTAGATGTCGAAGCCGAACTTGGTGCGCGACAGGATCCAGCCGAAGGCGAGCATCACCACCGCCATCCAGACCGTCTGGGCCGCCAGCGATCCGATGGCATTCCCGCCGGTGATGGAGTGGTACCTCAGGCTTGTCGATCCCTGCATCGGCACACCGCCCGTGACGAGCAGGGCGAACCCCCGCAGGATGCCCAGACCAGCCAGCGTGACGACGAACGACGGAACCTTGAAGAACGTGGTGACCACACCGAACACCAGCCCGATGAGGGCACCGAGCACCAGGACGAGACCGGACGCGACGAGGATCGGCAGGTGCCATTCGGTGAGGGTGTAGGCCATCACCACCGACAGGAATCCGTATTGCGACCCCACCGACAAGTCGATCTCGCCCGCCACGATGAGCAGCGTCATGCCGGTGCCGATGATGCCGATGAACGCGATCTGCTGGGCGACCGACAGCAGATTCTCGCTCGTCAGGAAGTGATTCACGAACAGCGCGCAGTACAGGAAGATGACGGCCGTGGCCACCAGCACACCGAACTCGTGCACGCGGAGCAGCCGGCGCCACGGGCTGCTGCCGACATCGCGGACCGCCACATCGTCCGTCATCGTTGTCACGGCCATCAGGCGCTCCTCGAGGGTTCCAGCGGGTTCACGGCGGATGCCGAGGTGGCGGCTTCCGTCATGTGCGAGACGGCTTCGCTCGCCGCGTCACCGAGGATCAGACCGACCACGTCCGTGGCGCTCGTCGCGTGCACGTCACGGATGCCCTGGATCTGGCCGGCGCGCATGACGACGACACGATCGGCGACCGCGAGGACGTGATCGACGTTGTGGCTCACCACGACGACCGACGTCCCGCGGTCGCGCAGGCGGGTGATCAGGCGCAGCACATTGGCCTGCTGTTCCGGTCCGAGTGCCGCGGTCGGTTCGTCGAGGAGCACGACTCGGCCGCCCTGGTGGACGGCGCGCGCGATGGCGATGCACTGCCGCTGCCCGCCGGACAGACCGCCCACCGGAAGCCGCACGGACGGGATGCGGATGCTGAGGTCCTCGAGGATCTGGCGCGCCTCGCGGCGCATCCGACGCCGGTCGACCACGAAGTGCCTGGTGGGCTCCTGCCCGAGGAAGACGTTGGTGGCCACGTCACGCTGATCCACGAGAGCCAGGTCCTGGTAGACGACGGCGATGCCGGCCGCCGCCGCGTCCCGCGGGCTGCGCATGTGCAACGGCGCGCCGTCCATGGTGATGGTTCCCGAGTCGGGCCTGACGGCACCGCAGAGGATCTTCATCAGCGTGGACTTGCCCGCGCCGTTGTCGCCCATGAGGCCGATGACCTCGCCCTCGCCGATGCGCAGGCTCACGCCGCGCAGCGCGTCGACCCCGCCGAACCGTTTGCGGAGGTCGGTGAATTCGAGTACCGACATCGGGAGGTGTTTCCTTCTGCTAGTTCTTGGCTGCGTTGGTGCCGGCGTTGGTGCCTGACGCGGCGTGCCCGTCGCCGGACGCCAGCTCGGCGATCGAGTGGCCCACCTCGCTGAGCACCGCGGCGGCATCGGGCGTGTCGCCGGCCCGCCGTAGCAGCACGTCCGACAGGGGGACGTCCAGGTCGTGGCCGTAGTAGCGCTGGGCCGCTTCGATGTGGTCGGTCATCGCCTGCTGCGCCGCGACCGGGTCCTGATTCGCGACCGCCTCGAGGATGACGTTGTGCAGCGGGATCGCGGCGCCGCGCACCGTCCGGTCGGTGAGGCTGCGCAGCACGATTCCGTGGGTGAGCCGGCGGATCGACCCGAACATGAGCTGGATGACGGGGTTACGCGACGCGATCGCGATCGATTCGTGGAAGGCGACGTCGAGGTCGGCGGATGTCGCCAGCGAATGCTCGGTCTCGAACGCGGCGAGGATGCGCCGCATGTCGGCGAGATCGTCCGCGGTGCGGTTTTCCGCCGCCAATGCCGCCGCCTTGCCCTCGAGCATGGCTCGCGCGACGACGAGATCCCGGGCGGTGACGTGACCGCGGCGAACCAGCAGTAGCGGATCCCCGCCGTCGGACGTCGGCCGCACCTGCCGCACGAACCTGCCGCGCCCCGGCGCGACGCCGACCAGACCGCGCTCCTCGAGCACCTTCAGCGCCTCGCGGATCGCCTGCCGGCCGACCGAGAACTCGACGCTCAGCTCGCGCTCGGAGGGCAGCCGCTCGCCGGTCGACCACTCGCCGCGCAGCACGCGGCCCTCAAGTGCGGCGGCGACATCACTTCCACTGAGTGGAAAGTCAATGGTGGGACTGGACGGAGCGGTCATACCGCGTAGTGTTAGCCACGACACCGCGGTTCGTCAAGACCTTCGCGCAAGTTCTTCCACCGACGCGGCCGGTCTCCGGTCGGCGACCAGAAGAGATCGGTAGCAACCAGAACGGAGAGCACGAATGCACCCAGACCCATCCGACCCATGGCAGATCCGGAGCGCCGGCGTCGTCCTCACCGGCGCGCTAGGGGGCATCGGCATCGTCTGCGCGCAGCACCTGCATGCCGCCGGCGCGCGGCTCGTGCTGACCGATCGGGTGGCCGAGGGGGAGGCCGCCGAGATCCTGTCGGCCGCGGGGCTCCACGATGCGGACTACGTCAAAGCCGATGTCCGGCGGGAGGACGAGATCTCCGTGCTGTTCGAGGAAGCTTGCACGCGGCTCGGCGGCGAACCCGACGTGGTCTGTGTGCACACCGGCGTGGTCGGGTCGTCGCCGATCGAGCAGTACGGGACAGCGGAGTTCGACGAACTCATGGCCGTCAACCTGCGGGGATCGTTCCTGACGGCGCGGGAGGTGAGCCGCCGCTGGCGGTCCGGCGGGCGTCCCGGGAACCTGATCTTCACCACGAGCTGGGTGCAGGACGTCCCGTGGCCGGAGATCGCGCCCTATTCCGCGAGCAAGGCCGCCATCCGGTCGCTCATGCGCAGCTTCGCGCGCGAGCTCGCGCCGCACGGCATCCGCTGCAACGCCCTCGCCCCGGGCATCGTCGGCGTCGGCATGGCCAAGCGCCAGTGGGATACCGACCCGTCGTACCGCGCCCGCGCCGAACGCGCGATCCCGCTCGGCGGCCTGCAGACTCCCGAATCGGTGGCCGACGCGATGCTGTTCCTCGCCTCGCCGCGGTCGGCGTACATGACGGGGTCGACACTCCTGGTCGATGGCGGGGCCAGCCTGTACCCGATGGATTGATACGGCACGGACGCCGGCAAACCGGCACCGGGATCGGGTCGCGCCGTCATACACGCACTCGAAGGGACCGATACGGACCATGACGACGATGACACTGTCGACCGGGCGTGTACTGCCCACCCGGACGCGCGTGAACGGAGGTTGGTGACGTGATCGCAGCACGCTGGCATGCCCGCGGGGACATCCGGATCGAGGAGGTGGCGCTCCGGGAGCCGCGCGCGGACGAGGCCGTGATCCGCGTGCACTGGTGCGGCATCTGCGGAACCGACCTCGAGGAGTACCGCGCCGGGCCGCTGACCATCCCGGTCGGCGTCCCGCATCCGCAGAGTGGCCGGATGGCGCCGCTCACGCTCGGGCACGAGGTGGTCGGCGAGGTCGTTCGAGCGGCCGCCGACGGCAGCGGACCCCGCGTCGGCACGCTCGTCGCGCCGGACGTGGTGAACGGCTGCGGCTCGTGCTGGTGGTGCGTGCGGCATCAGGAGGGGCTCTGCCCGCAGGTCTCGGTTCCGGGGCAGCAGGACGACGGCGGGCTCGCGGAGTTCATGATCACGCGGGCACGCACGTGCGTGCCGATTCCAGACGGGCTTCCACTCGAAACCGCAGTGCTCGCCGAGCCGACGGCGGTCGCGGTGCGGGCGGTGCGCAAGATCCCGGACGTCTTCGGGGCCACGGTTGTCGTCATCGGCGGCGGGACCGTGGGGCAGCTCACGGCCCAGGCCGCGCTGGTCGCCGGGGCCCGGCAGTGCTGGCTCGTCGACCCGTCGCCGTACCGGCGGAGGGTCGCCGAGTCCCTGTCCGCCGTTCGCGCCTGCGCGCCCGACGATCTCGACGCGCTCGTGGCCGACCTCCCGGAGCCCGGCGTCGACGTCGTCATCGAATGCAGCGGGGCAGCCGGTCAATTGGCCCGCGCGGTCGGCATCGTCCGGCGCGGCGGGACCGTCATCGCCGTCGGGCTGCGCAACTCGGACGAGCCGCTGAGCATCGCCGACCTCGTCCTCGCCGAGCGTTCCGTCATCGGGTCGGCCGCGCACCTGTGGGACGTCGACGTGCGTCAGGCCGTCGACCTGCTCGCCACGGGCCGGCTCGCCGCGAAGGAGCTGATCACGCACCGGCTTCCGCTCGAGGCGCTCGTCTCGACGGCGCTGCCGCTGCTGTCGGCCGGAGCCGACGACGTGCTGAAGGTGGCTATCCGCTGCGGGTGACCTGAGTGTCGGCTGCTCCGCTTCCGGCCCGGGCCGGGGGACCGGCCCCGGGGGTTCGAAGTCAGCCGCGGACCGTTGGGCGGCGGCGTGAGCCGGCGCGCTCGATCCGGACCAGCATGGCTGCGGACGGCGTCACCGCACCCGACCGGTACGTCGACAGCCGGGACGCCGACGTGCCCACGGACTTCGCGAACCGCTCGGCGGACAGCCCGCTCAACGCAATGGCCTCCCGTACCCGGCGGGCGACCTCTGCCCGCTCGGCCTTCTCCGCCTGGGCGCGGGCTCGGCGAATCGACTCCATGAGCAGCGAAATCACGCCGTCGTCGTCGCCGTATTGCGCATACGCCTCCACGTCGCGTGCCACCTGACCCCACGGATCGCGGCGGACCGCCTGGGCGATACGTGCCCAATGGGAAATCTGACCTCGCTCGATCGCGGCGACCAGGCCCTCGTACGGCCACCGCTCTACGGGCTCGGCCGGCGAGGCGTCAACGTTGCGGAACGTCAGCTGCGCCATCGGTTTCACCCCCGTCGGTCACGGAGAGCATGTGCTGCGCCAGATCGGCGCACACGCGTGTCGTCTCACCCCAGTCCTGCCATCGCGGCGACAAGCGCTTGTAGTGCGGGAGCTGCTCGATCACGCGGACGTCTTTGGGATCCGGTTTGGCCAGGCGCATGACGAGCGCCGAACCAACCGACTCGGCGTCGCCCGAGCGGTCCGCGTAGAACTCGTCGATATGCCGGAGCACGTTCGCGGCCGCATCAAGGCCGAGCCTGTCCGACAGCGCCGCCAGATCCAGGAAGTCCCGCACCTGGTTCCGCTGCACGACCAGATAGGCCTTCACCCGCAGTGTTTCTTCGATCGTGGGGATCGTGACCTGGGAACCGCCCGGCAGCGTGAGGATCTGGGTCTGCAACGGCACCGTTCTGCGCAGCTGGCGCAGCCCGGCCTCGACTCCGCCGAGCTGACCCATGATCGTCATCGGCGGTCTGGACGCCCGGACGCTCGTGGCCCAACCGTCGGTGGCCTCGACGGCGTCGAGCACCACGGCATATCGGTCGGCAAGGTCGGCAAGCACATGGTCGTGATCGAACGACAACCTATGCCCCGCGTAGGCCGCGCTGGCCGTGCCACCGACGAGGACGGCATCGGGAACCACCTGCTGCAGCCTCGCGGCACTTTCCAGCACCGGCAGCAGCTCTTCCGGCGGGTCAGGTGCATGCCGGTCGCGGTTCTGGTCGGGTGTGCTCACACATTGATCTTATCAGATGCGATAATATCAGTGACATCACCGCCGACCCCGCCGTCGCATGGATCAACTTTCGCCGCATGCGTCAAAATTGCCCTTTGGGACTGTGAAGGCGATGGGACGAACTTCATGCATGCGACGGAAGTTGATCCGCGCGTGAGGCCAGGCCCAGGCCGCCGCTCAAACGATCGCCCGGAATGGGCAGCGGCTACAGCCGCCGTCCGCGTGGTGGAATACCGCGTCGGATGTCGGTCTCGACCCGTCTGACGCACCGCCACAGAACCGTCGCCGTCACGCTGGACGATCGACCGCCGGAGACGTTCGCCGGCGGCGTCACGCCGAGGTGTCCGGCGATTCTGGATGGGTGCGCAGGGTGCGCAGTGTGGCGCGCGTCCATTGCAGGCTCGCGCGGTGTACGGCGATGCCGTGGCGGACGGCGAGAGCACCGTGGCCGGTTGGCCGGGGTAGCGAGGCAAGGTAGCGCTCCATGTCGGCGACGAACCGGTCGAGGGCCACGGCGAGGTCGGCGAGGAATTCGAGTGTCTGCTCCCGGGGTTGTTCGTGCTCCATCATCATGAACCGCATCAGGTGCAGTCCGAGGTCACGGCCGACGGTCTCGGCGTCGACCGGGTGGCGCAGCCAGTCCCGGTGCAGGCGTCGGCCGGCGTCGGTCACCCGGTAGATCTCGCGTCGTCGAAGTCCTGCCGACACCTCGTTCTCGCCGACGAGCAAGCCGCGATCCCGTAGCCGCCGCAGCGCCGGGTACAGCGCGCCGGGGCTGGGCTGGTACACAGATGCCGGGGTGTCGGCAAAGTACCTCCGCAGTTGGTAACCCGACAGCGGCCCTCTGGCGATGATGCCGAGCAGGATGTGTTCGAAATCGGTGAGCGGCCGTTCCCTCATTCCCGTCACACTACTTGACGCGATATGTCGAATCGTACTATCCTCGCGGTGTCGATCGATGATGGCAGGACCCCGGCAGGGTTCGCCGTGTCGCAGTCCGCCCCACCGACCACACGTCGAGGCACGTGAGGACCTCCAAGGAGGTTGCGGTGGACGCGAGCGTGTTGATCCTCAACCTGGTCGTGTTGGCGGTGGTGCTGACCGCGGACCTCGGCCACCGCAAGGTCACAGTGTTCCGGCTCGCCCGGCCGCTGGTCGCAGCGGCCATCATCATCCCGTTCTTCGCCACGGCCGGGTCGATATCGGGCCGTGGGCTGGTGCTGGAGATCGTCGGCGCCCTGGTCGGGCTGGCCATCGGTGCCGGGGCCGCGGCATTGATCACCGTCCGACGCTCCGCCGAGACCGGTCAGGTGATTTCCTGGGCCGGTGCCGGCTACGCCCTGGTGTGGATCGCGGTCACCGCCGCGCGGCTGGGTTTCACCTACGGCGCCAGCCATCTCTTCGGCAAGCAACTCGGCGGATGGATGATGACCAACCGGATCTCGGTCGGCGCCCTCACCGACGGCCTGATCCTGTTCTCCATCCTGATGCTGGTCGGACGCACAGCACTGCTGGCCATCAAGAGATACCAGGCCGCCGGCCAACCCGCTCTCGCCGCTACACCCCCTGCCCGGTAGCCGCCTGCATAGCCCTACCTCCCCAAGACCTTCGAAGCCTGCCCCACACCACACAAGGAGTCCCGATGATCTACCTGATCCGAAAGCTCATCGAGAGATGGCGACGCTCACGCGAGTCCACCAGGCGTCACCAGCCATCTCCCTCCTAGACCCAACGCCGTTAAGTTTGGGCTCGAGCTGGTCAAAGTCCTCCGCGGGGGCCGTACCGCCTCACCACCCGGATCTCCACGAAGGACCTCGCCATACGCTTGATGCGCGTCAGTTCCCCCGTCGCCATGATCATCGGGCAATTGTCGACGGCCGATCCCCTTCGCACAAGATCCTCTTGGCTCCGGCGGCCGCAGCAACACGCATGACGGGACCGTGCGCCACTACCGAACAGTGTGAATATAACTGGGGCATTTCGGGCATTCTGCTGCAGGATGCACACTCTTCACGACCGGGCTGTGAATGTAGCAGCAATCCGTCCGAATTGTCCCAGTTCTATTCACACTCGCAAGACACGCCCTCATGGCGATTCCGGGTTGCCGGAGCGCCGGCGCAACGCATCGATCGCGCTGCGCCGGCACCCCGGATACGTCATCGGGTCGCCCGGCTCAACCCAGCTTCAGGTTCTTGACGGCGTCCAGATTGTCCTTGGTGATCACGAAACTGCCGAGGTCGGTGTTCTTGGGCAGCACTCGAATATCGGGGTACTTGTGCCAGTCGACGCTATCGATCACGCTCGATTGAAGGTTGACCAGGTATTGGATGCCGACGTAGAACTGTTCGAACGAACTCGAGCAAATTCCCGCGGCAATCGCGCCGGATTCGATGAGCGGCCAATATTGTGACTGCGACTCGTCGAGCCCGCCCGCAACGATGACGATATCGCTCTTCCCGGCCTCCTTCGCGGCCGTCGCGGCGGCCTGACCCCCCAGCGTGTCGAGGCTTACCACGCCGACGATGTCGCTGTGCGAATTGAACGTCTGGGTCATCAACGTCGTCGCGTACTGCATGTCTGCCTTGTCGACGACCTCCATGACTTTCAGCTCGGGCCGCGACTTTGTCAATGCCGCTTTGAATCCGGCCAACGCGTCGGTCATCGCTTGAGCGCTCGCGTCGAACACCATCGCAACGACCGTTCCCGAACCCTTGACCTTATCGGCGATCACCTGGGCAGCGAGCGCGGCAGCCTCTTGCCGGCTGAATCCGATGTAGCAGGTCTGCGCCCCATCCGGAAGGTAGGCTGAATTGACGATCAGCGAGGGAATACCCTGGGCGAGTGCTTGTTTGATGACGTCTTGCACCGCAGTCGGGTCGGCCGGCTCGATCAGCAACCCCTTAGGTTTCTTGGGAATGATCTGCTGGACAGCGCTGACAATGTCTGCGTCGTCAAGCCCCGTCGTTCCGCCGAAACTCGTGGTGATACCGAAATCCTTTTCCGCCCGCTTGAGTGCCGCTTTGGGTCCGTTCCAATATGACGCCGTCGTCAAGATACCGACGACGGCATAGAGGCCCGCGACATCTGGATTGGAGCTCCCCGAGGCAGCGCTGCCCGCGGAATTGCTGGCCGTCGAGGAAGCATTCGCATCCTTGGCGCTACACGCAGCAAGCGCGGACAGGCCGAGCGCGCCGGTTGCGAGTAATCCGGCTTGCAAGGCTCGTCGTCGGCTCACGCCTGACTCGCCGGTCGTCATCGAGCCCGGCCCGGCCACACCTGCAGTGGCCGAGCCGCTTTCCGGTGCATTGCTGGTCATTCTTGCCTCCTTCTATCATTGGTGAGTTCTTGCCCCCGTGACTGTGGGGGTGAACCTTGGGGATCCGCATCGATGACGTCCTTCGCCATGAGCGGAGTTGTATCGAGGTTCGCGGTGCCGGCGTTGTCGACGGTGCCGGCAGCACCCGCAGGCGAACCTTCCGGCAGGGTTCGATCACCGCGCCGCAGGACCGCACGCACCATGAGCGCGTCACGAACTCGTGAATTGAGCACGTTCGCAGCGACAGCGATGATCAGCACGGCGCCGACGACCAGCTGTTGCCAGAACACGGACACGTTCAGCAGGACGACGGCGTTCTGGACGAGCCCGATCAGGATGACGCCGAGGCCCGCACCGATGACGGAGCCTTCGCCGCCGGCCAGCGCAGCGCCACCGACCACGACCGCGGCAATGACGGTCAGCGGTTCGTTGGCGCCGGTCGTCGCATTCGCGGTTCCGACGCGGCCGATCGCGAGCGCCCCGGCTATCCCGGACAACAAGCCCATGATGACGTAGGAGGTGATCAGATTGCGCGCCACGTTCACCCCGACGAGGCGAGCCGCCTCCCGATTCCCGCCGACTAGGAATACTTCTCGGCCGAACTTCCACCAGCGCATGATTGCCGCGAATATCAGCAGAATGATGATCGATATCCAGGCGGGCGCGGGCATCCCGAGCCAACTGGCTTGACCGATCGAATCCACCAGGGGCGTGCCGGTGGCGTACACCGTCGCACTCTGCGTGACGACGAGAGCAAGGCCCTGGAATGCAAACATGGTGCCCAGCGTCGCAATGAGGGGTGAGATTCCGAGCTTCGCGATCAACAGCCCGTTGAACATCCCGCAGAGCCCTCCGATGAGCACCGCGATCACGGTTGCCAGCCACCAAGGCATGCCGGCGCCGATGAGTAGACCGATAGAGACAGCGGACAACCCGACGACGCTGCCGATCGACAGGTCGAATCCGCCACCGATGATGACGACCGTTTGCCCCGCGACGAGCACCAGATCAATGGCGGCGCCGAGAATGACCGATTTGATGTTCGCGCCGGTGAGAAATGTCGTCGTCGTGAACGTCAATGCAATACAGACAACGATCAGCACGCCGACGAGTGGCACCTGGCGGTTCTGAGCGAAAAGGGTGCCGATCCGGTTGCTCCGCGCGGCGGAGGCTCGTGTATCAATCGCCATTTTCGATCTCTCCTGAATTCGTGGGCGTGCCGGTCTGCGACATCAAGCGGTAGAGCTCCTCCGGGCTGGGCGATGTATCGATCAATTCATGACTGCCGTCACGCCGCAGGACCAAGATGCGGGTCGCCAATGCCGCGAGTTCCTGCAGATCGCTGCTGTAGACGAGACATGCATGGCCGTCGCTCGCGTATTTGCGGATGATGTCGTGGATCTGGGCTCGCGAGTGTATGTCGACGCCGCGCGTCGGTTCGTCGGCGAGTATCACGCGGGTATTGCCGATCAACCAGCGGCCGACCAGCGCCTTCTGTTGGTTCCCACCGCTGAACGTGGATATCGCGAGGGAAGTGTCCGGGGGTGTCAGGGACACACCGTCCGCAACGCCCCTGGCGGTTCGCCGCATGGCGCGCCCATTCAGGTACCCGAGGGTGGCGAACCGCCGGAACGTCGACGAACAGATGTTGTTCGTGACGGACAGGTACGGAAAAAGCCCTTCGGACTTGCGATCACTCGGAATGATTCCGAACCCGGCTCGAATCGCTCGTGAGGCCGTTCTGCCGACCGCGCGGCCGCTCAGCGTGATCCGCCCGGCCGAGGGGCTCGCCTTCGCCAGCGATCGGTTGAGCGTGTTCGCACCGGAGCCAGGTAGCCCCGCGATGCCCACAATGTCCCCCGGACACACCTGGATCTGCCCATCGATATGCCCGGTGATCCACCGCAGGTCTTCCAGCTCGAGGATCGGAGCCTGCTGGGATCGCGGACCGGGGGTCCGGATACGGGCGTCGTTCACCATCTCGCCGAACATGGCCCCCGTCAGGCTGTCGGCGGTGACGTCCGACCGCGCCCTGGTCCAGACCAACTTGCCGTCCCGGAGGACGCTCACGTCATCCCCGATGGCGAGCGACTCTTCGAGGTGGTGGCTCACGAACAGGACGCCGACGCCCGCGGCAGCGATCGAGCCGATGACGCGCAACAGATCCGCGCGCTCGCCTCGCGCCAGGGCCGCCGTCGGTTCGTCGAAGATGAGGAAGCGCGCATCTTCTGCCAGCGCTTGGCAGATCGCGACCGATTGTTGCTGGGCGGGGGTGAGGTCGGCGACGCGGCGATAGGGATCAATATCGCTGTGCAGCATGCGCAATGCGTGCTGCGCCTTCTTGATGAGGTCCCCGCGACTGATCGTTCCGAGACTGCGTGCGCGGAGATCTCCGGCGGTGATGTTTTCCCAGACCCGCAGGCTCGGAAACAACTGGAGCTCTTGTGGGACGACCCGTATCCCGGCACGTCGCGCATCCGCCGGCTGCCGCAGCTGAAGGGTTCGCCCACCGATCGTCACGGAGCCGGCATGCGGCGCCACCGCACCCGTCAGCACCTTGATCAGCGTGCTCTTACCGGCGCCATTCTGGCCGGCGAGCACATGCACCCTGCCCGGCTCCAGCGCCACGGTCACATCGTCGAGCGCACGGTTCCCCGGGTAGACCACCGTGACGGCGTTGGCCATCAGTGCGTCGCGCATCGCATCACCTCGTTCAACTGCACCGTGAGCGGGTCGTCATCGGCGCTATCCCTTGTCCGGCAGGGCCGCGGCCACCCGGGCGAGCAGTCCGCCGTCGACGCGGATGTCGGCGCCGGTGACGAAGCTCGCGCGCGGGCTGGCCAGGAACGAGATCACCGCGCCGAGCTCCTCGATCGTGGCGACCCGTCCCAGCGCGTGGGCGGTGCCCCAGGTCGCGATCGTGCGTTCGATACCCTCGGGCGTCCCGTCGCTCCACTCCGCCGCCGAGGTGCGCAGCATGGGCGTGTCGACCGAGCCCGGGCTGACGCTGTTCACGCGGACGCCGTAGGCCGCCTCGTCGATGGCCATCGCCCGGGCCAGCGAGAGGAGTGCTCCCTTGCTGGCGGTGTAGGCGACGACGTTGGCCTGGGAGGCGGTCGCCTGGACGGAGGCCACGATGATGACGCTTCCGTTTGGGCTTTGCCGGATGTGCGGCAGCGCGGCGTGGGCGGCGAGGTACACGCCCTTGGCGTTGACGTCGAAGACCTCGTCCCACGTCTCCTCGGGGGTGGAGACCGCGTCGCCGTACCGCTGGATCCCGGCGGACGTCACCAGCGTGTCGAGTCGGCCGAACGCCTGCAGGGTCGCAGCGACGGCGCCCTCGGAGGTGGCGGCCTGTTGGATCGGGCCGGCCACCGCGATGGCCCGGCCACCCTCGGCGACGATGCTCTGTGCGACGTCCTCGGCCTCCCCCAGTTCCGCGCCGTGCACGGTGACCGCGGCGCCCTGCCGGGCCAGTTCGATCGCCGCACCGCGACCGATGCCGCGCGAGGCACCCGTCACCAACGCGACCCGTCCGTCGTGTTCACCGCTCATTGCTGGCCCTTATCTCGTTGATGGAGAACGTCATCGGTAGCTGCACGGTTTCGTCCGGCCCGAGGGCGAGCACGCTGCGCCGGTCCGGTCCGCTGGTCTGGGTGCTCGCGGGCTCGATCGCCAGGACGCGCGCCCTGCGGTACCAGGGGTATCCGGGCATGTCGTTCAGTTCCTGCCAGAACCAGGCGTACGGCAGGTGCGTGCCGTCCCAGTCGAAGCGGGCCGTCAGGCCGAGGTCGCGGTTGGTGACGCTGGCCCAGTGCCCGCCGGTGAAGTCCGACAGCCACCCGAACGCCATCCGGCGCTGATCCGCGCTGGGAACGATCCGAAGGTCGACCGTGGTGCCGTCGTCGGCGGCGGCGAACGGCCAGGTGTGCGTCGTGCCGGGCGCGGCGATGTTCCCGGCGGTATCCGGATCCGTCGTGAAATGCGTTGCGCCGGTGTCGATATGGCAGTCGCCGGCGAGGAACGGTCCGGCGAGCGCGGGATGCTGCGCGTAGTCGAATCGGATCGTCGTGTCGCTGAGGTTGGTGACGGTGTCGGTGAGGTCGAGCGCGGCGGTGTCGTCCCGTAGCGCCAGTGTGCGGTCGATCCGCACCGGCACCGAATACAGCTCCACCTGCAATGACGCGCTAGTCGCGTCGGCGGCGCAGACGTCCCAGCGGGTGAGAGCCGCTTCCCCGTGGAAGCCCACCGGGGCACCCTCCACCGTCCGCGGGGGCCCGGCGTTGGGGCACAACGTCTGCCATCCGCCGCGGTATCCCTCCAACCACGCGGAAGTCGGGTCCGTGGTCGACGGCGCGGTGCGGCCCGCCCGGATCGCATCCGCCCGCGACCGCCAGGGGGTGGAGAACATGACGTCCACCCCGGAGGCGACATGCATCACGCTGAGGATGTCGGCGCCGCGTCCGACGTCGAGCAGCACCGTCATGCGGCCGTTGTCCAGCGTGATGAAGTCGTCCATGGTCGGCATATCAGCCCGCGAACGGCGCGACCGGGACGCCGGTGACGGTGGTCGACAACGCGAAGACCGAACCCGCATGGGGCTGCGAAACCAGCGACTCGGCGTCGAGCCCGCTGCGCGCGGAGGTGATGTACAGGGTGCCGTCCGGGCCGAACGCGCAGCTCGACGGTTGGCTCACCGGCATCGGCACCACCGCAAGGAGCTCGCCGGACGGGCTGATCCGGCGCACCTGCCACCCGCTCCACATGGCGACCCAGATACAACCCTCGGCGTCCACGGTCAGGCCGTCCGGCAGTCCATCGGCCAACTCGCACAGCACCGTGAACTCGCCGGGGACGCCTGCGTCGGCATCGAACGGCGCGCTGGACAGCAGGCCCCTCATGCTGTCGACCAGGTACATCGTCCGATCGTCCGGGCTCCAGCCCAGGCCGTTGGGCAGGGTGAGTCCCTTCGCGAGCGAGACGCTCGGGGACGAGCCGTCCCATCGGTGCAACTCGCCCACGCCGGGCACGAACTCCATGTGGTTGCTGCCCGCCCACAGCCGGCCGCGCGAGTCGCACTTGGCGTCGTTCATGCGGCGGTGCGGCTCCGGGAGGACCGGATCGGCGATGGTCAGGACGTCGTCATCCCAGAAGCCGAAGCCGTCGGAGAAGGCGACGGCAAATCCGGAGGACGCGGCTCGCGGAGCGATCGCGCCCACCATCGTGTCGAGGTGGGCGCTGGTCTGTGATCCGTTGGCCAGGTCGTTCTCGAAGATCATTCCCCCGGTGATGTCCACCCAGCACAGGCGCCCGGTACGCGGATCGAAGACCGGGCCCTCGCCGACGTCGGCGGTGGCTTCGATGACGACCTCGGGCGAGTTCAGAGTCACGACATTGTTCACGGTCTATGGCCTTTCAGAGAACTTGGTAACGCTCGAAGGCTTCGGACGGCTTCATGCCCTGCTGGACGGCCACCCGGAACAGGGACTCGTCGGAGGACTTCGCCAGCGCCGCCGTGACGACCGACTCCGTGAGCTCGGCGGGGACGAAGGCCACGCCGTCATCGTCGGCAACCACGAGATCACCGTTGGTGACGCGCACTCCGGCGACCTCGATAGTGCCGTCGTGCGGGACGATCTCGACCCGGCCGTTCGCATCGCGCGGGCTGGTGCCGCGGCTGAAGACCGGGTAGTCCAGTGGGCGGATCATGCGGGTGTCACGGATGTACCCGTCGCACACGGTGCCGCGAGCACCGCGCGCCCGTACGGCCGTGGATGTCAACTCACCCCACAGGGCGGCGTAGGACGGGCTGCCGACCACCCACACCTCGTCGGTGGAGATCGAGTCCAGCGCGCGCAGCAGTCCTATATAGGGGACCTCGGGGACTCGGTCGACCTCGATCACCCGCGAGGTGAAGGCGTATCCGACAGCGACATGGCTCGGGTCCAACGGCCGCAAACCCGGCGCGGCGCACTGATCGCGCCGCCCCATGCCGTCCAGGATGTCCGACACCAGGGCGGACCGCAGCGACTTGCTCAAGGCGTCGAGGGTCGCGGTGTCATAGGGTCTCGCGTTGCGCTCGGCGACGTTCACGAATCCTCCACTGCTCGTATGGCGGCCTTGATGTATCCGAGGGCGAACGCCATCCCGGCGTGCCACGATGCGGCGCACGTCATCTGCGGCGTGTGGTCCGGGATGAACACTCCGTCATATCCGTTGTTGGCATAGGTACGCAGCGCGCGGAACATATCGACATAGCCCTCGTCGAGGAAGACCTCGTGGTACTGCGGCACCCGGCCGATGACGTTGCGGAAGTGCACGTAGCCGATACGGTCCTGCGCGGCGAAGCGGCCGATCACCTGGTAGATGTCCAGGTCCGGCATCTCGGAGACCGTGCCCTGACAGAAGTCCAGGCTGTTATGCCGGCTCGGCACCAGGTCGACCAGGTGTTGCAGCGCGGCCTCGTTGGTGAGAACCCGGGCGGTGTTGCGCAGGACCGGCACCGGCGGGTCGTCGGGATGCGCGCAGAGCCGTACCCCGGACGCCTCCGCGACCGGCACGGCCGCGTGGAGGAAACGCTCGATGCGGGACCACATCTGCTCGGCGGTCACTTCGCCGATGGTGTCGTCCTGCACCTGGTCGTAGTCCATGTTCCATACCTGGCCGACGGGGATCTCGGGCTGATCGCCCAACGCTGCCTCGTCGAAGCCGATGGACTCGGCCCCGCCGCGGGCGAAGGGACCCTGACGATGCCCCCAGACACCGGCGAGCGAGAAGTTGTAGCCGAGATTGGGAATCCCGACCTCGCCGAGCAGCCGGATGGTATTGAGCACCTGCTCAAGCTGCTCGTCGCGCTTCGGGCCGTCCAGCAGGACGTCGTGCCAGTGGCCCGGATCGAGGTTTTCGACGGCGTGCAGTACCAGGCCGTGGGTCTCGACCTTCGCCTTGATGCCTTCGAGTTCGTCGCGCGTCCAGGGTTTGCCGACCCGGTGCGTCGGACCCCACCCCGAGCTCTTCCCGGTCGAGGAGGGAATGCGCGGACCCGAACTGAAGTAGTCCACGACGTGCGCGACGATGTGCGTGGCGCCGGCCTGCTTGGCGAATTGCAGGTTGTCGTCGGTCAGCATGTGGCGGTAGAGGCCGAGGCCGATCTTCATGAGCGGGGCTCCTTCCGGCCTTCTTGATCGATGGAAACCGCGGCGTCGATGAGGCCGCGGACGTATCCGACCGCGAACAGCCTGCCCAGGGTCGCGTATCCCGGCTTGGCGTTGCTCTCGCCGCACAAGGTCGGCACGTGATCGGGGCGCATCGGCCCGCTGAAGCCGCCGGCGACATACCGGCGCACGCACTCGGCGAGATCGGTCGGACCCTGATCGTGGAAGGTCTCGGTGAAATCCTCGACGGTGCCCTCGACGTCGCGCAGGTGGACGAAGGCGATGTGCGGCAGGAACTCGTCGATGGTCGCGGGCAAGTCGGACGTCATCAGCCGGAAGTTGCCCTGGCAGAAGGTGATGCGGTTCGCCGGTGACGGATGGTCGCGCATGATCGTCCGATAGGCGTCAAGGGATCTGACGATGCGCGGAACGCCGCGAGTGCTGGGTAACGGTGGGTCGTCCGGGTGCAGTGACAGCATGACGCCGGCTTCCTCTGCCACCGGCAGCGTCGCCGCCAGGAACTCGTGGAGGGTCGACCACAGGGTCTCCTCGGTGAGCGCGCCGGGTGGCAGCAGCGCCGGAAGCTGTTCGGCGTCGGCCGACTTGAATCCGGTGGTGAGGGCGCCGCCGCGGGTCGGAATCGCGGTATCGGTCCGCGCCCAGCTGCTGGCAGCCATCCAGTTGTAACAGAGCACCGGGATGCCGAGCCGGCCCATCGCCCGGATCTGCTCATGGACCTGCGCGAGTCGGGTGGGCGCGTCGGGCAGGCCCATCCGGATCGCATCCATCGGCGGGGTGTCCTCGATCGCCGCGACGCGCAGCCCGTGCCGGGCGTACAGCGCCACCATGTCCGCGAGCGATTCGTAGCTCCACGGTGCGGGGCCGCCGCGGTCCGCGGCCGGCTCGGCCGCCCCGGAATGCGCGGCCGCCCGCAGCCACCGGCCCTGCTGCTCGGCCCCGTCCAGAATGGCGACGACACCGTCGACGCCGCACTGGTTCACGAGTGTCCAGAGATCACTGGGTGGCGCCTCGAGCAGCTCACACAGTTGGATCATTCAGCGTCTCCCGATTCTGAACCCATTTGTCCCATGAATGGTGCTACGATAAGCGGAGCCACATGGGATGTCAAGCATGCGGAAACCGTTGCCCGCACGGCACACTCGCGGGCAACCGGCGGCAGGGTCACTCCACGGGAGGCGGATCGGAGGCGCAGTGCGCACACGACGCGACCGACATGCGAGACTCTGCCCGGGAGGCGGATGGGAGATGGCGTGGCAGAACGCTTGAGCAAATCGGTGGCGGACGACCTGCTGGCGCGCGTCGCCAACGGGGAGTTCAAACCCGGTGACCGGCTGCCGTCCGAACAGGAACTGATGGTCGACTACGGCGTCGGCCGCAACACCGTGCGGGAGGCCATGCACGGGCTGCGCACCCTCGGCATCGTCGAAATCAGGCCGCGGCTGGGCGCCAAGGTGCTGGACGTGAGGGCCGAGAACGCCCTCGCCAACTCGGCCATCTCCGCGCTGCTGCACGACCGCACCATCTACGAGCTCTACGACGTGCGACTGATCCTCGAGCCCGCCGCGGCCGCCAGGGCCGCCGCCCACCGCACCGACAGCGACCTCGCCGCGATCAAACTCGCGCTCGCCCGATACCGAGCCGCCCACGAACTCGGCGCCAATGTCTGGCATGCGGACATCGAATTCCACCACGCCATCGCGGTCGCCAGCGGCAACTCCGTGCTCGCCCGGATCCTCACGCCGATGGCCGACCTGCTCGCCAACGCCCGCCGAGCCACCGGCGCGATCCCTGCCGCCGCCGATCGGGCGCTGTACGAACATCACGCCATCGCCGAGGCGATCGAGGCCCGCTCCACCGCACGAGCCCGCTCCACCATGAAGACCCACATCAAGTCCGCCATCTGGGCACTCGGACAACTCGAACACGTCGACGCCACCACCACCGCCGGCACAGTCGGCTGACATACCGGACCCGGATTCCCGGCTTGCCAGGGTTCCCAAGGGTTCCCACGCGGATCAGAACGTGATCGCTACGCGCGCAGCGCCACCCGATTCGCGCGGACCACGTTAACGAGCACGGCCACCAGCACGACCACCCCTTGCACCACGTTCTGCGCGTAGGGGTTGATCCCGAGCAGCACCATGCCGTCGCCCAACATCGCCACGAACAGCACCCCGATGAATGTGCCGACCAGCGTCCCGCGGCCACCCGCCAGCGAGCTGCCCCCGATGATCGCGGCGGAGATCGCATTGAACTCCAGGCCCACGCCGATCGTCGGTGCTCCCGCGGACAATTGAGCGGTCTGCAGGAGCCCGGTGAGTGCCGCGGTGAGGCCGCAGAGCGCGAGCACGATGATGCGCACGTTGCGGACCTTGATGCCCGACATCTCGGCCGAGCGCGCGTTGCCGCCGACCGCATAGACGGATCGACCGAAAACGGTGTTGCGCGCCACGAACGCGAAGACCGCGAACGCCACGAGGAAGTAGATCGCCGCGATCGGGATTCCCGCCACGCGACCGTCGCCCCAGTAGAAGAACTTCCCGGAAATAGGGATCGAGTACGTGTTCGTGACGAGCATGGCGAGGCCCCGCAGGGCCATGTACAACGCGAGCGTCACGATGAAGGTGGGCACTTCGAACCGCGATCGGATCCAGCCGGAGAACGCGCCGAAGATCATCGCCTGCACGATCACCGCGATGCAGGCCATCCATACCGGCCAGCCGTCGTTCGTGATCAGCACGCCCATCAGCGATGACGTCAGGGCCGTCTGCGACCCGACCGAGATGTCGATCTCACCGGCGACGATCACCAGCGTCATCGCCAGCGCGATGATGCCGAAGAACGCCGACTGCTGGACGACGTTGAGCAGATTCGACTTGGTGAGGAAGTTCGGCGCGAACAACGCCAGCCCCACGAAGATGACGGCGACCACGGCGAGGAGCCCCAGGCTCTCCCATTCGAGGATTCGCCGCCACACGGTTCGCCCCGACGCGGGGCGTGCGGTCAATGCGGGCACGCTGTCAGCGAGCATCGTCGTTATCTCCAGAGATCGTGAGTGCGAGCAGTCGTTCCGGTGTGGCCTGCGAGCCGTCCACCTCGCCGGTGATCTCGCCATGACGAATGATGAGGACCCGATCGCAGACCTCGGGGAGTTCGTCGAGCTCCGAGGAGACGAACACCACGGCCACACCGGTGGCGGCGAGACTCCTGATGAGGTCGTAGATCTGGCTCTTGGCGTGCAGATCGACGCCCCGCGTCGGCTCATCCAGCAGAACCACGGTCGGTTGGCACGCCAGGGCGCGACCGATGACGGCCTTCTGCTGGTTCCCGCCGGACAGCTTGCTGATCAGCTTGGTCGGCGACGACGTCGCGATGCCGAGGGATCCGATCGCGTTGCGGACGAGGCCGGCTTCCGTCCGGGATCGGATCAGGTACCGCGGAAGGGTCCGGCCGCGGGCCGACAGCATGAGGTTCTCGGCGACACTGCGCGGGGCGACGATCCCGCCGCCCTTCCGGTCCTCCGGGGTCATGGCGACGCCGAGTCCCAGCATGCGCGCCGGCGTCCGGCGCCGAATCTCCTTGCCGCGCAGCCGAACCCGCCCGGACACCGGGGACGTGATGCCGAAGATCGCCTCCAGGATCTCACTCCGCCCGGATCCGAGAACGCCGGCGAGCCCGAGGACCTCCCCCGCGTGCAGATCGAAGGTGGCCGCTCCGGCCAGTCGCCGACTGGTTCGCAGATCCTCCACGGACAGCACGACCGGCGCCGCCCGGAGCTCCGCGGATTCCGGCTGCCGGTTGCGCGTCACCGCCTCGCCGGCGATCAGGGCCGCCACCTGCGCAGCAGAGGCATCGGCGGTGGCCATGGTGGCCACCTCCTCCCCGTCGCGCAGCACGGTCATCGTGTCCGCCGCGCGGGGTATCTCCTGCATGCGGTGCGACACGTAGATGACGGCCATGCCCGAACCTGCCAGGCGGCGTACCAGGTCGATGAGTTCATCGACCTCGCGCGCATTGAGCGCGGACGTGGGCTCGTCGAGGATCAGCACCCGCGCGTCATAGGCGACCGCCTTCGCGATTTCGACGAGTTGCTGCTGTGCCAGGCTCAGCCGGCCGACTTCCGTCCACAGCGGCAGGTCGACGCCGAGAGCGTCGATGCCCTTGCGGGCACGCTCGGCCATCGCATTCCGGTCGATGCGCAGGCCGCGGCGCTCCCACCGACCGAGGCAGATGTTCTCGGCCACGGACAGGTACGGCACCAGCGAGAGTTCTTGGTGCACCACGCTGATGCCGCCGTCCCTCGCCTCGCCGGGGTTCTGCCAGTGCACCTCCTGGCCGCTGAGCCTGATCGTTCCGCCGTCGGGCCGTTCTGCGCCGGACACCAGGTTGACGAACGTCGACTTGCCGGCACCGTTCTTGCCCAGCAGGGCGCGAACCTCGCCGAAGCGCACCCGCACGTCGACTGCATGAAGGGCCCGCACCGCGCCGTAGCTCTTCGAGAGCTTCGTGACGTCGAGCGCGATGTCCGAGGTCATCGCCCTTCCTTCCTGCAGCAGTCCATCAAGACGAAATGGGAGTGCGGCGCGCGGCATCCGCCGCGCGCCGCACCGCCCGCTCAGCTACCCGAGAGGTACGCCTGGACGTCCGCCGGCTTGCTCCGGTCGTAGGTGAGGCCCGGCAGCTGCACCTCGAACGGGTTATTCGCGGTGCCCTGGATCGAGTTCAGCGCCATCTCGTACGCCTTCTTGGCCGTGTTGGCCGAGTCCTGGCCCGTGGTGGCCTGCAGCAGGTCGTTGGCGTCGAGCAGGTCCTTGGCGAGCTGGTCGCTGATGTCGGTTCCGAAGATCGGCACCTTCTTGCCGGAGTTCGCCTCGGCCGCCACCCAGGCGCCCGTGCCGCCCTCGTTGGCCGCCCACACCAGATTGATGTTCGGATTGCCCGACAGGATGTTGGTCGCCACCGGCGTCGCGGCATCGACCAGGTATCCGGACTGATCCGCCGCGTATGTGACGGTGACTCCGGCGTCGGCCAGCGCCTTCTTGAATCCGGCCTTGCGCAGCTTGCACGCCGAGGCGATATCGCAGTTGAGGATGCCGATGACGGCCTTGCCGCCCAGCTTGCTCTTGATGTACTCGGCGGCCACCTGGCCGGTTGCCGTACCGAGTGCCGTGTTGTCGGACTGCACCACACCCTTGACGATTTCCGGCTTGAGCGCTTGGTCGGTGCAGTTGCCGTAGCAGATCAGCGGAATTCCCGCCGCGCCGACGCTCTTCATCGTCGCCACCGAACCGGCCGCCGGGTCGGTCGGCTGCATGACGATGGCCTTGACACCGCGCTGGATCAGAGTCTGTACCTGCGACGCCTCGGTACCGGCATCGCCGTTGCTCGTCACCGGAATGATCGTGTTGCCATCCGCCTTGGCGGCCGCGTCGATCGACTGCTGGATGCTCTGGGAGTACTTGTCACCCTGCAGCATCACCAGGCCGATCGCGACGCCGGTGGGCTTCGACGCCGCCGCGGACGACTCCGAGCTGGACGAATCCGCAGAAGTGGACGGCGTGCTGGACTCACTCTGCGACGACTCCGATGAGGAACTCGACGAGGAGCTCGAACTGCTGGTGTCCGCGCTGGTGGTGCCGGTGTTGGCATTGTTGCTGCTACCGCACGCGGTCATCAACACTGCGCTCACCGCAACTGCGGCGAACAGTGCCGCAGTGGTGGTACGTCTCTTCACCTAATGCTCCTTCGGGTGGGTTGGGGCGTCGAACGATCGACTGATTTCGTAGCGAGAAACTGAACCTATTCGTCCCATGAATGGTGCTACGGTAGGCGGCCCTTTCTTGGTTGTCAAGAACGGGGAAACCGTTGCCCACGAGGCATACTCGGTGGCGCTCGACACGTGCACGGCCGCTGGCTCCTTTCTAGCTGGCGAGAATACTTGCATACAAGTACGCGAATGTGCAAGGATAAGTTTTATGCGCCCGACCATCAACCACGCCGCCGCGCTGTCCCCGGTTGGGCGCGACCGCGTGCGGGTGCGGACGTCGGACCGCGTCTACGAGGAACTCGTCACGGCCATCCGCACGCTGCGTATCCCGCCCGGCGCCTCGCTCTCCGAGACGGAGCTGGCCGAGCAACTGCACGTCAGCCGCACGCCGCTGCGCGAGGCGATCGCACGATTGGTCGACAACGGACTGGTCTCCGTCGTCCCCCAGGTCGGGACGCGGGTGGAGCTGATCCGGCTGGGCGATGTCGAACAAGCGCGCTTCGTGCGGGAGAGCCTGGAGCTCTCCGCGTTCGCGGTGGCCTGCGCCCAGCCGACCCGCGACGTGGGTGCGTTGCGATCACTGCTCGTCGACCAGGAGCAGGCCCGCGAGGAGCAGGATCTGAATGCCTTCTTCGAGGCCGACGAGGCTTTGCACGAGCAGATCTTCGTCATGAGCGGTTATCCCGGCGCCTGGACCGCGATGCAACCGATGAAGCTGCAGCTCGATCGGCTGCGCCGGCTGAGCCTGCCGGAGCCGTCGGTGCTGCGTGAGCTGATCGACGAGCACGCGGCCGTCGTCGACGCGATCGAGGCCGGCGACGTGCGGCGCGGCCGGCGATGCCTGGCCAAGCACATCGATCGCGTCCACCGCTACGGACCGGACCTGCGCGACAAGCACCCGGGGTACTTCGCGGAATGAGCCAGACCACCACCCACGGTCCGGCCGACCCTGCCGACCGCATCATCGGGTACCTGGACGCCCGGGGACAACTGCCCCGGCCGCAAGTCACGCGTCTCACCGGCGGGGTCTCCGGCGAGACCTTCCTGGTGGAGAGCCCGCCGTCGCGGGTGGTGGTCAAGCGCACGCTGGACAAACTGCTGGTCGCCGGCGACTGGCGGGCCAAACCGGAGCGGGCGATGACGGAAGCGGCCGCACTGCGGCTGCTGCACGGCATCACGCCCGAGTGCACACCGGAGTTGCTGGACGCCGATCCGGAGACCAACACGGTGGTGATCAGCGCCGCGCCCGCCGAGTGGGTGAACTGGAAGGAAGCGCTGCTGGGGGTCGTCGTCGATCCGACGACGGGCCCGGTCGATGTCGCCGCCGAGCTGGGGACGGTGCTCGGTCACTGGCACCGCGACACGCGGCAGAACCCGCAGGTTGCCGAAGACTTCGACGACTACGAGGCATTCGAGCAGTTGCGCGTCGACCCGTTCCATCGCACTGTGGCGCGCGCGCACCCGGACCTTGCGGCCGTGATCAACTCCTGCGCGGATGAGCTGTTGACCCGCCGAGACTGCTTGGTGCACGGGGACTTCTCGCCGAAAAACGTGCTCGTCGGCCGGGACGGGCTGATGGTGCTCGACTTCGAGGTAGCGCATTTCGGTGCGGCGGTCTTCGACCTCGCGTTCATGTCCTGCCACCTGGCCCTCAAGGCGCTACATCTGCCGGACCGGGCCGACGTGCTGGCGAGCGCGGCCGCCGCCCTGGTCCGCGCCTACCGCGAGACCGCCGGGTGGGCCGCTGGCTCGGCCGCTGGCTCGGCCGCGGACGACGACCACGTGACCACCCGGTTGGGTTGGCACACAGCGTGTCTCATGCTCGCTCGCGTCGACGGCCTGTCTCCGGCGGGCTACCTCAGCGCCGAGACCGCCTCAGCCGTACGGGATATCGCGGCCGCGGCGCTCTGCGGCAGCGACACCTCGGCCGGCGCCCTGTGGGACCTCGTCACACACCCCTCCCGTGAGGTGCGCCCATGACACCCGTGATCACGACCGTCCAGGCCTGGGAGGCACTCGATTCACGCGGACGGCCGACCGTCGCCGCCCGTGTCACCGTGGATGACGGCTGCCAGGGCATGGCCCTCGTACCCTCCGGTGCTTCCGCCGGTTCGCACGAGGCGGTGGAACTCCGCGATGGGGGAAGCCGCTACGGCGGCCGGGGCGTCCGCACCGCTGTCGCGAATGTGAACTCCCGGTTGGCACCGCGAGTGACGGGCCTGGCTCCCGGCGAGGTCGATGCCGCCCTGGCCGCCTACGACCCGTCGCCCGGGTTCGCGCGTATCGGGGCGAACGCGGTACTCGCGGTGTCGTTGGCCGCCGCGCGCGCCGGTGCCGCGTCCGACGGGGTGTCGCTGGCGCGGCACCTGGCGGGCGACGGGCCGCTGCTGCTGCCGATGCCCATGGTGAACGTGATCTCCGGCGGCGCGCACGCCGGCGCGGTGATCGACGTTCAGGACTTCCTGGTGATTCCCGTCGGCGCACACAGCTTCGCCGAGGCGATCGAATGGGCCGCGGCCGTGCGCGAGGCCGCCACCCGGCTCGCGGTGGCGCGCGGTCACCGCGAGGCCGTGCTGGTCGCCGACGAGGGCGGCCTCGGCGTCGCCCTCGACTCCAATCGTGCGGCGCTCGACCTGCTCATCGACGCCATCAAGGCCGCCGGTTTCGCCGCCGGAACCCAGGTGTCCATCGCTATCGACGTCGCCGCCACCCAGTTCCACCACAGCGTCGACCACAGCGCTGGCCAGGAAGGCCGCTACCGCCTCGCGTGCGAGGATCGCGATCTGAGCGCGGCGGAACTGATTGCCGAGGTCGCGGACTGGTGCGCGAACTACCCCATCGTCTCGGTCGAGGACATCCTCGCCGAGGACGACTGGTCCGCGTGGCACCTGGCTACTGCCGAACTCGGCGGGCGTATCGACCTGGTCGGCGATGACCTGTTCGTGACCGACCCGGATCGCCTGCAGCGCGGCATCGACTCGAGGGTCGCCAATTCGGTGCTGGTCAAGGTCAATCAGAACGGTCTGGTCTCCGGCGCCCGCGCGGTCGTCGACCGTGCCCGCGCCGCCGGATACCGCACCATCGTCTCCGCCCGCTCCGGCGAGACGGAGGACGCGTGGCTGGCCGACCTCGCGGTGGGTTGGCGCGCCGGCCAGATCAAGGTCGGCTCGACGCACCGCTCCGAACGGACCGCCAAGTGGAACCGGCTGCTCGAACTCGAAGCAACCGAACAGACGACCTTCGCCGGCCCATGGCCCGGCGGGCAACCGAGGAAGGGACCGCGATGAGCGATCGATTCACCGACAAGACCGTTCTCGTGACCGGCGCGGGATCCGGCATCGGCCGGGAGATGGCCCGGCAGTTCCTGGCGGAGGGCGCCCGCGTGTTCGCCGCCGACCTGAACCCGGATGGCGTCCCCGACGGGGCGGTCGGTGTGCTGGTCGACGTCACCGACCCGGAGTCCGTGCAGGCCGCCGTCGCCCGCGCGGTCGCCGAGAGCGGCAGGCTCGACGTGATCTGCAACAACGCGGGCGCCTCGTCCACCAGCGACCCGGTCAACTGCACGATCGAAGACTGGGACCGGACGTTCGCCGTCAACGCCCGGGGTGTCTTCCTCGGCACGAAGTACGCGCTGCCCACCATGCTCGCCCAGGGCAGCGGCGCGATCGTCAATACCGCCTCCGCCGCCGGGCTCGTGGGCCTCAAGGACCGCGCCGCGTATTGCGCCAGCAAGGGCGCCGTCATCTCCTTCACCAAGGCCGTGGCGGTGCAGTACGCGGGCACCGGCGTACGCGCCAATTGCATCTGCCCGGGCACCGTCGACTCCCCCTGGGTCGCCCGGCTGCTGTCGAATGCCGACGACCCGGCGAGTGCTCGCGCCGATCTGGTGTCGCGACAGCCGATGGGCCGTCTGGGCACGCCCACCGAAGTCGCCGCCGCCGCGCTGTATCTGGCCAGCGAAGACGCCGCGTTCATCACCGGCACGGAACTCGTCATCGACGGCGGGCTCGTCGCCGGCTGACCCGACCTCCCCCGCGAGACTGCCTGCTGATCAGACCGCCTGCCGCCCAACGACTGTCACTGCACCGCTCCACTGCTGTCACACCCACCTGCTACACCACCAAACCGCTGAAACCCCATAAAGGACCTCCCTATGCGCCTGATGCGTGTCGGTGCCCCCGGCGCCGAAGTCCCCGTCGCTCACATCGCCGACGGCACCCACCTCGACCTGCGGCCCGTCACCGCCGACATCGACGCGGCATTCCTCGCCGCCGACGGGATGGCCCGTGCGCGCGCCGCCATCGCCGAGGGCAGCCTGCCGACCATCGACATCGCCGGCCTGCGGGTCGGCGCGCCGATCGCCCGGCCGGGCGTGGTGCTGTGTATCGGCATGAACTACGCCGCGCACGCCGCCGAGGGAGGCTCGCTCCCGCCTGAGCACCCGGTCATGTTCTACAAGGCGCCGAACACCGTCGTCGGCCCGTACGACGACGTGCGCATCCCGCGTGGCGCGACGAAGACCGACTGGGAGGTGGAGCTGGCCGCCGTCATCGGCACCACCGCCCGCTACCTGTCCTCGCCTGGCGAGGCGCTGGAACACGTTGCGGGATACACCATCTCGAATGACGTCTCCGAGCGCGCACTGCAACTGGAGATCAGCGGCGGGCAGTGGTCCAAGGGCAAGAGCTGCGAGACGTTCAATCCGCTCGGCCCCTGGCTGGTGACCCCGGACGAGATCGCCGGTCCGCAAACCCTCGGCCTGCGCTCCTGGGTCAACGGCGACGCCCGCCAGAACAGCAACACCAAGGACATGATCTTCGATGTCGCCACCTTGATCTACGAACTCAGCCAGGTCACGGTGCTGGAGCCCGGCGACGTGATCAACACCGGCACACCTGAGGGCGTGGCACTCTCCGGCAGGTTCCCCTACCTGGCCGCCGGCGACGAGATCACCTTGGAGATAGACGGTCTCGGCCACCAGCGGCAGCGGCTGGTCTCGGCATGACCCTTCGACTGTCCCTCGGGCACATCGACGTCTACGACGACCGCGTCGCCACGTTCGCCCGCCAACTGGGGCTCCGCGGCGTGCAGTTGCACACCCCCAACCTCCTGCCCGGCGAGGACGGCTACTGGTCGATCGCCGAGCTGAAGGGGCTGCGGGAGCGCTGCGAGGCCGACGGCCTGGCGATCGACGGGTTGGAGAACGTGCCGCTCGACCATTTCTGGAAGGTGCAGCGCGGGCTGCCCGGCCGCGACGAGCAGATCGACAACTACTGCACGACGATCCGGAACATGGCCGCCACCGGTTTCGACCTACTCGGCTACAACTTCCTACCCTCCTTCGTCTGGCGCACGGACATGGCCGCGGCCGGGCGCGGCGGCGCGAAGGTCACCTCCTTCGACCTCGCCGACATCGGAGCGGGTAACGCGCTGGCGGGCTACCGGCTCACCCCCACCGAGCCGATCACCGAGCCGATCACCGCCGAGCAGATGTGGGCCAACCACGCCTACTTCCTGGACGCCGTGCTCCCCGTCGCCGAGGAGGCCGGCGTGCGGCTCGCCCTGCACCCCGACGACCCGCCGGTCGATGTGCCGCTCGGCGGTGCCGCCCGCATCTTCACCAGCCCGGAGGCGCTCGTCGCCGCGCGCACGCAGGCCGGCAACAGCCCGAGCTGGGGCCTCAACTTCTGCATCGGCACCATTTCCGAGCGGGGCGGCGCGGCGGCCGTCGACGAGGTCATCGACACCCTGGGCGCAGCGGGCGCGATCTTCTACGCGCACTTCCGCGACGTGCAAGGCACCGTGCCCAGCTTCCGCGAGTGCTTCCTCGGCGAGGGCAACTTCGACCCCGCGCACGTCATCCGCAAGCTGCACGCAGTCGGCTTCGACGGCTTCATCATCGACGACCACGTGCCCGCCATGATCGGCGACGCCGACACCTGGATGGACATCTCGCCGGAGTCGTACTGCAGCCGGGGGCGGGCGCATGCGATCGGCTACCTGCAGGGCGTGCTCAACGGCCTCGGCCTGGCATAGCCACTCGCTCGCCCGCTGCCGGCGGACGGTGTGCATAGAACTGGGACAATCCGGACAGATTGTTGCAGGATGCACACCCTACGGCAGAAAGCGCGACGGGGCGACGTCCGGGATGCCCGGGGCAAGTTCGCGCCACACCTTAGGCGTGCACCCTGCAGCAGAATGCTCGATTTGTCCCTGTTTTACTCACACACTGGGGCGCCATCTTCACCACACCCCCTCTTCGGCTCGCTCCGCTCGCAAAGCTCCAAAACCTAGGGTGTGCATCCTGCAGCAGAATGCCCAGATTGTCCCAGTCCTATACTCACTCGCAGCGGCGCGAAGCCCAAGGGTGGGCGTGGTACCGGCAGGCGGGCTCGGGACGAGAAAAGCGTCATACCCGCCCGCCCTCGGCGGCTCGGGCCGTCGCGTGGGTCCCCGGGGCTCCGCCAACCCCAGGCGACCAACTCCAGTTGACGCAGCGTCTGCGTATGACGCGAAGCCGTGGGGGTCCGAGCTCCCCCGCCTGGACATTCGTGATCCACCGCGTACAGTTATCTGTACAGGAGGCGACCATGAAGACGATGAGTTACACGGAATCCCGCGCGCGCTATGCAGAGGTGCTGGACGGGGTGGCGAACGATCGAGAAGAGGTCATCATCACCCGCGCCGGCCACGAGCCGGTCGTGATCGTCTCGCTCGCGGACTACGAATCGCTGCGAGAAACGGCCTACCTGATGCGGTCACCGGCGAACGCCAGACGTCTCCTCGATGCGATGGAGCGACTGGAGGCGGGACGCGGCGAGGCGCACGCTCTGATCGAGACCGACTGACATGCACCTCGTCTGGGACGAGAACGCGTGGAACGACTATCTCTGGTGGCAGCGGCAGGATCGCACCGTCCTCAAGCGGATCCATACACTGCTGGCCGACATCACCCGCAACGGCAATACCGGTATCGGCAAGCCCGAACCGCTCAAACACGACTTCGCCGGCTACTGGTCCAGGCGCATCACCGACGAACACCGCCTGGTGTACAAGGTCGACCGCAACGAGGTCCGCATCGCCGCGTGCCGGTACCACTACGGCTAGCGCCTTCATCGACGGTCAACGGGCCAGTTCCCCCGGCCGCTGTTCACCCAGCGGCAGGCGTCAGAAGCCGAACGTCGTCACGGCTGGCAGGGCGCCCCGGCGAAGCGCTTCCAGGACAGCGCGTTCGTGGGAGACGACGGGCTCAGGCAGAGCGTCGAGATCGAACCATGCTATCCGGGCCGCCTTGTCGGGCTCGCGGACTCGCGGCTCACCAACCCATCGACGGCACTCGAAGAAGAAGTCGACCCTCTCATCGATCGGCTTGCCGTTGCGCCCAGTGCGGTGCATCGCCGTCAACGGGACAAGGTCGGTGAAGGCGATGGTGATGCCGAGTTCTTCGGCGGCTTCCCGGCAGACTGCCTGGAACACGGACTCGCCGGCCTCGACGTGTCCGGCTGCGGCGCAGGCCCAATAGCCGTCCATGTATCCGGTGCCTTCCCGCAATTGCAGCAGGACCTCCTCACCGCCGGCGAGCCGCCGGAGCACGAGGTAGGCAGCCGGTACCACCGCGAATCGATCCGTCACATCCGGGACCGTATCAGCACGTCCGGACGGTTCTCGGCGTCGCGCGAGCGAGCAACGGCGGCGTAATCGGCTGCTACCCGTGCGCGCGGTCGGCGAGAAGCCTTGCGGCGTCGCGGGAGAGCCGCAGCGCGCGCCGGGTCCAACTCGGCGTGGCGCTGGCGAGACCGCACACGGGGGTGACGGCGACCCGCTCCAGACTCGCATCGGGAAGTCCGAGCCGGTGCCAGATGTCCAGCAGCGGAGCGGCGATGTCGCGGTAGCTCAGCGGCCCGGATGCACCTCGACCCGATTCTTCCTGGGGCGCCATCGATTCCGGCATAGTGCCCTCGCCGGGCGGAGCCATCGAGTATGACGACGTGTCGGGGCTTGGCGCATCCGAACCGCCGGGGCTCGCCGTGGGCACGATCCCGGCCAGCAGCACCGTACCGGCTTCCACGGCTTCGCCGATGGCGTCCAGCGCGGCGGGCGGCAGCGCAGAGCCGCGCGTCAGATCCAGCGACACGGCACCAAACCCCGCGCGCCGCAGCAGGTTCAGCGGGATGTCTCGGTGGCAACAGTGTGCGACCGTCGGGCGATCACCCAGCGAGCCCACCAACTCGGCCAACACCTGCTCGGCCTCGGCCGCCGGGATCGCCGGCACCGATCCGAAACCCGATGCGGTGGAAAGGCTTCCGACGAGCACGGCCGGCAGCGAGGGTTCGTCGATCTGCACCACGAAGCGGGTGCCGGGCAGGCGGCGGGCGAGGTCCGCGAGATGCGCGGCGAGCCCCTCGGCGAGTGAGGCGGCGAGATCGCGCACGGCGCCGTCGTCGGTGAGAGCCCGGTGCCCACGCGGGGTTTCGACGTTCGCCGCGAGCGTCCACGGCCCCGCCACCTGGACCTTGACCCGGGGCGCGCCGGCATAGTGCTGCTCGGCGGCATCGAGATCCCAGGCGAGGAAGTCGTTGGCGCGCCGCATGTCTCGACCGGTCCGGCGCGCCAGCCGCCAGCCGGAGGGCACTACCTCGGCGGGCAGGTCCACGCAGATCGCCAGTGCCCGTCCGAGCATGTCCGCGCCGACTCCGCGATTCGGCAGCTCGACCAGGTGCGGCAGGTCCGGTAGCTCGCCGGCCACCAGGGCCGCGGCCTCGTCCGGATCTGTGCCCGGTAGCGACCCGATTCCGGTGAAAACGCCAGCGCACCACGGGGTTTCGTGTGGTAGCGCAGGTTCTGCCGACGCCGACGCGACATCCGCTCGCGCCGGCGAGTAGTCCGTTACCGGAACCAACCGGCCGGACATCCTTCCGCTGGAGACGATCTCGATCGGCGGCTCGCTCACGAAAACCCTCCCGGCGTCACCGTCGGCCGAGCACACCCCGAAGACATCGTCATGGCCGCGCTCACACAGGGCAAAAAAGCCTCCGCAATAACAAGTTTCGCTACTCCTGAGCGCACGTCATTCACCACGTCGCCTGGTGGAGACGATCTTGCCCGCGGCCAGCACCGTCGTATCGGTCTCGTCGTAGAGCGCGGCGGTCTGGCCGGGCGCCACGCCGCGGATGGGCTCGTCGAGCGAGAGGTGCAGCGACCCGTCGGAGTCCAGTTCGGCACAGGTCGCCGTGGAGCGGCCGTGCGCGCGCACCTGTGCCCGCCCGCGGAGCGGGAACTCGACCGGCCCGCTCGGGTACACCACCCGGTCGGCCACGATGCCGAGCACGTCCAGGTGCGCGGCGCGGCCGACCGTCACCGTGCCGGTGGTCGGCTTGATATCCAGCACGTAGCGCGGTTTTCCGTCGGCCGCGGGCCGAGTCAGGTTCAGCCCCTTGCGTTGTCCGATGGTGTAGCCGAAGTAGCCGTCGTGCCGGGCGAGCTCCGCGCCGGTCTCCTCGTCCACCACGGAACCCGTTCGGGCACCCAGCTTCTCGCCCAGGTACCCGCGGGTGTCGCCGTCCGGGATGAAGCAGATGTCGTAGGAATCCGGCTTCGACGCGACCGAGAAGCCGCGGGCAGCCGCCTCGGCGCGCACCACGTCCTTCGTCATGCCGCCGAGCGGGAACATGCTGTGCCGCACCTGATCCGGGGTGAGCACCGCCAACACATAGGACTGGTCCTTCGCCGCGTCGGCCGAACGCACCAGCCGGCCCCCGACCACCTGCGCGTAGTGGCCGGTGGCCACCGCGTCGAAGCCGAGCGCCAGGGCCCGGTCCATCAGCGCCGCGAACTTGATCTTCTGGTTGCAGGTGAGGCACGGGTTGGGCGTGTGCCCGGCCCGGTACTCGGCCAGGAAGTCGGTGACCACGGTATCCAGGAACTCCTGCGAGAAATCCCAGATGTAGAACGGGATTCCGATCAGGTCGCACACCCGACGGGCGTCGAACGCATCCTCCACACTGCAGCAGCCGCGCGACCCTGTGCGCAGCGTCTTCGGGGAGCGGGAGAGGGCCATGTGCACGCCGGTCACGTCGTGCCCGGCCTCCACCGCGAGAGCCGCGGCCAGCGCGGAGTCGACCCCGCCGCTCATGGCCGCCAGTACCTTCATCGCGCAGTCCCCCGCCCCGCCTCCGACAGGAGATCCGGGCCGAACCGCGCCGAGCCGGGCGACACGGCCCGACCCGCGAACATCGTCATACTCGAAAAGCCCCTCACCGGCGCAAGCCCGCCAGCGCAGCCGCGCGCGCCCGCTCGACGGCCGGCCCGATCGCGGTCACCAAAGCGTCGACGTCCGCGTCGGTCGAGGTGTGCCCCAACGAGAATCGCAGCGCCGAGCCGGCCTCGTCCTCCGACAGGCCCATCGCGAGCAGCACGTGCGACGGCCGCGCAACACCCGCCGTACACGCCGAGCCGACCGAGCAGGCGATGCCCGCCGCGTCGAGCAACATCAGCAACACATCGCCGCGGCAGCCTGGGAAGCGCAGGTGCGCATTGCCCGGCAGCCGCGACGGGCCGCCGTCCATCACCGTGGTGCCCGGGTCGCCGGAGACCACCGCGTCCGGCACCGCCGCCTGCACCCCCGCAATCAGCCGGTCGCGCAGCGCCACCAGCCGCGCCGCCTCGGTCGACCGGACGCGGCCGGCATGCTCCGCGGCAACCGCGAACCCCACCAGCGCGGGCATATCCAGTGTGCCGGAACGGATCCCGCGCTCCTGGCCGCCGCCGTAGCCGATCGGCGTCACCGCGACATCACGCTTCAGCACCAGCGCGCCGACCCCGATCGGGCCGCCGATCTTGTGTGCGGTCACCGACAGCGCGTCCGCACCGCAGGCGGCGAAATCCACCGGCAGCGCGCCGAACGCCTGCACCGCGTCCGTGTGCAACGGGATCCCGTGTCGGTGCGCGACCTGGGCGAGTTCCCGGATCGGGTTCACCGTGCCGACCTCGTTGTTCGCCCACATCACCGAGACCAGCGCCACGGAGGCGGGATCGTCGGCGATCGCGGCGGCCAGCGTGTCCGCGTGCACTCGGCCGTAGTCGTCGACCTCGAGCCAGCTGATCTCTGCCCGGCCGGCCGCGTGCAGCGCCTCGGCGCAGTCCAGGACCGCGTGGTGCTCGATCGCGGGCAGCAGCAGCCGGCGGCGCCGTGGGTCCGCCTGCTGCCGCGCGGCGAGAATGCCGGCGATGGCAATGTTGTCCGCCTCGGTCCCGCCGGCGGTCGCGATGATCTCGCTCGGACTCGCGTGCAGCGCCGCGGCAATCGTCTCCCGCGACTCCTCGACCCGCCTGCGGGCACCCCGGCCGGCCGCGTGCAGCGACGACGCGTTCCCGACCACGCCCATCGCCTCGGCAACCGCCGCGATCACGGCGGGCAGCGTCGGGGTAGTGGCCGCGTGGTCCAGGTAGACCTCGGCGGCTGCGGAACCGTGCTCAAGAGACATGACGTCAACCAGGGTAGGCCGTCCCCGCGCGGGCGCGGCACCGCCACCGAGTATGACGCCGTTCCCCGCTCGGGCCCGCTCGCGCCGAGACCGGTCACCGGCGGCCGCGAGCCCGCTCCGTGGGCCTGCTCAACGAACTCGGCGCGCCGGGCTCTATAGCTACGTACGTACGTTTCTACTTCCTGATACGTGCGTTACCCTGGAGCCATGACACGGCAGGTCACGCCCTCACAATTGCGCGCCGACGTCTACCGGCTGGTGGACGAGGTTCTCGAAACCGGTATCCCGCTGCAGATCAATCGCCACGGGCGGCGACTGCTGCTGGTGGCCGACGAGCCGGTGCCGGATCGGCTCTCCCGTATCCGCACAGACCCGAATCTGATCGTCGGGGACCCGGAAAATCTCGTGCACATGGATTGGTCCGACGAGTGGTCCGGCGGCGCGGACCTCGACCTATGATCTCCGTCCTGCACCTGGATACGCACATCGTGGTCTGGCTCGCGTCCGGCCAGCACAAGAACATCCCGCCGAATCTCCGCGCACGGCTTTCGCGAGAAATTCTCCGAATTTCACCCATGGTCCGGCTCGAGTTGAGTTATCTCTACGAGGTCGGTCGCATTGCGAAGCAGCCGGACGCTGCCCTCGCGGAACTCTCCGCATCGATGGGCCTCGCTATGGACGATCAGCCCTTCGACCGCGTCGCCGACATCGCCGCGCGCACCACCTTCACCCGCGATCCGTTCGACCGGGTGATCGCGGCCCAGGCGATCGCCGCCGGCGCCCCGCTGGCCACCAAGGACGAGCACATACGCACCGCGCTCCCCGACGTAGCGATCTGGGACTGACAGGCTGCTTGGCTCCGGCGAACCCTCGCGCCGCCGTCCCACTGAAAATCGACGTCCAGACACGACCAAGATCCACTCCAACTGCGGAAACGCCGGCGGGGCAAAGAACTAGGCGTCGATTCTCAGCAGATTGTCGCACCCGCTCCGGGCGATGCCCTTGCTGCTGCCTCGCCTTTGTCAGCTTCGCGAAAGGCACCCCGGAGCCGCTGAAGGCACCGCTACGCCACCACCTCCACGAGATGCTCGAAGCCCGGCTTCAGCAGGCTACGAAGTCTCGCGTCGAAGGTGACGAGGCGACCACCGTGGCGGTGCGCCAGGGACAGTAGATGCGCGTCCGTCACCTGGCGATAGCCGATGAGGGCACTCTGCGCGATCGGTTCGCCCACCACACCATTCAGGTCGTCGGGCCAGAACACGTGGCCACTGACAGAGGTGATCTCGGTCAGCACCCGTAACGCGGCGGCCGGAGTCGTAGCAGACGGCGCGACCGCACGGTTGCTCGAAATACGCACGAATCCGGACTGGGTAATCGGTGTTGTTGCCCATCCGCGTGACCGTTCACGCTCGAACCACCGCTGAGCCTGCGAGTGCTGCCGATGATCTGGCCAAGCCCACGCGACCAGAACATTCACGTCAGCCAACGCCACCCGCGGCCGGTTTCCTGGCGTCACTCCTCGTCACGTGCCCGGGCAACGTCTTCATCGCCGAAGCCGGGGCTGTCGGCCGGCACATCGAAAACCGGGAATCCGTTGACGTAATGCCACCCCACCGGCCGCAGCGAGCGCCGTGCCAGATCGGAGACGACGGCACCCAGACTCCGCCTGGTGCCCGTCGCGATCTCCCGCGCGGCCTCCAACACATCGTCATCCAATGCCAGTGTGGTGCGCATGACATCATCGTATCAGCGCACCAGCACGATGGCTCGGGCGTGCCACCGGAATTTTCCGCGGCACCGCGACTGACCGCGGCACCCGGCACCCGGCACCGCCGATGACGCTCTCGGGCCCGGGCCCCGCCGCGCAACAATGGACGAATGCCGCCACATGCGACGACCGGGGCCCCGCGGAACTCCCTCACCCGCTACGGGTCGGCCGCGCTGCACGCGGTGACGGACTTCGTGCGCGACACCCTGGCGTCGCTGGGGGCGAGCCCCCGCACCATCCGAGCCTCGCTGCCCGAGGCCCTCATGGCAGCACCCGTGGCGCCACAGCCCGCGCCGTCAACGTCGTCGACGTCCCTCGCCGCAGCACCAACAACACCCGGAGCGCCCACCACACCCACAGCTCCCCCGGCCAGACCCGGGGCCACATCCCCGACCAGACCCCCAGCGCCGCCGCACTTCGATGGCCGGCGGTTCCGCAATGCCGAAGTCGATGAACGGATCACCGCCCGCGCCGTCGGCTCCCTGTTGTGGAGCGTGCTGTCGAACGCCGCATCCGGACGCAGGATCGGCTCCCCGCCCGCCGCGGTGCCGATCGAGACGCCCGATATGCCCAAAACAGCAGCGGATCTCGCCGCTACCTGGCTCGGCCACGCGACGGTGCTGCTGGAAGTCGACGGCTACCGAATCCTGGCGGACCCGATGTTCGGCGATCGGGCCTCGCCCTCCAAAGCCATCGGCCCCCGCCGCCTGCACCCGGTCCCGATCGCCGCCGCCGAATTGCCGCCGCTCGATGCCGTCCTGATCTCGCACGACCACTACGACCACCTCGACCGGCCGACCATCGCCGCGCTCGTAGCGTCATCCCTCGCACCCTTCCTGGTGCCGCTCGGAATCGGCGCGCACCTGCGCGGCTGGGGCGTGCCGGCGGACCGCATCGTCGAACTCGACTGGCACGAAAGCCACCAACTAGGCCGGCTCACGATCACCTGCACACCGGCACGCCACTTCTCCGGCCGCGGCACCGTCCGCAACACGACGCTCTGGGCCTCCTGGACCGTGGTCGGCCCGGCCCACCGGGTCTTCTTCGGCGGCGACACCGGCTACACCGCGGCATTCGCCGACATCGGCCGCGACTACGGACCTTTCGACCTCACGGTGCTGCCCATCGGCGCCTATGATCCAGCCTGGCCCGATATCCACATGACGCCCGAAGAGGCACTGCGCGCACACCGCGATATGGCCGGCGCGCTGCTGCTGCCGATCCATTGGGCGACATTCAATCTCGCGCGGCACGGCTGGTCGGAGCCGGTGGAGCGGCTGCTCCGCGGTGCCGACGGGGATGCGATCGCCATCCCTCCGCCGGGCCGACGGATCGTGCCCGGCACCCCGCCGACGCGCGAGAATTGGTGGCGCCCGCCGCTCGCTAACAACCGCCTATGACGAAATCCCGGGCGATACCCCTTCGGCCTACCCCTGCTTCCGCGCGTTGACCGCCTCGGTGAGCTGGGGTGCGACATTGAACAGGTCACCGACGATGCCGTAGTCGCTGATCTCGAAGATCGGCGCCTCCGGGTCCTTGTTCACCGCGACGATCGTCTTGGAGGTCTGCATCCCGGCCCGGTGCTGGATCGCGCCGGAGATACCCAGCGCGATGTACAGCTGCGGGGATACCGTCGTCCCGGTCTGGCCGACCTGGAACTGGTGCGGGTAGTAGCCGGAGTCGACCGCCGCACGCGAGGCGCCGACCGCCCCGCCGAGCGCATCGGCCAGCGCCTCGACCACCGCGAAGCTCTCCGCCGAGCCGACACCGCGGCCCCCGGAGACCACGATCGACGCCGCGGATAGGTCCGGCCGGTCTCCGCTCGGCTCCGGATGCGCGGCCACCACCGTCGCCGCCTTCACCCCGTCCAGCGAGAAGTCCAGCGGCACAAGCTCACCCGCGCCGGCCGCCGGCGCCGCGTCGATCGCGTTCGGGCGCACCGAGACGATCGGCACCCCCTGAGAAACCTTGGAACGCACCGTGTAGGCGCCGCCGAAGATCGACTGCGTGGCCACCACGTCGCCGCCGTCGACCGTCACATCTATCGCGTCGGCGATCAGCCCGGAGTTCAACCGCACCGCGAGCCGGCCGGCGACCTCCCGCCCGTCCACCGTCGACGCCACCAGTACCGCCGCCGGAGACGCGACCGCGACCGCCGCGGCCAACGCCACCACGGCAGGCACCGTCACCAGCGACGCCGCCGCATCGGATTCCGCAACGTAGACCTTCGCCGCGCCCGCCGCCGCCAGCTCCGCCCGCAACCGCGACGCGGTCCCCGGCGCGCCCACCACCACCGCCGACGGCGAGCCGATCCGCGCAGCCGCCGTCAGCAGCTCACCGGTCACCTTGCGCAGCCCCGCCGCGGAGTACTCGACCAGAACCAGAACCTCAGACATCGTCACAAAACCCTTCTGCCCGAACCCGAACCCGCATCAGATGAGCCGCGCCGCGGCCAGGAACTCGGCGATCTTCTGCCCGCCGGTGCCGTCGTCCGGCACCTTCTCGCCCGCGGCCCGCGGCGGGCGCGGCGTCGCGTCCACCACCACGTTCGCGGCGACCGGCGCGACCCCCAGATCGGCCAGCGTCACCGTGTCGATCGGCTTCTTCTTCGCCGCCATCAGGCCCTTGAAGTTCGGGTACCGCGGGTCGGTGATCTTCTCCGTCACCGACACCACTGCCGGAAGCGGCGCGGTGACCTCGCTGTACCCCGTCTCGTCCGCCCGCTCCGCTCGCAACTCGCCACCGGAGACCGACAACTTCTGCACCTGGGTCACCGCCGGCAGGTCTAGCCGCTCCGCAAGCATCGACGGGATCGAGCCGGTCCGCCCGTCCGTCGCCTCGTTCCCGGCGATCAACAGGTCGAACGGCGACCGGCCCGCGGCCGCCGCCAAGACCGCCGAGGTGGTCAGCGCATCCGCCCCCGCCAGACCGTCATCCAACACGTGCACCGCCCGGTCCGCGCCCATCGCGAGCGCCTTGCGCAACGTCTCCGTCGCCCGCTCCGGGCCCATCGTCAGCACCGTCACCTCGCCCGAACCGGCCGCCTCGACCAGTTGCAACGCGATCTCCACACCACGCGAATCGATCTCATCGATCACCGCGTCCGCGGCGTCACGGTCCAAACGGTGGTCATCCCGCAGCGTGCGCTCCGAATACGTATCCGGCACCTGCTTCACAAGCACGGTGATGTTCATGGCCTCGACGTCAGCCTTTCTGTCTGGGGCGGCCCCATGTCACATGGTGCGGGCGCAGGACGCTCGCCCTGACGAGTATTCCGATCGCGCGACGGTGCCGATGCGTGAGGTTGGCCACCTCGCGGCACCGACGCCTAGCCTGCCAGGTGTCTATGCGGGTGAACACGCCGGGCGCCCGGAACCTCGTCATGCTCGCGGGCACGGGTCAGACGCCGCGTGGGCACCACCGGATGACATCGTTCAAGCCACGAACAGCGTCATACTCGATGCCGCCGCTCCGGGACGACCGCAAGTTACCGGTGAGTAGCCTACCGCGGATGCGCGCCCCGGCTGCCCGCGTGGCACCCTAGGACGGTGGCAACTTCCGCACCCGCGTCCACCTATGTGCTCGTCGTCGGCATGGTCGCGACCGTGTCCTCGTTCGGCATCGTGACGATCTTCACCCCGCCGGTGTACTGGTACTCGATCACGCTGGCGCTCGCGATCCCGGAGATCGTGATCCTGGCCCGGCGATGGGCGCGGCGGCGGCGGATGCGCGCGGAACTCCGCGCGACGCTTGAAGAGCTCGGCTGAGGCCGCGCCGGCGCGGTTTCCTGCGCCCCGCCCGCACGATACCCACCGTTTATGACGTTTATGACGCTGTTCGCCGCCGGCGCGGCCGGGCCCCGACCTCAAGCCCTCCGTCGAGTGGGAGTCCTGCAGAGCCTAGGGCGTCATTTTCTCTGCAGGACTCCCACTCGACGGAGAGAAGGTGATCTGGCCGCGGCTACGATGCGGCCATGCCGAACCCACCGATCCCGCTGATCCTCGATGTCGATACCGGTGTGGACGACGCGTTCGCGCTGATGCTCGCCGCGCGGCACCCCGATCTGGAGCTGCGCGCGGTGACCTGCGTCGCGGGCAACGCGGCCGTGGACCAGGTCGTCGCCAACACCTTGTATGTGCTGGATACCGCTGGCGCGCGCGAGGTCCCGGTGGCGCGCGGAGCGGCCCGACCGCTGCTCGCGCCGCCGCACGACGCCGGGCACGTGCACGGCCCCGACGGGCTGGGCGGCTTCGCCCGACCGAGCGACCGGCGGGCGAGCTCGCTATCCGCCGTCGCGTTACTCCGGCAGGAGCTGTTGCGCGCGATCGGCGCCGGCGAGAAGGTCACCCTGGTGCCGCTGGCGCCGCAGACCAATATCGCGCTGCTGCTGCGCACCTATCCCGAGGTCGCCGGCGGGATCGAGCGCATCGTCTTCATGGGCGGCTCGGCCAGCGGCGGCAACGCGACGGCGGCGGCCGAGTTCAACGTGTGGCACGATCCGGAGGCGGCCGCGATCGTGCTGGCCGCCTGCGCCGAACTGTCGATCCCAGTGACCATGTACGGGCTGGACGTGTTCCAGCGGGTGACGGTGGACGGGGATGACGCCGCGCGGCTGCGAGAGTTGCCCGATCCGGCCGCCCAGCTCGCCGCCGCGCTGATCGATCAGCAGCGGGCGCTGTTCGGACTCGAGACGTGCCGGATCGGGGACGCGGGGGCGGTGTGCGCGGTGCTCGACGCGGAGGGGCTGGGCGTGGAGACGTTCCCGGTGCGGGTGGAGGTCGCGCCCGGGCTCGCCCGCGGGCAGACGATCGTGGACCGGCGGACGTGGACCGGGGACCATCGGGCGCAAGCAAAACACGTGCAGGGGCAAGGAATGTCGTCATATTCGGCGACTCCTGCGGCGCCCGCGGCGACGGTCGACGTGGCGCTGGAGGTCGATGCCGCGCGCTACGCGGCCCTGTGGCTGAGCGCATTCGGGGTGTAGCGGGACCGGGCCCGGGCGTCAGCCCGCTGACCCGCACGATCCGGATCACCGCATAGCCGACATATATACTTGCTGGCATTCGCGTATATGGAGACCCGCTATGACGAAACGCCTGATCGACTTGGACGACGACCTGCTGGCCGAAGCGCGGCGGGAACTCAGCACCACCGGGGTGTCCGACACGGTGCGCGCTGCGCTTCGGCAGGCCGCGGCGAACGCGTCCCGGGCACGGCAAGTGCGATGGCTCACCGACGGCGGCCTCGAGCCATTGGCACATCGGCCCGAGCGGGATGCGGTATGGCGGTGATCGCGCGGTACCTCATCGATACCAGTGCCGCCGCCCGAATGCGGCACGCCGCGGTGGCCGAGCGCGTGGCGCCGCTGATCGAGGGCGGGCTGGTAGCCACCTGCGCGACGTTGGATGCGGAAGCGCTTTACAGCGCGCGCGACCCCGCCGACTACGAGCAGATCCGCTCCGACCGGCGCGTCGCCTACGAGTATCTACCGACAGACGATCGGCATTGGCAGGCCGCCTTCGACGCGCAACGCGAGCTGGCACGGTCCGGCCGGCACCGAGCGGTCGGGATCGCAGACCTCCTCACCGCCGTGCTCGCCGGTGAACACCACATCACGCTGGTGCACTATGACGCCGACTTCGACATCGCCGCCGAGGTGCTCTCCTTCGACGCCCGATGGGTCGCGCCGCGCGGCAGCCTCCCCTGACGAGCAGCCATCGGGCCGGCGCCGGCGCCGATCCACTGAAAATCGACGTCCAGACGCGTTCAAGATCCACTCCACCTGCGAAAACGCAGCCTGTACCTGCAACTGGACGTCGATTTTCAGGTGATCCAGTCACGGGCTTGCCCGTTGGGCGAGTTGGTAGCCGTCGTGGTCGTAGATCAGGCGGTATGTGGCGCCGGGGTGTTGCTGCTGGGCGAATGCGACGAGGTCGCCGTCGAAATCGGTGTGCGTGTCGGTGTGGGTGTCGGACAGCACGAAATCGGGGGTGACGGCGCCTCCGATGCTGTCGAACCAGTACACGCGGTAGCGGCTGGTGAGGTGGGTGATCGGGCCGCGGTTGGTCTCTACGCTCGCCCCGGGTGGCATGAGGGCGATGGCCGCGGCGGCTGCCGCGGCGCGCGGGTTGGGCCGGTAAGCGGCGTCGTCGACCAGGCCCCGGATCGGGAGCCACAGGCAGGCGACGAGCGCGCCGGCGAGCATCGCGGCCGGCAGTTTCGGCGCGGCCCGGGCGGCGAACCGGTACCACCGGTTCGGGCCGGCGTCGGTGTCGGCGCCCGCGCTCTCCCGGGCGCGGATGCGGGCCAGCCCGTCCAGCGCGGCGATGAACACGATCGGCATGAGCACCAGCGAGTACTGCCACTCGACGCCCCAGAACGTTGCCCGGTCGCCGGCGAACCGCCAGGCCAACGTCGGGATGGTGGCCAGTGCCCACGGGGAGCGCAGCGCCACGAACCCGGTGATCCCGAACGTCGCCGCCAGCGCGCCGGTCTTGAACTGCCATCCCGAGGCGAAGAAGTTGTGCCACAGGCTCGGACCGCCGGCGCCGCCGACCAGGGACCAGTAGTCGAACGCGCCCGACCGGTTGAACGCGGGAATGATCACGAACACCGTCATCGCCGCGCCGATCACACCGGCGGCCGTGAGCAGCCAGCCGATCCGGCGCGCGCCCGCCAGCACGGCGACCACGCCGATCGCGGCGACCGTCAGGCCGAGGTCCTCCTTGACGAGCAGCAGCGGCAGGCACCAGCAGGCCGCGGCCCGCCAGCGCCCGCGCAGTCCGGCCTCGCCAGCGAAAGCGAGAAGCGGTGCAGCGAAAGCGACCTCGTGGAAATCCGCGCTGATCGCCGCCTGCACCCCGAACGACAATCCATAGGCGCCGGTCACCGCGAGACCCCGTCCGGTGCCGAGCATCCGCAGCGCGGCCCGGCCGATCGGGAGCACCGACAACGCCACCAGCACGGCCTGCGCGACCAGCAGCGTCTGCGCATGCGGGAACACGCGGTACACCGGGCCGAGCAGCGCCAGGATCGGCGAGAAATGATCACCGAGCTGGTTGAACCCTGGCGCCTTGATGTCCACGATCGGCGCCCGCAGGTGCGCGTAGCCGGCAACCGCCTGCTCGAAGATCGCGTTGTCCCACGACGGCGTCTCCCACCGCGCGAACCGCGTCAGCGAGATCGCGCTGTACACCGCCGCGAACAACCCGGCCGCCAGTGCGGGCGCGGCTTGCTCCCACAAGCGCCCGCGGCTCACCCGCGCACTGCTGACCGGTGTCGCGACTGCACTCACAGATGCACGGTATAGCTGCCGGTGGTGGTGGTCACGGTGAGCGACGTCGGTTTGTCCAGGGACGGCCACCAGGCGGCGAACCAGCCGTTCCGCATGCTCGCGGTCACGTCGCCGATGTCACGAGCGTGTATGACGATGTTCCGGACATCTGCCCCCGCACGGCCGGTCACACCCATATATCCCGCAGTCATCACACCGTCCAGCAGCTCGACCCCGGCCTGCGCGACATCTAGCCCGCCGAGCGAGGCCGCATGCACCACCTGCCCCGGACCCGGCTCGCAGGCGGGGCTATGCACTACGTCATCCCAGATGCCGGCAGCGCAGGTCGACGTGACACTGGAGGTCGACACCTCGCAACGCGTTATGCCGCCCGCTGGCTCGAGTCGTTCACCGGCTGACCACGCCGCTGGTTGATCCACTCCGCTCGCAGGGTGGCAGGAATGCTCGTATGCTCGACACCGGCTTCCGAACTGATGCGCCGAAACCATCCGGGCACACGACAAGCCCCGCTGGCCGGAGGCGTATCGGCACCCGCGCCGCCCCGCCGTGCACTCAGGCGACAACCGCTCGCTACCCGTCGCGCTTCCACGACCGGCCGCGACCGATCGCCACCGGCCTGCGCCCCGAGGCTCCCATTGGTAACGCGATAGGAGACTCCCATGCCATTGCTTTCCCGTCGAACCGGGGTGATCTCGACGCTGGCGATCCTGGCGATGATCGCCGCGGCGTGCAGTTCCAGCCCGAAGTCGCCGTCCGTCAGCAGTTCTAACAGCGGGACGGGGACGAGCAGTGTGAGTAGCGCCGGCGGCGGCAGCTCAGGGCCGACGTCCTCCGCATCGTCGACGTCCTCGGCGCAGTCCAGCTCACTGACGCCCGAACAACTGGCCAATGTCAACGCGAGCGGAAGCCCCGTGACCGGCGGAACACTGAAGATCGTGGGCAACGCCGATGTCGACCACCTGGACACAGTGGGGGGTTACTACACGACCACCTACACGCTGGAGCGGGCGTTTACCCGGCAACTCTTCGCCAATCCGGCGTCGACCGACCCGGCCAAGGCTATTTCGGTGGTGCCGGACGTGGCGACCGATCTGCCGACGAAGGCCAATGGGGGGTTGTCCGCCGACGGTAAGACGTACACGATCCACCTCCGGCCCGACGTCATGTGGAACACATCGCCGGCGCGCCCGGTGACCGCGCAGGATTTCGTGCTCGGTTTCAAACGCCTGTGTAATCCGACGCAGAACTCGGTCGGCGCGCCCGGCTATTACGAGGGCGTGATCGTCGGCATGACGGAATACTGTGACGCATTCGCCAAGGTGAAGCCGGATGTGGCCGACTTCAAGACCTTCATGACGACGCATGACATCTCCGGCATCAAGGCCGTCGACAACTCCACCATCCAATTCACCCTGGTGAACCCGGCGAGCGACTTCCCGAACATCCTGACCCTGCCGTTCGGGTCCGCCGCACCGGTGGAGTACCTGAATTACCTGCCCGACTCGGCGGAGTTCCGGCAGCACACGATCTCCGACGGCCCGTACTACATTGCCAGCTACACCGCCGGCCAGTCGTACACGCTCAAGCCGAACCCGGCTTGGAAGCAGTCCTCGGACCCGATCCGGCACCAATACCTGTCCGAGATCGACGTGACCTTGGGGCCGGACGAGGCCGCAGTGCAGCAACAGATCGCCGCCGGGACGGCTGATATGGAGTGGGACACCACGGTCCCCACCGCGGATGTACCACAGCTCAAGGCGACGAAGGATCCGCGGATGGGGATCTACGCCAACTACGACACCAACCCGTTCGAGATCTTCAACCTGCAGTCGCCCAACAACGGCGGGGCGCTGAGCAAGGCGGCGGTGCGGCAGGCCCTGGAGTACGCCGTGGACAAGACCGCGATCGGCAAGATCTATGGCGGACCGAACCTCAACACGCCCCTGAACCAGGTGATCCCGCCGGGCAACGTCGGTTACAAGGAGTTCAACCTGTACCAGACTCCGAACGACGCCGGGGACCCCGCGAAGTGCAAGTCGCTGCTGGCGGCCGCCGGTTACCCGAACGGATTGACGCTCAAGGACCCGTACCGGACCTCCGGTAAGCACCCGGACGTGTACCAGTCGATCCAGGCGGACTTCGCCAAGTGCGGCGTCAAGGTGGAGGGCTTCCCGGTGAAGGCATCGGACTTCTACGGAAAGTACCTATCCGATCCGAAGGCCGCCAAGCAGGGCGCCTGGGACATCGCCGAGCCTGGCTGGGTGCCGGACTGGTACGGCAACAACGCCCGTGCCGTGATGGAGCCGCTGTTCGACGGCCGGCATTACGGCCCTGGTTCGACGGACTGGGGCGACTACAACAACGACACCGTCAACAAGGACATCGACACCGCGCTGACGTCCACGGATCCGGCGGAGGTGGATAAGGCGATGCACGAGGCCGACATGCAGGTGATGAAGGACGCCGCGTTCATCCCGTTCCAGACGCAGTCGACGCCGCTCTTCCACTCCTCGCGGGTGCATAACGCGATCGAGCTGCCCAGCTCGATCAACTACGACATCACCAACGTGTGGCTGTCCGGCAGTTGATGGGCGGAAGGCCACATGCCGCTGCTGGAGGTCCGTGACCTCACGGTGTCGTTCCACACCACGGACGGCCTAGTGCAGGCCGTCCGTGGTGTGTCCTTCGACGTCGAAAAGGGGCACACGCTGGGCGTCGTCGGCGAGTCGGGATCCGGCAAGACCGTCTGCACCCAGACGCTGATCGGTCTCACGCCCGGAGCGGACGTGTCCGGCCGGGCGCTGTTCGACGGCCAGGATCTGCTGCGCATGTCGTCGGCCGAACTGCGCAAGGTGCGCGGCGCGCGGATCGCCGCGATCTTCCAGGACCCGCTGTCCAGCCTGCACCCGCTGTACACGGTCGGCTGGCAGATCGTGGAGATGATCCGGGCCCACCGGCACATCGCCAGGTCGGCCGCCCGCGCCCGCGCGATCGAGCTGCTGGACATGGTCGGCATTCCGCAGGCGGCGAGCCGAGTCGACGACTACCCGCATCAGTTCTCCGGCGGGATGCGGCAGCGCGCGATGATCGCGATGGCGTTGGCGCTGGACCCCGACCTGATCATCGCGGACGAGCCGACGACGGCGTTGGACGCGACGGTGCAGGCGCAGGTGATCGAACTCATGATGAAGCTGCAGGCGGAGTTCGACACCGCACTGATCATCATCACGCACGACATGGGCGTGATCGCCGAAACGGCGGACGAGGTCATGGTCATGTACGCGGGCAAGGCCGTCGAAAAGGCGGATCGGCGCACGCTGTTCTACTTCCCGCACCATCCGTACACCAAGGGGCTCTTGGAATCGATCCCCGGGTCCACCGCGGCGGGCGAGAAGCTGCGGCCGATCCCGGGACAGCCGCCGAGCCTGATCTCCATCCCCACCGGATGCGCCTTCCACCCGCGCTGCCAGTACGTCATGGATCGGTGCATTTCCGAGGTCCCGCCGCTGTTCGATATCGCCGGAGGCCACACATCTGCGTGCTTTCTGCCGACTCAGATACTCGGGCTGGGCGAGGACGTCGACCGGGAGCGCGCGAGCGCGGCGGCGGTCGGCCGCGCCGAGAACGGTGCCGCGGCCCGGCTGGCCGCCAGGGCCACCGAAGAGATCGAGACCTCCGGGGTTCACCTCCCGGATGCCGGCGCCCTGGCCGGCGCCGGCATGTCCGACCGCTCCCGCGACCCCGGCACCTCCCAGAACTCCCCCGACGACGCGGGAACGCAGCAATGACCGCGCTGCCGCACGGCACATCGCCCGCGGCTGCGGCTACGGCTGCGGCTGCGGCCGCGCCTGCGTCCACGGACGACGATGACGCGCTCTTGACGCTCGACGATGTCGTCAAGCATTTCCCGATCCGGCGGGGCGTCGTCATCAAATCCGAGGTCGGTCAGGTTCGGGCGGTCGACGGCGTGTCGTTGACCGTCCGGCGCGGCGAGACCCTAGGCCTCGTCGGCGAGACCGGTTGCGGCAAATCGACTCTCGCGCGGTGCATGACGCGGCTCTACCCGCTCACGTCCGGCCGGATCACGTTCGACGGTCGCGATATCTCCCGCCTTTCGCCCCGCGCGATGCGTCCCTACCGCCGGCAGATGCAGATGATCTTCCAGGATCCCTACGGGTCGCTGAATCCGCATCGCCGCATCGGCTCGATCATCGGCGACCCGTTCGCCATCCACGGTGTGGCCGATGGTCCCGAGCGCAAGCGCAAGGTCCAGGAATTGATGGAGTTGGTCGGGTTGAACCCCGAGCACTTCAATCGGTTCCCGTCCGATTTCTCCGGCGGTCAGCGGCAGCGCATCGGCGTGGCGAGAGCATTGGCGCTGCGCCCGAAGCTGATCGTGTGCGACGAACCGGTGTCCGCGCTGGACGTCTCGATCCAGGCCCAGATCATCAACCTGCTGCAAACGCTGCAGTCCGAACTCGGGCTCACCTACGTTTTCATCGCCCACGATCTGTCCGTGGTCGAGCACGTATCGGACCGGGTCGCCGTCATGTATCTGGGAAAGATCGTGGAAATCGCCGAGCGGGCCGCGCTGTACGGCACACCACGCCATCCGTACACGGCCGCGCTGCTGTCCGCCGCCTCCGTCGCCGATCCGGACCGGGCGGCGGTACGGCAGCGGATCGTGCTGCACGGCGACGTCCCATCGCCGATCGACCCGCCGTCTGGGTGCCGCTTTCACCCGAGATGCCCGAAGGCACAGGAGATCTGCAGCCGAGTGCAGCCGGATCTCGTCCCGGTGCTGGCGGACCTCCCGACGCACGTCACCGCATGCCACTTCCCGATGGCCGACGGCGAGAAGCTGGGCACTGCCCCCGTGGAGCCGGCCGACGACCGTCCGCCGGGCACCGGCGTGTGGTGATCGGCGTGAACGGCACGGAGGCCAAGCGCACCCAGAAGGGCCAATAGGCGAGGCGGAGGGAGCGGACGATTTCGATCTCGGAATTGCCGGAGGCGCGCGGGCTGCCGCTCGCGGGAGTCGGTGCAACCACCGGCCCGGTACTCGGCCGCAGCCCGTGGCAGCTTGCCTGGGCGCGGCTTCGTCGCGACCGCGTCGCGTGGGTGTGCGGCGTGTTCATCCTGTTTCTGGTGCTCGTCGCCGTCTTCGCCGACCCGCTGTCCCACCTCATCGGGTGGGGCCCCACCCAGCAGGACCGAGCCACCGGGACCACCGCAGACGGCCTGCCCGTCGGGCCGGGCCGCATCCACCTGCTGGGCGCGGACCAGCTCGGCCGGGACGTGCTGGTCCGGCTGATCTACGGCGCCCGGGTGTCGCTCGTCGTCGGCGTCTCGGCCGCGGTCGCTGCCGTACTGATCGGCGTCATCATCGGGCTGTGCGCGGGTTTCCTGGGTCCGGCCGTCGACTCGGTGCTGGCACGGTTGATGGATGTGGTGCTCGCCTTCCCGTTCCTGTTGTTCGCGATCGCCCTGGTGACGGTCGTCGGGCCGAGCGAGCCCTTGGAGATCGCCGTGATCGCTTTCTTCTCCTGGGCGGCTGTCGGCCGTATAGTCCGCGGCCAGACCCTGGCGATCCGTGAGCGCGAGTACGTGGAGGCGGCGCGGTCGCTCGGCGCCGGCAACCTCCGCATCATGGTCGTCGACGTCCTGCCGAACCTGATCGCGCCGGTGCTCGTCTACGTCACCCTGCTGATCCCGATCTCGATCGTGTTCGAGGCCACCCTGTCGTTCCTCGGGGTCGGGATCATCCCGCCGACACCGAGCTGGGGCAATATGCTCGACGACGCCCAGCAGGGCGGGCTCTACCAGGTCGCTTGGTGGTTTCTGACGTTCCCGGCCGCCGCCCTGGTGCTCACCACGCTGGCATTCAATCTGCTCGGAGACAGCGTCCGGGATGCGCTGGATCCGCGCACCGAGCGACTGTTCGCGAAGTAGTCCGGGGGCTGCGATGCTGCGCTTTCTCATTCGCCGGACGCTGACCGGCCTGCTGGTGATCTGGCTGATCTCCGTCGTCGTGTTCGCCATCTTCTTCATCGCGCCGCCCAACGTGGCCTTCTTGCTGCTCGGCAAGTTCCAGGCGTCCAACCAGCAACTGGTCGAGCAGGTGACGGCGCAACTCGGGCTGAACAAACCGATCCCGGTGCAGTACTGGGACTTCCTGGTGCGGCTGCTGCACGGCAACCTCGGCTACTCGTACTACAGCCACGAAGCGGTGACGACGCTCATCGGCCGGGCGCTTCCGGTCACGGCCTCGCTCGCCATCGGCGCGGCCGTCATCTGGGTGGTTTCCGGGGTGCTGATCGGCGTACTTTCGGCCACCCACCCACGGAGCATCCGGGACAGGCTGGCCACCTTGTTCGCACTGACCGGACTGTCCTTCCCGACCTTCGTGCTGGGCCTGATCCTGCTGTTCTTCCTCTTCTACAAGCTGCACCTGGCCGGCATCGACTGGTTCCCCGGCAGCGGCTATATCCCGCTCACGCAGGACCCGTGGCAGTGGTTCCTGCACCTCATCCTGCCGTGGGTCACGCTGGCGGTGGCGTCCATGGCGGTCTACGTTCGACTCGCCCGGGGCCAGATGCTGGAGGTGCTGGGCGACGACTACATCCGCACCGCCCGCGCCAAGGGCCTGTCCGAGACCCGGGTGACGTTCCGGCACGCGCTGCGCGCCGCGCTGGTGCCGATCGTCACCCAGTTCGGCATCGACGTGGCCACCTTGCTCGGCGGCGCGATCGTCACCGAGCAGGTCTTCGGCCTCAACGGCCTCGGCGCCCTGTCGGTGTCCAGCGTGGTCAACCAGGACGAGCCGGTGATCATCGCGATCGTGCTGCTGGCCGCGGTGTTCGTGGTCGTCGCCAATATCCTCGTGGACATCCTGTATGCCGTCCTGGACCCGCGGGTGCGGCTGGAATGAACCCGCCGGCTGCACCGCAGGTCGCGCGGAGGCCCTCAGACCCCGATGTCCTCGTTCCAGAGCGCGGGCTCCTCGGCGATGAACTCCGTCATCAGCGCGATGCACTCCGGATCGTCGGCCACGATCACCTCGACGCCGCGCGCGCGGAGGTAATCCTCCCCGCCGTAGAACGTGCGGTTCTCGCCGATGATCACCCGCGGGATCTTGTACAAAAGGATTGCGCCCGTGCACATGTCGCACGGCGAGAGGGTGGTCGCCATGGTGGCGTTCGCATACACCGACGCCGGCAGCCGCCCCACGTTCTCCAGGCAGTCCGTCTCCCCGTGCCGCGTCGCACTGCCGAGTTGCACCCGCTTGTTGTGCCCGGTGCCGAGCATCCCGGCCGCCCCGGAGAGCGCCGCTCCGATGGGGATCCCGCCCTCCGCGCGCCCGGCCTTGGCCTCGGCGATCGCCGCGTCCAGAAGCATCCGGTCGGCTGCGGACAGTAAAGTCATCTCTGCTCCCGTTGTTGTCGACTGCCTGAAGGCATTTCGAAAAATCTTGCCGTGCCTATGGTTTCGCCGATTCGTTGATGACGTGTATGACGAAATCCTCGGGCCGGGCCCCTGTCCGCACCCCATACCCCCGCATGCTCGCTCATCGCGTTACGTCCGCCGGTAGGGCTGCAGGTACGCGCCGGGGTAGCGCAGGTTCCGCCCGGACACCGCCAGCGCGATGATCACCACCAGGTACGGCAGCGCGATCATCACCTCGCGCGGCACGGCGGCGAACTCCGGCGTCACCACGAGCTGCAGCTGCAGCGCGTCCACCGCGGCGAACAGCAGGCCACCGGCGACCGCCGGCCACACCCGCCAGCGGGCGAAGATCACCAGCGCGATGGCGACCCAGCCGCGGCCGTTGGTGATGTTCAGCGTGAACGAGCCGAGCATGGCGAGCGACAGGAACGCGCCGCCCATCGCCATCAGCGCGCCGCCGATCGCGAGCGCCGCGTACCGCACCCGCGCGACCGAGATCCCTGCTGCGTCAGCCGCTTCCGGGTTCTCGCCGACGGCCCCCAGCTTCAGCCCCATGCCGGTGGCGCGCAGCGCGTACCAGGCGGCCGGCACGATCACCAGGAAGGTCACGTAGGTGAGCAGGAACTGGCTCGCCACCGGCACATCGGCGAAGAGCTGTCCGAATTTCGGGATCTGCGGCAGCGTCCCACCGCCGTACTTCAGCCGCGAGGTGAAGTCGCACGCGGCGATCAGCAGCAGCGTGGTGCCGATGCCGGCGACGTGCTGGTTCACGCCGAGCGTCACGGTGAGCACTGCCATCAGCAGCCCCGCCAGCACCCCGGCGACGATCGCGATCAGCAGCCCCCACCACGCCGAGCCGAAGAGTTCCGCGCCGAGGAAGCCGGTGAAGGCGCCGACGTACATGGTGCCCTCGATGCCGAGGTTCAGGATGCCCGCGCGCTCGGTGATCACCTCGCCGAGCGCCGCCAGCACCAGTGGGGTGGCGGTGGTGAGCATCGCGGTAAGCAGGGCCAGGTAGGCGATCGTCATACCGTCTCCTCCTCACCCGGGGTACCGACAGTCGCGTCGGGTGTCGAGAGTTGCTGTTCCAGCGGGGTTTTCGAGGATGACGGCGCTCCCGGCGAAGCGATGTCGGCGGCGGAAGCCGGCGGGCTCACCGCGCGCGAAACACTGTCCGGCGCAGCCGTACTCGCCGTCATAGAAGGGAGAGCGCTTGCCGGATCATGACTCTGGGCGGCCGACACGGAGCCGGGCGGACCCGGGGGCCCCGCCGCACCACCCCCGCCGGGCGCGTCGGCTGCGGCTAGCGCCCCGGACCGGTCGCGGCGCCAGGAGACCTTGTAGCGGCGCAGCACCAGCATGCTGATCACCGCGAGCATCAGCAGCGACGAGACGATCTCACCCATCTGCGGCGGGAGTTGCAGCACCAGGGACGCGTTCTGCGCGCCGACGGTGATGTCGCCGAGCAGCAGCGCGACCAGCACCACGCCGCCGGCAGTGAGCGCGCCGAGGGTGGCGACCACGATGCCGGTGTATCCGTAACTGGACGAGACCTCTTGGGAGAGCTTGTGTCCCACGCCGAGCACCTGGTCCGCGCCGCCGAGGCCCGCGATCGCGCCGGAGATCAGCGCGGAGCGCAGCAGGGTCTTCCGTACCGAGATGCCGGAGAAGCGGGCCGCGTCCGGCGAGAGCCCGACCGCGCGTGCCCGCAGGCCGGTCGCGGTGCGGGACATCACCAGCCAGATCGCAATCGCGAGCACCGCGGCGATCACCACGCCGAGGTGCACGCGACTGCCCGGGATGGCGAGCGGCATCCGGTAACCGGCGCCCAGGTTGTTGGAGACGGGGAACCCGCTGGTCGAATTGCGCCACGGCCCGTTCAGCAGACCCTGCACCAGGAGCAGGGCGACGGGATTCAGCAGCAGCGTGGTGACGACCTCGTCGATGCGGTACCGGGTGCGCAGCAGCGCGGGCACCAGCGACCACAGCACTCCGGCGAGGGCGCCGGCCACCAGTGCGAGCGGAATCGCCAGTGGCCCAGGCAGATTCGGCAGGTACAGCCCGGGCGCGGTCGCCCCGATGGCGCCAGCGAGGAACTGCCCCTCGGCGCCGATGTTCCAGTAGCCGCTGCGGAACGCGACCGCGACCGCGAGGCCGGTGAACAGGATCGGGATCGCGGCGAGGACGACCTCGGTGAGGGAGGTGGTCTGCGTGAGCGGGGTGACTATGTACCGCTGGTAGGCGGCCTGCGGATTCGCGCCCGCCCCCCGGATCGGTCCGGCCGTCAGCAGATAGACGATCACCACGGCGACAAGTACGAGAACCGGTGCGAGCCAACGCGGTTCGCGACCGCGTAACACCAGGCGCATGCTCATGCCGCCGCCCCGCTCTGCGCGCTCTGCCCGGCCATCATCAGCCCGAGCCGCTCGATGTCCGCCCCCGCCGCCGGCAGCTCGCCGACCAGCGCACCCTCGTAGATCACCACGATCCGGTCGGCCAGCGCGAGCAGCTCCTCCAGGTCCTCGGAGACGAGCAGCACCGCGGCGCCGGCCGCGCGCCGCGCGAGCAGCTGCCGGTGCACGAACTCGGTCGCACCGATGTCCAGCCCGCGGGTGGGCTGGGACACCACCAGCGCGACCGGATCGCGTGCGAGAGTCCTTGCCAGCAGCACCTTCTGCATGTTTCCGCCGGAGAGGGTGGAGATCGGGTCGTCCGGCTTCGCCTTGATGGAGAACTCCTCGATGAGGCGCTCGGCATGCGCGCGGATCGCCGTGCGGTCGAGGAACGGCCCGCGCCGGAAGCGGGGTAGGTCTTCCATGACGAGGTTCTGCGCCACGGTCAGCTTGCCGACCACGCAGGCGTGCCGGTCCTCGGTGATGCGTCCCAGCCCGGCCGCGATCACCTTCTCCGGGTCCGCACCGGTGACGTCGATGCCGTTCACCGTCACGGTGCCGGCCGTGGGCTTCGCGAGGCCGCACAGCACCTGCACCAGTTCGGTCTGCCCATTGCCGGAAACGCCTGCCACACCGACGATCTCGCCCGGCGCCACGGACAGGGTGACGCCGGCCAGCGCCTCCTTGCCGCGCCCGGCCAGCCGCAGTCCGCGCACCGAGAGCACGTCCTTGGGCGGCGCCGACGGCGGCGCGGCGTCGGCGAGTTCCGTCCCACCAGCCGCGTCCCGGTCGTCGCGTCGCACCCCGACGGTGGGCCGGCCGACCATCATCTCCGCGAGCCGCGCCGGCGTGGCGCCGGCGGTCGGGACGGTGTCGATGATGCGGCCGCGCCTGAGAACCGAGACACGGTCGGAGATCTCGGACACCTCGCCGAGCTTGTGCGAGATGAACAGGACCCCGATGCCCTGAGCGGTGAGCAGCCGGATCGACGCGAATAGGGCTGCCACGTCCTGCGGGACGAGCACGGCCGTCGGCTCGTCGAGGATCAGCACCCGGCAGTCCCGGGACAGCGCCTTCAGAATCTCCACCCGCTGCTGCTCGCCGACGGAGAGCTTCTCCACCACCGCATCCGGGTCGACGTGCACGCCGATGCGCTCGGCCGCGGCGGCGACCATGCGCCGCCCGGCGCGACGATCGAGCCGGCCCGCCCCGGCGCGCGAGAGCAGCAGGTTGTCGGTGACCGTCATCCGACCGACCAGCGAGAAGTGCTGCGTCACCATGCCGATGCCGGCGCCGATCGCATCGCCTGGCGACGCGATAGTCCTTGCTGCGCCGGCGATCTCGATCACACCGCCGTCCGGCCGGGTGAGCCCGTAAAGGATCCGCATGAGCGTCGTCTTGCCGGCGCCGTTCTCGCCCAGCAGGGCGTGCACCTCCCCCGGGAGCAGGGTGAGGTCGACGCCGTCGTTGACGAGCAGGTCGCCGAAGGACTTGCGGATGCCGCGCAACTGCACCAGCGGCACGGCCCGCGCTTCCGGGGATCCGGACCGGCCGGCACCGGAGGCGCGAGCAGCGTCATACCCGATCAACGAGCCGGGGAACCCTGCGGAACCGACGGACGAGGCCGGTGGAAGGCCGCCCGGGGCGGGCATGTCGCCGCGCCCCGGGCGGTCCGACTGCGACTGGTTCACTGGCCGACCGTGGTCGATCCGGCCGGCGCCTTCTCGTCGATCGGCGTGGTGAAAGTGCCGTCCATGATGGCCTTCTGCTTCGCCGTGACCTTGTCGATCAACGCCTGCGGGATGCCGCCGGGGATGTCGGTGTTGATCGGGGCGAGCGAGGAGCCGCCGTTCTTCATGTAGGAGTACTGGCCGAGGTTCTGCGAGTGCAGCGTGCCCGCCTTGAACTCCTTTAGCACCTCTTCGACGGTCGGGCGCATGTTCCAGACCAGTGATGTCATCACGTTTTTCGGCGCCTGGCTCTTCTGATCGACCATCATGCCGATCACCGGCAGGTTCTTCTCCTTGGCCGCCTCGATCACGCCGTCGCGTTCGGCAAACAGCACGTCGGCGCCCTGCGCGACCTGGGCGAGAGCGGCCTGCTTGGCGGTGGTCGGGTCGAAGAAGGAGTTGATGAAGGTGACCTTGACGGTGGCCTTGCTGTTCGTCTCGGCGACGCCCTTGATGAACGCGTTGACGATGCGGTCGACCTCCGGAATCGGCATGGCCGCGACCACGCCAATCGTGTTCGACTTGGTGACGCCGCCGGCGAGCATGCCGGCCAGGTAGGCCGGGTCCTGCAGCCAGTTGTCGAAGGTGGAGAAGTTCGGGTCCACGGGATCGTTCCCGGAGCCGAACGCGAACTGCACCTTGGGATAGTCCTTGGCGACCGCACGGATGGCGTCCTCCGAGGAGAACGCGTCACCGAAGACGATGGCCGGCTTCTCGTTCGTGAGCAGGTCGGTGAGGGTGCGCGTCATCTTGTCGTCGGAGTCGTTGTTGTCCGTGTGCTTGTAGACGATCTCGCCGGCGTCGGCCGCGGCCTGCAGGGCCTGGTGCACGGCACCGTCCCACGGCTCCTCGAGGGGCGTCGCGAAAACGCCGTAGACGAGCGGCTTGTCGGTCGAGGCGCCGGTGGACGGCCCGCCGGAAGAAGATTCGCCGGAGGCGCTTCCGCCAGAAGAGCTGCTGCCGGAATCGGAACTGCTCGAGGAGGTCGTCGTCGACCCGGTGGTGCCGCCGCACGCGGCGAGGACGAGCGCCGCCGCGGCCGCGACGGAGGTGACGACGAGACCCCGCGTGAACCGGGGGCGCCGGCGGGTATGACGGGATTCGGGCAAGAGTCCTGCGCGCATGAGTCGACCCTTCTCGGACGGTGACCGTCCGGTTGTCGTTCCCGCACCCGGTGGGCGGGGCTGTGGATGAGGTGCCGATGGGGCTGTGCTGCCGATGGGACTGAGCTGCTGCCCGCTATGTAACCGCGATCACAGCGCGCGCGGTAGGGACAGATCGTCTACTCTGTCGAAGATCGAAGTTGTCATTCCGTTCGCAGAGGATTCTGGTGGACGACGCTACTGAGGCGGTCATGGACCGGCCGGGCGCGGCCTTCGGCGGTGCGGGCGGACCTACGGCCACTGCGGGCACACGGTCGGCCGCCGTGGTGGAGCCGTTCGAGAACGACTCCACCGCAATGGATCTGGCCGACGGAAGCGCCGACCGCAGGCTCACCGTCGCGGACCTGCTGCGGCTCCCGGTGTTCGCCCGCGGCAGGCCGGAGGTGCTCTCCGGCCGGGATCTCGATCGGCGTGACGTGCGCTGGGTGCACACCAGCGAGATCTACGAGATCTCGCCGCTGCTCAAGGGCGGGGAGGTGCTGCTGACCACCGGCCTGGGCCTGGTCGGGGCGAGCCAGGCCGACCTGCGCGGCTACGCCGTGGCCCTCGCCCAGCGGTCCATCGCCGCGCTGGTGCTCGAGTTGGGGCGCACCTTCGTCACCGCACCCGAGCCGCTGGTCGCCGGCGCCCAAGAGTCCGGCCTGCCGCTGGTGACCATGCGCGGCATCGTGCCGTTCGTCGAGATCACCGAGTCGGTGCACGCCCTGCTGATCTCCGGCGAGGTGGCCCGGCTGCGGTTGGCGCAGCGCATCGACGCCGTCGCCACCGGGGCCGTGCTGTCCGGCGCGGGGCTCACCGCGATCCTCGCCGAACTGGCGACGCTGGCCGACGCGCCGGTCCGGCTCTACGCCGACGACGGGCATCTGGTGGCCGCCTCCGATGCACGCGGCGGGCCGCGCCTCAGCCCCACCAGGGCGCTGGCCGAGGAGGATCCAGCCTTCCCGCGGGCCGCGGTGGACCTGCTGGCCCGGGCCTGGGGCCACGTCGTGGTCTGCGGTGCGCCCACCGCGGCACGCACGTTGATCGCGGACCGCGGGGCGGTGGCCATCGCGCTGGAGTTGGGTCGCGCGGGCGGCGGCAGCGCCGGCCCGACCCGGCGCCGCGCCGGCGCACTGCTGCTGCGCGACCTGTTCGGCCGGCAGTACTCCTCGATCGACGAGATCGTCGGCCGCGCAGCCGCTCTCGGCGTGGTGATCCGGCCGGGCGGGCGGGCGGCGGGCATCTGCGTGGCGGTGGACAGTGCGGGATCCAAGCGGGCCGGTTCCGGCGGGGCCCGCGCCGGGCGGTCAACCCCCGAACGGGCACCGGTCCCTGCGCCCGCGGCACGGCGCGGCGGTTCCCCGTCGGCGGGCGGGCCGGGCAGCTCCGCCCCGGTCAGCCCGGGAGCCGCCGTGTCGGACGCGGCCGCCGCCGTCCTCGGCCCGTCGCTGGTCGCCGAGCTCGGCGGCAGCTACCTGATCGCCGCATCCATTGACGATGACGATGTTCGCGGCCTGCTCGGCCGACTGGCCGATGCGATCGACGCCGAACTCCCCTCGGGCCGTGCCATGGCGGTGACCTGCGGTCCGCTGGTGGGCGACTTCGGCTCGATCCCGCGGTCGCTGCGCGTCGCCCGCGAGGCCAGCGTGCTGGCCCGGCGGCTGCACAGCGACATGCGGACCCTGCTGTGCACGGACGTGGGCGTGCACCGACTGCTCAGCCGGTTCGCCACCGACCCGGAGCTGGCCGCCTTCGTCGACGAACAACTCGGGCCGCTGCTGGACTACGACGCTGCCCGCGGTCGGGAACTGGTGCGCACCCTGGACACCCTGCTGGCCTGCGGGCTGTCCAAGGCGGAAACCGCCCGAGTGCTGCACATCCGGCGGCAGACGCTGTACCAACGGCTGGAGACGATCTCCGGCCTGCTGGGCGGCCTCGACCTCGACTCCCGGGAGCGGCGCACCTCGATCGACCTCGCGCTGGTGGGCTGGCGGCTGCGCACGGCAGGGGTGGCGCCGGCCGCGAACTCGCCCGCGAGCAGCACCCAGCCCGGCTGAAGTCCGCCCCAGCGGACAGGGCTCGGCCCGGAACATCGTCATACTCGTCATATTCGATGACGACTCCGAACACGATCGGGCCAAGGGCTCACGACGCGGGCAGCACCCAGCCCGGCTGAAGTCCGCCTCGGCGGAGAGGGCTCGGCCCGGAACATCGTCATAGTCGTCATATTCGATGACGAGACCGGACACGATCGGGCCAGGGCACACGGCGGGGACAGCACCGAGACACCCGCTCACTCTGCATCGGAACGGGGTGCGGTCAGCCCGCCGCGGGCGTGACCAGGCCGGCCTCGTAGGCGGCGATCACCGCTTGCGCGCGGTCCCGTGCGCCGAGCTTGGCGAAGATCCGTCCGATGTGGGTCTTGATGGTCGTCTCGCCGACGACGAGGGTCGCCGCGATCTGCGCGTTGGACAGGCCGCGCGCGATCATCGTGAGCACCTCGCGCTCGCGCGGCGTCAGGGTGTCGGGTAGGTGGCCCTGGGCGGGGAGCGCGGGCCGGGCAGCGACGAACGCGCCGATCAGCCGCCGGGTGACGGTGGGCGCGAGCAGCGCGTCGCCGTGGTGCACGGTATGGATCGCGTCGACGAGGGCGCTCGCCTTGACGTCTTTGAGCAGGAACCCGCTGGCGCCGGCGGCGAGGGCGGCATAGACGTGCTCGTCGAGGTCGAAGGTGGTGAGGATCAGCACCTTCGGGCCATTCGACCCGGGCGCGGTGAGTTCGCGGGTTGCGGCGATGCCGTCGAGCACCGGCATCCGCACGTCCATGAGCACCACGTCCGGGCGGGTGCGCCGCGATTGCCGGATGGCGTCCTGCCCGTCCACCGCCTCGCCCACCACGTGCAGATCCGGCTCGGCGTCGAGGATGAGCTTCAGCCCGGTGCGGACGAGCGCTTGGTCGTCGGCGATGAGGACGGTGATCATCGGACGGTCTCGGGGGTCGCGGCCTGCTCCTCTGCCCGATCCTCGACAGGCTCTGCGGCTCGCTCCTCGGCGGGCTCGGCGGCGAGATCTACGGCGTGGTATTCGGTGAGATCGACGGTCGGTTCTTCGGTGGGCTCGAGGGGGATTGTCGCGTGCACCCGGAACCCGTCGTCCGTCCGCGCGGCCTCCAGCAATTCGCCGCCGACGAGCGCCAGCCGTTCGCGCATGCCGATCAGCCCGCGGCCGGCCCCGTGGTGTTCCGGCGGAGTCGAGCCGGTCGTTCGGTGGTCTTCGACGAGGATGTCGAGCCGGCCCGCATCGCGGCGCAGCGCCACCCGCGCGGCCTGGGCGTGCTGCAAGGTGTTCGTCAGCGCCTGCTGCACGATCCGGTAGGCGGTGAGGTCCGCCGTCGGGGGCAACGTGGGCAGCGCGTTCGGCGCGTCATAGGCGACATCCAGGCCGGCCGCGCGGAACGTCGCGATCAGGTCGGGCAGCCGGGTGAGGGACGCGAGCGGTTCGAGGGCCGACTCACTGCCGTCGGTGAGCAGAGTGAGCAGCCGGCGTAGCTCCACCAGCGCGGAGCGGGCACTGGTCTCGATCGTTTCGAGAACCTCTGCAGCGAGCGCGGTGTCGCGCGGCAGCGCACGCTCGCCGGCTTGCGCTTGGATGACGATCACCGCGACGGCGTGGGCCACGATGTCGTGCAGCTCGCGGGCGATCTCGGCCCGCTCGGCGGCGGTCGCGGCCGCCACCTGCTCGGCGTGCAGCCGTTCGGCGACCCGCGCGGCCGACTCCAACGCGCCGATCCGCTGCTGGCGGGTGCGCACCGCCCAGCCCAACAGCCAGGCGATCACCAGCATGCCGAGCGACCACACTGCGTCACTGAAGCCGTGCACATGCGGGTCGCGCAGCTCGTGAATGGTGCCGGCGACCAGGGCCGCGGCGGCCTGCGCGGTGGGCCAGCGCGCGTACGCGGTCGCGGTGAACGCGGTGACGACGAACAGCACGAACTCGGTGGTGGCCTCGCCGCCGCCGAGCACCGCGCAGCTGACCGCGAGCAGCGCGAATACGAAGCCGCACACGGCATCTGGCCAGCGACGCCGCCAGGCGAGCGGGACGGTGAGCGCGACGATCAGCACGGTGTAGAACGCCCGTGAGCCGCCGGGCCACACGGCTGCGCCGTCGTAGGTGGACCCGGACCACAGCTCGTACTGGCCCATGGCGCACATGGCGAGAGCCAGCGCGACGTCGCGCCACCGGTTCCATTCCGCGAGCACCCTGCCGGGCATGCGCTGACGCTACGCCGCGGGCGCGCCGGCCGCGTCCTACTCAGGTCGGAAGTTCCTTGCTCCTCCGCCCGTGGTTCGAGCCCGGAAATCGTCCCGCCGGTCGATGACGAAACGCTTTACGGCTCCCTACGGTGTGGCGTGTTTCCAGTCCTTGGGAACCAAAGGAAGGAGTGGTTGATCATGTCGCACAGCGTGACACGACACGACGGCGCGGCCTGGCTCGCCGCCGTCGGCTACCTCGCCGAGGGCGGGATCGTGCTGGCGGAACAGGCCGGGTTCGCCGGGACGACCGACAACCGTCTGCTGAACCTGTCCTACGCGGTCGCCGTGCTCGCCGCCGCGGTGGCGCTGCCGGCCGTGACGTCCCACATCGGGCTGCGGCGGAAGGGCGCCGGCTGGCTCGGCATCATCGGGTCGTGGCTGGCTCAGGCGGGGCTGGTCGCGATGGGCGTGGAGTCCGGCGTCGCCGTGGTGCACGAGGTGACGGCGCTCGGCATGTTGTTCGTCATCGGCATCGTGCTCAGCGTGGCGGGGCTGCTGGTACTGGCGATCGGGGGTGCCATCGCCGGGGCGCCGCGGTGGCTCGCCGTGCTGCCGCTGCTGGCCGTTCTCGCCGCCGCCGCGGGCGGGGACTTCGGGGCGAGCATCGTCTCGGGCGCGCTCTGGGTGGGGGTCGCCTGGCTGATCCGGTCCCGGACCGCGACGGCCACAGCGCCGTTGCTCGACGCCGCAGGCACCTCGTGACCGTTGAGACCTGTTGAGAGCGGCCGGGATTCACGAGACCGAGTGCGGGCCGCCGGTGGCTTTACCGTCGGCGGCCCGCTCCGGTTCGTGCGCGCGGGGTCTGGTGCGTCATGAGGTCTGGCGGGCCGTGTCGGCCTCCCCGGTGGTGCTCGCCGGCGCGCCGGTCAGTCCAGGCCGAAGGACACGACGCGGTCCGGGTGGATCCGGATCAACGCGCCTGGCCCGCCGATCGCCTCGGCGCGGCCGCGCACCTCGATCGCACGCGGACGCCACGGATCCACACTGGCCAGATCGTCGACCACGATCGCTGCCCTACCGGTGCGCCGCACGTCGCGGAACTTCTTGCTCTGCTCCAACTCCCGCCCGGTCACATCGATCGAGTCCAGTTCGACGTTGTGGCGCCACATACCGACCGGAACCACGTGCGGGATCCCGTCGGCGCCGACCGTGGCGATCCGGCCCAACCTGCCGCCCTCGTGCAGGTAGGCCAGCTGCACCTGGCTGAACACGCTACCCATCGCCGCACCACCCTTCCATATACATGACACCATCATCTAATATCCATGATGGTAGCATCCAGACCGATGATGGCGTCATACAGATTCACACCGGCCCAGATGATCGATCCCCAGGACCCCGACGGTCCACCCACGGTTCCGCAGGCGCTGGGCCGGCTACGAGTGGCACTGAACGACGCATACCTGCGCGCCAGCCGCCACCACCAGCTGACCCCACAGCAAGCCGAACTGCTGTGCGCCGCCCTGCGACCCGCGCCGGTCGGATCACTGGCCCGAACGCTGCGCTGCGACCAGTCCAACGTGACCAGGCTCGTCGATCGCGCCGCCCAACGCGGCCTGATCTGTCGCCGCGGGGATCAACCAGACGGCCGCGTCACCCTCATCGAACTGACCCCACACGGCCGCAAAACTGCAGAAGCCTTCATCACCACCCTGCAGACCCAACTCAACACGCTCCTCGCCGACTGGCCCGAGGAACACCGGCAAACCACGGCCGCCACGCTCGACGAGATCGCTGAAGCGCTCGACCATGGGCGCAACCACCCCGACCACACGCCGTAGCGGACGATCGCGCCCACGGATGTCTCGTTGCCGACCGTTCAGGGAGACGCGCTGATCCGAGGCGGCGTCTTACAGGTCGTCCCAGAGGTTGTGCTCGGTGTAGAGGCGCTCGACCTCCTCGAGTTCGACATCGGCGTCGTCTGCTGTGGCCGCTGCCGGGCCTGCGACCCACCACTCGGCGCCGGGCAGACCGGCGGACACGTAAGCCCGAGTCCCCGGTGGTGATGCGACGTAGGCGGGTCGTCGCTCGGCCAGCACTTCGCCGTGAGCCGGTTCCCATAGTTGGACATGGCTGTCCCGCTGGCCAAGCACCACTGCGTCGTACCACCGCCAGACAACCACATCGGCTCCGCCTGGCGTGGCGGCGACCGCCACCAGGTGTCCCGGTGAGACACGCTCGGTGCGGGGCGACGGGAATTGGGCCGCGTATCGAACCACGACCAGGTCGCCGCCGGTCGCGATCTCACAGGTTTCTTCGCGGACGCGCACCACGATCCCGCGGCGCAGCCGACTGGCAGGGTTGGTTCCGCTCGTCGAGTCACTCATTCAGGCCACCTTCTTCAGGATGTGACACCTCCGGCTCAGCCCCTCCGGGGAGGTGCGCAAACGGTCATCGACAAGGGGTGTCACACCTACGGCCTCGGGGAACTCTCGTCTTCGGATCGTGTCGACGGCGGGCCTACGTGGGCTGGCTTCCGGACCGTGATCTGCTTCGATGCGGCGGCGTGCAGTGTCTTGCTCGCATCCGTGCCGCAGGTTTCGGTGGCCGAGGCGGTGATCAGGAAGCGGTAGTTTCCCGGCGCGACGTGCAGCGGCAGGGTGAAATCAACCGGGATTGTGGTGGATTGGCTGAAGTCGCCCAGGGTCGCTGTCGCTGTGCGTGTGGAGTCATCGATCGACGACCACAGCTGCCAGGTAACCGTGTTGCTGTCGGGGGCCAGGTTCGTCAGCGTGATGGTGAACGCTGTGGTGATGTCCAGTTCACCCGGTGGAACGGAGAGAAAGTCCGGCCCCTGGATCGACATGCCGGTCATGCTTTGGTCGCGGGGCTGGATAGTCGCATCGCCGGCGCCGACGATGCCAGCGCTATCGACGCCGTACGTCGTCCAACCCGCTACGAGCACGGGGAAATCAACGGCCAGTTTGAGTGCAGGCACGGCGTCGTTGTGGAAGGGGATGCTCGCGGGCAGATCGGCGGCGAGAAGGGTTGCGACGCTGCCGCCCTGCGCCGCCGCGTCGGCCGAGGTGGACAGGTCATGCCACCGGACCAGGAGGGCGGCCCCGATCGGCAGGATCACGGCCCCGATGATCCACTCAAGCAGGTCACCGACGCTCGTCGATACCTCGTGCGTCGCAACCGGGGTCGTGGTCGGCGGATCCGAGCCCGCCACGGGGGTGACCGTCAGGTGTTCGGTGATGGTCACGGTCGCCGGCACCAGCCCGTGCAGGCCGCTGCCGTGGATCGTCGTGATCAGCGTGCCCGGCGCGGCGACGGTCACGGATACGGAGTCGACGTGGTTGCTGCCGGCGACGGCGACTGCCGCATCGACGAGGGTCTGCAGCGCCGACAGATCGATCGAGATCGCGAACGGGAGATCGGTCAACCCGCTGCGGGGGGGCAAATGTTGCACCGGGACCCCGGCGAACCCGGCCTCGGCGGTGGCATCCGCGAGCCGCGGCAACGGAAACTGCGGCGGGGACGGCGGCAACAGCGCGATCCCGGACCGTTCCGCCCATAATCCGATGCGGACCACGGGCGCGCCGAACTCGGCGTGGCCCATCACCAGGTTCGGGCCGGCGAGAGTCAGGCCGGCGTCGGCAAGCACGGAGGAGACCGACACCAACCCCTGCTGGATCCGGCCCAGCAGCCCCACGATCGCCGGGTCGGTCGGATCGACCAGGAACGGCGGCTGGAACTCCAACCGGACGGCGGGCGCGTCGATCGCCAAGCTCGGCCCGACATACACAGTCACCGTCTTCGTCGCCTGTTCGCCGGAGTCGTTCGTGGCGACCACGGTGATCGCGTGCGCGCCCTCCGCTCCCGCCACCACCACCGAAGCGCTGAATTCCACCAGGGTCTGGTTGGGCTCGTGGATTCGTTGCAGGGTGGCCCGAATCGGCGGTCCGCCGTCGACCTGGACCGTCACCGAGAGGATCATCACGGGCTCGGCGCCACCCCTGTCGCTCGCGTGCCCGGACACCGTCAACGGCTCCCCCGCACCGATAGAAGCACCATCAACAGGATGAGAGATGATCAACAAGGGCATCGAAACCAGTCCGTCCCAGACTCGAGCGGCGCTCCGCAGGCCACAACACCGGCTGACCGAATATCATCCCCCTGAAACCCGCCCCGGCGGAAGGAGCCCTCCCGACCACCGGGAGCAACCGCCCACCCAGCGAAAACCCATCCGTCGCCCACCCCCAGCCCCGAAAATCACGTCGCCGCGACGGGATCCGCTCGCCACACGACCTGGCGCCGCCAACTTCTTGACTCAAGAGCGTGGTCGGGCTCGATTGGCTGCGGGGGCGCGTCTACGCCTGGGGCAGCACTAGATCGAGGCGCGTGAGGCGGTCCGGGTCGACGAGTGAGTCGATGGCGATGATCTTGCCGTGGTGGACGGTGAAGGCCATGACCGAGTACACCTTGCCCCGCGGCGCGACTACGGCGCCGGGCGCGCCGTTCACGATCGCGGGGTGCACGAACGGCGAGAGCCTGGCGTAGGTGGCGGCCTGGGAGGCGACGGGCAGCGCGCCGCGGACGACCCCGGTCAGGTTCGCCCGCCGCACACCGCCGTCCGAGCGCAGCACTCGCGTCCCGATAGCCGATCCGTTTGCGGAAGCCTCGGAATGGTTGCCGAGCGCCCGCGGACCGGTGACTCTGCGTAGCGCGCAAGGAGGCGCCGTCGCTCGACGCCGCACACACCCCGTGATCGTTAAGAACTGTTGGGAGCGGCCGAGATTCACGAGACCGATCGCGGGCCGCCGGTGGTGAAGCCGCCGGTGGCCCGCTCCGGTTCGTGCATACAGGGTCTAACCCGCGGGTCTAGTGCGCCGTCGATGTCGGGCCGCTGCGAAGTGCCGCCCTCCGGCGGCTTCGTTGCATCGCCCACATGACCAACAGAAGCAGGAACACGACGGCCGCGGCCAGCGTGCCGATCCACGCGACGACGCTGATGTCGTGTGCGACGCCCGGAGTGTCGCGTCCGAAGAGGATCTGCTCAAGGGTGAGCAGCACGATCAGCGCGGCACTGATGATCATTCCGTAGCGGAGGTGTCGGGTCATCTCAGTTCTCCATGGTGAGTGTGATGGTGGCGGTGTCGTCGGATCCCGCCTTGGCCGCCAAGACGCCGCGTGCGCCGGTGTAGTGGCCGGTACCGCCGAGGATGGGGACGGTGTAGCTGTCCTGGCTGGCAATGCCGGCTATCGCGGTGATGTCGCCGTCGGCCAGGTGCAGGGTGATGCTCTGTTGCTCCTGCCCGGAATCGGCGGTGCCTGCGATGAGCTGGGTCACGAAGACGAAGCTGCCTGCGGTCGAATGATCGGTCTTTTCCAGGACGCCGTGCTCGAAGTACTCGTCCCCGACGGACGGCCCTTTCGGCGCGTTGTCCACGCCGTCGCCCCCCTTCGGTACGGCGACGAACGTGAGCTGTTTCGTCGATGTCTGCGCGGCGGCGTGATCGGTGTGGAAGGCGCTGCAACCGGTCGTGACCGCGAGGGAAACAGCGGCGAGGACAGCAAGTGCGCTGCGATACATGGAACCTCCTGGGGTGTGTACGGAACGGGCTGAGGGAAACGTAGGTTGGCGCGGCGTCCGCGTCATCGGCCCTGGGGCGCTGCCCTGTCGGCTGCCCGGCCGATTCCCCGGGATCGCGGGGTACTCCGCGGGGCCGACGCCCGTCGTCCCGGAAGCGGACGACAGGGAGCCACTCGTGGCGCTACCGTGCTCATCGTGGGTTCGGTCTCCCCGCGTCAGTTCCTGCGCCGATGGGCGCAGCGAGTCGATGTGGCCCTGGCGTTGACCCTCGGTGCGGTGGGGCAGGCGGCCCTCTGGACCGGGGCGATCGATGAGGGCCCCCTGTCGGTGACCGCTCCGAGCTACGCGGTGATCTCCGCGGCCGTCTTGCTGCGCAGGCGATGGCCGCTGGTGATGGCGGCAGTGGTCGCGGCGACCTGCGTCGCGCAGTCGGTCCTCGCACTGTCGCCGACATCGCTGTGGGCACTCGTCATGATCTTGATCGTGTCGTTCTCGGTCGGTGCGCATGCGCAGGGGAAGCACGCGCTGGTCGGCGGCCTGCTACTGCTGGGTGCGACCTACGCCGGCCAGTGGCTCGAGCCGGGCGCCCTGCTCGGTGACCGGCTCTTCACGGCACCCGTGCTGTGTGGTGGCCCGTGGTTCGCCGGCTGGTTGGTACGCCGGCACTCCTCCCAAGCGCGGGCGCTCGACGAGCTCAACGTCGAACTGCAGCACCGCCGCGCCGAGGATGTGCAGGTCGCGAGGCGCATAGAGCGGGCGCGGATCGCCCGCGAACTGCATGACGTCGTCGCGCATAGCATCAGCGTGATGGTGGTGCAGGCCGGCGCTGCCGGTCGGGTGATCGATCAGGATCCGCAGCGCGCCAAGGAGCCGTTGGAACAGATCCGGATCACCGGCAAGGCCGCTCTCGTCGAAATGCGCCGACTGCTCGGGGTTCTGCGCACGGACGACGCCGGGCTGGCGCTCACTCCGCAGCCCGGCGTGGCCGACCTGAGCAGTTTGGTCGCCCAGATCCAGGCCTCCGGACTGGCGACAACGCTGGAGATCAACGGCGACGGAGCGGCCCTCCCGGCAGGCTACGACCTCGCGACGTACCGCATCGTCCAGGAGGCGCTCACCAACGCGCTCAAACACGCCGGCCCGGCCAGCGCCATCGTGCGCATCGACATCACCCACGACCATGTCACCATCGACGTCTCCGATGACGGCGTCGGCAGGCGGGCGGTGAACGGGTCCGCGGGACACGGTCTCATCGGAATACGGGAACGCGTCTCGCTCTACGGTGGCACGGTGGAGGCGGGGCCCTATCCGGCGGGTGGATGGCGCGTCGCCGCGACATTGCCGTTCGAAGCCGGTGCGGTCCGATGATCCGGGTGCTGGTGGCCGACGACCAGGCTCTGGTGCGCGCCGGTTTCCGGATGATTCTCGAGCATGAGGACGATGTCGAAGTCTGCGGTGAGGCGGCAGACGGCGCAGCGGCGGTCCAGCTCGCGAAGCAGAGCCGCCCCGACGTGGTGCTCATGGACATTCGCATGCCCGGCGTCGACGGCGTCCAAGCCACTCGGCGCATCTCGGAAGACCCTACCTTCGCGGCGCGGGTCCTCATCCTGACCACGTTCGACCTGGACGAGTACGTGTATTCGGCGCTGCGCGCCGGCGCCAGCGGCTTCCTCCTCAAGGACGTCGACCCACCAGAACTCGTCGCCGCCGTCCGGGCAGTCGCCCGAGGCGATGCCCTGCTGGCACCGACCGTCACGCGCAGGCTCATCGAGCAGTACACCCGCAGACCGCCGCCGACCGGCACCACGCCGGAGAGCCTCGCGCGCCTGACGGATCGCGAAGTCGAGATCCTGCGCCACGTCGCCCGCGGCTCGACGAACGCGGAGATAGCCGCCCGCCTGTATCTCAGCCCGGCGACCGTGAAGACCCACGTCGCGCGGATCCTCGGGAAACTGGATCTGCGAGACCGAGTGCAGGCCGTCGTGCTCGCCTACGAGAGCGGCCTGATCGAACCGGGAGACGCCGACGCCCGCCGATGACGACGCAGCGCAGCATGGATCGCGGTGGTGCCGGCGAGGCTACGAATACCGGTGGTGCGCCGTCACGGCTCCTGTTCGCCGGGACGGACGAAACCGGTCTCGTAGCTGAGCACGACAACCTGGACACGGTCGCGGACGCCGAGCTTGGTCAACACCGCCGTCACATGCGTTTTGACCGTGGCCTCGGAAACGAAGATGCGGGCCGCGATCTCGGCGTTGGACAGCCCGTACGCGATCAGGCGGGCGACATCGAGCTCTCGTGGCGACAGCGCAGCGAACGCATCCGGCAACCCGCCGCCGGGATGCGGGCGGCGGGCGAAGTCGGCGAGCAGCCGCTTGGTGATCGCCGGGTCGAGCATCGCGTCGCCGGCAGCAATGGTGCGCACCGCCTCGATGAGCTGGCCGGGGCTGACGGTCTTGAGCAGGAAGCCGCTGGCCCCGGCCCGCACCGCATCGTAGACGTGACTGTCGCCGTCGAAGGTGGTCAGCACGAGCACGCGGGTGCGCACGCCCGGGTCGGCGAAGATCTGACGGGCGGCAGCGATGCCATCGAGCCCGGGCATGCGGACGTCCATCAGCACCACGTCGGGCTGGTGCGCGCGGGTCAGTTCCACGGCGGCGCGCCCGTCCTCGGCCTCGGCAACAACCTGAAGATCGTCTTGGCTGTCCAGGATCATGCGCAGGCCGGAACGGACCAGCGCCTGGTCGTCGGCGATCAGCAGCCGGATCGGGGTCTCCATCAGCCGATCATCGACCCGATGACGAATCCAGCGGAAGTCGCGCGTCGACGAGGAAACCGCCGTCCGCCTCGCGCTGCGCGGCGAGGGTGCCGCCGTAGACGCGCACCCGCTCGCTCATGCCGAAAAGCCCGTGCCCGGCCCCGGTGTCGGCTTCCGGGGCCGGGCTGCCCGGGGAGTTACGGATGCGCAGGTGCAGGGCGTCGGGTTCGTAGGCCAGCGTCATCTCCGTCGGGGCACCGGACGCATGCTTCAGGCAGTTCGTCAGCGCCTCCTGCGCGATCCGGTACACGCACAGCTGCAACCCACCGGGCAGCGGCACGGGCACGACGGTGGTCGTGAGCGTCACCGGCATACCGGCGCCGCGCAGTTGCTCGACCAGGGCGGGAAGCCGATCCAGACCGGGCTGCGGTTCACCGGCGTCGGCGGCATCGCCCGTGCGCAGCAGCCCGAGCAGCCGCCGCATCTCGGCCAGCGCCTCCTGCCCGGTCCGGCGGACCGTGCTCAGCGGCTCCTGGGCCGCGGCGGGGTCGGATTTGAGCATCTGCTCAGCCGCAGCCGCCTGCACCACCATCACCCCCATGCCGTGCGCGACGACGTCGTGCAGTTCCCGCGCAATGCGGGAGCGCTCCTCGGCGGCCGCGGCCTCGCGTTGCGCCTGCGCCTCGGCTGCGGCACGTTGCCGGTCCATCGCGCGACGACGCATCGTCCGGCCCACCAGCCAGGCTGCAGCAGACAGGATCCCAGCAAACGCGAGGTTGTCGAGCCGATCGCTCATCGCCTGGTCCGGCAGGCGCACGATGTGCAGCGCCAGCGCCGCCGCGCTGACGACGCTGATCGCCACCAGTCGCCATCCGGCGACCCAGCGCCCGATGGTGTAGATCTCCACCAGGCCGGCGAACAGCCCGCTGGTGGTGTTGGTGGGTGTGGTAGCCAGCGCTTCGACGGCTAGCGCCACCGCGCAGACACCCGCGACCGTGGTCGGGTAGGGCCGGCGCAGGGCGATCGGTGCGGTCTGCGCGAAGAGCAGCATGCCGTGAACCAGCCCGTGCCAGCCGGACGTGTGGGCGAAGTGCAACTCGACCTGGCCGCCGGCGGTCAGCGCCGCCGCAAGCGCGAGATCGGGCCAGACGCTCGTCCACGAAGCGGCGTCGGCGCGACGGGACCAGCCGTGCACGCTCCAAAGCGTAGGACGATCCGGCCCGGATGCTATCGGGCTCGGGAAGGAAATCGGTCATCCGAAGGTCGGAATCTCCGGTGCACGGAACCCGACCAGCGGCGGATCAGATCGATGCGTCCCGGCGGATGTGGACGACGTCACCTCGGACCTAGCGTCGCCGCCATGACCACAACACACCGCTTACCTCGCACCGCACGTCGCGTCCGGTTGGCCCTGGCGGGCACCGTGACCACGCTGGGCGCCCTCGCCCTCTTCGCGCCGCCGGCATCAGCGGAGCCGCCCGGCACCACGCAGATCCCCGCTGCCGGTGCGCCCGTCACCTGTGCCGGGGTCGGGACGCTCACCGGCAGCAGCGGCTACCTGGTGGAGTCCGAGTCGACCCACATCGACCGGCAGGGCCGGGCCCACGTGCAATTCACCATCGGCGCACGCGGTGTCGTCCTCACCGGGGACGACGGCGCCCGCTACCGCCTGGTCGGCGCCGGATTCGACGCCGTGCTCTACCAGACCGGTGACGTCACCGGCGACATCCGAAGCGAGGACGAGGCATTCGCCTTCGACGTCGTCGGGCCGCAGGGTCGTGTCGGTGTCGTGCGGTTCTGGTTGCGCACCGGACCCGACCAGATCCCGCACGTGCACGACTCCAGCACCTGCCAACTACCGAACATGTCCTAGAAGGAGACCGTCATGAAACGCACTCTCGTCATCGCCCTGATCGCCACCCCGGTGCTGCTGGCACTGTCCTACCCGTGGCGCAACGCCACCGGCGGCGCCGGCGCCATCGTGAGTACGGTCGGCTGGTTCGGGTTCCTCGTCGCACTGCTGATCGTCATCGTCATGGCCGTCGCCCTCGGCATCCGCCGGCTACGCACCCGCAAGACCGCCGCCGACTGACCGTCAGATTGCTGCCGCGCCCGCCGAAGCCGAGCCGGGGGCACGCCCCCGCCGGGCGCGCCCCGGCAAAGCCTCGGCCGGGCGGACAAGGCACCGGCACCGAACTACGTCATATCCGATGACGACCCGGACACGATCGGGCCACTACCAGAGAGCGGTCAGTAGAGCTCGACGTAGAAGTTCACGCCGAGCTCGTCATACAGTTCCCGGCCGCGGCGCGCCTCGCCGGCGAGGTCTTCGATGAGACGTTCCCGCGGGAACGGGATATCGCGGAAACGTGGCAGATCGGCTTCGGTCGGATCCTGGTCGGTCGCCTCCGCGGCCGCCGCTTCGACGCACTCGTACACATCGGTCACGGGCATGCCCTGGTGATCGACGGGGTACCGGTAGGCCATGTCGGGATCGGTCACATCCACGACGGAGATGCGCACAACGTCGGTATCGGGCCGCATCAGGAAGAACCCGCCCACGGGCGCGTCATCTACCGCGATGCGAACCAACGCAGGCTCACCGCGCCGGAGCCGGTCACTCGCCGAACCCATCTGCAATGTCCATCGGGCAAGGTCACCCATGCCGACTCGTGACGGCCACAGCGATTCGCCGCCGACGGTCAGATCCAGAGCGACCATCCCCAGATAGGGCGTCCAGTCGGCCTCGCCGCGGCGGTGCTGATCCAGATACTCGCTCAGGGGCACCGTGTCGCCGCCGGTACCTCGGTACAAGAGCAACCGGAGACGGTCGTCTGCCATCGATTCGCTCATGATCTACGTAATGTACCCGCGGAGCCGACCGATGCCCTCGGCCAGGAAGCCCTTGAGCTGATGATGCATCCATCCGCCCTTGGGGTAGAGCTGGCTCACCGCGACGCGGTAGGTCTGCGGACCGGTTTGGCTGAAATAGGAATACGCGATCACGTAATTGCCTGTCGTCTGCTGCGTGCCGCCGGCATTCCACGCCGCATTTTTGATCTGCGTGGAAAGTCCCGCGCCGGCGGCTGCCGCCGCCCTGCCCGCGATATCCGTCCCCGGAGCCCACATGGAACTCAAACCCCCGTACCGGTGACAGTTCCCGACGTCGAACCAGAACGCTTCGTACGAATGGCCGTCTTTGAAATGCGTGTGCTTGTTTTCGGGAAGTACGACTTCCGCGCGGTACGGACCGCCCTGAGGCGGTGGGACGTCGTAGAAACCGAGGACGTTGGCGGCGCCTCCGAGATCATTCGTGCCGCCGGCGGGCTGGACGTGTGTTCGGAATTTCTGTGCCTGGGCGAGTCGCTGCGCCCAGGTATACCCGCCCGCTTGCACGGCAGTCGTGATGTAGGCCTTGGCGTGTTTCGCCTCGTACTTGCCGGCCGCGTGGTAATCGGTGCACTCCTTGAGCAGGTCCCCCACATCGGTCTTCGTCATGGCGTTGTCGTAACCGGTGTCGATGGCGGCGGCGAGCTCGGTCCAGTCCGGCCACTTCTTGCTCACGTTCTCGATCTTGGTTTGGAAGTCTTCGGTTTCGGCGACGTCCTTCAGCGGCGCGGCCTTGAGCCCGTCGACGAGGAGTTTCACGTTGTCCTGGGTCCAGGCGTATTTCGCGCAACCCTTGACGAGTTTGGCGAGCATGGTGCAATCCGGCTGCTTCGCGTAAAAAGCCTCGAACAGCGCGGCCATCTTCTTGAAGTCGGTCCAGGCGGCTTTGACCTTCGCCTCCTTGATCTGCGGATGCAGGTCGGTGGCCTCGGTCGCGACGCCGACCAGAATCTCCTTGCGACAGCCATCGACAAGGTCGCGCGCCTGTACGAGCGTGGCTTCGATCGCAGCGAACGCTTTGACGAGCTTGGCGAGCATGGCGCAGTCCGGCTGCTTCGCGTAGAACGCTTCGAACAACTCGGCAACCTTCGTGACCTCGACCCAGGCGGCCTTGGCCTTCGCATCCTTGAGCTGCACCTGCAGATCCGTCGCGGGATCCGCGAATCCCAGCAGGATCTCCTTGCGGCAAGTCGCCACCAGCGTGCGGGATTCTTCGCCGGTGAACTCGCACGTCCGGCTCGCCTTGATGAACCTTTCGATCTCCGGCAGGGACCCGGCCTTGGCGTGGAACTCGGCCATGACCGTTCCGATATCGGCGAAACTCCACGCCTTGGCGCGCTCGGTGATTTCCTTGCCCAGCGTGGCGGAGGTGCCCAGATGGATCAGCACGTCCTTCGGCAATCTCCCGGCGAGGCCCAGAACCTGTGCGGCGCTCCACGTCTCGGTCTTGCACCGCCCTAACAGACCGGACTGCTCCGCGGTGCTGAGAACGTCGTTGGTCGCCGCGAGAACGGCATTGATGTGCGGGACCGTCCACGGCACGGGAGCCAGCTTCAACAGATCCTCGAACAACGGCACGTCGGCCTGTCGGTCGAAGAACAGGTCGAAGCGCGCCTTGTCGAACGGAGACGCGAACTTGCTGATATTGGTCGCCGCAAAAGAGATCTTCGCCGGGTTATCGGCATTGGCCTCGAGCCACGACACCATTTCCGGGCCGGCCACGGCGTGGCGGAGAGAAAGCAAGGACTGCGCCTTCGTCTGGTCGCCGCCGGACAGCGACCGCGCCCACAGCGTCTCCTCTGCCGCGCCCCGCGCCAACGGCCCCGGATTCAGCTGGCCCGCTTCCTCGGTGGCACGCTTGCCAGCGGTCGTCAACAGGGCCGTACCCGCCCGCGTCTGCGCGAGCTTCTGTTTCGCAGCGGGCATCTGATCCCGCATCTGATTCCGCCGGTACTCCTTGACCTCCTTCTTGCGCTTCTGCTCCTTTCGCCGCCGATTCTTCTTCTGATTCCGCTCGCGCTTCTTGCGCCGCTCCTCCGAATCCTCAGGCTCCCCTGACTCCTCCGCCGGCTGTTCGCCGGATTCGAGGGCCGGGCCGGAGTCGGATGTCTGTGTACCGTTGCCGTCCTTCGTCAACACGGCGAGGCCGCCGCCTTCTTCTCCTTCTTCGCCCGAAGACTCGACCTCGTCACCCGGAGCGCGGCGCAAGGCGGCGAACATGCGGCCGGCGCCGGCTCGGCGCGACTCTGAGCCATCGAGCCTGCCACCCAGCGGCGCTACCGCCGTGCTACGTCGCAATGCCGTGAGCACCCGATCGGCCGAGCGGTCCGCTGCCGCCTCGGCCGGATCGTCTGACCGCCCCACGGTGAGCCTGCCCCGGCTCGCAGCGTCGGTCCCGGCGCGCTGGGCGGCGACATGGCTGAGTTCATGGGCGATGGTCCGGCGGCCGGCGTCGGACGAGGGCTGGTAGGCGCCGGGGGCGAAATAGATGTCGTTGCCGTGGGTGAACGCCGCGGCCTGCACCGACCGGGCCATGGATCCGGCCTCGGCATCGGCGTGCACCCGGACATCGGAGGCGTCGATCTTCAGTTGGGCGGACATCGGCCCGGCAATCGAATCCGGCAGGGGGCTCCCACCGCCGCGGCGCCGGCGAAGTGCCCCCACCACGGCATCGTCCACCGCAGAACCGCCCACCGCGTCATCGCGTGCGCCGTCGCGGCGCCGCAGACTCCGGAGCCCCTGATCATCGGAACCCATCACCCCTGGAACCGGCATGAATCCAGGGGCCGGCAGGCCGCCTTCTGGTTCCGACACCCGCGCCACGGTAATCCGACCGGCACCATCGTCGGCGTCCGGTTTCCGTTCCTGCGCCATGGACTGTTCCGGCATTCCCCGACCTCGATGTCCATCCATCGCGCGACCATCACCCGGCCACCGGGCCACGCGCGACGTATCACGACGACGATACGCTGGGCGACTCGGCTTGTCGTGACGAAATGTCAGGATCGGCCGGAATCGGCCACCCAACCGGCGCCTCACTCTCCCGGCGTGTTGTCCACAGGCTGGGCATCGCAGCGGCGCGCGTTGTCGGAGCCCCCGGTTATGCTCGGACGACCGCGCATTGCGGCAGCGCTCGACGTGTGAACGCGCGGAAGACTAGCGAGCGGACGACAGAGAGGAGCGGCCGTGAGCACCGGACCATACGGCGACGCCGACGGCCCGTTCGGCGGCAGCACCGTCGGCGGAAGTGCGCCGGGCCAGAGCGAACCGCCCGCGTATCCGGGCGCACCGACCGGGCAGAGCGGCTACCCGGTCGCGTATCCAGCGGCGCCCGGGTACCAACCGGCGCAGCCCTATCCGCCGACCGTCGGCGGCCCCCAGCCCGGCTACGCCGGGGCGCCCGCCGGGTATCCGGCCGCGTATTCGGCGGGGGTCTACGCGCCAGGCGCGATGACGTACGGCGCATACCCGGCGCCGCGCAACGGGCTGGGCACCGCAGCGCTCGTGCTCGGGATCATCGGGGTCGTCCTGTGTTGGATCCCGTTCACCGGATGGGCGCTCAACATCCTGGCCGTGATCTTCGGGGCGATCGGGCGCAAACGCGCGATCAACGGCGAGGCGAACAACAAGTCGTCCGCGGTCGCCGGGCTCGTGCTCGGCGTGGTCGGGTTGGCCGTGTGGGTAGTGATCGTGATCTTCGCGTTCGCGGCCTTCAACCAGGCAAGCACCACCATCGGCTCCTACAACTCCTGACGCAACCGGGCCGCCGTGACCACACCGCACGCACCCCGCGGGCGGTGTGCATTGCGTCGCACCGCGCTCCGCGCCTGGCTCCGCCGCCGAGGGCCGTTCTCGGCCCCCGGGGCGCCTCCTCGCCGTAGGGGCGAGCCGCGGCCGGACAGGGGATCGGTGATGCCGCTCGTTCTCGGCATGGTCGTGTGCCTGTTGTTGCTCGGCGCGGGCGTCACCGCGGCCACGTCGGCGTTCCTCGCGCGCAGCAGACTGCAACACTCCTGCGACGGAGCGGCCGCGGCCGCCGCGGCCGCCACCCACCGGGCACTGCTGCTCGCCGGGGCTGCCACCGAGGACGTGGCACGGTCGGCCGCCCTCGACTACCTGCGCCCGCGCGACCCGGCGACCGCAGTCGACGGCGCCATCGCCGGACCCGGCGGCGGACCGGGCGACACGGTGGAACTGCGCTGCACGGGGACGTCGGCGATCACCTTCGGAGCCGTCTTCGGCGTCGCGGAGATGACGATGACCGTACGCGCAGTCGGCCGTTCCCTGCTGCCGGAATGACACGGCGGACGCGGCGAGCCCCGACGTGGCGCCGCCCTGCTCCCACCCGCGCTGATCAACTGAAAATCGACGTCCAGTTGTGACCAAGATCCACTTCACCTGCGGAAACGCGGGCTGTGCCCGCAACTGGACGTCACATTTCAGGTGATCGACGCACGTAGCTCGAGAACAGGGCGGGCAGTAAGGTTTCCGGGTATGGCAGCGCTCTCCGGACAATCCCCGCGACTCTCCACCCGCCTGGACCTGTTGGCGATCGACCGCACCCTGTCCGAGGACGATCTCGCGATCCGTGGCGCGACCAGGCAACTGATGGACGACGCCGTCCGCCCCTACGTCGCCGACTGGTACGAGGCCGGCGAGATCCCGGCCCGCGACCTCGCCCGCAAGTGCGGCGAGACCGGTTTGCTGGGAATGCATCTCGAGGGTTACGGCTGCGCCGGGACGTCGACAGTCGCGTACGGCCTGGCGTGCATCGAACTCGAGGCTGCCGACTCCGGCATCCGCTCGCTGGTGTCCGTGCAGGGCTCGCTCGCGATGTTCCCGATCTGGAAGTACGGCTCCGAGGAGCAGAAGCAGAAGTATCTGCCGGGCATGGCTGCGGGTGAGATCGTCGGCTGCTTCGGGCTTACCGAACCCGACGCCGGCTCCGACCCCGGCTCCATGCGCACCCGGGCGCGCCGCGACGGCGACAGCTTCGTGCTCGACGGCAGCAAGATGTGGATCACGAACGGCACCGTGGCCGACATCGCCGTGGTGTGGGCCAAACTCGCCTCCGATGACGCTGCCGATGGCACCGAGGGCGGCGCCAGTGGCCGCGGCGCCGGCGAACAGATCCGCGGCTTCATCGTCCCTACCAACACACCGGGTTTCACCGCGCGCGAGGTGAAACACAAGCTCTCCCTTCGCGCGTCGGCCACCGCGGAGCTCACCTTCGACTCGGTGCGGCTCGGGCCGGAGGCGATCCTGCCGGACGCGAGGGGCCTGAAGGCGCCGCTGTCGTGCCTCACCCAGGCGCGCACCGGCATCCTGTTCGGCGCCCTCGGCGCGGCCCGCGACTGCCTCGAGGTCGCGCTCGACTATGTCGGCACCAGAACGGTTTTCGGCTCGCCCCTGGGCAGCTACCAGCTCACCCAGGCAAAGCTGGCGGATATGACGACGTCCTACACCGCGGCGTATCTGATGGCGCTGCACATCGGGCGCACCGCGGACGAGGGCGCCGCGACGCCGACCATGGTGTCCATGGGCAAGCTCAACTCGACCCGCACCGCGATCGAGATCGCCCGCACCTGCCGCACTTTGCTCGGCGCCAACGGGATCTCCGGCGAGTACCCGGTGCTGCGGCACGCCAACAACCTGGAGAGCGTGCTCACCTACGAGGGCACCGCCGAGGTACACCAACTGGTGCTCGGCCGGGCGCTGACCGGATTGAACGCGTTCGGCTGAGACGGGACGGGGAGGAGTTCCGCGTCGAAGCGCGCCAGCCCGGCGAAGCCGACAATTGGATACCGTCGGCTGAGACGCCGGTTCACCCGGGCCGACGCTGTCCGGACCCGCCCCACGGGCCGCGCCTGCGCGGACCGCGAACAGCGTCATACTCGACGACTTCGCGCTACCCGGTGAGCAACATCACCGACACGCGTTCGCGCCCCGAACGAACCGATCGCCGGTCCGGGACGTCTTCACTTGAAGCCCGGTTCGCCGATGTATTGGGCGGTGAGCCGAGCAGAAAACGGACGCGCGGCGCTGTGCGTCGCGTTCCTGACCGCGGGGAGGTGCCAGGCAGGCTAGCCTGGTAAAAGGTCTCGTCCGATCGAGCGCAGACAGGCGGAGCGAAGGAAAGTGTCGTCAGCGACAGGGCCGGAATTCGGGCCCAACGACTGGTTCGTCGAGGAAAAATATCAACAGTTCCTGGCCGATCCGGCCAGCGTCGGCGCCACCTGGCGAAGTTACTTCGCGGAGCTCGCCAATGGGTCGGCACCTAACGACACCGTGGCCGGGCGCTCCGGCGGCACGGCAACCGCGGTGCGCACGGCGCCCCGGGTCGCGGCGCCTGCGATGAGCGCCCCGACGGCGCCGCCGGCGAGCGCGCCACCAACCGCCCCGCCTGCCCCGACCGCACCGAGCGCACCCCCGGCCGCGACGCCTGCGGCCCCCCCGACGGACACCCCGGCCCGGCCGACCGCCACGGTGACCCCCGCCGACGTCGCCGCCCAGGCCAAGCCGGCCGCCGCCGCGCTCGCCGAGCCGACCGACACCGCGAGCCCGCTGCGCGGACCCGCCGCCGCTGTCGTGCGGAACATGATCGCGTCGCTGGAGATCCCCACCGCGACATCGGTGCGCGCCGTTCCGGCGAAGCTGATCGCCGACAACCGCATCGTCATCAACAATTTCCTGCGCCGGCACCGCCGCGGCAAGATCTCCTTCACGCACCTCATCGGTTACGCGATGGTGCGCGCGCTCGCCGACTTCCCCGGCATGAACCGGCATTTCGCCGAGATCGACGGCAAGCCGCAGGTCGTCTCGCCGGCCCACATCAACCTGGGCCTGGCCATCGATCTGCCCGGCAAGGGCGGCAACCGGTCGCTGGTCGTCGTGCCCATCAAGGCGACCGAGCACATGACGTTCACTGAGTTCTGGACGGCGTACGAGGACGTCGTCCACAAGACCCGCGACGGCAACCTCACCATGGAGGACTTCGCCGGGACGACGATCTCGCTGACCAATCCGGGCGGCATCGGGACCGTGCACTCGGTGCCGCGGCTGATGTCCGGCCAGGGCGCCATCATCGGCGTCGGCGCGATGGAGTACCCCGCCGAGTTCCAGGGCGCGAGCGAAGAGACCATCGCCGAACTCGGCGTCTCCAAGATCATGACGCTCACCTCTACCTACGACCACCGCATCATCCAGGGCGCCGAGTCCGGCGAGTTCCTGAAGCGCATCCACGCGCTTCTGCTCGGTGAAAGCGGTTTCTACGACGACGTTTTCGCCGACCTGCGGGTGCCGTACGAGCCGGTGCGCTGGGTCGTCGACCGCAGCCTCGGCCGCCACGGCAAGCTCGGCAAGACCGCGCGGGTGCTCGAACTGATCGACGCGTACCGCACCCGCGGCCACCTGATGGCCGACATCGATCCGCTGAACTACCGGCAGCGGAAGCACCCGGACCTGGACGTGCTGGAACACGACCTGACGCTGTGGGATCTCGAGCGGGAGTTCCCCGTCGGCGGGTTCAACGGCGAAGAGTTCATGAAGCTGCGCGACGTGCTCGGCGTGCTGCGCGACGCCTACTGCCGCACGGTCGGCGTCGAGTACATGCACATCATGGACCCGGTGCAGCGGCGCTGGATCCAGGAGCGGGTCGAGCGGCACCGCGGGAACCCGGACGTCCGGGAGCAGAAGTACATCCTGTCGCGGCTCAACGCCGCCGAGGCCTTCGAGACCTTCCTGCAGACGAAATACATTGGGCAGAAACGGTTCTCGCTCGAAGGCGGGGAGACGCTGATCCCGCTGCTGGACGTGGTCCTCGCTACCGCGGTGGACAACGGCCTCGACGAGGTCGTGATCGGCATGGCGCACCGTGGCCGGCTCAACGTGCTGGCGAACATCATCGGCAAGCCGTATTCGCAGATCTTCCGCGAGTTCGAGGACAACCGCGACCCGTCGCAGGCGCACGGGTCCGGGGACGTCAAGTACCACCTGGGCGCCGAGGGCAAGTACATCCCGCCGTCCGGCGAGGGCCAGCTGGACGTCTCCATGGTCGCCAACCCCTCGCATCTCGAGGTCGTCGACCCGGTGCTCGAAGGCGTGGTCCGGGCCAAGCAGGACGTGCTGAACAAGGGCAGCGAGAAGGGCGACGGCGGGTACTCCGTCATGGCCGTCATGCTGCACGGGGATGCCGCGTTCGCCGGCCAGGGCGTGGTCGCCGAGACGCTGAACCTCTCCCAGCTGCGCGGATACCGCACCGGCGGCACCGTGCACGTCGTCATCAACAACCAGGTCGGGTTCACCACCGCGCCCGAGCATTCGCGGTCCGGCGAGTACTCCACCGACGTCGCCAAGATGATCCAGGCACCGATCTTCCACGTGAACGGCGACGACCCGGAGGCCGCGGCCTGGGTCGCCCGGCTGGCCGTGGAGTACCGGCAGCGGTTCAGCAAGGACGTCGTCATCGACATGGTGTGTTACCGCCGCCGCGGGCACAACGAGGGCGACGACCCGTCCATGACGAACCCGCAGATGTACGAGATCATCGACGGCAAGCGGTCGGTGCGCACCATCTACACCGAGGCGCTCGTCGACCGCGGCGATCTCTCGCCGGAGGACGCCGACGAGCTCGTGCGGGATTACCACACCAAGCTCGAGCGGGTGTTCAACGAGGTCCGCGAGCTGGAGAAGGCCGTCCCCGAGCCATCGCCGTCGGTCGAGGCGCAGCAGCAGATCCCCACCAAGGTGATCACGAACATCCCGGTGGAGCTGGTGCACCGGATCGGCGATGCGCATGTCGAGATCCCCGAGACGTTCACCGTGCACCCGCGGGTGAAGACCGTGCTCGACCGGCGGCAGGAGATGTCCCGCCACGGCGGCATCGACTGGGCGTTCGCCGAGCTGCTCGCGCTCGGTTCGATCGCGGCCGAGGGCCGGATGGTGCGCGTGGCCGGGCAGGACACCCGGCGCGGCACCTTCTCGCAGCGGCACGCCGCGCTCATCGACAGGAAGAACGGCGCGGAATACCTTCCGCTGCAACATCTCACGGAGGGCCAGGAGCGCTTCCTGATCTACGACTCGGCGCTCACCGAGTACGCGGCGCTCGGGTTCGAGTACGGCTACTCGGTCGCCAATCGCGACGCGCTGGTGATCTGGGAGGCCCAGTTCGGCGACTTCGTCAACGGCGCTCAGTCGGTGATCGACGAGTACCTGTCGTCCGGCGAGGCGAAGTGGGGCGAGGAGTCCGGCGTCGTGCTGCTGCTCCCGCACGGCCAGGAGGGGCAGGGCCCGGACCACACCTCCGGGCGCATTGAGCGGTTCCTGCAGCTGTGCGCCGAGGGCTCCATGACGGTCGCCGAGCCGTCCACCCCGGCGAACTATTTCCACCTGCTGCGGCGGCACGTGCTCGACGGCGTGCACCGGCCGATGATCGTCTACACGCCGAAGTCGATGCTGCGCCTCAAGGACGCCGTCTCGGCCGTCGAGGACTTCACCACCGGCAAGTTCGAGTCGGTGCTGCCGGACACCTCCGTCGACCCGTCCGCGGCGCGCACGGTGCTGCTGGTCTCCGGGAAGCTGTACTACGAGCTGGACCACTACCGGACGCAGCACGGCATCACCGATACGGCGATCGTCCGCCTCGAACAGCTCTACCCGATCCCGCGGCGCAAGCTGGAGTCCGTGCTGGCGCCGTACGGCGAGGGCGTCGAGTTCCGCTGGGTGCAGGAGGAGCCGCGGAACCAGGGGGCGTGGAGCTTCATGGCGCAGAACCTGCCGGAGCTGCTGCCGCGCCTGGCGGGCATCCGACGCGTCTCGCGGCGGGCCATGGCCGCGCCGTCCGCCGGCTCCGCCAAGGTGCACGCCGTGGAGCAGCAGGCCGTGATCAGCGAGGCGTTCGCCTGATCGACCCGTATTCGTCTTGACAGCGGTTTCGGTTGCGTCGCTGGCGGTTTCGGCTGCGCTGGTTCCGGTTTTCGCCGGGTCGGCAGCGGGTATGACGACGATGACGTTGCTCTCGCCCGCACCCTGTACCGATGCGCTTGGCCCGGAAGCGGAATAGGTCCAGGGGCCGCGCGGTTGACCCGAGCGGACCAGGGAAAGGCAGGATGGCGATGCAGGTCGAGGTGTTCTCGGATGTGGTGTGCCCGTGGTGCTATATCGGCAAGCGGCGGTTGGAGCAGGCGCTGGACGGGTTCGCGCATCGCGACGACGTGACGGTGACGTTCCGTTCCTTCCAGCTCGACCCGTCCATACCCAAGGACGTGACCGTCACCCAGGTCGAGCGGCTCGCCGAGAAGTACGGCGTGTCGATGGCGCAGGCCGAGGCGATGAACGCCCGCGTCAGCGGGGTGGCCGCCGGCGTAGGGCTGGACTTCCACCTCGACGCCGCGCACCCGGCGAACACGTTCGACGCCCACCGGCTGCTGCACTTCGCCGCCGAACACGGCAAGCAGGCCGAGCTCAAGGAGCGGCTGATGCAGGCGTACTTCATGCGCGGCGAGGATATCGGCGATCCCGAATCGCTCGCGGATCTCGCGGCCGAGGTCGGCCTCGACCGGGACGAGGCGCGCGCCGTGCTGGCGAGCGACCGGTACGCCGATGCCTTCCGCGAGGACGTGTCGCTGGCGCGCGCCTTCGGCATCAACTCGGTGCCGTTCTTCGTGATCGACCGAAAGTACGGGATCGCCGGCGCACAAGACGTCGCGGTGCTCCGGGACGCCCTCGAACAGGCCTGGGCCACCGCGCATCCGCTGACCATGGTGAGCGTCGGGGCTGCGACCGGCTCTGCTGACGAAGCCGCCGATGCGGCCGGCGCGGGCGACTGCACCGACGGCGTCTGCCGCGTCTAGCGCTGCTCGGCGTCGGCCACCGTTTGTTTCCGACCGACACGCCTCGGGAGCGTCCTCCGATCCGCTCTGGTTCGTTCCACCCGCTCGGCCCCGACCAGCGCGCTAGGAAGCGTCGTCCGCCCGCGGCGTCCGGCGGTCGAGCGCCGCGACCGTGATCCAGGCCGCGGCTGCCGCGAGGACGGCGGCGGGGACGGCATCCACGCCTTGCCTACCGACGAGCAGGGCCGCCAGCAGTACGGACGAGAACAGCAGACGAGTTCCGGCGGCCATGCCGGCCGCGGCGCCGACCGCGACCGCGAGGGTTGGCGACACGCCGAACCCGATGGTGGCCAGCGTCGCGACCGCGACGCCGAGGAAGATCGCCGGGAACACCGGCCCGCCCCGGAAGCCGCAGCCGAGGCTCACCGCGTAGGCGAGTGCCTTCGCGCCGAGCACCACCAGAACGACCGCGACGGATTTCTCGGCGACGATGGCGGGCACCGAGACTTGGCCCGAGAACAGCACGTCCTGCGAGTTGCCGCCGAGCGCTCGGGCGGCCTGTGCCAGCAGACCGACCGCGAGTCCACCGGCAAGCAGCAGCATCGCCATGCCGCGACGCCCGTGTCTGTGTCCGCGTCCGAGGCCCGTGAGCCCACCGGCGGCGCGGCGAACCACGGCAATGACGAGCGCCGTCACGACGCCGATGACGACCGCCACGGCTAGGTCGAGCACATGCGTCCCGTCATACGCGGGCAGCCCCGGCACGGCGATGGCCGTGGCGTTCAGCCCGCCCCAGGCGCCCAGCCCGACGAACAGGACGTAGCCGATCGCGGCCGCCACCAGCCCGGGCAGCAGCGTCGGCAACAGCGCGGCACCCATCGCGAGGCCGCTTTCGAGCAGCAGCATCCCTGCGACGAGCGGCCCGCCGAACAGCGCCGAGATCGCCGAGAACGACCCCGCGGTGCCGAGCACGGCGCTGCCGGGCGGCCCGAGCTTGACCATCCGCGTCACCGCAACACCGACCACCGAACCGAGCGCGATCAGCGGTGCCTCCGGCCCGAGCACCGCGCCGAACGCGAGCGTGCCGACAGCGGCCAGCGCGATGCCCGGCGCGTACTCGATCGGCGTCGGCCCGCCGCCGATCCCCTTCAGCGGCTCATGACCGCCGTCGCCGGGCAGCAGAGCACGCGCCGCGGCGACCAGCGCGGCGCCGACAACGGGCAGCCCGATCACCAGATACCAGGGCGGCGACGACGCGCCGAGGGCATGCGGCAGCACGTCCCACAGCCAATGCTCGAGCTCGTGCACGAACGCGAGGAAGAGCGCCGCGAGCAGCGCGGCCGGTATCCCGATCAGCGCACCGAGCAGGACGAGCCGAAGGTAGGCCCGTACGCTCATCTCCGGGTTCTCACCGTGCACACGCGTCTCGGCCATCCAACCCTTCCCCCAGAAACAGTCAGCCAGAAACAGACAGCGAGGATGTCACAAGCACGGCCCGCGGCAATGCGTCGCCAGCGCCGCCATCGTTGTGAAATGATTCACAATTCTTACTGAAGGCCATTCTCAGATCATTTTCGAAAATGGCCGTGCTCCTGGCGATATTACTTGCTTTATACGTTCGTTTTGTTCCCGTTATCTGTCTGTTACCTAAAGTCGTGAGCGCGCATGACGCTCGCCCGTCACGTAACGTCACGCCCAACGCCACGATCGTGGCGTGTGACCAGCAGCGCTACGCCGAACTGCCCATCGTTGCCCGCGACGGCGTAGCGGACCTTCGATCGGGATCGGCCGGGCAACGGCGGGAAAGCGTTCGGCACCGTATCGGATCGCCGATCGATTCCCGGCCGGGCAGCAAGCAGACAAGGAAGAGGATGACACAGCGCCACATCGGTCGGCATCGCAAGCCCTCCACCACCCGGAAGACGATTGCTCGCGGCGTGTCCGTGGGCATGATCGCCAGCACCGCCGCCCTCGCCGCCGCACTCCCGGCGAATGCCGCCACCGACGCCACCTGGAACCGGGTCGCACAGTGCGAGTCGAGCGGTAATTGGCACATCAACACCGGCAATGGTTACTACGGCGGGCTGCAATTCAAGCAGTCCACCTGGGTCGCCTACGGCGGCCTGAAGTACGCACCGCGCGCCGATCTCGCCACCAAGGCTCAGCAGATCGCCGTCGCCGAGCGGACTCTCGCCGGCCAGGGATGGCGAGCGTGGACCTGCGCCGCCATGGTCGGCGCGTCCGGCGCCCCGACCTTCCGCGACGTCCCCAGCACGCCCGCGACGACCACGGCATCGCTCGCCGCCAAGCCGACCACTGGGAAGGCGATCGTGCAGAAGGTCGCGCCGGTGGTTCGGACGACCGCCAAGCACCGGGCACCGGAGACGGCCGAGCCGACCGGGTCGACTGCAGCGCACACCTACACGGTCGTCGCCGGCGACACCCTGTCGCAGATCGCGGCACGGCACCACGTCGCCGACGGTTGGCAAGAGTTGTACCGGCTCAACGAGAAGAGCATCCACAACCCGAACCTGATCTACCCGGGGCAGGTACTGCACCTGCCCGCGTGACATGTCGAGCCGGCGCCCGTTGACCATGACTGCCCATGACGCGACGGGCGCCGGCCGGCTGTGATCCCTGCTCGCCGGCCACGACATTTGCTCGTCGGCTGCGACATTTGCGCGCCGACTACGCGACGCGCCGCCCGGCCCGCCACACGGCCCGGGCGCCCACACCGCCCACGCGGTAAGCGATGTGGTCGATAGTCGGGGCGTCGATCACCTGGACGTCGGCCCGTGCCCCGACTTTCAACACCCCGACATCGTCGCGGCGAAGTGCCCTGGCTCCGCCGGCCGTGGCGGCGTGCACCGCCTGCGCGGCAGTGAGGCCGCACTGCAGCACGGCCAGCGCGATCACCAGCGGCATCGACGCCGTGTACGAGGTGCCCGGATTGCAGTTCGTGGCGAGCGCGATCGGCGCCTTGGCATCGGCGAGCCGACGTCCCGGCGCGGGTGGCTGCCGGGTCGACAGGTCCGTCGCGGGAAGCAGAGTCGCGACGGTGGAGCCTCCGGCGAGCGCGTCGACATCCGCGTCGGTCAGGTACGTGCAGTGGTCGGCCGACGCGGCACCGAGGTCCACGGCCAGCCGCACGCCGGGCCCGGGGCCGAGTTGGTTGCCGTGCACCCGCAAGCCCAGGCCCGCCGCGCGCCCGGCCGCAAGTACGCGCCGAGATTCGGCTTCGTCGAAAGCGCCTGTCTCACAGAAGACGTCGATCCAGCGGGCCTGCCCCTTGACCGCGTCCAGCATGGGCCCGCACACCAGATCGAGGTAGGCGTCACGATCATCGTCATATTCGGTGGGAACGACGTGCGCGCCGAGGAAGGTGACCTCGTCCACGCCGGCCTGCGCGGCGATGCGGGCCCCGCGGGCCTCGTCGGGGACGGTCAATCCGTATCCGGTCTTGGTCTCGATGCAGGTGGTGCCGGCCGCGTGCATGTCCGCGATCCGGTCGGTGATGAGCTGTGCAAGCGTTTCGTCGTCGGTCGCGCGGGTCGCCTCGACGCTCGCCCGCATGCCGCCGGCCTGGTACGGCTCGCCGGCCATGCGGGCGGTGAACTCGGCGGCGCGATCCCCGGCGAAGACGAGGTGGGTGTGCGAGTCGACCCAGCCGGGCAGCACCGCGTGCCCGGCGACGTTGAGCGACTCGTCCGCGGTGGGCGCCTCGCGCTCCGACCCGATCCAGGCGACGGTGCCGCCCTCGATCACGATCGCGGCATGGTTGATGACGCCGAGTATCCCGGGGCCGGCCGCGGGATCGTTGGTGACGAGCTGGCCGATGCCGGTGATCAAAGTGCTGCGTGGGGACACCGTCATACTCTATGGTCCTTTCGGCCCGCGCCTTCGCCTGCCGCGCTGACCCCCATTGCCTTGTGTGTGCAAGGTGGCGGCGGAGCGCCACGTAAGGCACACCGCGGGCGGATATCGGTGCGGCGTAGCTAGTTCGAGACCGGATCATTCGCAACGACCAGCGTCCCGAGCGCGTCGGCCAGTGCGCCCACACCGGCCACACAGTCGTCGATCTCGGCGAACTCGCCGGGTGCGTGCGAGATTCCGGTCGGGTTCCGCACGAACAGCATGGCGGTCGGCAGGTGCGCGGCGAGTACGCCCGCGTCGTGGCCGGCACCGGTGGGCACGATCGGGCCGGGCACCACGGCGGCGAGCCGATCGCGCAATCCGGCGTCGAAGCGGACTTCCGGCGACGCGGACTCCCGCTGCACCTCGACGGTGCAGCCCTCGTTGGCGGCGTGCTGGCGGATCCGCGCGACGATAGAGTCGACCGCGGCATCGGTGTCTTCCGTTGCGCCGTAACGGGTGTCGAGCCACATCCGCACCTGGGACGCGATCACGTTGGTGCCGCCCGGGATCGGCTCGATGCGTCCGACGGTGGCGACGGCGCCGTCGCGTTCGGTCGCTGCCGCGCGCGCGGTGAGCATGGCGTGCGCTGCGACGACCATCGGATCGCGCCGGTCGGCGATGGCCGTGGTTCCCGCGTGGTTGCCCTCGCCGGTGATGGTGATCCGCCATCGGCCGTGCGCCACGATGCCGGACGCGATCCCGACGGCGGCCCGCGAATCGGCCGCGTGCATCAGCCGACCCTGTTCCACGTGCAGCTCCACGAACGCGCCGATGCGCCGCAGGCGATCCGGGTCGGGGCCGAAGTGCGCCGGATCGACCCCGGCGCGCCGGGCGGCCTCGGCCAGCGTGACTCCGCTCCGGTCCGTGAGCGCGCGGGCCGCATCCAGATCGGTGGCACCGGCGAGCAGCCGAGAACCCAAGCAAGGCAACCCGAACCGGCCGCCCTCCTCTTCGGCGAAGCACACCACGGCGAGCGGCCGGGCGGGCGCCACGCCGCGCGCCCGCAGCTCATCGATGGCCAGTAGCGCGGACACCACGCCGAGCGGGCCGTCGAACGCGCCGCCGCCGGGTACGGAGTCCAGGTGTGAGCCGGTGACGATCGCGCCGCCGCCGGGCAGCACTCCGGCCGCTGCGCCTGACGCCTCCCCCGCTGGCACTCCGCGCGCCGGCCCCGGTGAGACCCACCAGGCCCAGATGTTGCCGTTGCGGTCAGTCTCCACGTCCAGGCCGCGCGCAGCGGCCTCGGCCGCGAACCACTCCCGCATCTGCAGGTCGGCGTCGTCGAACGTGTGTCGAGAATAGCCGCCGCGCACCGGGTCTCGGCCGATCCCGGACAGCGCCGTCCAGAGCGATTCGAACTCGCGTCGGCCGATCGTCGTCATATTCGATGATTCTTCCAGGGTTTCGGGTGCGCGCGCGGCGGGCGCCTCCACCGATTCCGCGATCACAACTCCGGCTGCATGGGGATGGTGAGGCCGGTTCGCCGCGCCGCGCCCTCGGCGATCGGGTAGCCCGCGTCGACGTGCCGCAGCACGCCCATCGCCGGGTCGTTGGTGAGCACCCGCGCGAGCTTCTGCGCGGCCAGCTCGGTGCCGTCCGCGAGCGACACCTGCCCGGCGTGGATCGACCGGCCGATGCCCACGCCGCCGCCGTGGTGGATGGACACCCAGGTCGCCCCGGAGGCCGTGTTCACCAGCGCGTTGAGCAGCGGCCAGTCGGCGATCGCATCGGAACCGTCGGCCATGGACTCGGTCTCGCGGTACGGCGATGCTACCGAGCCGGCATCCAGGTGGTCGCGGCCGATGACGATCGGCGCCGAGATCTCCCCGGAAGCGACGAGCTCGTTGAAGCGCAGACCGGCGAGGTGCCGCTCGCCCGCGCCGAGCCAGCAGATGCGGGCCGGCAGACCCTGGAACGCGATCTTCTCCGGCGCGAGCTTCATCCAGCGTTGCAGGGACTCGTTGTGCGGGAACAGTTCTCGAATGGCGCGATCGGTCGCGTAGATGTCCTTCGGGTCGCCGGACAGGGCGGCCCAGCGGAACGGGCCTTTGCCCTCGCAGAACAGCGGCCGGATGTAGGCCGGCACGAAGCCGGGGAACGCGAACGCGCGGTCGTAGCCGCCGAGTTGCGCCTCGCCGCGGATGGAGTTGCCGTAGTCGAAGACCTCGGCGCCCCCGTCCAGGAAGCCCACCATCGCTTCGACATGCGCCGCCATCGATGCGCGGGACCGGTCGGTGAACTCGTCCGGCTTCTTCTCGGCGTAGTCGTGCCAGTCCTCCACGGACACGCCGAGGGGCAGGTAGGCGAGCGGGTCGTGCGCGGAGGTCTGGTCGGTGACGATGTCGATATCGACTGCGCGGCGCAGGATCTCGGGCACCAGCTCGGCCGCATTGCCGATCACGGCGACCGAGTAGGCGCGCTTCTCCTTCTTCGCCGCCAGCGCCTTCGCGATCCCATCGTCCAGATCCGAAGCGATCTCGTCGAGGTATCGCGTGTCCACCCGGCGCTGCGCGCGATGCCGGTCGACCTCGATACACAGCACCGCCCCGCCGTTCAGCGTGACGGCCAGTGGCTGCGCGCCGCCCATCCCGCCGAGCCCCGCCGTCAGCGTCAACGTTCCGGAAAGTGTTCCACCGTAACGCTTGTCGGCGATCGCTGCGAACGTCTCGTAGGTGCCCTGTACGATCCCCTGGCTGCCGATGTAGATCCAGGAGCCGGCCGTCATCTGGCCGTACATCGTCAGCCCGAGGTGCTCCAGGCGGCGGAACTCGGGCCAGTTCGCCCAGTCCGGCACCAGGTTGGAGTTCGCGATCAGCACGCGCGGCGCCCACTCGTGGGTCTGCAGCACCCCGACCGGCCGGCCGGACTGCACCAGCATCGTCTCGTCCGGCCGCAGCTCGGTGAGCGTGCGCACCATTGCGTCGAACGACGCCCAGTCGCGGGCGGCCTTCCCGGATCCGCCGTAGACCACCAGCCGGTCCGGGTCCTCGGCGACGTCCGGGTCGAGGTTGTTCTGCAGCATGCGCAGCGGGGCCTCGGTCGCCCAGGTCCGTGCGGTGAGGGTGGTGCCGCGTGGGGCGCGCACCGGGCGGGGACCGGCGGCCGCGTGCGATGTGGTTGTGCTCATCGAGAGCTCCTTCACTGGAGGTGGTTTCGGGTATGACGCTGTTCGCGGCTCGCGCCGCCGGGCCGTGTCCGGAGCCCGCGGGGGCGCTAGGCGCGCTCGGACGCAGGCGCCTTCGTCGCGGGGGCGGCGGTGCCGGGGAGTTGCGTGGCCGCCGCGTCGACCACCGCGCCCGATTGCACGAGCCGGAGCACGGCCTCGATCTCGTCCGCCAGGTGGCGGTCCGGCCCCGGTCCGGCGACCACCGTCCGGACCAACGCGTGCACGGCGCCGGTTGCGGCCCCCGGCAGGAGCGGGGCGCGCAGGTCCAAAGCCCTGGCCGCCGTGAGGATCTCGATCGCGAGCACGCGCGACAGGCCGTCCAGCGAACGCCGCAGCTTTCGGCCGGCGTGCCAGCCCATGGACACGTGGTCTTCCTGCATCGCCGAGGACGGGATCGAGTCGACCGAGGCCGGGGCGGCGAGACGCTTGAGTTCCGAGACGATTCCGGCTTGCGTGTACTGGGCGATCATGTGCCCGGAGTCCACCCCGACCTCGTGCGCCAGGAACGGGGGCAGCCCGTGCGAGCGGGCCGGGTCGAGCATGCGGTCGGTGCGGCGTTCGGACATCGACGCGACGTCCGCGACCGAGATCGCCAGGAAGTCCAGCACCGCGGCGACCGGCGCGCCGTGGAAGTTGCCGTTGGACTCCACCCGGCCGTCCGGCAGCACCACCGGATTGTCGATGGCAGCAGCCAACTCTCGCGACGCGACCAGCGCGGCGTAGTCGGCGGTGTCGCGGGCGGTGCCGTGCACCGCCGGGGCGCAGCGCAGGGAGTAGGCGTCCTGCACGGTCGGGTCCTCCGGCCCGGCGTGCGAGGCGACGATTTGCGAGCCGGCGAGTAGCGCCAGGATGTGCGCGGCGCTGGTTGCCTGCCCCGGATGCGGCCGGAGTGCCGCGAGTTCCGGCACGAAGACCCGGTCCGTGCCGAGCAGCGCCTCGACGCTCATCGCCGCGGCGATGTCGGCGGTATCGAGCAGCACGGCGAGATCCGCCAGGCCGAGCAGCAACATGCCGAGCATGCCGTCGGTCCCGTTGATCAGCGCCAGCCCTTCCTTCTCCGCCAACCGCACGGGCGAGAGTCCCGCCGCCGCAAGGGCTTCCGCGGCGGGAATGGTGGCGCCGGAGGCATCGACCACGGTGCCCTCGCCGGTCAGCGCCAGCGCGCACGCGGCCAGCGGCGCGAGATCGCCGGAGCAGCCGAGCGAGCCATACTCGGCCACCACCGGCGTGATCCCGGCATTGAGCATCGCCGCGTAGGCGAGCGCGGTCGCCGGGCGCACGCCGGTCCGCCCGGTGGCGAGCGTCGACAGGCGCAGCAGCATCATCGCGCGGACCACCTCGCGCTCCACGGCCGGTCCGGAGCCGGCGGCGTGCGAGCGGATGAGCGACCGCTGCAGGTCGGCGCGCCGGTCGGGCGGGATGCGCGTGGTGGCGAGCGCCCCGAAGCCGGTGGAGATGCCGTAGTGCGGCGCCGTGTCGCCGGCCAGGGCGTCGACGATGGCGCGGGACTCGGCGATCGCCGCGAGCGCCTCGTCGGTCAACTCCACGCGGGCGCCGCGCCGGGCGACCGCGAGCACGCCGCTACCGGAGACGGGGCCGATGCCGACCTGCACCACCGCGGGCTGTCCGGCCGCGTGCGCGGATTGCTGTGCGGCGGTGTGTGTCGCTGTGTGTGTCACAGTGTCGGCAGTGCGTGCCGCCGTATCGACCGTGGTTTCGGGTATGACGGGATTCGTGGTCACCGCCCCATTCCACCCCGCCGTGCGCACCCGAACCAGTGGCCGCAACCAACTGCTGTCCGGTATACCGGACACATGCCTGTGCCCCGCAGTCGCAACGGCCCGAACTCGGTGAGCGCGGTCCTGCGTCTCCCCGTCGACCGGGAGTCCTGCAGAGAAAATCCGCCCCCATTCTCTGCAGGACTCCCGGTCGACAAGAGCGGCGAGAGAGGTGATCGCGGACCGGCCGGGGTGCAGGACATCAATGGGCCAAGCGGGGCAAGGGACGCCGACCCGCCAGCCGGGGTGCGAGGCCCCCGGCCGCGCCCGGTCCCGGCGCTGCGCCGCGGGCTCGCGGTGCTGAACCTGCTGGCCGCGCGGCCGGGGCCGGTGTCCGCGGCCGCCATCGCGCGGGACCTCGGCCTCGCCCGGTCGAGCGTGTACGAGGCGCTCACCGAACTCGCCGCCGCCGGCTTCGCGGTGCACCTGCCGGAGCGGCGCCGTTGGGGCCTCGGCCTGGCGGCGTTCGAGATCGGCAGCGCCTACCTGCGCGGACAGCCACTGGAACAGCTGGCCACGCCGGTGCTCACCCGGCTGGCCACCACCACGGGCGGCACCGCGCACCTCGGCGTGCTGCACGGTGCGGAGACCCTCTACCTCGCGCGGCACCGCCCGGCGAACGGGCCGAGCCTGGTGACGCACGTGGGAGTGCGGCTGCCGGCCGCGCTCACCGCGACCGGCCTGGCCATGCTCGCCGCGCTCCCCGCGGCGCAGGTGCGGGCGCTGTTCCCGGACCCGGGGGCGTTCGTCGCCCGAACCGACCGCGGCGTCCGAACGGTGCCACAGCTGCGGGCCCGCCTCATCGCCGTGCGCCGCCGCGGCTGGGCCGTGGAGGACGGCGAGGTATCGCCCGACACGGCCTCACTCGCCGCGGCCGTGTTCGACCACAACGCCATGCCGATCGGCGCTGTCGGCCTGACGGTGGCGCACCGCTGCCCGGCCCCCGCCGATGCGCCGCACGGCTGCGGGATCGAGCTCGCCGAGTTCGCCACCGTCGTGCGCAGCGCCGCCGATTCGCTCACCGGCTCCATCGGCGGCCGGGCTCCCCGCCCATGACGCCTTTTACCCAAGAGTCACGTCATAAGCGGCGGACCGGTGTCTCGACCGACAGTCCAGGGCGTCATGGGCGGCTACGCCGAGGCGTTACGTGCTGTCCGCGTCCGCGAGCGCGTCGCCGGGCAGGATCGCCAGCCCCTTCGACACCAGGTCGCGCACATCGCAGCTGACGAGCCGCGCGCCGACGGACTCGGCGGCGGCGACATAGGAGGCGTCGTAGACGGAGATGCCGTGCAGCTGCGCCAGGGCCGTCGCGGCGAAGACCAGGTTGCCGTCTCCGGTCACCACGCCGTCGTCCGCATCCATGCCGGCGATCCGACGTTCCAGCCGGCTCGCCGCTGCGGAGTCGCGCCACGCGCGGACAGCCACGTTGGCGGTCTCGTATCGGGCGAGGTCGAGTGTCAACAATCTCAGGCGCCGGGTCACCAGTTCACGCATCGCCGCGTAATGCTCATCGCGCGCATCTTCGCAGGCCAGCAGCGCGCTCGCATCCAAGAGGAACGTCACTGCTTAGGCCACTTCGGCCGGTTCGCCTTGACCAGTTCGGCGACATTCCCACCATGACCTCGAGCGCCCTCACCCTCGGCGTTGATCTGCCGCATGATTTCCGCGCGCCGACGGCTGCGCTCGCCGCGCGCGTCCTCCGCCAACTCGCGGATCAGGCCGCTGCGCGTGGTCGCCCTAGCCGCTGCCTCGCGATCGAGCCACCCCAGCACGTCGTCCGGGAGCGAAATCATCACCTTCGCCATGAGCGAAGTATAGCCGGTATGGCCCGCGGTGTGCAGTCCTCATGTAGGCCGTGCCGCACTCACTCCGGCCGAGCCGCACGCTCGCGGGTGAGTAGCGCGTTCAGCACGTCGACCCCTTCGGCCGCGTGCGGCACCGTCACCGCGTAGTCCGGGCGGCCGGTGCGGGATATCACCAGGCCGGGGCCGCTGCGGATCACCGCTGCCACACCGCGCGGCGAAACGCGATACCCCCATCCGCCCCATTGCATCGGATTGATGTGCTCCGTGCACACCGCGGTGATGATGTCCAGCGGGATGCGCGGTCGCGGCCAGCCGAACGGCCCCCACAGCGTGTGCACCCCCCGCGCATCGATGCGCACGGCGAGCTCGGACGTCATCGCGAGGGCCACCGCGACGACGCCGACCGGGATCACCACCGGCGGCGCGACCCACCACAGCGCGACGGCGACCAGTGCCGCGACGACTGCCGCCCACCGGGCCCACGTCGCGTGCGCGTGGTCGATCCACACCACCGCCTCGCCGGGCGCGAACACCAGACCGGACGGCGCCGCCGCGGGCACACCCGAGTTCTGCCACTCCCCGGGCAGGATCCACCACGCTCCGATCCCGAGCAGGATCGGCACCGCCACCACCGGCACGATCGCGTACCACGGCAAAGACACGTCCTGCGCACGCGCCGCGCCCGCCGACACCGCGACGGTAGCCACCCACGTTCCGGCGGCCATCCACGTGCCGAAGACAAGCATCGCGGCGAGCATCCGACCGGCGATCGGGGTGTGCGCGAGGTAGATCGCGGCGAGCGCGGCGAGCGCCAACGCGGCCGATATCACCAGCGTGGCCGTGAAGAACCCGCCGATGCTCGCCGTGTTGTTGACCTCGCCGTGCAGGCCCCAGTGCACCGGCAGCGGCTCGGGCAGGCGCGCGCGCAGGGCGAGGTACGTGATCAGCACCAACACGGGCGCCGCGAGTGCGATCGCTCCGCCGAGGAGCCTGCGCAGGAAAGTCGTCATAAACGTTTCGCCCCTGAATCAGTATGTGCCGCAGTCTGTTCGACAGCGTGCGGATCAGTGATGCCCGTCGAAGTCCGGCCCGACGAGGTCAGGTCCACCATGGCGCGGCGCACCGCGTCCGCCGTCTGCTCGGGCGTCCAGCCGAGCCGCAGTGCCTCGGCAGCGAGCGCCCCGATCGCATGGTGCACGGCGAGCGCCGGGACGTCGACGTCCGGCCGGATGACGGCGCCGCGCCCGCGCCGCAACTCGACCAGTCCCTCGTCACGGAGCGTGGCGTAGGCCCGCAGCACGGTGTGCATGTTCACGTCGAGCCCGGCGGCGACGTCCCGCGCGGTCGGCAGCCGGTCGCCGGGCGCGAGTCGGCCACCGACCAGCGCGCCGCGCACCTGGGCGGCGATCTGGTCGGCGAGACCGGTGGCGCTCGCCGGGTCGACGCGGAACAACATAGTTTGCATGTTACTAGAACAATGCAGGTGTGGCAAGGCCGGGTCGTCCGGCGGCGCAGGCGTTCCCGTCGACGCGGCGCGGGGCGGCGAGCCGGCGGTGGAATCGGGGGAGCGCGCGGCTGCGGTAGCGTCGGTGCGTTCGCGAGGCCAGGAGCGGGTATGACGACATTCGGCGCACGCGGTGCGCAGAGCACCGACGGCGCAGATCACCCGGTCGGCGCCAGCCCCACACGGTCCCCTCGTCCGTCGGGCGACCGGACGATCGGCGCCCCGGTGGCGATGGTCGACGACAGGGTCCGGCCGATCACGCCCGCGGATGTGTCGCGCACCGTCGAATTGATCTACGAGCTGGCCGAGTACGAGAAGCTGCCGGGCCATTGCCACATCACCGACGAACAACTGCACGCGGCCTTGTTCGCACCGCAGCCGGCGCTGTACGGGCTCGCCGCATTCGACTCGGTCGGCGCCGGGACCGATGCCCAGGTCGGCTATGCGCTGTACTTCCTGAACTTCTCGACCTGGGAGGGCGTGCACGGCATCTACCTGGAAGACCTCTTCGTCGCGCCGGACCATCGCGGCTCCGGCCTCGGCAAGGCGATGCTCGCCACCCTGGCGGCCACCGCGCAAGCGCACGGATTCGCCCGCGTCGAATGGTCCGTGCTCGACTGGAACACCCCGTCCATCGACTTCTATCGGTCGCTCGGGGCGTTCCCGATGGACGGCTGGACCACGTTCCGGCTCACCGGAGACGCGCTCGCCCAGGTCGGTCGCCGCACCGCGTAGGACAGCCCCACGCCGAGCGGGGCCGTCGCCCTCCGCGTCGCCGTGATCGGTGCTTGGCGGAACGGTCAGTCACGACGCTCGGTGCGGAGGGAGCCGATCGCGCCCCCGGCGACCAGCACATACCCGACGCCGATCGCGGCGAAGCCGAGCGGCTGCTCACCGCCACGCACATGCCCGACCGCGTCAACGAGCGCGCCGGCCACCTGCACGGCGGCGCCGACCACCATCGCCCGCCGGGCCAGCGTGACCCAACCGGCACCGGATCTGATCCACCGCCCGGCCTGCCAGGCCAAGCACGCCACCCCCAGATTCGACACCACATGATCGATCACCGACGTACGAGCCTCGGTTAGCAACGGCGCAACGGCGTCGCCGCCCACGTGGAATGCCGCCTGGGCCGCGACACCGACCAATTGGGCGCCCAAGCCGACCCAGATCAATCGAGGGACCGGGCCAGCACGATCACGCCCACGCTGCCATGGCCCGCCACCGGTGCGGTGTGACCGTGAGGAGCGTGGTTTCCGAGTTGCCGTCACCGTCTCTGAATCCCCCCACCGGGCAAACGTCAAACCGGGCGACATCCGCCGGGTGCTTCACGCCGACGGCGAACATCGGCAGGCCGTCATCCGCGCCCGGCCGGACCACATCGAGACGGGACTGCGCGCCAGCGACCTCCAGGTGCCCGCCGGAAACTGATATGACGGCCGACGTGACACCGAACGGTAGCCCTGGCAGTGACACCGAGACTGTCAGTCGCCGGTGCAGCTCGCCGATCAACGCGGACGGCAAAGAAACACCGCCTGCCGAGAGGGCAGAGGCCGAGAGGTGCAGGGTCCGGTCGGTCATGCTGATGGCGACATCGGCCGTCACCGGGACCGTCTCGCCGGCCACCGTCACCGACGTGTGCAGCCGGATTCCGGTGCCGCCGGTGGACGAGAGCGTCAGGTTCGGCACCCCCAGCACCGACCCGAGATCCGTTGCGGGAACGGTCAACCGCAACTCAGCGCGCCCGATCGTCAGGCCGTCGACGGTCCCGCTGATCGCGCTGCGCAGCGGGTAGCCGACGTCGTAGAGGTCGGCCACGGCTGCGACGTGCTGGAGTGGGGCGGCGACAGCGCCGCTGCATGGATGTGAATCGCGGGAACGGCGAAGCCGCGCTGGTCAGCTCCCGCTAGCCGGCTCAGCGGCCGTGCCCCCCGGCGCGCGGTAGTCGACGCGCCGTTTTGTCACCTCATCGATGTCTTCTGCGGTCAACAGGACGGTGGTCCCGCCCGTCGTGGTTCCGGTGGCAGAGGTCAGCAAGCTCACCGCTGCGGCCGAGATGTTATCCGGCAGATCGGCGATGATGAACAGGTCGGTGCCGCCGAAGGCGAAATAGAAGCTCTCCAACGTACCGCCGAGCTTCGCAATCGCCTCCCGCGCCACCGCCTGCCGTTTCGTGCCTCCTTCGGCGAGGAGGCCGTGCAGGCCGTCGAGGGTGTAGCGGACCCGGAAGAGATACTTCGTCATCGGACGTTCCTTTCTGCACACGCCATGTACCGGGGCGGGCGGATTCCGAGGACGGCGGCCGGTGGACCGGTACTGAGCGGAAACGCTTCAGATCGGCGTCTTCACCGCTTGATTCGCGAACTACCCCGAAGGGCCCGCGCCTCGCGCGGCCCATCCGCTGATTGTGCCGCCGGGCGGCGCATTGCGCAGGTTATCGCCTGGTGAGGGCGGCGGGCGCGGGTGCTCGGGGGGCGTCATGTGCCTGAGATGTTGAGTGCGAGGCGTTCGGCGGATGGGTCGGTGATCAGGTTCACGAGTGTCTCGGCGACGTCGGCGCGGCTGATCGCGCGTGGCCTGGCGATGAGTTCGGGGGTGGTGATGATGCTGCCGATCGCGGGACCGTTGGTCAGCCGGTTCAGCCGGGCTATGGTCCAGGCCACGCGTGACGCGGCGACGAGTTCTTCCATGCGGGCCGCGTCGGTGTAGGCGTGGCGGAAGACCCGGTGTAGGACGGCCATGGGCAGGCGCGGCTGGTGTGCGATGACGGGGTAGGCGCTGGTGACGATCAGCCGATCTACTCCAGTCGCGGTCATCGCGGCGAGCACGGTGCGTGTCACGTCCGTCAGTTGGGTGGTGCCCCGGTGGTTGCTGCCGGTGATCGCGGAGACCACCGCGTCGGCGCCGCGGATCACCTGGGCAACCGCGGCCGGGTCGCGTCCGTCGCCGGCCACGAGGTTGACCACGGCGGGCAGGCCGGCGATCGAGTCGGGGTGCCGGGCCAGTGCGCTGATTTCGTGCCCGCGTGTCGCGGCGGCGGCGATCAGGCATCGCCCGGTCCGGCCGGCGGCGCCGATGACGGCGATCCGAATCGACCGGACCGCTCTTCCGCCGGTCATAGCGACCTCTGGTAGTTGCCGAACGCGCGGGTGGCGAGCCAGCCAAGTACCACCGAGAGGGCAAGCAGGAGACCGAGTCTGGGCCAGACGACACCCCAGTCGGTGTGCGCGGACAGGGCGGCGCGGGATGCAGTGGCCGCCCAGTCGACCGGATTGAAGCGGGCGACGTCACGCACCCAGGCGGGCGCCACGCGCGTGTCCATGATCGCGGAGGAGAGGAATTGCAGCGGGAGGATGATCGCCTGGCTGATCCCGATCAGGGCTTCCTGTTGCCGGAGGAGCAGCGCGACGGCGTCGGAGAATGAGGCGATCACGACCGAGATCAGGCAGGCGGCGAGGAAGGTAATCGGTATCCCGGCCGCGGCCCCGGGGAATCGCGCGCCGGACGCGTACGCGATCACGAAGATCACCACGGTCTGAGCGATGGTGGTGATCGACTGGTAGGCGACCGTGCCGACGATCATCGCGCCACGGCTGACCGGCGAGGCGAGCAGCCGGTCCATCACGCCACGTTCCATGTCTTGGATGTAGATCGTGCCCGCCCAGCCGCTGGAGAACAGCGCCGTCATCACGACCACGCCGGGCGTGATGAACTCCAGATAGTTGCCCGATGCAGTGGTGAAGCCCGGGATGTGAATGACGTTGCGGAACAGCTGCCCGAAGAGCAGCAGCCAGATGATCGGTTGGATCAGGGTCATCACCGCGAACGTGGGTTGGCGCAACAGCGAGCGCACCGACCGCACGGTCACATAGCCCGAGTGCACCAGGAACCGCGCGGGCTTGCCCTTGCCGATGTTCCGTGGCGTCGGGAAGGTCGCCGGGGAGGCGGTGGTGGTCATGCTGCGGCCTCCTCGGTCTGGTCGTGGAAGGCGCGGCCGACGTGCCGCAGGTAGACATCGTCGAGCGATGGCCGGGCGATCGTCACGGACGCGACCGCGACACCGGCGGCGTCCAGCGCGGCGAGCACCGCCGGGACCGCGTGGGCGCCGCTGTCGGCGCGGGCGCGCAGCCGGGCGCCGTCAGCGGCGATATCCCGCAGTCCGGTTACCCGGCGCAGGGCGGGCAGTGCGGCCTGCGATGCGGCGGCGAGGTCGACCTGCACGGAGTCGCCGCGCAGGTCGCGTTTGAGCTCGTCCGGGGTGCCGTCGACGACGACCCGGCCGGCGTCGATGATCGCGACCCGATCGGCGAGCTGGTCGGCCTCCTCGAGGTAGTGGGTGGTGAGCAGCACGGTGGTGTGCTCGACCTTGGACAACCGGCCGATCTCAGCCCACAGCTGGGCGCGGGCCTCCGGGTCCAGGCCGGTAGTGGGCTCGTCGAGGAACAGCACCTGCGGGCGGTGCACGAGCCCGATCGCAACATCCAGCTTGCGGGCCATCCCGCCGGAATACGTGCGGACGAGCCGATCGGCGGCGTCGCCGAGATCGAAGCGATCGAGCAGTTCGCGAGCGCGGACCTGCGCGTCTGCGCGGGACAGGCCCTGGATGCAGCCGGCCAGCACCAGGTTCTCCCGGCCCGTGGCCAACGGGTCGCTGGAGCTCTTCTGGGCGATCAGCCCGATGAAGTGCCGGGCGCGGTCCGGGTCGCGCAGCACGTCGATGCCGGCGACACTCGCGTGCCCGGAGTCCGGCCGGGCGAGCGTGGTGAGGATTTTGACGGTGGCCGACTTGCCGGCGCCGTTGCGACCGAGCAGCGCGAGCACGCTACCGGACGCGGCCTGGACGGTCAGCCCGTCCAACGCGCGGACCGGCGGCGCGCCGCGACCGCCCGGATAGGTTTTCACGAGATCGGCGGCGTTCAATGCCGTCGCGCGTGGTGTGGACATGCGGTTCCCTTCGGAGGGAGCCGGGCCGCGGGCGCCTATTGTGATGAGTGCGTCTCGGGTTCGGGACTCGCGTCCCGGCTCGGGGTGGTGGCCCCTGGCCGGTGTTGGCGCACCGGCCGGGGGTTTCTTACTTCTGCGAGGTCTGGAAGAAGCGGCCCTCCTCTCCGAGGTAGCGGACCGGGTCGGCGCTGATCTCCTCGAAGGAGACGCCCTCACCGCGCAGGTCGTGGATCCGCCGCCAGAGTTTGACGCCCGGGTAGGAACCGTCCTGAATGCGGGTGGCCAGGTCCGTGACGAAGTCCAGTTCGGCCTGCAGCAGCGCGCGCCGCAACCGGTTCTCGACGAGGAACAGCTCAGGCAGGCTTTGCTCGGCCGCCTGGGTTTGCATGCTGTCCAGGGCGCCCAACTCGGCACGCAGCGCATATGTTCGGCGGGTCAGCAGCATCCCCACGTCGTCGGGCGGCAGGCCCGCCATCAGTGACAGCCCGGCCTCCAGCGAGCTGAACTCCCGCACCGGGGTAGACAGCAGCTCGGCCAGCCAGTCCTCGAACTCGGCCGCGCCGGCCTCCGTGATCTCGTACACGGTCCGCTCCGGCCGGCGCCCCTCCCGGGTGGTCCCCCGCGCGCGGATCAGGCCGTGCTTGGCCAGCGACTCCACCACGGCGTACAGGGAACCGTAGTTCAGCCTGATGCTGATTTCCTTGCCGCGCTGACGCAACGTGGTCGACATCTCGTACGGGTGCATCGCCCGCTCAGTGAGACATGACAACACCGCCAACGCAAGCGGGTTGCTCACACGCCGACGCGCCATCCGGCCCTCCTCGACTCCGATTACTCGTCCTAGAGTATCCACACTGTAGTGATCTATCAAGAGCAACGCGTGAACGCTCTCCGCGAGCCACGTCCGTGCCGCGCCGAACCGTTCTTGGATCCCGCGATCCGGCGAGGCGCTCCGTCGGTCGGGGAGATCAACGCAGGTGGTTCAAGCCGCAGCGTTGCTCCAGCTCGGGGATCGCTGCGCGGTCCGCACACCGGCAACTGAAGGGCCTGGGTCTACCGCCCCTCGCCGATGCCGAACGGCGCCGGGAACTGCCGGATCCAGTGGTTCGCGCTCGGCGTCACCAGCATGACGAAGATCGCGGCGCTCGAGCTCAGTTCGAGGCACGAAGCTCCAGCACGCGGGCGAGCAGGGCAGCACGCCTGCGCAACTCGTCCTCGTCACGAGGGTCGTACCAGGGGCAGGCGATGTCGAGCACAGCCACTCGGCCGCTGTCGAGAAGTCGGCGGAGGGCGTCGATGACGGACCCGGACGTGGGGCCGTTCGGCGCTGGAAACCGCAGCCCCGGGATCTCGCTGGCGTCGATGACGTCAAGGTCGACGTGGAGGATGACGGGTCCGCTACCAGGCAGCAGCGCCGCGTCCATGGTGTCCACGCTGGTGTGCGTGACCGCCGCCTGCGCGAGGTACTCCTTCTCGGCGGGGTCGAGGTCTCGGGCATCCACGAGGACGGCCTGTGCCTCCGGCAGAGTAGCCATGCCCAGCGGCCTGGTCAGCAGGTCGGGATCGCCGCCGACGGCCATCCGCAGGGCCATGCCGCCCAGGTAGCCAGAGGTAGAGGACGCCACGGTGTGCACATCGCCGTGAGCGTCGAACCAGACCAGCGAGGGCGACAGTCCCGCACGCTGCGTGCCGGCAAGCGTCCCCAGCAACGCCAAGCAGTCACCTGTGACCACCGTCGTCGGCTCCGGGCTATCCAGCCGAGTGGCCACTTCATCGGCCAGGTGGTTGTACAAGGCAGCGAGGCGCTGCCACTGAGTTTCTACGACGTCGAGCTGTGGCGCCACCTCAGTGGTCGGAATACCGGCGGGCAGCGTGATGCTGTCTCGACCGATGCGTTCGTCCTGGTGGAACGGAAGCAAGATGGTGGTCACCGCCATGACGCTACCGGCGTGCTCTGGGCGACGGCGATGGTGGTACGTGGCGCGATGTGCCTCGTCATGTCAGGTGACGCGAAGCGTGCTTGTGCGTGGCTTGCGGGCGTTTCGAGTGAAGGTGGGCAGAGTCTTCGGCGCGTTGTTCTGGCGGACGCGCACCTGGGGTTCGGCGCACGGCCCGCAGACCCAGCGACCGAAGGCCTGTTACCGGCCCTCGCCGATGCCGAAGGGCGCCGGGAACTGCCGGATCCAGTGGTTCGCGCTCGGCGTCACCAGCATGACGAAGATCGCCGCACCGAGGACCATGATCGCTAGGCCCGGCGCGAGCCGCGCGGACGGGAACGCCATCCACATGCCGACCGCGAACACCACGACCTCGGCGACGAGCGCGGGGGTGCGGGCCCAGCGTCGGCCCCGCAACAACCCGGCGCAGACCAGGACGAGCAGCCCGCCGAGGATGACGAAATACGCGACCTGTGCCCCCAACTGCGCGGCCCTGGCGCCGTGGGCGATGCCCGAGAACAGCGTCATACCCGCCAATATGACCAGCCCGACACCCTGCAACGCCACCAGAACGGCCGCCACGCGCACCGAGCCGGGCGGCGGGATCCGGACCGGCGCGGCCGGGCTCGCGGACGGCCCGGAAGCGCCAGAATCCGGACGGGGTGAGGGGGGTACGGGCACACCGAAAGGGTAGTCGGCCCGTAGGCTTTGCGATCGATGCGTGCTCTGCTGATCGTGAATCCCCATGCCACCGCCACCACCGAACGGCGCCGTGACCTGCTGTCGCGCGCGCTGGCCGGGTCGATGAAGCTGCACATCGCGCACACCGAACATCGCGGCCACGCGACCGAACTCGCCGCGGCCGCACTGACCGACGGCACGCGGCTGGTCGTCGTGCACGGCGGCGACGGCACGGTGAACGAGGTGGTCAACGGGCTGCTGTCGCGGGGGGTCACGGCGAAGGGGCCGCTGCTGGCGGTGGTGCCCGGCGGGTCGACGAATGTGTTCGCGCGGGCGGTAGGGATCGACCCGGACCCGACGGCGGCGACGGAGCAGATCCTGGAGGGGCTCGCGCGCGGGCGCACCCGGGTGGTCTCGCTCGGGCTCGCGGACGACCGCTACTTCACGTTCAACGCCGGGCTGGGCTTGGACGCGGAGGTCGTCAAGGCGGTCGAGGAACACCGCGCCGGCGGGCGGTCCATCTCCAACTCGCTGCACATCCGTCGGGCGATCAGCACCTTCTTCGCGACCGATCGCGCACACCCGCGGCTCACCGTGACGGCCGATGGAGCGGTGATCGACCACGTTCATGTGGCGCTGGTGTCCAATGTCGACCCGTGGACCTACGCGGGCCGGCGGCCGGTGCGCACGAACCCGGGGCTCCCGGCCGATCGCGGGCTAGGCCTGCTGGCGATGCGCAGCCTGCACACCGCCACGGTGCTGCGGGTGTTGTGGCAGCTCGTGATGCGCGGGGGCGGTCCGGCGTCGAAACACCTGGTCCGGGTGGACGACGCGGTCGAGATCGCGGTTCGCGCCGACGCGCCGGTGGCGCTGCAAGTGGACGGGGACTACCTGGGCGATCGCACCTCGGTGACCTTCACGTCGGTGCCGCGGGCGCTCCGCGTCGTCGTGTAGCGGCGTGCTTGTACGCCTGCACCCGTGGCGCGGTCAAATCGGGCGCATGGGGCTATCGGCAGCCCTGACCAGCACCTGAGCCTGCGCACCATGAGCCACGTCACTCGGATGGGGTCTTTTCTGAATCGATCCGATCAGGCATGATGAATACCGCGCGCGATGGCGACAGACTGACGTGATCTGAGTAACGAGATCGAGATCAAGTCTTGACTAGAGCGTGATACATGGAAAAATCGATGGCTCGGGCCGCATTACCCGCGCCCGGCCGTCGACCACCAGCGCCCACCAGACACCCATGGCCGGGCCGTTCTCGTTTCAAGGAGCTTTACCGATGGACTGGCGCCACCGCGCTCTGTGCCGTGACGAAGACCCCGAGCTGTTCTTCCCGATCGGGAACTCGGGCCCTGCCCTGCTGCAGATCGAGCAGGCCAAGGCCGTGTGCGCGCGTTGCCCGGTCCGCGAGCAGTGCCTGGAATTCGCGCTCGCGACCGGCCAGGACGCCGGCGTGTGGGGCGGTCTGTCGGAGGACGAGCGCCGCTCGCTCAAGCGCCGTCGCGCCCGCGCCCGCGCGCGCAACAGGTCGCTGGCTTCCTAAGCAAGCCCCGTAAGCCCGTCTCGCGGACGGGCGCCGCTGGGGACGCTGATCACCACTGCGGAACGTCGTCATGCTCGATGAATACAGCATGACGACGTTCGCACTTCAGCACGCGCTCAAGCGATCTCGATGATGAGGTCGTCCTCCTGGACCACGTCTCCCTCGGCGACGACGACCTTCGCCACGGTGCCGTCGACCTCGGCGATCACCGGGATCTCCATCTTCATCGACTCGAGAATCACCAGCGTGTCGCCCTCCGAGATGCTGTCACCCTCCGCGACGAGCACCTTCCAGACGTTGGCGACCATCTCGGCCCGGACTTCCTCCGCCATCGACATTCCTTTCCGCCACGTGCTTCTCACGCGCCAACGGCACCCGCTGCCGTGCCCCGATGGGTGTTGCATGGCTCGTTCACGGGAGTGAGGTACATCCAACCACGGCGCCGATCGCGATGTGTCCGGCGACCCTGCGCAGCATGGCACGATGGAACGCGGCGCGCCACCGCGGCGCGCTCGGTCGCCACAGCACCCACGGTGGCCACGGGCAACCACGTCGTCCGGCGATCAACGCATCGCCATACGCGACAGATACGCGACAACGAGGAGTCACCATGGGCAAGCGCTCACGCAAGAAGAAGGCCCGCAAGGGGTCGGCCGCGAACCACGGCAAGCGCCCCAACAGCTGAGCGTCCAGTCGGGCGGCTGTCAGTCGCCCGACCAGGCTCAGTCGCCCGACCAGGCTCAGTCGCCCGACTCGGGCCCGGCCTCGGCGGACAGCGTCATGGCAGTCATTGACGTCACGGCCGTCACAGACGTCATAGACGACGTGACGGTCGTGGAGGTTTCAGACGTGACCGTGACGCCCCCGGAACCCGTGGATAATTCCGTGGATTCCGTTCGCCAGGCGACCAGCTGCGTCACGATCCGTTCCCGCAGGTGCGAAGGGGCATGGTCGCCGCCGCACTTGAGCGCCAGCAACTGCTTGAGCTTCGTGTCGATGCCGGCTTCCTCCAGGCACGGCGAGCAGTCGTCCAGATGCCGCTGGATCACCGCGCGCCGCTCCGGGTCGAGCTCGTTGTCCAGGAACCGCCAGACGTCCAGCAGCACGTCCGCGCAGTCGTCACCGGCGTGCTCCTCGCCGAGCGCGCCGTCCGGATCGGGTGCGCACACCATCATGAACCCTCCGTGACGCGCGGGCCGGCGGCCTCCGCGGTGCCCGACCGGATCAGGCCCTGTTGCGTCGCATAGCCCGTCAGCAGGTGGCGGAGCTGCGCCCGCCCGCGATGCAGGCGCGACATCACGGTGCCCAGTGGGGTGTCCATGATCTCCGCGATCTCCTTGTAGGCGAAACCCTCGACGTCCGCGAGATAGACGGCCAGCCGGAACTCCGCAGGCAGCTCCTGCAGCGCGTTCTTCACATCGCTGTCCGGGAGGCGGTCCAGCGCCTCCATCTCGGCGGAGCGCAGACCGCTCGACGTGTGCGACTCGGCCTCCGCGAGCTGCCAATCGGTGATCTCGTCGGTGACCTGCTCGAGCGGCCGCCGCTGACGTTTGCGGTAGTCGTTGATGTACGTATTGGTGAGGATGCGGTAAAGCCAGGCGCGCAGATTGGTGCCCGGCTTGAACCGCGAAAAGGCGCCGAACGCCTTGAGATAGGCCTCCTGCACCAGGTCTTCGGCGTCCGCGGGGTTGCGGGTCATGCGCATGGCGGCGGCGTAGAGCTGGTCGAGCATCGGCATCGCCTCGGCGACGAACCGCTCCGAGAGTTCTGCGTCCGGTGCGGCATCGAGGTCCGCGCCGGGCTCGATTTCCGCTGCGGCGTCGGTGTCGGCGTCGGGCTTGCCGCCGGCTTCGGTATCGCGCCCGACTGCGCGTGCGGCGTCGCGTTCGCCGTCGGTCGTCATATCGGGTATGACGATGTTCGCGGGCGCGGCACTGTCGGCAGGCGTTGCATTGGAGGTGGACGCGGCCCTCGACGGTGCTGGTCCGGCCACGGTCACTCCCTCGGCAATCGGCGGGGCGACGGCGGCCGGTGCCCGGTCCGCCGCGTCCGGATAGCCTACCGCCGCAGTACGACAGCGAGCCCGAGCCGGTCGCCCACCTCGGGAGGCCCGGGAGGCCCGGCGGGACCGGGAGTCACGCGAGTTCCGGAGGGAACTCGACGAACGGGACACAGCGGAAGCACGCTCGGCATCTTGCTGGCTCACCAAGGTCGCTGGCACGGGCGTACCTCCTCGGTCCGGGCCAACGCCGCGGCCCGGCGCGATATTCCCGGCTGCTGGTCGGCAGCGTTACCGGCAGCATTCCCGACCGCGAGCCGGCCCCCCGCACGATCGGGCCGGACACCGCACGATCGGGCCGCTGTCAGACGGCGGGCGTATGGTCGCGCACGGACGAACCAGCGCAGTGACAGTGAGTGGCAGTGTTCGGCAAGAACCTTCGACAAGAACGTTCGACGACTATCCTGGGCGACTACGTTGGGTTCGAATCGCACGCACCGAGCACAGCAGGCCAGACGCACACGTTACGACAGAGACCGGACCGGGTAGATAGCAAGCACCACCCGAACGACAACGCGCGGGGGGACGATGATCAGCTTCCGATCGGTGGGCAAGACCTACCCAGGCGGCACCCACGCGGTCGCCGGGATCGACCTCGACATCCCCACCGGGAAGCTCACGGTCTTCGTGGGGCCGTCCGGGTGCGGCAAGACGACCTGCCTGCGGATGATCAACCGCATGGTCGAGCCGTCCACCGGGACGGTGGCGATCGACGGCGTCGACGTGCACGACACCCACGCGGCGCAGCTCAGGCGGGGTATCGGGTACGTCATCCAGAACGTGGGCCTGTTCCCGCATCGCACCGTGCTGGACAACATCGCCACCGTCCCCGTGTTGAACGGCGTCGGACGGCGCCGGGCCCGCGCCCGGGCCGCCGAGCTGCTGGAACGGGTCGGGCTGTCCCCAGAGGTGGCGCACCGCTATCCGGCACAGCTCTCCGGCGGGCAGCAGCAGCGGGTCGGTGTCGCGCGGGCGCTCGCGGCCGATCCGCCCATCCTGCTGATGGACGAGCCGTTCTCGGCCGTCGACCCGGTGGTCCGCGCCCAGCTGCAGGACGAGATGGTGCGCCTGCAGGCGGAACTCGGCAAGACCGTCGTCTTCGTGACGCACGATATCGACGAGGCGCTGCACCTCGGGGACCTGATCGTGGTGTTCGCGCCCGGCGGCCGGATCGCCCAGGTCGCCGAGCCCGCGACGCTGCTGGCCGCGCCTGCGGACGATTTCGTCGCCGACTTCGTCGGGCACGACCGCGGCTATCGCGCCCTGTCCTTCGCCGATGCCGGTCCGCTGCCGATGGCGCAGGCGCCCACCGTCGATTTCGAATCCGCCGTCGCCGCGGCCCGTTCCGACGGGCAGGTCGGCGATTATGACGATGTTCTCGGGGCCGGGCGCGGACTGCCCCGATGGGCGCTGCTGGTGGACGACCGTGGGCATCCGCAGGGCTGGCTTGACCGTGCCGGCCTCGTCGCCGGGCGACCGCTCAGCCGCGACGACATCCGGCTCGGCGGCACCCTCATCCGGCCCGGCGGATCACTGCGATCGGCGCTGGACGCGTCCCTGTCGTCACCGTCCGGGGCGGGCGTCGCGGTCGATGCGGACGGCCGACTGATCGGCACCGTGTCCGCGCAGGCGGTGCTCGCCGCCATCGAACGATCGCGCACCGCCGCGGCATCGCCGGAGGCTGAGGGGCCCGTGGTGGGCTTCGCCGACAGCACCACCGTCCGGGCGCTGGACGAGGCGAGATGACCGGACCATGAACTGGGATTGGCTGGCACGCAACGCATCTGAGATCACCTCGTGGACGCTGGCGCACGTGCTGCTGTCGGGAGTGCCGACCGTGGTCGGGCTCATCCTGTCGATCCCGCTGGGTGCGCTGGCGAGCCGGTACCGGTGGGCGTACCCGCCGACAGTGACGATCGCCGGGCTGCTCTACACGATCCCGTCGATCGCGTTGTTCGTGCTGCTGCCCGGGATCCTCGGCACGGGCATCCTCGACCCGATCAACGTGATCGTGGCGCTCACGCTGTACACGGTCGCGCTGATGGTGCGGACCGTGGCCGACGCACTCACGGCGGTGCCGCCCGATGTCCGCCAGGCCGCCGTCGCCATGGGCTACCGGCCGCTGCGGCGCCTGATCACGGTCGAGCTGCCGGTGGCGATACCGGTGATCGGCGCGGGGTTGCGGGTCGCCGCGGTGTCCAACGTGTCGCTGGTGGCCGTCGCCGCCCTGATCGGCGTTCCGCAGCTCGGGCAGCTCTTCACGCAGGGGCAACAACTCGACTTCTACACACCGATCGTCGCGGGCATCGTGCTGTGCGCGGCCATCGCCGTGGTGTTCGACGCGATCATCCTGTCCACGGTGAAGCTCGCCACCCCGTGGCGCAGGCTCGGGCGGGCAGCGGCATGATCGGCGACATCTGGGCATGGTTGACCACCTCCGCGCATTGGACCGGCGCCGACGGGATCTGGCAGCGCACCCTCGAACATGTCGAGTACACGCTGATCGCGGTGGCGGTGGCCGCCGTCATCGCGCTGCCGATCGGTGCGCTGATCGGCCACACCGGCCGGGGAACCGGACTGGTCGCCGGCACCGCCAACGCGCTCCGGGCGCTGCCGTCGCTCGGGCTCCTGGTGATGCTGGCGTTGTGGGCCCTCGGGCACCTGCCGGTCGGCATCGCGCTGCAGACCGCGTCGATCGCGGTGCTGGCACTGCTGGCGATCCCGCCGATGCTGACGAGCACCTATGCGGGCGTCGCGGCGGTGGATCCGGCGGCCCGGGATGCCGCCGAGGGCATGGGGATGAGCGGGGGTCAGGTGCTGCTCCGGGTGGAGCTGCCCATCGCGGTTCCGCTGTTGTTCTCGGGCCTGCGGTCGGCATACCTGCAGGCAGTGGCGACCGCGACGATCGCTGCGTTCGTCAGCCTGGGTGGCCTGGGCAGGTACGTGATCGACGGTTTGGCACAGCACGACTACCCCAAGATGGCGGGCGGCGCCCTGCTCGTCGCCGTGCTGGCTGTCGTAGGTGATCGGATACTGGCAGTGGTCGGTCATTTCGCGGCCTCGGCCGGGCTCACCAGCCGGCGAAGGCTGTGGGCGAAGACAGCACCATACCGGTCGTCATATCCGGCGGCATCACTCAGCGAAACGCAACCCGAGGTGGTGAACGCAGCACGACAATGACGGACGCCCCGAGGGTTTCACGCTGTAACTGACAGTGACCGTCGGGCGTCATCGACGCGCTCCTCGCCGGGAACCGAAAGGCCACGCCGGGAGGGGCACAGAAGACAGAGGGAGAGTTCTCCAGTGAAACGCACACGAATACACATCACGACCGTGGCGATGGCAGCGCTCGCCGGCGTGGGCCTGCTGCTCGCGGGCTGCGGGTCGAACGCGAATCCGCTGAACAGTTCGGCGGGATCCAGCTCGTCTGGGTCGAGTGGAGCACAGTCGAGCGGTTCGCAGTCGAGCGGGGCGGGGTCCGGCGGCGCGTCGAGCACCGCGGGCGGATCGGAGACGTCGTCGGGTACCGGGTCCACCGGGGCCGGGCAGACCTCGGCGGGCAGCACCGGCACGGGACAGCAGCCGGTGGTGATCGGGTCGGCGAACTTCACCGAGAGCGAGCTCATCGCGGACATCTACGCCGCCGCGCTCAAGGCGGCGGGCGTGCCGGTGACGACGCACCTGAACATCGGCGCGCGCGAGGTCTACCTGCAGGCCATGCACGAGGGTTCGATCAACCTGCTGCCCGAATACACCGGCGGGCTGCTCGCCTACTACGACAAGACATCGACGGCGCACAGCCCGACGGACGTCTACGCGGCACTGCAGAAGGCGCTGCCCGCGGACCTGGAGGTGCTGAAGTACTCGGCGGCCCAGGACCAGGACTCGGTGACCGTCACCAAGGCGACGGCGGACAAGTACCACCTGGTCTCGATCGGCGATCTCGCGCCGGTCGCCGGGCAGATGACGCTCGGCGGCTCGAGCGAGTGGCAGACCCGAGCGGACGGGCCGATCGGGATGACGAAGCTCTACGGGGTGACGTTCAAGGACTACAAGGTCCTCGATCCGGGCGGTCCGCTGTCGGTGAAGGGGCTGCAGACCGGGCTGGTGCAGGCCACGGACATCTTCACCACGAATCCGGCGATCGAGGAGGACGGCTTCGTGGTGCTCAAGGACCCGAAGAACATGTTCCAGGCGCAGAACGTGGTGCCGCTGATCGCGAAGTCGGCCGCGACGCCGAAGGTGACGAGCGTGCTCGACGCGGTGTCGGCGAAGCTGACCACGGCGGACCTGACCGATATGCAGAAGACGATCAACGACACGAAGGCGAACGTGGCGGATGTCGCCGGGAAGTGGGTGTCGCAGAACGGGCTCGGCTGACGTCCTGCTCCCTGCGCGGGTGATCGGGGCGTCCGGGGCCGGTTCAGCACGTGTGGCAGGCTGCGGATATGGCCCGTTCCACCGGCGCTGCGGCGACCCCGGCAATCGTGGCGCTGACGCGCGCCAAGATTCCGCACATCCTGCACCCGTACCAGCACGACGCGAGCGCCACCGCGTTCGGCGACGAGGCGGTCGCCGCGCTGGGACTGGACTCGGCGCGGGTGTTCAAGACGCTCGTCGCCGAGGTGGACGGCGCGCGACTGGCGGTCGGCGTGGTGCCGGTGGCTGAGCACCTGAATCTCAAGGCGCTCGCCGCGGCCGTCGGCGGGAAGAAGGCCGCGATGGCCACGGTGTCGGACGCCGAACGGTCCAGCGGATACGTGCACGGCGGAATCTCCCCGCTCGGCCAGCGCAAGGCCTTGCCGACCGTGATCGACTCCTCGGCACAAGAGTTCGAGACGATCTTCGTGTCCGCTGGCAAGCGCGGGCTGCAGGTGGAACTAGCCCCGGACGACCTGGCCAGGGCCGCTCGCGCGAGCTTCGCGGACATCGCGGCCGACGGCCACGCCTGACCAGGACCCCATCCACGCGCATACTCCGGCCGAGTACCGGGTCGACCCGGGCGGCGCGGATACGGGATCATGGGGGCGTGAATCCGATCCCGTCCGTGCGCGAGTCCGAATCCGCCGATGACGCTGTTCCCGGCCGAGCCGCTGTGCCGGCGCCGGATGCTGGGCCGTGGCACGCACCGCTCGCAGCCGGGCCGATCTTCGCGACCGTGACCGTGCCTAGCTCGAAGTCGGAGATGAACCGGGCGCTGATCCTCGCCGCCCAGGCGACCGGCCCGTCGAGCATCGGTCGACCGCTGCGGTCGAGGGATACCGAGCTCATGGCCGCCGCGCTTCGCGCCCTCGGCGCCCGCGTCGACACCGCCTCGGACGACGCGTGGACCGTCGATCCGGCACCGCTCACCGGCCCTGCCCGCATCGACTGCGGCCTCGCCGGCACGGTGATGCGCTTCATCCCGCCGCTCGCCGCGACCGCCACCGGATCGATCACCCTCGACGGCGACGAGACCGCCCGGCGCCGCCCCATGGGCACGATCCTGAATGCCCTGCGGGCTCTCGGCGCGTCGATCTCCGGAGACGCGCTGCCGTTCGAGATCGCCGCCACCGGAAGCCTTTCCGGCGGCGAGGTGACCATCGATGCCTCCGCTTCCTCGCAGTTCGTGTCCGGCCTGCTGCTCGCCGCGCCATCCTTCGAACGCGGGTTGACGGTCCGGCATCGCGGCGCGCCGGTGCCGTCCCTGCCGCATATCGAGATGACGGTCGCCTGCCTGCGCCGGGTCGGAGCCCGCGTCGACGACTCCACCCCCGACGTGTGGCGCGTCGAACCCGGGCCGGTGGCGGCGTGGACGTGGCCCATCGAGCCCGACCTGTCCAACGCCACCGTGTTCCTGGCAGCCGCCGCGGTCGCCGGCGGGTCCGTCACGGTGCCCGGCTGGCCCGCGTCGACCACCCAGGCGGGTGCCGCCTTCCGGTCGATCGCGGAGCAGATGGGTTGCCGCACCGTGCTTTCCGACGGCGGGCTGACCGTCTCCGGCCCGGATGCGTTGCAGGGCATCGACATCGATCTGCACGACGTGGGCGAATTGACGCCGACTGTCACGGCCATGACGCTGTTCGCCGACGGGCCCAGCCACCTCCGGGGCATCGGGCATCTGCGCGGGCACGAGACGGACCGGCTCGCAGCGCTCACCGCGGACGTGGCCGCGCTCGGCGGCACGGCGATCGCCGATGACGACGCCCTGCACATCACCCCGTCTCCGCTGCACGGCGGCCTGTGGCGGGCCTTCGCCGACCACCGCATAGCGACTGCGGGAGCGATCATCGGGCTCCGCGTGCCCGGCGTCGCGATCGACGACATCGCCTGCACCGCAAAGACGATGCCGCGTTTCGCCGACGATTGGAGCGCGCTGGTCGCCGGGGCCGGCGGGTCCGGCGGGCACGTCGGGGGCGGGGCATGAACGGCGTCATCAGCGCACCCTCAGACCTGCGACACGGCGGGATACCACGCTGAGCCGCCTCGGCGAAGAATGGGACAACGACGACGTCCGGGTGCGCCCCGGGCGCGGGTCGCGGCCGCGCACGAAGCGGCGGCCGGCGCACTCGGATGCGGTCGACGGGTTCGTGACGGCGGTCGACCGCGGCCGCTACACCTGTCTGGTGGGTGAGCCGGGCGGCAGCGGGGCGGACTCGCGGCCGGTAGTCGCGATGCGCGCCCGCGAACTGCACCGCGATGCCATCGTGGTGGGCGACCGGGTCGCGCTGGTCGGCGACACCTCCGGCGCGGCACACACTCTCGCACGCATCGTGCGAATCGCGCAGCGCAGCAGCGTTCTTCGCCGCTCGGCGGACGACACCGACACTGCTGAACGGGTTCTGGTGGCGAACGCCGACGCGCTGCTGATCGTCACGGCGGCAGCCGATCCGGAGCCGCGCACCGGATTCATCGACCGGTGCCTGGTCGCCGCGTACACCGGGCACCTGCAGCCGATGCTGCTGGTGACGAAGTCGGACCTGCGCGATCCGGCCGCCCTGCTCGCGTCATACCAGGACCTCGATCTGCCGGTGCTGATCTCCGGACACGGCGCCGTCGCCGACCCCGCCGCGGGCGGGGCACCGAACGATGCGCCACTCGACGACACGGCCGTGGCGCAGGTGCGCGCCGCGCTGGCCGGCCGGATGACGGCGCTCATCGGCCATTCCGGCGTGGGCAAGTCGACGCTGGTCAACGCCCTTGTTCCGCACGCCGACCGGGCGACCGGCACCGTGACCGACGTCGGCAAGGGGCGGCACACCTCCTCGTCGGCCATCGCGCTGCCACTGCCCGGCGGCGGTTGGATCGTCGATACACCGGGGGTGCGCTCGTTCGGCCTGGCGCATGTGACGGTGGATGACGTCCTGGAGTCGTTCGACGATCTGCTGCCCGCGAGCGCGAACTGTCCACCGGGCTGCACGCACGACAGCCCCGACATCGGCTGCGCACTCGACGATCTCGTCGCGCACGGGGAGGCGCGCAGCGGGCGATTGGCATCGTTTCGCCGACTGCTCGCCTCGCGCACACAGGGGTTTGAGCAGCCGAACGGGTAGGCGCGAGTAGGCAAGGGGCGGCGTCAAACCCGATTCTTGCCGCGGCAGGTTATCCACCTCGTCGATTTCCATCCCCAGCGGGACGAGCGCGGGGCGCGTTCCGGCGGCGCCGGGGCACACTCGCCCGCGTGGCCCCGTTCGACATCCCGATGACCGTGCGCGTGGAGGGTGGCCGGGTTCGGTTGCTGGTGCGCCTGACGCGGCCGCTCGGCTGGTCGCGCGTGCGGGCGGCGGTGTGCGCGGCGGCGGGCCTGCCGCAGGGGACGACGCTGCACTTCGGGGCGGGCGCGATCCCGGACCATTGGACGGTCGGCATGCCGCCGCTCGTCGCCGGCTGCGAGATCGCGACCTTCGCCGATGACGAGGTTCCCGACCGGCCACCGGTGATGCTGACGGTACTGGCCGGGCCGGACGCCGGGGCGTGTGTCCCGATGGGCACCCGATCCGTGCGCGTGGGGCGGGACGCTGCGGCCGATCTCGTGTTGACCGATGCGGCCGTCTCTCTCCGGCACGCGGTGATCGAACCGACGGCAACCGGCCTGGTGGTGCGCGACATGCGTTCCACCAACGGGGTTTTCGTGGACGGCGTGCCTGTCGACGGCGTGACGATGGCCGGGACGGGATCGATCATCCGCATCGGTAACGGGGTGTTGCAGGTGCAGTTGACGGCGGAGCCAGCCGGCGCCTTCCGTCCGGATGGGGCCGGGCATCTGGTGCGCGACCGTTGCGCCCGCCGGGCCGCCGAGGCACCGACGATGCTGCCCGCGCCGCCGTCGGCGCCCGAGCCACGTACCCGGCGCGGGTTGCCGCTGATCTCGGCGGCCGCCGGTGGGGCCGTCGGCGGTGTGTTGGCGCTCGTCCTGCGCAATCCGCTGTTTCTGGCGTTCGCGGCGTTCGGGCCGCTCACGATGATCGGCACGGCTGTGGGCGATCGTGTGCGCGGTCGGCGCTCGTACCGACGGCAGCGGACGGGGTACGCGGCCGACCTCGCTGGATGGCGGGCGTCGGTCGCGGCGGCGGTCGCCGCGAATCGTCGTGCCGCTTGGCGGGCATGGCCCGGACCGGCCGAACTCCTGCGGTGCGCCCAGATCGCCGGCGCACGGCTGTGGGACCGCGCCCCGGGCGACCTGGACTACCTCCGGCTGGCCGTGGGGAACGGAGCCCGCACGGTGCCGGTGCCCGGAGCGTCGGTCGCTGGGGGTGCTGTCGCTGGGGGATCGGTCGCCGGAGGCGCCGTCGCGGGCGCTGCCGTCGTTGGAGGGTCGGTGCCTGCGGTGTCCCTGCCTGTCGCGGGCGGCGATCCTGCGCTGCCCACGACCGACGAAGGCCTGCCGCGAGCCAGACGGGGGTCGCAGCGCTGGCGCCAGTCGCCGCGCGAGCACCGGTCGCGGGCGGAGGCCCGGTCGCAGCGCGTACACCGCTTGCGGGCCGGACGCCGGTTGCGCGACCCACGCGGAACGCACTCCGAGGCCAGCGCCGATCGGACCGAACGGGATCAGTGGGTCAGCCGGGCGGATCCGGTTGACCGGGATCACCGCGCCGACCGATCTCCAACGGCCTCCGCGCACGCGCGCCGGTCGCGTGACCCACACGCATCCCATCCCGGGGGCTGGGCCGGCCGCACCAGCCAGGATGTCGTGTCCGCCGGACCTGCAGGCGATACGGGCGGCGAGCCAGGGGCGATCGTCATGACCGACATGCCGATCGCCCTCCCGCTGCGCGGGGTGCTGGCGCTGACCGGGCCTACCGGTCGGGGCCTGGCACGGTGGCTGATTGCGCAACTCGCCTGCGCCCATTCGCCGGCTCACGTGGCACTGCTGATCCTCGACGCGCGCGACGACCTGCTGCCCTGCCTCGACCTGCCCCATGCCATCGAACTGGGGCTGCCCGTCGGGACCGATTCTCGGCGTGATGCCGGGGTCGCGGCGGGTCCTGAGGCATGGACCGGTGCGGGGCGCGGCGCTGTGCCGGGAGCGGGGTCTGCTGCCCCGCACGAGTCCGGCCTCGCAACTGTGGCCGACGCCGCCAGTGGGCGCGACCTGGTGGTGGTCCTCGACGGGCCGGCCGCGATCCGGTCGGAGCTGGGTCGTCGAGTGATGGCCGCCGTCAACAGTCCTGCGCCACCCGAGTCGACACCGGGCGGATCTGCCGGGCCTATCGGTGCTGCGAGCATGCCTCGCATCGCCGCCGTGCTCTGCCTGGCCGAGTCGGCCCACGCCCTGCCGCCCGGCGCGGCCCCCGTCAGCTCCCAGTTCGCTCCCATGCGTGCCCCGGGCGGCGCAGCCAGCACCGCCGGATCATGGCCCGCGGCGCCGGGCCCGGCGAGCCTGCTCCCGGTGGCGCCGACCATGATCACGCCAGATCTGCTTCGGCAGACCTGCCGTGCGCTCGCCCCACTGCGTGACGCCGCGCAGTCCGGACCGACGACTCTGCCGTCCGCCGTCGATCTCACGGCCCTGACCGGGCCGATCGACGCGGACCTGCTGCTGGATCGCTGGCGTGCGCCGACGCTGCGCGCACCTATCGGCATCGGGGCAGACGGCCCGGTCACGGTCGATCTGGCGGCCGATGGCCCACACCTGCTGATCGCCGGAACCACCGGCTCGGGCAAGTCCGAGCTGCTGCAGACGCTCATCTGTTCGCTCGCAGCTGGGGCCTCGCCGACCGCGGTGACGTTCCTGCTCGTCGACTACAAGGGAGGTGCCGCATTCCGGGCCGTTACGGATCTTCCGCACGTGGTCGGCGTGCTGACCGACCTCGACCCGGCCGAGTCCGCGCGGGCGCTGACCAGCCTGCGCGCGGAGCTGCGGCAGCGCGAACGACTCGCGGCCGCGGGCGACGGCGCGCCGGACCTCGTCGTCGTCATCGACGAGTTCGCCACCTTGGCGGCCGAGCTGCCGGAGTTTCTGACCGGTGTGCTGGACATCGCGCAACGCGGCCGGTCCCTCGGCCTGCACCTGGTGCTCGCCACCCAACGGCCGGCGGGTGTCGTGACACCCGCGATCCGCGCCAACATCTCGACCCGTATCTGCCTGCGCGTCACCGACCCGGCGGATTCGATAGACGTGATCGGATCCGCGGCCGCCGCGCACATCTCCGCGCGACATCCCGGTCGGGCCTTCCTGACGACGGGCGGAGCGCCGGTTCCTTTCCAGATCGCGTCGGTCTCCGGCTGCGCACCGCCCGACGTGCAGGTGCTGCTGCGTTCGGGCGGCGCCTCATCCACAGGCCCGTCGGATCGCCCACCCGACGCCCCCGCCGCCGCCCGATCCGACATCATCACCGCCTCTGAGGTCGTCGCCACCCTCCGACGAGATGACGCAGGCACCGCTCCTCCGCACGAGGGCGTCCCGCCCGAAGCCACTACTGCCTCCAAGGCCGCCTTGACCCGCGCCGCCATAACCACGGCCCCGCCCCACGACTCAAACACCGCTCTGCCACCTGCGGGCGGGCCCGACGAGTCACGCCTGTCGATCCTCGGCACGCTCGTGACGGCCGCGCGCGATGCAGCCGGGGGCGCCCCACCCGGGCGTCGCCCCTGGCTGCCGCCGCTGCCCCTCGAGTTCCCGGTGCCGGACGATCACCCGAACTGCCTGGCCGTCGCCGACGTTCCGGAGGAGCAGGCATGTCGGCTGCTCGACCTCCCGGAATCGTCGGTGCTGGTGACCGGCCCGCCCGGCTCGGGACGCAGCACGGCCCTGCGCCGCGTAGCGCAGATCGCGGCGGGACAGGGTGCGGAACTCATCGTGATCGACGGGGCCGGAGGCCTCGCCGATCTTGCGCGGTGGCCGGCCGTCACCTCGTATCTCGACCTTCGCGACCCGCCGCTGCTTCTCCGGGTACTGGCCCTGCTCGCCGACCCGGCGCGCCGCCCGAGCGATGCGCATGTCCGCTACCTGATCGTCGATCACTACGATCTGGCGGCCGCGGAGTTGGAACGAGCCGACTATCTCACCGGCACATCGCTTCTCGCCGAACTCACGGCACGCAGCGGCGGCACCGTGCGGATCGTCGCGAGCGGACCGGAAGCCCTGGCGCACCAACGAGCGGCGGGCGCGTTCCGAACGCAGATCGAACTCGGATGCGCGGATCGCGACGCGCCGCCGGGTCGCGGCCGGTGGGACGGAGTCGACGTCCAGCTCACCGTGTGCTCGGCCGACCGGGGCACCGCCGAGTCGACCGCCGCGAGCACCACGCGATCCGCGCCGGCCGCCTTCGTCGACCCGGTGGTCGTCCGGCCCCTCCCGGTGCGCGTGGCCACCGCGGACCTGCGCTCGCCCGATCCGGCGCACGTCGCCATCGGGATCGGCGGCGACGAAGCGCGACCCATCACCGTCGATCTGACGAGCTCCGGCGGCGGCATCGTCATCGCCGGGCCGCGGCGGTCCGGGGTGTCGAACGCCCTGAACGTGCTCGCCGACCAGGCCGCGGCCGCGGGAATCCCGGTCGTCGTCCTCCGGACCACGGCGCATGCCGACCCGTCCTCGGCAACGCCCATCGACGCGCCATCGGGCACGGTAGCGATCCGCGACCCGGAGCGGCGACTCGTCATACCGACGCGCCGCGAACCGCGCGCGCTCGACATCCGCCGGGGGACGGAACACCTCCGCACCATGCTCTCCGCCCATGACGGCCCGATACTGCTGATCGCGGATCACGCCGGCATGGGCGACGAATACCCCGCGGCCGGGCTCCTCGAACAGTTCCTCACGGTGTGCACGCCCGGCCAGAACCTGGCGCTCGGCGCGCGCGCCGACGTACTGACGCGGGCACGGCGTGGGCACCTGCGCGAAGCCCTGGCCGCGCGTCGCGGTCTGCTGCTGACACCGGACGCCGCGGACGGTGCCCTGTTCGACCTCACACTGCCGAAGCGGCGCAGATCCGTTCCGGGGCGCGGAGTCTGGGTGGAGTGCGACCTGGTCACGCCGATCCAGATCGCGTCCCCATGATGGCCGGTGCCCACCGAATCAAACCCACCCCCGTGTGCGCACGGCAGCCCTGCCCACGCACACGGCCGAGAGTGTGAACAGCCTCACGGCCGACCCCGTTGACACGTCACCGAGGTCGGCTTACTCTCGAAGAGAACTACTTGAACGTTCACATACTGCTTCACGGAAGGGAATCAGCCATGACAGTCACCGACACGGCGACCGACACCACCCCCGCCCTGACCGGCACCTGGACGGCCGACACCGTTCACTCCGAACTCGGATTCAAGGTTCGTCACATGGGCGTCGGCAAGGCGGGCGGCACGCTGGCCATGAACCACGCCACGCTCACCTTCGGCGAGCAGGGCATCCCGGACGGATCCGTCACCGTTAGCGTCGACGCGCAGAGCGTGGAGACCAAGAACGACCAGCGCAACAACCACGTGCGCTCGGACGACTTCCTGGACGTCGCCAACCACCCGACGATCGACTTCACGTCCACCGGGGTACGGAACTTCGACGGCGAGACCTTCGAACTCGACGGCGATCTCACCATCCGCGGCATCACCAAGCCGATCACGCTGAATGCCGAGTTCCTCGGTGCGATCGTCGATCCCTACGGTAAGGACCGGGTCGGCTTCGCCGCCACCGCCACGATCAACCGCAAGGATTTCGGCGTGAAGTTCTCGCCGGTGTTCGGCGTGAGCAACGCCGTCGTGTCGGACAAGGTCGAATTGTCCATCGAAGCCGAGTTCATCCGCGACGAGGCCTGATCGCCGCGAACAGCGTCATAGGCGCCGACTGAGTTCCCGAACGACTCGCCGTGATCGACCCCGCCACCCGGGGCCCGGTCACGGCGAGTTCAGTTGCGCGAGCAGGTAACCGATCTCGCTCGGCGCGTACCAGGCGAGGTCGATGTCCTCCGCCTCGCCGACCACGACGGCCGCGTCGAGATCGCCCAGGTCCGCGGCGTCGACCGCCTCCCCCGCCGCGCGGATCACCGGCGCGACATCGCCGCCGTCCAGGTGGACCGAGGCGACGGAGTCCCACCGCACCGCACCGTCCATCGTGACCACGGCGCGGTCGAGATCACCCCGCTCGGCGACCGGGCGTCCGGCGCCGTCCGATTCGGCCGGGCTTACGCGGTCGGCACCGGGGCGATCGGCAGCGGCGCGATCGACACCGCCGGACTCGGCCGCGTCATCGTCGACCGCGAGCACCACGCGAACCGGGTCCGCACCGCCGGCCGCGATCAGGCGCAGAGACGCCAAGGCAGCGTCATGCATGGCGAGATATTCGAGGTCCTCGGTGTCGGCGCCCGGGTACTCCGCGGCGAGGCCCCGGGTGACCGCGAAGCCGAGCCCGCCCACCGGCCGGAAGCTCCCGGTTTCCACCGCCTGGCGGAGCATCGGCAAGGTCGCCGGCAGATAGATCCTCATCAGGCCTCCGATCGCCCGCCGCCATGCCGCGCGGTCTGGCGCCGGCGACCCCGCGACTCGCCCACCGTGTCGGCGAGTTCCGACGTAGCGTCGGCAATCAGATCCGCGAAGTCGATCACGTCCGGCATGGCGTCACGGTCGGCGGTGAACCCGAAATAGACCCGCCCGCGGTACGACGTGCAGCCCACTGCCAGCGCATGCCCCTTCACCAGCGGCACCACCGGATACATCGCCGCGACCGGATCACCCGCCGCATAGAGCCGGCGCTGCGGCCCCGGCACGTTCGTCACCAGCAGGTCATAACTGCGACGCGAGAGCTGCCCCGCCACCCGCGCACCCATCGCGTGCAGCGTTGCTGGCGCGAACCGGCCGAGCGCGAGCAGCGCGTCGGCGCCCACCTGGCGCCCCGACTGCGTGTGCGATTCCATCTGGAAAGACACCTGATGCAGCCGCAGCACCGGACTCGGCTCCGACACCGGCAGGTCGATCAGGTACGACACCACCCCGGCCGAATCGCCCGGGTCGTCGGGGCGCACCGACATGGGCACCAGCGTCGCGAGCGACGCGCCGCCCGTCACCGGATCGCCGTGGGACAGCATCCACGACCGGACCGCGCCGGCCACGATCGCGAGGATGACGTCGTTCACCGTCCCGCCGTGCGCGGCGCGAATCGCCTTCACCGTCGCCAGGGACACATCGGTCGCCGCGAAGATCCGCGGCCCCGGCGTGGTCGCGCTCATCGAGGAGCGGGGAGACCGACGCATGGATCGCCGCGCCACATCGGCCATGGCCGCCCCGGTGTTGAGCGCGCCCGTCACCGTCTGCCGCAGGTTGGCCATCCACAGCCGCGCGGCGTCGAATGCCTCGGAAGGCCGCGCCGCCAGATCGGCGACCGCGTCCACCACCAGATCGACCTCGCTCGGCCCCGGTCCAGGGATCCACGGCGTCACCCGCACCTGCGGCGGCCGCGCCGTCTCGTCCAGCACGGCCGCTGCGATGTCGACCGCGCCGATCCGGCTCACCAGCGCCTCATGCGTCTTGTTGACGAGCGCAACACGCCCGCCCGCCAGACCCTCGACGATGTACAGCTCCCACAGCGGCCGGCTGCGGTCCAGGGGGCGCGAGATCAGCCGCCCGACCAGCTCGTCCAACTGCCGGGCCGACCCCGGATGCGGCAACGACGAGCGCCGCACGTGGTACGTCAGGTCGAAGTGCGCGTCGTCCACCCACACCGGCCGCGCGAAATGCCCGGGCACCGTGCGCACCACCTGCCGGAATCGCGGCAGCTCGCCGAGCCGCTGAGACACCACGTCGACCACGCGCTGAAAGTCGAAATCCCCCTTCGGCTCCACGATCACCACGCCACCCACATGCAGCGGCGTGGTCGGCTCCTCGCCGTACAGGAAGGCGGCGTCGGTCGGCGACAGGCGGTCGGTCACGTCATCATCGTGGCACAGGCTCGGCCGGGCGCACCGGTGATCACTGTGCGATCGGCATCGGCAGAGCCGCCGAGTATGACGCTGTTCGCGCCCGCTGGGCGAGGGCGTCGAGGCCGCGGACCAGGGGCGACCGGGGCGCCGCCACGGAAACAGGTACTCCGCGTCGCCACGCGAGATCGCACGCAGCGCGATCCTCCGGGAGCAGGGCGACGGGCTCGCGCCCGCAGAACCGACGCGTGGCGCCGGCCAGTTCGGCGGGCGACGCCGTCGTGGGCCGCACCCGATTAAGCACGATCCGGACGTCGGCCACGGCCGCGCCCGGCCAAGCGCCGGCGAGCTCCGCCATGCCGCGCGCCAGGCGCTCCATCCCCGGCGGATCCGCCGAGCCGACCGCGAGCACCAGGTCGGCGGCGCGGAGTGCGGCGATCGTCGCGCCGTTCCGACGCGGGGCCATCGTGTCGAAGGTGATCTCCTCGTCCGTCTCCAGGATCGCGGCGCAGTCGATGACGACGAGATCGGCTCGGGCGCGGGCGATGTCGAGCACCATGGGAATGGTCGACGGGCGCAGCTCCGGCCAGCGGTCGGCCCGGGCGATGCCCGTGAGTACAGCGAGCCGGTCGCTGATCGACCAGCACAGGGCGGCCAGTTCGGCGTCGTCCAGTCGGCCGTGCGCGGCCAGCCGGCACGCACCCGCCACGCCTGCGGACTCGTCGAGCAGGCCGAAGGCGTTGGCCAGGATGCCCCCGTAGACGTCGGCGTCGATGAGGAGCACCTGGTCGCCGGCCGCGGCGCACCGATCGGCCAGTCCCATGGCCACCGTGCTCCGGCCGGGGGCGCCGACCGGTCCCCACACGGCGATCACCCGTCCGGGTCGCGAGTCCGCGGCGCGCGGCGGCAGGCCTTCGGTGGGATCCTCCGCCGGCGCGATGGTGCGCAGCGCATCACGCTCCCGGCGCCGGCGCTTCGCCGGTCGGTGCCGGGCGGCACCGGCAGTTCCGTCCGCGCCGGCAGTTCCGTCGTCGCTCGTGTCAGCGGCACCGTTCATCGCGTCCGGGCGCCACGGCGTGCGGACGGGCACCGATGCAGCCGCCGCGTCGGGCATCAGGTCCAGGTCCGGGTCGGGCCCCAGGTTGGGCAGGGCCGACCGTGGATCCCCCGCGACGATCGACGCCACACCACGGCTGTCGGCGGCGAGCGGATCCGCTGCGTCGATCGCCGCTCCGACGGCGGCGATCATGGCCTCCGGATCGGCGTCGTCGGCCACCGTGCCGGCGACCCCGATGCGTCCGAGCAGGGTGGCGGTACGGGCATCCCCGGCCCGATGGACCGCTATCACCCGCACGCCGAACATCGCGAGCCGGTGCACGGTGTCGCTGTCCAGGCGTCGCAGGTCGGCCGCAATCACGCAGGCGGCGATCTGGCCCGTCGACGCCACGGCGAGCACATCGGCCATGTCGGCGCAGCGCCGCACCACGGCGAGCAGCGCGCCCGGCGCGGCAAGCGCGGCGACCACTCCGGTCTCCCACGGGTGCCCGCCACCCGCGGTCACGATGCCCCTCACCATGCTGTCACCGTTCGGTCACCATGCCGGCGTATGCGTAGTGCGCGCGTCAGGGTCATTGCCAGGTCCTGCGTCATGGCCGTCATCCGGTCGCACCACACTGCCGACACCACCGCCGACATCGGTTCCCGCGCAACGCGTCTCGCCACGACCCACCCCACGAACTCAGCCGCCCCCGGGCGCACGCTCGCCGCCGGTGTGCAGCACGATCACCGGTTCGCCCAGCGGCAGCTTCTTGACGAGCGCGTCGGCGTCGGCCGCCGCGAGCAGCAGGGCGACCTGGTAGCGGCTGGAGATCGCACCGGACAGCCCGCCGGACGCCGGTGCCGTCACCGATTGGATCGTGACGCCGCGTTGCAGCAGCTCCGTTGTGACCTCGGTCCCGATCACGGCGGACTTGCCGGTGACGAGGTAGAGGTCGGCCACCGAGCCGTGCCCCACGCCGGGCGCCATATGGTCGGGTGTCACCGCGACGGACATGATGCGACCGTCACCGACCGGACTGAGCGCGGAAGCCGGCACGAACTCGCCCGCACCGAGCGGGCGGCCCAGCACCATCCCGGCGAGGTCGGACGCCGCGTCGACATAGGACGCGCCCCGGTCACCGAGGTTCACGTCGGCCGCCACCAGATCCTCCGAGCGGAGCACGGTGCCGGCGGCGAGGTCGACCGCGGCCGCCCAGACCGGGCTGGTCCGCGACGCCGCGCCGATCACCTTCGCGCCGACCACCACCGAGGCGACGAGCAGCAGGATGCCGCCGATCACCCGGATGTCGAACCACCTGGGGCGCGACAGTCGGCGCGGCACCGGTGGCACGGGCTGGGTCATCGGCCCTCCTCGGGCGGTCGGGTGGGTCCGGCGCCCCGCAGCCGCCTCGCGACGCGCGGATGTCCGAATGCTGTGGCGTGATTCTCCGTCATACACGCTGCTCGCGCGAACGCGCCGCACGGAAATGTGGACAACAGCCCGTTCCCAGCGCACGAACCGCGGACGCGTGACGCGTCACGAACGTGCCCCCGGGTCAGGGCGACAGCATGACGCGCAGAGCAAACACGGTCAGGGGCCGAAGGCTCCGAGGGGTAGCACGACGACTCCGTCCTGCGGTCGCGTGTAGCCGTAGCCGGTGGCGGTGACGACGGCGAGCATGGCGGGCTTGCCGGCTTTGCTCGTGTCAACGCTCCGGGAGAACTTGATCAGATGTGCGGCCGCTTCGTCGATCTGGCTGACGCCCAACTTGACTTCGATCGCGCCCCAGCGGCCGTCGCGGCATTGGACGATGATGTCGACCTCGAGGTTCGAGCTGTCACGGTAGTAGTGCACGGTGGCGTCCAGCGGGGCGGCGTAGACACGAGTATCACGCACGACGAGTGATTCGAAGAGCAGCCCGAGTGTGTTCAGGTCGGCCAAAAGGCGTCCGGGCCCGGCGTCCAAGGCCGCGGCAGCCAGCGACGGGTCGGCCAGGTGGGTACGAGCCGCCGTGCGCAGCGTGGCGCGGGAACGCAGGTGTGTCGACCAGGCCGTGACCTCTTCGAGGACCATCAGCCGCTTTAGGGCGCGCAGGTAGTCGTACGCGGTGGTGCGAGCAAGCAGTGCGGCGCCACCGCCGGCTTCGTCGGCGCCGGCCTCGGCGGCCAGCCGCGCAACCTTCTGTTCCATGGCTGTGTTGCGGGCCAGTGCCTGGACGAACCGGAAAATGCGCGCCGGATCGCGCTGCGCCCCGTCGATCCGGGGAATGTCGACCTCGGTGATGTTGCGCAGGTAGTCCAGGTTCGCGCGAGCGGCATCCGTCACGCTCATCCGCAGGTTGAGCGGCCAGCCTCCGCGCACGACCAGGTCTGCCACATCGGGGATCGACAATGACGTCCGGCCCGCGGTGGGGCGATCTCCCGACATGAGTGCCGCCAGCGACATGTCGCCGGTCGATTCGCCGCTCTCGAACAGGCTCATGGGTCGCATCGTCAGGCGGGCGAATCTGCCCGCGCCCGAATGCCGACGCACGTCATCGTGCGGCACCGCCGAGCCGGTGAGGATGAACTGGCCGGGGCGCGCACGCTGGTCCACAGCGTGCCGAACATGGTTCCACACCAGGTCGGCCTCGAGCTGCCACTCGTCGATGAGCTGTGGCGGCTTGCCGTTCAGGACCAGACCCGGGTCGACGCGCAGTGCATCGCGCGCCGCCGAATCGGTGTCCAGTCGTGTCTGGCTAGCAGCGAGGCGGGTGGCTGTGAGCGTCTTACCGCATGCTTTCGGCCCTTCGATCAGGACGGCCCCAGCCGACTTCAGGCGCTCATCAAGAACCCGGTCGATGACACGCGGCAGATAGTGGCTCACCTCATCCTTTCCGGTCGTCGACGCCATTCAGCCTTGACTGGGAAGTCTTCCCATAGGATACACTTTGCAGCCTCGTTCAGCTACACTTTATCGCGTGATTAGGCTACACTTTGTTCGGTTTACAGGCTACAGTGCGGGATTGCTGGACGCACGATGGAGTTCTTGCCCGGGAATCTCCGGCGTGCCGTCCCCGGCAGGTGCCGGTGCCGCGGGCCGCCCCGCCGCGCGCAGGTGTCCGAATGCTGTGGCGCGATTCTCCGTCATACACGCTGCTCGCGCGAACGCGCCGCACGAAAATGTGGACAACCATCGCTCTCCCGGGGTCGGGTAGAAACATGACCTATTACGAGAGTCGGTGACTTTACGCAGCTTTCGGTGTGGTGGTGACGTGGTAGCCGAGTGCTTCGAGTTGGTGGGCGGCCGCGGGTCAGGTGACTCTCGGCCGGCGGCGATGCTTGGTGCGCTTGTAGGCCTGCACGGCACGACGTGAGCTGCGCCAGATGCCGTCGCCGCCCTGGACCGCATCGAGGCGGCCGCGTTGTGCCGCCTGGCGAAGTGCCGCGACGCTGAAATCCTTGTCGGCCAGCGCGGCCAGCGGGACCAGCCGCGCTGGCCCGGCGACGTTCGGCACGATGAAGCGGTTGAGGTTGTCCAGCATGGCCCGGGCGAGCAGTTCGCCGAGCGGCGCGAAGTCGCCGCCGTCGGCCTTGTGCATGGCGGACAGGTACGCGTCGCGCTGCCGCTTGACGATGACGACCGGTGGATAGCCGAGACGCACCAGCAGGAGATTCAGCGCCAGTCGACCAGTCCGCCCGTTCCCGTCCAGGAACGGGTGCACCTGCTCGAACCGATTGTGCAGCCGGGCCAGGACCTCCTGCAGTGGCGCGCCAAGGCCAGCCCGCGCGCGCAGCGCCCCGCCGGTCGCCACGACGTCGTCGACCCAGTCCTGGGTCGATGCCGGCACATCGGGCCACGGCGGCGGTTTCATGCCGGCAGCGAATGGATGGATGTCGTGGCGGCGGAAGCTGCCGGGGCCTTCGTCCGGGCCGGCATCCGGGTGTGGCGCCACGTCCCACACCGGGGTCATCGCCGTGTGGTGGATGCGCCGCAGTTCGTTCAGCGTGATGAGGGCGCCGTCGCTCCACTCGTCGGGTTCGAGCGCCTGCCCATACACCCACCGCGCCGCGTCGGCGTACCCCTTGACCTCGGTGTACTCGCGCAGCGGCTTGGCGCCGACGGCCCGGCCTTGCTCGAGCAGTTGTTCCACCTCGCGCAGCACAAGGGTGTTGCCTTCCAGCGCGGTGGAGTGGTGCGCCTCCTGATGCCAGATATCGGACCAGATCGACTCGGACTCCTTCGGGGAGGGCAGGCCGCCGAGCCGGCCACGCAACTCCTCAATCGCCCCGTCCAGGCGTGCGTACACCGTCGCTCTGCTTGGACGCCCTCGTGCCATGACCTGACCGTGCTCCCCGGTTCGCTGCCAACAGTCGCCTAGTTGAGTAGACGCCGCGATACCTAATGGAACTTATCAACTTCACACCGCATTTGATATAGGCAACGACCAGCGAAATGAACTTATCAAACTCGGCCCGGGTGCGCCGATGCGCCCGAGATTTGCCCTGATGCCACCGCCCGAGACTGACGATCTGCGCCGATGCGACGCAACAGCGAGCCAGCCCGCGCGGATGTCCGAATGCTGTGGCGTGATTCTCCGTCATACACGCTGTTCGCGCGAACGCCAGGCACGGAATTGTGGACAACTCTCGCTCGCCCACAGGAACATGCCTTAACATGAGGCAAACACCGGCGAACGGAGGCAAACACGGTGTCTGATCGCTTCCTGACGCTCGCCGACGTCGCCGACATCCTCAACATCTCCGCGAGCCAGACGTACGCCCTCGTCCGCAGCGGCGAGCTCAAGGGGATCCAGATCGGCGGCCGGAACCAGTGGCGGGTCGAGCGCGCCAAGCTCGAGGAGTACATCGCCGACGCGTACCAGCGCACCGCCGCGAACCTGACCTCGCTGCCGAGCACGCTGTCCAGCGAGGCCGCCGGATAGCCGCGCCTGCCTGCCGCATCGCCCCGCAGGGTCGCGCGTCACGCCGCCGGCACCGAGCGCACCGAATCCACCGCGGCGAGCGGCAGCAGCACCACTGAGCGAACGCTCGACGCGCGCCTCGGCTCCCACGCCGGATGCAGCGCGACCTCGAGGAAATCGCTGCCGACCCGATCCAGAGTTCCCGACAGATCCGCCGTGCCGCCCTGGTCGCCACGGGCGCCCATGACGCCGATCGTGACCGGTGCCCGATCGCGCGCGATGCCGCGCAGGGCGAGCCGGAGGTCGAATCGGCTCGCGACGACGGTGAGCGGCATGCCCGTGGCGGACGTCAGCCCGTCGAGCGTCACCACGGCCGCGGACGCCACGATGGTCTCGCCCTCCGCGGCGCTCGCCAGCAGCAGCCAGTCGGGGCCGACCTCGCGGAGTTCGCCGGTATGGGCCCGGCCGCCGCGGGTGCGGACGGTGATCGACCGGCCGATGGCCCCGGCGCAGCGCTGGACCATCGTTACCGACCCCGCCGCCTGGCGCTCACGGTCCGGCAGCTCGGCCATCAGTTCGGCATCGGCCCAGTCGGCGAAACGCGAGTCCAGGTCGGCGAACAGCTGCTCCCATCGCATGCCATCACGGTGACAAGCCCGCGCCGAACCGTCAAGCGCGGAAATTTCCTTGACAAAGGTGATTCGGGTCCGCTTCACTCTTGTTCATGTCATTTGATGCAGTTCGCCTTGATTCGAACTCGACCAAGTGTGATCGGCACGATTCAACCGGGTCCCGTGATCGACGCGCAACCCAGGATCGCCGCTTGTCCCGATGGCGGGTCGGTCTGGGCCTGCTAGGTCCCCTCGGCGTTGCGGTGCTGCTCCCGGACCCGCGGACGTCGCTCGCTCAGTTGACCGACCCGCGCCCCGATGTGGTTCTCGGCGCGGTGGCCATGCTGGCGGCCGCGCTCGTGGTGTGGGCACTCGTCGCTTGGGCGGCGCTCGTTGCGTGCGCGGCGATCGCCGGTCACTTGCCGGGCGCGGCGGGTCGGTTCGGCCGACGTCTGCTGGTCGCCGTGACGCCGGCCGCCTTGCGCCGCGTCGTGGTCGCGGCCGCCGGGATTTCAATCGCCGCGGGGATCGGCGCGTGCGGTGCACCGACAGCGCCGGCGGCCGGTTCCGCTCCTGGCGCGGCTTCGCTGGCCGCGGTCACCATTGCTGCTCCGGTCGGCGCGTCACCCGTCGCGCAGAACGCGACGGGCGGGCCGTCCGGCGGACCGATCGCTCAGGGACGGGTGCTGATCGACCTCGACTGGCCGCAGACTGCCGGCAGCACCGGCGAGATACCGGAGCCGACGACTGGGCCGACGATAAGGCTGACGACCGCACCGGCGGCGGCATCCGCAGCGGGGCCAGCGGCGGTGTCGGCAGCAGCGGACGCTAGCACCGACTCAGGCGAAACCGCCGACGCAGCAACCGCTTCCGGCAGGGCCGACGACATCCCGGGCGGCGCGCGGGATGTCGACACGGCGGGCATAGGCACGGCCCTCGTCGCGCCGGTCGGCACGGATCACGCTCCGCGAAACGGCAGTGCCCATCCAACTGGCAGTGCCCAACACACTGACCGAGCCCCCGCCGCCGATGCCACCACGCCCATGACGCCGTTCGCCGGCACGCCGGCCGACGATGTGTCGGCGGCCGTGCGATCCGAGGCCCCGGCAAGCGATGCCGGCCCTTCCCTAGCGGGCACATCGGGCACCGCAGGTGAAGTGGACACGACAATCGCAGTGGTGGTCCGCCCCGGCGATTCACTGTGGGCGATCGCCGCGGCGCATCTTCCGTCGGGCGCGAGCGCGGCGAGCATCGACGCTTCCTGGCGGCAGTGGTACGCGGCCAATCGCGATGTGATCGGTGCGAACCCGAACCTCGTCATACCAGGTCAGGTACTGCTCCCGCCGAGGGCAGCGGCGACCAGACAGGGCCACCCGGCGGCGTCTGTGTCGCAAGGCCCCACCGAGTACCCGGGCAGCGCGCGATGACGAGTGCACTGCTCGACCGCCCCGCCGCCGCGCCGACCCGCCGCGCGGTGCATCTCGCCGCCGCGCCCGAGGCCGACCGAGCCCCGGCATATCCGGCCGATGACGAGCCTGTTGCCACTGCCGGCGCTGCCGACACTGCCGAGCCGACCGGAGCCGTCGTGCCGGCCGCAGCTCTTCCGGCCGGGGGCCACCGGGGCGCACTGGCCACTTCGTTGCACCGCGGACCGCACCTCGTGCCAGTGCCGGATTCGGACCCGCCCTTCGAAGACATCCCGCCGAATCCCGACGCCGAGGCGATGCGTCGAGCGCGCCGTACCGTGTTCCGGCGCTGGGCGGCCGCGGCCCAAGGCACGAATACGCCGACCTCCGCGTGTGCGCTTTCGGCAGGAGACGGCGCAGCCGGGGCCGATACCGCGACAGCCCGGGCAGCATCGGCCCGCACGGCATCGGGCATCGCGGCGATCCCCGCTCAACGGTCCGGCGCCGCGCTCGCACTCGCGCCGGACGGCGCACCACGAGCCGCACGGAGGTCTGCACAGGGGAACTCCCCGGCATCCGCCCCGTCACCGGCACGAACGCAGGTCCCCATCACGCACCGCAGATACGCGCCGGTCGGAAGCCTCCGCCCGGTCGTGCGGGCGGCGGAGCGCCAGCGATCTACGCAGGTCGCGCCCGGTCCGACCGCCCGCGCCGTGCCGCGGCGCGCACCGGTGGCCGAGCCCCGGATCGCGCCCCGCATCGAGGGTCGGGTACAGCCCCGAAGCGACGCCCGGCTGCAGGCCCGAAGCGACCCCAGCGCAGCCCCGCGAGCCGCGTTCGCCGTCCGCCCGGCCGTCATCACATCGGACGTGCCTGACTGGTCGACCGAATGCGACATGGGCGTCCGGCCGACGTCGAGCGCCGCCCTTCCCCCCGCGGTCGATGCGGGCACGGTTCTGGTTCGCGGCCTGATCGAAGCCCTTTCTGGCCGACGCAGTCTCGAGCAACTGCGCATGCATTGCGCCCCACAGGTTTTCGCCGGTCTCGAAGACCTACCCGCGCTTCCAGGCGCCACAGGCGCTGCCGCGGGCGGAGTCCGCACGGCAGGCGCCGCGCCCATCGCGGTCTGGGCATGCGAACCCGCCGACGGCGTCGCGGAGGTCTCGGCCGCGTTCCGATGCGGTGGCCGCACCCGCGCCCTGGCGCTCCGTATGGAGGGAGTCGACGGACACTGGCGCATCACGGTGCTGCACCTCGGCTGAGCAGAATCGGACGTTGCCCTTCCGGACTTCCCCCCGCCGACCGAGTGTCACGGCAGCTCCGAGCCGCGACTCCACGCATTCCGACGACTCGTCAGATCCAGCGCCACGATCGGATACAGTGCCGCAATCGGACGTCGGCTGCGGAGGATCGGCACATGATGACAAGCGGGGGCACAGCCACGAGCGCAGGCACCACAGCGGACACGGCCGTAGACACCGTAGGCACTGCATCGACCACCGCGCCCCGGCTGCAGGTGATCGTGGCGCACCCAGACGACGAGTCGTTCGGATGCGGATCGCTCCTGCTGTACGCGGCAGCATCGGGTATGACGACGTCCGTGTGCTGTGCCACCCGCGGCGAGGAGGGCGGCGAGGATGCGGTGCGCGGCGCCGAACTCGGCCGTATCCGCGAGGCGGAGCTACGTGAGGCGGCCGCAGTGATGCATGTGTCCCGGGTCGATCTGCTCGACTTCGTAGATTCCGGAATGAGCGGCGAGGCGCCCGTGGGCTCGCTGCACGCCGCGGGCGAGGGCGCCGTCATATCCGCTGTGCGCGAGCGCATCTCGGATTTTCGCCCGGATATCCTGGTGACGCTGGACGCGAGCGACAGCCACCGGGACCATGTGCGGATGCGCGACGCGACCATCGCGGCCGCACAGGCCGAGGGCGTGCCCAGGGTCTACCTAGCCTGCCTGCCGCGGTCGCTCATGCGCCGGTGGATCGATCACATGCGCACGACGCGCCCGGGCATGGAGCACCTGGACGCGGACGCCGCCGCCATGGGAACGCCGGACGAGCGCATCACGCATCGCATCGACGCGAGCGCACACCTCGCCGCGCGAGATCGGGCGATGGCGGTCCACGCGTCGCAGACGTCGCCGTACGACGGGCTGCCGACCGACCTGCGCGAGGCGTTCCTGAGCGAGGTCCACCTGCAGCAGGTGATCCCGCCGTGGCCGGGCGGGCCGGTGCGCGGGACGCTCACCGACTGAACGGCTCGGTCCCGTCGACGAAGCGGCGCCGGTCGCTGCGGGGTCGCGTCAAACGGAGCTGGCCGGGCGACCGTGGCACACCTTGTACTTCTTGCCCGAGCCGCACGGGCACGGATCGTTGCGGCCCGGCTCCTTAGCCGCCGTGGCGGTCTTCACGCCGCTCTTCGCGCCCTTGCCACCGGTCGCGCCGTCGCCGTCGGATTCGGATTGTCCGGGCCCGGAGTAGCTGAGCGCCGTCTGCTGCGCAGGGGCCTCCAGGCCCTTGGCGCGCAGTGCTGCCGGTGCCGCATCCACCTCCGCCTTCGCCGTGGCGGCCCGGGCCGCCTCGGCCTCCTGGGTCGGCAGCGCGGCGACCGGCTTCATCCGGGCGCGGACCTTCTTCTTCCCGCCGGCCGCACCGTCCTGCGCCGCCGCCGTCTTCGCCGCACTGGCCTCATCCAGTTCGACCTCTGCCGACGCGGGCTGCGGCTCGCTCGGCACCACCTGCACGTGCAGGTTGAACAGGTATCCGACCGACTCCTCCTTGAGTGAGTCGAGCATCGCGGCGAACATGTCGAAGCCCTCACGCTGGTACTCGACCAGCGGGTCGCGCTGCGCCATGGCGCGCAGGCCGATGCCCTCCTTGAGGTAGTCCATCTCGTAGAGGTGCTCGCGCCACTTGCGGTCGAGCACGGACAGCACCACGCGCCGTTCGAGCTCCCGCAGGATGTCGGGGCCTAGCTCCTCCTCGCGCGCCTGCCACGCCCGGTGCGCGTCGGCGAGCACGGCCGCGCGGACCGTCTCCTGGGTCAGCGACCCGTACTCCTCGGCGATGGACTCCGGCGTCACGGAGATCGGGAACAGCGTCTTGAGCGCCGTCCACAGCGTGTCGGTGTCCCAGTCCTCGGCGTAGCCGGTCGCCGTCGCGTTGTTGACGTAGGCCGTCACGACATCGTCGATCATGTTGCCGGTCTGCTCGTGCAGATCCTCACCGCCGAGCACACGCCGCCGCTCGTCATAAATGACCATGCGCTGCTTGTTCATGACTTCGTCGTACTTGAGCACGTTCTTGCGGATCTCGAAGTTCTGCTGCTCGACCTGCGTCTGCGCGCTCTTGATGGCCTTGGACACGAACTTGTGCCCGATCGGCATGTCGTCCGGCATGCGGAGCCGGGTCATCATCATCTCGACGGTGGTGCCGCCCACGCGGCGCATCAGGTCGTCGCCGAGCGAGAGGTAGAAGCGGGATTCCCCGGGGTCGCCCTGGCGGCCGGACCGCCCGCGCAGCTGGTTGTCGATGCGGCGCGACTCGTGCCGTTCCGTGCCGAGCACGTAGAGGCCGCCGGCGTCGCATACCTTCACGGCCTCGTCGGCCGAGCGCTTCCTCGCCTTCTCCAACGCCTCCGGCCAGGCCGCCTCGTACTCCTCCGGCGTGTCCGTGGGGCTGAGTTCCCGCTCGCGCAGATCGGCGTCCGCGGTGAAGTCCGGGTTCCCGCCGAGCACGATGTCGGTGCCGCGGCCGGCCATGTTGGTGGCCACCGTCACCGCGCCCAGGCGCCCGGCCTGCGCGATGATCGCGGCCTCCCGGGCATGGTTCTTGGCGTTCAGCACCTCGTGCGGGACGCCCGCGCGGAGCAGTAGCTTGGAGAGCCGCTCGGAATGCTCGACGCTGGCCGTGCCCACCAGGATCGGCTGGCCCTTCTCGTGACGTTCGACGATGTCGTCGACGACCGCGTCGAACTTCACCTCTTCGGTCTTGTAGATGATGTCGTCCGCGTCGACCCGGATCACCGGCTTGTTCGGCGGCACGGACACCACACCGAGTTTGTACGTTTCGTGCAGCTCGGCGGCCTCCGTCTGCGCGGTACCCGTCATCCCGGCGAGCTTCTCGTAGAGCCGGAAATAGTTCTGCAGCGTGATCGTGGCCAGGGTCTGGTTCTCGGCCTTGATCTCGACGCCTTCCTTGGCCTCGATCGCCTGATGCATGCCCTCGTTGTAGCGGCGGCCGTGCAGCACGCGCCCGGTGAACTCGTCGACGATCAACACCTCGCCGCCGACCACGATGTAGTCCTTGTCCTTCTTATAAAGCTCCTTCGCCTTGATGGCGTTGTTCAGGAACCCGACGAGCGGGGTGTTCACCTCCTCGTACAGGTTCTCCAGGCCGAACGCCTTCTCGACCTTCTGCACGCCCTCTTCGGTGACGCCGACCGTGCGCTTGGACAGATCGACCTCGTAGTCGATGTCCTTCTTCAGTCGCGGCACCAGCCGGGCGAACTCGGTGTACCACTTCGACGACTGGTCGGCGGGACCGGAGATGATCAGCGGAGTACGCGCCTCGTCGATCAGGATGGAGTCGACCTCGTCGACAATGGCGTAGTGGTGGCCGCGCTGGACGAGATCGGCACTCGACCACGCCATGTTGTCGCGCAGGTAGTCGAAGCCGAACTCGTTGTTCGTGCCGTAGGTGATGTCGGCCGCGTACGCGCCGCGACGCTGATCCGGCGGCATCTGCGCGAGGATGACGCCGACCTCGAGACCGAGGAACCGGTGCACCCGGCCCATCCACTCGGAGTCGCGTTGCGCCAGATAGTCGTTGGTCGTGACGATGTGCACGCCATTGCCGGCCAGCGCGTTCAGATAGGCCGGCAGTGTCGAGACGAGGGTCTTGCCTTCACCGGTCTTCATCTCGGCGATGTTCCCCAGGTGCAGGGCCGCCCCGCCCATCAGCTGCACCTTGTAGTGCCGCTGGCCCAGGGTCCGCTTGGCCGCCTCGCGGACGACGGCGAACGCCTCGGGCAGCAGATCGTCGAGTGTCTCCCCTTTGTCGAGCCGGGTGCGGAACTCGTCGGTCTTCGCACGCAACTCGTCATCGGTCAGTCCGACGTAGTCGTCCTCCAGCCCGTCGATGTGGTCGGCGATGGCGGACAGGCGCTTCAGCGTTTTCGCCTCACCGGCACGCAGCACTCGGGACAGCAGGGACACGTTGACACCTCAGTCGTTCGTCATGCACTCGTTGGCGCACCCCATGGTAAGCGCACTCACCACGTTGACCGTGCACGCGACCGCGCGGCGAAGCCGCTCAGCCCAGCCGCAACAGCCCGTAATCGAAACCCTTTCGACGGTAGACGACGCTCGCCAACCCCGACTCGGCGTCATTGAAGAGGTAGAAGTCGTGGCCCACGAGTTCCATCTGCCAGAGCGCCTGGTCCACCGTGATCGGGTCGGCCGGGTGGCTCTTGATGCGCACCACACGACCCGGGCCGCCCTCGTCGGGAGCCGCTCCCGCCTCGCCGTTCTCGGCCGCACCGTCGACCGCCGCGATCGCCTCCGCTTCGGCGGCGACCTCGCCCATCGGACTGCGAGACGTCACGCGATCGAGTCGGCGCCCGCGCGCCTTCCGCAGCCGCCCCTCCAGCTTTTCGACGGCGAGATCGAGTGCCGCGTAAAACGTTTCGGCCGACGCCTCCGCCCGCACGGCCGGACCGCGCCCGGTGACGGTGAGCTGCACGCGCTGCTTGGTCTTGGTCTGCCGTGGATTCGCCTCATGCGCGAGCTCCACCTCGACGCGCGACAACTTCGGGTCGTACCGCTCCGCCCGGGCGAGCTTGTCGGACGCGTGCACCTTGAAATGCTCAGGCACCTCGACGTTCCGCCCCGTCACGACGATATCCACGTGTCCTCCCAGGTCCGGCGGGTCTCTACGACCCGTGTTGATCCCAATCCCTGACCGGGGTGGCGTGGCCGGTGCGAACCCCGGTACTCCTTATGAATCTACCGTGCATGACGGGCCGTCGCGTACACGCTCCACGCGCCGGCCGACGATCATGGCCCGACCGAACGGCGGCGCGCGGATGCCGGGAGCAGCGGCTTTCGCGGCGACGGAACCGCGGCGAGAACCAGCACACCGCCGAGTGTGACGCCGCTCGCAGCCAACGCCTCGCATGATCCACCGACGGTCGCACCGGAGGTGAGCACGTCGTCGAGCAGAACGGTGAACGCGCCCGGCGGGGGCGCCGCCCGCGCATCGAACTGGACGGCGCCGGCGAGGTTCGCGGCGCGCGCGGCAGCGTCGAGGCCGACCGAATCACGGACTTTCCCGGACAAGCGAAGGCACGGGGCGACGCCCGCCGGCCGCCCGTGCGCGGCGAGCACCGCCGCGGCCATCCGAGCCATGGCGGCGACCGGGTCACCACCGCGTGCCCGCGCCGATGCACGCCGGGTCGGCGCCGGAACGAGCCACAGCTCCGGCGGTAGCACCGCCGCGTCCTGCAACGCCACGAGCCCCGCCCCGAGCGCGGCGCCGAGCCGCGGCGGCAGGTCCCGCCGGCCGCGCTCCTTGCCGGCGATGATCGCTGCTCGCACCGGCCCCGCATAGCGGGCGAGCGCGTGCACCGTCGGCAGGACGAGCCCGGCCGCCGCCAGCCGGTCCAGCGCAGCCTCGGGCAGCGCCACGGCTCGCGGCCGCCGTTGCAGGGTGGCGGCGCACGCCTCACACCAGGGCACAGGCGCGTGGCAACCGGGGCAGGTGCGTGGCAGCACCAGGTCGATCGCAACGCGCAACGTCTCGATGACGACGCCGAGCAGCGGCCGGAACGCACCCCCGCTCCGCGCCCCTGACGACGACGACAACGACGACGAGAACAACCCCAGTCGGCCGGATGCCGGCTCCGAATCCATGGTCATGCGACAGAGGCTCGCACGAGAACTTCGTCATACTCGGAAATCCGGCAGGAATGTGGACAACTGTGCGAAGAGATGCGGCTTCCTGTGGATAACCCGAGCGTTGTCGGTCAGTTGGGGTAGAACGGCATGGTCCCCGTCATCCAGTTGCGACCGTCCGGCGGCACCCACTGCCCGGTGAGCCGGCCGCCCTGCAACTGCCAGATACGACCACCGAAGGAGATGAGCAATGGGAGATCGGAATTGGAGCTCGCGATCGCCTCCACGTCGCCGAAGACGTCGCCGAACACCTGCGAGGTAGTGACGGCGTCCTCACTCTGACCGTCCACCGACACCTCGAACACGGTGCGGTGCGTGCTGCCGGTGATCTTCGCGCCCACCAGCAGGGTGGTGGAATCCTCCCAGGTCACCGGGCCGACGTCGGTGAGGTCAGGGCGGAGCACGGTCAGGCCGGTGATCTGCATGCCGTGATGGTCCGCGTTCGCCGCACCGCCGCTGCCGCTCGCACCGCCGGTACCGCTGGAACCGCCAGCAGCGCCCCCGCCTCCGGAGGCGCCCGCCGTACCCGTGGCGCTGCCGGACGTGCCCGTCGGGCCGCCGGATGCTCCGGAGGCGGGCGCCGATGACGAGGCGGAACTAGGGTCCTCCGGCGTATCCGTTGTCGGCGAGATGACGCCGAGGTACAGCGCCCCGCCGGCGACCACGGCGACCCGCACACCGTCCGGTGAGAGCGTCAGCGCCGTCACCGGCCCGAGGCCCGCGAGCCCCGGCACCGGGACCCGCGACCACGTCGGGGCACCCGAGGTGATCGTCACCTGGTACACCTCCGGCTGGGTGGCACCGTTCTGCACGGTCCACGCGGCGAAGCCCCAGCGGGTGAAGCTCGGCTGCGTCAGCGTGGTCGCCTTGAGCGCGGTGACGGCGGGCTGGTGGTCGAACGGCCGGCCTACGAGCAGTTCCTGGCCGCCGTCCGGATTGCGTGTCACGGCGGCCAGCGCGCCGGAGGCTGCGGACAGTGCCGCGGACAGCACGTGCACCGAGCCAGTGCCGACGCTGCCCCACATCGGGGTGCCGTCGGACAGCCGCAGGATCACCCCGCTGTCGATGTAATAGGCGTCAGAGACCGCCTGCGCGGATCCGGGTACGGCATCGGGGCTGAAGTTCTCCACTGTGCCGCTGGCCAGGCTGTACACGTTGTCCGGGTTGTCCGGATTACTGGCGGATGCCGTCGGCCCGGTGGTCGATCCGCCCGCGGCGCCCGCCGTGTTGAGCGGCAGGCCGTTGACGGTGATCGCAATCTGCTGCACGTCCGGGTCGAGCGTCCAGACCACCTGCGCGGCCAGCGCCTGGCGCGCGGCCGGAGTCGTGACGTCGACGCCGCCGAGGTCGACATGGGCGATTCCCGCGGAGTCGATGTGCACGTTCGACTGCAGCTCGGCGCCCGGCCCGAGTTGGGTACGGGCCGCGCCGGTGAGCTGTTTGCTCGGGCCGCGCAGCAGCAGGTCCATCAATCGGTTCGCGGACAGTTCGGGGTTATGCGAATTGGGGATGTACCGGATATCCGGCACCACCACGCGCCCGGTGGCGTCCAGGAAGTAAACGGTGCGCGAACGCAGCGCGGTGGAGAAGTCACCCCGGGTGATGAGCACGCTGTCCGGCGGGTCGGTGATACGCCATTGGCCATCCGTCTTGTCCAGATGCACGGTGATCTGGTAGTCGCGCGAATCGACCGGCCGGTAGGAGCGGTCGGACTCGACGGCACCGACCTGCCGCCCGGAAACCGTGACGGTGCCCGGGTTGTCGGGGTCGGGTGTCGCCGAGAAATCATCCGACAGTACGACGATCGGGGTCGAACTCGAGTCCGCGTGCCAGGACTTCTGGGCCGCCGGGGTGAGGTATTCGCGCGCGACCACGAACGACTCGCCGGCCGTGTCGTACTCCGTTAGAGCCGAGGCGTGGATGAACTCGCGGACGATCTGCTCGGGCTGCTGCCCGGGGTCCGGGCCCTGCGGCGCGGCCGGGATCGACTGGTCGGCGACCTTGCGCACCACTTGCGGCGAGCCGGACGTGGGCAAACCGGCGCAGCCGGCCACCAGCACGACCGCGAGTATCGCTCCAAACACAGCGGCCAGCGTCGCGATCGGCGAGCGGGCGCGGCGGTCGATCGCCGGCCGGCGGCACGAGCGAGCCGTCCATCGCCGAACGTCCGGCCGGGTGTCCGGCCGAACGCCTGGGCGATCGTCCCATCGGTGCTGGCCCATCAGCCGTGACCACCTTCCGGTCCGGTGTGTGGACCCGTATCCGGCCCGGTGCGCGCTCCGGCGTCCGGCCCGGCGGGCGCTCCCACCGACGCCCCCAACCCGGGACCGACCACAAACGGCCCCCCGGCACGCATCGCGTCATAGGCGCCGCGACCGGCGACGATATTGGCAGCCGGATCGCCGCCCCCCACGACACTGCCCACGCCACCGCCCCCGACGCCGTCCCGGTCACCGGCCTCGTCATCAGGCGGGCGGAGCGGTAGCGGCGATGCCGACAGCATGAAGCCGGGCACGCGGGGCAGCGTGAGCCGGAACCGGGCGCCGCGCCCCGGATTGCCCCACGCCTGCAACCAGCCGCCGTGCAGCCGGGCGTCCTCCAGCGCGATCGCCAGGCCCAGCCCGGTGCCCCCGGTGCGCCGCTGCCGCGACGGGTCGGCCCGCCAGAATCGGTTGAACACGAGCCCTGCCTCGCCCGGTTTCAGGCCGACCCCGTAATCGGTGACCGCGATCGCGAGCGCGTCCTCGTCGGCGGCCAACTCGACGTCGATCGACCCGCCCTCGGCGTGGTCCACGGCATTGTTGAGCAGGTTGCGCAGGATCCGCTCGACGCGCCGGACGTCCACCTCGGCACGCACCTCGGCGTCTGGCAGATGCGTGATGATCCGCACCCCGGTGGTCGCGGCCACGGGCCCGGCGGCCGCCACGCAGTCCATGACGCTGGTGCGCACGTCCACCGACTCCGCCTGCAGCTCGGCCATGCCGGCGTCGTACCGGGAGATCTCCAGCAGGTCGGTGAGCAGGTCTTCGAATCGGTCCAGCTCGTCGACCATGAGCTCGGTCGCCCGGGCCAGGTGCGGCGGGAACTCGTCGCGGCCCGCGTGCAGAGTGTCCGCGGCCATGCGGACCGTGGTGAGCGGCGTGCGCAGTTCGTGCGACACGTCCGAGGTGAACCGGCGTTGCAGCGCCCCGAACTCCTCCAGCTGGCGGATCTGGGCGCGGATCGCCTCCGCCATGCCGTTGAACGAGCTGGCCATGCTGGTGAGCTCGGCCGCGCCGCGCACCGGCATCCGTTCGGACAGATCCCCGGCCGCGACCCGGGCGGCGACCGCGGAAGCGCGGCGGATCGGCCGCAGCACGGCCGTGGCCACCAGGAACGCGATCAGCCCCAGCGCGAGCGCCAACGCCGCGGCACCCACCAGCAGCGTCTGCTGCACCACCGCCAGCGTCTTCTGCTCGGTGGTCAGCAGGAAGATCAGGTACACGCCGAACGCGTCGCCGCTGCGCGGGATCACCACCGGCCCGCCGACCACCAGCGCGGGCACCGGCGCCAGCACTCCGGCCGCGTTCTTGCGCATCACGGTCGTGTACTGCCAGGTCTCGTTGCCGCCCTCCACCTCGGCGCGCAGCGGCGGCGGCACGTCGTCGATCGGCCCCACGGCCGAAGCGACCGAGGCGCCCGGCCGCAGCGGCGCCACGACGGGATCGAACACGCCGGCCGTCGACCCCTGCGCACCGGTGTCGCTCACCCGGGCCGGGTTGCCGATGTCCTGCACGAGGCGGGCCAGCTGGGAGCGCAGCTTGGTCGGGTTCGTCTCCGCCCCGACCAGTTGAACGCGCGCGGTCGCCATCGCGTTCTCGATCTCCGCGATCGCCGCCGACTGCTTGTTCGCGAGCAGGCCGTCGCGGATCTGCCGCTGCAGCACCACACCGAGCAACACCATCACCACGGACGAGAGCACGAGCGTCATCACGACGACGCGCAATCGCAGCGACCGTGAGCTGTGGGTGAGCCTGCGCCACCAGATATCCCGGGTATGACGCTGTTCGCGGCGGCCGCCGCCACGGTCGTTCCGATCCTCCGCAGCGGCGGGGGCAGCCGCACCGACAGCAGCAGCGCCGACAACGGCAGCGCCGCCAACGGATTCGCCGCCAACGGCATCGGCGACCGGCGATTCGCCCGCCACGGATGCGCCGGCCGACGATGCAGCCGCCGCATCACCGTCCGCCGAGCCCGACCCGGCGGCGGCATTGCGTGCAGGCTGCTGCGGCGTGGACAGCGTCATACCCGCTGACCCGCGCTCCCAGAAGACCGCCGCGCACTCATGACCTGTCAGGCGGCCCCGGCCCGATACCCCACGCCGCGGACGGTGACCACCACCTCCGGATGCTCCGGGTCCTTCTCGATCTTGCTGCGCAGGCGCTGCACGTGGACGTTCACCAGTCGGGTGTCCGCGGCGTGCCGGTATCCCCACACCTGCTCAAGCAGCATCTCCCGGGTGAACACCTGCCGGGGCTTGCGGGCGAGCGCCACCAGCAGGTCGAACTCCAACGGGGTGAGCGAGATCGGCGCGCCGCCGCGGAGCACCTGGTGCCCCGGCACGTCGACCTCGACATCGGCCACGCGCAGCCGCTCCACGGTACCGACGTCGCCGCGCCGCAGCCGGGCGCGCACCCGGGCGGTGAGCTCCTTCGGCTTGAACGGCTTCATCACGTAGTCGTCCGCGCCGGATTCCAGGCCGAGCACCACGTCGACGGTGTCGGTCTTGGCGGTGAGCATGATGATGGGCACGCCGGACTCGGCGCGGATCTGCTTGCACACGTCCAGGCCGGACAGGCCGGGGAGCATCAGATCGAGCAGCACGAGGTCGGGGCGCACCTCCCGGAACGCGTCCAGCGCACGGGAACCGTCGCGCACGATGGCGGAGTCGAATCCCTCCCCGCGCAGCACGATGGTGAGCATCTCGGCCAGGGCGGGATCGTCGTCGACCACCAGGATGCGGGCTCTCATGTGCTCCATAGTCTCATCAGCAGCGGCGCTGTGCGTATATTGACCGCGCCTATGACGCTGTTCCGGGCCGCGCCCCCGTCGCTACGCCGGGGCCTTGGGCGCACGCCGCGGGCGCGCACCCCCGGACGAGGCACGCCGCGGGGATGGGATCATGGCCCGGTGAGCCACCCGCCCCCACCGCCGTACATGTCGGCAGCGTCGGCGCCCGATCCGGGGTCGATCCCACTGCGTCCGCTGACGGTCGGCGAGCTGATCGGTCTCGGCTTCGCGGTGGTGCGGCGTCATCTCGGGCTGCTCGGTCCGATCGCCGTGCTCATCGCCGCGGTGTCGGCCGGGGCCGAGATCACGATCCTCTCCGCGACCGGCACGCTGGACTCGGTCGCGACGGGCGACTGGATCAACACGTTCAGTAAGGATGTGACCGCGGGCCGCGTCGACGCGCTGCCGGTCGGGATCTACGCGGCAGTGGGGGTGAGCTCGCTGGTCTCGATTGCCGGGGCACTGGTGCTGTCCGGGCTGGCCACGGCGTGCGCGAGCGTGGATGCGGTCCGGCGGAGGCCGTCTCGGGGCGCCGTAGCGGAGCGGCTGCGGGGCCGGATCGGTGTGCTGGTCGTGGTGTCGGTGGTGGTGGCCGTCGTCTCACTAGCGGGATCGTTGATCTTCCTGGTGCCCGGCCTGATCGCCTATACGGCGTGGGCCGGCGCGGCGCCGGCCACGGTAATGGAGCGGGCCGGCGTCGGGCGGGCGCTGAGCCGGTCCACCCGGATGACGCAGGGCCACCGGTGGCGCATCCTCGGGGTCACCGTGCTCATCGTCATCATCGCGGCAGTGATCGAACAACTCATCACCACGGCGGTGGGCGCCGCCATCCCGAAGGCGTCGGCGGTAGCGGCCCTGATCGTGATGAGCGCCGTCGGTGCCGTGATCGCGGCGGTGACGTCGTCCTGGGTCGGGGCCGTGATCGGGCTGCTCTATGTGGACATTCGGCTGCGCACGGAGAACCTCGGCGCAGCACTGCGCGCGTACGCGGCGACCCTGCCGCGGGGGTAGCGCTGGCTTCCTGCCGACACGCGAGACGCCCGAGGCGGGGTGGACGTGCCGACCGTCACCAGGACGGCAGGTCGACCGTGCCGTCCGTCGCCGGGGTGAGCACGGTCCAATCCGAGAGGTATTGCGCCGCAGCCAGCTCGGAGTACATCGCGGACGTGCGGGCCTGCAGTGCCGCGTCGGCCTCGAACGTGTCCAGCGCGCGGGCGTCGTCGCGGGCGGCCCGGCCGCGCGCCCGGTCTGCGGCCAGCGCGGGCGGTGTCGCGAGCAGCAGCTGGTGGTCGGGCACCGGTTCGCCGAACCTGTCGACCTCCAGCGCGCGCACCCATTCCGGGAAGTCTCGCGCTACGCCGGGCACGTCCGGCCCGCCGAGGCGTGCGGAACCGTAGGCGGCGTTGGACGAGATGTAACGATCGAGCAGCACGATATCGTTGTGCCGCAGCATGTTTCGTATCTCTTCGGCCGCGTCCCGACGGTCCAGTGCGAACAACAGCGCCGCGCCGTAGACGGATTCCGACAGGTCGCCGAGTCGCCCGTAGAGCACGTCGCGGATCAAATCCGCGTGCACCGAGATTCCGTACCGCGGAAAGGACATCGCGGCGACCGTCCGCCCCGCGGCCCGCCACCGCTCGGTGAGGCGTGCCGCGAGCGTGGCCTTACCGGAGCCGTCCAGCCCCTCGATCACGATCAAACTGCCCACGGGCTCATCCTTCCCGAACGCACCGCACTGCGCACAAGATCGGGCGCGCCATCGGGCACGGCTCCGCACACTGCTTCCGCGATCCGGCCGGGGCCACGGCCGCCGCCGTCGCCGGGCGCGGATTCCACCGCAACGCGCCACCCACGAACAGCGTCATATCCGTATGACGTGATTCATCGCGAAACGCCTTGTCTAGTAACGGTAGTGGTCCGGCTTGTACGGCCCCTCGACGTCCACGCCGATGTACTCGGCTTGCTCCTTGGTGAGCTTGGTGAGCTCGCCGCCGAGCGCCTCGACGTGGATGCGGGCAACCTTCTCGTCCAGCGACTTGGGCAGCCGATACACCTCGCGGTCCCATTCGTCGGGCTTCGTGAAGAGCTCGATCTGCGCGATCACCTGGTTGGAGAACGACGCGCTCATCACGAAGGACGGGTGCCCGGTCGCATTGCCGAGGTTGAGCAGCCGCCCCTCCGACAGGATGATCACGCTGTGCCCGGCCGCACCGCCCGTTCCGGGGATGTGCCACTCGTGCACCTGCGGCTTGATCTCGGTCTTCCGGATGCCGGGAACCCTTGCCAGACCGGCCATGTCGATCTCGTTGTCGAAGTGGCCGATGTTGCCGAGGATCGCCTGGTGCTTCATCCGCCGCATGTGCTCGGTGGTGATGATGCCGAGATTCCCGGTCGCGGTGACGATGATGTCGGCGCGGTCGACGGCCCGGTCGATGGTGGTCACCTCGAAGCCGTCCATCAGTGCCTGCAGCGCGCAGATCGGGTCCGCCTCGGCGATGATCACCCGGGCGCCCTGGCCGCGCAGCGACTCCGCGCAGCCCTTGCCGACGTCCCCGTAACCCGCGACCAGCGCCACCTTCCCGCCGATCAGCACGTCGGTGGCGCGGTTGATCCCGTCGATCAGCGAGTGCCGGACGCCGTACTTGTTGTCGAACTTCGACTTCGTGACGGAATCGTTGACATTGATGGCGGGGAACAGCAATTCGCCCGCGGCGGCCAACTGGTAGAGCCGGTGCACCCCGGTCGTGGTCTCCTCGGTAACGCCGCGGATCTCCGTCGCCGCGCGGGTGAAGAATGTCGGATCGGCCGCCAGTGAGGCGCGCAGGGTTTCGAGGATGACGCGGTATTCGTCGGAGACGCCTTCGTCGTCCGGATCGACCGTCGGCACCACCCCCGCGTTCTCGTACTGAACGCCCTTGTGCACGAGAAGCGTTGCGTCGCCGCCATCGTCGAGGACCATGTTCGGGCCGCCGGTGTGTTCGCCGCTGGGATCCCCCGGCGCCGGCCAGTGCAGCATCTGCTCGGTGCACCACCAGTACTCCGGCAGCGTCTCGCCCTTCCAGGCGAAAACCGGTACGCCCTGCGGGTTCTCGGGCGTGCCGTACGGCCCGACCACCACCGCGGCCGCGGCCTCGTCCTGGGTGGAGAAGATGTTGCAGGAGGCCCAGCGGACGTCGGCGCCCAGGCTGACCAGGGTCTCGATGAGCACGGCGGTCTGGATCGTCATGTGCAGTGAGCCCGAGATCCGCGCGCCGGCAAGCGGTTTGACGTCGGCGTATTCCCGGCGCAGCGCCATCAGTCCGGGCATCTCGTTCTCGGCGAGGCGGATCTCCTTGCGGCCGTACTCGGCGAGCGAGAGGTCCCTGACCTTGTAATCCAGCGCGCCGTTGCGGTCGGCGGTGAGATCGACAGTGCGGTCGGCAGGGGGTTCGACAGGGACATCGACAGCGATGACGGGGTTCTCGGCTGGGGATGGCGACATAGGTGCGCTCCTTCGGCGCGATCCGGGGCACGGGTGACGTGCGGCGCGGAACGCGAATGCGGCTGCCGGACTCGGGCAACCGTTCACGGCCAACGAGCTGTTCCTGGCCACCGCCCTGCACCGGACGCTCCCCGCCGATCGCGGGTGCGTGCATGTCGCCCCTCAGGCTACCGAACGCTGTGGCATGGGATGCCAGGCAGGGACGGCCGGGCGGGCATCACCTCGGAGGGATCACCGGTCGGGTTCCCGGGCGGGGATCCCGGCACGGGCATTGCCGCGCCGGGTTCACGGCGCGGGCGGGACCCCGGTGTGCCAGAACTGCGCCGTCTGCGCGAGGTAGAAGACGGCGAACGCGGCGATGAGCGCGATCTCGAGCCAGATGAGCCACCCGCCGTGCACACCCGCCGCGAAGAGCGCGAGCGCGACCGCAATCGCCACCGCCATCACGGCAGCGACCAGGACGTAGATCCGGGCATAGGCGCCCGGGGCAAGATCGGCGGATCGCGGTGTTCCCATGCGCGGCGCGCGTTGATCACGGCGATGGCGATCATCGAGGCGAACAGACACCCGGCGCTCACGTAGTGCGCGGTATCGACGAAACCGCTCCAGTCGAGGGAGAACCAGGCCGCCGCGACCAGCCACAGCACGACCCCCGCGGCGAGGACCACTGGAAAGGCGCGCGCGGCGATGCGACGGGCCGCCTCCGCGCGTTCCTGTGCAGCCGTGCCGACGTCGGCACGGTCCGCAGCCCCAACGCCGGCAGCCGCCACAGCGCCGCCCGGCGACGCGCCCCGCGTCTGCGCCCGACGGTCCCGCACCAGCGCAAAAGTCGCGCCCACCAGCACCAGCGCCGTCACCACCAGCACGGCGGTGATGTTGTTCCGCACGCCGTCCTGGGCCACCGCAGGAACACACGCACGCGGCCCGGCGCACGACGCCAGGTGCGCGGGCGTCGGCACGAACGCGACCACCGGAGCCAGCATTCCCGCGATGTTGGTGAGCCCGTTCTCCGTGCCCTCCCGCCCGCGGATCGCGATCAGCGCGACGCCGATCGCCAACAGCGATCCCACGAACACACCGTGCACCGGCGTGTAGAAGTAGGCGCTGATCGACGCGAGCATCCGGCCGTCGGCTCCCGCCTGCAGCGCGACCGAGCAGCCCAGCAGCAGCACCAGCGCGACGACGCCCAACCGCAGGTACCGGTAGGTGCGGCACGCCGCCGCGCCGAGCTCGGTCATCGCGCCGCCCCGCTCATGTCACCAGCGGGTTGCGCGTCCTGAGCGCCGGGAACCGGGAGAAGTCCCGATCGGCCGTCCACAACTCGGAGATGCCGTGCGAGAGGCAGATCGTCGCGATCTTCGCGTCGTGCACCATGCCGCCGACGACGCGCCCGGCGGTCACGAGGTTCCGAAGCCGCTCCAGGTGGTCCACGGCCTCTGAAATCACGACTGCCCCACCGTCGATCCACGCATACAACTGATCGAACGCTTGCTGGGCAGTGGACGGAGGTGTGTACTTGCGCGGGTGTGTCACGGTCGCATAGAACTCGTGGACGCAGGGCATCGGAATCGCCCAGGGGACGGCGGACGAGACCAAGCCCGAGAGCTCCGTCACGGCCCGACTGTGCGCGACAGCACCGCTTTTGTGCGCTGCGACAAGAACGTTGGTGTCAACCGCGATCATTGGATTCCAGCATCCAGTCGGCCGCATGGACGATGCGATCCATCCGCTCCTCGTAGTCCTCGTGGATCATCTCGGTCACCGTCTTACCGGCGTATTCCGGCGTCAGCCACCCAGGCACCGACGCATCCCGCAGCACCCGCTTCGGCCGCGTCGCGTGCTCCTCCAGCAGCTTGATCAGCGCCTCCTCCACCAGCGACTTCACCGTGCGATCCTGCTCGCGCGCATACTCCCGGGTCCGTTCCAGCAGCGGCGTCGGAATATCGATCGTGGTCTTCATACCGCCACCATACTCGCGCTTAGTATGGCTAGCAATACTCGTTAATGTTGCCAGCAATATCGCGTATGACGCTGTTTGCTGCGCGCAGCGCAGACAACGAGATCGCTCAGCCCGCACCCAGCGCCGAGCGGACCTCGTCCAGCGTCCGGGCCGCGGCATCGCGCAGACCTCGCACGCTCGGCCCGGCGTCCAGCACGCTCCGGCTGGCCGTGGGCAGCACCCGGTCGAGCGCCGCGCCGAACACGCGAGTGAGGTCCGCCGCCGTCGCCCCCTGCGCGCCGATGCCGGGAGCCAGCAGGGGGCCGTTGACCCTGGCCAGCGCGTCCGCCAAGTCCGCCCCGACGTCGGCGACGGTGGCGCCGACCACTAGGCCGATCGAGCCCATCGGGCCTGTCCCGGCGTTGAGATCAGCTGCGGCGCAGGCAATCTGCGCGGACAGCGTCATAGGCGGTGCGGAGCCGGCAGCCGAGCGGGCGGGGGCGTCCGGCACGGCGGCCAGTTGCACGGACGCCCCCTCCGGGTTGGACGTGCGGCACAGCACGAACAGGCCCCGCCCGGAGCCGAGCGCGGCGTCGATCGCGGGTCCAAGCGAGCCGAAGCCGAGGAACGGAGAGACGGTGAGCGCGTCGGCGGCCAGCGGTGAGCCGTCGGTGAGGTACGCGCGGGCGTAGGCGGCCATGGTGGAGCCGATGTCGCCGCGCTTGGCGTCCAGCAGCAGCAGCGCGCCAGCGTCCCGGGCCGCCGCGAGAACCCTTTCCAGCACGGCGATCCCGGCCGATCCGAACGCTTCGAAGAACGCCGACTGCGGTTTGAGGACGGCGACCTCGGGGGCGAGCGCCTCGACCGCGGTCATCGCGAATCGCTCCAGGCCGGACGGCGTCATCTCCAGGCCCCACGCGGCGAGCAGCGACGGGTGCGGGTCGATGCCGACGCACAGCGGGCCGCGGGTCTCCATGGCACCGGCGAGTCGGGCGCCGAACGGTCGATTCGTCATCTCGGTTCCTCCTGGTGGTCGGTCGCGCTCCCGGACGCCGGTCGCGTTGCCGCGAAAGTGATGTCGCGCAGCAGGCCCGGGCCCTGGTAGAGCAGCGCGGTGTAGAGCTGCACCAGCGTCGCCCCGGCATCGAACATGGCCAGCGCGTCATCCGGCCTGGTAATGCCGCCGACGCCGATCACCGGCAGATCGGTGTGCGCGCAGACGAATCGCACCACCTCGAGCGCGCGCGCGGCGAGCGGCCGTCCGGACAGCCCGCCCGATTCCATCGCGAGCCCGCGTTCACCGGGGATGACGCCGTTCCGGGCGACAGTGGTGTTGGTGGCGATCACCCCGGCGACGTCGCGGTCGTGGCACACCTGCAGGACGTCGGCGATCGCCTGATCGGTGAGGTCCGGGGCGATCTTCACGAGTATGGGGACAGGACGATCACGGGGGTCCGCGCCGCCCGCTCGATCTGATTCGACATTTGCGCCCACTCCGGCGACAGGACGATCGGGACGATTGCCGTCATCATCGTGACCATGATCCAGCCGCGGGGCGCGAGCGCCAGCCAAGGCGGCGGCCTCAGCGGTGAGCGCGGCGACGATCTCGTCCAGGGCACCGCGGTCCTGCAGGCCGCGCAGGCCCGGAGTGTTGGGCGAGGAGACGTTGACCGCGATGTAGTCGGCGTGCGCCTCGACCGCGCGCAGCGAGGCGAGGTAGTCGGCGACGGCGTCGTCGATCGGGGCGACCTTTGACTTGCCGAGCGAGATCCCCAGCGGCACACCGATAGTGCCCGTGGCCGCGATCCGCGCGGCGAGCGCCGCCGCCCCCGCATTGGGGAACCCCATGCGGTTGATCACGGCCTGCGACCCGGTGAGGCGGAAGACGCGCGGGCGGGGGTTGCCGGGCTGACCGACGGCCGTCACGGTGCCCGCCTCCACGAACCCGAAGCCGAGCGCCGGCCAGGCGGCGAGTGCGACACCGTCCTTGTCCGCGCCCGCGGCGAGGCCGACCGGATTGGGGAAGGTGAGCCCAAAAGCGGTGCGGGGGGCGGGATCCGCCGCGAGGAGCCGGCGCACCCGGCGGAGCAGCGCCGGGTGCCGGGCGAGCCGGGACAGCGCCGCCAGGGTGCGCGCGTGCGCGGTCTCCGCATCGCCGCCGCCGAGCCGGAAGAGCACCGGCCGGGCGACGTGTCGATACGCGAGGTCGAGTGCTGTCACGACCGGGCCTGCCCGTCATCACCGGGGAACCGACCGGACCGAGCACCACTTCTGGTCACTGGGCACTTCCGCGGGGCCTGCGCAGTGGCCACAAACCCTGCTCAGTCGAAGAGGAGTGGCGGGCGACCCGGATCAGCGTGCTCACGAGGCCGCAACCCCGGTCTCGGCCCCGGCCCGCCCCGCGCGGAGCCGCGCGTGCAGCACCTGCAGCGGCGTGACGCCGACCTCCGAGCGGATGAGCGCCTCGATGCCCTGGATCGCGGCGGTGGCACCGGCAACCGTGGTGATGCACGGGATGTCGGCCGCGACCGCCGCGGTGCGGATCTCGTACCCGTCCGTCCGAGTGCCGGACTGCCCGTACGGGGTGTTGATCACCAGGTCGATCTCGCCGGCGCGGATCGCGTCGATGACGGTCCCGCTTCCGTCGACCGGCTGCTGATAGTGCTTGCGCACCACGCGCACGTCCATGCCGTTCCGCCGCAACATAGCCGCGGTGCCCTCCGTCGCGACCACCGTAAAGCCAAGGTCCGCAAGGCGTTTCGCCGGGAACACCATGGCTCGCTTGTCCGCGTTGGCCACCGACACGAACACGGTGCCGGAGGTCGGCAGCGACCCGTAGGAGGCCGTCTGCGACTTCGCGAACGCCGGACCGAAGGCAGAGTCGATGCCCATCACCTCGCCGGTGGAGCGCATCTCCGGACCGAGCACGGTGTCCACTCCCGTGCCGTCGGGCCGGCGGAACCGATGGAACGGCAGCACGGCCTCTTTCACCGCCACCGGACCGTCGGCCGGCAGCGTGCCCGCGTCACCGGCGGCGGGAAGCAACCCCTCGGCGCGCAGTCCGGCGATGGTGGCGCCCGCCATCACGCGCGCCGCGGCCTTCGCCAGCGGCACCGCGGTGGCCTTGGAGGAGAACGGCACCGTGCGCGAGGCGCGTGGGTTCGCCTCCAGCACGTACAGCGTCTGGCCCTTCAGCGCGTACTGCACGTTGAGCAGGCCCCGGACCCCGCAGCCGAACGCGATCGCCTCCGTGTACGCGCGCACCTTCTCGATCTCTGCGGCCCCGAGGGTGATCGGCGGAAGCACACAGGCCGAGTCGCCGGAATGCACGCCGGCCTCCTCGATGTGCTCCATCACCCCGCCGAGGTATACCTCGTCCCCGTCGCAGAGGGCGTCCACATCGATCTCGATCGCGTCGTCCAGGAAGCGGTCGATGAGCACCGGCGAATCCGGGCTCACGAACGCCGAGCGGGAGATGTAGTTCGCGAGAGAGGCGTCGTCATAAACGATCTCCATGCCGCGGCCGCCGAGCACATACGACGGGCGCACCAGCACGGGGTAGCCGATGCCGCCCGCCACCCGGGCGGCCTCCTCCAGGGTGCCGGCGGTGCCGAAGCGCGGCGCGGGCAGCCCGGCGCGCTGCAGCAGCTCCCCGAAGCGGCCGCGGTCCTCGGCGAGATCGATGGCCTCCGGCCCGGTTCCGAGGATCGGCACGCCCGCGGCCGCCAGCATCGGCGCCAGCTTGAGCGGCGTCTGTCCGCCGAGCGTCACGATCACTCCGGCGAGGTCGCCCGACTCCTGCTCCGCCGCAATCACTTCCAGAACGTCCTCGGCGGTGAGCGGCTCGAAGTACAGGCGGTCGGCCGTGTCGTAATCGGTGGAGACCGTCTCCGGATTGCAGTTGACCATGACGGTCTCGAACCCGGCGTCGCGCAGGGCCATCGCCGCGTGCACGCAGGAGTAGTCGAACTCGATGCCCTGCCCGATCCGATTCGGCCCCGATCCGAGGATCACGACCTTCCGCCGGTCACGCTGTTCGGCGACCTCGGACTCGGCGTCGGGGTCGGACTCGTAGGCCGAATAGTGGTACGGAGTCGCGGCTTCGAACTCGGCGGCGCAGGTGTCCACGGTCTTGTAGACCGGGCGAATCCCCCACTGCAGTCGGCGATTTCGCACCGCGTCCGCCGTCGCGAGGTCCGCGTCCCCGGCCGCCGCGCGCAGCGCCGCGACCTGCCGGTCGGAGAGCCCGGTGCGCTTGGCCTCCCGGAGTGTCGCTGCATCCAGCACCGGAGCGCTGCGCACGGCGTCGCCGACGCGGACGACCTGCGCGATCTGGTCCAGGAACCACGGGTCGATGCCGGCGGCGGCATGCACGTCCTCGATGGTCGCGCCGAGTTCGAGGGCGCGGGCGACGGCGTAGATCCGGCCGTCCGTCGGGGTGCGCACGGATTCCAGCAGCGAATCGAGAGTCTGTTCGCTGTCGCGTTTCTCGGTCCAGAACCCGGCTGCGGCAGTCTCCGTGGAGCGCATCGCCTTGCCGAGCGCCTCGGCGAAGGACCGGCCGATGGCCATCGCCTCGCCGACCGACTTCATGGTGGTGGTGAGCTCCGGGTCCGCGCCCGGGAACTTCTCGAACGTGAATCGCGGGATCTTGACCACCACGTAGTCGAGCGTCGGTTCGAACGCAGCGGGCGTGGCTTTGGTGATGTCGTTGGCTATCTCGTCCAGCCGGTAACCGATGGCGAGTTTCGCCGCGATCTTCGCGACGGGGAACCCGGTGGCCTTGGAGGCGAGCGCGGAGGAGCGCGAGACCCGCGGGTTCATCTCGATCACGACCATGCGGCCGCTCGTCGGATCGACCGCGAACTGGATGTTGCAGCCGCCGGTCGCCACCCCCACGGCGCGGAGCACGGCCAGGCCCATGTCCCGCATCCGCTGGTATTCCCGGTCGGTGAGCGTCATCGCCGGCGCGACGTTGATCGAGTCGCCGGTGTGCACGCCCATCGGGTCCACGTTCTCGATGGAGCATACGACGACGGCGTTGTCCGCACCGTCGCGCATCAGCTCCAGCTCGAACTCCTTCCAGCCGAGCACGGACTCCTCGATCAGCACCTCGTGCACCGGCGACGCCGACAGCCCCACGCCCGCAAGACGTTCCAGCTGCTCTTCCGTGTGCGCCATGCCGGAGCCCAAGCCGCCCATGGTGAACGACGGGCGGATCACCACGGGTAGTCCGAGATCGGCTACGGCGGCGCGGATCTCGTCCATCGAGTGGCACACAGCGGACCGCGGAACGTCGCCGCCCACGGACCGGACGATGTCCTTGAAGAGCTGCCGATCCTCGCCGCGCTGGATCGCCGGAATGTCCGCGCCGATCAGCTCGACCCCGTAACGCTCCAGGATCCCGGCCTCGGCCGCGGCGACCGCGGTGTTCAACGCGGTCTGCCCACCGAGCGTGGCGAGCATCGCGTCCACCGGATGCCCCGCATCCCGCTGGTCGACGAGCACCTTCTCCACGAACTCGGCTGTGATCGGCTCGATGTAGGTGGCGTCGGCGAACTCCGGATCCGTCATGATCGTCGCGGGGTTCGAGTTGATGAGGGTGACGCGCAGGCCCTCGGCCTTGAGCACCCGGCAGGCCTGCGTGCCGGAGTAGTCGAACTCGCAGGCCTGGCCGATCACGATCGGGCCGGAGCCGATCACCAGCACGTGGTTCAGATCGGTGCGGCGCGGCATCAGCGGGCCGTCCCTTCTGCGTGGTTACCGCCTATGACGCTGTTCGCGGCTGGCGCCGACAGCTCGCGCTGCGTACCCGAACTCACTGCGCCCGGTGTCCAATCCCCCCGCTGCGCGGCCGGTGTTGAATCCCCCCGCTGCGCGCCCGGGCCGGCCATCCGCGCCACGAAGCGGTCGAAGAGGTAACCGGCGTCGTGCGGGCCGGCTGCGGCCTCCGGGTGGAACTGCACCGAGAACGCTGGCACGTCAAGGCATTCCAGCCCTTCGACGACGCCGTCATTCAGGCACGTGAAGGCGACGCGGGCACGGCCGAAGGGGGTGTCGAACGGCTCATTCACGGCAGCGCCCGCCGGCGCTGTGTCACTCCCCGCACCTGACGGTGCCCTGTCACCTCCCCCACCTAAGGGTGCCCGGACGGCGAACCCGTGGTTGTGCGCCGTCACCAGCACCCGCCCAGTGGCCTCCTCGCGCACCGGCTGGTTGATGCCCCGATGCCCGAACGTGAGCTTGTACGTACCCAAACCGAGTGCGCGGCCGAGGATCTGGTTTCCGAAGCAGATCCCGAAGAACGGGATCCGGCGCCGGAGCACCTCTTCGGTGAGCGCGACCTGCGCGTCCGCGGTGGCCGGATCGCCCGGCCCGTTGGACAGGAACACCCCGTCCACCCCGAGCGCCTCGATGTCCCCGATGCTCGCCGACGCCGGCAGCACGTGGCAGTCGATCCCGCGCGCGGCGAGCATCTGCGGCGTGTTCGCCTTGAGTCCGAGGTCGAGAGCCGCCACGGTGTACCGCTTCTCGCCGACAGCGGGCACCAGGTAGGCCGAAGGGGTGCTCACCTCTCCGGCGAGGTCCGCGCCGAGCATCTGCGGGGACTCGCGGACCAACCTCACCATGGAGTCCCGATCCGGCAGTCCGTCCGGCCCGCTGGGGGCGCCGCCGCTCGACCCGTCGGGCGAACCCCCGGGCAATCCGGACGCCGCCGAGAAGATCCCACAGCGCATCACCCCGGCCGAACGCAGATGCCTTGTCAGGCCACGGGTGTCGACCTCGCTGATGCCGACCACGCCTTGCCGTTGCATCTCGGACTCGAGCGAGCCGGTCGCCCGCCAGTTCGTCGGCCGCGGCGACAGATCGCGCACCACGAACCCGGCGACCTGGATGCGACCGGACTCGTTGTCGTTCGCCGAACGGTCGGACCCGGCGACCCAGCCGGTGTTGCCGATCTGCGGCGCGGTCGCCACCACCACCTGCCGTCGGTACGAGGGGTCGGTCAGCGTCTCCTGGTACCCCGTCATGCCGGTGGCGAAAACCGCTTCACCGAAGGCGATCCCGCGCGCGCCGAACGCCCGGCCCGGATAGACGCGGCCATCCTCGAGGACGAGTACCGCACTGCCGAACGGGCCTTGCCCCGCGGCCGCCGCAGTTGATGTCGCCGCAGTCGATGTCGCCGCAGGTGGTGTCACAGTCATACCGCGGCTCCCGCCGCGAGTGCCGAATTCCGCACCGTCGCCCGGCCGCGCAGGAATGTCGCCACCACACGAGCAGGCAGGTCCATGCCCTCGTAGGGAGTGTTGCGGGACAGGCTCGCCAGGTTCTCCGCCCGCACCGTCCAGCGCGCCGCCGGGTCGATGAGCGTCAGGTTCGCCGGCTCGCCGACCGCGATCGGCCGGCCGTGATCCGTGAGACCGCCGATGCGCGCGGGGTTCTCACTCATCACGCGAGCTACGCCGCGCCAATCCAGCAACCCCGTCTCACACATCGCCGCGCACACCACGGACAGTGCAGTCTCCAGGCCGAGCATCCCAGGGCGCGCCGCCGCCCATTCGGTCTCCTTGTCCTGCCGGGCGTGCGGCGCGTGATCGGTCGCCACGCAATCGATTACGCCCTCGGCCAGCGCACGGCGCAGCGCCTGCACGTGCACATCCGGCCGCAGCGGCGGGTTCACCTTGTTCACCGGGTCGTAGCTTTCGGCGCGAAAGTCGGTGAGCAGCAGGTGATGTGGGGTGACCTCGGCAGTCACCGAAGCGCCGTGCGCCTTCGCCGCGGCGATCAACTCGACCGACCCGGACGTCGACACGTGGCACACGTGCAGCCGGGAGTCGACGTGTTCGGCGAGCAGGCAGTCCCGCGCGACGATCGCCTCCTCGGCCACGGCCGGCCACCCGGCGAGCCCTAGCCGGGCGGACACAGCGCCCTCGTGCATCTGCGCGCCGGCCGTGAGGCGCGGCTCCTCGGCGTGCTGCGCGATCACCCCGCCGAAGGCCTTGACGTATTCCAGCGCCCGGCGCATCAGCAGCGGGTCCGCGACGCAGGAGCCGTCGTCCGAGAACATCCGCACGCACGCCGCCGAGGAGGCCATCGCCGCGAGCTCCGCGAGCTGAGAACCGTTGCGCCCCACCGTCACCGCACCGATCGGCTGCACATCCACCAGCCCGACCTCGCGGCCGAGCCGGAACACCTGCTCGACCACGCCCGCTGTGTCCGCAGCGGGCTCGGTGTTGGGCATCGCGAAGACGGCGGTGTACCCGCCGAGCGCCGCGGCCGCCGATCCGGAGGCCACCGTCTCCGCGTCCTCCGCGCCCGGTTCGCGCAGGTGCGTGTGCAGGTCCACCAGGCCGGGCAGCAGCACCAACCCGGACCCGTCCACCACCTCGGCGCCCGCGGCCTCCGGGTGCACAGAAGCGTCGGCGCCCACGGCCGCGATCCGCCCCCCGGCGAGCAGCACGTCGGCCGCGTCCTCACCGTACGGCGCGGCGCCCCGGATCAACACCGGCGCCGGGCGCGCACCTGCCCCCTCCGAGAATTCCTGCGCAGCAGCGAATGTCGTCATACTCGGTCCGCCCCCTCACCGGAAACCAGCAGATACAGGACGGCCATCCGCACCGTCACACCGTTGGCGACCTGCTCGGTGACCACGGAGCCCTCGCCGTCCGCGACGGCCGGCGCGATCTCCATGCCGCGGTTCATCGGGCCCGGATGCATCACGATCCCGTGCGGCGCGATCAGCGCGCGACGGCGCAGGTCGAGGCCGTACCCGCGGGTGTATTCGCGAGCGGTCGGGAAGAACGCGCCGTCCATGCGCTCCTTCTGGACCCGCAGCATCATCGCGGCGTCCGCCCCCGCGAGCGCCGCGTCGAGGTCGTAGGAGACGGCGCACGGCCACGCGTCGACCCCCACCGGAAGCAGCGTCGGCGGCGCGACCAGCGTGACGCGCGCACCGAGGGCATGCAGCAGCGTGACGTTCGACCGGGCCACCCGCGAGTGCAGGATGTCCCCGACGATCACCACATGCCTTGCGTCCAAACCGTTTCCGACCCGATCGCGCACCGCGCCGTCGAGCAGGTGCCGGCGCAACGTGAACGCGTCCAGCAGCGCCTGGGTGGGGTGCTCGTGTGTCCCGTCGCCGGCGTTGATCACGGTCCCGGCGACCCATCCGGCCAGCCGGTGCGGCGCCCCGGAGGCCGAGTGCCGGATCACCACCGCGTCCGCGCCCATCGCCTGCAGCGTCAGCGCCGTGTCCTTGAGCGACTCGCCCTTCGAGACGGACGAGCCCTTCGCGGAGAAGTTGATCACGTCGGCCGAGAGTCGTTTCGCCGCAAGCTCAAAGGAGATCCGGGTTCGCGTCGAGTCCTCGTAGAAGAGGTTCACCACGGTGCGTCCGCGCAGGGTGGGGAGCTTCCGCACCTCGCGCCCGGCGATGGCCTGGTCGATCCGCTCCGCGGTGTCCAGCACGGCGATGGCCGCCTCGCGGGAGAGGTCGGACGCGGCGAGCAGGTGCCGTGGCAGGTCCGCGTACCCGTCATGCGTTGCGGCGCTTGCGGTTTCGAGAACCGCACCGGCAGAACCGGCAGCGGCGCCAGAAGGGGTTCCGGTGGCCAGGCTCGTCATTCCGCACGCTCCACGGTCACCGCGTCGAAGCCGTCGATCTCGGTCAGATGCACGGCGACGTCGTCGTCGAAGGCGGTCGGGATGTTCTTGCCCACGTAGTCCGCGCGGATAGGCAGCTGCCGATGGCCGCGATCGACCAGCACGGCCAGCCGGATCGCGGCGGGTCGCCCGTGGTCGCGAAGGGCGTCCATGGCGGCACGGATCGTCCGCCCCGAGTAGAGGACGTCGTCCACCAGCACCACCACCAGGCCGTCGACACCTGTTTGCGGCAAATCGGTCTCGGCCAGCGCGCGCGGCGGGCGGCCGCGCAGGTCGTCCCGGTAGAGGGTGATGTCCAGCGCGCCGACGGGGTAGTCGCCGGGCGAGAACTGCGCCATGCGGGCGGCGAGCCGGCGGGCCAGCGGAACCCCGCGGCGCGGGATGCCGACGAGCAGGGCCGGCCGGTCGCCGATGCTTTCCAGGATCTGGTGCGCGATGCGGTCGATGGTGCGCCGGATATCGGCGTCCGACAGGATCACGGCCGTCCGCGAATCGGGCTTCGGGGAAGAATGCCCGGTACCCCGGGCGGTGCCGCTGACATCGGATGCGGCTGTGGTGGCGCGGCCCTGGTCGATGCCGGCCGCGCGGCTGTGGTGCGCAACGTGCTCGGAGCTCATCACAGACCTCCTTTCCCGCCTCACCGGACGGCTTTAAAGGATGTCGCCGAGAATCATAGCAACGCCGCGGGCTCGGCCGTTTTTCGGGTATGACGGCCGAACCGGTCCCGCGCTCAGGTCCGCACGAGGGACCGGCCGCGTTCGGCGAGGATGCCGGCCTGGACGAAGTACGCCACCAGATCCCGGACGGTATCCGTGAACGGCCTCGGCGCATAACCGAGTCCCGCGCGCGCCTTGCCGCCGTCCACACAGGGCGAGGCCAGCAAGTGCTCGATCGCGCTCGCCGACATCACGTCCGAGCCGAAGGCCGCGCCGATCGGCTCGGCCATGGGCAGGATGCCCTTGACCACCCCGAGGGGAACCGCGACGAGCGGCGCACGCCGGCCCGCCGTACGGGCCGCGACCGTCAGCAGATCGTGCATCGTCACCATTTCGCCTGGCATCAGGTAGTTCTCGCCCGTTCGGCCGTGTTCGGCGGCCAGTATCAGCCCGTCGACCACGTCACGCACATCGACTAGGTCGAAGCTTCCGGCCACCGACGCCGGCGCCCGCCCGAGTGCGCCGTCGAGCACCATCGCGTTCAGCCGGGAGATCCTCCCCGGCGGGTCCTTCGGCCCGAAGATGCCGGTCGGATTGCAGATCACCGAATCGAGCCCGCGCTCGACCACCGCCAGCAGTTCCCGCTCGCCGGCATATTTCGACCGGTCGTAGACGGGGAGGTCGTCGGCGACGGAGCGCGGCGAGGATTCCGTCATCACCTGCCCGCACCGGTGCTCATCGAACGAGTGCACGGAACTGCAGTGCACCAGCCGTCGCACCGACTCGTCGAGACACGCCTGCGCCACGGTCGCGACGCCACGGGTATTGAGTTCCCAGGCCTGCGGATCTTCCCGTTTCAGGGTGATCTTCGCGGCGAGATGGAAGACCACCTCTGCACCGGAGACCGCCGCGCGCATCTGCGCCGGATCCATCACATCCGCGACCACGATCCGGAGACGGTCATCGGTCGCATCGCCGCCCACTCCCGTGGCGCCGCCCAGGTTCGCGCCCGACGTGTCGACGGCCTGCCTGTCCACCGCCGTGACCTCGTGCCCGGCGCCGAGGAGCCGCTCGACGAGGTTGACGCCCACGAACCCGGCCGCCCCCGTGACCGCCACCCTCATGGCCGCCTCCTCGCCGAAGGTCACGCGCCCGTCACACCACCGTCCTCTCCTTCGGACAGGCGCGCCACGGCCTAAGGTCCCGACCACCAGGGCACGACGCCCGCCGCCGAGGCCCGCCCGGCCGCCATGCGGCCGCGAACTTCGTCATATCCGGTGACGACGCGCGACGCAACGTAACCACAGCGGCAAACACGGGACGAACGCTGCGGCGAACACCGCCACGAAAGCCGCGCGACCGGCGCAGGGACCCCCCCGAAACCACCCATTCCGTCAAGTTCGGCACAGATGTTGATGAAGGCCTAGATACGGACAGTGCCAATCGGGTAAAATATGGCTACTCTGTGTTGCCTCTTCGCGGTTGCCATGCGCGCTCCCGCCACCGCAGAGCAGACCGTGAGCGCCGTGACGGGAGAATCGGATGTCCGACAGCTATGCGCACGCCCTGGGCGCCCGATTGCGTGCGATCCGCGTGCAACAGGGGCTGAGCCTGCACGCGGTGGAGCAGAAGTCCGAGGGCCAGTGGAAGGCGGTGGTCATCGGCTCCTACGAGCGCGGCGATCGCGCGGTCACGGTGGCGAAGCTCGCCGATCTGGCCGATTTCTACGGGGTGCCGATCGCCGAGCTGCTGCCCGAGCACCGGGCCGGGCGGCGCGGAATCCCGACGCCGAAACTGATGATCGACCTGCAGAAGCTGGCCGATCTGCCGCCGGAAAAGGCTGGTCCGCTGGCCCGGTACGCGGCCGCGATCCAGTCGCAGCGCGGCGACTACAACGGGAAGGTGCTGACGATCCGCACCGAGGACCTTCGCTCGCTCGCGGTGATCTACGACATGACCCCGACGGACCTCGCCGCTCAGCTCGTCTCCTGGGGCGTCCTGCCGGAGGGCACGGAGATCGACTGAACCGCGGATCGACTGAGCCCCGGCGTGCAGCTATCCGGCGCGCAGCTGCGGGACGAGCGCCATGATCTGCGCGAGGACTCCGTTGATGAACCGCGGGGACTCGTCCGTCGACAGGCTCTTCGCCAACTCGACCGCTTCGTCGACCGCCACCGCGGGATCGACGTCCCCGTAGAGCAGTTCGGACACGGCGATGCGCAGAATCGCTCGGTCCACCGCGGGCATCCGGTCGATCGACCAGTCGATCGAGTGCTGCGCGATCAGCGAATCGATGCGATCCAGATGCGCCACGACCCCGCGCACCAGGCCCTCGGCGAAGTCGCCCATCGGCACCGCGTCCGCGTCCGCCGCACGCTCCTGCAGCAGCCGCAGCGCGTCGATGTCCCGGGCCTCCGCGGCGTACAGCACATCGAGCGCGCGCTTACGCGATTTGGACCTGGCGGACATCGGCGATTCCGATCGGGTATGACGGTGTTCCGGGCCGAGCGCTCAGCTGGAGACCCGGCTCAGGTACGTGCCGCTGCGGGTGTCGACCTTGATCTTGTCGCCGGTGTTCAGAAACAGCGGGACCTGGATCTCCGCGCCGGTCTCCAGCGTCGCCGGTTTGGTGCCCCCGGTCGATCGGTCGCCCTGCAGACCCGGATCCGTGTGCGAGATGGTGAGTTCGACGGACGCCGGGAGTTCGATGAACAGCACGGTGCCGTCGTGGGTCGCCACCATCACCTCCTGGTTGTCTAGCAGGTAGTTCGCCGCATCGCCCACCGTTGCCGCCGGGATCGAGATCTGCTCGTACGTGTCGCCGTCCATGAAGACGTAGGCGTCGCCATCGACGTACAGGTAGGTCATGTCGCGCTTGTCGACGGTCGCCGTGTCGACCTTGATGCCCGCGTTGAACGTGCGGTCGACCGTCTTGCCGGACATCACGTTCTTCAGCGTGGTGCGCACGAACGCGGGGCCCTTACCCGGCTTGACGTGCTGAAACTCGGTGATCGTCCACAGTTGCCCGTCGATGTTGAGCACGAGGCCGTTTCGGAAGTCGCTGGTAGAGGCCATGGGTGAACCCTCAAGGTCCTTTCGGTAGTCGAGTGTTTCAGTCGGGTGCCGACCGTCCGGCGCGGCCACGCGGCGGGCGCACCGCCCGGGACGGCGACGGCGCGCGCCCCGTCACACGGCGCGGCCTACAGCGCCAGCAGGTCGCGGGGGGAGAGCGTGAGCGGCTCGAACCCGTCCGCACCCACCACGCCGCTGTCCTCGATGCGGACGCCACCCCGGCCCGGGAGGTACACCCCCGGTTCGACGGTGACGGTCATGTCGTTGGCCATAATACCGGTCGACGAGGGTGCGAACCACGGCGCCTCGTGCACCTGCAGCCCCACTCCGTGGCCGAGCCCGTGCCCGAAATGCTCGCCGTGACCAGCCGCGACGATGACGTCGCGCGCGGCCGCATCCACGGCGGACGCCGTGGCGCCCGCACACACCGCGTCGCGCCCGGCCTGCTGGGCGGCCGCCACCAGGGCGTGTACCTCGAGCTGCCAGCCGGCGGGCGGGCCTAGCACGAACATCCTCGTCATATCCGAGTGGTAACCGCCGGCCACGGCACCGAAATCGATCTTGACAAGGTCGCCGAGGCGCATCTCGCGACCCGTCGGCCGGTGATGCGGGATCGCCGAGTTCTCGCCCGCCGCAAGGATTGTCGGGAAGGAGACGTCCTCCGATCCGAGCGCGCGCATCCGTTCGTCGAGGTCCAGCGCGGCGGCGCGTTCGGTGCGGCCGGGCCGCAGTCCGCCGGCGGCGAGGAGCTCGGTGAGCGCCGTGTCGGCGATCTCGCAGGCGCGGCGGAGCATTGCGATCTCGCCCGCGTCCTTGACCTCGCGCAGCTTCTCGACCCAGCCGTTCGCGGGCACCAGCGCGGTGCCCGGCGTCGCCGCACCGGTCAGCACCCGATGTCGCGCCACCGTGACGACATGCTCCTCGAAGCCGATCCGTTTGGCCATTGTGTTCGCGAGAAGCGCGGTGTCGCAGGTCTTGTCGATGCGTAGCTTGAGGTCAGGTGCTTCGTCACGGGCCTGGATCGCGTAGCGCGAGTCGGTGCACAGCAGCGACGCGTCGTCACCGGCGGCCGAGACCAGCAGCGCGGCATTGGATCCGGTGAATCCGGTGAGGTAGCCGATGTTCGTGAGATCGGTGACCAGCAGCGCGTCCACGTCCTGCGCCCGCACCGTCGCGCGCAGCGCCTCGCGGCGCTCGGCCCGCATCTCCGGGTATGACGTGGTCCTCGTGGCCGGGCTCATGCCGTGATGCTATGCGGCGGCGGCGTGTGGCGCCGTCCTGACCTCTTGGCCGGGACCGATCACTGCAGTTCAGAGACCTCGCCCCGTGATCGACCCGCGTCGTCCCGCATCCGGTCGCGAAGGCCCGGGAATCCGCCTCGATTGGAAACCTTTCCGGAAACGTTGCGATGACTCATTGGACGGGATACGCTGCAGCGCACATGCAACTCGCCACCGCAGATGCGCCTTGAGTGAGAGGAGCCAGCTTCCGTGTCGTCCGCCCGCCCACCAGTGTTGGTAGGCCGTCGACGGGTCGGCCTGCTGGGCTTCTTGTTCTGTGCTCCGCTACTCACGCTCGTGCTCGCTTTGGTCGCCTGGCCGATCATCAACCTCGTTCGCTATTCCTTCACGAGTTATGGGGGGCTCACGGCCCCCGTGTGGGTCGGCCTGAAGAACTACCTGTTCCTTATTAAATGGTCGGATTTCCATCGAATTCTGCTGAATAACGTCTTTATTCTCGGCGGACTAGTGATTTGGATATCTGTCCCGCTCCTCCTGTCCATCGTGATCTTCAAATTCCGGAAGGCCGACCTGGTTCGCGCCGTGTTGTTCGTTCCGGCAATGTTGTCGCCCGTCATTGTCGGCGGCGTATTTCGTATCGTCCTCGCGGATGACGGACCGGTGAACTCGCTCCTCCGGTCGGTGGGGTTGGGTGTGCTCGCTTTCGGTTGGTTGTCCGACAGTCGGGTGGTACTCGTGACGCTCGCCCTCGTGATCTGTTGGGCCACGATGGGCTCGGGAATCCTCTTCTACACAGCTGGGCTGACTGCGATTTCGCCGTCATACCTGGAGGCCGCCGAACTCGACGGCGCGAACTGGTGGCAGATGATCTGGTACATCTACCGCCCGGCATTGCGATCGATCACCCGGTTTTGGATGCTGCTTTTGACGGTCACGACGATCACGGGGTTCTTCCCGTGGGTTTACGGGCTCACGCTCGGCGGACCGGGGGTGGCGTCGACGACGCTCGACTACGCCGTGTACATCACGCTCAATCAGGGCAGCGAATTGGGCAGAGGCGCAGCCATCGCCGCCATCGCCGTGATCCTGGTGCTGGCCGTGATCCTCCTGCAGCAGGTTGCGCGCCTGATCCGGCGAGAGAGCAGCTGGTCATGAGGTCCAGACTGTCAACTTCGCTCTCCTGGCTCGGCGTCGTGGTCGCGATGCTCACCGTGCTGGGTCCGCTGCTGTGGGTGTTGCGGGTGTCCACCAGAACGACGAGCGAGTACCTATCGGGCCCGAGCTCGTGGGGCATCAGTTGGACTCTCACCAACTACGCGGATGCTTGGACGGTCGGCGGACTCGGCCACGCGCTGATCAATTCCACGATCGTCGTCATACCCGGTGCATTAGTCGCGACGCTATTAGCGACCCTGGCAGGGTGGGGGCTCGCGAAATTTGTCTTCCCGGGGCGCGGCGTTATTACGGCGATTCTCCTTGCGGCGATGTTCCTGCCGATTGCGGCTCTGGTGATGCCCATATTCGAACTGGGCCTCGATTACGGCGTCGTCGGCAACCGCTGGTTCCTGTCCGTCGTGTACGGGGCGATCTTCGCGCCATGGGCGACCTTGTTCCTTCGATCGTATTTCACCAACGTGCCGGGAGAGGTCCTCGAAGCGGCAGAGATCGACGGAGCGGGACCGGGGCGCACCTTCACATCGATCGCGATGCCCCTGGCACTTCCGGCGATCACCACCGCGTTCATTCTCAACGCGTTCCTGCAATGGAACGAGTTGCTCTTGGCGCTCATCCTGCTGCCGTCCAGTGATCTGACGACCGTCACGATTGCGATCGCGCAGTTCTCCACTCAATTCCGCACGGGCGGGCCACTGACGGCTGCCGGCCTCTTCATCGCGTCCTTACCCATATTCATTCTGTTCCTGATCGGCCAGCGCTGGCTACGTGCCGGGGCCTTGGCGGGCAGTGTCAAGTAATCCAACCCACCAGTTCGAAGGAGTCGACCATGAATCAACGGAGAAACCTCTCCCGGCGGCAGCTGTTGCAGGGCGGCATGGCGATGGGTGCCGCCGCGTTCGCCGGTGCCGCGCTGACGGCGTGCGGCGCCGACGGCGGGAGTGGCGGCACTACATCAGGAGGTAGCTCTTCCTCGAGCTCCTCATCGAGTTCCTCCTCGAGCTCCAGCCAGAGCTCAGCATCGAGCGCGAGCAGCGGAGGGTCATCCTCGGCAGGTGGCGGGAGCCTCAGCTTCTTCGGCTGGGACATCGCCGACGTCACCGCGGGCCTCGGAAAGGGATTCGACGCATGCCGCAAGGCATGGCAGGAGAAGACCGGAAACAAGCTCACGTTCGACGGTGTCCCCTTCGAGAACTTCGTTTCGACGGGAGTCACCAGGGCGCGCGCCGGTCAGCTGTCCGATGCGATCGAACTGCTGCCTGACCTGAACCACGAGGGCATCTTCCCGGCGCTCAAGCCGATCACCAAGGCGGATTACGGCTCGCTGTCGGACGAGGTCGACGGCTGGAGTGCGGCCATCATCGATCCGAAGGATCCGAATACGTTCGCCGGGATTCCCGGTGGCGCACAGGGCACGTTGTGGTACTACAACAAGGCCATCTTCAAGGATGCCGGCCTCGACCCGGAGGCTCCGCCGAAGACCTGGGCCGAGTTCGAGGCGGCGGCAGCTGCGATCAAGGCCAAGGGCAAGGCTCCGATCGGTATGTCCGGCGTCGATGGAAACCTGCTGTGGTGGGGTTGGCTGTCCTTTTCGCCCCAGTTCTTCACCACGGCCGACGACGTGCTGCAGGTGCGCCTGGGGAAAGTTCCGCTCAACGATCCGAGGTTCCTCCAGTCGCTCGAGCCTCTCGCCTCGACCTACGCCAAGGGTTGGTGGAACGAGGACTACGCGTCGAAGAAATTCGCCGATGTCGAAGCGATGTTCGGTGCCGGCAGTATCGGCATGACGCCCGGCCTGATCACAAGCGCGATGAACTGGCGGGTGTGGGACGACGCCCTCGGCAAGGACGGCTACGGCGTGTTCCCGTCGCCGCTCGTCGACGGCGGCAAGAAGCAGGGTCAGTTCTTCAATCCGGTGTTGCTGTACGCGATCAACGCCAAGACCGATAAGGCGGATCTGGCGAAGGATTGGAACTCCTTCGTCGTTAGCAAAGAGGGCCAGGAGATCATGTTGCGCGAGTCGGGCCAGTTCCCGAACCGTAAGGATGTCGACCTGGACGCGGTCGCGAACAGCCCCGGTGCCTCCCGCATCCGGCAGATCGTCGACGAGGTCGGCGGAGTTCCGGTCGCGCAGAACGAGTTCAACTCGGCAGCGCTGTCGGCGGCGACGCAGAACATCACCCAGGCTGCGGTGACCGGCAACCTGAAGGCCTTCCTGGACAACCTCGAACTGCTCCAGCATTCCTGATCACATGGTCAGTGCGTCGACGCTCGGGGGTCTGGAAGGGTCCCAATGGGTTGGCAGCGACCCGGAATCGGTCCCGGAGTTCTGGCCCCCCGAGTTCGACGACTGCCCGCAGATATTGCGGGACTTGGAACCGGTCCGGCTGCTGCGGACCGAGTTCCACCTTCCGGCCCGGGCGATCCGCGCGGCGTTGTCGGTGACCGCGCGCGGAATCTATCGCATCCACATCAACGGCGTGCGCGTCGGCGATGACGAATTGGCGCCCGGCTGGACCGACTATCGCCGACGAATCTACGTGCGGACCTTCGACGTCACGGGCATGCTCGACGGCGGACCCAGTGCCATTGCTGCCGAGTTGGCGGATGGATGGTTCGCGGGTTATCTGGGAATGGACCGCAGGCACCAGGCCGATCGGTACGGACGGCACACGTCACTGCGCGCCCGCCTGCACGTAGACCTCGGTGACGGACACGAACTCATCGTCGCCACCGGGCCGGGTTGGCACATCGGCACCGGTGCCGTCCGCGGTGCGGATCTCCTGATGGGGCAGGTGACCGACTATCGCCTCGAGGCGGCCGGCTGGATGATGCCCGGATTCTCCGGTCGCGGGTTTGCTCCCGCTTGGGTGGATCCGACTCCCGATCGCGACGACCCCGTCATGCTGGAAAATCACCGCGGACCCGTCGTGCGCCGCACCGAGACGCTCGTTCCAGTGGCGACGGATCACCGTGCGGATGGCCGGATCATCGTCGATTTCGGTGTGAACCTGGTCGGTCGTGTGCGTCTTGATCTCCGCGGCACCGTTGCGGGAGACCGGGTTCACATCCGACACGCCGAGGCGTGCGACGCGCTCGGCGAACCGTACTTCTCGAACCTGCGCACCGCCCGCGCGCATGACGTGGTGATCTCCGCCGGCGGTTCAGAGGTGTTCGAGCCGGCGTTCACCCTGCACGGCTTTCGCTACGCCGAGGTAACGGGCCTCCCGGCGATGGACCCCGGCGCGATCACCGCCTCGTGGGTCACCTCGGATGTAGCACGCCTCGGCACCTTCGAATGCGGACACGAGGGTGTCTCCTCCCTCTCCGCCGCTATCGACCGGTCCATCCGTGGAAATCTGGTTTCCGTACCCACGGACTGCCCGCAACGCGACGAGCGACTGGGGTGGCTGGGCGATGCACAACTGATCACGAGGACCGCCGGGCATCGCTTCGACATGGTCGACTTCGTGCGCAAGTGGCTGGTCGACATCCGTGACGCGCAGGCGCCATCGGGTGCTTACCCGGATGTGGCCCCGCGGGAGGTCGTCACCGTCGATGGCGCACCGGGATGGGCCGACGCCGGCGTGCTCGTCCCGTGGACCACCTGGCTTATGTTCGGCTGCGCGGATCTCATCGCCGAGCACCGCGAATCGATGGTGCGATTCATGGACCATGTCGAGCTCAATAACCCTGGATATCTGCGCACGAACGCGGTGAATCGCAATTACGGCGATTGGCTCGCGCTGGACGTCACGACTCCCAAAGCACTGCTGGCGACGCTCTATTGGAAGCGCTGCGCGGACGCAATGGCTCAGATGGACGCCGCGCTGGATATCGACAACAAGCGCTGGACAACCCTGTCGAGACATCTGAGCGACAATGTCCTTCGCACATTCGTGTCGTCAGACGGCACAGTCGGATCCGGATCGCAGACGGGCTACGCCATGGCGATCGCCGGCGGAGTTCTTCCCGAGGAACTGCGGCCCGCGGCGCTGCGGAACCTCATCGCCGATATTCGTTATCGGGATGGTCACCTTTCGACCGGCATCCACGGATTGCGCGACCTGCTGCCCGCCCTGAGTATGGGCGGCCGACACGACGTGGCGTACGACCTGCTACTCCAACGCGACTACCCGTCGTGGTTGTACTCGATCGACCGCGGGGCGACGACCGTCTGGGAGCGCTGGGACGGCTGGACAGAGGAACGCGGCTTTCAGACTCCGGCGATGAACTCGTTCAATCACTATGCGCTCGGTTCCGTCGGACAATGGATGCATGAATGGGCCGGAGGCATGGCACCCGATCCGTTAGAACCCGGATTCAAAGCGGTGCATCTCAACCCGGCTCCCGATGCTCGCCTCGGTTGGGCGAGCGCCCGCCGGGAGACCACCGACGGTCCGGTCGAGTGCCGATGGCAGCTTTGTGACGATTCGGTGCAGGTCGATGTGGCGCTGCCGGATGGCCACCACGGCTTCCTGCAGATGCCGACGACGGTTGCCGGGTCGGCACGCGCCGTGTCGTCCGACGGTGTCCGTGTCGGTGTCGATCGATGGCGGCTCGATGCCGGCGAGCATCGGTTCGTAGCGACGTGGGGCCCGCCCGGCGGGGAGCATTGAACAGACTGGCGCGCCATGACGTATGAGGATGATCGAGTCACGTCGCATGAACTGCGATGCCGCAGGAGCAGAACGGATCGTTCGAGAAGTGAAAAGACACGACGAGGGGCCGCTTTGTCAATGGCACAATGTTGAGCATGGACGGCGCTAGAAACGGTGGCGGCAAGCCGCCGACGATACGGGACGTGGCTGCGCGAGCTAACGTCGCGTTCTCGAGCGTCTCCAGAGTGCTTTCGGGGCACCCCGACGTATCGGAGAAAATGCGTGTCCGCGTGACCACGGCGGCGACCGAGCTCGGGTACAAGCCGGATTTCTTGGCGCAGTCCCTGCGCAGTGGACACACCCGGACGATCGGATTCGCATTACGGGATATCTCGAATCCCTTGTTCGCAAATGTGGCGCGACGCTGTGAACGAGACCTTCGGCGCGCGGGATATTCGATGATTATCACGAGTTCCGACGGCGATATCGCCGCAGAGGCGGAGAACCTGGAGCTCTTTCGCGAACGCCACGTCGACGCGGTGATCGCCTCCTTGGTCAGCGAGACGGCCCCCACCACACTGCAGCAGCTGGAACAGCTCACCGTCCCCTTGATACTGCTGGACCGAGAAGTCCCGTCCATCAAGGCGAGCGCATTGCTCAGCGACCACTATGCGGGCGTCCGCGCCGCCGTGGATGCCCTCCTGGCCGCGGGGCACGTGCGGATCGCCTTGATCACCGGAGAATTGGACGTCCGATCCACCCGGGAACGGGTCAGGGCATTCGACGATGCCCATGCCGCCGCGGGCATACCGACAGCTCCCGACCTCATGATCTTCGGGACCTTCGACAGCGACTTCGCCGAGGTCGAGGTGCACCGTCTGCTGGCGCTGCCCGACCCGCCGTCGGCCATCCTGACAGGTGGAGTCGGGGTGACATCGGGCGCACTTCTGGCCCTGCACCACAGCGGGCTGTCTCCGGAGACCGATATCGCCGTCGTGGCCCTGGACGAATGGCCGCAGTTCGCGGCCCTTGCCCCGTCGATCTGGAGCGTCCATCGCGATTCGGACGAGATGGGGGCGGCACTAGCGCACCTGGTGCTGGACGCCATGGGCGGAGCGGAACCGCGCATGGAGATCACGCCCACCGAGTTCCACCCCCGCTAATCCGCCCGTCGAGTGCAGGTACCGCCTCGTCGTGGTCGCGTGACGTGCCAGACCAGCCCAGCATGCGGTCATGGTCCGGACGGCGCTCAGTCCACGCTGAGTGCCGCCACGGTCGCGGCGTCGATCTCAACCCCCAGGCCTAGGCCCGGTAACGGGTAGACGCGGCCGTTCGCCGGCATCGGGAGATCCGGGGCGAGAAGCGTCATCAACGTGTTACGCATCGGGGCGACCTCGAACTGGAGGCAGGTGGGGCTGGCGAGTGAGCACGCGAGTCCGGCGGCGTAGCTCACGGGTCCGGCGAACGCATGCGCATTGGTCTGGCGGCGGCGGGCGAGCGCATAGGCAGCGATGGCGACGAAGTTGCTTATCCCTCCGGCGCGGCCTGGGTCGATGCCCAGGACGTCCACGGTGCCGGAGTCCAGGATTCTGGCCATCCCGCGCAACGTCCATTCCCTCTCGCCGTACGCGAGGAGGCACGTCGTCGCGTTGGCGAGTCGGGCGTATCCCTCGGGATCATCGGCGCCCAGGGGCTCTTCAATCCAGTGCAGGCCGTGGTCCTCGAAGGCCCGGGTTCGGTTGATCGCGTCGCTGACCGACCAGCGGACGAGCGGCGATAGGTCGATCATGATCTTGGCGTCGTCTCCGAGGGCGGCGCGTAGCGCAGACATGAACGCCACATCCCGCCGATGGTCGAATCCGAGGTGCGCGTCGCCGGGCTTACCGAAACCAACCTTCACACCGGCGGCGTTCGCGTCACGGCACCACCCAGCGAGGACGGCTGCCTGCTCCGTCAGATCCGCGATCATCGCGTGAGTGGTCACGATCACCGGCAGGCCGTCGTCATGGGCTGACCCGCCGAGCATGTCGACCAGGGGCTGCCCGGCGCGGCGACCGACCAGGTCCCACACCGCGGTGTCGAGTGCCGAGGTGGCGAAACCCGCTATTCCGCCTCCTTCTCCGTACCACCATCCGCGCCGTTCGATCGCGGTGCGCACTGCGTTCGGCGTGGCGGGAGCACCGACGAGCAGTGATGCCCATTGGCGCAGCACGACGGTGGTCGCGCGCGCGGCCTCCTCCTGGATGGTGACCGCTTCGCCCCACCCGAAGGCGCCGTCAGCGTCCTGAACGCGACACAACGTCACGAATCGCGTGCTGCCATGATCATTCGGCTCCGAGTACGGGATGGTCCACGCCTCGACATGCTCGATTTTCATCGCTCGGCCCCTCTCGCGTGATGGTGTGACGACGTTCTCGCGATACTCGTCGCCGTTGTGCGCATACTAGCTGCCGAACCGCGTTTGGAAACCTTTCCGGAAACGTTGCGATGCTGGCGTCGCGGCCATAGGATCGGTCCACGTAGGTCGGCGGCGGTCAGGGCGGAGGAGACGATGAGCTCAGGGGTGCGATGGGCACAGGCCGGCCCGCGGGATCTGACGATCGAACGAATCGAAACGACCTTGGTCCGGATTCCGCTCGAACGGACATATCTCGGCAGCCATTACAAGATGACGCACCGATCCACCGTGATCGCCAGGCTCTATACGGCGAGCGGGCTGGTCGGCGAGGCGTACGTGGCGGACGAGGACGAGAATCTGCTCGCCATAGAGCGCGTGATCCGGCAGGAACTCACGCCGGCCGTCCTCGGCGAGAACGCGTTCTCGGTCGAGCGCATCTGGGAGCTGACGCGACCGGCCACCTGGGACATTCTGCGGGATCGACGCATCGGACTGGTGGCCTGCGCCGCCGTGGACGACGCGGTGTGGGATGTGATCGGGAAGGCCTTGAACATGCCGCTGTGGAAACTGTGGGGTGGTTACCGGACGCAGGTCCCGGTGATCACGATCGGCGGCTACTACGACGCGGACGCGGATATCGCTCGTGAGGTGTCCGGCCTGGTCGAGGCAGGGTTCGCGGGGATGAAGTTCAAGGTCGGCGGGCTCTCCCCCCGCGAAGATATCGAACGGGTCCGCGAAGCCCGTCGGGTGGCGGGCGACGATTTCGCGATCGCCGTCGACGCGAATCAGGGCTACACGCCGTTGGAGGCCATCGAGTTCTCGAAGCGCGCGTCAGACCTCGGTCTGATGTGGTTCGAAGAACCGTGTCGGTGGCATAACGACCACCGCGCGATGCGTGATGTGCGTTTGGCGGGGTCGATACCGGTGTGTGCAGGTCAGACCGAGATGCACGCATCGGGATGTCGTGACTTGATGGAGACCGGATCCATCGACTATTGCAACTTTGACTCGTCCTGGTCGGGTGGCGCCACCGAGTGGCGGCGCGTCGCGGCGATCGCCGCGGCGTATGACGTGAAGATGTCCCACCACGAGGAGCCGCAAGTCTCGTTGCACCTGCTTGCCTCGATCCCCCACGGCACCTACGTCGAATTCTTCTCGCCGCAGCGCGATCCGATGTGGCACAACCTCGTCGCGAACCGACCGCACCCGAAAAACGGATTCCTGCAGGTGCCGGACGGTCCCGGGCTGGGTTGGGAACTCGATGCGGACTACATCGCTCGATATCGGATAGCCAGCTTCGACGAATGATTCGGTTGATGCGGCGGCCGGCGGAGCAACGAGTGGGAGGTGGAGCCAGTGACCCGGATGCGCATGAATCAGGCGATCGTCGCCGCGATCGCGGATGAGATGCGGACGGACCCGACAGTCGTCATGTTCGGGGAGGACGTCGCCGCGGCAGGCGGACCGTTCAAGACCAGCGTGGGGTTGCTGGAAGAGTTCGGCCCCATGCGGGTGCGGGACACCCCGATATCCGAGATGGCTTTCACCGGCGCCGGTGTCGGGTCGGCAGCCATGGGATTGCGCCCGATCGTGGAGATCATGTTCATGGAGTTCCTCGGGGTGGCGCTGGATCAACTGGTGACCCAGGCCGCCAAACTCCACTACCTGTCCCGGGGGGCGCTGTCGGTTCCGCTCACCGTGCGCGCATCGGTGGGGCCGGGGACGGGATTCGCCTGCCAGCACAGTCAAACCCTGGAGAACTGGGTCACGTCCACGCCCGGACTGGTGGTCGTCAGCCCGAGCGGCCCGCAGACGGCATACGGCCTGCTACGTTCGGCAATCCAGCACCAAGACCCCGTCATCGTGCTCGAGCCACGCGCCTACTACGGCGTACGAGGGGAGGTGCACACCGGGCCGGACGCGATGATCCCGCTCGGGCGGGCGCAGATCGCCCGGCCCGGTACAGCGGCCACGGTCGTCTGCCTCGGCCGAACCACCGCGGTCGCGCTGCAGGCTGCCGATCGGTTGGCGGAGATCGGGTACGACATCGAGATCATCGATCTGCTGACCTTGGTGCCCTGGGACGTTGCCGCCGTCGCCCAGTCGGTTCGGCGCACCGGCCGCCTCGTCGTGGTGGAGGACGCGCCGCTCACCGGAGGCTGGGGCGGTGACATCGTGTCACGCATCGTCACGGAGGAGTTCGGCGCGCTCGTCGCCGCGCCGTTTCGGATCTGCACGCCCGATGTGCCCGTTCCCTACGGCAAAGATCTGGAGAAACGCTTCGCTCCGCAGCCTGACGAGGTTGGACGGCAAATCCGCAGCTATCTCGAGACGGGTGAGGTCCCGGCCCATTGGTGGACCCGAGAAGGTGGGATGACCGCATGAGGACGCCGTCGCCTGCCCGCGCGCAGATGTCCGAGGGGACGACAGAGGTATGACGCCCAACCGCACCTCGGACGATCAGCATCCGAGCGGGGCCGCCGGTGGGAATCAGCGGCGCGCCGCCTTGCGCGATCCCATCGCACGCTATGGCCGGATGCTCGAAATTCGCGCCGTCGAGGAGGAAGTCTTCCGGCTGTTCGCGACCGGCGATATCCATGGCTCGACCCATCTCGCCGAGGGACAGGAAGCGCTGGCGGTCGGGCTGGCGTCGGTTATTCGCCCCGATGACGTCGTCTGTGCCACCTACCGTGGTCACGCCGTCGCACTTGCGCTCGGGATGACGCCGCTCAGTGTGATATCCGAGATCCTGGGGCGCGCGGACGGCCCGGTCGGCGGAGTCGGCGGATCCATGCACATGTCCGATATGGAGGTGGGTCTCCTGCCCACCTTCGCCATCGTCGGCGCGGGGCTGCCGGTGGCCACCGGCGCCGCCTACGCCTTCCAGGTTCGCGCCGAAGACAGGATCGCAGTCTCCATTTCCGGGGACGGCTCTACCAATATCGGGGCCTTCCACGAGTCGCTCAACCTCGCTGCGATCTGGAAGCTGCCCGTCCTGTTCGTCATCGACCACAACATGTACGGCGAATACTCGCGGTGGAACGTCACGACCCCGCTCGAGGACCTCTATCACCGCGCAGACTCCTACGGAATTCGTTCCATGATGCTCGACGGCATGGATATCGACGCGGTTCGCCGCGGTCTCGGCGAGGCGGTCGACTATGTGCGATCGAATAACGGCCCGATGCTGATCGAGGCGAAGACCTATCGGTTCAGCGGTCATTCGCGTGCCGACACCGGGCCGTATCGACCCGAGGGCGAACTCGAGCACTGGCGCGAACGGGACCCAGTCACGGTGACCCGCAGGTTACTGCTATCGCAGGGCCTCGCGACTCCCACCGCACTCGACCAGTTGGAAGAACAGATCCGGGGCGAGGTCGCGGACGCCGTGTCGGAAGCGCAGCGCATGCAGCCCGCGGGGCCGGCGGCCATGTTCGCCCACGTGTGGGCCGAGCCCCTTTACTCCGCGGACGGAGGTCGTTGACGTGCAGGTGATAGCGACGTTGCCGAAGATGTCGGACTCCATCGACGACGTCGTGGTCCTGGAGATTCCTGTCGAAATCGGCGACCGGGTCCGTCAGGGAGACCCGATCCTGATTGTCGAAACAGACAAGGTGAACTCGGAAGTCCCGGCGCCGGCGGCCGGGTCGGTGGAACAGATCCTGGTCAGCGTCGATGACGAGATCTCAACGGGCACACCGATCATGATGCTGGAGACCGATGGAGCAGCGTGAGCCGAGCCGACAGCTAGGGAGGTCGTCACCATGCTTGATCTGCACCTGGAACCATTGCTAGACACGCACGTTCACCTGTGGAACCTGTCGCACCCGAAACTGGCCTGGAACTGGGTGGACACCGTCGATGATCATCCCGTCGTCGGCGAGATCGAGTCGATCAAAATGCGTGCCTTCGAGATGCAGCATCTGCTCGCAGAGACCCGGTTCGCCGGCGTGGACGGGTTCGTCCATGTTCAGGCCGCGATCGGCTCCGCAGACCCCGTCGAGGAAACGCGTTGGCTGACCGACATGGCGCGCAGTTTTCCGGCATTGAAGGCCCTGATCGCGCACGGGGATCTCGGGACGGACGGGTTCGCGGCACAGATCGCCGGGCATCAAGAGTCGGCCCTGTTCCGGGGGATCCGGGATTTCGCGGTGGAACCGTACCTCGCCGACGGTGGGACGGCGACGACGATGGAACGCGACCTGAAAAAGCTCGCCGACGAGTCGCTGGTGCTGGATCTCGACTGTGAATATCCGAATATGCGCGTCGCCCGAGCGCTTGCCGAACGTCATTCCGAACTGATCATCGTTTTGGAGCATATGGGCTTTCCGCGACGCCGTGACGACGAGTACTTCCGCGGTTGGCGCACGGCAATCACTGATCTCGCCCAAGCGCCCAATGTGATGTGCAAGGTATCGGGGGTAGTGATGACGGACCGGTTCTTCACCATGGACAGCCTGCGGCCCTGGGTCCGGCACTGCGTCGAGGCGTTCGGCCCGGATCGCGTCATGGTGGGCTCGAACTGGCCACTGGACCGAGTCGCGGGGTCGTACGACCCCATCATGGGCCACATCCGAGCCCTCATCGCCGAAGACAGCCCGAGCAATCGAGCAAAGATGTTGCACGGCACGGCGTATCGCGTCTACAGGATCTAGCGGGAGGGGACCGTGGCGCGCATTCGCCTGGGAGTCATCGGGGCCGGTTCATGGGCGATCACATCACATCTACCGAATTTCGCCGCTCATGGTGACGTCGAATTCGTCGCCGTGTCGCGGCACGGCACGGAGGAACTCAAACGCGTCCGGCGCGATTTCGGGTTCGCCGTCGCCAGTGAGGACTACCGCGATGTTCTCGCGCAGTCCCCCGACCTTGTACTGGTATCCAGCCCGTCGGGGCTACACCATGAACATGCCAAGGCGGCTCTGCAAGCGGGAGCGCATGTCCTCCTCGAGAAGCCGGTCACGATCGAACCGGCCGCCGCATGGGACCTGGTACAAATCGCAAAACAGGTCGATCGTCACGTTGTTGTCGCATTCGGATGGAACTATCGGCCGATGGTGCGTCTGGCCAAACAAATCATGGGCAACCCGGGTATTGGACGCATCGAAGCACTATCCATCGTCATGGCATCGCCGACCCGGGAGCTGCTCAGCGGGACCGGTTCATACCCGGACGCCGACCCGTTGACCCTTCCTGAGAGCGCAACGTGGGTAGATCGTCGCCTATCCGGTGGCGGCTACGGGCAAGCGCAACTGTCGCATGCACTGGGTATGGCGCTGTGGCTGAGTCACGAACGCGTCGACGGCGCATTCGCGCTGATGTCCGCCCCCTCGGGCGCCCCGGTGGAGCTTCACGACGCCGTTGCCATGCGTCTGTCGGGCGGCGGCATCGGCACGATGTCGGGCGGATCCAGCTGGACCGGCGCCGGAGGCAACAAGCACCAGCTGTGTATCTCGATGATCGGGTCGGAGGGCCAGTTCCGTATCGACGTGGAACGGGAAGATCTCTGGCTCTTCCGAAGTGACGGCGTCGAGATCCATCCCGCACTCAGCCATCCCGCCGGGCTCTACGACTGCGTCGGGCCGGTGGACGCGATCTTGGATCTGGCCCGGGGCAGAGACATACCGAACGAGTCGCCCATCGAATTGGGCGCGCGCACGGTCGAAGCGCTCGATCTCATCTATCGGAGTGCGGCCAGCGGCGTCTACGAGGAACGGGAGAGCAAATGATGGAGACCCCACCGTACTGGCGCAACGATTCGGGCTTGTCAGGAAATAGCGTCATCATCACGGGGGCCGCCGGTGGAATCGGCCGGGCCGTCGCGCACGGATTTGCGGAGGCGGGTTGCCGGGTACTTGCGGTCGACCGAGCGCAGTCGTCGGTCGCCGACCTGGTCGCTCGACTCCCGGGCGACAGGCACCGCGCTCGGTCGGTCGACCTTCGCGATCTCGAGTCGCATGCACCACTGCTGGACCAAGCCCGAGATCTGGGGGGACCGAACGGGCGTCTGATCGCCCTCATTCACCTGGCTGCCGTGCTGCACCGCCGCACGTCCGTCGACGAGATCTCGGAAACCGACTGGGACGAGCAGGCCGACGTGAACCTGAAGGCGACCTTCTTCCTCAACCGTGCCGCGTGGCGTTGTCTGCGTGACCAAGGGGCCGGGGGATCGATCGTCAACTACACCTCGCAAGGATGGTGGACCGGCGGCTTCGGCGGCTCCGTCGTGTACGCCGCCACCAAGGGTGGCGTCGTGTCGTTGACCCGCGGCCTCGCGAAAGTCTTCGCGCCAGACAATGTTCGCGTCAACGCCATCGCTCCGGGTGGCGTCGACACGCTCATGTTCCGCGACGGGCTGGATCAGGCGGGATACGACTCATTCACGGAGAAGATTCCCCTCGGGCGCATCGCAGCGCCCGAGGACCTGGTCGGCATGACGCTCTTTCTCGCGTCAGACGCCTCCAGCTACCTGACCGGAGCCACGATGAACGTCACCGGCGGCCAGCTCATCTACTGAGCGGCGGGCGGGTCAAGCTCCGGGACGGTGACGCGTGAACGTTCTTCGACCCACCGCTCACGTCGGCCGCGGTGCGCCGGAGCACCGAACAAGTACGGAATATTCGCTCTCGGACAGGCTGGTGATTCCCGTGAATCGTTTTGTACACCCACTGGCAACCAGTGCGTGGGAGAGTGCGCCCGCCTCGCCGGTTCGACTGCACACCCGCGCCAGCTGGGTCGCCGGAGCGGCGGGCGACACGGACCGGCCGGAGCGGAGCATCGTGCACAGCCGCGTCATGTTCACCGATACCCCGGCGACGTTGAACCGGGTCAGTGTGGGAATGGCACCGGGGTACCACAAATGCGCGAGCGGCCAGGAACGCGATGCCATCGTGGACCTCTCGCTCTATGCGCCGAACTCGAGCGGATGGGAGGAGATCGGGCACCTCACCGCACCTCGTGATTCGGTCCTCACGCAGGACGCCAGCATCGAACTCGCGGGTCTTCGAACCACGGCCTTCGTCGCCCGCGCCAACCAAGCGGCAGTCGACGGGTGGTGGCCGAGTTGGAACCTCGTTTCGAACGGCATCCATCTGGACGCCGACGTCGACCCGATGTGGACGCCCCAACCCGAGGGCCATCTCGAGGTCACCAGCTGTGACATCTCAAACCTTCCTGCGGGCGTGGAAGCCACCATGTCACAGACGGAGGTCCGCTACCGCACCCCGTACCTGGCGGTGGGTTTCCGGATCCGTTCCCCCGCATGGTCCTTTCTGTCCCTCGACGCGGACGGTGACGGCCACGTCTACCGGAATCTGCTGCAGATGCCGCGATCGATGGATATCGTGCGGAGCGGCGTCTATCCCTCTGGGGTGTATCCCGTGCTGCGCGATCAGCACGCCGAATACCTCGCGCAGGGGCCGCGATTCACCTCGACGACCGGCGATATGCCGATGGGGTTTCTGCGATCCGACTATGTCGGTTCCACCCTCATTCGCGGGAACACGATTCGGTATGACGTGGACTGCCCCCGCGCCGGTCAGCGGTACATCCTGGAATTCCGCGTCGAACGCGACCGAATCTCCGTCGCCATCGAGCGCTCCGCGGCTGAAGATCGCCGTGCGTGGCACAGTTCCGCCTGGCATGTTGCCCTGGACAACCGGGTGACGCCGTCGGTCGCGCTCGGGCAGGTGACGCACGTCGGCGAGACGGGCATCATGAGCGGTCCCGTCACCTGGCACTTCCCGCGCTACGGCACGATCCGGATACTCGGAACCGGAAGCCTCGTCCGTTCCGACTCTGTGCGTCCACTGGATACGAACACGCTGGAACTGAAAGTCGGCGAGATCCCAACGGATTTCGGGGATTATCTCCTGCCCGGTGGGCGGCACCAGGCATCGCTGGAACTCGTCGTCACGACCCCATCGCTCGCGCAGCTGCATCCAAATACACCGCCGACGGTTCGACGCGCCGTCGAGCGACACACCTTGACCGCCCTGTCATTCCGAGCGGACACCGACACCTATTCCAACAACGGCGCCTCCATGCACTGCACGACGTCGCTCCAGGACGTCTCCGCCATTGCTCAGCATCTGCGGGACGCCGACGGCATCACACCCATGAAATGGATCGGTGACTCGCTGCAACGGTGGCTTGACGGCGCCCCCAGCTATGGCTCCGGCGCCACGTCGCAGGGGCAGTACCGATTGGATGACGAGTACGTACACCTCACCGCGAACACGCTCACCGCGGCAGCCCGGTACGCCGCTCACGACCCGGAGTGGTTCGTGCGGAACCGGGTCAGACTAATAGAGGAAATCGTGCGGATGCTCAACCGAGACGTCGACGGTGATGGTTTGGTCGAGTCGTCAATCCGGCTCGGTATCAGCGGCGAGCACCAATGGAGCACGGCCTGGGCCGACGTCATCTCGTTCGGCTGGAAGGATGCCTGGGCCAACGCAGTCGCGTTCGACATGTGGCAATTGTGGATTACGGTGCTCCGGGCGTCGGGCGAGGAAGAATTGGCAGATCGGGTCCAGCGATCGTCGGAACTGCTGCAGCAGAATTACCTGCCGACGTTCTTGTCCCCCGACACGGGGATCGTGGCCGGCTGGCGCTCGAAGGACGGACTGCTCCACGACTATGGGTTCTCCGTCGTGAACGGCGCGGCGTGCGCGAGCGACCTCCTTCCCGTCGCGACTGCCCGCGAGATCATGGACCGCCTGATGCTTGCATGGGACGCGGTTGGGCTCACGGACTTTCGCAATGGGGTCCCGCTCAATCTGTGGCGGATTCCTGAAACAGATCTCGGCGGAGTTGTATTCGGGTTACCGATGGGTTGCTATCAGCAGGGGGGCTATTCCCACCATGGGGCGCGCGTCATCGTCGACGCCCTCCATCGAGTGGGGCTCGGTGAGAAGGGTCAAGCTGTACTCGAGAATCTGGCCACGACGATCGCCGACGACACCTCGTTCGGCGGTGTCGGCTCGGGCGTGGACTGGCGGATGGCAGACGGGACACCCTCCGGGTACGAGGGTCAGCTCATCGAGGGATTCAGCATTCTGGCGTCGGCCCTGCGCTATTACGGCATTCCAGAGCCGGTCGGGCATGGGTAACCCAGCAACCGAGCTCAGGAGGGCGGAACGCGATGACATTGAAAGAGCGAGTCGCGGTCGTGACCGGAGCCGCATCCGGCATCGGCGCGGCCACTGCCGTCGAGCTCGCTGCGCGCGGCGCGCACGTGTTCGGTATCGACATCGACGAAGCGGGTTTGACTCGAATGTGCGCGACGGTGGCGGAATCCGGTGGCCATGCGGCGCTGCACATAGCGGACGTATCCGATCGGCGAGCGGTCGACGGGGCGATGGCATCCGTGGAGCTCGAACGACACAGGTTGGACATCGTCGTCAACTGCGCGGCAAGTTTCCTGGCGAAGGGAATAGACGTGACGAGCGAGGACTGGAACCACATCCTCGGTGTGAATGTCCGGGGTATCAGCAATGTCGTCCAGGCCGCACTCCCATTACTCCAACGTAGTGGCGCCGCGGCCGTGGTGAATACCGCGAGCATTTCGGCGCGGATTGCGCAGCCTTCACGGTGGACATACAACACGACGAAAGGCGCCATTGTCACCCTTACCAAGTGCATGGCTATGGATCTGGCAATTCACGGCATCAGGGTCAACTCGGTCAGCCCGGGGTGGATCTGGACTCCCGAGGTTAGTCGCGCGGCCGACGGTGACCGGGGACGGTGGGAGCCGATCTGGGGCAGGTTCCACCTGTTGCGGCGATTGGGCGAGCCTAAGGAGGTGGCCAACGCGATCGCGTTCCTGTGCAGTGAAGAGGCCAGCTTCATCACCGGGGTCGACCTCCCTGTCGATGGCGGCTACCTCGCGATGGGGCCCGAGGGCCTCGGCGAGACGTCGTCATTCGCCGGCACCGAATAGTCTGCCCGCCGCGAGGGGCCTCGAGTCAGCCTCAGCGGTGAGTCTGACAAAAACGGGGCATCTGTCGGCCTCTCCTTCACCCGCATCATGGGTGCGACGGGGATGACGGAGGTTTCGGCGTCGTACTCATTCCCCAAGCTATGCGGCGGGGCGTGCGGCGCCGTGGACGGAGGGCCGATCAGCAGCGCACGACGAGAATCGATCGGCCGGACGCCGCGACGAGGCGGTCAATGTCGCCGCCGTCCATGACGAGTGCGCTCATGTCGCCGACTTGTTCGTCGCCCGATTCGACAGAGCCAAGTCTGCTGTGGCCCTTGCCAAGTCGGCCACCGCGAGCAGGCCGTGTCGGGCTTCCCACTCGTCGAGGTACTGACCCAGGGCCTCCGCGCGCAGCTTCTCTGCGGCCGGTCCGGCCGCACCCCGGCGGGTCACGCGGCGGGCCGGCCGACGGCATCCAGCCGATCGGCGACCCACATCTTGATCACGGACTGACGCGTCACGCCGAGCCGCCTGGCCTCGTGATCCAGCGCGTCAACCATCCAGACCGGAAAATCGACGTTGACGCGACGGTGTGCATGGCCGGGGCGGCGTGCCCTGGTCAGGTCGAGTTCGGCGGTGACATCGTCCCCGTCATCGAAACGAGCGTCGAACTGTTCAGCCTTCATAGATCGCCGCCTCCTCCTGTCGCGATCGCCGCACCGAAATCAGCCGTGTCTTCTCGCCACGGAAAGTGATGACCGCCGAATAGTGCTTCCCATCGATCCGGCCGATCACGAGCCACCGGGGCTCGTCCTCGATGCGTGCCGGCACTTCCACCCGGTCGGGGTCATCCCACAACTTTTGCGCGGCGACGAAGTCGATGCCGTGCTTGCGCAGATTCGCCGCGCTCTTCCTTGGATCGTACTCGAATTCCACGGGGCCTTCCCTGTTTAGGTATGAATACTATACCTACTTACCGCACCTCGGAGCAGTGGGCAGGGCGTCGGCTGGAATCAGCGGGTTCGGCCCGGCGGCTCTCCTACGCGAGCGCTAGAGGGCATGGCCCAGCATCGTCGGCAACCAGCCCGTCTTGTCACAGCACGTACTGCAACAAAACAGATCATCGGGTCCGGGTCCGCACAGGACGATCCAGACGACGCATAACGGCTGCCGCACCGCCTGACTCGCCGGAACGGCGACGAACGTCGTCATACTCGGTCATGCCGACGACGCGGACTGCACACGGCTCAGTCGCTGCGGCCGATCTGCGTGCAGACGCAGACCTTGTTGCCCTGGGGGTCGGCCAGCACGGTGAACCGTGGCGCCTGCCGGTCGGATACGAGCGTGCCGCCGGCGTCCAGCGCCGCCCTGATGCGCGCCTCGGCGACCTCGGGGGGCACCCGGATATCGAGGTGGAACCGCTGCCGCGGCTCGGCGTGCCGGTCGGTCCGCTGGAACCACAGTGTCGGCAGATCGCCCGACTCGTCGCGAAGGTCGTCGTCGAAGCGCGGATGCTGCGTCAGCCCGAGCACAGCCGTCCAGAATGGCCTGATCTCGTCGACATCCCATGTGTCCAGCCCGATCTCGACGCGGGAGAGCGCACTCGGGCTCGCCCGCACACCCAGACCGGCGGCCAGCTCGCTGATCCGCCGGGCCAGCGCGACGTCCCGGTCGGTCTTGCCGTACACGTCGTGGCTCATCAATTTGACGTTCAGGTGCGTGTAGCGCAGATCGAGGTCGGGATGATGGTTCATCTCCTCGGCCGCCGCGCCGATCGCGTTCACCAGTTTCAGCCCGGTCGCGAAATCGCCGGTCTCGAACCGGGCCTGCAACGCCTCGTGCATCGACCGCCAGTCGGGAAGGCCCATGGCGCTGATCTGGTCGCCGCTCAATCGCTGCTCGCTCATGTCACCCACCCTGCCACCGATACCCCCACGGCAACCACCGGCGGCGAGCGACCGGTCGGGTCACGCGGCCCGGAATTCGTATGTGCGGCGGTCGGTCGCCTGCCGCGGCCGAATCGTTTATGACGATGTTCGCGGCGCGAAGCGCCGGGCGGGCGGCTGCCGGGAGATCGACCGCGCCGGCGAAGCCGCTCTCAACCAGTCCCGGCGCGGCTGCACGTCGCGGCTCGGGTGGTGAATTTCGTTATCGGCGGTTCCGGTCTCGGCCGCAGCGTTCTTAGCCACACGGCGGCCGGTCTCATGAGGGATGGGGCAGGCGATCGGCCAGGGCGCGGGCGCTTCGTTCGGTGAGCACGGCACGGAGCACCACGTCGGCGGCCGCCAGCTGGTCGGCGGTGACGCGCTCGGCGAGGGACCGGTTGAGGTCGTCGATCACGGTGGTCAGCACGCGGGCGTAGGCGCGTCCCTCGGCGGTGAGCTCGACGTCGAGCTGTCGGGCATCGTCCCGGCCGCGGCGCGCTTCCGCGAAGCCGCGCCGCTGAAGGCCGGTCACGATCTTGCGGGCGGCCTGCCGTGTCACGCCCAAGGCGTCGCCCAGCTTGCCGACGGGCCTCGCCCCGCGATCCAGCAGCCGGACGACCGCGGCGTCGCTGCGTCGATAGTCGGGGTAAGCGGCGGCCGCTAGTCCGGCGGCGAGCTGGGCGACCCAATCCCGGCGCGCCAAGGCGAGCAGGTCGCCGAACCGGTAGGCGGGCTCCCGTGGCATTGACTTCGTCGTCACGGCGTCCCACTATAGAGGTATGCAACCAGGTTGCGTACTGCCCTCCAGAACCGGCAACGCCCGACGATCCGGCAGGACCGGTCTGGCCCGGCGATCCCGATGAGCGGCGCCGTGCGATCGGGGCAGCATGTGCCCCGCGCGGGAGCCGAGGTGCTGACCTGGGTCGTCGTCATCGGAGTCGTCGTCTACGTGGCGGTCGATGTGCTGTTGGCCTTCCTGCGGCCGGAGTTCAGCCTGATGCGGAACGCGGAGAGCGACTACGGCCACCCCGGCCCCTGGGCGTGGCTGATGGATCTGAACTTCCTGCTGCGCTGCGCCCTGTCGCTGGCCGCCGCCCGCGCGTTGTACCAGGTGCTCCGCCGCGACGGTCGCGCCCGGGTCGGCCTGGCGCTGCTGGTCGGTTGGGCGATCTGCTCCGGCCTGCTGGCCTTCTTCCCGGACGATCTGGAGGGCCAGCCGCAACACGGGACCGGCCTGGTGCACCTCGGGCTCGCGCTGATCGCGTTCACCTGCATCGCGCTCGGAGCCATCCTGATGTCCACGGGCCTGCCGCCCGCGCCCGCCGGGCCACCGCGGTGGGCGCGCCGGATCCTGCTGGCCGTCGCGATTGCCGGCGCCGTCGCCTACCTGTTGCAGGGCGTCGCGCTGCGACGGCCACACGCGCCCGAGGGCCTCGCTGAACGCATCTTCCTGGGCCTGGAACTGTTGTGGATCGCGCTCGCGGCCATCACCGTCGCGCGCCACAACCGCCCGTCCGTGACGGCAACACAGCACTCAGAGGCCGCAGCCGGCCCGCGGCTCACGGGACCGCGAACCGGTTGACCGTGAACGTTGCACCGGTTGGGCCATGGGGGGCATGGCCTTTTCCGCGGCTCTGGCGCCCCGGCACCGACGCGCGGGTCCCCACAGGCAGTCCCGCTTGCTGTTCGTGTCACGGGTGTATCTGAGCGTTAAGCAGGTTTCACCGAACTCAGGTTGACAGCAACTAGTTTGCACTGCAAATTTATTCACATGAGCAAAGTACTTGCAGAAGTCGACGAAATTCGGGATCGGTCCTGGGCGGATCGGCCGAGCCCGGCGATACCCCTGCTGCTCATGGCTTTGCTGGTGACCGGCGCGCTCATCGTGGCCCTGATCCGTGCGAGCCAGATGCAGGTGCTCAGCGGCGGCGGAATCGTTCTGCCCCCACCGGACTCCTCCTCGACGGGGTTCTCCGCATCGGACTTCGCCCTCGTGAATGGTCCTGTGCCGTCCCATGACCGCGTGCGGCTCGCCTACTGGGTCATCGCGAGCATCATCGCCTACCTGGCGGCGCTGTGGATAGCGCGACGTCAGGGATATCGCCGCGGGATGTGGGTGAACCGCCGCCCGCTCGTAGTGGCGGGCCTTCTCGCGTTGGCCGGGGCCGTGATCATCGTCGTCGGCTTTTTCGCCCCTGCTGACCTGCTGCTCCGCGGCAACCTGCCGCTGCTCGCCATCGCGGTGGGGATCGTGGTGTGGGCGATGCGGGAGCGCCGGCCCGGGCTGTGGGTCGTCGCTGCGGTGATGGTGCCGCTGACCTTATTGGCGAACCTCTACAATATGGAGCTTGTGCTCTTCCATCTCGGGGTGCCCGTCTTCGCCGACGCCGAGGAGATAGTGAACCTGGGAACGGTCGCCGTCGTGCTCTTCGTCGCCTCCGCGATATTCGGCGTGCTGCACAGGCGTGACGCCAAATCGGCACAGCCGCGAGGTGCGCGGTGAGCCATCCCACCGTCGAACTCGACGACACGGTTCACCAACGAACCCGTCTCGGCATCCTCGCCATTCTGTCCCGCGGCGATCGCGTCGAGTTCGGTTATCTCCAAGAGGTTTTGGGTCTCTCGGCGGGAAACCTGTCTCGGCATCTGACCACGCTGATCGAGGCCCGGTTGGTGACCGTCGACAAGGGCTATCAGGGCCGCCGCCCACGCACCTGGATATCCATCACAAAGACGGGCAAGAACGCCTATGACGGCGAGATGGCGATCCTCCGATCACTGCTCGCCCTGCAAGATGCACCCCGCGATGAGGACCCCAACGCGTCCGAAACGGACGATGTCGACCAGCACCCAGACGGCGACCGCGAGCAGACCTCTTCATGAACTCACTCCAAAATAACCCTGTGCCGACATCGGGCGCAGCCCAAGGGTTCTCGATCAAATCCAGTCTCTGTCCCCTATCCGCAGCCCGCGGTGAATAGGCTGGTGGCAGTCAGAGCGTCGCACCGGCGACGGGAGGTGCCGTACATGAAAGACCAAGCCCATACCCGACCGCGACGTCGCCGACCGGTGGCGCACGACTACACACGCCTTCCCGAAGACCGTCCCGACCTCAATAAGGTGTTTCTCGCCGTCGATGTCGGCAGCACTGCCCCGCCTGGAACAGACGCCACCGAAGCCACCTGGGTCGTGCGCTACAGCAACGGATAGCCCCGCAGGTCGATTCCGTTCGGGGGGTGAACTCCGGGCCGGCGGCACACCACGACCGCAGGTGCGCCTCAAGGGTGCGCGGCGATGAGGGATCGGCCCAGCTCGCCGGAACGGCGACGAACAGCGTCATACTCGGCCTTGCCGATATCGGAGGCCACCGCGAATTCCCGGGCCGTCGACAACCCGGCGTCGGCTGGTCGGCGGTCGGAGCGGTACCGGACGCGCCCGCGCGAGGTCGCGCATAACGTCGACATACGATGTGGCGTCAAGGGTGTCGGATGCGGGCGGGTGATCGGATGGCCACCGTGCGTGACGTCGCCGGCAACGTGATCGCGGCGTCGGTTCGTCGGGTATGACGATCCTGCTGGTCGCCGTGGCGGTGGCATTCGCGGTCAGCATGGGCGCGCACTACACCGGCGCGTGCATGGGCATGCCGCACGCGCTCGGCGCCGTGTCCTCGCGCGCGGCGCTATGGATCATGGCACCGCTGACGCTGCTCGGCGCGGCGCTGGCCTCGCACGGCGTGCAGCACACGGTCGGCTTCGACCTGGTGACCCGCCCGCTGACGGTCGTGGCGGCGGTGATCGTGCTCGGCGTCGCGTTCGCGCTGACCTCGCTGTTCAACGTGCTGCGGATCCCCTCGTCCACGATCCAGATCCTGGTGTTCAGCGTGGCCGGGGCGGCGCTCGCCGGGCACGCCGGGGTGCGCTGGGGCACGATCGTCACGCTAGCCGTCGTGTGGGTGATCGCCCCGCCCGTTGCGGCGGTGGTCGGGTTCGCGGCGACTCGGGCGCTCGACCGTGTTCCGGGGATCCGCCCGCTCACCACCGTCACCGGGAGCGCCGCTGCGGTGGCCGCTGCGGTGCCTGCTGTCCCGGCTGCGACCGATGCCGAATCCGCGACCGGCGCGGAATCCGGACCCGCGACCCTGCGAGGCGCCGCGATGGTCGGGGTCGCGTTGACGGCGGTCGGCGCGGCCGCGTCGTTCACGATGGGCGCCAACGACGTCGCGAACGCCGCCGGGTCGCTGGTCGGTACCGGCACGTTCACCGCGTTGACCGCGGGCGCCGTGTGCGGAGCAGGTTTGGCCGTCGGAGTACTCACCTGGGGCCGGCCGCTACTGCGCAAGGTCGCGTTCGACATCGTCACCGTCGACCGCCCGATGGCCACCGCCGCGCAACTCGTGCAGGCCGTCGTCGTCCTCTGCGCGGTAGCGTTCGGTTTGTTCACGTCGATGAATCAAGCGCTGGTCGGGGCAATGGCCGGCGCCGGCATGGCCCGCGGCCGCCACGCCGTCAAGACCGCCAGCCTGTACGGCATCCTGCGCGGCTGGCTCATCGGCCCGGCTGCCGGGATCGCCGCCGCCTACCTGATCACCCTCGCGGTCGGCGCCGCCGGCGTTGCCGTGGCGTGACGATTCGGTCTGCTACAGCGGTCGGTGCGGCCGTGGGTACTCGGCTGTCGACCGAACTCGCGTCAGCCGTGCTCCTCCATCGCATGCCACCCGCGTCAGGAGACTCTCGGAGCAACACCGTTCTTTAGGAGTAGTACGGCACAGTAGTACGCTGTCGGCATGCGACAGGTGCCCGTCCGCGAGCTGAATCAACATACCGCCGATGTGCTGGCGCGCGTCGAGATGGGTGAGCGGATCGAAATCACGCGCAACGGGGTGAGCGTCGCAATCATCGAACCCGCACAGCCGAACCCGCTCGGCGAGTTGATCGGATCAGGCGAGTTCCGCCCGGCCCGCGGCGAGCTTCCGTTGCTCGCCACCGGCTCCACCGTCGCATCCGACACCGCCGGACTGGACGCCGTCCTGGCGGACCGCTACGGCGGGGAGCGCTGGTAATCCACCGTGATCTACATCGACACGTCCGCCGCAATGAAACTCGTGCGACCCGAGACCCACAGTGACGACCTTTCGAACTGGCTGAGGGAGCGGCGCCATCATCCGGTGCTGTCATCGGTGTTGATCGAGGTGGAACTGATCCGCGCCACGCAGCGCAGCGCACCCGAGAAGCTGCACCGCGCGGCGGAAGTCCTCCGCGGCGTCGGAACAGTGACCCTGTCGCCTCCGGTCGTTACGCGAGCCGCCGCCTACTCTGAAATGAGCCTCCGATCGCTCGACGCCATCCACGTGGCCACGGCTGAGCACGTGGTCGCCGTGACCAAGGTCGGGCTCGAAGCCTTCGTCGCATACGACGATCGGCTGCTCGATGCGGCCCGAAGCGTGGGGCTACCGACGGTCGCCCCGGGCATCGCCTGATCGTTCCGGCATCCGATATCGGCCATCGCCAACCGAACCCATGTCAGTAGTGCTCGCGAGCCTGCAGCTTCGGGTGGGAGGTTCCGTACCGGCCGACGTTCCGACTGCTCTCGTACCACGTTCAGTCAGAGGCCGAGTAGGAGGCGCAAAGCGTGCTCGGCGCGATCGAGGCGATCGGCGGGCACCAGGCCGAGCCGTCGAATCAGCCGCTGGGTGGACACGGACTTGATGTCTTCGGTCTTGGCATAGCTCGTGTGGTCCAGGCCCGACTCGCCCGCTTCGATCTCAATGTGGGAGGGCAATCCGCGGCGCGTGCTGGTGATGGGAAGAACGACCGCCAACTCGGCGCGGCTCCGGTTGAACCGGTCCACCGAGATCACCGCCGCGGGCCGTCGATAGCCCTGCTCATGCCCGATCGGTTCGCCGAAGTCGACCAGCCACACCTCTCCGCGATGTGCCATCGATCAGGGCTTGTCGAGGTGATCGGCCAATGCGGGTGCTTCGCCTGCTCGCTCGGCTTGAACCTCGGCCCACTGCTCGGGATCGTCGGCAAGGCGCTGGTAGCCGGAGTCGAATGCCGTCCAGAACACGTCGGCCTCGTATGCCACGACGGCGTCCTCGACGATGGTCTGGATGCGTCGTCCGGTGGCATCGGCGAGCGTTACGAGGCGTTCATGCGTTTCCTCGCTGACGCGCACGGTCGTACTCACGCCATGAGTCTACTCACCGGTAGATCGTAGCGAGTCTACAAATTCGCTGTATCGCGATGGCCCGAACGCGCGCAGGCGATCAGGACACGGCCCGACTCGCCGGGACGGCGACGAACAGCGTCATCCCCGTCATATCCGGCCGTGTCGCTCACGGACTGCCCCCCGCGGCCGGTCAACGCACTGTCAGCTCGGAGCCACGAACTGGTTGACCGTGAACGTCGCGCCGGCCGGGTCGGCGATCACCGCATACTTCACCCATGGCGCGTCCGTGGGTGGAATGAGCACCGATCCGCCCAGCTCGGTCGCCCGTGCCGCGATCGCCTCCGCGTCGTCGACGCCGAACGCCACGCCCCAGGAGGCTGGTCCGCCACCACGCGGCATCACCCTAGCCACAACATCCTCGAACCCCTCGGGAGCACCCATCTCCCGCATCCCGGCGCGAAGACCCGGGGTGAGTTCCTCCAGGTGGTCGCCATAGCCGGGCAGCGTCCACGCCGGCGACCCCGTTCCGAAATCGAGTGCATTCCAACCGAAGACGGCGTGGTAGAAGGTCTTCGCAGTTTCGACATCGTCGGTGTGCAGGTCGTTGAAGTTCACCGCGCCGTGCTCGTTGACGGCCGCGCTGCCCCGGTGCAGGCCGGGCTGCCAGACGCTGAACACCGCGCCCTCCGGATCGGCGAACACGGCCATGCGCCCGGCGTCGAACACGTCGAACGGCTCCGACAGGACGCTGCCGCCCGCGGCCCGGACCCGTTCGGCGGCCTCGTCGGCGGAGGTCACCCGCACGTAGGTGTTCCACCTCGCCTGCGACGGCGCGCCCTGCGGGATCGAGGAGATCGCCGCCGTGTCGCGCCCGCCGATGCGGGCCATGAAGTAGTGGCCGCCGGAGTCGGGCGGCATCTCGTCCGTTGTCTCCCACCCGAACAGATCCGCATAGAAGCGCGCAGCGGCAGCGGGATCGGGCTGATTCGTGTCCACCCAGCACGGAACGCCGGCGGGGTAATCGTTGCGTGTACTCATTGCAGCAGGCTACAACTTCGGTCCGACACTCCGCCGGAAACAGCTCCCGTCGGGCAAACAACGCAGGTCGCGCGGTCTGCTCGTCCGCCCTCGTTCCGTTGCGTCGTGGCGATGATCGACCGAGTATGACGATGTTCGCGGCTCACGCCGGCCGGGCGGAAATCCGCTCGCCCGAGCCCGGGACGGCCGCCGAATGACACCGGCACGGGGCGCAGGCCCGGGGTATCGAAAGGGCGCTGGCCAGAGCAGCGCCGGCCGAAGCGGCACTGGCCGAAGCGGCGATCGAGGCGTTATAGTTCCCGATCGCGGCACGCGCGAGACGGCCCCGATCCGCCCGGTTCGTCCGAACCACCTGGTCCACCCGGTAAACCCGCCCCGCCCGCGCTGCCGTGGCAGTCCCCCTCCGTCGGCGCGACCATCGGGGAGGCACGATGGGCAAGCGACTCGTCATCTGCTGTGACGGCACCTGGAACACGAAGCGGCAGACCTCGCCGACCAACGTGGTGCGCTTCTGCGACATGATCGTGCCGCACGGCGCGGACGGCACCGAACAGCGTGCCTTCTACCACTCGGGGGTGGGCACCGGTCGGTGGGATCGGTTGCGCGGCGGCGCTTTCGGGTTCGGCCTGTCGCGGATCGTCAAGGACGCCTACCGCATCGTCGTGAACAACTACGACCCCGGCGACGAGCTGTTCTTCCTCGGATTCTCCCGCGGCGCGTTCACCGCGCGGAGCACGGCGGGCCTCATCCGCAACGCCGGAATCCTGCGGCGCGACCAGGCCGCGCACATCGACGACGCGTACGCGCTGTACCGCACCAAGGAGGGTCCTGACGCACCGGCCGCCGTGGAGTTCCGGCGCCAGTATTCGCTCTCCGACCGGACGCCGATCCGCTTCATCGGCGTCTGGGACACCGTCGGGTCGCTCGGCATCCCGAACCTGGGAATCCCGCTCCTCGGCCCCGTCGCCCGCTGGGTGAACCGGCGCTGGGCCTTCCACGACGTGAAGCTGTCCAGTCGCGTGGCGTCCGCATTCCAGGCGCTGTCGATCGACGAGGCCCGCCGCCCCTTCGAGCCGACCCTGTGGCAGCAGCAGCCGCACTCCGACGGCCAGCAGCTGGCGCAGGTGTGGTTCGCGGGGGACCACTCCGACATCGGCGGCGGCTATGCGGACCGCCGGCTGGCGGAGATCGCCCTGTGGTGGTTGACCGCCCGCGCGCGCGACTGCGGCCTGGCGTTCCGGGACGATCCGGGCGAACCGCTGGACGAGTCCCTCGCGACGGGTCCGGTCCACGACTCCCGCACGGGGCTCTTCCGCCTCATCCGCCCGGTAGTGCGACGGCTGGGCGCGGTCGATCCGGGCCATGAATCGGCGGCGTCCTCCGCGATCGGCAGGCAGCGCGGCGGGGGCTACGACCCACCGGGGCTCGCCGCCTATCTCGCCGGGACGTACCATGAAGCCATGCTCTGACACATTCGCCCACTCGCCGGTACGGCGACGATCAGCGTCATATTCGTTGCGTCCCAACCTGATTCGATGGCCTACCGCACACCGGCCGCCCCCGGAACCGTGACGGAACCGCGATCAACGACCGGGTATGACGACGTTCGCGGCTCAGGTCGACCAGGAAACCGCACCCGGCGAGGCCACATCGAATTGCGGTCTCGCCGGGCAGGCGCACTCCGACCCCCCTTCACACACCCGGCTCAGCCGCAGACCGCGCCCTTCGACGCGGACTGCACCAGCTTGGCGAACTTAGCCAGCACGCCGCGGGTGTAACGCGGGGGGAGCGGCTGCCAGCCGGCCTTCCGCCGCTCCAGCTCCTCGGGATCCACCAGCAGGTCGAGCGTGCGGTTCGTGAGGTCGATGCGGATCTGGTCGCCGTCCCGCACGAACGCGATGGGGCCGCCGTCGGTCGCCTCGGGCGCCACGTGCCCCACGCACAGTCCGGTGGTGCCGCCGGAGAACCGGCCGTCGGTCAGCAGCAGCACGTCCTTGCCGAGACCGGCACCCTTGATCGCACCGGTGATCGCCAGCATCTCGCGCATGCCGGGGCCGCCCTTCGGGCCCTCGTAGCGGATCACCACCGCATCGCCCGCGGTGATGGTGCCGTCCTCCAGCGCGTCGAGCGCACCGCGTTCACGGTCGAAGACCCGTGCGGTGCCGGTGAAGACCTGCGTATCGAAGCCGGCCGACTTCACCACCGCGCCCTCCGGGCAGAGCGACCCGCCGAGAATCGTGATGCCGCCGGTCTTGTGGATGGGTTTGGACATCTCGTGCAGCACAGTGCCGTCCAACTTCGGCGGGGCGAGCTCTTCCAGGTTCTCCGCCATGGTCTTGCCTGTGACGGTGGGCACGTCCCCGTGCAGCAGTCCCGCGTCGAGCAGCGCCTTCATGATCACCGGCACGCCGCCGATGCGGTCCACATCGACCATGACGTGCCGGCCGAACGGCTTGACATCGGCGAGCAGCGGCACCTTCTCGCCGATCCGGTTGAAGTCCTCCAGCTCCAGGTCGACGTCCGCCTCGTGCGCGATCGCCAGCAGGTGCAGCACCGCGTTCGTGGATCCGCCGAACGCCATCAGCACGGTGATCGCGTTCTCGAACGCCTCCCGCGTCATGATCTGCCGGGCGGTGAGCCCCTGGCGCAGCATGCCGACCACGGCCTCGCCGGAGCGGTGCGCGAAGTTGTCCCGGCGCCGGTCGGTTGCGGGCGGCGACGCGCTGCCGGGGAGCGACATGCCCAGCGCCTCAGCGCAACTCGCCATCGTGTTGGCCGTGTACATGCCGCCGCAGGCTCCCTCGCCGGGGCAGATCGCACGCTCGATCGCGTCGAGGTCGGAATGCGGCATGAGTCCGCGGGCGCACGCACCGACCGCCTCGAACGCGTCGATGATGGTGACTTCCTTCTCGGTGCCGTCGTGCAGCTTGGCGGTGCCGGGCAGGATCGAGCCGGCGTACAGGAACACCGAGGCGAGGTCGAGGCGGGCCGCGGCCATCAGCATGCCGGGCAGCGACTTGTCGCACCCCGCAAGCAGAACCGAGCCGTCCAGCCGCTCGGCGCTCATCACGGTCTCGACGGAATCGGCGATCACCTCGCGGGACACCAGCGAGAAGTGCATCCCCTCGTGGCCCATCGAGATGCCGTCGGAGACCGAGATGGTGCCGAACTCGAGTGGGTAGCCGCCGGCCGCGAACACGCCCTGCTTGCAGGCCTTGGCCAGCCGGTCCAGCGACAGGTTGCAGGGGGTGATCTCGTTCCAGCTGGAACCGATGCCGATCTGCGGCTTCGCGAAATCCTCGTCGCCGAGCCCGACGGCGCGGAGCATGCCGCGCGCGGCGGTCGCCTCGTCACCGTCGGTCACCTGTCGGCTTCGGGGCTTGATGTCGACGCCGGGTGCGGCGGTCATGGAGGTGGATGGCGCGGCGTGGGATTCTGCGACGGTATGCGAAGCGACAGACATGGCCTTGAGTCTAGGACGCAGCGCGCACCCGCTGGGCAGGTCTCCCGGCATGTGGGTTTCGGAGGACGGACCGACACGATCGGCGGCATCCGGCACGCCCCGGGGCGCGGGGTCAGTGTCGCAGGCCGGCGCGCCCGCGTAGTGCGGCGAGGATTCCAGCAGCCGCCGCGACCGCCGCGAGAAACCATGCGGCAGCGGTGAAACCGCCCACGACGAGGTCCGGGGAGTGCGGGTTCTCGCCGGCGATGGCCCCGAACACCAACCCGGTGAACGCCAGCCCCATCGCGGTGCCCATGCCCCGGGTCATGTTCAACACACCGGCGGCGACCCCCGACCGGTCGGGCGGCGCGGCCGCCATGATCGCGGCATTGTTCGGCGGGGTGAACAGCCCCATGCCGATGCCGAGCAGAACGAGCCCTGAAAGGAACATCGTCATACTCGATCCGAGAAGCGCGAGACCGACCAAAGCGGCTGCGGACAGCGCCATCCCGGCCACGGTCAGCGGGCGCGCGCCGATCCGGTCGGCCCACCGCCCCGCCAGCGGCGCGGTCAGGCCGAGCAGCACCGGCATCACCGTGAGCTCCACACCGGCGCGGCCGGGACCCTCGTGCAGGGCGCGCTGCAGGTAGAACGGCACCACGAACAGCACCCCGAACATCACCAGGTAGGACAGCAACCCGCTGGCGATCCCCGCCGAGAACGGCACCCGGCTAAACAGTGCGAGATCGAGCATCGGGTGCGCGGCGCGGCGCTGCCGGGCAAGGAAAATTATGGCGAGCGCGACCGCGAGGGCGAACAGGCCGAGGATCAGCGGGGAAGTCCAGCCGGCGTCGTTGCCCAGCGAGATCCCGGCGAGCAGCGCCACCACCGCCGGGAAGAACAAGGCGAGCCCCCACCAGTCGAACTGGGTGCGGCGGGCCAGGTTTCGCGAGCGCGGGATGAAGAACCAGCCGAGCGCCACGCCCAGGAGGCCCATCGGCACGTTGACCCAGAAGATCCACCGCCAGCCGCCCGCCGCCACCAACAGACCCCCGACCGTCGGCCCGAGCGCCAAGCCGAGCGCCTGCGCCGCGCCCTGGATCCCGATACCGCGACCGAGATTGTCGGGCGGCATCGCGAGATAGATGATCGCGACGCTGTTCGCCTGCAGCATCGCGGCGCCGATCGCCTGCAACCCGCGAAACACATCGAGCATGACGAGGTTCGGCGCGAACCCGCACAAGGCGGAGCCGACGATGAACACCGCAAAACCGTAGGTGTACAGCAACTTTCGGCCGACCATGTCCGCGAGCCGGCCCACCGCCGTCACCAACGCGACCAACACCAATAGATACGTGAGACCCACCCACGTCACCGCACCGATGCTCGCCCGGAACTCCTGCTCCAACGCGGGAAAAGCGAGAGTCACGATGCTCGCATCCAACTGCCCCATGAACGCGCCGATACACACCGTGCCCACCGCGAACCAGTGCGCGTTCGGATGGTCCCGGATGGCGGCGGGCCGGGCGGGTTCGGTGGTCAGGCCGCTCCGGATCCGGCGCCAATCGGGCATGGGGCCAAGAGTAGGCGGGCCGCCCGCGCCCTCCGTTCGGACCATCCGTTCGGCGAACGTTCGTCGAGTGGGAGTCCTGCAGAGAAATCTGGCGCCCAGACTCTGCACAACTCCCACTCGACGGCACATGTCCACCCGTTGCCGGCCACTGCGCGGTGCGGAACACTCAGGCCATGCCCGAACTGCCGGAGATCACCGCTCTCGCCGCGTTCCTGGTCGACCACGCAGCGGGGGCGCAGATTGCCGCCGTGAACGTCGCATCGCTGAACGCCCTCACCACGTTCGACCCGCCGGCATCCGCGCTGGTGGGCCGGACGATCGCGGGCGCGACGCGGCACGGCAAGTTCCTGGATATCGCTACGACCGGGCCGGCGCCGGCGGAACTCCACCTCGTGGTGCACCTCGCCCGCGCCGGCTGGCTGCAGTGGTCCGATGCGTTGCCCGTCGCGCCGCCGAAGTTGCACGGCCGCATAGCACTGCGGGTGCGCCTGGCGACCGGATCCGGGTTCGACATCACCGAGGCCGGAACGAAGAAGGCGGTGACGGCCGCGGTGGTGGCGGACCCGACGGATGTGCCGGGCGTCGCCCGGCTCGGGCCGGACGCGCTCGGACCGGACGGGGCCGGTTTGGACGCAGAGCAGCTGGCCGCGATCCTCGCCGGGCAGACGAGCCGGATCAAGACGGTGCTCACCGATCAGAAGGCGATCGCCGGGATCGGCAACGCCTACTCGGACGAGATCCTGCACACCGCAAGGCTTTCGCCGTTCGCGGCCGCGGGGACGCTCGATCCTGCAGCGGTCGAGCGGCTGGCCGACGCGATGCGTGATGTGCTCACGGACGCGGTGCGGCGCAGCGTGGGTGAGAAGGCCGCACGGCTGAAGGGCGAGAAGCGCAGCGGCCTTCGGGTGCACGCCCGGAGTGGCCTGCCCTGCCCGGTGTGCGGCGAGACGATCGCGGAGGTCGCGTATGCGGATCACTCGTTTCAGTACTGCCCGGGATGCCAGACCGGTGGTCGGGTACTCGCGGACCGCCGCCGCTCCAGGTTTCTGCGCTGACCGGGTATGACGCTGATGGCGCTGTCCGCCGCGGTGGGCGGGGTGCGTGGGTGCGCGGGCGCGAGTTGACCGTGCGCGCGGGGGCGTGGGTTGACTGGGGCGTTTGCTGAGGGACGGGGCTCCGCGCCGGCCCTACGCTGGGGTGTGCATCCTGCAGCAATCTGCCCGAATCGTCCCGGTTACACGCACACTCGTCTGCAGCATTCACACCGACGTCGATGGGTGTGAATCCTGCAGCGCGTGTTCGGCGTGTCGCTCTGCTGGACTCACACCGCTGGGGGCGGGCGCCGGAGTTAATGCTCCCGACCCTCATGACGGTGTGCATCCTGCAGCGCGTGTCCGGCGTGTCGCTCTGCTGGGCTCACACCCCTCGAGGCATATGCCGGAGTCAGCGCTCCCGGCCCTCATGACGGTGTGCATCCTGCAGCATTCTGTCCAATATGTCCCAGTTACATGCACACCGACTCTGCCCGAACAACCGATCCCCCTACCCGGCCGGGGCCAGCACGAAGGAATCGGTCTCCGAGGTGTCGTCGGCGATCTCCTCCAGGTCGAGAGTCGGCGGGCGTGACTCGAACAGCGCCTGCGCGATGTGGCCCTTCTCGGGCGTCGTCCAGAACTCCTCCCCGGGGAACGGGACGCGGAGCGCGTAGAACTTGCTGCCCTCCGTCCACTTCTGCTCGCCGAACAGCGGCGTGGTGATGATCCCGAGGAAGCGCTGCCACTCGTCCTCCTCGCTCACGTCCCCGCACACGCCTTTCACCGCTGTGGTCTCCTGTTTCCAGAACTCGCTGACATCGCTGATCGTCATCTCGCCCTGCAGCACCGGCGCATTGATGCCGTTGGTGTCGGAGTACCGCAGCGTGACGGCGACGCGGCCGGGGCGCTTCGCCGTCATGTCGAAGTCGGACTTCGTGGTGCACGGAAGATTGCCGTTGCTCATGGTGGTGACCTCGTCGCCGTGCTTCCACGTCGCGCGTTTCCAGGCCAGCGGCCCGGTCCCCGAGTAGCTCTTGCCGCTGGGGTCGAGGGTAAGCGGAACCGTTGCCACCAACTGGATGTCGCGAAATTCCCAGGCGGTGCCGCCCTCGATCGTGCCGCTGCCGTCGATGTAGCTCTGGTGCTCGTACACGAAGGTCAGGTGCTCCGGCGGGGTGACGGACGTCGGTCCCGTCGTCGAGGTGGTCGTCGATGTATCCGTCGATGACGATGTGTCCGTGGTAGGCCCCGATCGGGGCGCCGATGCGCCGGAAACCGGTGCCTGCTGTGCCTTCTCGGCGCTTCCGGCCGCACCGCCGTCGCGGCAGGCGGCGAGCAGCAGCGGCAGGGCCAAGATCGTCAGTGCGGCGATGGCGCCGCGGGCCGCGGGCGCGACGCGGCGCCGCGGCGATCGGGGTTGCTGGGAGGTTTTCGACATGCGCCGACGGTACGAACTCGCGCGGCGCCTGCCCATCCGCAAAGTGCGCCAACTCCCGGATCATCACCCGTGCGGCAACGACGGCAACGACGACGCAACGCCGATCCGCCTGCCACCCGGATATGACGCGGTTCGCGGCCCCCGGCCGAACGGCGAACATCACGCATCACCCGACCTCGGCCTACCGTGGGCGGAGGCAGTCCCGTCGAGCCGGAGGTGCCACGATGCCGCAACCCGATCCCGTCGCCGTGGACTCCGCACCGCTGCTCGACCGGTTGACCCGCGACGGCACCCTGTCCCGGCCGCTCCGCTCGACCCGCCCTACCGCATCGGATGCGAAGCGCGTATCCGCGACCCGCCCGGTATCCGATCTGGTTTCCGAGCAACGGCGCTGACCTGCGTCATGCCGATCAGGTATTTCGACCCCGCCAGCGAGGATTGCTTCGCCAACAACGGTGGCGATCGACAACGCGAACCGTTCGAGGCTTGTACCGTGGTGCGGTGCCGCTCGCCTCGAAACCTCATGCCGCGCGCCGGATTCTCGTCTACGGGGTCACCGGGAGCGGGAAGAGCACGGCGGCGCAGCACATCGCCGAGCGCACCGGACTGCCGCTGTTCCTGGCCGACGGGTTCTGCTGGGAGCCGGGTTGGACGCCGGTATCCGAGGAGCGCCAGCGCGAGCGCTTCGAGGCGGCGACCGCTGGTGACGCGTGGGTGCTGGATACCGCCTACGGGACCTCACTCGACATCGCGGTGCCGCGGGCCGAGCTGATCGTGGCCCTCGACTACCCGCGCTGGTTTTCCCTGCAGCGGCTGGTGCGCCGGTCCGTCCGTCGCGCCGACACCCAACAGCCGATCTGCAACGGGAATACCGAATCCTGGCGTCGACTGGCGTCGCGGGACTCCATCCTGCGCTGGCACTTTCGCAGCTTCGCCCGCAAGCGCGACCGCATCCGGCAGTGGGCAGCAGCGTCCGACGGCCCGCCGGTGCTGGTGCTTCGCCGTCCCCGCGCACTCGAAGAGTTCATCGCGACCTTGCAACGCTGATCGCTGCGAGTATGACGTCATTCTCCGCACCGCCCGTGCGGCTTACCCTGGAGCGGAGGGCCTGTGCCTACCGGGGAGAGTTGATCATGCCGCCGAAGACGACCGCCGTCGCCCAGGGCGACCTGCCGTCCGGCGAGCAGTGGGTGCTGCATGCGGGCGGCATCGCAGAAGACTTCAGCACGTCGCTGGAGACGATTCACCCGGACGGGCATCGAGACCAGGGCGGTATGGCCGGACCCGCGCTGTACCCCGACACCCTCTCAACGTCTACACCGGTGGCGCGGACCGCGGACTGCGCCGCGTGCTCGTTCGCGCCGACACCCGGGTCACGCGCATCGAGATCCGGCTGGCGGACGGCGATCTCGTATCCCTCGCCCCGGCGGCCACCTGGCCTGACCCGCCGCTCGCGCTCTTCGCCGCGCTGCTCCCGCCGACCGCGCACCTGGCCTCCATCACCGCGCTCGACGCCGCGGGCCGAAATCTCGAGGAGAACGACCTCACCCGGCACGAGGCCGCCTGGCGCCGCTTCACGGGCGGTACACAATGAACGGCCTCGGCGTCGGGCGGCGCCCGCGAGGCAAGGATGACGCACCACCCAAGGTCACCGAGGGGCAGAGCGGCGCGCTCACATCACGGCCGACACCCCCGGTGCCGGCCGATCAAGCGTGGTTCTGGATGGAGCACCAGCAGGCACGTGAGCGCGAGGTTGACGAGCACGTGGCCGCCGGTCGGGTGACGGTGCACGACTCGACGGAGGCATTCCTCGCCCACCTCGATGAATCTCGCGCGTGACGTTCGAGACCACGTCGACCGACGTGCGTTGTCTCTTGAGGATTGTCTTGCGGTGCCGTACACGACGCGTGCCATGTAACACTTCGGTATGCCTGACGCTGTGAACGGACGCATGGCGCAATATCGTGCGCGATTGCGGGCGCAGGGTATGCGGCTGCTGCAGATCTGGGTGCCCGACACCAGCGCTCCAGGCTTCGATGAGGAGTGCCATCGCGAATCCGCGGCACTGGCCGCGAGCCAGTATGCCGAACAGGACCAGGCGTTCGTCGATTCGGTCTCGCAGTTCCCGGACGAGATGGACGATGAGTAAAACGCGGGCAGCTGTGGACGCTGGCCGCCCCCGGTGACGACACGAGCAAACCTCGTCCAGCGTTGATCCTGCAGTCGGACAGATTCGACGCCACGAACTCCGTCGCCGTCTGCCCGCCGACGTCGGATCCGACCGAGAGCCTGCTGCGCATCGCCATCGACCCCACCGAAGCGAACGGCCTGACGACAGCGAGCCGGATCATGATCGACAAGATCACCCCGCTGCGTCGCGACAGATTCAGCCACGCCATCGGGGCGCTGACCGACGCCCAGATGCTGTCCGTGAACCGATCGATCCTCGTCTTCCTCGGCATCGCCTAGAGCCCCAGCGGCTTGGCCCATCTGCTCGACATAGGCGCAGATATCGCGGAATCACGCCGCGGCCGAGAGCCCTCGACCCGGCCCGGTGACCCGACATCACCCGACGTCGCTTAACGTGCCGACGAAGTGACCTGTTGGCCGTCGTCGCGTCATCGCTCGCGGTTCGGCGACTGCGACGACATAGATCGTCTGCTGGCGGTTCGCGCCAGCGGGAGGAATCATGCGCATATGAGGTGGCGAGCGGGATGTCTCCTTGCCTGTCTGGTGATGATCGCGTCAGCGTGCGGCGGCACCACACAGATCCGCGACGGGAGTTCACCGCGGCCGAGCGCGACGGTCGGCCTGATCGGGGCTCCTGGCGCGTTCGTCGCCGTCCGCGCCGTTGCGCCGCCGGGCGACTCGCGGGAGGTGACGATCTCCGATGCGCACACGGGCCGGATGCTGCGGGTCGTCCTGCCGGATCCGTGGCATGGCATGCAGGTGCAAGCGACCGCGGTGGCCTCCGGGAAGGTGTGGGTGACGCTGTCGAGCGGGCCCCGCTGCAGCAGTGGCGTGGAGGGCTGCGGACCGGTACCCGGCTCCTGCGCCGGCCAGGTCATCACGATCGCACCGACGGACGGCACACCCTCAGTCGCCCTCACCGCACCGGCCGACGAACTCATCGCCGACGCGAAGCCCAGCCCGGACGGATCTCTCCTCGCCTACCTGGACGGCAGCTGCGACAGCTCGTACTTCAACCAGCACCTGCAGGTACGCGACCTCCGCACCGGCCGGTCCTGGTCCATCGGCGCCGCCCTTGCGATGTGCCACAGCCTCGGCAGCATCTCCTGGACACCCAACGGCCAGAACCTGGTCGTCGCCTACGGCCCGTCCACCCTCCCCCCGGGCGCAGCCGGCGACTACGGTCACGGCACCTGCCAATCGCCCGGCCCCGCCCAGTTGGCGGTGGTCCCCGCCCTTCAGGGCGCCCCGGACCTACCGGGGGTTCACACGGCGATGGACGCCGACTGCCAGGCAGCGGCCGTCACCGCAACCAAAGACGGCTACGCGGCGATCGAGGCGTGCGGCTCTCCGGACTACCTGTCCGGACCTGCCCTTCTCCTGGCTCTCGACCCGACACTGCACATCACCAAACGAACATCTATCGGGGCATGTGTCGACGGCGCCGAACTGACGGCCGGCAGCGACTTCACCGACCTGCTGGGATCGAGCTACCAATTCTGCAACCCACCGGGCACCACCCCGCCGCGCACCCGGACCTTCACCGACACCGGCATCGGGCCACACACCGTCATCGACACAGCCAACAGCGGCACTGACGCGGTGACGGCGATCAGCTGGTAAGGCGCCATCACGTCCCCCGCGCGACCCACACTCGAGCACATCCGCTGCCCGATCCACGGCGGAAGGCTCACGTAGCGATCACGCCGTCATTCTGTCAAAATTGACATCATGACGCGCAGGAAAACCACGGTGTACATCGATGACGCGCTGCTGCGCGCGGCGAAGGTCACCGCGGCACGCACCGGAAAGCGCGAGTACGAGATCTTCGAGGATGCGCTGCGCGAACACCTCGGGCTGGCCGGTGTCGTCGAACGTATCTGGGCCGGCATCGACGCCGCACACGCCCCGGACGAGACCGAGGCCGCTCGAATCGCGGCCGATGAGCTGACAGCCGTCCGCGCGGAAGGCCCCGTTCGTCACCGGGCGGGCTGAGCACTGGCCGGGCCGCTGCGGGTCGTCATCGACCCGAACGTATGGGTGTCAGGACTGATCAACCCGTTCGGCACGCCCGCCCGCGTGATCGAGGCCGTCATGACTCATCGCTGCACCGCCATCGTTACGCACCACCTGCTGGACGAGCTGGGTGCCGTGCTGGCCCGCCCGAAGTTCCGGCGATGGATCGCGATCGAGGATGCAGTCGCGTTCGTCGTGGCTCTGAAGCGCGAGGGCGATCTGCGACCAGACCCCGAAGAAACGCCGAGCATGGTGCGCGATCCCGACGACGACTACCTTGCCGCGCTCGCCAACGCGCAGGCCGCCGAAATCGTCACCGGCGACGCCGACCTCCTTGACGCCGATCTGACACCCCCGGCGATCACCCCTCGCCAGTTGATCGACCGGCTCGAACAAGCCGGACCATGTCACCAGGCGGCACCGAACTTGCCGAGGAAGTGATCGTCCGGCGCGGCGACGTCGCCAGACCTTACTGCGCCTGGGAGACCGACGACATGTGGAAGCCGTCGACGCGGATCGCCGGCATCGCCGAGCGGGTGAAGAAGTCGCTCCACTCCCGGGACAGGCACCGCTCGGTGCGGCCGACGTCCACCGAGTGGCGCAGCACGTCGAAGGGCGAGACGTTGAACCGGAAGTTGTTCACGGCCGCGGTCACCTCGCCGTGCTCGATCAGGAACACCCCGTCCCGGGTGAGCCCGGTCAGCAGCAGCGTCATCGGGTCCACCTCACGGATGTACCACAGCGATGTCAACAGCAGACCCCGCTCCACACCCGCGACAAGATCTGCGGTAGAACGGGTCTCGTCCCCGCCGGTGAGGATCAGGTTGTCCGGCACGGGGGTGAAGGCCGCGCCGTACTCGGCCGCCGAGGCGCGGGTGTGGACGAGGTCGTGCAGCACGCCGCCCTTCACCAATTCGATCCGCCCGGCCGGCGTGCCGTTGTCGAACACCGAGACCTCGTCGGAGGAATGCGCCGTCTCGACGAACGGGGAACACTCCAGCCCCGGCGCGTGCGGGTCGCCATACAGGTCAAGCGCCCGGTCCGTCAGACGTTCGCCGCTGCGGGTACCGCCGGCGGAGGCGAACGCCGACCGGCCCTCGTGGGCCGGGCGGGCCGCCGCGCTCCATGCCAGGTAGATCAGGAAATCCGCGACCGAGGTCGGCGGCAGCACCGTGTCGTACCGGCCGGGCGGCAGGTCCACCCGCCGCTCGGCCCACCGCAAGCGCTCACTGAGTTCGAGACCCGCTGCCGCAACGTCGATGTCGGTGAAATCGACGGTCGACGCCCCCGTCCACGCCGACCGCGCCAGGTCGGCCGACTTCGCGTTCAACTCGAACGTTCCGGTGGGTTGCACCCAGCGGCGGCGCAGCCCCGTGGACGTGCCCAGATGCACTGTCCGCATCTCGTGCCGCGCGAACCCGTAGAGCACCCGGCTCCCGGCACGGGCGTCGTCGAACGCGGCCGCCAGCGACGGGAGCACGCCCGAAAACACATCGAAGGACGTGGGAACGGCGTCATCAGAGAAACCGGACTCCATGCCGGACGAGTTCCCGGTTCCGAAGAGCGCCATGGCATCTCGCGCCGCCCCGCCGGCCGAGGCTGCTCGCGCGGCGTCCTCCGCCGCCCGCACCACGGCCTCGACCATGACGGCGGATGCGGCATCCGCCGAGGAGCCCGCGACCGTCGCGGCCGCCCGTCCCGAAGGGGTGTCCACCACGGCGACGACGTAGAAGTCCACCGAGGTGGCCATGCCGCTCGTCGTCACGGTGTTGTTGGCCCAGCGCGCATTTGCTTGGGATGTCGAGTGCACCACCACGACGCAGCCGTCGGTCCGCGACGCGGCGAGTCCGGCCTCGACGATCTGCTCCGGTGTCAACAGGCCCGCAGGGACCCGGTCGCCCATCATGCCGCACCCCCAGCAGTGTGACCCTCGGCGAGCGTGTTCAGCACCGTGATCCCGCGGAACCGCGCCGACGGGCATCCGTGCGAGACCGGCGCCACCTGCCCGGGCTGTCCCTTGCCGCAGTTGAACGCCCCGCCGAGAACATACGTCGATGGCCCGCCGACGGCGTCCATAGCCCCCCAAAAGTCGGTAGTCGTTGCCTGGTAGGCGATATCGCGCAGCTGACCGTCCAACTTCCCGGCACGGATGCGGTAGAAGCGCTGCCCGGTGAACTGGAAGTTGTACCGCTGCATGTCGATCGACCAGGACTTGTCGCCGACGATGTAGATGCCGTCATCGACGCCCGCGATCAGGTCGTCCGTCGAGCCGCCCGAAGGGTCGGGTTGCAGGGACACGTTGGCCATCCGCTGGATCGGAATGTTCCCCGGCGAATCCGCGTAGGCGCACCCGTTCGACCGATCCAGCCCGAGCTTCCGCGCGAACACCCGGTCCACCTGGTAGCCCACCAGCACGCCGTCGCGGATCAGGTCCCACTGCTGGGCGGCCACGCCGTCGTCGTCGAAACCCACCGTCGCGAGGCCGTGCACGGCATTGCGGTCCCCGGTAACGTTCATGACGGCCGAACCGTATCGCAGCGACCCCAGCTTGTCCGGGGTCGCGAAAGACGTTCCGGCATAAGCGGCCTCGTAGCCGATCGCCCTGTCGTACTCGGTGGCGTGGCCGATCGATTCGTGGATCGTCAGGAAGAGGTTGGACGGGTCGATCACCAGGTCGTACCGGCCCGGTTCGACGGACGGCGCCTTCGTCTTCTCGGCCAGCGTGTCGGCGATCACCGGGATCTCCGCGTCGAAGTCCCAGCCGCCGGTGACGTACTCCCACCCGCGACCCGCCGGCGGGGCGAGCGACTTCATCGTCTCGAACCCGCCGGAGTCGGCATTCACCGCGATCGCCTGCAGTTCGGGCTGCAGCCGTACCCGCTGCTGGGTGGTGGTCGTCCCCGCGGTATCCGCGTAGAAAGTGTTCTCCTTGACGCAGTGCACCGAGGCCACCGTGTGCGTCACGCCGTCGCGAGCCAGCAGCCGCTCGGACCGGTCCAGCAGCAGCCCGACCTTCTCCGACGCGGGCACCGCGAACGGATCGACGTCATAATCGCTGACCCATATCGCGTCGTGGTAAACGGGTTCCGGAGCGCGCTCGACCCGTTCGGCGACCACACCGGCGAGCGCCCGCGCGATCTCGACGGCCTGGTGGGCGGTCGCGGCGGCGGCGTCGGGGGTGGCCAGCACCGAGGCGGCGAAGCCCCAGACGCCGTCCACGATCACGCGCACCGCGTATCCCGTGGTCACGGCCTCGGTCGCCGCCTGCACCGCCGTATCCCGGACGGCGAGCATCGAGGTCTGCAGCCGGTGGAAGCGGAAATCGGCGAATGAGGCGCCGGACGAGCGGGCGGCCGCGAGCGCTGCGTCGGCCAGCACGCGGAGCGGCAGGGCCGTAAACGATGCGTCGACGGAAGGTGACATGGCCTCCACCCTACGGGCCGCGGCCGGCCGGGGCCCCGGGCGAGACGGGCGGGCCCCGGCGCGCACCGCCCGGTTCTGGTGGCGATCGTCGGAGCCGCGATACGCCGAACAGCGCCATACCACCCGGGTATGACGCTGTTCGCGGCGTGCCGCCGGTGGGCCGGCGACCGATCGGTGTTACGCAGCCGGCACGGGTTCCGGCGCGTCGACCAACCGGCCGTCATGCACGTGCACGACTCGATCCGTCAGGTGCACGTGCGCCAGATCGTGCGTCACCATGAGGGTTGCCAGGTTCTGCTCGCGGGTGACCTCGGCGAGCAGCGTCACGATGGCCTCCCCGCGGTCGCGGTCCAGTGCCGAGGTGGGCTCGTCCACCAGCAGCAGCGCCGGGGAGCCCATCAGCGCGCGGGCGACGTTCACGCGTTGCCGCTCCCCGCCGGAGAGCCGCGCGGGCCGGCGGTGGGCCTTGTCGGCCAGGCCCACGCGCTCCAGCAGCTCCGACGCCCGTGTGCGTGCGGCGGCCTTGTCGTCACCGCTCAGATCGGCGACGAGCAGCAACTGGTCGAGTGCGGTGAGCGAGGCGAGCAGGTTCGCCTGCTGGAATACGAACCCGATCGACTCCAGCCGGAGCCGGTCGCGGGCGGCCGAGCTGAGCGGGCCGGCGTCGACCCCGGCGATCTCCACCCGGCCGGAGTCCGGGGCGATCAGCGTGCCGGCGACCGCCAGCAGGCTGGACTTGCCCGAACCGGATGGGCCGGTCACGGCGATGAATTCGCCGGCGGACACGTGCAGGCTCACGTCGTCCAGAGCGGTGAGGCGGCTGTCGCCGTCGGGGTAGGTCAGGTTGACGGATTCGAGGGTCAGGCTCATCGTGAGGCTCCTAGGGCAGTCAGCGGGTCGATGGTGGAGATGCGCCGGGTCGAGGCGGCCGCGCCGACCAGGCCGGCGACGATCATCACGACCATCGGCAGGGCGAGGGTGGCGGCGGACAGTGTGAACGGCACAACGTTGGCGGCGAGCAGGCCGAGCACCGCGGCCAGGCCGGCGCCCACTCCGGCGCCGAGCACCATGATCAGCAGGGCCTGCCCGAGCGCGTCGCGCAACAGGTAGCGGCGGCTGCCGCCGATGGCTCGCACCACGGCCAGATCACCGGCACGCTGCATGGTCCACACCGTGAAGAAGCTGCCCACGACCAGCACCGACACGGCGACCAGCAGGAGGCGGATCAGGTTCAGCGAGCCCTGTTCGGCGCTGTAGCCGCCGACGGCGCCGAACGCCGCGCTCTTGCTCACCACGGTCACGCCGGGGACATCGTGGGTGGGCGTGCCGGTCAGGCCGACGGCGGTGATGGTGTCGGTGTGTGCGATCTGCCGCCAGGTGTCGACGGAGGTATAGACCGTGGGCATGTGGCTGAAGGAGGTGTCCTCGACGGTCGCCGAGACGGTGAATCTCGTTCCGCCAAGGGTCACGGTGTCGCCGACGTGTACGTGCGCGTCCTTCGTCAGCGCCCCGGCCACGGCGATCTGGCCGGCCGCGGGCGTTCGCCCGGCGGTCAGCGGGGGCAGCAGCCCCGGGTCGGTGCCGATCACGGTGACCGCCGCTGCGGCGTCGCCATTCTCCAACTGGGTGGTGGCCACGCCGAGCGGATGGGCTGCGGTCACGCCGGGCACAGCAGCCAGCTGGCCGACGGTGTCTGCCGGCAAGGCCGAACCGGTGAAGGACACCGCCTGGCCGGCCGCCGGTTTGGCGAACGCGATGCTGTCGACGGGCAGGTCGCGCACCGCGGAGATGCTGGCCGAGCCGAGCCCGGCGGTCAGGCCGGAGAGCATCACCACCAGGAACGTCATCAGAGCTATCACGGCGCCGATCAGGGCGAACCGGCCACGGGCGAAACGAAGGTCTCGAATTGCTATGAACATGCCTCCATGGTTTCCGGCAACGGGGCCGCGCACATCGGGCGCACGATCGGTCTTCGCGCGCCGGACGGCGCACGTCCGGATCAACCGAAAGTTGCAGGCGCCCACGGCCCGGACGGGCTACCGTAGCGCCACGATGAGCGAATCCGCCGCAGTGCCGCCTGCCGAGCCACCGACCGGGGCCGGGTCGGCGGAACTATCGGCGGCACCGTCAGCGGCACCGTCAGCGGCGCCGCCGGCCGGGCCGCCGCCGCGCACGCACCCGCTGACGTCGCCGTCCGCCGTCGTGCTGCTGCGGCGCGCGGAGCATGTGCTGTTCGCGGGGCTGCTCGTATTCGGCGCGGCCCAATCCGTCACGGCCCGGACCCGGCCGCTCGCCGCGTGCCTCGTCGCCGCCGCAGTGGCGGCCTGGTACGGATACGGCGCCGTGCTCTCTCGCCGAGGCCGGGCCGGGGGGGCCGACAGTGCCGACCGTGCCGGCCGAGCCGGCCGAGCCGGCAGTGGTGCCGGAGACGCGTGGCTGCTGGTCCTCGCCGTGGGCTGGGTCGCGCTCGCCTGGCTGTCGGTGTCGTTCGTCTGGCTGGTGTTCCCGGTCCTGCTGCTGGCCTGGCAGCTCCTGCCGACCCGATACGCGGTCCCGAGCGTCGTCGGGCTCACGGCAGCAGCCATCGCCGCGTTCGCCATGCACGAGGGCGGGTTCACCGCGGCCGGGGTGCTGGGTCCGTCGATCGGTGCCGCCGTCGCCGTCGTCATCAGCGTCGTCTACCAGCAACTGCGGGACGAGAACGAGCGCCGTGCAAACCTTCTCATGAGCCTCGCCGCCGCACAGGAGCAGCTGTCGGCGATCCAGCGGCAGGCAGGCACACTGGCCGAACGCGAACGCCTCGCCGGCGAAATCCACGACACCATCGCGCAATCGCTGGCGAGCATCGTCCTACTGCTGCGATCGGTCACGGCACAGGCGGCCCCGCTCCCGGAGGCCGCGCGCAAGCAGCTCGACACCGCCGCCGGCGCCGCCCGCACTGCGCTGGAGGACACCCGCCGCCTCGTCCGCGCCCTGCACCCGGCGGACCTCGCCGGACAATCCCTGACCGAGGCGCTGCGCCGGCTGGCCGACGACACCACCCAGGTCGGCATCGCCACCGACCTCGCCGTCGACGGCGAGCCGTACGAGCTCCCCGCCCCGATCGCCGTCGCTCTGCTGCGCACCGCCCAGGGCGCCGTAGGCAACATCGTCGCGCACGCGCAGGCCACCCGCGCGCGCCTGACCCTCACCTACCAGCCCGGGCAGCTCCGTCTCGACATCGTCGACAACGGGCGCGGTTTCGACCCGGATCAGCCGCTCCGGGACCCCAAGGCGGGGACCGGGATCGGGCTCGCCGCCATGCGCCACCGGCTCGCCGCCGTCGCGGGTACCCTCACCATCGAATCCACCCCCGGCGGCGGAACCGCCATCGGCGCCAGCATTCCCGTGGAGGCATCCCGTGACTGAGCCGACAACTGGGCCGACGACACGGCCGTCGACCGGGCCGGTCATCGGACCGACAACTGCGCCGATCCGGATCATGATCGTCGACGACCACCCCATCGTCCGGACCGGCCTGCGCGCCGCGCTCGAGAACGACGCCACCGTCGCCGTTATCGCCGAAGCCTCGACCGGCGTCGATGCCGTCACCGCCGCTCGGGCAGCCCGGCCGGATGTGGTGCTCATGGACCTGCACCTCGGCGCGGGCATCGACGGCGCCGAGGCCACCCGGCAGCTCGTCGCGCTGGACACTCCACCCCGCGTGCTCGTGCTCACCGCCTACGAGAACGAGGCCGACATCCTCGCCGCCATCCAGGCGGGCGCCACCGGCTACCTGCTCAAGGACGCCGCCGCCGCCGACCTCATCGACGCCATCCACACGGCCGCCACCGGGGAGACCGTCCTCGCCCCCACCGTCGCAACCCGCCTCGTCTCCCGGGTGCGCAAGCCCCAGCAGGCGCTCACCCCGCGCGAGTCCGAGATCCTCCAGCACGTGGCCGAGGGCGCCGGCAACCAGGCGATCGCGCGCGACCTCTTCATCACCGAGGCCACCGTCAAGTCGCACCTCGTCCAGATCTTCAGCAAGCTCGGCGTCGACTCGCGCACCGCCGCCGCCGCCGAGGCCCGCCGCCGGGGCCTGATCCGGTAGCCCCTGCCCGATCATGTGCCCGGCCAGCACCGGACCCACCGGGTATGACGACGTTCCGGGCCGCGCCCCCGCGCCCCCGCACCGCCGCCGCGAAGCCCTCGCATCCCGTAGGCTCGTCGGCGGATTACGGGCACATCCCCAGGCGATTCGGGGCAAACCCTGACCCGCCGGGGCGCGCCGGCATGGGATCGTGGAACGGCGGAACAGCGGTCTGCGCCGCACGTCCAGATATCGGTCGGCGGACACAGCCGGGACAATTGCCCCGCACTGCCCCGGTGACCGTGGCCGGTGCGGAACACGCCCGCAACGAGAACAGCGTCATACCCGAAAGGACCCCATGACGATCGAAGTACGCGACCTGACGAAGGTGTACGGCAAGACTCTCGCCGTGGACCACCTGTCGTTCGAGGTGCGCCCCGGCATGGTCACCGGCTTCCTCGGCCCGAACGGCGCCGGCAAGTCCACGACGATGCGCATGATCCTCGGCCTCGACCGACCGACCTCCGGCAGGTCGCTGATCGACGGCAAGCCGTATCACGACCTGCACGATCCGCTGACCCGGGTCGGCTCGCTGCTGGACGCGAACTGGGTGCACCCGAACCGCTCGGCACGGGCGCACCTGAGGTGGATGGCGCGGTCCAACGGGCTGCCGACGTCGCGCGTGGACGAGGTGCTGGAGCTGGTGGGCCTGCACGACGTGGCCGGCAAGAGCGCGGGGCAGTACTCGCTCGGCATGAAGCAGCGCCTGGGGCTGGCCGGCGCACTGCTCGGCGACCCGGGGGTGCTGCTCTTCGACGAGCCGGTCAACGGACTCGACCCCGAGGGCATCCTGTGGATCCGCACGCTCATGCGAAACCTGGCGGCGCAGGGTCGCACGGTGCTCGTGTCGTCTCATCTGCTGTCCGAGATGGCTTTGACGGCAGACCATCTCGTGGTGATCGGGCGCGGCCGGCTGATCGCTGACGCGCCGACGGCGGAGTTCATCTCGGCGGCGACGCGGTCGACGGTGCGGGTGCGGTCGCCGCGCATCACCGAACTCGTGCCGCTGCTGCAGGCGCAACTGGCGGCCACCGTAGAACCGGTCGACGGCGCACCGGACGCGGCGACGGTGTCGGGTGCGGCGATCGACCGGATCGGCGAGGCCGCGGCGGCGGCAGGCATTGCGCTGCATGAGCTTTCGCCGCAGAACGGGTCGCTGGAGCAGGCGTTCATCGAGCTCACGGCGGGGTCTGCGGAGTTCGCGTCGCATCCCGGCCCGTCGGGTACGGCGCCGTCGGCGGGGCAAGGTCCGTCGGTTCCGGGCCGTGCCGCGCAGTGGTCACCCGATGGTTCGACGCTCGCGCCTGACGGATCCGCTGTTGCACCACCGACACCTGATGCATACCAGCCCGCGGCCGCGCGCCACACCGCCCCAGAAGGGAACTGACCCGCCATGAGACTCCTTGCCGTGGAACGCATCAAGCTGTTCTCGACGCGCTCTCCGTACTGGTGCCTGGCGGTCGTCCTGGCGGCCGCGCTGCTGTTCGCGATCCTGATGGGTACGTTGCAGAACGGGGAGAACGCGAGCGTCTTCACCTCGCAGTCCGGCCTGGGGCTGGGCATGTCGGTGTTCATGGTGCTGGCGACACTCGCCGTGACCACCGAGTACCGGTTCGGCACCATCCGCACCTCCTTCCAGGCCGTGCCGCGCCGCGCCAACGTGCTGCTGGCGAAGACCGGGCTCCTCGTGGTGCTCGCCGCGGTGACCGCCACGGTCAGTTCGTTCGCCGCGTTCTTCCTCGTGAAGGCGCTCGCTCACTCGCCGGCGGAACCGCTCACGCTCGCGACCGGCGGGGACTGGCGCGCGGTGCTGGGCCATGCGGCACTGTTCCCGATCGCCGCGGTGATCGCGCTCGCGGTCGGTGTACTGGTCCGGCAATCCGCCGGGGCGATCACCATCGTCTTGGTCTGGCCGCTGCTGATCGAGAGCCTGGTCCGGCTGATCCCCAAGGTGGGCAGCGACATCAGCAATTGGATGCCGTTCAACGCCGGTTCGAAGTTCGTCACGTACATCTCTTCGGGCGGGCTGCCACAGGAGGCCCTGAGCCAGGTGCTCTCGGGCGGGCCGACGCCGCTGGAAGGGTTGGCGGTCTTCGCGGGCACGGCGGTGGCGCTGTGGATCGTGGCTCTGCTGGTGCTGCAGCGCCGCGACGCGTGACGGACTCGACGAGTTCGGTACACGGCGGGCCGGGGGCATCGAACGAGCCGGGCGCGTCCGGTGAGGCGAGCGCGGCTTCGAGCGAGCGCGGCCACCGGCCGATCGTGAGCTTCCAGCCGCGCGGCGGGCGGATGAACGACGTCCAGAAGCGCGCGTGGGAGGCGTACTCCGAGCGCTGGCTGGTGGAACGCGACCAGCTTTCACCGGCTCACCCTGGGCGCGCCGCCGGTCTCGCCGCGCCGGATTCACTGCCGGATTCATCTCTGATCGGCATCGACCAGATGACGCTGTTCGGACGCGTCGCCCCTCTGGTCGTCGAGATCGGTCCCGGCATGGGTGACGCGACCGCAGCCATGGCCCTCGTTCGCCCCGAGATCAACCTGCTCGCGATCGAGGTGTACAAACCCGGTATCGCGCAGACGTTCTCCCACCTGGCCCGGCTGGGCGTGACGAACGTGCGGGTGCTGCGGGCCGACGCGGCCGAGGTGATGCGGAATGTCGTCATACCCGATTCGTTGGCCGAGTTGTGGCTGTTCTTCCCGGATCCCTGGCGCAAGCGCAAACATCACAAGCGGCGCATCGTCACACCGGAGTTCGCGGATCTCGTGGCATCGCGGCTTCAGCCAGGCGGCTCGTGGTACCTGGCCACGGATTGGGAGCACTACGCGCGGCAGATGCTGAAGGTGGTGTCCTCCTGCGAGGCGCTCAGCAATCCGCATGCCGCAGCCGGCGGGTGGGCGCCGCGAGCCCCGTTCCGGCCCGAGACCCGTTTCGAGAAGCGGGGTCTCGGCGCGGAGCGGGCGATCTTCGACCTGCACGTCGTCCGCCGCTGACAGCGTTCTCCTTGCGCCATCCCCTTTCGCCGAGCGGTGCGAAATGTCGGGCAAATCGGGCGCGGAGCGGTGCATTCCGCACCGCTCGGCGCGAGGCCCGGAGTCAGCTTGCGTCGATCGCCCACGTGATGATCGGCCTGTCGGCGCCGTCGCGCAGCTGCAGCGTGCCGGAGGTCGCCTTGGTGTCGAAGGCCAGGTGGCCGCTCTCGGCCGCGGCCGCGTCGATGGAGACGAACGAGAAGACATCGTTCACCCCGCCGGATGCGGGGAACATGCTCGGCGCGCCGTCCGGCACGAACACGAACGCCTCACGGTCCACATTTCCCAGGTGGCCGGCCGTGCCATCGTTCGGCGTGAAGTCGACCGGTAGCACCAGAAACTGCCCCGACGTCGGGTGGTGGCCGAGCCGTGCGTCGCCGTCGGGCACCACCTCTGCCTTTCCGACGGTCACGGTGAATCCCGGGCGGGAGATCTCGGCCTGCGCGCCCTCGCCGACCACCCCGGCCACCGGCTTCGGTGTGGTCGCGTTGAGCTGCCAGGTGGCGAGCCCCACCCCGTACACTTCGCCCGCGACGGTGAGCGACGTCGACGTGACCGAGGTGGCGAAAGTGACGAAGCCGCGCGCGGTTTCGCCGCCCACCAGGCGAGGCCCGGCCAGATCCGGCCGGTAGTTCGTGATGATGTCACCGGCCACCCGCTTGCCGCCCGTGCCGACTACCGACCAGTTCCAACCGGTGAACTCGACGGGGTCGGTCCCCGCATCGGTGCGGCTGATCTGCGCGTCGACCACCAGCACCGGGTCGCTGCCCGCCCGTGCGTACCCCCATGCGTCACCCGGCTGACTGGCCGCGCCGAACACCGTGACGTCGTAGGCGGCGTCCTTGGTCCGGATCGAGACCGGCTGGCCGAGAGGAGTCGCACCGACGTGCCGCCCGGCGACACCATCGGGCGAGGTGCGCGCCTTCGCATCGGCGGTCAGTGATGTCGCCGCCGAGACCGCTTTATACACCGCGAATCCCGCCGGGACCAGGATGGCAACGAGGATGATGAGGACGAGCAATCCGCCACGACGCTTCCGGGGGCCCGCGGCGAGCGCCGCCTGGATCCTCGCGGCCGTTGCCGGATCGAGCCCGCCGACAGCGATCGGCGCCTGCCGGCTCTGGCCCAGCACCTGCTGGATCTCCGCGATCGACGCCGGGTCGAGTCCCCCCGCCCCGGGCGCCGCTTGTGGAGCCGGCTCGGGTTGTCGAACCGGCCCGGTCGAGAACGGCGTCATACCAGGCGGTGTCGGCGGATCGGTGCTCAGCGGCATCGACGGGCCGGCCGAGTATGACGGGCTTCCGGGGCCGGGCGGTGTCTGGAAGGACCCCTCACTGTCCGCACCCCACATCACACCCTGGTACGCACCCGGCGCCGCACCGTCCACTCCCGGGGCGCTGACCGGCGCGTCACCGGTGTACAGGCCCTGCGCGTCCCGTTTCCTGCTGAACAGTCCCATGCACCCTCCCCGCCCGGCCCGGAATGTCGTGATCTGACGCTAGTGCACGTATTGGCAGAAGATCACGTCAAACCCATTCGCGCTCAAGGTCCCGGTCGCTCTGCGACGTTCGATCGGCGAATCGCACCCGCTCGCCGGGGCGCAGTTGGGCGGCACGGTCGGCGGCGTCATCGGTGAGGACGGCGATCACCGGATACCCGCCGGTCACCGGGTAATCGGCGAGGAAGAGGACCAGCTCATCGGACGGCGTTACCTGCACCGCACCGCGGACCAGGCCCTGGCTGGGAAGTTCGCCCGCCCGCGCGCGATCGAGCTGTGGGCCGGCGAGCCGCAGGCCCACCCGATTCGAGGCAGGGCTGACCGTCCACGAGTCGGTCGAGAGGTGCGCGATCGCGCCGCTGTTGAGCCAATCCCGTTGCGGCCCTGGCGCTATCGCGAGCTCTACTTGCGGCTCCGGGTCGGAGTCGGTCGCGTCGGTCGGCTCGTCGCGTTTCCCGCCCGGTGCGGCGGGCGACGCATCATCGAGCCTGGCAAAGCGCGGATCTCCGGCGAACTTGCTTGCCGGGATGGACGTTTCACCTACTGGGAGCACATCACCGGCGCGCAAGGGAGCCGGTCCGAGACCGGCGAGCGTGTCGGCCGAGCGGGAGCCGAGCACCGGCGTGACCAGGAAACCACCGCGGGCGGCAAGGTAGGTCCGCAGCCCGGTTCGCGGCCTGCCGATGCGCAGCCGGGTGCCCGCGGAAAGCGCCATGGCGCCATCGCTCTCGAACGACTCGGCTGCACCACCGGGCGTCGCTGCTCCTACACCGGTGAGCGCCGCACCCGCGCCGGCGGGCGTCGCCCGTACGCAGGTAAGAGCCGCACTTGCTCCGGTGACGGCGACCACCACGTCCGCCCGCGCTTCGAACTCCGCGCCGCCGTTGAGGATCTCCAGCACCGCGGCGTCGGCCGGATTGCCGACCAGGTTGTTGGCCCGCGCGGCGGCACCCTGATCCGCCACGCCCGACGGGCTCACGCCCATCGATGCGAATCCCGGGCGACCGAGATCCTGCACGGTGCACTGCATTCCGGGCCGCACGACCACCAGCGCGGGTGTCCCGTCGATCGGCGGCGGAGCGGGGGGTGGCAGGTCGTCCCGCGACGCGGGCGCCGCGCTCGGGGCTGCGACCGTCCCCGAGAACACCGTCACCGACGGTCGGATAGGACGAAAGCGAACCGTCATACCCGGCCGCAACAGCGCAGGCGCGTCGCGGCGCAGGTCCCACAGGTCGGCGTCGGTGCGGCCGATCAGCTGCCACCCGCCGGGCGACCGACGCGGGTAGACCCCCGAGTACTCGCCGGCGAGACCGACGGCGCCGGAAGGCACCTCGGCACGCGGCGACTCCCGGCGCGGCACGTGCAACCGCGGATCGCCGCCGGCGAGGTAACCGAACCCGGGCGAAAAACCGCAGAACGCGACCCGCCACGGCGTACCGGTGTGGGCGGCGACGACGCCGCCCCGGCCCAGGCCAGTCAGGTCGCCGACCTCGTCGAGATCCGGCCCGTCGTAGACCACGTCCAGCACCACGTCGATCTCGGCGTGTCCCGGACCCGCACCTGGTCGCCCCTGGGCTCGCGCGCCTTGTTGCCCGCTCGCCCGCCCCGTTGATTGCCGCTCTGGATGTTCTTCGGATCGTTCACCGGGTAGCCTCCCTGACGACCCCGCGGGTTGGGCGCCCCAGAGTGCGCCACAGCGCTCTTTCAGGCACCCAATCCGGGTGGCCGGGACGGCGCCATCGAACATCACCAGCAGCGACTCCGCACCGGGCACCAGATCGACCTGGCCGGGGATCGGGTCCGCCGTCAGGTCCGCGTACAGCGCCAGTACACGGTCCAGGTCGGGAAGTTCCACCAGCAGGGCTCGTTCACCCATGGACACCACGCGCATCGCTACGCCCACCCACCGGCTCGCCCACGTGAAAGCCCGTCGAGTTGTCCCGCGAGTCGGGTGCGCCAGTGTGCACCATGGCGCCCTTTCAGGCACCCAACCCCCGGGGCCGGGACGGCGCCGGCGAGAGCGGCGCCGGCCGGGCGCGAGGGCTCCGCTCGGCGCCGGCTACGGCGCACAGCTCGGCTCCACGAAGGGACGGAGCGCAATGCCCGCCTCGATCAATGCATCGCGCACGGCCCGCGCCATCGCGACGGCGCCCGGCGAATCACCATGGACGCACAGCGATCTCGCGCTCACCGATACGGCTTCGCCGCCGACAGAATCGACGGTGCCGTCGCGCACCAGCCGAACCGCGCGCCGAGCAGCTCGCAACGGGTCGTCGATGAGCGCGCTGGCTTGGTCGCGTGGCACCAGCGTCGCGTCGGCGCGATAACCCCTATCCACGAATGCTTCTCGCACCGTTTCGAGCCCCGCCGCGGACGCGCGGCGTAGCAGCGCCGAGCCGGGCAGGCCGAGTATCGGCAGAGCGTCGTCATAAGCGATGACGGCCTCGACCACGGCGGCGGCCTGCTCCTCGTGGTGCACGACCGAGTGATACAGCGCCCCATGGGGTTTCACGTACCGAACGCGCGAGCCGGCGGCCCGGCACAGCCCGTCCAGGGCGCCGATCTGGTACAGCACGGCGGCGGTCAGGTCGGTGGGCGCGATATCGATGAAGCGCCGCCCGAAGCCGACGAGATCGGGGTACGAGACCTGCGCACCGATCACCACGGCGCGTGCGGCGGCGGCCCGGACCGTCTGCAACAGCGTGGTCGGATCACCGGCATGGAACCCGCAGGCGACGTTGGCGCTGGTCACGACGTCGAGCAGGGCATCGTCGTCGCCGAGTGTCCAGCGACCGTACGACTCGCCGAGATCGGCGTTCAGGTCGATGCCCAGACCCGGAACTTCGTCATGGCCGTCCATGCCGCCCATCCTGCCAGCAGGGCCCCGTTCTTCAGGCACCGCTGCCACGCGCTCACGGTTCCGGGGTCTTCCCTGCACAGCCGCGATCCGTTGGCGGGTGCGCTTCCCATCGCAAGCGCATCCTGACGAACAGAGCGCAAATGGGCGTGGGACGCCGCGACGGGACACGGGCGCGGCCAGAAAATCAGCCGCAAGACGACCCGGCCCCGGGCAGCGCGCTCGCACCGCCCGGGGCCGGGACTCGGTAAACCAGCGAAAACCCGCTCAGGGCTGCGGATATCCGGTCGGCGGCTCGCCACGATCGATGATCGCGATGACAGGCCCGCCGCCCTCCGGGCCCTGGTGATCGGCCGCGATCGACACGAACACCGCCGGGTCGCCGGTGACCGCCGCCGTCACGCCGCCGACGGTGGCCTTGATCTGCCGGTGCCAGCTCACGTCCGAATCGTCCAGCATGGCGTTGCGGCGGCCGCGGACCGTGCCGTCCTTGGAGGCCTCGCACTTCAGGAACACGTTGACCAGCCGACCCTTGAGGTCCGTCCAGTGCGGACGCTCCGGCAGGTCGAGGCCGGCGCTGCGGATCGCATTCCAGATGCCGTCGGCGTCGAGCGCGTCGTTCATCACGGAGTGCCCGATCTGGTAGCGGCCGCCGATGCCACGCACGTTGCCGACGACCACGATCTGCGCCCGGTCCAGCTCCACGCCGGACGAGCAGGACGCGACGGACGAGTACAGATCGAAGTTCGTCATCACGTCGGCATCGGTCGGCATCTCTATCTCGCCGAGCGCCACCGCGATGCCGAGACCCGCTGTCCCGTTGGACAACTCCATCGACTTGAGCGTGTCGGTGGTCCACACGGTCTTGCCGCGCGAGTGGGCGTCGTTGATGGAGTCGATGGTGAGCAGCGGCGTCTTGGTCTGCACGTAGTGCACGTCGGCCACGTCGGTGATGCCGGCGCGTTTCATCGCGACTTTCACTCCGGCAGCGACCTTTTCGATCATGGCGACGCGACCGATGTCCTCCGGCAGGATCTGCTCGCTCATCGCGAAACCGACGGACACGCGCGGCTCGTCGGTCTTCTCGACCTTGTCGCCCGGCACCGTGGCGAAGATCGTCGCGTGCGGGGAGATGATGCCGTCCGTGCCGCCCGACCACACGATCGGGATCTGCTTGACCTCCGCGGCCGAGCGGGTGCCCTTCGCCTGAATCACCTCTCGGAAGGCCCGATCGGCGATGATCCGGGTGTAGTCGTTGACCCCACCGTTGCCCTCCGTCTTGCCGATCACGGCGACGACGCGGTCTGCTTCGAGCACGCCGTCGTCGATCAGCTTGGCGAGTTCGGATGCGTCAGAAACGTTGTGCAGCGGTACCTTTCGTACCTCGATGGCGTCTGGCATTGAGAATTGCTCCTTCTTGTCGGTCGTTGACGTACTGCCCTGAAAGTCTTATCGAGTATGACGACGTTCGTGTCATCGCCCGTTCGCGCCGGCCGCAGCCCCGCCGGCGGGTTCGGGCGGTCCGGCCATCGTGATCACGGTGCCCACCGCGCCGAGCGGCGAGGTGAAGACCTCGCCGAGTTTCTCTAGGCTCGTGATCACCGACGCGTGCCCACCTCCCGCGACGAAGGCGCAGGCCGCCTCAACCTTCGGGCCCATGGATCCCGCGCCGAAGTGCCCGGCAGCGGCCAGTTCTCGCATCTCCGCCAGCGAGACATGGCCCAGCGCACGCGCTTCCGGCGTGCCGAAGCCGATCACCGCAGCCGGGACATCGGTTGCGATCACCAACACGTCAGCGCCGAGCTCGGCGGCGAGAATCGCTGCGGCACGGTCCTTGTCGATCACCGCCTCGACGCCGGCGAGGCCGGATGGCTGCTCGACGACGGGGATACCGCCTCCGCCGGACAGGATCACCACGTAGCCGAGATCTAGCAGTTGCCGCCCGGTGGACGCGTCCAGCACGCGCACCGGCTTGGGCGAGGGGACCACGCGGCGCCAGCCGCGGTCGCCGAAATCGCGCCACTGCTGGCCCGCGTCGATCAGCGGCTGCGCCTCGTCCTTCATGCGGAACCGTCCGACGGGCTTGTCGGGATTTTCGAACGCAGGATCGGCCGCATCCACCAGCGTGCGAGTGACGAGGGCCGCCGTCGGCCGGCTCACCCCGTGCCGGTCGAACTCCCGCGCGAGCGCGTTCTGCAGCACGAACCCGACGGTGCCCTGGGTGTTGGCGCCGCACCAATCGAGCGAGACCGGCGGGACGATCCCGGCGGCGATCTCGTTCTTCACCAGTAGATTGCCGACCTGCGGCCCGTTTCCGTGGGTGATCGCGACATCGAACCCGGCCTCGACCAGGCGCGCGATGTGCCCCGCGGCCACGCCGAGCGCCGCGATCTGGTCGGCCTCGGTGGCGGACCCGTCCGGCGCCGACATCGCATTGCCGCCGAGCGCCACCAGGATGCGATGCGCCCAGCGTGCGCCCGAGGACGCATCGGTAGGCGTCGCAGTCGCGGAGCCAGTCTCTGCGGCCGCCGCAGCGGACGGTGTCGTCGATGGCGCAGTCGACGGCACCGCAAACGGCACAGAAGACGCGGACGACCCCGACGGCACAGACACAGCCACGCCATGAGCCTAGGGAGCCCGCTGACGGAACCCTTGGGCAGAAGTTGACTACGATCCCGCGATCGTCCGGCAAGTGCACGCCACCGGCCCCGCCGCCCGATACCCTGGATCGGTGCATACCGTCCGCGACGCCGAGCCCGGTCTCGTGACCTGGAGCTGCTTCGACCCCGCTCGCATCCAGGTGGTCTGCAGTACCCGCGATGGCGGGGTCTCGACGGGTCGGTTCGCGACGCTCAACCTCGGCCTGCACGTTGGCGACGAGGATCGCGCGGTCGTTGAAAACAGGCGCCGGGTCGCAGAAACAGTGGGCGCCGCGCTGGATGATTTCGTGTTCTGCCAGCAGGTGCACGATCGCGCCGTCGCCGTCGTGGACGACACATTCCGCGGCCGGGGTAGTCGTTCGGCGGCCGATGCCGTGCCCGCCTCGGACGCCATCGTCACCCGCGCGGCCGGGCTCGTACTCGCCGTGCTGGTCGCCGACTGCGCGCCGATCGTGCTGCACGATCCGGTGACGCAAACCCTGGCGCTCGTCCATGCGGGCTGGCGTGGCACCGTGCGCGGCGTGACTTCGGCTGCGGTGCAGGAGATGTCGCGGCTCGGGTGCGATCCGGCGACCGTCATCGCGCTGATCGGTCCGGCCATCTCCCGCGACGTGTACCAGGTGGGCGACGAGGTGGTTGACGCCGCGCGCGCGGCGTTCGGCAGCACCATGGCCGACGCAGCATGGCACTCGATCCTCCGACCGGACAGGACCGGGCGCTACCTGTTCGACCTCCCACGCGCGGCGCGCACCCAGCTGCGGGCCGCGGGCCTTCGCGACGACAACATCCACGAATCGGGCCTGGCCACCGGACCGGACACACCGTTCTATAGCCACCGACTCGAAGGCCCGACCGGACGCTTCGCCATGTGCGCCCGACTGCTACCGGAAGCCACGGCATGAAATCCCAAACCCTTGACGTCGCATCGCGTTTCGTTTATGACGCTTTTCGCATTGATGCCTCTTCGAACACCCTCAGCTGCCACTACCGGCTCGACGACTGGCACTTCACGGAAACCATCACCCTGCCCGGCAGCGGGGACTGGTCGACGCCAGCAGTGCACGAAGCCGCTAGGCTCGTCTTCCTGTTGGCCGGCGTCTCCTATTACAAGGCAGGCGCGCCGCCGGTGATCGACCTCGGCGACCACGCGGTGACGGACGTCGAGCGCGCATTCCTCCGCGAGTATTACGTCGACGGGCTCGGCGAGTTCGCGTACCGCTCACAGCCGCGGCTCGACCTGACGGGGCTCGAGATCCGCGGACCCCGACTGGAACGACCTGCGCCAGTGGGCTTTTCACCCCGGGCCGGGTCGCCGCTCATCCCGTTCGGCGGCGGCGTGGATTCGATCGTCACAGTGGAGCTGCTGCGCGGCCACGCGAGCCATGCGTCGTTGTTCGTGGTGAACCGCCCGGGCGACCGGTTCGATGCGATCGAGAAGCCTGCAGCAGTCACCGGTCTGCCGATGGTGCGCGCCGAGCGCATGCTCGACCCCAAGATCCTCCGATCGGCCGAGCTGGGCTTCCGCAACGGGCACGTTCCGGTGACGGGCGTGATCTCGGCGATCGCCGTGCTAGCGGCCGCCGTCGGCGGGCACGATGCCGTCGTGATGAGCAACGAGTGGTCGGCTTCCGTGGGCACCGTCCAACTGGACGGCCGCTCGATCAACCATCAGTACTCCAAGTCGATGTCGTTCGAAACCGGTTTCCGCCAGGTGATCTCGGACGCCATCGGCGGAAACGCCGCCCGCGGTGCCGGCGACGGGACCGGCGCGAGCACCCGGGCGGGCATCGAATACTTCTCCATGCTTCGGCCGTTCACCGAGCTGTGGATCGCCCGCCGTTTCGCCGAACTGCCGCAGTACTTCGGCACGTTCCGGAGCTGCAACCGGGCCTTCCACATCGATCACGCGAAACGACTGGACCACTGGTGCGGCCGGTGCGACAAGTGCGCCTTCATCGATCTGATCCTTGCCCCGTTCGTCGACGCAGCAACCCTGCGTGAGGTGTTTGAGCCTAGTGCCGAGCCGCTCGAGAATCCCGCGATGGTAGCCAGTTTCGGCACGCTTCTCGGTTTGATCCCGGATGCGAAGCCGTGGGAGTGCGTCGGCGACGTGAACGAGTGCCGCGTCGCGGTGCAACTCGCCGCGCTTCGCCCCGACCGAGCCCACACGCACCTGGTCCAGGATCTGGCGCTACGGGTGTCCGACCCCGGCGGTTCCGCCCGCGTCGAGCCCACGATCGCCGCGGACGCGCTGCTGAAACCCGTTGGCCAGCACCACATCCCGCACCGGTATCTGCCGAGCGACCTGGTGCCGGTCGACACCGCTGCCCCGGATTCGGCCCGGTAACCGATGCCCCGCCCCACCCTGCGCTGGGCCGACCTGCCCGGACGGCGCGTCGGGATCTACGGCCTGGGCGTGGAGGGCCGAGCGAGCCTCGCGGCCTGTCGCGCGCTCGGCATCGAGCCGATCCTTGTCGACGACAACCCCAATGCTGAAACGGATCTGGACGCTAGGGTACTGACGATCGGCGACGGCGGACTCGATGCACTGCGCGCCTGCGAGGTCGTGATCAAGTCGCCGGGCATCAGCCGCTACGGCGAGGCGGTACACGCACTGCAGGCCGCCGGCGCGACGACCGTCGGCGGACTCGGCCTCTGGCTGCCGAGTGCGGACCTCGCCCGCGTCCTGGTGATCACCGGTACCAAGGGAAAGTCCACCACCACGGCGATCGCCGGACACCTATTGTCCCGCTGGGGATACCGCGCGTTCGTCGGCGGGAACATCGGTCGACCACCGTTCGACCCGGCCGTCGGCGACGAATACGACTACTGGGTGATCGAGGTGTCCAGCTACCAGGCCACCGACCTGCCGGTATCACCGCCGGTGACGGCCGTCACGTCGCTGAATCCGGACCACTTGCCGTGGCACGCAGACGATGTCGAGACCTACTACCGGGACAAGCTCTCGGCGACCTCGCAGCCCGGCGCCCGCATCACGGTGGCCAACGGCGACAGCCCGCTGCTCCGCGCCCACCGGGCCATGCTCGGCCCCGAAGTCGAGTGGGTGCATGCCGACGACGAACCCGACGCCCGCTGGGTGGACGGCCTGGGGCTGATCGGCGCACACAATCGGCGGAACGCCCTGATCGCGCGGCACGCGCTGTCCGAGATGGGCATCCAGGAAGCGTCCGACGACGCAGCCATCGCGACCGCTGCCGCTGGCTTCGCCGGGTTGCCGCACCGTCTTCAGGTCGTCGGCCGGCGCGGCGACGTCATCTTCGTCGACGACAACCTCTCCACGAACGTGCTTCCCGCGCTCGCAGCCGTCGACGCGTTCCCCGACCGTCGCGTGGCGCTTCTGGTCGGTGGCCAGAGCCGCGGGATCGATTACGCGCCACTGGGAGTTGGTCTGCGCACGCGGACCGCACCGCTGCTGCTGGTGACCATGCCGACGAACGGGCCGGAGATCCACGCGCAAGTCGATGCGGCCGCGTCAGCATCAGCGGTCACCATCGCGGACGCCGATTCGCTGGCCGAGGCGGTCCGACTGGCCGCGGACTGGGCCGCACCGGACGGCGTGGTGCTGCTGTCGCCGGCCGCACCGAGCTTCGACCTGTTCCACGACTATCGCGCCCGCGGAGCGGCTTTCACCGACGCGATGCGGACTATCGGCGGCACCCCGTCATAACCCAGCGAGGCCCCGGCCCCCCGCGACCTCCGACTCCGCTACACGAACACGACCGCTGTGAGCCGCGGCCTCGCTCTTACGGCCCCACGCATGCCAGGGGGCCGCGGCCGGGAACATCGAGCCGCGCGAGTGCCAGTGCGTCGGCGGACCCTCGTCATAGCTGTGCGGCGCAGCTCATTCTGGTTGGCGCTCGAGGAAGCGGAGCACCTCGGTCAGGTCCACGCCGGGGAAGACGCCCGGCGGCATCGCGGCCAACAGATGCGAATGCGCGCGGGCACTGGGCCAGGCCAGGCCCGCCCAGCGCTCGGCCAACTCCCGCGGCGGGCTCGCGCAGCAGGACGGGTCGGGGCACCGCGACACGGACCGCTGCGTCGTGTCGCGGCCGCGCATCCACTTCACGTCGGCGTACCGGACGCCAACACTCACCGAGAACAACCCATCGGGGGTCGGGTCGACAGCCGATGTGCACCAATAGGTTCCAGTGGTCGTATCGGTGTATTGCTGGTACGCCGCGGACAGGTCCGGCTGTTCGAAGACCTGACGCGCCGTCCAGTACCGGCAGACGCGTCCGCCCTCGATCGCGCCGGTCGCATCCGCGGGAAATCGGACCCCGTCGTTGGCATATGCCTTATAGACGATGCCGGCCGCCGAGATGCGCATGAAGTGCACGGGGATGCCGAGATGGTGCGTCGCCAGATTCGTGAAGCGGTGCGCCGCCGTCTCGTAGGACACGGCGTAGGCGTCCCGCAGGTCCTCGATCGCAATATCCTTGCGAGCCTTCGCATCTCGGAGCATGGCGACCGCGCTGTGCTCCGGAATGAGCAGCGCCGCCGCGAAGTAGTTGATAGCGACCCGCTGTGCGAGGAACTCCGCGTAGTCGGCCGGTGTGCCGTGTCCCAGCACTACGGACCCCAACGCCTGCAACGCCAGAGCGCGCGAATCGTGTTGCCCCGCCTCGGGTTGCGGCAGGTAGATGCGCCGGTGCTTCAGGTCGGTGACGCTGCGAGCCGAGGATGGAAGGTCCGCCCGGTGCGCCAGGGTGAAGCCGAGGTGGGCGGCCATCCGGTCGACGACGCTGCGGGTGATCGGCCCGGCGTCGTGCCCCGTCGCCCGGAGGAGGTCCGCTGCCGCGCGTTCGATGTCTCCGAAGTAGTTGTCCCGCGCGCGCATCGTCTCCCGCAACTCGGCGTTGGCGCGGCGCGCATGTTCGGGGGTCGCGACGCGTTCCGCGTGCACGTCGGCGAGCGCATGGTGTAGCCCGACAAGCGCCTCCAGTGCCTCGGTGGGCAGTCTAGGCCCGATGCGAATCGCCGGGATACCCAGCGCCGCAAAGGATTCCGTGCGCTGAATGTGCTCCAGCTCGACCTCGAGGGTCGCTCGGCGGTTCGGCGGCGGCGCCGTCAGCAGGTGCGCGACCGTCACGCCGAGCGCCTGTGCGATGGTCGTCAGCGCGGAGATCTTCGGTTCACGCCGGCCGTTCTCGATCAGCGACAGTGCCGACGGCGACATGCCGGTGCGCTCGGCTAGATCGTCGAGGGTCAACCCTGCCGCGCGGCGCAGGTGCCGCACTCGGCGGCCGAGCGCCACGCTGTCCGATGGCGCGTTCTGAGCGCCGGAGACCGCCCGCGCTCGCGTGGCGCGCCCGGTGGAGGCGGGCAGGCCTACCGACGCCGGGCTGGCCGAGGATCGGCCCTGCGGAGTTCGGCCCGCCGTGGACCGGCCGGTCGTGCGCTGGGCGGCGACAGGAGCGCGGAGTGTCATTGCTGCACAATATCGCAAGAATCGCGAATCTTTACGTCACATCTCGTGGACATGTGATTCACGCATGCTGAACCGTGGAGTACATCGGATCTTCACTTCAGTTTTGACCATCGGCGGCAACCCCGCAGCGCATGCGTCGAGCTCGTCACCGACCGGAACGAGGGACTCTCCCGCCATGACCGCAACACTGTCCGAAACGACCCAACCCCACCCCACGCAAATCGGCCAGCCACTGCCCGACCCCGCACTCGCCGACACTGCATCGGTCACTCCCACGGCGCCCGCCGGCTTCGCCGCGAACAGCGTCATCTCCGCGAACGCACCGACCGAACGAGGCGCCGCCCGTCGGACGCGCCCGGGCCGGGCCGAGGCCGCGGCGCTTCTGCGCCAGGAATGGGCCGGCGACCCGCGCTGGGCCGGGATCGCCCGCAGCTACGACGCGGCCGACGTGATCGCCCTGCGCGGCAGCGTCGTGGAAGAGCACACCCTTGCCCGCCGCGGCGCGACGCGGCTGTGGAACCTGTTGCACAACAAGCCTTTCGTCCGTTCGCTGGGCGCGCTCACCGGGAACCAAGCCGTTCAGGCGGTCAAGGCGGGGCTGGAGGCGATCTACCTCTCCGGCTGGCAGGTGGCGGCCGACGCCAACCTCGCGGGCCAGACCTACCCGGATCAGTCGCTGTACCCGGCGAACTCGGTGCCGGCCGTGGTGCGCCGGATCAACAATGCGTTGCTGCGGGCGGACCAGATCGCCTGGGCGCGGGACGATGCCGACGAGCCCCGCCAGACCGGCGGCCGTGGCGAGATCGACTACCTGGCCCCGATTGTCGCGGATGCAGAAGCCGGCTTCGGCGGTCCGCTGAACGCGTTCGAACTGATGAAGGCAATGATCGCCGCCGGCGCCGCGGGCGTGCATTTCGAGGACCAGCTCGCCTCCGAGAAGAAGTGCGGGCACCTCGGCGGGAAGGTGCTCGTGCCGACCGCGCAGCACGTCCGCACCCTGAACGCGGCGCGTCTCGCCGCCGACATCTACGGGGTGCCAACGCTTGTCATCGCCCGCACCGACGCGCTCGCGGCGACGCTGCTCACCAGTGACGTCGACCCCATCGACGCCCCGTTCTGCACGGGAGAGCGAACCGCCGAGGGCTTCTACCGGGTCCGCAGCGGGATCGAGCCGGTGCTGGCCAGGGCCCGCGCCTACGCGCCCTACGCCGACCTGATCTGGGTGGAGACGGGCACCCCGGACCTCGGCCTGGCCCACGAGTTCGCTACCGAGCTGCACCGCGATTTCCCCGGGAAGATGTTGGCCTACAACTGTTCTCCGTCGTTCAACTGGAGCGCGGCGCTGTCCGACTCGGAGATCGCCTCGTTCCAGGACGAGCTCGGCGAGCTCGGCTACCGGTTCCAGTTCATCACGCTCGCGGGGTTCCACTCGATCAATCACTCGATGTTCCACCTGGCGCGCGGCTATGCGGAACGCGGGATGAGCGCGTACGTGGAGTTGCAGCAGGCCGAGTTCGCGGACGAGGCCAACGGCTACACCGCGGTCAAGCACCAGGCCGAGGTCGGCACCGGCTACTTCGATGCCGTGGCGAGCGCACTCAACCCGCGCTCGGACACGCTCGCACTCGCCGGTTCCACCGAGGCAGAGCAGTTCTAAGCCGGCCGAACCGCACCTCACCCGCCATCACCCGAAACTGACACGGAGCACACCATGACCATCCCGCTGACCACCCCGCAGATCCGCGGCACCCTGCACCCGCGGTTCGACACGATCCTCACGCCCGACGCCCTCGCCTTCATCGCGCAGCTCGACGGCGCCTTCGCCGGGCGGCGCGCCGAGCTCCTCCGCACCCGCCGCGAGCGCGCCCGCCGCATCAGCGCCGGCGAGGACCTCGGCTTCCTCCCGGACACGGCCGCTATCCGCGCCGACACCTCTTGGCGCGTCGCCGATCCCGCGCCAGGACTCACCCGTCGCCTGGTCGAGATCACCGGCCCCGCCACCCGCACCATGACGGTCAACGCGCTCAACTCCGGCGCCGACGTCTGGATGGCCGACCTGGAGGACGCCACCGCCCCGACGTGGTTCAACGTCATCGATAGCCAGCTCAACGTGTATGACGCTATTCGCGGCCAAGCCGATTTCGTGTCCGAGAACGGTAAGGAATATCGCGTCGGCGAACGGACCCCCACGATCGTGCTGCGCCCGCGCGGGTGGCACCTGTGCGAGAAGCACCTCTCGATCGACGCGCGGCCGCTGTCGGCCTCACTCGTCGACTTCGGGCTGTATTTCTTCCACAATGCACGCCGGCTCATCGCGAACGGAGCCGGCCCGTACTTCTACCTGCCGAAGCTCGAATCACACCTCGAGGCGCGGCTGTGGAACGATGTGTTCGCGGTCGCCGAGGAACTCCTGGACATCCCACGCGGCACCATCCGCGCCACTGTCCTCATCGAAACCTTGCCCGCCGCAATGGAAATGGACGAGATCCTGTACGAGTTGCGGGAGTACTCGTCCGGGCTCAACGCCGGCCGGTGGGACTACATCTTCTCCTACATCCGCACGTTCGCGCGCCGCGGCATCGAGCACGTGCTGTCCGATCGCGGCGCCGTCACCATGACGACTCCGTTCCTCCGCGCCTACACGGAACTGCTGGTGCAGACCTGCCACAAGCGGGGCGCGCACGCCATCGGCGGCATGGCGGCGTTCGTTCCGGACCGGGCGGATCCGGCCACCACCGAGCGGGCACTGGCCAAGGTGCGCGCCGACAAGGATCGCGAGGCGGCTGACGGCTTCGACGGATCCTGGGTCGCCCACCCCGGCCTGGTCCAGACGTGCCGGGACGCGTTCACGGCCGTGCTCGCCGACCGAGCCGATCAACGCGACCGGCTCCGCCCCGAGGTCGACGTCACACCAGCCGATCTCACCCGTGTCGATGGCACTCGGGCGACGGTGACGCTGGCCGGTGTGCAGACCAATGTGTCCGCCGCGCTGCGGTACCTGTCCCGCTGGGTCGGCGGAGCCGGCGCCGTGGCGATCGACGCGCTCATGGAAGACGCTGCGACGGTGGAGATCTCGCGCGCGCAACTGTGGCAGTGGATCGCGAATGGCACACGGGCCACTGACGGCCAGGTCGTGACGCGCGACCTCGTCGCGGAGAAGATCGACGCCGAGGCGCAGCGGCTCGCCGCGTCCGGACAGTGGGGTTCGGCGGATGAGATCGCCGCAGCCGTCGACATTCTCACCGAGGTCGCGCTTGGCGAGACGATGCCCGGCTTCTTCACGCCGTACGCCTACGTCAAGTACCTGACCGAGCGGCCGCTGCGCATGAGCGGGCACCCGACCGGTGACGAACTCCGCCAGTCCGAGCGCGTGCCGAGCGCGGGCGAGCACTCCGCGGTGGACAGCACGGTGGACAGCGCTGCCGCCTGACCCCCGACGAACTCCCGCTCCCACCCAGAGTCAGCCATCGTCCCCACTCGAGTGTGCATATAACTGGGCCATTTCGGACAGAATGCTGCAACACTCACACCGTTCGTCTTGAGAGTGTGCATCCTGCAGGCGGGTGTGTATAGAACAGCGACATTTCGGACAGATTGCTGCAGGATGCACACCCTTCGTCTTGAGAGCGTGCATCCTGCAGCAATCTGTCTCATTCGTCCCGGTTATACGCACACTCTCTCCGCACTCCGAGTGGGGCCCGGAGCGGGCGGGGCTATCTGGCGCCGGCGAGGCCGTGCGCGATCACATCGAGCACCGTGTCGAGCATCTGCTCCTGCATCTCGCGGCCAGCCTGCGCCAGCGGCCCGTCCAGGCACAACACGGCCAGGCCGTGCACCGACGACCACAACGCGATGTCGACCTGGAGGGCCCGCCGCTCAGGGCTGATCACCCCCGCGTCGACGAGCTCGTCAAGCACCTCGGTCAGCACACCAAAGGCGGCCGGATCGGGCAGCCGGTCGTCGGCCGATTCCGACGGTGCCGGGCGCAGGTCCGGCAGGTGCACCGTCTCCGGCAGCGGCAGGCCGATGCAAAAGCAGCGGAACAGGCCGGGCTCGGACAGTGCGAAAGTGAAGTACGCCCGGCCGATCGCCTCGAGTCGGCGCCATGCCCGCTCCTGTGGCGACCCGGGCTCGACGCCCGGCAGGGCGACACGATCGGCGCCGCTTCGGGTCTCGGCCCGGCCCAACGCGCCGTTGCCCTCGTGACCTCCGCCGCGATGATCTCCACCCCCACGGCCACTGCCGCCCGGCCCACCACCGACATGACCGTCCCCGACATGACCACCTTCGCCGCCACGGCTGCCGCCTCGATCGCCACCGCCGTCATCACCGTCGTACGGGGTCAACGCCGCCCGCATGTACTCTGCGAGCCGTCCGAGGGAGGCCTTCTTCACCTCCTCGATCAGGCCCGACTGACCGTTGAAGTGCCGGTACGCAGCCGTCGGCGAGACGCCCACCCGGCGCGCCACCTCGCGTAGCACGACGGCCTCGGGGCCCCCTTCGGCCGCCATTTCGAGCCCCGCATCGATCAATGCGGCGGCCAGGTTCCCGTGGTGATACGGCCGATGCACGCGGTCCGCCACGGGTTCACCCATCCTCCGAATGTTGACAGTGTTACCATCAAGGCTTAAGTTGACGCTGTTCACATCATAGACTTCGATCCCGCGGGAGTCCCTATGCCAACGCCAGGTCGCCACCGGCGAACCGTCGGTGCCTCGATCCCCGCGGGCGCCCCCATGCTGTACCGACTCGGCCTGGCCGTCGCCCACCACGCCAAACTGGTACTCATCCTCGGCGCGGTGTTCCTGATCGCGGCCGTCGCCGTCGGCTCCCGCGCCTTCGGCGAGCTGTCCTCCGGCGGGTTCGACGATCCGGCATCGCAGTCCAGCCGCGCGAATGCGCTGTCCGTCGAACATTTCGGCGCAGGGCCGAACCTCGTCATGGTCGTCACGGCGGACCACGGGACGATCGATGCGCCGACCACCGTCGCGGCCGGCCAGACGCTGACGGCAGAGCTCGCCGCAGAGAGCGGCGTCACCATCTCCGCGTCCTACTTCGCGACCCCCGCGCCGGCACTCGTATCCACGGACCACCGGTCGGCGATGGTGCTCGCCGTGATCGCCGGCAGTCAGGGCGAGATGGTTGACCGCGGCGGGCAACTCATCGACAAGTACGCCGGCGACCACGACGGGCTGACGGTCCGATTCGGCGGCCCGGCCGGCCTATACGGCGATATCAACGCCCAGGTGGGCAAGTCGCTGGTGATCGCCGAGTCCGTGGCCGTGCCACTGACTCTCCTCCTGCTGCTCCTCGTGTTCGGCTCGATCGTCGCCGCGCTGTTACCGCTGTTGATCGGCGGCGTCGCGATCGCGGGGACGTTTGCGGAGCTCGCGATCATCGGAAACCTCACGGACGTATCGGTTTTCGCGATCAACCTGACCACCGCGCTGGGCCTCGGCCTCGGTATCGACTACGCGCTGCTGATCGTCGCGCGCTTCCGGGAACAGATTCTCGCCGGCGACGACGTCCCGGTCGCGGTCGCCCGCACCGTCGCGACAGCCGGTCGCACCATTGCCTTCTCGGCCGCAGCAGTGGGCTGCGCGCTGGCCACGCTCATGGTGTTCCCGATGTTCTTCCTGTCCTCCTTCGGCTACGCGGGGATCGGCGTGGTGGTGGTCGCCGCGCTCGGCGCGCTGTTCCTCACCCCGGCGATGCTCGCCCTGCTCGGCCAGCGCGTGAACGCCGGAAAGATGCCCTGGAAGGGCACCGCCCAAGGATCCGCATCGCTTTTCTGGAAGCGGGTGGCACACACCGTCTTTCACAAGCCGTGGCGCACCGCAGCGCCCGTCCTCGCCGTGCTGCTCATCATCGCCTCGCCGATCCTCGGCATCTCGTTCTCACTGCCCGACCAGACCGTGCTCCCGCCGTCCGCACAGAGCCGGCAGGTGGCAGACCTTGTGCAGCAACAGTTTCCGGCGCAGGCACATGCCACGATCCCCGTCATACTCGCCGGGCCGGCCACCCCGCAGACCGCAGCCGACTACGCGCTTGCCCTGTCGACGGTGCCGCACGTCTCCGCGGTCGCGGCACCGGATATGACGGCGATCGCCGGCTCCGCCGGGCCGGCCGATCCCGCGGCCGGGCCGCTCACGGCGGGCGGCTGGCAGCGACTGATGGTGCTCACCGATGTGGACGGCGGCACCGACGGGGCACGACAGGTGATCGACGGCCTGCGCGCGGTCCACATCGATTCCGGCCCAGGGATTCTCGTCGGCGGCGCGGATGCGACACTGGCCGACGCGCTCAGCTCCATCGGCCGCCCGCTGCCGCTGGCCCTCGGGATCATCGTGCTCACCACGTTCGTGCTGCTGTTCCTGTTCACCGGCAGCGTGCTGCAACCGCTGCGCGCGCTCGTGGTGAACGGGCTGTCGCTGACCGCCGCCGTCGGCATCGTGACGTGGATATTCCAAGACGGGCACCTGATCTCGCTGTTCGGAGCGACCGCGCGGCCGATGGACGCGTCCATGACGGTGCTATTGCTGTGCATCACGTTCGGCCTGTCGATGGACTACGAGGTGTTCCTGTCCAGCCGGATCACCGAGATGTTCCACGGGGGCAAGCCTCTCCCGGACGCGGTGATCGACGGGACGGCGCACACCGGTCGCATCGTGACCTCCGCGGCGGCGCTGCTGGCGGTGTCGTTCTTCGCGTTCGCCACGTCGTCCGTGTCGATGCTGCAGCTTTTCGGGTTCGGGGCGGGCATGGCCGTGCTGATCGACGCGACGCTGATCCGCGGTGTGCTGGTGCCAGCCGCGATGCGCCTGCTGGGCCGCGCGAACTTCTGGGCGCCACGGCCGCTGCGCGCGGTGTACCGGAAGATCGGGCTGTCCGAGAGCTAGACCGGCTCCGCGCGCGGATGAAGAGCTACCCGCCTCGGTGATCGTGCAGGGCGAGGAGTCGTTCGGGATGCTTCGGCTGTGGGCGGTCGCTGTCGAGCCAGGCGATCGTCGAACCGCGTGCCCTGTCGATGAGCTGCCGGGCGCGCCCGAAGTCGAGGGGAGCTACCTCGAGCGGGCACAGCGGCGGCAGCACGATCAGCGACACCCGTGTCGCGTAGTGCGCCACATCACGGATCAACTGATTCTGGATCAGGAGCGTTAGGGCCTGCAGCGCGATGGCCACCGGATGGGTCGGCGCGCGAGTGAGTGCGCAGGCGTTGCCGCCGGGGAGCACATAGATCGTGTCGGCTCCGAGGTTCACCGCCTGTGAGATCGCGGCATTGTCGGCAAGTCCGCCGTCGACATAAGTCGATCCGCCGCGCGCCACCGGCGGGAAGATTCCCGGAATCGCACAGCTGGCCAGGATCGCGCTGCGCGCCTCACCCGTGGAGAAGAGCGTCTCCATCCCGGTAATGAGGTCGGTCGCGACCACGTGCACGGGAATGGCGGCGTCTTCGAGCCGGCGATACGAGAGGTGCGCGTCGACGAGTCGGCGGATCCCGCGATCCGAGCACAGCGACGACCGAAACCCGCTGAGCGCCAACAACTCGTGCGCCGGCTGGATGGGGAAGACGTCCTTGCGACGTAGTTCGGTCCACACCTGTGCGAGCTCGCCGAGGCCGTCCGGCCAGACCCCGGGTCCCGCGACGAAGGCTGCGTTCACGGCGCCCGCGGATGTCCCGATCAGCAGGTCCGGTCGGATCCCACGGTCGGCCAATGCCTGCAACATGCCGACTTGGACGGCGCCGAGACTGCCGCCGCCGGACAGCACGAACGCCGTCGTCACGGCAACCCCGGCGTCCGCGGGCGAGTGCCTGCCCCCGCGCGCCGATGCGCCAGGCGGAGCCCCAACACGAACGGCGTCATACGCGATCCGCCCATGACGACATTCTACAATCAACTTCCATTGCGTAAACAATGCGAGCGAGCCACGGCGGTCCGCGCCCGCACGGTGTCAGTGCCCGCGCGGGCCGTATCCTGAGGACGGAATCTTTCCTCATCTCTCTGCGCTGGTAGGGGCTCGAACATGGTGGCGCGCGGCGGATCCGGCGCGGGGTGGGCGTTGGCGCTGGGGTCGTCGGCCTGTTTCGGCATCGCGGGCAGTTTCGCCACCCCGCTGATCCACGCCGGCTGGTCCCCGGGGGCGGCGGTGACGGCCAGGGTCACGCTCGCGGCGCTGGTGCTGCTCGGGCCCGCGATACGCGTGCTGCGCGGCCGGTGGCACCTGCTGCGACGCAATATCGGGCTGATCGCCTCGTACGGGCTGATCGCGGTCGCCGGCTGCCAACTGTTCTACTTCAATGCGCTCGCCACCCTCGACGTGGGCGTGGCGCTGCTGCTCGAATACCTCGGCATCATCATGGTCGTCGGCTGGCTGTGGCTGCGGCACGGGCAACGCCCGCGGGCGCTCACGCTGGCCGGCGCGGCGCTGGCCATGGCCGGGCTGGTGTTCGTGCTGAACCTGATCGGCGGCGGGGTTCGCGTCGATATGGTCGGCATCCTGTGGGGCCTCGCCGCAGCGGTGGGACTGGCCGTGCACTACATACTGTCGGCGCGGCCCGCGCACGGCCTTCCGCCGCTCGCACTGGCGGCGGGTGGCCTGGCCATCGCCGCGGTCGCGTTGTGGGTGGGTGGCTCGGTCGGCATCATTCCGCTCCACGCGACCTGGGGGGACGTGGCCCTGGCCCGCCATGCCGTGCCGTGGTGGGTGCCGATCCTCGGGCTAGCCGTGATCGCGGCGGCGATCGCGTATGTGGCGGCGATCGGCGCGGTGCGGATCCTCGGCTCGAAACTCAGCTCGTTCGTCGGGCTCGCGGAGGTGCTGTTCGCGATCCTGTTCGCGTGGATCCTGCTGGGCCAATTGCCGGGGCTCGCGCAGCTGTTCGGCGGGGTGCTCATCGTGCTCGGGGTGATCCTGGTGCGCACCGACGAGATGCGTTGGGGGCGGCCGGGAACCGACCGCACCATCGCCCGTTCCGGCAGCGGCGCGGACGCCACGGCAGGCCCGATCGAACAGGCGGACCCCGCCGGGGCATAGGCGCACCCGGCTCGTGCGCATCGGGGCTCGTGTGTCCGACGTGGCGGGATAGCGCCACCTGGCACGAGGCGAAGAAAGCCGTCCAGCGGCGTGTGGTCCGGGTTCGGCCGCTGCCTCAGAAGGCGTATCGCCCGGCGCGGCGGGCGAGCCGTTGGCTCTCCGGGCGGGTCGACAGGACCGCGATCTCCTGGGCCAGCACGGCACCCATCCGCCGGGCGAACGCCGCCGGCTCGTCGGCCGCGTCGTCATGCTCGGGCACCAGCCGGTCGACGATCCCGCGCCGGCGCATATCCACCGCTCGGATCTGCTGCGCCGCGGCCATCTCCGCCGCGAATGACGGGTCGCCGCGGTGCACGATCGCCGACGCGCCCTCCGGCGGAAGCGGCGAGAGCCACGCGTGCCGGGCCGCGATCACCCGGTCGGCCGGGAGCAGCGCCATGGCGCCGCCACCCGAGCCCTCGCCGAGCAACACGCACACGGTCGGCGCCGGCAGCGCGACGAGATCCGCCAGACAGCGCGCGATCTCGCCGGCCAGGCCACCCTCCTCGGCCTCCTGGGACAGCGCCGCGCCGGGGGTGTCGATCACCGAGACCAGCGGCAGATCCAGTTCGTCGGCCAGGCGCATGCCGCGCCGCGCGACCCGCAGCGCCTCCGGGCCGAGCGGGCCGTTCTTGCCCTGCCAGGCGCGATCCTGGCCGAGCAGCACGCACGGCATCCCGGAGAACCGCGCGAGCACCAGCATCAGCCCGGGCTGCGCCTCGCCCTGGCCGGTGCCGTTCAGCGGCACCACGTCGGTCGCGGCGAAGCGCAGCAGCTCGCGCACGCCGGGGCGCTCCGGCCTGCGCGTCCGCCGGATCGACTCCCACGCGGACTCCTCCGGCTGCTCCTCCTCCGCGGCGGCGTCGACGGGCGGCATGCCCCGGCGGCGGGCACTGAGCACCGTGAGCGCGCGGGACGCGATCTCCGGCAAGCGGTGCGCCGGCAGCACTGCGTCGAGAAGGCCGTGCCGCAACAGGTTCTCGGCCTGCTGCACCCCGGGCGGGAAGGGCTTGTTGTACAGCGCCTGGAAGACCTTGGGCCCGAGGAAGCCGATCAGCGCGCCCGGCTCGCCGACCGTCACATGCCCGAGCGACCCCCACGAGGCGAACACCCCGCCGGTGGTGGGATGCCGCAGGTACACCAGATACGGCAGGCCGGCGGCGCGATGCGCGGCGATCGCGTCGGTGATCCGCACCATCTGCACGAACGCCGCGGTGCCCTCCTGCATCCGCGTTCCGCCGGATGCGGTGGCGGCCAGCAGCGGCAGACCCTCGGCCGTCGCGCGCCGGATAGCGGCATCCAGCCGGTCCGCCGCGGCGATGCCGATGGACCCCGCTAGGAAGCGAAACTCGTTGGCCACCACGGCAACCCGGAATCCCCGGATCGTGCCGGAGCCGGTGAGGATCGCCTCGTCGACGCCGGACTTCTCCTCCGCCGCGCGGATGTCCGCCAGGTACTCCGGGTCGAGATCGTCCGGCCGCACGATCGGCGAGTCCCAGCTGACGAACGATCCCGCGTCCAGCACGGTGTCGATCAACTCGGGCGCGGACAGCCGAGGAGGCTTCCCGGCCTCGGCCGCGGATGTCGTCATACTCGGTCACCTTCGTTCGCGGCGACGCCCAACCAATCGAGCACGGCCGCGGTGTGCTGGCCGAGCAGCGGCGGGGCGAGATGATCGCGGTGCCATTCGGAGCCGTCGCCGTCGAAGAACCGCAGTGGCGGACCGGGTAGTTCGACCGTGCCGAGCACCGGATGGTCGACGTCGATCAGCAGGCCCTGCGACCTCGTTTGCTCCCACTCGTAGACCTGCTGCAGGTTCTTGACCTGCCCGGACGGCACGCCGATCTCGTCGAGTTTGGCGAGCAGATCGCGGCAGGTGTATCCGGCGAACGCGGCGTCGACGGCGGCCCGCACGGCGGCGGCGTTCCGCACCCGGTCCGCGTTGGTGGCGAAGCCGTCCGCGTCGACGGGCAGGCCGAACGCCGGGGCGAACTTCTGCCACAGGCCCTCCGAGCCGATGGAAATCTGCACGGCGCCGTCGGACGCGTGGAACAGGCCGTAGGGGCAGATCGAGGGATGGTGCGGCCCTTGCGCTTTCGGGATTTCGCCGGCCACGGTCCAGCGGGTGCCCTGGTAGGCGTGCACGCCCACGACGGCGGCGAGCAGCGAGGTGCGCACCAGGCCGCCCTTCCCGGTGATCGACCGCTCGTGCAGCTTGCCGAGTACGCCGAACGCGCCGTACATGCCGGAGAGCAGGTCGGAGATCGGCACGCCCATCTTGGTCGGGGTCTCCGGGTCGGGGCCCGTCATCGACATGAGACCGCCTTCGCCCTGGGCGATCTGGTCGTAGCCGGCGCGGCCGCCCTCGGGCCCATCGTGGCCGAAGCCGGAGATCGAGAGCACCACCAGGCCGGGGTTCAGCTCCATGAGCCGCGCGAGGGGGAAGCCGAGCCGGTCGAGCACACCGGGCCGGAAGTTCTCCAGCAGCACATCGGACCGCCGCACCAGCTCGGTGAGAGCCGCGACACCGAGATCGCTCTTCAGGTCCAGCGCGACGGATTCCTTGTTCCTGTTGCAGGACAGGAAGTATGTGGAGATCGGGTCGGTGTTCGTGTCGCTGTCCGCGTTGGTGCCGGTGCCCCTGTCGCTGCCCCTGTCGTCGCCCTGGGCGCGATCGGCAGCTGCGGCCTCCGTATCGCCGGAAGAATCGCCTATGACGTTGTTCCGGGCCGCACCCCCGGCGGCCCCGGTGACCCCGTCGGCCCCCTCCGTGCCGGCGCCCGCTGCCGCGACGGCTCGGCGCGCGGCCACATCCGCGGCTGCACCGCGACGCCGCTCCGCAAGCTCCGCTGCTGTACCACGGCGCCGCTCCGCAAGCTCCGCTGCGGTGACGAACGGCGGCCCCCAGCCACGGGTGTCGTCCCCGCGGCCGGGCGTCTCGATCTTGATCACGCGGGCACCGAGGTCGCCGAGCATCATGGCGGCGTGCGGCCCCGCCAGGGCCCGGGTCAGGTCCAGCACGGTGATATCGGACAGCGGGCCTGCACTCACGGAGGCTCCCGTCGGTTGCGAGCGCGTGCCGGCCTGCGACCGGGGCGCTGTATGGAAAAACTCTGTGTGGAAAAACTCTGTGGACTAGCCGCGTCGACTAGCTCGGCCCGAGCCTAAGCAACGGGCGCGACTGCGTCGCCGTCGGTGGTGCACCATGTTGCCGAGGTCGCATTGGCAACTTGTCGGCGTCGCTCGGGACATGAGGTGCTGCAGCCGGCGGCGCGAGTCTCCGCGGCGGTCCGACGATCAGCCCTGTTCATCGGGCGCCGGGCGTGGGCCTCCGACGCTGCGGAGACCCGCGCCCCCGACGCGCGACAGTGCCGCGAGGTAGGCGACGGCACCGAGCAAGAGCAGCACCCCGACCCCGATGACGGTGATCGCGCGCGGCAACGCCTCGAGGGTGCTCGTGTCCAGGAGGAGGAGCTTCGCGACTGCCACGGCGGCGAGCCCGAGGCCACCGAGCCGAACGATCAACCGCCGGAAACCCTGCCACAGCAGGGCCAGCGCCACGAGCGTCACGAAGATCGTCACCACGATCTGCCCGGCCTGATGCCCGGCATGGGTCGGCGATACGGCGTATGCGAGCACCATCGTGACGGCCAGCAGCCCGTAACAGGCCACCGCGCTGCAGCCCACCAAGGTCCAGCCCATGACGGTGGTGCGGTGCTGTTCGGGCGTCACGGTGCCGGCGGGCACAGCCGTCGGCCCACGATAGGGCACATCGGCGCGGTCGGCCCCGACGCGGTCCGTCCCGTCGTGTGCGGCGGCGACCCGGACAGCAGTCACCCGTGCTGCTGTCACTCGTGCGACGGCCCACCAGGCGGCAAAGCACATGGCGATGACGCAGATGCCGCCCGGCAGCACCACGGTCCAGCCGCGCATCAGCAGACCGCCGCCGTCCACGAGCCCGGGCGCTGGCCAGCCCAGCAGATCGGATGGGTGCAGGGCGGGCCCCGCCGCGAGCAGGGCGACGCCCGCCGCGGCGAGAGCCGGTGCGATGAGCCAGGTGAGCCGCTCGACGGCCACGATCACCAGGATCACCGTCGCCAGCACGACCCACGACACGCTGCGGGCATCCCCGCCCAGCAGCCGTAGCAGCGAGACGCCCGCGAGCGCGATCGTCCCGCACCATGCGACGACGCGGGTCGAGGTATGTGCCAGCGGCGCGTGCCGCCCGCTCGCCCACGCCACGATGGCGAAGAGCACCGTGAGCACCGCCGAGATCATGCCGGCGGTCAGATTCTGTACCCCCGCCGGCTCGACCACCACGAGCGCAACGGCGAGCAGCCCGGCACCGATCGACAGCGAGACCGTGGCCACCGCGCTGTGCAAGCGGGCCTCGTCGCGGCGCCGATTGTGCTCGTGGAAATCGGCGTAGTCCCGAGCGACCTGTTCCGGATCGTGCGAGCGGGGGCGCACGGGGAACGGACCTGGATCGATCGGCACACGGCCCATGGCCCAGCGGCCGATGAACGTGGCCCACGCGATGGCCACGACCACGATCGTCAGCACGAGTCCGACAGGCGTGAATACATCGAGGGCCATGGCCATGAGGAAGGCGAAGACGGCCGCGATCCCGGCGCCCGCCCACGCGAAGATTCCGAGCCCGAGCAGCAGGCACGCCGCACCGCCGGCGACCATGACTGCCTCGAAACCGAGGACGCTCGCGGAGAACCCTCCCCCCACCACCGGAGCGAGCAGGCCGCTCACCGCGAAGGATGCGCCCGCCAGCCAAGGTTCGCGCCACGCGACCGCCATGCTCACCGCGACGACGACGATCAACGCGGACGCGCCGTGCCCGACGAGCGGTGGAAATAGGTCGGCGAGCCGCACAGCTCCCACCACGGCCAGATACTCGACGGCAAGCCCCGTACACCCGATCGTCACGGCGAGCGTTCCGTGCGCCGGTCGGCGGTGCAGCAGAGCGGCACCGCCGACCAGAACAGCGCCGAGGACGAGGCCGATGATCACGCGCGCGAGCGGGCCGAGGATCCCCTGTTGAGCGGCGATCACCAGCAGCAACACGATGCCGAGCACCGTGACGCCGCCGCCGACCCAGCCCAGCACCTTGAGCCCGGCGGTATCGGCCCAGGAGGCGCCTGCCTTCGGCACTGGTATCGACGCGGCCGTCGGCGCTCCGGGCGGCGCCGCGGTCGGCATCTCACCGGGATGCGGACGGACAGTCGCGCCGGCCCAGGACGGAGACGGGGGAGGCGCACCGGGCGCGGCAACGTCCGCCGCAGCCCGATCGCCGGCCGGATGCCGCCAGTGCGGATCAGCCGGCGCCGCGGGTCTGCCCGCGGCCGGCGGCCCCGCAGCCGCACTGCCGGGCGCGCCGATCGCGCTCTTCGGCACGGCGCCCTGCGGCACCGGCCACGGAACGGCCGGCGGCGCAAGGACCGGGCCAGGCGGAACAGGCTGCGGCGCCACGGGTATCGGCCCCGCCGTCACAGGACTGGAGGGCGGCTCAGCGCCGGGCGGCGCCGGCGCCGGCGATCGACCGATGCCCGGCCCGGGTTCGGCCGCCGGGACATCGCCCGGCCCCGGAACGTCGTCATATCCGTCATATCCGGGGACCACCGGCCCGGACGCCTGTCGCCGCGCGACCTCGTCCACACGCGCGGCGACATCGTTCAGTTGCGCGGCGAGGGCGGCCAGCGACCGTTGCAGCTCCGCCAGCTCCGTCGGGTCGACGCGCGCCGCCGGGTCGGTGCCATCGCTCACGACGCCCCCTCGGGCTCGAATGCCGCGCCTGTCGCGGGTCGCATCAGGATAAGCGACCACCCGGATGCCGGACCCGAATTGCGCACAAAGCGCAGGTGGGCGCGATCAACCGTGATCAGCGGTGCGTTTCGACCCAGGCGCGCCAGGTGGTCGGCGGCCGGTGCAGCAGGGCAGCGAGAACGGTGCCGTTGCCGCAGATCCCGTGCAGGTCGTAGTAGTCGAACATGGCCTGCAGCCGGGGCGGGAGGGTAGCCGCGACGATCGGGTCCCAGTGGTTTTCGACGGTCACGTTGCGGCCGAGCACCTCCGCGGCGATCTCGGCCATCTCCGCCGTGGTCAACACCTCGGGCCCGGCAAGCTCGTAGGTGGCGAACCGGTGTCGCGGGTCGGTGAGCGCGCAGGCGGCGACCTCCGCGACGTCGTCCAGCGCCACCGACGTGAACGGCGCCTGCGCGGTGTACGGCAGCGGCCAGATCCCGTTGTCCCGCACGGAATCCCAGACGCCCAGGGCATTCTCGAAATACGAGGCCGGTTGCAGAATGGTCCAGTCGAGATCGGAGGTCTGCAGCGCCGCCTCGACCTCGGCCTTGGCAAGGTGGTGCGGCATGTCGGGCGCGTACGGGTGGATCACCGAGTGGTAGACCAGGCGCGTCAGTCCGGACTGCTCACAGGCGCCCATGACGCTGTTCGCGAGCGCTACCTCGTCCGGAAACATGTTGGGCGCGATGAGGTACACCGCGTCGGTGCCCTGCAGCGCGTCGCCCACAGCCTCCGTGTCCGTGAGGTCGACGGCGACCGCCTCGGCCGCGCCCGGCACTCCGGCCGCGGCCTGCTCCGGGCGGTGCACCAGGGCGCGCACCGACACGCCGCGGCGCGAGAGTGCCGCTGTCACGGCGCGTCCCGTCTTGCCGGCCGCACCGGTCACGGCGATCAGCCCCACCACCGAATCACCCCTTCGAGTCTGTCCTGAGCTTCGATTCTGGTCCCGGATGGGGCGTCCCCGGGTGTGTGATGGCGCACCCTAGACACCCGACCCGGGGAGCAATGACAACAGGTCGACCTCCGCGAAGTGCTTCCCGCCCGCCAATGTCGCGTACCCCGGACCGCGGTCGAAGAATGCGGCCTCCGTTCCGGCTGCGATCGCGGCCTGCCGTTCGGCGCGCTTGGCGGCGCGTAGCGCATCGGTTGCCGCCTCGTCCACGCGTATCTCGCCACCCGGCCCGCCGGACAGCACCACCCCGTAGTCGTCCCGCGCTCCGACCACGGACACCTTGCCCCAGCGCACATCTCGCGCGACTTCGGTGATCGGCCGATCGTACGGGTCGCCCCATCCGCCGCCGCCGGTGGTGCGCACCCGGATCACCTCACCCGCGCGAACCGGCGCGGCGTCCTCCAGGCCCTCGACCTCGCGTTCGTTCGGCCCGCCCGGGTCGATGGTCACCTGGAAAAGCTTGCCGGCGCGGCCGCCCTTCACGCCCCAGCAGGACAGGATGGACCGGTCGGCGACGCACATGAAGTCGGTGTCGATCTCCATGCGGTAATGCTTCTCATAGCCCAGGCCGCCGCGGTAGCGTCCCGCGCCGCCGGAATCGACTGCCAGGCCTAGCCTTTCGATGCGGAACGGGAACCGGGACTCCGTCACCTCCGTCGGCACGTTGGAGGAGTCCGGCACCACGTGCACCGTGTCCTCACCGTCGGCGTAGTAGCGTCCCCCGGAGCCGCCGCCGAGGATTTCCCGCATCAGGTAAGGGTTTCCGTCGCGATCCATGCCGTGGAAGCCGACGTAGCGGATGGTCTCCTGGTCGGCGGGCATCTTGCCGTCGACGGCCTTGGCGATCACCCCGGCCAGCACGCCGAGGAGCCGCAATATGACGAACGTTCGGGCATTGGTCGGCGCCGGGAAGACCGGGGTCAGCAGCGTGCCCGGTCCGGGGAAGCGCATCTCGATGAGCGGCACCACGCCCTCATTGACGTCGAGTTCGGCCATCCGCTCGGGGGTGTCGGCGAGGTTCCGCAGGATCGGCGCCAGCCACTTGGCCAGGAAGACGCCGTCGGAGTAGTTGGCGCAGTGGTTGATCGGCCCCTTGGCCTGCGGCCCGGTCCCGGTGAAGTCGAGGATGATCCGGCCGTTCGTCACCCCATCCCCGTCCGAGAGCTTGGTGAGGGTGATGCGCTGCCGGTGCAGCTTCGGCTCCTCGACGCCGTCGTGTTCGGCGTAGTCCTCCCAGACATAGCTGCCGTCGGGGATCTTGGACAGGATCTCGGTGCGGTAGATGTCGGTGGTGTTCTCGATGATCGCGTCGAAGCAGGCCTGCACCGTGTCCACGCCGTAGCGGGTGAAGAGCTCCCCCAGGCGCCGGGCGCCCATCAGGCAGGCGGAGCACTCCGCGTCCAGGTCCGCGGCCAGCGATTCCGGCATGCGCGTGTTCCGCGTCATGATGGTGAGCGCGGCCTGGTTCGGCACGCCCTGGTCCCACAGCTTGATGGGCGGGACCATCAGGCCCTCTTCATAGACGCTGCGGGCGTGCGACGGCATGGAACCCGGTACGGCGCCGCCGATGTCGTCGTGATGGCCGAACGCCTGCACGAAGGCGACGACCTTCGGCTCGCCGCCTTTCTCGCTGTGGAAGACCGGCACCGTGACGCACATGTCCGGCAGGTGCCCGATGCCGCCCTCGGAGGAGTAGACGTCGTTGTGGAAGAAGACGTCACCGGGTTTCATGGTGTCGATCGGGAAGTCCCGGACGATCGGCTGCACCAGCGCCGAGTAGGAGCGGCCGGTGAGCTTGCGGAGGGAGATGTCGTGGATGCCGGCGCGGAAGTCGTGCGCGTCGCGGATCATCGGGGAGCGGGAGGTGCGGCCGATCGCCGTCTCGACCTCTTTCTCGACGGAAGCCAGTGTGCCGGCGACGATCTCGACCAGAACAGGATCGGCAGCCGGCTTCGGCGCCTCGGCCGTGGTGGCGGTCATGCGGACGCTCCTTCGCTCGCGGCGCCGACGCTCGAACCGCCGTCACGCGTAATGATGAGGTTGCCGAACCGGTCGACCTCCGCGGCGAATCCGGGGTGCACCGGTACGGTGGAGCCGAACTCCTGCACCACTGCCGGGCCCGAAACCCGGTGCCCCGCACCGAGTTTCGACCGGTCGTAGATCGTGGCCGGCCTCCACGAGTCGTAGAACACCTGCCGAGTCTCGATCACGGCCGAGGCGACATCGCCTGCCGCGGCGGCAATCTCGCGAATCTCGGGGCGCGGGATCGGCCCGATCCCGGTGGCCCGCAGGTTGACCCACTCGACCGGCTGATCGGCGCGGCCGGCGAAGTCGTATCCGTACAGAGCGTGGTGCGCGGCATGGAATGCCGCCTCGACGGCATCGGCCCACTCCGCGGTGATCGCACCGTCCGGACAGCCGACCCGCACCTCGTAGGCCTGGCCGAAGTACCGCAGGTCGGCCGTGCGCTCGAAGAGGTGATCGGAGTCCGCGAATCCCTCCAGACGCAGCGCGTCCGCGGCCTTGCCGGTGAGGTCGGCGTAGATGGCGCCGACCGCGGCCAGGTCGAGCGAATCGTGTCGCGCGACATACGTTTGCACGTAATCATTCCGGACGTCCACGGTGAGCAGCCCGTAGGCCGACACGTTGCCGGGATTCGGCGGGACGAGCACCGCGGGCAGGTTCAGGATGTCCATCAGCCGGCACGCGAGCAGCGACCCGGAGCCGCCGAACGTCACCATCGGGAAGTCCCGCACGTCCAGGCCGCGTTTCACCGTCACCTGGCGCAGCGCATTCGCCTGGTTCCACGCGGAGATCTCGAGAATGCCTGCCGCGCAGGCTTCCAGCTCCAGATCGAGTTTCGCGGCGAGCTCCGTCATACCCGATGTCGCGGCATCGATGTCGAGCGGAATCTCTCCACCCAACAGGTGCGGCGGAATACGGCCGAGCACCAGGTGCGCGTCGGTGATCGTGGGTTCGGTGCCGCCCTTGCGGTAGCACAGCGGACCGGGGTCGGCGCCGGCGGACTGCGGGCCGACCTTGAGCGTGCCCTCCGGCGAGATCCAGCCGATGGAACCGCCGCCCGCGCCGACGGTCACCACGTCGATCATCGGGATGCGCGACGGGTACGGGCCCACCCGGCCCTCGGTGGTGAGCGACGGCCGGCTGTCCTGGATCACGGTGACGTCGGTCGAGGTGCCACCGCCGTCGCAGGTCACCACGGACGGGTATCCGGCCTTCGCGGCGATCACCGCGGCGCCGAGCGCACCGGCCGCAGGACCCGATAGCACCGTCGTGATCGGTTGGTGCACCACCTCTTCCGCCGACAGCACCCCGCCGTTGGACCGCATGATGGAGAACGGGATGTGCCGGCCAGGGTCGAGTTCGGCGAGCCGCGCGGAGATGTTCGCGACGTAGGCGGCGACCTTCGGCTTGACGGACGCATCGACCAGGGTCGTCATCGACCGCTCGTATTCGCGGTATTCGCGTAACACCTGACTGGACAGCGACACGACCGCCTCCGGCATGATCTCGCGGATCACGTCCCGCATGGCGCGCTCGTGCGCGTCGTTCGCGTAGGAATGCAGCAGGCAGACGCCGAGCGTCGTGATCCCCTCGGCCTGGAAGGCCTCGACGGCGGCGCGCGCGGACTCCCGGTCGAACGGCCGGATCTCGTTGCCACGGAAGTCGAGTCGCCCGCCGACGGTGCGTACCCGGTCCGCCGGCACGATGCGCGGCGGCTTCACCCAGAAATACGAGTTGCCGTATCCGTCGGGCACCGACTGGCGCGCGATCTCCAGCACGAACTCGAACCCCTCGGTGGTGATGAACCCGAGATCGCCGACCTTGCCCTCCAGGAGCTGGTTCGTGGCGACCGTGGTGCCGTGCGAGATGGACTCGATATCGGCGGGCGTCGCCCCGATCTGGCCGAGGATCTTGTCGATGCCGGTCAGGAAGCCCTCGGCTGGGTTGGCCGGCGTCGATGGCGTCTTCGTGGTGGCGAGCGCGCCGGTGATCGTGTCCACCGCGACGATGTCGGTGAACGTGCCGCCGGTGTCCACGCCGATCCGGACGTGCCCGGTGGCCCGCCCGGTGTGGATCTGCTGCTCAGGGTTCACGCAGGTGTCCCTCTCGTCCGTATATGACGCTGTTCGCACGCTTCGCGTGGCGGGCCGGTTCCGGGCGATCCGGCTGCGCCGCGAACAACGCCCTACCCGATCAACCATGCCCATTCAATCGTGCCCGCGGACGGCCCAGGGACGGCAGAACCTGCCAACGGGGCGCCCGTTGATCGGTGGCTCGCTGGCTCACCTGTCGGCACCGGTCGTGGCGCGGGCAACGCTGTCGTACCTCGATGCGATCCTGCTGGTAGTGGGCCGACGAGCTGTCGAAAGGATCGCATCTATGGCACTAGATCGCTTCCATCTATGCGACTGGAGTAATCTGTGAAGCGAGCGGCCGTGATTCGTAGGTTGCGCGCGGAGGCTCGCCGCCAAGGGTTGGAGTTCGCGGTGACGGAGCTGGCGAACCACACCGGTATCACGGTCGGCAGTGTGCGTTCCACGCTGAAACGGCATCGCGAAATCGATGACGTGACGGCGCGGCGATTCTTCGAGCAGTTCGCGGGCGTTTTGGGGAAGGGCTGGTGGCGATGACGCTGTATCACGTCACCGCGGAGCGCGGCATCGGGCCGGTGTGGGTGTTCCAGTGCACCGAGGTACCGGGAGCGCTATCGCAAGGTCACCGGCTCGCCGACGCAGATTCCCTGATGCGTGAGGCCATTGCGTGGGTCGCCGGCGTGGACCCGACAACGGTCGAGGTCGCGTTGGATGTCAAGCTCCCCGCCGACCTGCAGCGTCGAGCGGTGGCGCTCAAGGCGCTGTCCGCCGAGGTGGACGAGAAGCGGCGGACCGTGGCTGCCGAATCTCGCGACCTTGCCAAGGAGCTCGCGGAGACCTTCGGCGGGGCCGATACAGCGCGCATCCTCGGCCTCAGTCCGCAACGAGTTTCGCAGCTGGTGCGGTCATGAGCGATGACGAACAGGCCGAGGCCGGCGGGAGAACCGCTCGGCTGGTCGAAGTGGACGGCCGTCTGGTCATTGCCGGCTCCACGCCGATCACCGACGCAGATATCAGGGCACTCATCGATGATCTGCGCGAGGAGCCCTACCGCCGCATCATGAGAAGTCTCGGAGGCGGAGAGAGTTGCTCACCACGAACACGGAGCTGAAGGCCATGGCGGCGCCAGGCCTCCGTCATCTGCGCGTCAGGCGAGCGGGAAGTGACAGGCGACGGCGGAGCCGGCGGGATCGGCGAGCGGCGGCGTGGCGGCCCTGCACACCACCCGATCCGGATGGGTCAATGGGCCGATCGGGCACCGGGTGTGGAAGCGGCAGCCGGCCGGCGGGTGGTGCGGGTCGGGCAGATCACCGGCCAGATGCACCCGATCGGCCCGGTCTGTGGCCAGGCTCGGCGACGCATCAAGGAGGGCTCGTGTGTACGGATGACGGGGTGCGTCGTACAGGCTCTCGTCGCCGTTCTCCACGATCCGCCCGAGGTACATCACTGCCGTCCGATGGCTGAAATACCGTGCCACCGCGAGGTTGTGGGTGATCATCAAGACGGCGACGCCCGTGCGCTGCTGGATCTCGCGCATCAAGTTCAAGATCGCCGCCTGCACCGAGACATCCAGCGCGGAGGTGATCTCGTCGGCGATCACCACCTCCGGCCCGGTGGCTAGCGCCCTGGCGATGGCGATCCGCTGCCGCTGGCCGCCGGAGAACTCCGCCGGGTACTTGTCGGCAGCGGTACCCGTCATGGCCACCATGTCCAGCAGCTCGGCGATGCGAGAGCGCCGGCCGGACTTGGTGAGCTCGGTGTGCAACGCCAGCGCCTCGTCCAATGCCTCGGCGATCGTCATCCGCGGATTGAGCGAGGAGTACGGATCCTGGAAGACCATCTGCACGCGCTGCCGGAATCGGGCCGCGTGGCGTTCCCGCTCGGTCGTCACCGTCGCGCCGTCCAGCATGATCCGCCCGCCGACCACCGGGGCCAGACCGACGATCGCCTTGGCGATGGTGGACTTCCCGCAGCCCGACTCGCCGACCAGGGCCAGGGTGCGGCCGCGTGGTACGTCCAGGTCCACACCGTCGACCGCGGTCAGCGCCCGCGCACCGGCACCATAGGTCACCCGCAAGTCGCGCACCTGCAATCCGCCGGTGCGACCGTCGGCCGCCGGCACGGCTCCCTCCCCGCCATGCAACACCGCCGTCATACCCGCACCTGCCCGTTCTGAACCGACGCCGGCGCCGACGCCGACGTGACGTCGAAGTCGACCAGCGGATGCCAGCAGGCGAGTTCCCGCTCGCCATCAGCGGTCAGCGGCGGCATCGCCTCGCGACAGGTCTGGTCGGCGAACGCGCACCGCGGCGCGAATGGGCAACCCGGTGGCATCGCGGCGGGACTCGGCGGCTGGCCAGGGATGGCGACCAGGGGCTCGTCTCGCCCCGTCTGCAAGGTGGGCACGGCCGCCAGCAACGCGGCGGTGTAGGGGTGGCAGGGTTCGGCGATCACCTCGGCGGTCGGGCCTTGCTCCACGATCCGGCCGCCGTACATGACGATCACCCGGTGGCATAGCTCGCCCACCACCGAAACGTCGTGCGAGATCAACACAACGGCCGTGCCATGCTCGGCATTCAGCGTCCGGAGCAGATCGATGATCTGCGCTTGCACGGTGACATCGAGCGCGGTGGTCGGCTCGTCGGCGATCAGCAGGGTGGGGTCGCCCATCAGCCCCATGGCGATCATGACGCGCTGGCGCATGCCGCCGGACAGCTCGTGCGGGAACTGGTCGAGGCGACGTTCAGCGGCCGTGATGCGCATGTCGGTGAGCGCCACGATCGCGCGCTCGGAAGCCTCGGCCCGCGAGAGGCCCCCGTGCACCTCGAGTTTCTCGGTCAGCTGACGCCGCAACCGCAGCGCGGGGTTGAGCGAGGTCATGGGGTCCTGGAACACCATGGCGAGGTCGGTGCCGAGCAGCCTGCGCAACCGGTCGGGCCGGACGGTCGCCACATCGGTGCCGGCGATCTCCCGCCGGCGCACCTCGACACGACCGGGATACGGCACCAGGCCGGCGGCAGCCAACGCGGTCAGCGACTTGCCGGACCCGGACTCCCCGACGATGCCGACCATCTCGCCCGCGCCGACGGTGATGCTGACCCCCTGCACCGGCGTCACCGGAGCGCCATCCGGGCCGGGGAACGTCACGGTCAGGTCCTCCAGCCGCAGCGCGACGGCTGGACCGTCGGCCCGCGGGGCCGGGGCCGCGGGCAGGCCGCGCCCGGGCAGCAGGGAACGGCCCATCCGCCGCACCGCGCGGGCCGAGACCGACCCGGAGCGGGAGTCGAAGCCGTGGGCCAGGGACTCGCCGAGCAGGTTGAATGCCAGCCCCGTCAGCACGATCGCGGCGCCGGCGCCGAGCGCGATGGAGGGCGTGGTGTAGATGTCCTTCAGCCCCTCGCCGAGGACCCGCCCCCAGTCGTACGCCGGCGGCTGCACGCCGAGACCCAGGTAGCTCAGCGCGGACAGCGCGATCAGCGAGTCGCTCGCCGCCATGGTCACCGTGATCAGCAGCGGCTCGGCGATGTTCGGCAGCACGTACCGGCGGAGAAGCGCCCAGCGGCGCACCCCCAGCACGCGCGCCGCGGCGACATAGTCCGATCCGGCGACCGCGGTGCCCAAAGTCTGTGCCAGACGGGCGAACCCGGGAGCCATCGCCAGCCCGATGGCCAGCACGGCACCCAGCGCCCCGGCACCGATCACCGTGCTGATGACCAGGGCGGTGACGATGCCGGGAAACGCCAGCCCGATCGCGATGCCACGGCCGGCCAACCGGCGCCCCCGGGGCGGTAGTAGCCCGGCCACCGCCCCGAGCGGGAAGCCGATCAGGGACCCGAGCAGCACGGCGGCCAGCGCGAGCAACAGCGAGATACGTGCGCTGGCAAGGATCCTGGCGAGCACGTCGCGGCCGAGGGTGTCGGTGCCGAGCAGGTGGCTGGCGGAGATCCCCTGGCGTGCCTCGACGACGTTCATCGCCATCGCGCGGTCCTGCCAGACCCACGGACCGATGATCGCCACCACCACCACGATCGCCAGCACCACCAGACCGAACACGGTCCCGGGGGCCCGCAGCATGGAGCGCACGCGACGGGAGGCCATTGATCAATCCTCCTTGAGCGTCGAGCGTGGATCGACGGCCGCGATGATGAGGTCGACGGCGGCGTTGACGATCAGTACGGCGGCACCCAGGATCAGGATGATGGTTTGCGCGACTGGGAAGTCATTGCCGGTGACCGCGAGCACCACTTGCGTTCCGATACCGGGCCAGTTGAAGACGTTCTCGATGATGACGGCGCCGCCCAGCAGACCGGGCAGCAGCATCCCGCCGATCGTCAACGTGGCGGTCAGCAGGTTCGGCAGGGTGTGGCGCAGGTAGAGCAGGCGGCCCGGCAGTTGCTTGGAGTGCGCGGTGCGCAGGTAGTCCTCGCCGAGCACCACTGCGGTCTGCGAGCGGACGATGCGGGACAGGCCCGCGATGGGCGCGACCGCCAGCGCGATGGTCGGCATCAGGTAGGAGGTCCATCCGGCCCGGCCGCTCACCGGGAGCCAGGGGTTGGCGACCGCCAGGAAGTAGACGAGTCCGACCGCCAGCAGGAACCCGGGGATGGAGGCGAACAACCCCGTGACCGCGGTGAACGCGGTGTGCAGACCGCGGTGGCGGCCGCGGGCCGTCGCCACTCCCACCGCCATGCCCAGCGGGACCGCGATCACCATCACCGCGAGGAACGCGACGGCCGCCAGCGAGCCCGATGCGGCCAGCCCGGAGGTCACCACGGTGGACACCGGGATACGGGTGCGCAGCGAGATGCCGAGGTCACCGGTGAAGAGGCCGGTCACGTATCGCAGGAACTGCTCCCCGAGCGGCAGGTTCAGCCCCAGCGCCGCCTTGATCCTTTCGACGTCCTGCGGTTTGGCGTTCAGCCCGACGACGTTGCGCACCGGATCACCCGGAATGAGGTGCACCATCAGGAAGGTCGCCACCAGGAGCACGGCCAAGCCCACCACCAGCCCGCCCAGTCGGCGGGCGGCGAAGCGCATCCAGGGATGCGCCCGCGCCGCCCGCCGACCGGTCAGGGTGACAACCGCCATGGCTCAGCCGGTTGTCCGCAGCGACATCGGCATGACGCCCCCGTCCCACAGCGCAGTGAAGTCCACGTTGTGAGCGAACCACTGGCTCTGCGGAACGTACAGCGGGAACAGGTCCATTGCGCCGAACGACGCCTGCTCGGCCTGCACCCACAGGTCGCACCCCTGCTGGCCGGGAGTGGTCTGGGCCTTGGTGGCGAGTTCGGCGTAGGTCTTGTTGTTGGACCCGAGGTTCAGCCCGTTCGGCGGCTGCGGACCCATCAGGATCTGGGTCCATGTGGCCTGCAAGTTAGTAGCGATGTGGATCAGACTGACATCCCAGTTGCCGCCCTTGAAAAGCCGCTCGGTGGTGGTGTTGTTGTCCAAGGCGACCAACTGTGCGTCGATGCCCAACTGCGTCGACCACACCTGCTGCAGGTACTCCCACAGCGGCTTGCTGGCGTCATTGGCCATCAGGATGAGGCTGAGCTTCTTGCCGTTCTTCTCCCGGATTCCGCCGGCACCGACGGTCCACCCGTCGTCGTCGAGCAGCTTCTTCGCGGCTTCGATGTCGTACGTCGGCACCGACCCAGCGGCGGCGGAATCGTCACAGACGATCGGCTTCTGGTTGACCAGCGTGTTGGTCACCTCCCCGAGCCCACCGGTCATCACCTGCACCAGGTCCTTCCGGTTGGTCGCCTTCGCCAGTGCCTCGCGCACCGCCGTGTCGCCGTCGAGCAGGCGACCCTTGAGCTGGTTGAACACCATGAACGTGGCGGTCGAGGTCACTGGGGTGGATTTGGTGACGCTGGGATCCTTGGCGAGCCTGGCGGCCTCGGTACCGGCCACCGGCAGGAGGTTCAACTCCCCGCGGGTGAACATGTTGACGGCGGTCGAGTCGTCCTTGACCACCTTCCAGACGACCTCCGAGGGGAAGCCGTCGACCGCGCTGCTCGCTCCGCCGGGGCCCCAGTGATATCCCTTGCGCGCCTTGAGCTTGTACTCGACGTCGGGAGTCGCGGACTCCACCACGAACGGGCCGGTACCGTCGCTGCCCGTGGTGAGCGACGACGGGTTCTTCAGGCCGCCCGGGCAGACGATTCCGATGCCCGCGATGCCGCTGATCAGATCGCCGTAGGGCTGGGACAGCGTGATGGACACGGTTCTGGTCGCATCGTCGGCGGTGACGGTGTAGTCCGTCGTGCTCATGTAGGACACGATCCAGGTGGCATGCGTGTTCGGGTTCTTCAGGTAGTCGTAGTTCGCCTTCACGTCGCTGGCGGTGATCACGTGGCCGTCACCGCAGGTCACATCGTCCCGGAGGGTGAAGGTGGCGCTGTTCGGCGTCACGTCCCACTTCTCCGCGATGCCGCTGACCACCTTGCCGTCCTTGTCGATGTTGACCAGCGGGTCGTACAGGAAGGTGTCGATGACCTGACCTCCGACGGTGGACAGCGCGGGATCCAACGTGCCCGCATCGGTGGTCAGGCGGGTCACGACGGTTCCGCCCGGCGTGACCGATCCGCTTCCCTCCGATGACGCAGAGGTGCTCGGGCTCGTGTCGGACGATCCGGTCGCCGCTGTGGACGAGCTGTCGGACGAGCTGCTCTGTCCGCCCGGATCGGATGCGCCGGACGTTGGCGAGGTCGAGCCCGAGGAACTGCAGGATGCCATTGCAAGGCAGATCACGCTTGCTGCGGCGACCAGGATCACGTGCCGTCTCATGTGTCTCATGTGTGGGGCCTCCCGGACGGGTGCGGTGGTAGACAACCGTACGGTAGGGGTGCGCGTCGAACCGGGGCATCGTCGGCAAACACCACGACCGGCCGCGCCACTGGTCGCGCGCGACCATGCGCGGGGTTCGGTCGAGCGGCCACACTGCTACCGTGACTTCCCTCGATGCCTCCCCTACCACGGGCGCTGCTACGGCGGATGACGCCGCCCCGGACCTGGCCACCGCGATCGCGGCAGCCTCCGCCGATGCCGGCGCCGACGTGTTCGCGCACGCCATCGATATCGACTCCGGCGCGGGCGTCGGTGTCCGCGCGGACGATCCGGTGGTGACGGCATCGGTGTTCAAGGTGCCCGTGCTCACCGAGTACGTCCGCCAGGTCAGCGCCGGCGACTTGGATCCCGCCAGCCGGGTGCTCATCCGGTCCGGCAGCGCGACCATGGGGCCGACCGGCCTGAGCGTGTTCTCCGACGACGCGGACTGGTCGTTGCGCGACGTCGCCACCTCGATGATCACCGTGAGCGACAACGCGGCCACCGACATCGTCACCGGCATGGTCGGTGTCGATCGCGTGAACGCCACCATGGCCGAGCTGGGCCTCCCGGGCACGGTGCTGATCGGCGACTGCCGGGTGCTGTTCGACAGTATGGCCGACGACTACGGCGTCACGGACCCCGATCTGGTCGATGAGTTGATGTCGGCCGATCCTGCCCGGATCGCATCGCTCTCGGTGTGCACCCCGACGCTGACCAACCGCTCCACGCCGCGAGAGTGCGCCCGGCTGCTGCAACTGCTGTGGACCGATCGGGCCGCCGACCCGGCGGGCTGCGCCGAGGCCCGGCGGATCCTGGGACTGCAGGTCTGGCCGCACCGGCTATCGTCCGGTTTCCCCACCGACGACGTGCGGATCTCCGGCAAGACCGGCACCATCGGCATCGTGCGCAACGAGATCGGGGTCGTCGAGTTCCCCGACGGACACCGGTACGCGGTCGCGGTCTTCACCCGCAGCCATCGCTTCGGGTACCGGCAGCCGAAGGTCGATGCACTGATCGGCACGGTCGCCGCTGCGCTGGTGGGCCGGCTGGCCCGGTCGTAGGACCGGCATGGACTGCGACCTCATCTTGCGGGGCGGAACGGTGGTGGACGGCACCGGTTCCGCGCCGCGCCCGGCCGACGTGGCCATCACCGCAGGGACGGTCACGGCGATCGCCGCCCCCGGTTCGCTGGACGGCGCCCGTGCGAGCACGGAGCTGGACGTGACCGGCCGGGCCGTCGCCCCGGGCTTCATCGACGCGCACGCACACAGCGACCTGGCCATGTTCCTGCCGGAGCGGTGGCGCGATATCGCCGTGGCACCGTTGCTGCAGGGGGTGACCACCGAGGTGTGCGGCAACTGCGGCGAGAGCCCCTTCCCGCGCACCCCCCGGTTCGCCGACCAGTTCGACGAGTACATCAGGGTCGGGTTCCAGACCGGGCTCGGCGGCTTCGACTCGCTGGACGCCTACGCCACGCACCTCGCCGAGGCCGCGATGCCCACCAACCAGGCGCCTCTGCTCGGGCACGGGGCGCTGCGGAGTGCGGCCATGGGTTTCGCCGACCGCGCACCTGACGCCGACGAGCTGGCGTTGATGGAACGCCTTGCCGCCGAGGCGTTCGAACAGGGCGCTTTCGGCTTCTCGACAGGTCTGATGTACGTCCCAGGGGTGTATGCAGGCACCGACGAGATCGCCCACATCGCCGCTGTGGCGGGACGTTTCGGCGCTCCGTACGTGTCCCACATGCGTGACGAGGCAGACCGCGTCGACCGCTCCATCGAAGAGGCGCTACGCATCGGAGTGGCGGCTCGGACGGGGGTGCACATCTCCCACCACAAGGTGGCCGGTCGACCCAACTGGGGACGCAGCAGCCAGACGCTGGCCATGCTGGACTCGGCCCGTGCCGGTGGCCAGGACGTCACTGTGGACGTGTACCCGTACACCGCCGGCAGCACCGGCCTGCACTCGCTGCTGCCGCCGTGGGTGGGTGCCGGCGGCCTGGCCACCCTGCTCGCCCGGGTGTCGGACCGCTCCGTACGGGACCGGATCCCCACGGACTACGACACCGGCCTGCCCGGCTGGCAGGACCTTGCCAGCGCCGCAGGATGGGATCGGGTGGTCATCGCCGGATCGCCCTCGGACCCCCAGGTCGAGGGCCTGTCCATCGCCGAGATCGCCGCAGCCACCGGGCGTGGCCCGGTGGACGTGGTGTGCGACACGGTGGTCGCGGACGCCGCGGGCACCGTCGTGGTACTGCACATGATGGCCGAGGACGATGTGCAGGCCATCCGGGGCTGGCAGGCCGCGATGGTCGGCTCGGACGGCGTGCCGCTTCCCGGCAAGCCGCACCCACGGATCGCCGGCACCTTCGCTCGCGCGCTGCGCGCACCGGTCGGCGCCGCTCCATGGCAGGACGTCGCCGACCGGGTGCATCGGATGACGGGCATGCCGGCGCGGCGTTATCGCATCCCCGGTGGCCGCGGACACCTATCCGTCGGCTCGGTCGCCGATGTCGTAGTGTTCGATCCCGCCACGGTCGCCGACCGCGCCACCTATCCGGATCCGCTGCGCTCACCGGTCGGGATCGACCATGTGCTGGTCGCCGGGGTGCACTCGGTGGCGGACGGCAGGCTCACCGGCCGCTGCGGCGGGCGGGTGCTGCGCGCTCGGTGACGGCGCCCGTCATCCTCGGACCGACCTCGATGGGAGTGCCATGTCCAGGGAATACCTGCTGACCCCGCTGGCCGATCAGCTCGATGCGCTGTTCGGCCAGTACACCGCCGCGAACCAGGCGCGCGGTCTGGTCTACGGGCTCATCGGGCCGTCCGGGCTGGTGCACAGCGCGGGATTCGGCGAGGCGGACGACGCCGGAGCGACGCCGGACCTCGACACCGTGTTTCCCATCGCGTCGATGACGAAAAGCTTCGTGGCCTGCGCCGCACTGCTGGCCAGGGATCGGGGCCTCGTCAACCTGGACGCGCCCATCACCGACTTCGTCGACAGCTTCTCCGCTCGCGACACGTTCGACGATCCGTGCGAGGCGCCGACCCTCCGGATGCTGCTGTCCATGTCCGGCGGGCTGACCGAGGACAACTCGTGGGTGGATCCGTTCATCGGCACCGGGGTGGACGAGCTGCTGGCCACGGTGTCGAACGGTCTGTACTACAGCAACCTGCCGGGAACGGCGTACGAATACTCGAATCTCGGATACACACTGGCCGGACTGGCGATCGGCCGGGCCGCGGGGCGACGCATCGAGGACTGGGTGCGCGACGAGCTGCTGGAACCGCTCGGGTTGCATGCCACGCGGTTCGACAACGACCCCGCTATGACATCGGGCGTCCGTCGCGCCACCGGATATTCGCTGGACGGGGACGGACGGTGGGTCGGCTACCCACCCGCGACCTCCGACGCGTTCGCCGCAGCAGGCGGCATCTGCAGCACCGTACGCGATCTCGCCACCTGGGTGACCTGGCTGGGCTCGGCGTTCCGGCCACCGACGCAGCCCGACAACCCGGTGGTGCGCCGGGCATCGCGACGCGAGATGCAGCGGTTGCACCAGTTGTACCTGCCGGCGCTGGCCACGCGGCCTGACGGCGGCGTCAAGATATCGGTCGGCGGCTACGGTCTGGGGCTGGGGATCGCCGAGGACCTGCGCCGCGGCACCATCGTCTCGCACAGCGGCGGGTTGCCGGGGTTCGTGCTGAACATGGTGTGGCACCCCGACTCCGGGCACGGCATCGTGGTGCTGACCAACAGCCACCGCGGCAACCCGGTGGCGTTGTCCGAGGAGGCCCTGTTCCGGGTGCTGGACAGGCAGCAGACCCCCGCCAGGACGATCCGGCTCTGGCCGGCCACCCGGGATCTCCAGCGGCAGGCCGAGTCTCTCATCCGCTCTTGGGACGATCAGTTGGCGGCGCAGATCCTCGCGCCGAATATCGACTTCGACCGTCCGCTGGCCGAGCGGCGTGCCGACATCCAGCGGCTGATCGAGCAGGTCGGGCCGCTGTGCGCGCCACCTAGCGATGCCGACCCGGTGCCCGACATCGTCTCGGCGACCAGCTCGGCCGACGTCACCTGGGCGATTCCCGCTGCGCGGGGCGAGCTGATCTGCATGATCCACCTGACACCTGCGGCACCGCCGCAGATCCAGGAGCTGGAGGTCACCTGCGCGCCGTACGGAACGCCGCGCAGCGCTCGCCCCACCGACATCTCTCCGCGCCGCAGCGCCTTCGGCCCGGGCTCGATGTCGTCGCTGCCCAACACCGGCGTCGAATGGTCGCGCTGACTGGACGGCAGCGCCCTATCCGGAGGCACGCAGCAGCAACCAGAGCACCAGACGCTCGTCCGGATCGTCCAGATTGAGCCCGAAGATCTCTGTCATCCTGCGCATCCGGTGTCGAAACGTGTTCTGGTGCAGGAATATTCGGCTCGACGCGGTGGGCACGTCACCGAAACAGTCCAGGTATGCGCGCAGGGTGTCCAGATAGCCGGTTCCCTTGTCCGCGTCGTGCGCGCACATCCGGTCCAGCACCTCGAGGGACAGCCGCGGGTCGCCGGCGATGATGTCCTGTAGATGCAGCAGGATGGTCCTGCTGCGGACGTCCGCGATGGTCGCAACAGCCGGCCCGTCGACACGCTCGGCCAACACCTGCAAGACCCGGTCGGCATCCGCCCGGGAGTGCGCGACCGCGGCGAGATCGCCGACCGTGCCGCCGATCCCGGCTCGCAGGCGCACCCGCAGCGACTCGAAGGCCCGAGTGAGCACGCGACCGACCAGCGCCGGCAGCACCGCGCGATCGGCGCCCCGACCGGTGGGCAGCAACGCGTAGATGGTCCCGCCCAGCGTCAGGCAGGCGGCCATCCGGTGCTGGCTCTCGCAGAACACCGTCACGAGGTCGGCCGTGCGGGCCAACAACGTGCCATCCGCATCATCGGCGGAGCCGTCGATCTGGAAGCCGACCACCGTCACATCGTGGCTGTCGACCGTCGGCAGCACCTCGACGGCCGGTCCCGGACGGCCCAGCAGTACCGCACGAAGCGCCTCGCCGCGCGCAGCACGCTCCAGATCCGCAGTGGTGCGCAGCCGCAAGATGTGCAAGGAGGCCAGCCGCGCCGCGTCAGCCAGCGCACGCTCCGCGTCTGGGGGAAACCCGTCGTTCCCCTCGATGGCCCAGATCGACCCGATGGGTTCGTCGCCGGCCCGGATCGCGGCAGCCAACCGCGGCCGGATCCCTGGAACCTCGACCCGCTGCACGGACTTGCTACGCCGAACCTGGTCGTAGAGGTCCGCCAGCCGGAACTCTGCCGGTACCCGTCGCCCCAGGATGCCGGCCTGCCGCGCGTCATCGATGGGCTGACCCGGCACGTTGGAATAGGCGAGCACGTGCTGGTGCGGGTCCTCGATCGCGATGGCGCCACCCACCATGGCTGCAACGGCGTTGGCCAGCGCGAACAGGTCCCCGGTGACGACAGCGGACAGCGGCTCCCGGCGGGCGCCCCGATCGCCCGCCACGGTGGCGGACAGCAGGAGGTGCAGATGCGGCCACGGCACCGCGTCGTCCACCAGCAGCAGTGCAATACGCCCCGATTCGGCAGCTCTGACGGCTGGCGCAAGGTCGTCGCCGTACGCCTTGACCACGACCGCGGCCACCTCGGCGGCCGCAGCCTGCCGGATCGCGGAGGCGGTGACGGGATCGGCGGGCCGGCAGCCGACCGCAAGCAGCAGCGTTCTTGGCCCGGGCGCAACCCCTTCGGCGATGTCCAGCAGGACGGGCTCGCCGGCAACCACATCGGGCCCGCGAGGCAGGCAGAGTGCCTGCAGCACCGGCGGGCCCACCGCGGCCAGCACCGACTGGAGCGTGTTCGCCCCGGCGGTCGGCACGGCACTCGGCACGGCACTCGACACGGCGGTGGGCACGGCGGTGGTCACCCTGGTAAGCCAATCACAGTCGCGCTGCCGCTGGGCGGCTTCGTATCGGCGCCGATCACGGCCACCGAATCGGCACGGTCTCGCGATGCACCGTCACGGCCGCCAGCGCGTCCTCGTCGACCTCGACGCCGAGGCCCGGCCCGGTCGGCACGGCGATGTGCCCATCCGAGAGTACGAACGGTTCGGTGATGATGTCGCGGGAGTAGAACCGATCGGACGCCGAGGTATCGCCAGGCAAAGTGAATCCGGGTAGCGCGGCCAGCGCCATGTTCGCGGCGCGGCCGATACCCGTCTCCAACATGCCTCCGCACCATACCGGCACCCCACTGGCCGCGCACACGTCGTGGACCTGCCGGGCCTGCAGATAGCCCCCCACCCGTCCCGCCTTGATGTTCACCACGCCGGTGGCCCCGAGGCGGATGGCGTCGGCCGCGCTCTTGGCCGAGGTGATCGACTCATCCAGGCACACCGGTGTTCGTAGTTGGCGCGCCAGTTCCGCATGCTGCGTCAGGTCTTCCTCCTCCAGCGGCTGTTCGATCAACAGCAGGTCGAACTCATCCAACCGGGCCAGGTGCCGGGCATCGGCGAGGCGATAGGCGGTGTTCGCATCCACCTGCAGCGGGATGTCGCCGAAGCGTTCCCGCACCGCGCGGACCGGCTCGATGTCCCATCCCGGCTTGATCTTCAGCTTGATGCGCACGTAGCCGGCGTCCAGGTAGCCGGCCACCACGTCGAGTAACTCCGCGACGGACGGCTGGATGCCGACGCTCACCCCCGACGGGATCGTGGCGTGCACGGCGCCCAAGTAGTCGGCCAGCGACATTCCGACGCACCGCAGCTGCGCATCCAGCACTGCCAGTTCCAGCGCCGCCTTCGCCATCCGATGGCCCTTGAAAGGCTCCAATACCGCAGCGACCTTCGACGCGGTGAGCGACTCGATGCCGGCCAGCGCCGGCACCAGGAACCGGCGGATCGTGGTGGCCGCCGCTTCGCTGAACTCCGGGGAGTACACGGGGCTGGGCAGCGTGACGCACTCGCCCCATCCCGGCTGCCCGTCGAGTTCCATCCGGACAAGCAGCACATCCCGCTCGGCCTGCACGCCGAACGATGTTTCGAAAGGCGTCACCAGCGGCATCCGCACCTGCACCAGCTCGGCGGCGGTGAGTTTCATGACGATTCCCTCCTGGTCAGGTAAGCGCTGTGCGGATCCAGCCCGACGATCCGGTGCCCGTCGGCAAGCACGCCGGCAAGGGCCTCCCGGAGCGCCGCGCGCCACTGGCGGGCGAGCGCCGGATCGGTGCGTCGCAGTGCCTCCACGTCAACGGGCAATTGCAGTAGCCGTTCATGGCCGGTGCCGGACTGCAGCTCCGGCTGCTCGTCCTGCCGCGCGCACAAGACAGTGACCGCGTCGGCTGCGGCGGTGACGGCCGCGCCGGGAACAGGTTTACGCAGGTCCCACTCGACCAGCAGCCGGTCGCTGTGGTCACCGGCGTTGATGTGGTCCGTCATTTCGCCGTAGAAGTCGGGCAGGTACGCGGCGACCGTGGCGCCGAGCTTCACCAGGTTGAAGTGCGCGTTACGCCGGATCAACGGGTCAAAGGTCCAGGCAATGACGGCGATCCCGCGTCGCAACGCCCAGGCCCGCTGGTGCAGCTTGAGCACGTACCCGATGGCGCGGCCCTGATGCGACGGCAGCACCCCGGCGATGTGCGAGTGCAGTGCGCCATGGTCGGTGTGAAAGCCGGTTGCGGCACCCACCATCCGGTCACCCTCGAAGGCGGCGGCAACGTAATTGCCGGTGTAGTCGAACGCGCGCAGCATCGCCGGCGGAAGCGGAGCACCGGCGGGGTGCTCCCAGATCTGTTGCAGCACCTCGGCTGCCTGCTGATGCCCGGCCGGGTCATCGATCGTTCGCACCTGTACGCCGCTGCGCGCAGCAGCGCGTTCGGCATCCCCCTCTGCCCGGGCGAGCCTCTCCGCGGTGACAGCGGCCGCGGAGTCGGCAAGACCGGTCTCCTCGCTCCGCGCTCGCTCATGGGCTACGGTGTCGCTCACAGAGCCCAGCGTGCTGAAGGGCACCGGATCGACGCATCGTCGCGGCAACCGATCATTGTCCGGGTGCATGGTTCTGGGCCACTATCGCGGCGACCGCACGGCGTCCACCAGCGCCGCCACCAGAGCAGCCCGGTCGGCCATGGCGGCGACGCTGGCCCATTCCCCTTCGGCGTGCGCGTGATCACCGACCGCGCCGAGCCCGTCGAGGGTAGGCGTGCCGACGCCCGCCGTGAAGTTGCCGTCCGACGCACCGCCGACCGCCGCATCACGCAGCGGAGGCAGGCCCATCCCCTCGGCGAGTGATCTGGCGAGCGCGAACAGGCCGGCCGATGCCGCGCCATCCAGCGGGGGCCGGTTGATCTCGCCGGTGAGATCCAGGCGTGCGCCCGGCAGCGCCGGCAGCAGGCCGCGCATCGCCTCGTCCACGCGCCGCTGTTCGGCCGGGTCACCCGCTCGCACGTCGACGGAGATCTCCGCCAGGTCCGGGATGGTGTTCATCGTCCGCCCGCTATGCAGCACGGTGGGGGTGACGGTGGTGCCCACGGCGGAGGCGCCGAGGGCGTCGATGGCGAGCACCTGATGGGCGGCCTCGATAGTCGCGTTGATGCCGGCCTCGGGCTCGAGACCGGCATGAGATGCCTTGCCGTGCACCTGCATCCGGTACATAGAGATTCCCTTGCGCGCGGTCTTGAGCGCGCCGGCGGCGCTGGCCTCCAGAACCAGGGCGGCCCGCGCGCCGGTGGCCTCGGCCTCGATGAGGGCGCGGGAGGTCGGCGAGCCGATCTCCTCGTCCGCGGTCACCAGGACCGTGACGCCCGTCAGGTCGTCCAGCGCGGCCAGCGCGTGGAACAGCTGCGCCAGGCCCGCCTTCATGTCGAACACGCCCGGTCCGGTCGCCCGATCCCCGTCGACCGAGAACGGCCAACGATCCAGGGTCCCCATCGGCCACACGGTGTCGCAGTGGCCGACCAGCAGCACCTGCGTGGGACCGCCGCCGCGCCACAGCAGGTGCCGACGGCCCTGGATCTCATGGACCAGGGGCGTGATGCCGATCAGTTCCTGCCCGAGATCGCCGACGAGTTCGGCGCAGGCCGCCACTGCGCCGAGATCATTCGACGGCGACTCGCAGGAGACCAGCGTCGCCACGTCGTCCAGGATCTGCTGCCGCCGGGCCCGGAGCCACGGCAGCAGGGTCGCATGGTTCACGCCGTGCTCCGCGCGAACACCCGGCCGCCGACCCGCAGGTACCGCGCCGCCTCGTCGGACCCGGGCGCCGGCGCGGGGAACATCACCGCCGGGTGGGTGCCGCGCAGCGGAACGGCAGCCACCAGCATGACCGCGTCGGTCGATTGCGAGTGCGGCACCAGGTCGAATGTCTCCGACAAGCCCGGGTCCCCGGTGGACTCATCGGCCTCGGCCGTGACCGTGGCGGCGACCCGACCGTCCGCGACCCGCACCTCGACCGCCTTTCCATAGTGGAGATACGTTCCGGCCAGCCGGTCGACGTCGACGGCGGGCGGGTCCGCCGGCGGGCACACCTGTTCGGGCACGGGCGCACCCGCGAGTCCGGCGAACAACGGAGCGGCGAACGCCTCGAACAGCCGGCCGCCGTCCGGCCCGTTGGTGAGCAGCACCGCGACGCTGCCGGTGGGCGGATGCACCCGCAGGAACGAGAACTGGCCGTCCGTCCCGCCGTCGTGCCCGAGGACGGTCTGGTCGCCCCAGCGGTAGCGGATCCAGCTCGCGCCGATGCCCTCGATCGCTCCGAAATCCGGAACGGCAACCTGGAGCCGCTGCATCTCGTCCACCGCCGCCTGCGAGAGCAGCCGGGTGCCATCCGGAGCGAGGCCGCCGGACATGTGCAGTCGCGCGAAGGAGACCAGGCCCGCCGGATCGGTGAATGGGGTGGATCCGGCCGGCCCGGCGGAATAGGGCATCGCCCAGCGCGGCGCCGGGACCGCCGGAGCACCGTCGGGTCCGGGGACGTGCCCGATGGCCACGCGGTGCAGGATGGCCTGATCGGCGAGCGTGCCACCGGGGATGCCGAGCGGATGCAGGAGCCGCTCGGACAGGATGCTGTCGAAGTCCGCCCCCCGCATGGTCTGCAGCAGCACCCCCAGGACTGCGAATCCGGGGTTGCAGTACGAGAAGAACTCCCCGGGGCGATGCAGCATGTCGATCCCGGCCAGGGACGCGACGTATCGGTCCACCGCATCCGCGCCGCGGCCGAAGTCGCCGAAGTAGTCCCCCTGGATCCCGCTGGTGTGGGTGAGCAGGTGGCGCACGGTGATCGCAGCGCTCGCCGCCTCGTCACCGACGTCGAAGGCGCCGAGGTAGGTCCGGACCGGCTCATCCAGCGCGACGAGGCCGTCATCGACCAGTTGCATCACCAACGTCGCTGTGAACAGCTTGGTGATCGAACCGATCTGGAACCAGCTGTCGGCGGTGACGGGGTATTGCGTGGCGCAGCTCAGCACCCCCGCGGCACCGGTGACCAGTTCGTCGCCACGAGCCAGCGCGAACGCCGCGCCCGGCACGTCGAACCGGTCCAGCAGCGCGGCGAGCCGATCCGCCAGCTCCGATGCTCGACTCTGCAGCGGCGGGCCGGCCTCTTCGAAGGTGCTCATGGAGTGGCACGTTAATCCGGCCGGGTCGGCGCGGCATGGTCGCTGGGCACGATCTGCTGCGCCGGGATTGTGGCCGTAGCACACCCGCCTGCCACCGGCGCACGCGCATGGGCGGACCTACACGCGGTGGAGCGGCCCCAGGTTCGCGCGCAGCCCGACGTTTGCCAGCTGGTAGGCCACGACGAGCAGGCCGACCACCTCATCCGGATCGGCAAGGTCGCGCTCGATGGTGCGCGACCCGGTTCGCCGCACCCCTGGGATCGCCTCGGCCAGTTCGGCAGCGGTGACGGTCGGCATGTCTATGGCGAGGTGCAGCCGCTCGGGAATCGCCACCGGTCGCACGGCACCGGCCTGCCGCACCGCCTGGGCGGCACCGTCCCGCTGATCGCGGCGTTGGTCTCTGCCGTCATCAACTGCTGGGCCCGGGGATAGCCGTGGCCGCCGCGCACGACCTGGTCCATGATCGCGATGCCCGCGATGCCTTCCATGTCCACCGAGATGTAGACCTGCACGCGAAACTCCTTCTCTCACATGCCGAACGGCGTCTCGGGCTAGCGAGCGGAAGCGACCGGCCCCGCGCCGGGCGCGGCCATCCGGTGCCCCAGTCGCAGCCCCCAGCGCAGTGCGTCCACCCGGCCGGCACCGTCGCGCAGGAAAATGCCGGCCGGCTCGGCGGGATCGTCGTCGGTGGCGAGCACGTCGTCCCCGACGAAGCGCGCCCGCAGCCGTGGCCCGTCCAGCACCGGTTCTGCCGGGTAACGCGTCCGCACCGTGAGCCCGTCATTGGCGCGTCGCACTTCCACGTACGCGTCGCCGGTTCCGTAATCGCCGGTCAGTTGGTCGATGTCGGCCGGCGGCGCCGTTTCGGGCAGGGGCGCGACGACAGTGCCAAGCACGTGGTGCATCGCCCAGTCGAGCACCAGTCGGCCGAGCTGCTCCCCGGGCCGGGCGTTGGTCAGGGTGGTGACGGCGAACTCCTCGTCGGGCACCATGGCGAAGGCCGATAGGTGCTGGTAAGACACATTGCCGCCGTGGGCCACCAGCAGGTATCCGGCGCGCTCCCGCAGGAACCAGTTGATGCCGACGTCCATCGCCGGGTTCATGCTGCTTCGCGGCCGGCGCATCATCTCGCGGGTCGAGGTGTCGATCGGGGCTTCGATCGCGGCGGAGCCGTCGCCGCCGGCACACTCCCCGGTGAGGTGGAACCTGGCGTAGGCAAGCTGGTCGCGCACCGAGGACACGATGCCGCCGGTCGGAGTGAAGCAGCGCGGCATCGGCCAGTCGGGCACCGGGACCTGCGCGCCGTTCTTCGCCCTGTGGCCGACGGCATGCCGGCGGTTGGCGACCTCGGCCGGGAACAGGAAGGTGTTCATGAGGCCCAGCGGTTCGAGAACCCTGCTGCGCAGCAGGTTTTCGTAACCGTCATCGGCGACGGTCTCGACGAGGCGGGCGGCCACCACCAGCGAGACGTTGTTATAGGAGGCGCGGTCGCCCGGCGCCGTGTGCTGCGGCACTCCCGGCAGCTGCTCCGCGACCGCGCGGGCCAGGGCGTCGTCTCCGGGGCCGGTGTCGAAGAATACGTCACCGACCCAGCCGGCGGTGTGGGTGAACAGGTCGGCGACTCGGACAGCGGCGCGTTGGTCGTGCAGTTCCGCCGGGCAGGTGAGTATCCCGGGCAGGTACTCGTGCACCGGGCGGTCCAGATCGAGCAGGCTGCGCTGCACCAGCGATATGGCCAACGTGGCGGTGAACGTCTTCGAGGTCGACCCGATCATGAAGAGCGTGTCCGGGTCGATCGGCAGCGGATCGGCCCGGCTGGTGACGCCCGTGGTCGCGACGGTGTCCACGCCGCCGTGGGTGATGCCGACGGCCGCGCCCGGCACGCCGAGTTCCGCCGCGGCGCCATCGAGGAACTGCTGAAGGTCGCGCTGCAGGGCGGTGGCGGCGCTCGCGGGGGTGGACATGGCGGTGACGCTAGCCGTCGACCGGCGGCCGACCATGGTGCCGAGGCACGAATCTTCCCGCGGTACATGTGCCGGGCCCACCATCCGGAACGGTGGAGCCCTCCGGATGATCAACTGCCGGGTATGACGGGCCATGCCCTTCCTCGGGGATGCCCTTCCTGCGGCGGGTGCGCCTCCGGGTCAGTGGAACCGGCGGAGGCGGAGCGAGTTCGTCACCACGAACACGGAGCTGAAGGCCATGGCGGCGCCGGCGAGCAGCGGGTTGGCGAGGCCGAGCGCGGCGAGCGGGATCGCGGCGACGTTGTAGGCGAACGCCCAGAACAGGTTTCCCTTGATGGTGCGCAGTGTGCGGCGCGAGAGCCGGATCGCGTCACCCGCGGCCGCGAGGTCGCCGCGGATCAGGGTGAGGTCGCTGGCGGCCATCGCCACGTCCGTGCCGGTGCCCATCGCGAGGCCCAGGTCGGCGGCGGCCAGCGCTGGCGCGTCGTTGACGCCGTCGCCGACCATGGCCACGACGGCGCCGCGGTCCTGCAGCCTTTTCACCGCCCGCACCTTGTCCTCGGGGAGGACCTCGGCGATGACGTCGTCCGCCCCGATGCCCACCTGCGATGCGACAGCCGTGGCGACGGTGCGGTTGTCGCCGGTCAGCAGCAGGGGCTTGAGGCCCAGCCGACGCAGTTCGGCGATGGCCGCGGCCGAGGTCGGCTTGACGGTGTCGGCGACGGCGAACAGTGCCCTGATCGCCCCGCCCCAGCCGGCGGCGACCACCGTCGCGCCGCCCTTCTCGGCGGCCCGGCCGGCCTTCGCGAGCGCCGGGTCGAGCGCCAGGCCGCGCTCAGCGAGCATGGCCAGCCGACCGACCGTGACGACCCTCCGGTCCACAACGCCCTCGACACCGTGACCGGCCGTGGCCGAGAACTGCGTCATGGGCGGTAGTTCGGCGACGGACGCGCCCAGTTCTTCGACGGCGCCGCGCACGATCGCCTGCGCGATGGGATGTTCGCTGCCGTTCTCCACGGCGGCGGCCGACCGCAGGACGTCGGCACGGTCCGCTCCGGGCGCGAGCAGCACGTCGGTGAGCGTCATGCGCCCGGTAGTCACCGTGCCTGTCTTGTCCAGCAAGATCGTGTCGACTTTCCTGGTGGATTCGAGGATCTCGGGGCCACGAATCAGGATGCCGAGCTGCGCGCCGCGCCCGGTGCCGACCAGCAGGGCGGTCGGCGTGGCGAGCCCGAGCGCGCACGGGCAGGCGATGATGAGCACCGCGACGGCGGCGGTGAACGACGGCTGCACACCCGAGCCGATGAGCAGATGCACGGCCAACGTCCCCAGCGACAGCAGGATGACGATCGGCACGAAGACGGCCGAGATGCGGTCGGCCAGCCGCTGCACCGGCGCCTTGCCGGACTGGGCGTCGCGTACCAGCCGGGCCATGTGCGCGAGTTGGGTGTTCGCGCCGACTCGGGTCGCGCGGACCGTGAGCAGCCCGCCGGCGTTCACCGTGCCGCCGACCACGCGGTCCCCGCGGCCCACCTCCACCGGCACGGACTCGCCGGTGATCATGGACGTGTCGACGGCCGAGGCGCCGCCTTCGATCTCGCCGTCCGTCGCGATCTTCTCGCCGGGGCGCACCAGGAAGACCTCCCCGACGGCGAGCGCGCCGATGGGCACGGTCTGTTCGGCGCCGCCCCGCAGCACCGTCACTTCCTTGGCGCCGATCTCGGCGAGCGCCCGAAGTGCTTCTCCGGAGCGGCGTTTCGCCCGCGCCTCGAAGTAGCGGCCGGCGAGCAGGAACAGCGTCACCCCCGCGGCGACCTCCAGGTACACCTCGGGAGTGCCGCCCGGGGCCGGCAACCAGGCGAACGCCATGCGCATGCCCGGCTCGCCGGCGCCGCCGAGGAAGAGCGCATACAGCGACCAGAGGAACGCGGCCGACACGCCGACCGAGATGAGCGTGTCCATGGTCGCCGCGCCGTGCTTCAGGTTGACGAGCGTCGCCCGGTGGAACGGCCACGCGGCCCACGTCACCACCGGGGCGGCGAGGGTGAGCGCCAACCACTGCCAGTAGGTGAACTGGATCGCCGGGATCATCGACAGCACGATCACCGGGATGCCGAGCGCCGCGGCGCCGATCAGCCGGGTGCGCAGCGCGGTGAGTTCGCGGGATTCGCCCGCGGGTGCCTGCTGCGCGGCCCGATCGGCCTCGCGATTGACCCCGCCCTGCGCCTTACCATGGACGAGACCCGTTGCCGCGGAACGTGTATCCGTCAGAACGTCGTCATCGGCGGCACCCCCGACGCCGCCGGCCGCCTCGCCCGGAAACAGCGGGGCGGACGGCGTCGCGGTGTAGCCGGTGGCCGCCACCGTCGCGATCACGTCGTCGACCGTGAGCGACTCGGGCAGCGACACCCGCGCCTGCTCGGTCGCGTAGTTCACGGTCGCCTGCACGCCGTCCAGCCGGTTGAGTTTGCGTTCGACGCGGGCGGCACAGGATGCGCACGTCATACCGCCGATATCGAGTTCGACGGTGCGGGTGGCGGTGCTCACGATCGGTCCTTCTCTCGGTGGGCGCGGCCCGCGACGGTGCGCGGCCCGGGCGCGGCTTACACCAGCTCGTAGCCGGCTTCCTCGACGGCGGCCTGTACCGCAGACCGCTCCAGCTCGGTGTCGCTGGTGACCTGCACGGTCGATTCCCCGCCGGACACCAGGAAAACGTCGACCTTGCTGACGCCGTCCAGTGCGCTGAGCTCCTCGGTGACCGAGTTGACGCAGTGCTGGCATGTCATTCCGGTGACGCTGTACGTGTTCTGGGCCATGGGGGCCGTCCTTTCGGTCGAAAGTGGTTCGCTGTTCGGGCTTGTCGAGTATGACGATGTTCGCGTCCGCGCGGTGCGGGGGCTAGCTGCGCACCAGCCGGGCCACGGCCGCCGAGGCTTCCTGCACCTTGAGCACGGCCTCCTGCCCGCCGTGTTCGGCGGCGTGCAGCACGCAATGGTTCAGGTGCTCGTCCAGGAGTTCCAGCGAGAACGACTTGAGCGCACTGGTCGCCGCGGACACCTGCGTGAGAATGTCTATGCAGTACTGGTCCTCGTCGATCATCCGTTGCAGCCCGCGGATCTGGCCCTCGATGCGCCGCAGACGCTTGAGGTGCTCGTCCTTGCGGGCGGTGTAACCGTGCGGTGGCGCCGGCTTTGGTAGTTCCTGTGTCGCCAGTGCCTTTGCCGACGGCGCCTCCGGTCGACTTGTCGTCATCCTCGTCACCTGCCGTCCTCGATCTCCGCGACCGATACTATACCCCCCTACGGTACCTAGGAAGGTAAGTTACGCCGGTTCGGGTGTGACGCTGGTCGCTGAGACCCGCTCGCCCACGCCTGGTCGCTGGTGTCGAGTGGGAGTCCTGCAGAGAATATGGCGCCCGAAACTCTGCAGGACTCCCCGTCGACGCGAAAACCGGGCATCGGGACGCGAGGCAGAACGGGTAGGTGACGCCGGGTCGGGTGTGACGCTGGCCGCTGAACGGTCAGCCGGTCGACCGCCATCACGCGGCGACGAGGACGTCGATGCCCGCCGCGCGCAGCGCCGCCAGCTGCCGGGCATCCGTGCCCGCGTCGGTGACGAGCGTCGAGATGTGCTCCGGCGCAACGGTTTGCACCAGGGCGTCGACGCCGATCTTGGTGTGGTCGGCGAGCACCACTACCTCGGGCGCGGCGGCCGCGAGGGCGCGATCCATGCTCGCCACCCCCGGGTGCGGCGTGGACAGCCCGCGCTCGACGGTGAGCCCGTTGCCCGAGAGGAACGCGCGGTCCGCGCGGATGGCCGCCAGGGAGCTCTCGGCGGCCGCGCCGATCAGCGAGAACGTCGCCCCGCGCAGGTGGCCACCCGTCATGGTCACCTCGACGTCCGGCGCCGCAGCCAGCACCTCGGCCACCAGGACCGAATTCGTCACCACGGTCAGGTCGCGTCGGGTCGCGATGGCGCGGGCCAGCAGCTGCGTCGTGCTGCCGGCGCCGATCACCACGCTGTCGCCGTCGCGGATGAGGCCGGCCGCCCGCTGCGCGATGGCGGCCTTCTCGGCCGCCGCGACCGATGTCTTGGCGGAGTAGCTCGGCTCCGGCACCTCGGACGTGGGCGCCAACGCACCACCCCTACTGCGCACGATCAGCCCGTCCCGCTCGAGGCCCTGCAGATCACGCCGCACAGTGACCTCGGACGCGTCGGTCAATCGGCACAGGTCGCGCAGCGATGCGGCGCCGGTCCGCAGCACGGCATCGAGCAGCACGCGGCGGCGCTCGGCGGGGAACATGGCAGTATCGTAACTGATCGAATATGATCGATACATATCGAATTCGATCGAACAACGACGCCTTGTCAGAAGCACGAGGGCACGCGAGAGGAGCGCCGATGGCCGCGCACACGGTCTACCGCACCCCGATACACCTGGCCGACGGGCGGGAGCTCATCTACTTCGACGAATCGCCGGGCATCGACCGGTCCGCCCCCGACTCGCGTGATCTTCCGACGGTCGAGCACCACTCGCAGGTCCGGTACGACGCGCTGGCTGGGGAGTGGGTCGCGATCGCGGGCCACCGGCAGACCCGCACCTACCTGCCGCCCGCGAACCTGTGCCCGCTGTGCCCGTCGACGCCCGAGAACGCTTCGGAGATACCGGCTTCCGGCTACGACGTGGTGGTGTTCGAGAACCGCTTCCCGTCCTTCGCCGGCGCCGGTCCGGCTGCCGGGCCCGCGGGGGATCCGGCCGATCTCACCGCGGCGCGGCGCGGCAACGGCCGTTGCGAGGTGGTGTGCTTCACCTCCGACCACCACGCCACCATGTCGCAGCTCCCAGACGCGAGAATCCGCACGGTACTGGACGTCTGGACCGATCGCACGCGGGCACTCGGGCAACACGAGGGCGTGGAGCAGGTGTTCTGCTTCGAGAATCGCGGCATCGAGATCGGCGTCACCCTCGACCACCCACACGGGCAGATCTACGGCTATCCGTTCGTCACACCGGTCACCACGCGCATGCTGGAGCAGGTCGCCGCGCACCGAGAAGCCCACGGCAGCAACCTGTTCGCGGACCTCCTCGCCCGCGAGATCGGCGGCCCGCGGCAGGTCGCGGCGAACGAGCACTGGGTGGCCTTCGTCCCGTTCGCCGCCCGGTGGCCGATCGAGGTCCACGTCTACCCGCGCCGACAAGTGCCCGATCTGCCCGCCCTCTCCGATGACGAGCGCGACGCCTTCGTGCCGATCTACCGTGAGGCGCTGCTGCGCATGGAGGGCCTGATCCCCGAGCCGCTGCCGCTGATCACCGCATGGCACCAGGCGCCGGTGCGCACCGGGCGTGAGGATTGGTGGATGCACCTACGTCTCACATCGATCCGCCGTGCCCCCGGGAAGATCAAGTATCTGGCCGGCTCCGAGTCCGCGATGGGCGCCTTCATCAACGACACCACCCCGGAATCCGTCGCTGCCAGCCTGCGGGAGGTGGCGCTGTGAACACCGAAAGAACCGAGTATGACGCCGTTCTCGCCGATCCCGCCGGCGTGGCACCACGGGAACCGATGCGCGTGCTGGTCGCCGGCGGTGCCGGGTACATCGGCTCCGTGGTCACTCGGCTGCTCATCGCCGAGGGGCACCACGTCACCGTGCTCGATGACCTGTCCACCGGGCACGCCGACGCGGTACCCTCGGGCGTAGAGCTGGTGCGGGCGGACATCGCCGACGCCGGAACGATTCTCGCCCGCGGAGGCTTCGACGGGGTGTTGCATTTCGCGGCGAAGTCCCTGGTCGGTGAGTCGGTGTCGGACCCTGCGAAGTACTGGCGGACGAACGTTTGCGGCACCCGCGCCCTGCTGGACGCGGTCGCCGAGTTCTCCGTGCCGCGCCTCGTGTTCTCCTCGACGGCGGCGGTCTACGGCGAGCCGGATGCGATCCCGATCACCGAGGACGCACCCACCCGACCCACGAATCCCTATGGGGCGTCGAAACTGTCGGTCGACATGATGCTCGCGGGCGAGTGCGCCGCGACCGGCCTCGGCGCGGTGAGCCTGCGCTACTTCAACGTGGCCGGGGCGGCCTGGGGCGCGGGTGAGCGGCACGGCACCGAGACACACCTGATCCCGCTGGCCCTGGACGCGGCCGCCGGGCGCCGCGGCCCGTTGACGATCTTCGGGGAGGACTGGCCCACCCCGGACGGCACCCCGATCCGCGACTACATCCACGTCGCAGACCTCGCCCGGGCGCATGTCCTGGCGCTCGGCGCGGCGACCGCCGGCCGACACCTGATCTGCAATCTCGGTTCGGGGCAAGGGTTCTCGGTGCGTCAGGTACTTGACGCCGTCACGAACGTCACCGGCCTGGACGTCCCGCAGCAGGTCGGCCCGCGCCGCGCCGGCGACCCGGCTCGGCTAATCGCCTCCCACGAAAGGGCGCGCGCGGAACTGGGCTGGGCGCCGCAGCAGGGCTTGGCGGACATGGTCCGCGATGCCTGGGATTTCGCCGCAAACCTGGCGAATCGATGAGAACCAACCCCGCTTCCCCGGGCGACCCGGATATGACGAGGTCCCGATGAGCGCCACCGAGACCTTCCGCGCCCGCTTCGGGGCGGACCCCGCCGGGGTCTGGTCCGCGCCGGGGCGGGTGAACCTGATCGGCGAGCACACCGACTACACCGGCGGTCTGGTGCTGCCGTTCGCGATCGCCGCCCGCGCGCAGGCGGCGATCGGCCCGAACGGCTCCGGTATCTTCCGAGTGACCTCGGCGCAACGCGGGAACGACGTCATATCCGTTGCGGCGCAGGACATCCGGCCGGGCGCACCGGCCGCGAAGGGGTGGCCGGCGTACCCGCTGGGCGTCGTCTGGGCCCTGGCCGACCGCGGCATCGACGTGCCACCGCTCGACATCGCCCTGGACTCCGCCGTCCCCGCGGGCGCCGGGCTCTCCTCGTCGGCAGCGGTGGAATGCGCTGTCGCACTGGCGATCTCGGACCAGCTCGGCTCCGGATTCGACCGGCCCACGCTCGCGCGGATCGCGCAGCACGCCGAGAACGATTTCGTCGGGGTGCCGTGCGGCCTGATGGACCAAATGGCCTCGGCGGCGAGCACCGAAGGACACGCGCTCTTCTTCGACATCGGCGCGGGCACGACCGAGCACATCCCGTTCGACACGGCTGCCGCGGGACTGCGCATGCTGGTGATCGATACCCGCGCCCACCATTCGCTGGCCGACGGCGAGTATGCGAAGCGGCGCGCGGACTGTGAGTTCGCCGCCGAGCAACTCGGTGTCGAGCTGCTGTCGCAGGTGCCGTTCGCGGGGCTCGACGAAGCCCTGGGACAGCTCAACGGCCCGCGCGCTGCCGTGCTGCGGCGCCGCGTGCGGCACGTGATTACCGAGAACGAGCGGGTGCGCGAGACCGTGGCGCTCCTGCGCGCGGAGCGCATCGCCGCGGTCGGCCCGTTGCTGTCGGCGTCGCACGCCTCGCTCCGGGACGATTACGAGGTGTCTTGCGCGGAACTGGATCTCGCAGCGGAAACCGCGGAGCAGGCTGGCGCTCTCGGCGCCCGGATGGTCGGCGGCGGCTTCGGCGGGTCGGTGATCGCACTGACCTCATCAGACCGGGCGGGTGCGGTCGAGAGCAGCGTCATGGGCGCCTTTTCGCGCGCCGGATACCCGCGGCCGGTCGTCCGCAGCGTGACCCCCGCGGCCGGCGCCCGCCACGACGCCTGAGCCCACCCCGTTCGCGGGACGCGGTCACACGGCCCGCGGCCGCGCGGCGAGCAGCTGGGTGACCCCCAGCTACTTCACCCGCAATTACTTGACCGACCCGGACATCAACCCGCCGATGAAGTACTTGCCCAGGATGATGTACACCGCCAGCGTGGGCAGCGACGCGAGCAGCGCGCCCGCCATATTCGAGGCGTAGTCCGGGTTCTGGCCGGACGCCAGCGAGTTCAGCACGAACGTCACCGGCCCGTTGTTCGCGTTCGTCAGGAACAGCGCGAACAGGAAGTCGTTCCACGCCGAGGTGAACTGCCAGATCAGCGTCACCACGAAGCCGGGGATCGAGATGGGCAGCACGATCGACCGGTAGGTGCGCCACATGCCCGCGCCGTCGACCTTGCCGGCCTCCAGGATCTCGTTGGGAACCGTTGTCGCGTAATAGTTCCGGAAGATCAGCGTGCAGATCGGGATGCCGTAGATCACGTGCACCACGATCAGGGTGCCGATGCCCTTCGGCAGGCCGAGATCGTTTGCCTTCAGCATGATCTCCTGCAGCGGGATGATCACCGCCTGGTACGGGATGAACATGCCGAACAGGAACAGCGTGAAGACGATGTTCGCGCCCGGGAAGCGCCACTTCGCGAACACGAAGCCGTTCAGGGACCCCAGCATCGAGGACACGGTCGCGGCCACCACCGCCATCACGACGGTCCGCAGCAGCGGCCCCGACAGTTGATCCCAGGCCTTGGCCCAGCCGCTGAGCGACCAGTGCTCCGGCAGGCTCCACGCGGTGGTGGGCCGGATGTCGCCCGCTGTCTTGAAGCTGGTCACCACCATCACGTACAGCGGGATCAGGATCAGGATCACGAAGGCCAACAAGAGGGCAAACCGCACCGTGCGGGCGGTGACGGTGCGCCCCGTCAGTTGCTTGCGGACCTTCGTCGGACGCTGGGCCGGTGCAGGGACCGGGACCGGCGCCGTGAACTCGCTCGCGGTTGCCGTCATGATCCCTGACTCTTCTCGACGTGGTTCGTGTAGATGAGGTATGGCACTACGACCACCGCCACGATGAGCAGCAGGATCGTCGCGTTCGCCGCGGCGTTCGCCGGATCGGACTTCGAGAACAGTTGCGTCCACATGTATGTCGCCGGCACCGCGGCGGCGTAGCTGTTCGCCCCGGCGATCGAGTAGATGAGGTCGAACATCTTCATCGACATGTGCCCGATGATGATCAGCGCCGACAGCGCGATCGGCGAGAGCTGCGGGAAGAGCACGTGCCGGTAGACCTGGAACTCGCTGGCCCCGTCCATCCGGGCGGCCTCGCGCTGATCCGTCGGGATGCCTCGGAAACCGGCCAGGAACAGGGCCATCACATAGCCGGAGAGCTGCCAGATCGCCGGGATCGCCATGGCGGCCATATTGAACGCCGCCGTCGACGACCACCACGAGTTCTGCAGGAACCCGAGGCCGAGGTGCTGGAAGAGCTGGTTCAGGCCGATCGCCTGGTCCCCGGTCCGATTGGACAGCAACCACTTCCACACCACACCGGCGGCGACGAAGGAGACCGCCATCGGGAACAGGTACACCGAACGGAAGATGCCTTCGCCCTTGACGCCCTTCTCCAGCAGCAACGCCCACAGCAGGCCGAAGAACATCGTGCCGCCGAGGAACACCACCGTGAGCACCAGCAGGTTCCACAGTGTGTGCTGGTAGTACGACTCCCCGAACAGCGACACGTAGTTGTCGAGCCCGACGAAGTGGACGTCCGCGTTCGGGTTGAAGTTGTGCTTGTCCGTCATCGACGTGGCCGCGTTCTTGTAGAGCAACCAGTAGACGAAGACCGCGATCAGCACCATCGAGGGTGCGACCATCGCGAGGCCGGGGCCCCAGGAACGCCAGCGACCGCGCGGGTGGCGCGGAGCGGGGGTACCGCTGCGCGAACGGGCCGCGGCACGGGACTCGGTGATCGCCGTCATAGCCGTTCCTTGCTCCTTCAGGGCTGCTTCACATTCACAGCTGCGTCATGGCTGCGTCATGACGATGGGGCCGATTCCATCACGGAACCGGCCCCATCGCCGAACTACGTCATCGCGAGATGCGGTGCTGGGTGGCGGCTACTTGATGTTGCTCTTGGCGGCCGTCACCAGCGCCGCCTGCAGCGCGGCCACGTCCTTGGAGCCGTAGAACTGCGAGACGGCCTGCGAGATCTCCGTGCCCCAGCCGAGATTCACCGCGGCACCGTGTGCGATCGAGGAGACGATCTTGTCCTTCTGGAACTCGCCCATCGCCCACTGCTGGTACGGCGGGAAGTCGTCCGGCTTGATGTCGGTGCGCGCCGGGATGGAGCCCTTGGCCAGGTTGAAGTCGTGCTGGCCCTGATCGGAACCGATCAGTCGCAGCCAGTCCTTGGCACCTTCGGCGTTCGGGGCGCCCTTGGGCAGGGTGAAGGAGTCCGCGAGGAAGTCGTAGACGCCGTCCTGGCCGGGGACCGCCCAGTAGCTGTAGTCGGTGCCGTCCTTCTGGCCCTTGGACGCGAACTCGGCCACGGCCCAGTCGCCCATCACGTTGTAGGCGGCCTTGCCGTCGATGACGGCGTCGGTCGCACCCGGCCAATCGTCGCCGTCGGCGGCGGTATTGGCGTACGTCAGCAGCGTCTTGTAGTCGTTCAGACCCTTGGTGACATCGGCGGAGGCCCAGTCGGTCTTGCCGTCGAACAGGCCGTTGTAGCCGTCGACGCCGAGGTCGGAGATCAGTACGGTCTCCAGCAGCTCGACCTGGGTCCACGTGCCGGCGACGGACAGCGGCGTGGAAATGCCGGCAGCCTTGAGCTTGTCCATGTCGGCGATCCAGGCGGCGATGTCCTTCGGCGCCGCCTTCGGGTCGAGACCCGCCTTGGTGAGCACCTTGTTGTTCACCCACACCACGTTCGCGCGGTGGATGTTCGACGGTACCGAGTAGATGTGGCCGCCGACGGTGAGGCGCGCGAGCAGGTCGGCCGGGAAGACGTTGTCCCAGCCCTCGGCCTTGTACAGGTCGTCCACCGGCAGGATCTGGCCGTTGTTGATGTAGTCGGTGAGCTCGGCGCCCGCGTGACCCTGGAAGGAGTCCGGCGGGTTGCCCGCCTGCAGGTCGGCGGCGAGCTTCGCCTTGGCGTTGGAGCCGGCGCCACCGGCGACGGCCAGGTTCACGAACTTGTCGTTGGGGAACTTCTCGCCGAAGAGCTTGACGAGCGCGTCCAGGCCCTTCTTCTCGGAGCCGTCCGCCCACCAGGTGAAGACACCGACGTTTCCGCCGGCGCCGCCGGCCTTGGCGGTCTCGCTGGAGCCGCCCGAGCTGGAGGAACTCTGGTTGGTGCTCGACTGGTTCGCACCTCCCGTCGATGAGCCGCACGCTGCGGCCACCATGCCGACCACCGCCAACGAGGCGATGACGATTGTTCTGCGCATGAACGCGTCCTTTCCGTGGGCAGACCACGAGTCATTGATCCGCGACATCTCACGGCGAGCAACCGGTGCCCGCCACCGGCTGATGCTATCCCCCTATGATGCTCATTCATAGGCAGAACTCAGGTCATTACTGCATTGTTATAATCAATGATTAGACAAAATGTCGTTTAATGGGCTAGCGACCTGGGCTCGGGACGCGGCGCGGTGATCGAGTAAGGTCAAGCCACCGCCCGTAAATGTCAAGAATATGGTCAAGACACCGCCGAATATGACGAAGTTCGTGACCACGCGATCACGATCCGCCACACCCCATCGGGAGGTGACCTGGTGACCGATGCCGATCGGGGCACCCGGCCGTCGCGCCTTCGTGAGCTCAGTCGATCTCTCGTGCTCACCGAGCTCGCGCGGTCCGGTGCGTTGAGCCAGGCCGATCTGGTGCGATCGACCGGCCTGTCCCGGGCCACCGTCGCCTCGATCGTCACGGACCTGCGCGCCGAGGGGCGCCTGGCTGCGCGGGTAGGAGCCGAGCCCGCCCGGCGCGGTCGGCCCCCGGCGCTGCTGCAACTGCAGGCCGGGCCGGACACGGTGATCGGCGTCGACTTCGGACACACGCACCTGACCGTCGCGGTCGCCGACCTGGACGGTCGGATCCAGGCCGAGCGGCACGAGCCGATGGATGTGCATCACGCGGCCGAGCGGTCGCTGGACCGAGCAGCCGAGGTGATCGCAGACCTCCTCGCCGAGATGGATCCGGCCGTGCCGCCCGTGATGGTCGGCGTCGGCGTTCCGGGACCCATCGAGCTGGACCCGTCGCACCCCAACGGGACCTTCCCGGGACGGGTGTGCGCGGGCACCGTGCTGCCCAGTTGGACGGGGTTCGACCCCGCCGCAGAGATGGCCAAACGCACGGGGCTGCGGGTGATCGCGGAGAACGACGCGAACCTCGGGGCGCTCGGCGAGCATCGGTTCGGTGCGGGCCGCGGCGTCGACAACGTGGTCTACGTCAAGGTTTCCAGCGGGATCGGGACCGGGCTGATCCTCGGCGGGGGGCTCTACCGCGGCTCGCGGGGTGCGGCCGGAGAGATCGGCCACGTGCAGGTCCGCGAGGACGGCGCGCTGTGCCGGTGCGGTTCGCGCGGCTGTTTGGAGACCGTGGCATCCGCCGACGCGGCGCTCGCGCTGCTGACCCCCGCACACGGGCGGCCGATGACGGCCGAGGACCTGTTCGCGCTCGAGGCCGCTCACGACCCGGGAGTCTTGCGCCTGCTCACGGACATGGGTACGGCCATCGGTCGCGTCATCGCGGTGGTGGTCGCGAACCTCGACCCGAACATGGTGATCGTCGGGGGGTCCATGGCACGGGATGCGTTGGTGGACAGTGTCGGCGTCGCAATCCGCCGGTTCAACCAGCCGTACGTCGCGACCGATATGACGCTCGCCCGTGCGGCGCTCGACGAGCGATCGAGCCTGATGGGCGCGATCGCGCTGGCCATCGAGGCCGTGGCGACGGCGTAGCCCGTGCTCCCTTGGCCTCGTGTGTTCCACGCGGCGGTTCGGCGCCGCCTGGCACACACAAGGCGGGAAACGGGAGGCGAGACGCGGGCAGCGAGGCGGGCGGTCAGTACGCGTCCAGCGAGTCGCCCGCCGTTCGGGTGCCGGTCACGATCGCCACACCCGCGGAGGTGCCGATGAGATCGGCACCGGCGTCCAGGAGTTCGTGAACCTGCCGCAGGGTACGGATCCCACCGGAGGCCTTGACGCCGACCGAATCCGGGACGCGCTTGCGCAGGTAGGAGATCTGGGCCACGTCGGCGATTCCGACGGCGCCGCGCGAGGCGTTCTTGACGAACGCGGCACCCGCCGCCACGGCCGCGTCCACCACGAAATCCCGCTGCGGGGCGGTGAGCAGCGGCAGCTCCAGCATGAACTTCACCGGCACCGGCCGCGCCGCCTCCACCACCGCGACGAGGTCCGCGGAGAACTCCGTGCGGCGACCGGACAGCGCCAGGCCGATGTGCACGGTGGCATCGATCTCCGCGACCCCGGCAGCCACCAGCGCAGCCGCGCCCGCGACGCGTTCGGCGGTGGTCGCCGATCCGTACGGGAAGTCCAGGATCGCGCCAAGGACGATGCCCGCAGAGCCGTTGCGACGAAGCAGTTCTCGGGCGAAGCCCACCCAGCAGCCCGGGACGGTGATGGCATTGAACCCGATCCGCTGCGCGTCGGCGACGTGTTTCTCGACCTGCGCGGCGGTGATCGCCTGTCCGATGAGCGTGTTCTGGATCCGGTCGGCCACCTTGAAGCCGGCGCTCGCCGCTGCATCACCCGACGCCACATCGTCCACCATGCTGGCAGTCTCGGGCCTTCGGCGACCCGCCGCCACTCGACGGCCCGGGCTCCCGCCACCAACCACCCCGGCCCGCACGCCAGGGCCTACTGTGTCGGGTCATGCGCATCTTGTCAATCCAGTCGTCGGTGGCATACGGATACGCGGGGAACAGCGCCGCGACGTTCCCGCTCCAGCGGCTCGGTCACGAGGTGTGGGCCGTGAACACGGTGCACTTCTCCAACCACACCGGATACGGCTCGTTCCGCGGGATCGTGTTCGAGCCCGCCGTCGTGGCGGACGTCATCCGCGGGATCGCGGACCGCGGCGTGCTCGGGTCGGCCGATGTGGTGCTCACCGGCTACCAGGGCTCGCCCGGCGTCGCCGACGTGGTGCTCGACGCGGTCGCGCGGGTGAAGGCGGCGAACCCGCGGGCCGTGTACTGCTGCGACCCGGTGATGGGCGATCTCGGGAAGGGCATGTTCGTGCTGCCGGAGCTGCCCGAGCTGATCCGCACCCGCGTCGTCCCGGCGGCGGATGTGGTGACCCCCAACGCTTTCGAGCTCGCCTACCTGGCCGGGACCGGCGGGGATCCGGAAGTCGCGGTGCCGGCCGATGTGCGGACTGTCGAGGGGGTGCTGGCCGCCGTCGATCGAGTGCGTGCCATGGGGCCGCGGACGGTGCTCGTGACCTCCCTCGACGACGCCTGGACCATCGCGCCGGTGCCCGGCGGCAGCCACGGTGCGGGCGACACCGGCGAGTTCTTCGGACTGACCGCCGGCGGCGGACGATCCGCGCACGCTGAGGATCCCGATTCGGCCGGGAATGACGGAGATGACGATGTTCTCGGCAGCGCCCGCACCCGAGCCTCTACCCAAACCCTCACCCCAGCCACCACCCGCACTGCCGACGCGCACGGCACGATCGGCATGATCGCGGTCGACGATTCCGGCGCGTACCAGGTCCGCACCCCGCGCCTGCCCCTGCTGGCCAACGGCGCCGGCGACGTGACGGCGGCGCTGTTCGTCGCGCACCTGCTCGAGGACGGGATCGAGCGGGCGCTGGCGGCCACGGCATCGTCCGTGTACGGAATTCTCGCCGAAACCATCCGGCGGGCCACGTCCGAACAGCGGGCGCGCGGAGGCAAGCCGGGCGCGGCCGGCACGGACGTGGAGATCGCGTTGGTCGAGGCGCAGGAGGCGATCGCCCACCCGCGATGCGAGTTCGAGGTGACGCGGCTGCGGTAGTCCCGCCGGGATCAGCCGCCGAGATCCGGCGTCCAGTTCCCGAATCGCGCCCGTACCCGCAGGTCGAGTTCATCCTGGTCGCGTCCGGACGTCATTTCCGATCGGCACGGTCATCCGCCATACTGGTCCAGTGGGTACGGCCGCCACCCTGGCCGTCCGGTGACATCACGACGATGTGCCGCCCCCGGGACGGACGTCCCGCGCGGGGCGTGAACCACAGAAGGCCATTTCCCCATGCACGACGGCAGTCCCGCGCCGACGCCTGCGCCCGACACGAACACTCGCCACCCCGACCCGCGGCCGTCATCCTCCGCGCGGCCGGCGGAGCCGGCGAACGACGTCATATCCGGTTCGTTGTGGCGCCTACCCGCGATGCGCCTGTTGGCCCTGTACACGCTCGCCGGATTCACCGGATTCTTCGCGACCATCGCCGCCCTGCCGGCGTGGGTCGCGGCCACCGGCGTTTCCGACACGTTGGCCGGCTTTGTGACGACAACGCTTCTGGTGGCAACGGTTTCGACGCAAAGTATCGTTCCTCGTCTGGTCGCCCGCGCGGGTATGACGGCGACCCTCGCGGTCGGCCTGGCAGCCCTGGGCGCACCGTCACTTCTGCTGCTGATCGACGGCGGCTATTGGTGGGTGCTGGCGATCTGTGCCCTGCGCGGGATCGGATTCGGGGCGATGACGGTGCTCGGCGCGATGCTCACCGCCCGGATCGTGCCGGCTGCGCGGCGCGGCGAGGCGATCGGCATCTACGGACTCGCGATCGCGGTGCCGAACCTGCTCGCGGTGCCGGGCGGGGTGGCGCTGGTCTCCGCCGGCCACTTCTGGGCGGTGGCGCTGCTGGGTGCCGCGCCGCTGCTCGGCCTGCCGACCGTACGTGCGTTGGCCCGCGCGGCGCGGGCCCGGGCCGACCGGCCAGCCCGCAGCCCATCGCCCGATACGGCACCCGCAGCCGCGCGTGCCTCGCGTCGCGCAGCGCGTCGGGCCGCGCTCGGTCCGGCGGTCGTGCTGATGGTGGTCACCTTGACCAGCGGCGGCTTCCTGACGTACCTGCCGATCGTCCGTCCGGACGGCGCGCTCGCCACTCTGGCATTGCTGACCTGGGGCGGGACCGGCGCGCTCACCCGCTGGCGCGCCGGCGTGATCGCCGACAGGTCGGGCTTAAGAATATTGCTGCCTTCCGCATCGGTCCTGAGCATCGTCGGCATCTGCGTGGTAGCCGGCGGACTGCTGTTGGGCGGTCCCGCCGACGCTGCCGCCGACACTGTCGCGAGCTGGCTGACAATCCTGGTGGGCTCGGCGATCCTGGGCATGGGATTCGGCGGGACGCAGAACCTGACCCTGCTCGCCGCATTCATGCAGGCCCGGCAGCGGGAGACGGCCACCGTGAGTTCGGTGTGGAACATCGGCTTCGACACCGGCACCGCCATCGGCTCCGGCCTGGTCGGCGTGATGGTCCTGGCCATGACGATTCCGGCCGCGCTCGCGCTCACCTCGGTGCTGATCGTGGCGAGCCTGCCGCTCGCGGTGCGCGGCGCCCGGCCGCCGCTGCCGGAGCCAAAGCCGGGACCAAAGCCGGAGCGGTAGCCACGGCGGTCACCGCGGCCCGGCCGGTGTCACGGCACGACGTTCACAGCACAGCGTTCGCGGCATCGCGGCCCGCTGGGAGCAACGTCAGCCGAGGGAGCGGCGCAGGAATTCGACCTGGGCCAGCAACAAATTCTCGGCGACCACCTCGTCCGACGCCATGTGCGTCATGCCGGTGAGCGGTAGCACCTGGTGCGGCTTGCCCGCGGCGAGCAGCGCGGCCGACAGCCGCAGCGTGTGCGCCACGACGACGTTGTCGTCCGCAAGGCCGTGGATGAGCATCAGCGGCCGGGTGAGCGCCGGCGCCCGGTCGATGAGCGAGTTGCGCCGGTAGACGTCCGGTTGGTCGGCCGGGTCGCCGAGATACCGCTCCGTGTAACAGGTGTCGTAGAGCGCCCAGTCGGTGACCGGCGCACCGGCGACCGCGGCGTGGAACACGTCCGGCCGGTCCAGCACGGCCAGCGCTGAAAGATAGCCGCCGTAGGACCAGCCCATGATGCCGACCCGGGCCGTGTCAATATCGTCCGGATATCGCTCCGCGACCCCGGCGAGCGCGTCCACCTGGTCGGCCAGGGTGACGGAGGCGAAGTCGTTCCGGATCTCCCGTTCCCAGGCGGGGCCGCGCGCCGGGGTGCCGCGTCCGTCCGCCACGATCACCGCGAAGCCCTGGTCCGCCAGCCACTGTGCCTGCAGGAACAGGCGACCGCTGGCGCGCACCTGCTGCGCATGGGGCCCGCCGTACGGAGCCATGATCACCGGCAGCCGGGCCGAGCCGGGTCGGTGCCCGCGCGGCAGGACGAGCGCCGCCCGGAGATCCCGTTCGCCCACCGTGAGCATCGTGACGCGCGGAGTGAACGGGGCCGGTTCGGCCAGGCTGCGCAGTTCGCCCACCGGAGTTCCGTGTGACGAAACGGTGATCGTCGTGGCGGCGTCATCCAACCGCGAGCCGGCGATGACGACCGTCTCACCACCGATCGCGCCGCTGTGCACCCCGGGGCCCGAGGACAGTTCCCGCACCGTGCCGTCATACCCGATCAGGACGAGCTGTTGTTCCACGGGGTCGGCGGAAACCGTTGCCAGCACGCCAGAATCGACGACGTCCAGCACCGCGAGCAGCTGGAGCCCGGGTGGGCTGATCGCTGCGCCGTCGATGGTCAGGCGGCGCGTCGACACCCCCGCCTCGCCGTCGGTGATGTCGCTCAGCAGCCGGCCGTCGGGCGCGAGCGCCGGAAGCCCGGGCACCAGATCGATCCACGCGGAATCGGTTCGCTGGTCGACGATCTCGCACGCCCGGCCCGGCTCGCCCTGCGCCGCCACGTCACGCTCCGCTGGCACGGCGGCCGCGCCCGGCAGGTGCGGCCGCAGGATCTGGGCGCGCCGCTGGTCCCGGCTGAGCACCTGCAGCACCGCGCCGACGTCCGACCAAGAAACCCGCGCGAGGTAGGGGAAACCGTCCATATCCCAAGGGATCTGGTGCCGCGCCCCGTCGAGCGTCACGTGCCAGAGGGTGACGTCGGCATTCGCGGTACCGGCGGCCGGATAGCGCTGCGGCGCGGGCTGCCGATCGGGGTGCGCGGGGTCGGCGATGTACCAGACCTGGACGGGGGCCTCGTCGTACCGCTCGACCAGGAGCGAGGCGCCGTCCGGCGCCCACCAGAATCCGCGGGCGCGGTCCATCTCCTCCGCCGCCACGAACTCGGCCTGACCCCACACCACCGTGCCGGAATCCGATTCGACCAGGGCGCGGTCGCCGGCGCCGTCGACGCCGATCACCCGCAGCGCCCCGCTCGACGCGTAGGCGATCCGCCGCCCCGTCGGGTCGATGCGCGGGTCGATCACGGCGCCTTGTGTTGGCAGGCAATGGGTTTCGCCGGTCTTAACCCGGCACGCCCACAGCGATCCGGACAGCGCGAACACCGCGACCGTCCCGGCCGGGTCTGCCGAGTAGGCCACGATCCCAGCCGCCGACTCCCGCGCCCGCTCGCGCCTGGCCCGCTCGGCCGCCGAGAGCTCTTCCCCCGCATCGCCTGTCAGCTTGCGCGGGTCGACCAGCAGGCGCTCCGTGCCCGCCTCGACGTCGAACGCCCACAGGCAGCCGGTGCGGTCGACGCCCGAAACGCTCCGGACGAACAGCACCGTCGCCCCGTCGGACGTGACGGTGATGTTCCGCGGCACCCCCAGCGTGAAGCGTTGCGTCCGCGCGAACAGCCTCGGAAACGAGTCGCGTGTCGCGCCGTCATCGACGAAAGTCGGATTCACCGGCCCATCCTCGCATGTCGACCCGCAGCGCCCAGTGCCGCGCCCGAGCCCGACGACCGGGACGGCGCGCGGGCGCGAACAGCGTCATACCGTCGGCCTGATATACGACAGCGTGGAGTGCGCCACCAGGTCGCCGTTCGCGTCGAACACCTCGGCCTGGCCGAACGCGATGCGCCGTCCGAGTTTCAGAAGCCTTGCGGTGCCGGTGATGTCGCCGCTCGTGCCGCGCAGGAACGAGGTCTTCATCTCGATCGTGACGGCCATCGGCTCGGAGCCGACTCGCGTCATGATCGCGAGCCACATCGCGAGATCGGCGACCACCTCGTAACTGGCGCCGTGCAGCACGCCGCCGGGCCGCAGCAGGTGCGGGGCGGACGCGAGGGCCACGGTCGCCGTGCCGTCACCGACGTCGACGACGGTCAGGCCCCACCATCGGCAGAAGGGCTGGCTCGACACCAGGCCCCGCGCCTCGTCCAGGGTGAAGGTCGCGGTATCGGTATCGTCGTCCATTCCTCCACCCTGCCCCACGACCCACTGCACCGCACGCTGCGCCGCCCGTCCGCCCGCCAGGACCGCCAGACCGTCTGAGCGCGGGCGTGTCCGTGGCCGCGCACTCAGGGCAGGCGCAGGCCGGGCCATCGTGTCAGCGCGTCCGATCCCACCAATCCAGCACGCGGGCACCCATCAGCGTCAACCAACGTGACGGTTGCCCCTCGACGGCGTCGACATCGAACCAGGTCCGCCCGGCGAGCGGCGCACCCTGCCACCACGTCCCGTCGGCCCGGCGGGCGGCGCGAACCAGCGCGACCGCATCGGCCAGCCGCGGATCCGGCGGCGTGCCGTCCACGAGCGACGCCTCTCGGAAGTGGTCGAGTGCGGCAAGGGCGTTGTACCGCCACCGGTTGGGGTAGACGAACTCCGTCACGAAGTCGCCGACCATCTCTCCTGTCGAGGCGCGGTAGAGCAGGCGCCGCGCCAACAGGTACTCCTCGCCGGACTGCCGCGCCGCGCGCACGCTCCCATCGCCGGTGATCGCCTCGTACGCGAGCAGCCCGCGCACGGCGTTCAGCGTCGAATGGAACGACGACCGCGTCGACCGGCCCTCCTCCGCCTCACAGTTCCAGCCTCCATCGGCCAGGCGATGCGCGGGGAACCATGCCGCCAGCCCCGAGATGTCAGCGCCAAGCCACGCGCCGCTCGCGAGGGTGAACGAGTTGATGCAGACGTCGACCTCGCCGCTCCAGTACGGGCGATCCTCGTACTCCCACCGGCTGTTCACCGCGAGCTTGTCGGCGGTGCCGGCAAGGACCGCCGCGTCCAGCCCCCACTCGCGCAGGTCCTTGAGCGCCCACGTGGTCGCGACCCACGGCTGGCCCGGCTCCTCGGCCTCGGCGCTGCCGAAGTATCCCGCAGGGAAGTAGGCACCGCCCGCCCACTGCCCGTCCGGATCCTGCCGCGCCAGCAGTGCCGCGCCGAACCCCTCCGTCGCCACCAGCGCCCTGGTCGCCTGCCATACCTGCGGCGCGGCGCCGTCCAGGTCCCGCTCGACCTGCCAGCGCACCGCAGGATCGGCGTCGCGCAGCCAGTCGCGCCATCCGCTATCGATAGGCATCCCCACACGGTACCCACGACCCCCGACGCCGAACATGCTCATCGGGCGCGACGAGCCAGCACCGACTCAGCGGCAAGATAGCGGTCCGGACAAGCAAATGCGCCGGATGCGCCCGACGCGCCGGACATGCAGAAAGCGCCACAACGGCGCAGCCGCGAACTGCGTAAGGTCCTCCCAGACGATCGGAACCGGCGCCGGCTCCCCGGACAACCCAGACCGAAGGGGTGGGGCAGATGAGTGCTGCAGATGGTCGTGCGAGCCTCTTCAAGGCGTACTCGTCTGGAGAGAGACCTCAGTTCCGAGCCGTCACTTCCGATGGCAACGGCGAGCTTTGGATGCTCGGCAAGGTCGCCTTCATCATCGCGCTCGTCCCCAGCGACTGCTCAGCGGAGCTGGCACTGGCGCTTCGAACAAGTCGCGAGACGGTGCTGACGGGCAAGTGCCCGACCTGTGGGGCGGTCCCGTCGTTTGACACCGACCATGGCGAGCGGTCGGTCGCTGACGTGCCCGTGATGGACGCAGTGTTTCAGCACCGCTTCACCTGCCCGGCAAGGCGTGAATCGGTCGAAGCTCTCGCTGCGGAATACCGCGAGCAACGCAGTGGCCGTACTGAAGCTGACAGGTTCGAGAGAGCTCAAGTCGCGACACGCGCGTCACAAAGGCAGATCAAGGCGGTCGCGGTTCCAGTGGACCCGGACGTCGCCCCCGACGTGGCACACCGCCTGCTCGGCAGGCTGCTGGCTCCGTCGGGTGGCCGGGTGCAGCGCTGTGAACACTTGGTGGCCGACCGGTATCAAACATGGAATGCACTCATCGCCGAAGGGGTTTGGCGGTGCGACCAGTGCGCTGCGTCCTTCGCGGACACGGTCAAGGCCGCCGGTCTGTACATGGGCGCTACTGAAGAGTTCACGTGTGACCTGTGCCGTCGGTACAGCCCGAGATCGCTGTCGCCTCTGGTGGTGCGGCAGGACATTTTCGTCATGACTGGGGCAGTATGTAAGAAATGCTTTGACAGATACGCGGATGATCGGGCGGAGGATGCGCAATGAAGACCGACACTCCCAGCGCCGGCACGGCTACCGTGACGGATCTTGACGCGGCGGTCTTGGCCGACGCGCAGCGCATGCTCGAGTCCTCGTCGCCGACCGACACGGTGAATCAGGCGCTACGTGAAGCGGTTCGGCGTCGACTCGCAACCGAGTACATCGACTACCTCCGCGGTCGCAGCGACGTTGACCTCGATGTGCGGGAGCGTGCGTGGCAGCGGTCAAGTACCTGATCGATACCAGCGCGATGACGCGCGTGGCAACATCCGACGCCGTTGCAAACAGGATTGAGCCGCTTCTCGAGGCCGGTCACGCCTGGACGTGCGCGATCTTGAACCTCGAAGCGCTGTTTTCGGCGACATCGCCGCAGGATTATGTGAAAATTTCCCGGTTTCGCAACGGCACGATGCTCCCCGCTGACACCGACGAGTGGTGTATGGATCGTGCGCAAGAAGTGCAAGCGCTCCTGGCGGAGCGCGCAGAGTGGCGGTCTGTTTCGGTCCCGGATTTGATCGTCGCGGCAGTGGCCGAGCGGCACGGATTGACGGTGCTGCATTACGACCATGACTATGACTTCGTTGCAGCCGTGACCGGTCAACCCGTCGAGTGGGTCGTCCCGAAGGGCACCGCCGACAGAACGCTGTCGACCGGTGGCACGACGGGTCCGCACCCTTGATGAATCTGCCGGCTCGGCAAGCAGCGTCGTTCGGCGAAACGATCGGCGCTTGCCAACTCCCTGTCTAGGGAATAGACCTCCCGCGCTGACACAGAACCCGCACAGAACCGGAGCAGAACCCGCACAGAAGACGGCGCCGGTCGGAGCCACCCGGCCCGGCCGACGCCGCCTGCTACTTCAGGGTTGTCAGTGCCGTGACATCTCACTGCGCGACATCCCCATGTGTGGCATCGTCAGCACCGCGGCACCGAGCACCACGATCACCGCGCCCGCGATGATGTTGCTGATCATGATGCCTGCGTCGACCGTGGTCCCGACCATCACCCATTGCGCGATGATGACCCACACCCCGAGGATCGGCAGCACCCAACTCATCCCGTGCGCCCGCGAGTACGCGGACCCGAGATCCAGCGCCAGCAGTGTCGCCGTCAGGCCCACAACCAGGTTCGAAACGGTGAGCGACGTATTGCCGGTATGGAATCCGATGATCCACGGAGAGACGGCAGTGTAGAGGCCCGCCAGCATGGCCAGACCTTCCACGGTGCGCGCCTGGGTGGTTTCGGAAACACGATCGAGTCGATCCCGGAGTTCAGCCATGTCCGGGTGCTCCGACATCGGGAGCCGACTCTGAACTGTCCCCTCAGTAGTCATAGCGACCACCTCCTGGTAGAGAGAAGACAACCTCAAACTACGCCGAATTTTGCCGCGACGATCGGGCATGACGCTGTTCTCGGGCCGGGCCGCACCCGGCCCATCGCACGATGCGGCGAGGGGGTTCCCGGGCGCCCGGACACCCCCGATGGGCCGGTCGGTGGGGCGGCGGATCGAAGTATCGTTCGGTCGATCTAGACCGTCTAGACTGGTCCTTAAAACAGGAGGCCCGACCGATGACGAGATGGCAGGTGCAGACCGCGAAGCAGCGGCTCAGTGAACTGCTGCGCGCGGCGCACGAGGCCGGCCCGCAGGTCGTCACCCGACACGGCGAAGATGTCGCAGTGGTCATGGACATCGCGGACTTCCGGGCGCTCACCGTCGAGGTCCCCGACTTCAAGGACTTCCTCCGCTCGGCCCCGATCGACGGCTTGGACGTTCGCCGCGACCGCACACCGGCACCCGTCATGGAGTTCGCCGCGGAGCTCGCGGACTGATGGGCTACCTCATCGACACCAACGTGGTGTCCGAGCTGCGTCGCCCACGCCCCCACCCCGGCGTCGCCAGGTGGTTCGCGGCGGCCCCCTCCGATGAGTTGCACTTAAGCGTGCTCACCGTCGGCGAGATCCGCCAGGGCATCGAGCGGCTGCGGCCGCGCGACGCGCCCCGTGCCGACGACATCGAACGATGGCTCGACGACTTGCATCGACAATTCGCCGATCGCGTGATCGCCATCGACCGAGCGATCGCGGAGAAGTGGGGCACGCTCAATGCGCTGCGCCCGCTGCCGGTGGTGGACGGACTGTTGGCAGCCACCGCCGCGGTCCGCGGTTGGACGCTGGTCACGCGCAACACGAAGGATGTCGACGGCCTCGGCATCGACCTGCTCAATCCGTTCGAAGGCTGACTCCGCCGGACGCCGGGCCGCGAGAATCCGCCGAGTCGACGCGGCACCCGTGGGCGGGGATGGCACCGCTCAGTCGGGGAGCGGCACGCGGAAGGTCCGGAGGGTGAGGGCGAGCAGGTCGTAGTAGCCGACGAGGATGACGAGGTCCACGACCGCGCGCGTTCCGAGAAGGTCCTCGAGTTGCTCGAAGGTGTTCTGACTGAGGTCGCGATCGAGTAGGAGCTCCCGGACGGCCCCATGCACGAGAGCATCGTCATACTCGAAAAAACCGGCGTCCTGGCGGGCGATGGCTTCGAGCATGTCGTCGGTGAGCCCGGCCGCGGCGGCAGGCCCCGCGTGCGCCCACCACTCGAATTCGCTGCGCCGCTCGGCGGCGACGGTGAGGACGGCGAGTTCGCGGACGCGGCCGGAAAGCGCGCTGCCGTAACGGATTCCGGCGCCGAGCCGTTGCAGAGCGTCGCCGACGGCGGGGCTCGCCTGCACCATGGCGTTGAACGGGCCGAGCAGCCGACCGTCAATATCGACCAGCGCCGTCGGGCCGTCATGGGCGGTTCGCGGGCCGGCGACGATCGCGTCGTACACCCGGCGCGCCTCGTGGCCGAGGTCGTCGGGCGCCGGCCAAGGCAGCCGCCCGGTGCGCACGCCATCGCTCATGGCACCGAGTCTGCCGCACGGGGTGCGCGGACCTCCACGCCGTCTCGCCGGCATCGACGGGCCATCGCGCTGAGCGGACGCGAACGCGCCGATCACACGCCTCATGCGTATATTCGATTAGCGCGAATCCGGATATACTCGGGCTCATGTCAAAGACGCTGATCGATGTCGACGACCACGCCCTCGCTGCGGCCGCCGAGGCACTCCACACCGCGACCAAGAAGGACACGGTCAATGCGGCATTGCGCGAGGCAGCCGCCCTCGCCGCCCGCCGCCGCGATCTTCACCGGCTGATCTCGGCTGGGTTGGCCGACCTGACGGACCAGGACGTCATGCGGCAAGCATGGCGGTAGTAGCGACGCACCTGGCCGATACCAGCGCACTGGCGCGGCTCCGCCACCCGACGGTTGCCGCCGCGCTGACCCCGCTGATCGAGGCCGGGCTCGTCGCAACCTGCGCAGTCATCGACCTCGAACTGGCCTGGGCAACCCGGACCGGCGCCGAATTCGACCAGCTACGCGCAGATCGTGACACCGGCTACGAATGGCTCCCCACCAACGACGGCGACTGGCGCCGCGCACTTGATGTGCAGTCGACGCTGTGGCACACCGGCCGCGTGCGCGCGGTCGGTTTCCCCGACCTATTGATCGCCGCGGTAGCCGAGCGCGAGCAACTGACGCTCCTGCACTACGACAGCGACTTCGACATGATCACTCACGTGACCGGGCAAGCAGCGCATTGGATCGTCCCGCGCGGCTCCGTCCCGTAGCAGGATGGCCTGTAGCGACGGCCTGGCAAGCACATCGCACTGAGCGAGCCGTTACCCCGCTCAGCAGGATGACGAGGAGGAGCACCGATGACGAGCGAACCCACCCAGGGTCTCCTCGACAAGCTCGCCGCGGAAGCGGAGCATGCCGAACGGACCCGCGACGCCGCACTCGACTACCAGCAGCGTCCCCGCGACAACTCCGGCGTCGTGACGGGCCATGCCGACAGCAAAGCCGGTTCTGCGGACCGGTAGGGCCGAAGGTCCGCGGTCCGGTGTGATGAGAAGCATCGGCATGCCATCGTTACGGAAAGGGACGTTTCGCCTAGCGTAGAGGGCGATTGTGCTGCCCAGGCGGACGGAAGGGTGATCGGCGCTGACGACGAGTGATCAGGCCCCAGATCGACCGGCGGGGGCACGTGCCGGACAAGTCCGGGTGGGGGTGCTTCGGGAATCGACGGACGGCGAACGCCGTGTTGCACTCGTCCCGGAAGTGATCGGGAAGCTTGCGGCGTCCGGGATGTCGGTGCTCGTCGAGCACGACGCCGGGGCCGGCGCGGCGATCTCCGATGACGCGTTCGTCGCGGCAGGCGCCGCGATCAAGGCAGCCGCTGACGTCTACGCCGAGGCCGACATCCTGCTCCGCGTCGGGCCGCCGACGACGGCCGAATCGGCGGGCCTACGCCGCGGCCAGGTGCTCGTCGGCCTGCTCCGGCCCTGGGAGCGCCTGGACGCGGTTCGCGCCTGGGCCACGAGCGGCGTCACCTCCGTCGCGCTGGATTACCTGCCGCGCACGCTGTCTCGCGCGCAGACGATCGACGCGCTGACCTCCCAGGCGTCCGTCGCCGGCTACCGCGCCGCGATCCGTGCGGCCGATGTGTACGGCGGCTACTTCCCGATGCTGATGACGGCCGCGGGCACGGTGCGGCCGGCCGAGGTGCTGGTGCTGGGCGCGGGTGTCGCCGGGCTGCAGGCGATCGCCACGGCCCGCCGGCTCGGCGCCTCCGTCTCCGGGTACGACGTCCGCCCGGCGGCCCGGTCCGAAGTCGCCTCCCTGGGCGCGAAGTTCGTCGACCTGCCGGGTGTCGTCTCGACGTCCGGCTCCGACGGGTACGCGCGGGAGCTCACCGCAGAGGAGCGCGCCGCGCAGCTCGCTGCGCTCGACAAGCACATCGCCCGTTCGAATGTCGTGATCACGACCGCGCAGGTGCCGGGCCGCAAGCCGCCGTTGCTGGTGACCGCGCAGGCCGTGAGCGAGATGAAGCCGGGCTCGGTGGTGCTGGACATGGCGGCGAGTTCCTACGGCGGGAATGTCGAGGTGTCGAAGCCCGATGCGACGGTGGTCGTCGATCCGGGTGTGACGGTGATCGGGGCCGGGGCGTTGGCGTCCGACATGGCCCCGGCAGCCTCCCAGGCGTACGCGCGCAACCTCGCCGCACTGCTGGCGCTGATCGTGAAGGACGGTGCGGTGGTGATAGATCCGGCCGACAAGGTGGTCGGCGCCATGCTCGCCACGCACGACGGGGCGGTGGTCCATCCGGGCCTGTCCGAGGCCGCCTCGGCCGCGCCGGCCGCGCAGTCTGCACCGTCGCCGGAACGGAGCGCGCCATGAGCATGGAACTGTTCTTCGACATCACCACGTTCGTGCTGGCGCTGCTGGTCGGATTCGAGGTGATCTCGAAGGTCCCGGCGACGCTGCACACGCCGCTGATGTCCGCGGCGAACGCGATCCACGGCGTCGTGTTCATCGGGGCACTGATCATCACGGCCGCGGCGCGCGGACCGTTCGGGTACACGATCGCCTTCATCGCGATGGTGCTGGCCGGGATGAACGTGGTCGGCGGCTATGCGGTCACCGACCGCATGTTGGAGATGTTCAAGGCGAAACCCGCGCCCAAACCGGCGGCGGAGGCTGTGCCGAGTTCGGCGCTGCCGAATGCTGAAGCGGCGAACCTCGTCATACCCGAAACCACAGCCGACGGAACCGGCAGCCGGACGAACGGGGGTGCGGCATGAGCGCGACCGAGACCGTCGTGCGGCTCGTCTTCCTCGGCGCCGCAGCGTGTTTCGTGATCGGCCTGCACCTGATGAACTCGCCGCGATCGGCGCGGCACGGCAGCGTCGTGTCGATGGTCGGCATGATCTGCGCGGGCGTCGCGGCGGTGGTGCTGATCGCCGTGCAGGGGGCGATCACGCCGGTCGGTTGGATCGTCGCGATCGCCGGGCTGGCGGTGGGCGGCGGCTTCGGCCTGTACATCGCGCGGACCGTGAAGATGACGGCGATCCCGCAGCTGGTGTCGCTGTTCAACGCGGTGGGCGGCGGTGCGGCGGCGCTGCTCGCGGTGCACGATCTGACCCTCGGTGTGCAGGTCGGCGGCACGGTCGCGATCACCGCGGGCCTGGACATCATCATCGGCGGGGTCACGTTCTCGGGCTCGCTGATCGCGGCCGGCAAGCTGCAGGGCATCGTCACCGGGTCACCCGTGAAGATCCCGGCGGGGAAGCTGGTGAACGGTGTGCTCGCGGCGGCGTTCGTGGGCGGCGTGGTGTGGCTGGTCGTGGATTCCACCAGTCCGGGCGCGCTGATCCTGACCTGCGCGGCGGCGCTGGTGTTCGGCGTGACGATGGTGCTGCCGATCGGCGGCGCGGACATGCCGGTGGTGATCTCGCTGCTGAACGCGTTCACCGGGCTGGCGGTGGCCATGGCCGGCTTCGTGCTGGACACGACGGTGCTGATCATCGCGGGGGCGCTGGTCGGGGCAGCGGGCACGATCCTCACCGTGCTGATGGCCGACGCGATGAACCGGTCGATCCTGTCGATCATCGTCGGCGGGTTCGGCACCGGCGACTCGGCTTCGACGGTCGGCGGCCCCGGCGGCGATGTGTCCGTGCGGCAGGTGTCCGCCGATGATGTGGCGATCCAGTTGGCTTACGCGCAGCGGGTTCTCGTGGTTCCGGGGTACGGGCTGGCGGCGGCGCAGGCGCAGCATGAGCTGGCCGAACTGGGCAAGGTGCTGGGCGAGCACGGGGTGGACGTGGGCTACGCGATCCACCCGGTGGCCGGCCGGATGCCCGGGCACATGAACGTGCTGCTCGCCGAGGCGAACGTGCCCTACACGCAGCTCAAGGAGATGGACGAGGCGAATCCGCTCTTCCCGCAGACCGATGTGGCGCTGGTGGTCGGCGCGAATGACGTGACGAACCCCGCGGCCCGGCGACCGGGCAACCCGGTCTCCGGCATGCCGATCCTGGACGTGGACAAGGCCAAGTCGGTGGTCGTGATCAAGCGGTCCATGGGCAAGGGCTACGCCGGGCTGGACAACGAGCTGTACGTCGATCCCAAGACGGGCATGTTCTTCTCGGACGCGAAGGCGGGTCTGGCGGAGATCACCGCGGCGATCAAGACGCTGGTGGCGTAGCGGCTTCGACGCCGGTTCTTGCTGGCTGCGTCGGCGAGACGCCCACGTTTCGGATACCCTGGGGGGTGTCCGCCCAACGGAATACCGCACCATCGGTGAACGTTGAGCCGGGTACGAGCATCGACAAGCGCAAGGAGACCTACGTGGCCACCGTCGAACTGACCAACACCAACTTCCAGGACACCGTTCAGAAAAACGGCACCGTGCTGGTGGACTTCTGGGCGTCCTGGTGCCCGCCGTGCCGCATGTTCGCGCCGGTCTACGAGGCCGCCTCCGAGAAGCACGACGACCTGGTGTTCGGGTCCGTCAACACCGAGGAGCAGCAGGAGCTCGCGGCCGGGTTCGGCATCAGTTCCATCCCGACGCTGATGGTCTTCCGCGACAACATCCTGATCTACCAGCAGGCTGGGGCGCTTCCGGAGAAGTCGCTCGAGACGCTGATCGGCAAGGTCCGGGAGCTCGACATGGACAAGGTCCGAGCCGAGGTCGCCAAGCAGGAGGCCCACGCCTGACGGTGCCCGCCGCCCGGGTTGCGGTGGGGTGCCTCCCGTTTGCGCGGGTGTCAACGGGTATGACGCTGTTCGCGCCGTCACCGGCGCGGGGCGATCCTCGCACCGAGGTGCAGGCCGATGGCGACCGCCGAGGCTGCCTCGTTGCCGACCGGTCGGTTCGGCTGGCTACTCGATGATGCGGATGATCTCCGCGGCCGCCGCGACGAACGCGGGATGGTCGACCGTGAGCGTGACGACATCGGTGACGTGCAGTGCGGCGCTGTCCCACAGGCCGACGCTGCCCCAGTCGGGGTTGTAGTAGGACCACCAGCGCACCCCGGCATACTGGCCACCCTCGAAGAGTTCACGCGCCCAGGCCTGGGTCACCTCCCTGTCGCGGGTGACGACACGTGGCGGACGTAGGCCGAGGCTGGCGAGTCTGTCGGCGTCGTCCAGGTCGCAGACCGCAGCGTGGCCGCCGAGGTCGTACGCGACGAGAGCACGGACGCTCCCGGGCAGGGCAGGGCTTCCCCGCAGCAGGCCCGCGTTCCACCGCGGTGCCCAGCCGAACGCTTCCGCGACGGCGCACTGCGGGCTGTCGCCGAGGTAGAGAACGTCATAGGCGCCGGGATTGTCGACGCGGTTCGCGCCGGTAGAGGTCGGCACGAACATCGGGTGTCCGGGCTCACCGTCGGTTGCAGCGGGTAGGTAAGGCAGTACCCGGTAATACGTCGTCATCGCTCAGGCGAATGCGCCCACGGTCAGGGCGTCGATGGCGGGCAGGATCGCCGCCGCCCCGCGCAATTGAAGTACGTCGATCGGCCGGGCACCGCCCAGGTGCGGGTTCGGGCCGGTCAGCCATAGTCCTGCCTGGTCCGGGTATAACTCCAGCAGCAGCCGGTCCAGCACATGGTCCAAGTCCGAGATCCGCTTTCGGTTCTCCGGGGACAGCCGTTCCTGGCCCGAACGCCACCGAGACGGCTGACTCCGGGAGACCCCGAGCAGGTCGGCCACCACATTGTTGCCGAGCGCCTCGATCACCCGGGAGACCGGACCCGCCGCGGCGTAGCCCGCCTCGGCGGCGGATGAGACCCTGATACTGGCCAGCGTGGCCGCGCGGCGCCGAGCACCTCGACCCCGCACGGCCGAGCCGCGACCGGCGCTCACCACATCGATGGCCTTGCCCGTCATATCGGTCCGCCTCCTCCCGCCCGCAAGCCATCCCCGAGTGCCCAACACTACTTGTTGGGCACTGCCGATTCAAGGGGCTCGCTGCCCCGCCGGGTTGCGGATCGTCCTTCGGGCGTGCCGGCGGAGCTGCCAAGGCCGCGCAGGCGGGTTGCACCGCGCCGCGACTACCGGTTGCCTCGACGCCGTGACAGTCCGATACTCATTCCTTGCCCCAGTCGAACAACGGAGGGGTCAGGCGAATGAATCGGACTGTATCGATCGCCACCAAGTCACTCGTCGCGGCTGCGGCCGTGATCCTCATGCTTCCGCTGACCGTGGCCGCCGAGCCGGACAGCGGCGGCGTCGGCGCGATAGGGAGCGAGAGCGCTGCTCCCGTGGCTGTTTTCGCGCCGTGCGCCGCGGGCACCCCGCCGGGCGCCGAATGCGGCACCGTGTCCGTTCCGCTGGATCGGGTGAAACCGGACGGCACACACCTCAAGATTGCGTTTCAGTTCTATCGGGCGACTGACACGAAACGCCCCGCGGTGAGCACCATCGTGCCGTCCAGCGGCGGGCCGGGCCTGTCGAACATCGACGTCGCCGCCCTGTGGCTCGACATTCTCAAGCCGCTGCGGCCGACGTTCAACGTGCTGCTCATCGACCATCGCGGCATCGGCGCATCCGACGCGATCGACTGCCCGGCACTGCAACATGTGCAAGGCAATCAGTTGGACGCGGCGAGGGCGTGCGGCCAATCGTTGGGCGCCGCGTCCGACCGATACGGATCCGGGGATGTCGCCGATGACGTCGACGCGGTCCGTGCAGCACTGAACCTGCCGAAGATCGACTACTACGGAGTGTCCTACGGGGCGGTCGACGTGCGCGCATACGCGTACCGGCACGCCGACCATCTGCGCGCGGCTGTGCTCGACTCGCCGTACGACTCGAAAGACGCCGCGTTCGTCCGGACCCTTCCCGGGGCGATGATCCGCATCGCGGCCAGCGTGTGCCTCCGGTCGACAGCGTGCGCTTCCGCGTTCCCCAGGCCGGAAAAGGTCCTGGACGATCTGGTGCGGCAGCTGGGCCGCCACCCGGTCAGTGGCGTCGGGTACGACGCGGACGGCAACCCGCACAAGGTCACGCTCGACCAGGCCGCGGTGCTCGCCATCCTGTACAACAACTACTTCGCCGACCCGGCCTTCTTGAGCCAGGGCGAGATCTTCGCGGCCGCGGCGGCTTTCAACCGGGGGGACCGGACAGCGCTGCTCCGGCTTGCCGCAGAAAGCCCTGTGCCGACCGACTTCGGGCCGGCCGACGGATTAACATCGGTCGGCGCGGACTATGCGGTGTTCTGCGCCGACTCGCAGTTCCCGTGGAACAAGAACGCGCCCGAGGCGGTCCGAGAGGCCCAATACCGGGCGGAGCTCGCGCACCTACCCGCGAAAGCGACCGCGCCGTTCGCGCCGTCCATGTGGGCAGGGTTCATCGCAAGCCAGCCCACACTGCTGATCCCGGGCGCCGACGCGTGCGTGCCGTGGCCCGCACCGCAGCGGCCCGAGCCGCCGTTCCCGCCCGATGAGCCTTTCCCGTCAACCGTTCCCGCACTACTGCTCGGCGGCGGCCTGGACTACCTGGACATCAACTCGGAACGATCGCTGATGCCGCTGTTCCGCGGCGACGCGTTCGTCACTGTGCAAAACGCCGGGCATGTCACCAGCTATTGGAACGACTGCGCACGGTCCATCATCACCCGGTTCTTCGCGACGCTACGCCCCGGAGACACCCGCTGCGCCGCCAACACTCAAGGCCAGATGGCCAACCCGTTCGGAGCGGCGACAGGCAGGGTACAGCTGCAGGGCGTGGCCGCGTTCCCGGCGACCGCGGCACGCGCACCGACACCCAGAGCCATGCCCGGGAGCCGGGGGAGCGTTCTCGACCGGAAAATCGCGGGCGTGGCCGAATCCGCCGTGCTCGACGCGGTGTATCACAGCGCGCGCATGACCGGCACGACCGGCCGCGGCCTGCACGGCGGAACGTACCGGGTGAGCCATGCGGCCGGCGCGACAACGTTCACGCTGCAGGGCGTGAGGTTCACCGAAGACGTCGCCGTGTCCGGCGATGTTCGCCTCGACAGTGCGAACCGGCTCACCGCGGCACTGACCGTCGTCGGTCCGCGCGGCACCCGGGGACGATTCGAGGTACATGCCACGCTGTGGGAGCCGGACCGGCCGTGGGCGACCGTGACCGGGTCCGTCGCCGGACGAACGATCCGGGTTACCGCACCAGCCCGCTGACCGGGTGAGCCGAGCGTACGGCCCGAGCGAGATGTCCCCGGCTGTACGCCTGACGGTGCCCGCTACTCCGGTTGCGTTGGGGTGCCTCCCGTTTGCGCGGGTGTCGACGGATATGACGATGTTCGCGCCGTCACCGGCGGCGGGCGATCTTCGCGCCGAGAAGCACGCCGATGGCGACCGCTGCGGCGCCGACGAGTACGAACGGGATCGCGCTGAGCAGTCCGGCGGGCCCGGCCGCGGCGGCCGCCGGGGCGAGGGTGGCGCCGAAGGGCACCCCCGCAGCGCCCGCGGCGGCACCTGCGGCTGCGGGTTCATACGCGGCACCGGCCGGGGCGGCCGCGGGAGCAGCAACCGGCGTGGGCGCCACCCCGCCGACCGGCTTCCTGCCCGTCATCACGTCATCGATGGCCGAGAAGAACAGCCCCGCCGTCTTCTTCGCCACGGACGACAGCACCCGCTGCCCGACGCCGCCCGCCGGCCCGCCCACGGTCGCGGTGGCGTCGTAGGACAGTTGTGTGGTCCCGTCGCCCTGGTCGGTGAGCGTCACGCCGACCGTCGTATCGATCGTCCCGGGGCCGCCGGCGCCGGCCGCGCGCATGGTGAGCTGCGTCGGCGCCGTCATGTCGTACAGCTTCACCTCGCCCGCGTACGTGCCGCGGATCGCCGCGACGCCCATCGATACGGTGAGCGCGAAGTGGTTGTCCCCCAAGGGCTTCAGCTCCTGGCAGCCCGGGATCACACCGGCCAGCACGGCCGGGTCGGTGATGGCCGCCCACACCTTGTCCGGCGCGGCGTGCAGCACCGAGGTCCCTGCGATCTTCATGGACGGTCCTTTCGATCAACGCTCGCGTTCGGGTCGGGCAATATCGCCTATGACGATGTATCCGCGCTTTTCTTCGTTCGGGTCGCCGCGCCCCGGCGGGCACGTGTCGCGGCCGACGGGCTCGCCGCGTACCGCTCCACATGCGGCAACTCCCCGGCGGCGAAGCGCTCGTGCAACCGGTAGAGGTCGTTCGGCGAGATCGGCATCGAGTCGACCGGGAAGCCGACCGCATCCTCGATCGCCGAGGCGATGAGCGCCGATACCGGGATCACCCCGGCCTCGCCGGCGCCCTTGACCCCGATCGGGTTGAGCGGCGAGGGCGTCTCCTGGTGCCCGAGCTCCAACTGGCCGAGCTCCTTCTGCGGGATCTCCGTGACGTACGGCATCAGGAAGTCCATGAACGACGCGTTCTGCAACTGGCCGTCCTCGTCATACTCCATCTTCTCGTACAGCGCGCCGCCGATGCCCTGCGCGACGCCGCCGTGCACCTGCCCGGCCACGATCATCGGGTTCACGAGCCGGCCGCAGTCGTGCACCACGTAGTACTTGTCGATGTGGATGTCGAACGTCTCCGGATCGATCTCCACGACCGCGGCGTGCATTCCGGAGGCGAACGTGGACCGGGGCGGCGAGTAGTAGTCCTTGCCCTCCAGGCCAGGCTCGTCATCCTCGGCGACCGGCGGCTTGTCGAAGTCGTCCACGCCCTGGAACTGGGTCGCGGCCTGGGCGGCCTTGTCGAACGCGTAGCGGAGCGGGTTGGAGAGCACCGCCACCGTGCCGAGGTCGATCTTGGTGTCTGGCGCGCCCTTCATCTGCACCACGCCGTCGACGATCTCCAGGTCGTTCTCGTTGCATTCCAGCGCGTTCGCGGCGACCCGCAGTGCCTTGGCCTTCGCCGCGCGCGCTGCGAGGGCGACCGCGGAGCCCGACATCACGGCAGTGCGGGAGGCGAAAGTCCCTACGGCGTAACCGAACCGGCGGGTATCGCCGGTCACCACACGGATCTTCTCGAACGGAACCCCCAGCTCGTCTGCGGTGATCTGCGCCAGCATCGTCTGGTGCCCCTGGCCTTGCGACGTGAGACCCGTTGCCACATCGACGGTTCCGTCCGTCTGGATGTGCACATGGGCGCCCTCGTACGGCCCCACGCCGGTGCCCTCGACGTAGCAGGCCATGCCGACGCCGAGCAGCTTCCCCCGCGACGCGGCGTCCGCGCGACGCTCGCCCATCGAGTCCCAGCCGATCATGTCCTTGAGCATGGTGAGCTGGTGCGGGTAGTTGCCGGAGTCGTAGATCAGCGGCCGGCCATCCTGGAAGATCAGGCCCTGGTCGTACGGAAACTCGTCGGGCTGGATGAAGTTCGCCGCCCGCACCTCGGCCCGATCACGACCCAAGGCCTGCGCGATCTTGTCCATGGTGCGTTCCATCACGAACACGCCCTGCGGCCGGCCGGCGCCGCGATACGGCGTCACCTGCACGGTGTTCGTGTACATCGAGTAGAAGTCCACCCGGTAGGCCCCCGGCTTGTACGGGCCGAGCAGCTGCGTCGAGGTGATGATCGGGTTGATGATGCCGTACGGGGTGAAGGCGCCGTTGTCGTGGTAGAAGAGCACGTCCAGCGCGGTCACCACGCCGTTGTCGTCGAAGCCGACACGGACATGATGATCCTGCCCGCGCTCGTGCGACGCGGAGATGAAGTGCTCGCGGCGGTCCTCCGCCCACTTCACCGGTTGTCCCAGCCGGATGGCCGCGAACGGCACCATGATCTCCTCGGGCCACGGGTGGGCGATCTTCACGCCGAACCCGCCGCCCACGTCCGGCGCGATCACTTCCACCTTCAGCAAAGGGATCTCGAGTTTCGCGGCGATCGCGGCGCGCACCGACGTCGAGGCCTGCGTGGAGGAGTACACGCGCAGCGAGGAGTCGTCCGCATCCCACTTCGCGTAGACGCCTTTCCCTTCCAGCGGCGTGGACGCCGATCGCTCGACGTGCAGATCGAACTCCAGGGTGTGCGTCGCCTTCGCGAAGCCCGCGTCGAGATCACCGACCGTTTGCAGCAGGTGCGCGGAGATGTTGTCCGGAACGTCGTCGTGGGCATGGCGCTCGGCCGCCCGCGCCATGTCCAGGCTCGCGACCGCGGGCAGCACCTCGTAGTCGACGACGATCCGCTCAGCGGCATCCTCCGCGAGATAACGGTTCTCGGCCACCACCATCGCCACGGCCTGCCCCACGTGGTGCACCCGGTCCTTCGCGAGCGCGTACGGCGTGCGCGGCGCGGTAAGCGCAGGATGCGGGATCAGCACCGGCAACGGCTCGGCGACGGGGCCTGCGAGGTCCTCGTACAGGTAGATCGCGCGCACGCCCTCCACGTCCAGCGCGTCCGCGATGTCGATCGACCGGATCCGCGCATTCGCGTGCGGGGAGCGCAGGAAGGCCGCCTCGAGCACCGGCTGCCCGGCGCCGATGTCGTCGAGGTAGTGCCCTTGGCCGGTGGTGAGCCGGATGTCCTCGGTCCGGCGGATCGGTTCGCCGAAGTACCGCTGCCCCATCTACGCGTCACCCTTTGCGTGCTCGTCGGCGGTGAACCCCTCGTCCGGGAGCGGCGCGTCCGGGTTCTCCATCAGCTCGGCCGCGCGCAGCACCGCCTCGACGATGTTCTGATACCCGGTGCAGCGACACAGGTTTCCGGAGATCATGTCAACGGCCTGCTGCGCCGTCGGGTGCGGGTTCTCGGCGAGACCCGCGGTGATGGTCGTCAGCATGCCGGGCGTGCAGAACCCGCACTGCAGCGCGTGGCAGTCGCGGAACGCCTGCTGCACCGGGGAGACCTTGGTGGTGCCGTCCGGCTGTAACTGACCCAGACCCTCGATCGTGGTGATGGAATGCCCGCTCACCGTCGCCGCGAACAGCAGGCAGGAGCGCACCGGCAGGCCGTCGAGCAGCACCGTGCACGCGCCGCAGACCCCGTGCTCGCAGCCGACATGCGTTCCCGTCAAAGCCAAGTCGTGCCGCAGGAAGTCCGCCAGCGTCCGCCGCACGTCGACCTCGGCCGACCGATGCACCCCGTTCACCGTCAACTCGACGACGCGCCGCGTCTCGCCCGGCACGGCCGTCCCCGGCGTTACCGACGTCGTCATGCCGCTTGCTCCTCTCGAACCCTCGCCAGCGCCTCGCGGATCGCGCGAACGGCGAGGATCCCGGTGATGTGCCGCCGGTAGTCGGCCGAGGCATGGATATCGTCCTGCGGGTCGATCGCGGCCCGCACCACGGCCATGACGCTGTCCTCGCCCGCGGCCCACGCGTCGGAAAGGTCCAGCACCAAAGGAGTTTCGGACACCGATAGGAACCCGCAGCTCACGCTGATGGTCGGCGCCCCTTCGTCCCTGGACGGTCCGGGTATGACGACCGCGCCCACGCCGGACAGCGCGTAATCTCCGTGTCGGCGCGCCATCTCGACGAACGCCGTCCCGGCGCCCGCCGGAGCCGCGGGGAAGAAGGCGGACAGTGCCAGCTCGTCGGCGGCCAGCGAGGACTCCAGCGGCCCGACGAAGAACTCGGCCGCCGGGATCTCCCGCTCGCCGCGCACCGAGACCGCAGTGACAGAGCCGCCGGTGAGGACGAGCACCGCCGTCATCTCGCCGGACGGATCGGCGTGCGCGAGCGAGCCGACGGTGGTGCCGCGGTTGCGAATGGTCGCGTGCGCGACCAGGTTCAGCGCCTGGCTGAGCAGCGGCTGCACCCGGTTCGCCTCCGCGTGCCGCAGCAGCTCCGCGTGCCGCACCAGCGCACCGACCCGAACGCCCGCGCTCGACACGTCGATGGCGTCCAGCCCGGCGACACCGTTGATGTCGACCAGGTGCCCTGGCTCGGCGAGCCGCATCGCGAGGACGGGCACCAGGGACTGGCCGCCCGCCAGCACCTTCGCGTGCTGCCCCTCGGCTTCCAACGCCGCGAGCGTCGCCACGGCCTGCGCCACGGTATGCGGCGCATACATGCGGAAGGGAGCAGGTTTCATGGTTTGATCCTGCCTCAGTCCCACGCCTTGCGTGACGGACGTAACCTGCCAGCCCGGTCCGGGTTCCGTGGTGAATGGTGCCAGTTACCGGCACCGGGGTACGGCCGGTCGCGGGAATGGCTGCGGGGCCAGACCTCTCGCTGCGAGAGGCCCGGCCCCGCCGGTACTGCCTGACGAATCACCATGCCGGCGGGGAACCCGCCGCACATAGCGTCATAGTCGGTTGTTGATTGCTTACTTCAGATCGGGCTCCACATCCTGACCGCGATTCGACGGGATCTGGCCGGAGGAGTCGTACACGTCGCCGGCATTGATCCCGGCACCGCCCGCGTACGCCTTACCCCGGGCCTGCTCCTCTTTGCGCAGGTGCGGCGCGATCCAGCGGCACAGGTGGTAGAGGACGACGAGCACGATCGTGCCGAGCGCGATGCCCGAGATCTCGAAGTCCTTGGTGAAGATGATCGCCACGTTGCCGACGCCGATGATGATGCCGGCGGACAGCGGAACCAGGTTCTGCGGGGCACCGAAGTTGACGCCCGACTCGACCCAGATCTTCGCGCCGAGTAGGCCGATCATGCCGTACAGAATCACCGTGATACCGCCCAACACCCCCGGCGGAACCGACGAGACCGCCGCGCCGAACTTCGGCGAGAAGCCGAACAAGATCGCCACGATCGCGGCCACGTAGTACGCCGCCGTCGAGTACACCTTGGTGGCCGCCATGACGCCGATGTTCTCCGCGTAGGTGGTGGTCGGCGAGGCACCGATGAAGCCGGCGATCGTGGTGGCGACGCCGTCACCGATGAAGCCGCGGCCCAGGTACGGGTCGAGGTTCTCGCCCGTCATCTCGGAAACGGCCTTGACGTGGCCGGTGTTCTCCGCGATCAGCGCGATGACGCCCGGGACGACCAGCAGGATGGCGGTCGCCGAGAACGTCGGCAGGTGCGGGCCGGTCAGCACGCCGGACTGGGTGGTGATGTCGGTCGGGAAACCGAACCAGTGCGCGCTGGAAACGGACGAGAAGTCCAGCCGCCACACCTTGCTGACGGTGCCGTCGGCCGCGGTCTCGCTGATCTTCCCGAAGACACTGTCGAACAGCCAGGAGATGAGCACGCCGAAGATCAGGCCCAGGAAGATCGCGATACGCGACCAGAAACCCTTCACGGCCACGGCGAAGACCGTCACGAAGATCATGACGAGGACGGCCGTCCACTGGTCCTTCGGCCAGTAGGCGCTCGCCACCACCGGGGCCAGGTTGAAGCCGATGAGCATGACGACGCCACCGGTGACGGCCGGCGGCAGCACCTTGGCGACTATCCCGCCGCCGGCGAAGTGCACGATCACGCCGACGATCGCCAGCAGCACACCCGCGGCCAGGAAGCCGCCGGTGACTTCGGCGCTGTCGCCGCCCTGCGCCCGGATCGCGGTGACGGCGCCGACCAGCGAGGCCGAAGTGCCCAGGTAGGACGGGATCTTCCCGTTCACGATGAGCAGGAACATGATCGTGGCGAAGCCCGACATCATGACGGCGTATTGCGGGTTCAGGCCCATGATGATGGGGAACACGAAGGTCGCCCCGAACATGGCGAATACGTGCTGTGCGCCGAGGCCGATGGTGCGCGGCCAGCTCAGCCGTTCACCAGGCGCGACGACTTCCCCTTCCGGGATGGCGCGACCATCCCCTTTGAGCTTCCAACCGAAAGCTGACATGTAGATCCTCCGACCCGAGGTCTTCGGTCGGCCGCGTGATTGCTGCCGCCCGCGTCGGCGGCACGGGCGCCACCGATCTTCACACGGACCGTATGCCGCACGTCACAGGAAACTCGTTGTGTGCACCTGCCAGTGTCACGCCTCGGTATTGGTGGAGAGTGACCTATCGCACGGTGTCGGGTGCCTGACATCGGCGCAACCTTCGGTGCCGCTGCGCGTCCGCGGCGGGTCTCCTCGCGGATGACGTCACACGAGCTCCACGTCGCAAGGCAGGCTCGGTGCGGCGCCGAGTCGGCTGTCTGCCGTGATCAGCGGGATCTGCAGTGCGACAGCGAGTGCGACGTACAGCGCGTCGTAGAACGTCAGGTTGTGGCGCAAAGCCCATGCGGCTTCGGAGAGAGCACGGCCGTGCGCGTACCGACGGTCGATCAGCACCCGTGCCGCACGAAGAGCGTCGATCGCCTCGACCGACGCGAGCAAGCCGACACGTTCGTGTCGGCGCAAGACGTTGCCGACCTCCGCGTCGATCAGATGCGGAGCGTGCGTGCGGATCTGCGACATCCGGGACCTCAGCGCCGCCGCGTCGGCGCTTTTCCCGCCGACGGCGAACGCCAGCGCCGAGGCATCGATCACCCGATCGGTCGGGTCCGGAGGTCGGCCCTCGCTGCCCGAGGCGTGCGTCACCGGCGGTCTGCGACGAGAGCGGCGAGTACGGATTCGCGGGTCGCACCGGGCGTGGACACTGCGGCGAGCCGCTCCTCCAGGGCCGCGAGAGCTTCCCGGGCGGTCGGCGTGCTGGCCATGTCGATCACCTGCTCCCGCATATACGACTGGATGGATCGTCCCTCGGCGCGCGCGCGGCGGCGAATGACCTCGTACGCCTCTTCGGGCAGGTCACGGATCTGAATCGTCGCCATGGGGTGATGGTAGCGCTATTTCAGCGCTGTAGCGCGATTGCTCGACGGACGGTCCCGCGCAGGTCGGCACGCCGGGTATGACGATGTTCGGTGGCCGCGGTCGTGCTGCGTCGTTCTGCGTCGCGCTGGCCGGTGGGGCGGGCGCGTGTTGACCGTCACTGTCCTTGTCAACCGAATTGTCGCTGCCTGTGCCGATGACCGAGCGAGTTCGGTCGCCGCGGCGGAGCCGACCGGCAGTGCACATCGGCGCGTCGACGGGTCCTAAACTCACGAATCTGACGCCGGGGGGTCCGGCGGAATCAACTACTCGCGGTAACTGACTCTGCTCAGTTCCGTCGGCGGTGCGCAGTGCCCGTGGGCGGATCGGCTTGTGGCGATCAGAACGACGACGGCGGAGCTTCTCAGTCGTGCGCGGTGGTCGCTTCCGTTGCGGCCCGGAAGCGCTCCAGGTATAGCGGCCAGCCGTTGCCGGTGTCCAAGGTTGTGAATCCTTGCCAGCCGTCACCGTGCCGGTCGAGGTGCCTGTGTTCGAGCATGACGCGTGTGCGCTCGGGTGTTTCGGGGACGAACCGTATCTCGACTTCGCTGGTGTGGGTCGGGTCGGGTTCGATGGTCCATCGCGGACTGATATCCCAGCTGATCAAGAGCCGATGTGGCGGCTCGAAGGCGAGGACTCTTGCCCATGTGCAGACGCTGCCGTCAATACCCACGTCGTAGATGGTGCCGCCGACGCGAGGTTCGAGCACGGTCCGTTCGATCGGGACGGCGAGCAGATTGTGGTCCTTCGGTTTTATGTCGTCGAACCGTTCGGTGAACACGCGGAATGCGTGCCCGACGGGCACGTCCACGGTGATCTCGGTGTTGAGGCTGGTCTTTTCTTGCGATGTGGTGCTCATGGTGACGTTCCTTCCGATGCTTGGGTGGTCGCCTGGTAGCTCTGCTCGGCCAGGGTCTTGAGAGTGGTCAACGTCTGGGTCCAGTAGGTCTCGAGCTCCTGGCGAAGCTGGTTTAGACCGTCGGGGCGGGGTTGATACAGCTGTTCCCGGCCCCGCCGTCGGACGTCGACCAGTTCGGCCTGGAGCAGCACGCGTAGATGCTGCGACACCGCCGGGCGACTCACCGGCAGCTGGCGTGCGATCTCGGTCACCGAACACGGGCCGGACGCGACGTGACTGAAGACGCGACGCCGAGTCTCGCTTGCCAACGCCGTCCAAGGGTCCACGGCAGTGAAAACTTCCATAACGCGTAAGGTAACACTTACGTGTTTTGGAAGCAAGGGGGCTACTCTCCACTGCCAGAGCACCGGCGCTTACCGGGGGCCCGGTAGCCGAACGCGCAGCTCGACCACCTCGACACCCTGACCACCGGCAACAACCTCGCCAACTGGCAAAGGACGACCAAGGCACAGGTCGCCGCGCGAGACCGCGTATTCCGCAACTCCAACGATGAGCGGCGACCACCGCCAGGACGAATCAGACAGCCGGCAAGATCGGACGAGGCCGACTTCAACCCGCAAGTGGATCGCCCACTGGCCAAGCGCCGACCGACCGGACGAGGCCGGGCGTCGGAGGTGAAGGCCAGGTCGTGGCCGAGCCAGCCGGAATGCCTGCGTCATGGATACCGAGGCGAGAGAGCGGCGGACTCAGCTGCCTCGTTGGCGTGCGAGTCCGCGCCCCGGGGGTGTGAGAGACGTTGCGACGATGAGGTTGTCGACCGCCGTACGTTGCCCCGAGATGCGGATGTTCGGGAGTTGTTCGGCGTCGACTCCGCCGACCATCCAGGCCTTCCAGTCGAGCGTGGTGGCCGACACCTCGGCATCAACTGGTGCCGGCTCCATCGATTTGTCGATGCGCGTTCTCTGCCGCGATATCCGTGCCAGGTAGGAGGCGGGGTCGCCATCGCCACGCCTGGAGTCGGTCAGATGCAGGGCGACGCGTTGTCCAGCCGTGACACCGGGCACCCGGCGTGCGTGCGCGCGCATCGCCAGCACGAGCGAGTCGGGGCTCATATCCGCGTCGCGCGGCAATGTCGGGGAGGCGGCTGCCCACAGCGACAATGCGGCATTGACGGCCTCGAGCCTGTATCCCCACTCGGTGAGTTCATAGACCTCGGGTCGCCCCGGCACAGCCAGTCGTCGCCGGCACACAATTCCGTGCGATTCCAGGTGCTGAAGGCGCTGTGTGAGAGCGGCGGGTCCGTCGCTCTAACCCGTGACTCGTGGGGGAGTGGAGTCGTCGGCGCTGCCGGGCGACCACCGCACCGCATCGTCGCACATGACTGTGCCGGAAGCCGGCCTGGCCGCGCAGGCGGCGTCGACGAGCTCGCGTTGCCCGATCGGTTCGTCGAGTTCCACGGTGTACGGAACCTGCTCGTTGCCTTGGCAGCTCTGGTCGCCCACGATCGGCTCGAGGTGTACGGCGATGGCAATCTGTTCATCCTGGTAGTCCACGTCGGCCCCGACGATCTTGCCGGTCTTGCCGCTGGCGCAGTCGACGCGCTGAACCTGCACGTGCACCGCCCGGTCGGCAGGCTTCACCGCGGCGGGATCGGCAACATCCCAGGTGGCTTGGGTGCCGTAGGGCTTCTCCGGTTGATTCGCTTCTGAATCGTCGCCCGCGGCCGCCCAGTTGGGGACGCCGCAAGACGCGAGAACCAGCACGGCAATCAGCGCACTAGCAAAGCTTCCGACGCGGTTTCGACGCGGAGCTTTCCGCGGCGTGCGGTCGGTGGATCGCATACATCTCTCCTCGCCCGCGCGGCTGACAGCCCATCATCATAATTTTGTCACCGCGTGCATGGGCAGAGGATAGGTGCCATGACGAGTCATCGGGATCGCGCGGTCGCCATCGCCGAGCAGATCGCGTTAGACGCCGCCATGGCACACCTGCACGTCGAGATCGAAGTGCAGGACACCATTCACGACTGCGCGCTGATCAACGTCTCGTTCGGTGGCGACGGCTTCCTCGTCGAGGTCAGCGCCCGCACCGACGACGTACACGTCCTGGACCCGTCAGACGTCGACATGTCCGTAACAGACCTGTCCCGCTATGTGATCACACGCGCCTCCATCGCGGGCCAGCCGTAGGGTCTCGGCGGGTCTGCCCCGCTCCTGTCGCCGGTGCGGCTCGCCTGATCGATTCGACCGCCACGTAACGAGTCACCATCGCAGCACGCTCGTCTACATTTCGTCTACTATGACGTCATGGCTACCGACACAACAACAGTCCGCGTCCGGCGACCGGACTCCGAGCGCCTTCAATCGCTTGCCAAGGACCGGCAGGCCACGGTGATCGACGTGGTGCATGAGGCCATCGACGCACTGGAGCGGCGCGAGTTCCTACGCGGGCTCGATGGTGATTACCAGCGCCTGCGCGATGACCCCGAGCGTTGGCAGCAGTACTTGGCCGAACGCGCCGAGTGGGACACCCTGGCTTGACCTGGCGCGGGGAGGTCTACCACGTCGACCTCGGCAGACCGATCGGCCACGAACCGGCGTTCCGCCGGCCAGCGGTTGTCGTATCCGTCGACGTCCTGAACAACGGTGCGGGCGGGTTGGTGATCGTCGTTCCGGTCACCACCACCGGGTACGGGCTTCGCAGCCATGTCGAGCTGGAGCCGGAGCACAGCGGGCTCGACCACACCTCGTACGCCCGCTGCGATCAGCTGCGGGTCGTCTCGACCGAACGCATGACGACCCGGCAAGGGATGATCGCGCCGGGCACGATGCGACTGATCGATCAAGCCCTGCGGTTCGTCCTCGATCTCTGACCGGCCACCTGTTCGCGGCGCGGCCACGGAGTCTAACCGCAGAGTAACGCACGGTAATCGCGCTGGAAAATGCCCACGCGACCAACCGCAGCCGAGAAGTACTCGTCGCGAGCCAGTGCGGCAGCGTCAACGCGCCGACCGGCTCGGGACCGTATCGGGTCGGGACCATCGAGTATGACGATGTTCCGTGGCCGGACCGTTCGAGAACCCCTGCCCGCCGGGGCGGGCCCGGCACGAAACGTCGTCATACTCGGGGAGACCCGCGCGGACGCGGGCAGAGCTATCCGGCGACTCGGAGGGGATCGGACCAGCGCAGGTTCGGGAAGCGGGCGAAACCGCTGTCGTGGGATTGCAACTCCAAGCCGTGGCCGAGGGCGAGCGCGGCGAGGTGCACGTCCGGGACGTCGTCCGACTTCAGGCCGGGCGTCGTGAGCAGGTGCTCGACGAGCGCGGCGTGGTCGGGCGTGGCCGTCGGCACCCAAGCCACCGGGGAGGACAACCACTGCTGAACCTGCTGCCAGGCCTGCGGCATCGTCACGGCATCACGAAACATTCGGACGTTCGTCGCCAACCGTACGAAAGACATCGTGACTTCCCAAGGCAGTCCGACGCGATGCGGCCCGCCGAGAACCCCCTCGAACCACGAGAGGGCGGCTTCGTGCTCGCTCGCGCGGCTATCAAACGCGTAGACGAGAAGGTTGGTGTCGACGAGGATCATGAGCGCGGCGGGTGAGCGAGATGGGCGTACTTCTCCTCGTCGAGCATCGCGATCACGGCGCTCACATCGGCGATGTCCACCCTCGCACCGAGGGGGCGCGGGTGCGTGTAGACGACCTTCGCATCACCCGCCGGCGACGCCGGGTGCAGGCCCGCGCGCAGCGTCTCGTTGAGCACGGCCTTGAAGCTGCGCCGCTCCGCACGCTGGCGCGCGACGAGCTCGGCTGCCACATCATCGTCCAAGGTCACGGTGGTTCGCATGCGTCACATCATATCGTTGATGCGTTGATGCGTGATGGGAATCGTCGAGAGCGGGATTTTCGAGTATGACGATGTTCCGCGGTGGGCCTAGTCTGCGAAGCCCTGGCCGGCAGGGGCGGGCGCGTACTGACCGTCACTGTCCTTGTCAACCGAATCGTCGTCGTCTGTGACGATGACCGAGCGAGTTCCGTTGCCACGGTGGGGTCGACCGGCAGTGCACATCGGCGCGCCGGCGGGTTCTAAACTCGCCAATCTGACGCCGGAGAGCAGCCGGAATCAACTACTCGCAGTGACTGACTCTGCTCAGCTCCGTCGGCGGTGCGCAGTGCCCATGGGCGGATCCTTCAGCGATGTCGCGGTCAGAACGGTGACATCTGGTCCAGGATCTTCTCGGCGATGCCGAGAATGTCTTTCACCCTCGGGATGTCGTCTTCGACGTCCTCGGTCGTAAGCTCCGGTGCATCCGCCGGCGGGTACTCCGCGTCGCGTCGGTGGCGCCGCATGCGGTCGAACGGCCGCAGCTGCTGACCCATCGGCGGATCAAGCTGCGCGCGGACTGCGTGGTAGGCCGCCAGGTGGCCGCCAGCGGTGGTCGGCCGGAGGCCCTGGTTCTCCAGGATCGACCACAGCGCTTTGCGGGCGGCGTCGTAGAGCAGCGCATAGGCACCCTCGGGGTCGGCGTCTGCTGTCCGTATGGCGCTGACCAAGTGCCGTCGCGCCTGAGCCAACACGCGATCGGCGTGCTCGCGGCTGGCCGGGACCCGCTGCAGATGCTTGTCTGCGAGCAGCTTTTCGATCTCTGCGCGGCCCTGGTCCCACCTCATCGACCCACCTCGGTATCGGTGACGGCCAGCTCGATCAACGGGCGCGACCGGATCGACGACAGGAACGCGTCGGCGTTCGGCGGCTGCTCCCACACGCTCGCACGCACGCGTCGGATGTTCACCTCGCGGCCGCCGAGACGGCGTTCGGCACGCTGGGCGGCAAGGTCAAGATCGTCAGGGTCGGCATCGCCGACGACCAGTACGTCGACGTCGTTCGGCGGCGGGCCTGCTTCGCCGCTGTAGCGAGCAGCCCAAGATCCATACAAGAACGCCTTCCCGATCCCCGGAACCTTCCGCAACTCCTCGGTCAGGACCGGCATCGGCCCGTAGGTCACCACGAGCAGGTCGGTCAACGGCCGACTCAGCAGCGAATCGGTCACGGCCCGCACCAGGCGGTTGTTACCTTGGCGCCGATCGGCCAGGATCCGCGCGACGACCAGACGGTCTACTTCCTGCTGCGTCGCCTTCACCGACGCGCCGATGCGACGGGCAGCCTCGGTGACGGTGTACTCCTGCTCTGGGTTCAGGTAGGTCAGGGCGAGGAGGTTGCCCTGGACCTGGGAGCGCAGCAACGGCAGCAACGCCGGCGGTTCAGCTCTCATAAGACTTCCATCTTCCTATACCTCATAGGTGAATTGCAAGGCGATGGTGCCAGGTGGCTCGGCTGACTTGGCCGCAAGCGAACTCGCTACGGGACGTCGAGGGTCCGGGCGAGGTTGGGTCCGCACAAGTGGATCTCCATCACCGTATGGACCGCCCGCTGCTCGTCGCCGGGACACGGGCGTCCTGCGGTACCGCGGTGTCCGGTGCAGCAAAGCCGTCGGGCGCGTCGCCGGACGTACCCCTGAGCGGCCGCAGATCTACGCACGGTAATCGCGCTGGAAAATGCCCACGTGACCGACCGCAGCCGAGAGGTACTCGCCGCGAGCCGGTGCGGCAGCGTCAACGCGCCGACCGGCTCAGGACCGCATCGGGTCGGGTCCATCGAGTATGACGATGTTCCGGGGTGGGCCTCGTCCGCAAAGCCCCGGCCGGCGGGGCGGGCGCGGCGCGGAACGTCGTCATACTGGGGAGACCCGCGCGGGCGCGCGCCGTCGCGCCGACGAGTGCCGCTCTCGGCCCATTGGCGACGAGCCGCGGGAGAACGGACGAACGAAGGCCGTATGACGGATACAGACGTGCCAGGCAACTACGGCCCGAACGGCCGCATCCTGGACGGCCCCGGCCCGCGCAGCATCATCCTGGACTGCGACCCCGGCCACGACGACGCGTTCGCGATCATGCTGGCGCGCGGTAGCCCCGGCATCGACCTCAGGGCGATCACCACGGTCGCCGGCAACCAGACGCTGGAGAAGGTGACCCGGAACGCGCGGGCGGTCGCGACGATCTGCGGCATCACCGGCGTGCCGATCGCGGCCGGCGCGGCGGCACCGCTGGTCCGCCCGCTGCGGGTCGCGGCCGACATCCACGGCGCCTCGGGCATGGACGGGCCGGCGCTCCCCGCTCCTACGGTTCCGCTCGACCCGCGGCACGGCGTGGACGTCATCGTCGAGACGGTGCGGTCGCAGCCGGCCGGCAGCATCACCCTGGTGCCGACCGGGCCGCTCACCAATATCGCGCTGGCGGCCCGGCTCGCACCCGACATCGTGGGCCGCGTGCGGGAAGTCGTGCTGATGGGCGGCGGCTACGGCGGCGGGAACGTGACGGCCGCGGCCGAGTTCAACATCCTCGCGGACCCGGAGGCCGCGCACATCGTCTTCGGTGCGGCCTGGCCGGTCACCATGGTCGGCCTCGACGTCACGCATCAGGCGCTGGCCACGCCCGAGATAGCCGCGCGCATCGCGGATCTCGGCACGGCGCCGGCCGCCTTCGCGGTCGAACTGCTGGAGTTCTTCGGCCGAATGTATTCGGCCGCACAGGGTTTCGCGGCGCCGCCGGTACACGACCCGTGCGCGGTGGCGCTGGTCGCGGACCCCGCGGTGGTCGCCCTGCGGCCGGCGCACGTGGAGATCGAGCGCACCGGCACGCACACCACGGGGATGACGGTGACGGACTTCATCGGTCGAGGCGGGGTGGCGCTCGATCACCGGGTGGGGGTCGAGCTGAATCGAGACCTGTTCTGGGACATGATGATCGCCGCCATCGCCGCGATCTCCGAGGGTTGATCTGCCGTCCAGGACGGACGACGCGCCGCGGGCACAACAGCCGAAAATGACCCCGGCGCCGCGTGCGGCGCGAACATCGTCATCCTCGAAAAACAGGCGACCACAAGCGATCTCAGCGGTGGGCGACCCGCATCTGCCACACGTAGAGCGCCACCGTAAGATCCGCGCGAAGCCGAGCGTTCGTGGTGAACGGCCCGAGCAGGCGCTCGAGTTTGCCGATGCGGTAGCGCAGCGTGTTGTAGTGGAAGTGCAGGCGGCGGGCGGTCTGCGCGACGTTCAGGTTGGTGTCGAGCAGCACGGTGAGCGTGCGGCGCAGCTCGTCGGACTCCACGTCGCCCTCGGCGGCAGCCAGCGGGCCGAGCGTGTCGGTGAGGAACGATCGGAGCTCGTCGGAATCCGGCACCTGGGAGAGCAGCCGGTACAACCCGAGGTCGTCGAACCGGGACACCGAGCCTGCTCCGGCGAGCCGACGGCCGACCCGCACGGCCTCCCACGCCTGGTGGTAGGCGGTGGCCAACGAGGCGACGCTTTCCACCACGCGCGAGACGCCGACGATCCCGTCGAACGGGGCGCCGGGCGAGGACAGCCCGCCGAGCAGGTCCACCACGCGGGCCGTCGGCGGCACGACACCGTCCGGCGCGTGCATCACGGCGACGGCCTCCGTGGCGAACGCGGCGGCCGCCCCGTCGGGGTCCCAGCGGCGGACCCACGCGGCCCAGGAGGCGCCCAGTTGCTCGGCGCGGCGGCGGCGCGCGGCGTCGTCGTTGCCGCGCACCTCCCCGGCGGCGACCACCACGAACATCGGCCCGGTCAGGTCCCAGCCGAATCCCTTGGCGCCCTCCACCGCGGCGGCCGGCGGCATCTGCCCGGCCAGCACGTCCCGCAGGAAGTCGCCGCGGTACTTACCCTCCACCGCGGCGACGGCGAGCTCGCGGGTGACGACCAGCGCGGCAACGGTCGCCCCGCGCTCGGCGATCATCACGTCCTGCCCGTCCCACGGGCGGTCGGAGCGCACCGCGATCAGGTGGCCCTGGTTGCGCTCGGCGACCACGGTGGCGATGAGCACCGAGACCTGATCGGCGCCGGTACCGAGGGTGTGGATGCCGTGGCCGAACATGGTGGCCCGGAAGAGGTGGTCGTCGTCGAACAGCTCCGCAGCGGCGGCCGGAAGCTCCGCGCCCGCCGCGGCGATGGTGCGCCCGGTCCGGTCGGCATGCAGCACCGAGACGGCCGGGGCGACGGCGGCGGCAGAGGCACCTGCCGGGTCCGGGGCGTCCGGCTGCGCGGGCACTGCGGCGAGCTGTTCCGGGAGCGCCGCGACGACCTCCGGCAGGCCGCCGCCGTGCAACACCAACTGCAGCAGCACCGAGTGCGCCTGTTCGCTGCGCGCGAGCATCGCGGCCTGGCGCCCGAGCACCTCGGACAGCACCTGATTCATGATCTCGTCGAACCCGACGCCGTCCGGGATCTGCACGACGGGAAACTCGAGACGGTCCGCAGATTCGAGCATGCCCTTCGGCAACGCGTCGAGGTACCGCCCGAGCTTGACCGCGATGCCGGCCAGCCCGCGCGCGTCCAATTCGGCGACGAAGTCGTCCAGCGCCTCGGGCGTCGAGCGCAGCGGATAGCCGGTGGTCAGCAGCAGCTCGTCGGCCTTGGTCCATTGCAGGACGTCCGGCACTTCCATCATGTTCACGAACCGCACGACGCGGTCCAGCCCCGCGGCACCGGCGAGCACGGTGCTGCCGGCCATCGCCGGCCGCGCGAGCACCTCGCGCATGGTGATACCCGGCGCCACCGTCGGGAAATCCGTTCGTACCACGATCGCCGACCTTCCTCGCCATGCCTGCCACGCGCCCGTCATCCGCCTATGACGGGCCCGCCCGATGCCTGCCAAGCGCCTGCCGGGGCGCCCACCACGTTCCCCCGGCGCGCCGGCCTGGATCCGGTGCGGAACCGCTCCGGCGGCCGCGCGCGTACCCGGTGATGTGCCGGGCGAATCGCCTCGACCGGACTCACCTGCGCCGGCGCGGCAGGCCGGCGGCACCTTGGCGGATTTCACGGCAGTTCCCGGGCTCCGTCGTCACATTCTCCCATGCGACCGGCACTGATGGCCTACTAGGTTCGCAAGAGAGGCTGGAAGGGGCGGTGCTGTGCAGGAAACGAAGCCGGGGCCTGCGCCGGACACCGTGCGGGGAGAGGTGCCGGGCACTGTGCAGGGCGCTGTGCCGGACACGACACCAGAGACACAGCCATGGATCTGAGCCTTGGCCCCCAGCGGGAAACGGTGACCCCCGGATTTCGCAGACCGCCGCGTATGACGCCGGCCGTGGCCGCGGTCCGTTCGGCCGGCACCGGCGCCGACCGGGGGGCCAGCCTGCCGGTGATCCCGGCCGCGGTCGCCATTCCGGTGCTCGACCTCGTTGCCGGAGAACTGACACCCGCGACGATTCTGGCAGCGTATTCGGCCGCGGTGGTGCTGTGCTGTGAGCCGCGTGCCGACCGGCCCGCGCGGATCGTGACGGTCCTCGCCCGCGAGGCGTCCGGCGTTCCGAACGGCGTGCGGACGGCGCTCACGGCCGCGGATCGCCCGTTCCGGAAACTCACCGAAGGGGACGCCGCGTTCGTCGGCGGCGGCGGCATCCAGCTCACCGGCATGCGCCTGCGCGCGGTGCGAACCGTGCGCACCGCGGTCTCGCACATCACGCCCTCGCCGCGTGCCGTCCGCCGGATCGGAGACGTGGCCGGCGGCGCGCCCCGCGGCGTCGCCGACGAACCGGTCGGTGCATTGCGCGCCGCCCTGGCGACGGGCGACGCCGCGGGTCTGCGCGCGGCCGTACGGGCGCTCGTCGGGCTGGGGACGGGGTCCACCCCCGGCGGCGACGACGTTCTCGCCGGGACGATGGCGGGCCTGCTCGCCACCGACCGGGCGGTCCTCGCGCACCAGATCGCCGCCGCCCTGCTGCCCGACCTGGCGGCGCGCACCCCGGTGGTATCCGCGGACCTGCTGCGGCTCGCGGCGCAGGGCAATGTGTGCACGGAGGCCGGCGCCGTCATACTCGCTGCGGCCGAACACGGTTGCCGTTCCGCGAATCCAAGCAGTGACCTCGGCAGTGACCTCGATCGGGCGCTCGCGCGCCTGCTCGCGATCGGACACACGTCCGGAGCCGATATGGCGACCGGTCTTGCCATCGGTCTCGGCGTGCCCGACCAGCCGCGGCCGCGCCAGCCCCGCAGGTCACGCGTGCGGATGGCAGGGGCGACCGCCTGGTGAGGACCATCTCGCGCACCAAGATCGGCCCGGGCGGACCCGACAGTTCTGCTTGCCGCGTCACCGGCCCACGGATTTCGGCGCGGTGACACCGCACGACACCCGCACGAGCAACGCCCCGAGAACCTGCCCGGGAACACCTGCAGAAGAGCCAAGAACGCATCAGTACTAACAACACAGTCGGCCGACCGGCTAGCGAGGAGCATCCGATGCCTGAACTGGTGGAACTGCGGAGCGGCGTCTACCACGACTCCGTGACGCTGCTGCGGATCTCGCAGTCGGTGACAGACGCGCCCGGGATCACCGCGGCGCAGGTCGCGATGGCGACCCCGCTCAACGTCGACCTCGCGGTGGGACTCGGCTTCGCCGTGCCGCCGTCCGCGGGGCCCAACGACCTGCTGGTGGCGCTGCGCGGCGTCGACGATGACGGCGTGCGGTCGGGCCTGGCCGCACTCGAGGCGGCGCTCGAAGCGGCGGAGGCGGCCGGGCGCGCGGCGGGCGGGTTCGGCGACGCCGAGCAGCCCCGGACGGTGCGCACCGCGGCCGAGCGCTCGCCCGACGCCTCGGTCGTGCTGCTCTCCGTGCCCGGGCCGTCGGTGATCGGCGAAGCCATGGACGCGATCGCCGCCGGCCGACACGTGATGATCTTCTCCGACAACGTGCCGGTGGAACACGAGATCGTGCTCAAGGACGCCGCCGCCGCGGCCGGCGTTCTGGTGATGGGTCCGGACTGCGGCACAGCCGTGATCGGCGGCGTCGGCCTCGGCTTCGCGAACGTCCTGCGCGCGGCCGGCAGCCGATCGGACACCCCGAGCGTCGGGGTGATCGCCGCCTCGGGCACCGGCGCGCAGCAATTGACCTGCCTGCTGGACCAGGCCGGCGTTCCGATCTCCGCCGTACTCGGCCTGGGCGGTCGGGACCTGTCCGAGAAGGTCGGCGGCCGCAGCGCTCTCGCCGCGCTGACGATGCTGGAGGACGATCCGGCGACCGATCACATCGTCATCGTGTCGAAGCCGCCGCATCCGGCGACCGCCGAGAAGGTGATCGCCGCCGCGACGGCCTCGGCCAAGCCGGTGACGACGGTCCTTCTGGGGCGCGGTCAGCCGGATCTGACCAGCGCCGCGGAATCGGTGCTCCGATCGATCCACGTCCCGGTCCCGACCTGGCCCTACTGGTCGCCCGACGACGGCATCCACCCCGTCGCCGGTGCGCTGCGCGGCCTGTATTCGGGCGGCACGCTGGCCGATGAAGCGATGATCATCGCCGGCGACATCCTCGGCGATATCCGGTCGAACATCCCGCTGGCACCCGAACTCGCGTTGCCGGCCTCGGCGACCGGCCATGGCCTGCCAAAGCTCGGCGGCCTCGGCCACGTGATCGTCGACCTGGGCGACGACGAGTTCACCCGCGGCCGGCCGCACCCGATGATCGACCCCACGGTGAAGCTGGACCTGCTGGCCGCACAGGCCGCGGACCCGGACGTCACGGTGATCCTGCTCGACGTGGTGCTCGGTTACGGCTCCGAGCCCGACCCGGCGGCGCGGCTCGCCCCCGCCATCGGCAACGCCATCTCCGCGGCGGCGGCGGCCGGCCGCGAGCTCGCGGTCATCGTGTCGCTCTGCGGCACGGACGGCGATCCGCAGAACCGCGAAGCCGTCGCCACCGCCCTGGCGCATGCCGGCGCCGACGTGTACGCCTCCAATGCCGCCGCCGCCCGGGCTGCCGCCCACGCCGCCGTCGGCCAGACCGAAAGGGACGACGCATGAGCACCGATGCCGTCACTGCCGCCGCACCCGCCACCGGCCACGCTGCGCCCGTGAGCCTGCTGGCCGGGCCGCCGAGCGTGATCACCGCCGGGATCGACCTGCTGGCCGACGCGCTGCGCGCCCAGGCGGTGACCGTGACGACGGTGGACTTCCGCCCTCCGGTCGACGATCCGGCCGGCACGGCAGCGGCGCTCGCCACGGTGCTCGCGGACCCGCGCCGAGAGGCGGCGAACGCGACCGCGGTGGCCCGCATGCTCGCGGTGCGCGCGCACCTGGTCGACGTGCTGCCGGCATCCGAAGCGCTCGGCATGAAACCCGGCGAGTTCTACCACGCCGGGCCGCCCATCACCTGGGATCGCGCATCGGGACCGCTCCGCGGGGCGTTGATCGGTGCCATGCTGTTCGAGGGCCTTGCCCCGACCGCGGACGAGGCCGAAGCGAAACTCGCTGCGGGCGAAGGAATCTCGTTCTCGCCGTGTCACGAGCACCATACGGTCGGGCCGATGGCCGGGCTGGTGTCGCCGTCCATGTGGATGTACAAGCTGCAGGACGAGGCCACCGGCGCTGTCTCCTACTGCTCGCTGAACGAGGGCCTGGGCAAGGTGCTGCGCTACGGCGCCTACTCGGCCGAGGTCATCGACCGGTTGAAGTGGATGTCCGCGGTGCTCGGGCCCGCGCTGCAGAAGGCCGTGCGGCTGATGGTCGCCGCGGGGACGCCGATGGACATCACCGCCCTGGTCGGCCAGATGGTGCAGATGGGCGACGAGGGGCACAACCGCAACCGGGCCGGATCGGCCATGTTCCTGCGGGACATCAGCCCGTGGCTCATCCGGGCGGAGCTTCCGCCGAAGGACACGGCCGACGTGTTCGCCTTCATCGGCGGCAACGAGCACTTCTTCCTGAACCTCGTCATGCCGTGCGGCAAGCTGATGGGGGATGCCGCCGCGAACGTGCCCGGCTCCACTGTGGTGACGGCGCTGTGCCGCAACGGCACGGACTTCGGCATCCGCGTGTCGGGAACGGGCGACCAGTGGTTCACGGGGCCAGCCGGCATTCCCGTCGGCCTGTTCCTGGCCGGTTTCACCCAGGATGACGCCAACCCGGACATCGGCGACTCGGCGATCACGGAAACCGTTGGTATCGGCGGCATGTCGATGGCCACCGCCCCGGCGATCGTGCGCTTTGTCGGTGGGGCGGTGCCGGACGCGCTGGCAGTGACGCGCCGCATGTACGAGATCACGCTGGCGGAGAACCCGGCGTTCGCGATCCCGATCCTCGAGTTCCGCGGCGCACCTACGGGTATCGACGCGACGCGGGTGCTGCGCACGGGCGTGCTGCCGCAGATCAACACCGGCATGGCCGGCAAGGTCGCGGGCACCGGCCAGGTCGGGGCCGGCCTGGTGAACCCGCCCATGGAGTGCTTCACCAAGGCGATCGCCGCGCTGGCTCAGGCGGTTCCCGCCTGACGGCTCGCCGCGGCTCGGGCCAACCCCGGACGTGGCCCTTGCTCGGTCCTACCCTCGTCAGGAAACCACAATGTGTAATCTAGCGGTTCCTTTCGGTAATGTGATGTGATGCACGTCTACGGACCCGGCGCTGAGTGGACCTTCCGGGCTCCGCAGACGACGGGGCGTCAGGCCACCGTCATCGCGACCGCGCTGGCGCTCCTCGCGCTGGGGTCCGCGATCGCCGCAGCGATCACCGACCCGCGGCTGCCGACACCGAACCAGTGGCAGATCACCGGGGTTCTTGCGGTCGTGGCGGCGCTCGGGCTCGTCACCGGTCGCTTCTTCGGGCCGACGCGGGACGGGTCCGGCCCGCCATGGGACGTGCATACCATCTGGCTGCTGCCCGCGGCGATGCTCACCCCGCCGGCCGCGTTCGGCTGTCTCGTCGCGTTGTCCGTCATCACCGATCTGCGCAAGTCCGAACACCAATTCCAGCTGCGGATGGTGGTCGTCTCCATCACGGTCACCACCACGGCCGCGATTCATGCGGCCGCCCTCCTCATCGCCGACTTCGCGCTCGCCGGACTCGTCGGGATCGCCGCGCTCTGGGTGATCGGTTGCATCGTCGCCATCGCCGTCGCGTATGTCTTCGTCACGCCGAACGGCACCGCGCTGTGGCTCGACTACCGCTGGAGCCTTGTCCTGTTCGGCTGCGCCGTGTCCGGCCTGCTGATCGCCGCCGCCATACGCAGCGACGCGCCGATCGGGTTCACCGCGCTGGCGCCCCTGTTGTTGGCCCAGTTCGCGCTCCGCTGGCCGGAGCTCACCCGCTTCGCGCGGATCGATTCGAAAACGGGCCTGCCCAACTCCCAGCACTGGGACGAGCGCAGTCGCCGGCTGCTGAGCGCCGCCGAATTCCATCGGACACCGGCGTACGTGCTCATGGTCGACCTGGATCGATTCAAATCGGTGAACGACACGTTCGGGCATCTCGCCGGGGATCAGGTGCTGGCCGAGGTCTCCGCCCTGCTCCGGTCACGCATCGCCCCCGGCGACCTCCTCGGCCGGTTCGGCGGTGAGGAATTCGTCGTGACGCTGTTCGATCGCTCTCCGGCGGACGCGCTCGCCGTCGCCGACCACATCCGCACCGCCATTGCCGAGCAACCGCACCTGCTCGCCCACATCACCACGGACGCGGCGCGCGAGCCCGGCACCGCGCTGTGCACCGTCTCCTGCAGCATCGGGCTGGCCTCCGCGGCGCACTGCGGCTACGACCTGACCAAGCTGCTCGAATGCGCCGACAGGGCTCTCGCCGACGCGAAGTCGGCGGGCCGCGACCAGGTCCGCGCGGTAGGTGCCACCGCCGGGGGTACCTCCCGCTTGCGGGGGAATGACGAACGTTCGGCCGCCGAGCGGCCGGAAGCCGTGACGGTGTGGAACGTGGCCGCGGGGGGCTTATCCCGCACGCCGCACCTTCATCCGTAGCCAGCCGCCCACCGGCAACGAGACCAGCCGGGTGTCGGGCCACCAGCGGTAGCCGGGGTCGGACCGCCCGCCGTCACGCGGCCGACGCGCCGTCAGTCGGCCCAGGCGAACCGGACCCGCACCGACACCGTGATCGTCGCATCGCCGAGCGAGACCGGCATCGACGCGTCCCGTGCGGTGTGCGCCATCAGTGCGACCGGCCGCGGCGAGCCCGGATCGCCGTCCAGCTCCGCGACGGCGAGCACCGGGCCGAGGGGCCTGCCCGCGAGCGCCGCGAGCGATGTCGCCTTCTCGCGAGCGTCGATCATCGCGGCGGTCCGCGCGGACGAACAGACGTCCCGGGGATCGGCCGCGTCGAGCGTCACACCGTCGATCCGCACACCTTCGGCGACGCCGGCCACCGCGGTGAGCAGCAGATCCAGCCCCGTCGCATCGGACAGCGTCACGACCATCCGCTGCGTCGCCTGATACGCGGCGAGAACCCTGGTGCCGTCGGCATAGTCGAACCGCGGACCGAGGGTGACATCCGCGCTTCGCACCGACCGCGGATCGACCCCCCGACCGGCCAGCGCCGCCAGCACCGCGTCCGCCGACGCCCCGGCGGCGCGAAAAGCGTCACCGGCGTCATCACGTTCCACCTCGATGCCGAGCGTGACGGTCGCGTGGTCGACACCCGCTGTCGCACGTCCGGTTCCGATCACCGTGATCCCGCCGTGGATGACGCTGTTCCGGCCGCCTTGCCTGTCGATCGTCATGGCCCCCAGTGTGCCGGATGATCATCTGGTGTGTGCGATTCGTTCCGGAAACCGCAACGATTCCCACACCTCGGATGATCATCCGAGGAGGTCAGGCCCACCAGACCGCGTATTCCGAGACGCCGTCCGGCGCCGGCCGACCGTCGGCGAGTTCGGTGGCCGGCAGCGGACCGACGGCCGGGGCGGCCCGGAGCGGCGCCATCGCCATGTCGAGATCGTCGGGATCGACCGCGCCCACCACGCGAATGCTGCCCGCTGCGGGCCAGCTGCCGGCCGGGTATTCGCCCTGCCCCAGCGGTTCGACCTGGACCAGAACCTCGGCGACATCCGGCCGCGCCCGCACGGTGTGCAGCACCGCGGCGAACGTGGACAACGGCACCGACCCGCGCAGCGGCGCCGCGATGCTGCGGGGATCACCGTTGCCCGTGAAGAACTCCTCCAACGTCGCGACGGTCGGCCCGGCAGCGCCGCCGCGTTGACATAGGGCCAGCACCAAGGCATCTCGCGCGGCGATGTCGGTGGCCGAGGTATCCCACGACGGCGGTCGCCGGTCGCGGCCGGTGTGCGCAGCGGCGTCGGAGCTCTCCCGCACCCCCGCTCGCGCGGTCGGGTTCCGGGGAGGTTCGAGGGCATCGAGCTCACTCATGTCGAACTCGGGAGCATCGGCGCCGCCCGAGCCGCCAGACGCGGACCATCCGGGAGTCCAACGGCGGGACGGCGCGGCGACGCGCACCCAGACGACGGCGAGCAGCAACGTCCCGCCCACGGTCAGCAGGATCGCCCCGCCGACCGGTTCGACAGCGGCGACCATCGCGGCGCCGAGCGTGATCATCACCGCCGGCACGAACGTGAGCAGCACCGCGACCCAACTGCGCAGCGCCCACGCCACACCCTGCCAGCAGAGCAGGAACGCGACCACGGCCGCGGCCAGCGAGATATCGCTGGTCGCCGCGCCGCCAGCCGCGAAGATCGCCTCCGTCAGCACGGTACCCACCACCAGCGGCAGCATCAGCAGCAGCCGCGCGGCGAGCGCCCGCGACGGATCCGCGGTCAACGCCGACCGGGCATCGTCGTCGGCACCGAACCCGGAGTCGCCAAGCCCGGAGGTGCCGAACCCTGAGTCGCCGAACCCGGGGCCGCCGAATCCGGAGCCGCCGGGCTCGGACGGCGGCTGCCCGTCGCGATCGCCGGGGTCCGCGGGCCAGCGTGCACCATCGCCTTCACCAGGCGCGTTCCGTGAGGTCACGAGGTCGCCTCCCGCGCAGCCACCGCCGCCGTCCCGCGGCGATGTCTCCAGCGTGCCACGGCGGAGCGAGCCGGTCGACGCCGGTCGTCCGGGGCGTTCGGCCGGCAACCCCGATGGTGCGCTCACGGCGCGAACGGGTCGGGCGGATGCGCCGACAGCGCAGACCCGGTCGTGACCTACCGGCTACATCGCGGCGAGGTCCTTGAAGCGCGAGTAGTGCAACTGGTGCGCGACCGTCACCGTCGTGGTGGGCCCGTTACGGTGTTTGGCGACGATCAGGTCCGCCTCGCCGGCGCGCGGATCGTCCGCCTCCCACGCGTCGGGCCGGTGCACCAGGATCACCATGTCGGCGTCCTGCTCCAACGAGCCCGATTCGCGCAGGTCAGCCAGCATCGGGCGCTTGTCGTTGCGTTGTTCCGGACCGCGGTTGAGCTGCGAGATGGCCACCACCGGCACTTCGAGTTCCTTGGCAAGCAGCTTCATCTGCCGGGAGATCTCGGAGACCTCCTGCTGCCGCGACTCCACCCGCTTGGACGAGGTCATCAGCTGCAGATAGTCCACCACGATCAGCTTGAGATCGTGCCGCTGCTTGAGCCGGCGTGCCTTGGCGCGGATCTCCATCATTGTCATATTCGGCGAATCGTCGATGTACAGCGGCGCGTCGGAGATCTCGCCCATCCGCCGAACGATCTTCTGCCACTCCAGATCGCCCATCCGCCCCGACCGCATCGCCGCGAGCTTGATCTCGGCCTCCGCGGACAGCAGTCGCATGGTGATCTCGGAACGGCTCATCTCCAGCGAGAAGATGACGGCCGCCATGTGGTGCTTCACCGCGGCATTGCGCGCCCAATCCAGAGCCAGCGTCGAGTTGTGCGTGGGGATCATCGAGCGGCCGGCCAGGTAGAGATGGTCCGCGGCATCGACCTGCACGCACCGCACCGGCACCGACGCGACCTGCCGCACGTCGACGATGAATCGGGAGTTCCGGCGCGCGGGCGAGGCGGTACGGCAACGCTCCTTCTGCGCGAGCCGCTTCCGCTCCAATCGGAACACGTCGTCATCGGTGGAGAAGTTGATCGTGAAACAGGTGGACGACTCTTCGGTTCGGCCCTTGACCCGTTTCGTCATGGTCGATGCGCGGTACCCCAACCCGACGATCAGTTCCGCCACGTCGCGCGCCAACGCCGCGTTGGTCGTGGCGAACTGGATGACGCCGCCCGGGCTCACGGTTCCGTCGGTATCGAGCAGGCCTGCCAGGAGAGCCCGCCGTTGGGCGATCGACGCACGGAGATACCCGGCCAGCACGTGTTTGTTGCCCAGGACCCCCATCGTCCGCAGGATCGCTTGAACGCTGCCCCGTTCCTTCCAGCACGATGCGCACCGACCGTCGCGCCAGCCCGATGACGGGCGTCCACAGATCGGACACACCGGCGGCGGCATCGGTTCGGACAGGTGCTGCGATCGCGCGCCGCAGACCCGTCCACACGTCTTGACCTGAATCTGCTGCGGGGTGAACCACTGCCCGCACACCACGCAGGCACGTTGTTCGACCGCCGCGCGTGCCGGGAGCTGCAAGCCGTAACTCATGCCACCGAGGTGCGGCGCCCACAGGCCCTCGGCCTCGATGTGCACCGCGATCTCGGGATCCGCCGAGGTGAAGCGCGCACCGTCCGAGTGCCCGTCCCCCAGCCACACCCCGAAGGCATACGGCGGCACCGGCAGCTCCGCATCGGGCAGTTCGAGGGGCTGTGCCAGCGCAACCGAGTGGTTGAGCCGCCGGTCGCCGGTGTGGCAGCGCAGCGTGGCACCGATCTCCGCCGTTGTGTGCACGGCCGGGAAGGTGCGTTGGCTACGGTAGCCGTTGTAGCCGACAGCGGCGGCCTGCGCGGACTTTCGGGAGGCGCGGGTATCGGTGAGCCACTGGTGCTCCGCGTCGGCGACGATCACCTCGCCGCCGGAGAACTCGACCTCGTAGCAGGGGCGGCCCGCCATCACCTCAGTCGCTGCGACCACGCGCACCGGCCGTCCGTCCGCGCCGAGCAGTTCGTCACCGACGGCAACTGCGCCCATCGTCGTCCATCCGGTGGGCGTGGGGAGCACCGTGTCCAGCGCGAGGGCCTTCCCAATACCGGGCCTGGCCGCGACGATGACCATCTGGCCGGGGTGCAGCCCGTTGGTGAGCTCGTCGAGCGCGATGAAGCCGGTGGGCACGCCGGTGGAGATCCCGCCGCGGGAGGCGATGGCGTCGATCTCGTCCATCGTGGGCTGCAGCAGCTCTTCGAGCACCACGTAGTCTTCGCTGGTTCGCCGCTCGGTGACCTCGTAGATCTCCCGTTCGGCACGGTCCACGATCTCGTCGATCTCGCCGCTGCCAGGACTGCCGTCGCCCCCGCCGTAACCGAGCCGCACGATCCGGGTGCCGGCGTCGACCAGCCGGCGCAGGATCGCCTTCTCCGCCACGATCTGCGCGTAGTAGCTGGCGTTGGCCGCGGTGGGCACCATCGACACCAGCGTGTGCAGGTAGACGGAACCGCCGACCCGCGACAGGCTGCCGGCCCGGTCCAACTCGGCAGCGACGGTGATCGGGTCTGCCGGCTCGCCGCGGGAGTACAGGTCGAGGATGGCGTCATAGACCAGCGCGTGGGCCGGTTTGTAGAAGTCAGCCGACCGCAGGGACTCAACGACGTCGGCGATCGCGTCCTTGCTGAGCAGCATGCCGCCGAGTACGGACTGCTCCGCGGCCAGGTCCTGCGGAGGTGTGCGCCCGTAGCTGCCGCCCTGATCGGGCGGGGCCGTGTCGTACCGTTCGTCGACGACCGCCACCAAAGTCTTCCTTCCAGCACACACGCACCGCCTCGACACCGTGCCGACGGACGCCCGCGAGTCCGTCGTCGATGTTCGAGACCACTCATATCCCAGGGGTCCGACACCGCCCCGGACGCGCACTGTCCGGGCGGTGGCGGCAACCCTCTGCGGACCGTAGAACACGATCCCGGGCGCACCCAAATGCGGCTGTGCACCACCGCGGGGACAACCTGTGGACGACGCAATATCACCGCAGGTCGGGTGTCCCCAGCCCCTGTGGACAACGTGTGGATGACTATCCACGGCCGACCTATTTCCGCAGGTCCAGACTCTGACTCAGCCGACAGAGAGTGTGGATGACTGTTGTGGGCAACGTGTCGGCGCGTCGCATTCGGCGTGTCGTGATCGACCCGGTTTCGGACATGACGACGTTCGTATCACGGGCATCTTCTGTCTCAGCCGTGCACACGGGCACCACGGTTCTTCCGCCCCCTCCGACGGTGCCGATCGCGGCCGGGCTGTATCTGTCGGCGGAATGTCGGCGCACAGCGGCCCCGAGGCGGTTCGAGACCGGTCGAAGATGTTCGACTTGGCCAGGGGTTTCGGCAGCGGTAATGGCCCGCGAGGGCCAACGACGCGGGGCAGAGCAGCTCGATAGCTCGCTGGGCTCATAACCCTGCCTACTTATGATGCCATTCAGTTTCCCACTTCAGATACCAGCCTTGAATGTCCGTCCAGTTATCTGCCCATATATCCCACACTGGGCTTACTACCGGCCGATCGACATTGCGAAATATGGCAATCGACCAACCGTCTCTAAATCTTTCGATCTCGATTTCCGAGTCCATCTCAATGCCCGGCGTCGGTTTACGAATTATGCCTCGATATTGCGAACAGGTAGATTCAGTTGGTTCGTCGCTCATTTCGGCCACATCCTAACATGGTAGTCATGTTGCCACCGCCTTTCGGCACAGATCGCGGTTCTAAATTGCTCGACACCTACCCGCGAGCCGACTTGTATGTTGGTGGCCTAGTTTGTCGTAGGCCGTTCACGCTCATCCGACCTCCAACGCTAGTTGCCCTAGAGCCTGAACCTACTCACATTCGACCGACAAGCCAGTTTGTTGCCCGCGCTGCGGCTATCTTACAGCCCGCTCCCTCGACGGCTTATTCTGCCCGGAAGCTCCGACAGGTTCGATATGCCCAGGCCGCGGGGGGCTACTGGGATGAATACTGCCGCTGTCAGCGCTATGTCTACTTTGTGGGATCCGCAACTGCCGTGACCGTGGTGACCGGCCTCAAGTACTGGAGGCCGACCAACTGCCCACCCTCATCGAAAGATAATCGCAGATCACAGCAACGTCGACTATTCCGGATTCCTGTCCGAGCGCCCAGAAGCGGGAACGAGTTCAAGGCATTTCGCGACAACTTCTAATTCGGTGTTACCCAGCCGGAACTTCCGAAGATCAGTGCTCCTCGGCGTCACCGTTATTCGAATCTTCCTCGTTGCCATTGCTCTTGCGAGGCAGCATTACCCATCCCACTGCGAACACAGCGATGCCGATGGCAAGTCCGGACCCCCAGATTTTCCACGAAATTCCACCGCCCAGGATCAGGTACGAGGAGATCGATACAATACCGAGGGATGCAATCATCATGGCTTCCAGGTATTTGCTCCTGACTCGGCCCTTCATGGGTAACACCTCGGCTCGGAGGCTCCTGCCGAGTCGCCAGGCTGGAATCTCGATTTCATCGACGACTCCTCCTGAGTTGCGCTCCACAGCTGTCGACCCACTCGCTCTCGCGTCGGGAAGATACGCGGGGCGCCACCCAGCCAATTCCACGGTGACGGTAGTACCTCGAACCGCTGAATCGCGCCGGGCCGGACAGAAATCTCCAGGCGATACGGCGGGCGACGTCCGGCGCGAACCTCAATAACGTGGTTTCCAGCGTCGACCACTGCCTCACACACGGCATTAGACGAGAGCGGAGGGTTCACCACTTCTTCATCGACTGTGACCTCGTAGCGGACTCCCCGATCACGCGATCGCGCAGGGCGGGAGAAGACCAAGGTGCACCTTTCCGCGCTAGTCAACGTCGTGCCCGCATCGCTGCCCGTGGACATCGGTTGGCGCACATCGGTCACGCTCCCCAAGAGGTCGTGCCGAGTGACCTTGGTGATGTCGTCGGCGCCGCCTGCAACACCGGCGCCAGCGCCATCGCCGCGGACACGGCACAGATCAGCAGCCCCCACAGGATGCGAGAGATCCCGCGCCCGCACGAACGATCCGCCGGCCTCATCGCAACCACCACGAGCTACCCCCCGCCCGGAACATAGCCGCCCACAAAGCGACGCGTCCGCAAGACGATACGGCAATCGGGGGTACTCCAGAAACCGCGATAGACCCCTGCGGCCACCCACGCTCACGGATGATCTTGATCCGACTTCGGCGCGCATCCGGACGACGCAGGACACGCGACGCACCGGCGCAGCGGCATGGCGAACGCGACACTGCAGTGCGCGAGCCAAGGTCCGCGTCGCTGTATCATTTCGTTTGGCTAACTACTTCCTCACCCGAACCCGGAGTTCTGATCCGTGCCAACGACGCCCTTCAGCGCGACCGCATCCGCCACAGCGGCCGCACCCGCGACCACCACAGCCACCGCCGCCGTGACCGCGACCACGACTGCCGGCCAGAGTGCCCCCAGCGCCCACGGCACACACGGCGCCCCTCAGGCACACCACAACGACATGTCCGCGGCCGAGAACGGCGTCATACTCGATCACCAACCAGCGCAGACCGGAACCGACGCCGCCCGCAGCACCACCTCTCCCGGCCGGTTGATCGGCGGGCAGCCGGTGGCCGTGTGGGTGGTCGCCTTCGCAGCGATGGTCTCGTTCATGGGCATCGGCCTCGTCGACCCGATCCTCAAGTCGATCGCCGGCAACCTGAACGCGACCGCCAGCCAGGTTTCGCTGCTGTTCACCAGCTACCTGCTGGTCACCGCGTTCGCCATGCTCGTGACCTCGTTCTTCTCCTCGCGGCTCGGCGGGCGGCTCACCCTGATCATCGGCCTGGTCGTGATCATCGTGTTCTCGTCGCTGGCCGGCACCTCGTCAACGGTCGCCGCGCTGGTCGGTTGGCGGGCCGGCTGGGGGTTGGGCAACGCGCTGTTCATCGCGACGGCCCTCGCGGCGATCGTGGCCGTGGCGCGCGGCGGCGCGGAGAAGGCGATCACCCTCTACGAGGCGGCGCTGGGCGTCGGCATCTCGGCCGGCCCGCTGCTCGGCGCTCTGCTCGGCGGCATCCAGTGGCGGCTGCCGTTCTTCGGGGTTGCCGCGCTGATGGCCATCGCGCTCATCGCGATCGTGCTCTTCCTGAAGACGAAAATCACCGTGGCGCACGGGGTCTCGATCATGGCGCCGTTGACCGCGCTGTCCCACGGCGGCATCCTGGTGATGGGTATCGCCGCGCTGCTGTACAACGGCGGCTTCTTCGCCGTGCTCGCGTGGACGCCGTTCGCGGTGCCACTCGGCGTGTATGGCATCGGGTTCATGTTCTTCGGCTGGGGCGTGCTGGTCGGCATCTGCGCCGTCTGGGGCGCCCCGTGGATGCACCGCCGCTTCGGCCTGATCACGTCCTTCAGCGCGGCGATCGGGCTGTTCTCGCTGATCCTGGTCGGTGTGGCGCTGGCGGTCGCGGCGGGCAGCGTGCCCACCGTCATCGCGTTGGTGATCGCCTGCGGCATCCCGCTCGGCGTGCTGAACACGCTGTTCACCCAGTCCGCCATGAACATCGCGCCGGTGCCGCGGCCGGTCGCCTCCGCCGGATACAACTTCGTGCGCTTCCTCGGCGGCGCGGTCTCGCCGTGGATCTGCGGCAAGATCGGCGAATCCGTCGGCCCGGCGGCGCCGTTCTGGTTCGGCGCGACCTGCGTGGCCGCGGCCCTGGCTGTACTGCTCGGCTTCGGCTCGCGATACCTGCGCCGTATCAACACGATCCACTGATCCGCGCCGGTTCGCGTCTCGACCGCTAGCGAGTATGACGCTGTTCGCGCCTGTCGGCGGCGGGCGCTGTCTGGGCGCCCTGCCCACCCCCCACCCCGCGCCTCACCCCTGTCGAGTGGGAGTCCTGCAGAGTCTTGGGGCGCTCAGACTCTGCAGGACTCCCACTCGACGGCGCCACCGCCGCTGCTACCGCCGGGTGCAGTAGCTGTACGGACCGGAGGTGCCGACCGCGATCGCGCAGCGAGTCGTCACCCACGTGCCGCCGTACGTGCGGAAGTCGAAGACCCGGGTGTACTCGCTGTAGGCCTTCTTGCCGGTCGGCCGGTACGCGACCACGTCTCCGCCGGCCGCCCAGGTGCCGTCCCCGGCCCACGTCGCGAAGATGTCCGACCAGTACCCGGACGCGGTTTGCGCCGAGCCCATGTATCCGGCCGAGGCGTGGATGTAGTGCCCGTTCTTGCCGAACACGTACTCGTTGCCGGCGGACGTGCTCGTGGAGGACCAGTGGCCGACCGTCTTCGCGGCGAGCGTCGCGTTGGACGTCGGCGCCCCGAGCGCGAGCGAGTAGAACACCCGCGCGAACTCCGGCCCGAAGTCGCCGTCGTCGCCCACGCAATGCCAGCCGTTGCCGAACGGGCTGTCCTCCTGGATCACGAAGATCGGGACCACCTTCAGCCCGAACCGGGCCATCATCGAGATCGCCGTGTACTGCTGCCCGTCATCGATCCTGACGACGAGACCGGTGTAATCCCAACCGTTCCCGCCCACTCCGCGGATCGCGCTGTTCGTCAGATCGCCGCCGAACTCGTCGGTAACCTTCTTTCCGGGCAGCAGGTTCACCACCAGGTTCTTCGCCTGGTTCAACCGACTCGCCTCGGAGCCGCCGGCCCCCTCGGGCCGGAACACGTAGATCGCGCACTGGTAACCGTGCGAATCCTTCGGCGAGGTGAGCACGGCGGCCTGCGGCGAGCTGGTGTCCAGCGTCCAGGACGACGACCGGTTGAACGTCACACCCGCGAAGCTCACCGCGCTGCCGGTCGGCGCCCACACCGGCGGCGCGAACCGGGTGAGGAACGCCCCCTGCCCGGTGAGGGCGTGCACCATGCTCGCCAGCGATCCGCGGCTGAGCAGGATCGCCGGCCCGAACCTGCCGCTGCCGAGCCCTCGGGCGATGCCCGTGCTGGTGATCCAGCTGATGAACCCGCAGGCGGAATCCTTAGCGGCGACATCGGTGAACGGCGCCTTCGCGCACCTCGCCGGCGACTTACCGGGGTAGATCGACCGGTACAGGTAAACGCCGGCGGCTCCGCGCGTCAGCCGGGCGGTCGGCCGGATCGTGCCGCCCGTCCCCGGGAACATCACGCCGGCCGACTTCGCCCAGGCGAAGTACCCGCACGCCGGGTCCGTCATCGCCACGTCACTGAACGGCTTCGACGTGCACCTCGCCGGCGATTTGCCGGGGTTGGCCACCACGAACAGGAACTCCGCCATGGTCGCCATGGTCGCCACACCGCCCGGCGCGAACTTCCCGCCCGCCGGCTTCGCGAGCCCATTTCCCTTGAGCCAGGCGATGTCCGCGCACTCGCTGCTGGCGGCCTTCACGTCCGGATACGGGTTGCACACGGATGCAGCGGCCGCCGGCACCACGGACACGGCGGTGAGCAGCGTGGCGCAGAGCGCGCCGACACCGAGCACCGCCCCGATACGCCTGGCGAGGGATCCCCGCGATCTGATGGTCGTCATGCTTGTCCTCCAACTGTTGACCGACACGTCCGCACCGGGCGGCGGGACGGGCGAGCGCGAGCCGACACGCAAGGCGGCATCGGCGATCGGCATGAGAAGAGCAAACGCGACGGGCACCCGGCGAGGCATCCGTAAACTGCGACAACGGTCCGGCCAGTGTGGTCCCCGTGGGTCGGCGCGCGGCTCGGTCCACGGATCGCCTCCAGACCGGCGCACCCGCTTGTGGGCTGCCCGTGGACCTGCTTGCGGGTCGGGTCCTGGTTCGGCGACAGATCCGGCCCGGACGCGCCTTTCCCCGACCGCGATCGCCGCGGCTCCCGCGGCTGCCGGGGTGCCCGGCCCCGGAACCCGTCATACTCGACGGTTCGCACGCGACAGCCGACGCGTGGCGAGCAGGCGATCGGCCCGCCGACGCGATCGGCTAGCGTCTTCGAAGTGAGCGCGCGAGATTCCGCCGGGCAGACCACATGAGGCGGATATGACGATGTTCGCGCGCCCGCGCATGCTCGTCGCGGTGGCCGATTCGGTCGGGGGTGCGCGGCAGCTCTCCGCGATCGCGCTGCTCTCCGGCTCGCTGGCGCTCGCCGCGGCGGACCAGACCATCGCGGGCGCCGTCGCCCCGGACCTGAAGGTCGATCTGCACGTCGACAACACCGGGATCGGTCTGCTGGTGACGGCCGCGTACCTGCTGGCGGCGGCGGGCACGATCCCGTTCGGGATCCTCGCCGATCGGGCGAAACGTGTTCGCCTGCTGGCGATCTGCGCGCTGGCCTGGTCCGCGTCGATCACGATCGCCGGCTTCGCGGGTTCCTACGGCACGCTGCTCGTCGCGCAGATGACGCTCGGGGCGGGAGTCGGCGGAGCGGCCCCGCTGGTCGCCTCGCTCGCCGGTGACGTGTTCCCGCCGGGCGCCCGCGGGCGGGCGCTGGGGTTGATCCTGGCGGGCGAGTTCGCCGGTGCCGCATCGGGTTTGCTCATCGCGGGGGAGATCGCGGCGATCGCGCCATGGCGGGTCTCGTTCTGGGCGCTAGCCGGCGTGGGCCCGGTGCTGGCGGCGCTGCTGCTGCGATGCCTGCCCGAGCCGGCGCGCGGCACACAGGCGGCCCGCGTGTCCCATGCGGCACAGCCGCGTGCAGTGCCGGGGGTGGACTCCGGAACGGCAGCGATGCCGGGCGCGGGATCTGTGGCGGCAGGCGCGGCGGCAGGCGCGGCGGCGATGTCCGGCGCGGGAGCCGAGCCGAACGTAGACCCGGCTTCGTACGCGGCAGGGGAGTCGCCGATCGATCCGCCGGCCCCGCTCGTGACACCGCCTACCCACCGAAACCTCGTGGGGCGCAGCGAATCCGGATCCAGCGCGGCCCGGAACAGCGTCACTCCTCCGCACGCGGAAGGCACCCCCGCCGGCGGCCCGATCCAACGAACGGGCGTCGCGGCAGCCGTCCAGGCGCTTGGCATCGAGCCGCGACCGCGCCTGGTGCTCGACCGCGATCCGGCGGACCGCCCGCTGGCCTGGGCGATTCGGTACGTGCTCGCCGTTCCCACGAACGTCGTCATCATCGTCTCCTCGGCGCTGTGCTACTTCTACGTCGCCGGGGTGCAGACCTTCGCGATCGTCTACCTGCGCGGCCGGTTCGACCTGAGCCAGGAGCTGGCCACGGCGCTGCTGGTGGTGATCGGGCTCGGCGTGATCAGCGGCATGCTGGTCACCGGGCACCTCTCGGACCGGCTGATCGCGCGCGGGCACCCGGCGGCGCGGGTCGCGGTGGGCGGGATCTGTTTCCTGGCAGCCGTTGTCGCCTTTGCCCCGGCCTTCAGTGTGACGGCGCTGGCGCTCGCGATGCCGCTGATGTTCCTGGGCGCGGCGGGCCTCGGCGGGCTGAATCCGCCGCTCGATGCGGCCCGGCTGGACGTGGTGCACTTCCGGCTGTGGGGGCGCGCGGAAAGCGTGCGCGCGATGTGCCAGAACCTGATCCGCGCGAGCGCGCCGCTGATCTTCGGTTACCTCTCGACGGTGCTCGGCTCCGGCGACGAGTCCGCCGCGACGCAAGGCGGCGGGGCGGTCGGGCTCGGGCGCGCCTTCCTGATCCTGCTGGGGCTCTTCGTGATCGGCGGGATCGTGCTGCTCACGGCACGCCGCGCCTACCTACGCGATGTGGCGACCGCGGTCGCGTCCGAAGCGGCCACCGTGCGGGGCGGTTCGCGCTGAGCGCTTTCGTTACCCGTTCAGTCGCGCGCCTCGTGTTACCTGTTCCCCGCTCGCCTCGTGTGTCCCATGGCGCCGGAGCGCCTCAGTCGGGATCGATCGAGCACGCGGCGAGCAGCGCGTCATAGATGCCGGGCGCGGCGGCGATGGTCAACGGCACGCCGAAGTTGTCGAGGACGGCGCCCCGCGCACCGGCCTCCGCTGCGATCAGCAGACCCGCCGCCCGATCCCACGGGTGGATGCCGCGCTCGTAATACCCGTCGAACTGGCCGGCCGCGACGAAACACAGGTCCAGGGCGGACGACCCGATGCGCCGCACGTTCGCGATCGACGGCAGCAGCGCCGCGAGGACCCGCCCCTGCCGTCCCCGGTCGTCGGCGCGATACGCGAAGCCGGTCCCGATCACGGCGAGACCGAGGTCCGTGATCCCGCTGCACGTCAGCCGTGTGCCGTCGCGCCGGGCGCCGCCGCCTTGGAACGCTTCGAACAGGCTCCCGCGAGCGGCGTCGTACACGGCGCCCGCCACCACGGCGCCGTCGACCTCGGCGGCGATCGACACCGAGTAGGCGCTGATCCCGTGCACGTAGTTGACGGTCCCGTCCAGCGGATCGACGATCCAGCGCACTCCCGTGCTGCCGTCCCGCGAGGCGCCTTCCTCCCCGAGAATGCCGTCATGCGGGCGACTTTCGGTGATCCGCTGCACGATCAGCGCTTCCGAGGCGCGGTCGACCTCGGTCACCGCATCCGTCGGCGTCGACTTCGACGACACCGCGAAGTGACCCGTGCGTCGCTGCGCCACTAGCGCGCCGGCCTCGCGTGCGATGGCCACCGCCAGGTCCCGCAGGTCCGCGGGGCCGACGTTGTCCGGAGTCGTGGCTCCGCCGGTCGCCTGGGTCGCGGTCGCCGGGCCGCTCGGGCCGGTCATGATTCCAGCGGTCCGAGCAGCGCGGAGGCCCACATGCCGTGCACGGAATCCTCGCTCGTCGGGTGGAAGACGGCTGCGAGCGCATCGCGATACAGCCTGGACAGCTCGTTCTTCGTGAAGTACGAGGCGCCGCCCGCCGCCTTCATCGCGGATGTCGCGATCTCCTGGACGGTTTCGCTGACGCGGTACTTGATCGCGGACAGCTGCGGCATCCACATCGGGCCGCGGTCGACGAGCCCGTCGATATCGGCCGTGGCCCGGTCGAGCTGCGGATAGAGGCCGTCGAGCGCGATCGCGGCCTGTGCGATGCGGCGACGTGCATCAGGGTCCTGCGCATAGGCGCGCCCCGAGTTCTTCGCCGACGTACGCCTTTTCGCCGCCTCGACAGCCAGATCGAGCATGCGCTGGGCGAGCCCGACGTATACCGACGACGTGAGCAGGATGAAGGAGGAGAAGATGCCGAACACGAACGGGTGCATCGTCGGCCCCGGTTCGATCCGGCAGGCGATCCGGTCCGCGGGGGCGTGTGCTCCGTTCAGGATCGTGGTGCAGGACTGCGAGGCGCGCATGCCGAGGGTGTCCCAGTCGTCCTTCACTGTCACCCCGCCGCCGTCGCGGGTGATGAAGCCGAAGACGTCCATCGGCCGATCAGGGTCGCTGCGGTCCGCGCCGAACGTGCCGAGCCGCGTCCACACCGGCGACCCGGAGGTGAAGATCTTCGTTCCGGTGAACGAGAACCCGCCCGTGCCATCCGGTTTCGCATCGGCGGTGGAGCCGAACAGTACCAGGTCGTTGCCCGGCTCGGAGATGCCGAACGCGTAGATCTCGCCGGCCATAACATCATCAAAGACAAAGTCGACGCTATGGTCGCCGCGGGCCGCGAGCTGCCGCGCGACGCCCACCCAGACGTGGTGCATGTTCACCGCGAGCGCCGTCGCCGGCGAGGCCGCGGCGAGCCGCATCTGCTCATGCGACAGTTCCTGCAGCGTGAGCCCGGCCCCGCCGGACTCCGCCGGCACCAGTGCCGTCAGATAGCCGGCCGCCTTCAGATCGGCGACATCCTCGTGCGGGAAGGTGTTCTCGGCATCGTGCGCCGCCGCCCGCGCGCGGATCGCCGCCAGCAGTTCATCGGTGAGCAGCGTACGCGCCGTCATCCTCGCCCCTTCCTCCTTCAGACCTCACACACCCTGGCCGCACCCCGTTCGCACGTCTGCACCCCGACCGCAGGCGCACACTCGCGACACAGGTGCGGCTGCGGGGACCGCGGCCACGTCCGGCCCGATCGACATTCACGGCACCCGGTACGTCCATGCGTCGCTCAGGAACTTCGTGTCCGCAAGCTGTCTGGCCGCGTCGAGTTCCGCTTCGGTGTAACGACTCTCGCGCACCCGATGCCCGCCCCGGAACGACGTCATCAGCGAATCGATGATCGCCGCCCGGCTCATCCCGGTCTGCGAGCGCATCGGGTCGACCCGCTTCACCGCGGACCGAATGCCCTTGTCGGAGATCTTCTCCCGCCCGATCCGGATCACCTGCATCATCTTCTCGGCGTCGATGTCGTAGGCCATCGTCGCGTGATGCAGCACGGCGCCGGCCACGAACCGTTTCTGCGCGGCCCCGCCGATCTTGCCTTTGTCCGAGGCAATGTCGTTGATCGGCACGTATCTCGCGTTCACCCCGACCTTCGCCAGCGCCTCGACCACCCACGCATCCAAGAACGCGTACGACTGGATGAAGCTCATCCCCTCGACCAGCGACGGCGGCACGACCATCGAATACGTGATGCAGTTGCCCGGCTCCATGAACATCGCACCGCCGCCGGAGACGCGGCGCACCACCGAGATGTGGTATTTCGCAGCAGCTTCCGAGTCGATCTCGTTGCGCACGGACTGGAACGAGCCGATCACCACCACCGACGAATCCCAGTCCCAGATGCGCAGCAGCGGCGGCCGCCGCCCGGCCGCGACCTCCTTGGAGAGCACCTCGTCGAGCGCCACGTGCAGCACCGGGGGCAGCGTCATCGGCGGGATCAGGTCGAAGGTGTGGTCACCCCAGCTCGTCGCGGCGCCCACCGCACGGCGCACCGCGATCCCCACGGCCTGCGCGTCGAACCCCACCATCTCCACGCCGGGCGGCAGAGCGGAGATGACGCTGTCCGTGAGCTGGGCCCCGGTCGCGCCCACCGGCATTCCGGTCAGCGCTCGGTCGATGTCGCCCAGCGCGGAGTCCGGCTCCAGGAAGAAGTCGCCCGCCACGTGCACATTCGCGAGGCGATCGTCGACGATGTCGAGTTCGACCGAGACCAGCTTGCCGCCGGGGACCTTGTACTCACCTCGCACCCTGCCACCGTATCGCTCGGGCGCCGGGCGGCCGCCGAAGGGTGAGCGCTGGTTGCCCACGGTGGGCGCCCGCCGTTCCCGGTGAGCGCAGGCGTGAGCACCCACCGCCCCCGGAGCGCATCCGCTGCATCAGCTGTTCGTCAGCGACAACCACTGCGCCGCAATGAGAACCGGCGCGGCGCCCCACTCCAAGGAGGGGCCCGCGCCGGAACAGCGTCATACACAGAACTACGTCATACTCGACAAACGCGTCATAGACGGAGCAGCATCACCGCCGCCGCACCTTACGCCGGCACGACCTTCAGGGTCAGCTTCGCCACCACGTCCGGATGCAACACCACGGACACCGCATGCTTGCCGGTCGCCCGGATGTGGCCCTCGGTGGCGATCGCCCGCTTGTCCAGCACCGGCCCGCCGGCAGCCTTCACCGCGGCGGCGATCTCGACGGCCGTCACCGAACCGAACAGCTTCTTGCCGTCCGCCGTAGTGCGGGCCGCGATCTCGAGCTCCAGCGACTCGAGCGCCGCACGCACCTCGCGCGCGTGCTCTGTGCCACGGATCTCCCGCGCGGACTGGGCGCGCCGGATCGTCGCGATCTGCTTCTCCGCGCCGCGGGTGGCGACGATCGCCTTGCCCTGCGGCACCAGGTAGTTGCGGCCGAAACCGTCTCGTACCTCGACGATCTCGCCCGGTGCGCCGAGACCCGGCACGTCTTGCGTCAGGATCAACTTCATAGCGTCATGTCCTCCTTCTCGGGCGGCCGGCTCAGCGGGCCGTCGAGGTGTAGGGCAGCAGCGCCACCTCGCGGGCGTTCTTCACGGCGGTGGCGATATCGCGCTGGTGCTGCGTGCAGTTGCCGGTCACGCGGCGCGCGCGGATCTTGCCGCGGTCCGAGATGAACCGACGCAGCAGGTTCGTGTCCTTGTAGTCGATGACCTCGGCGTTCTCCTTGCAGAACGCGCAGGCCTTCTTCTTGATCTTGCGGGGTGGTGGTTTGGGCATCGGTGTCTCCAGAATCTATTGATCGACGCGCGCGGCGCCGTGAACTATCGGGTATGACGCTGTTCGCGGCGGCTTCGCCGCCGGTGAGCGCCGATCAGAACGGGGGCTCGTCGGCGTAGCCTTCGCCGGCAGGCGGCGCGCTACTCCACGGGTCGTCCGCGGGGGCGGCACCGCCGCCCCCGGACCGGCCGGAGCCGAACCCGCCGGCGCCGCCTTCCTGCCGTGCCACCTTGTTGACCTTCGCCGTGGCGTACCGCAGCGAGGGGCCGATCTCGTCGACCTCCAGCTCGACCACGGTGCGCTTCTCGCCCTCGCGGGTTTCGAACGACCGTTGCTTGAGCCGGCCGGTCACGATCACCCGGGAGCCGCGGGTCAGCGACTCGGCCACGTTCTCCGCGGCCTGCCGCCAGATCGAGCAGCGCAGGAACAGCGCTTCGCCGTCCTTCCACTCCCCGGAGGCCCGGTCGAAGGTGCGCGGCGTGGAGGCGACGGTGAAGTTCGCGACCGCGACGCCGGACGAGGTGAAGCGGAGTTCAGGATCGGCCGTGAGGTTTCCGATGACGGTGATGAGCGTTTCGCCGGCCATGCCGATCCCTACTTCGCGCTCTTGGCGTTGGGCCGGGTGATCTTGGTGCGCAGCACCGACTCGTTCAGGTTGAGCTGACGGTCGAGTTCCGCGACGACCTCCGCGGGGCACTGCACGTTGATCACGGCGTAGATGCCCTCGGAATTCTTCTGGATCTCGAATGCGAGGCGGCGCTTGCCCCACACGTCGACGTTCTCGACGCTACCGCCGCCCTGGCGGACCACGTTCAGGAACTGGTCGATCGACGGGACGACGGTGCGCTCGTCGAGGGTGGGGTCGAGGATGAGCAGGAGCTCGTAGTGACGTGGAGCGGTAGATACGCTCACGCGCACCTCCTATGGACTAGCTCGGCCGTGGTCGTTCCACAGCAGGAGGATGTCGCGCGGCTCGCGAGCACATCTGAGTGCGTGCGGGCCGTGACGCGCGACCGTCCGAGTCTACCAGCGGTTTCACGGCTCGCCCGCACCACATTGCCGCTGGATGACCATGCCGTCCTTCGCCCACGTCACGCAGGTACGGGTGTTCGGCACGTCATCGACGATCGCCAGGCAGTCGAAACACGCTCCCATTCCGCAGAAGACCCCGCGGGCGGCTCCACCGATGGTGCTGCGGAGCTCGAGATCATCGTCGGCCATCATCACTGCTGCGACGCTCTCACCGACGTACGCGTCCTGCTCCCGGCCGTCGACGGTCACCCGTATGCGCGGGCCGCGTTGCAAGCCGGCAAGCTCGGTCAGACGCCCGGGGGTGCGCCTAGACCGCGCCTTCACACCGAGCCCCCACCGGCTGGTGCGCCGTCCGCGGTCAGCAAACCGTGTTCCACCAGGATCCGGCGCATGGCCTGCAACGACTCCGGATCGGTGATCGGCAACCGCGGGCGGCGGACGTGGCCCGCCGGCTGCCCGAGCATCCGCATCAACTCCTTGAGCTGGCTCTGGTAGGCGCCGTACACACCGGCCCACCCTCCCGGTAGCCACAGCAGCGGAAACAGCTCATCGGACCGCGCCGCGTACCGGTGCATGGCGTCGAAATCACCGGCCCAGTAGTCCTCCCAGAACTGCGGGTCGGCGTGCCCGAAGAGCGACCCGCCGCCGATGAACCCGTCGCCGCCGTCGGTTCGCAGGAATTCGACGCCACGCTCGCTCATGTACGGGCCGAAGACGCGGATGCGGTCGCGCACCCGCTGGGACGTTTCGAAGAACTGGTCGGTGTTGGGCGTCGAGTTCTTGATCGCGACGATCTTGTCGATGCCGGCGAGCTTGTCGGCGAGGTCCGCGTCGATATCGACGCCGGCGCCGTGCGGCCAGTTGTAGATCGCCAACGGACCATCGATGCCGGCGGAGATGTCCTCGTAGTAGGCGATGATCTCGTTGGGGAAGAGTTTGGCGTACGGCGGCGGTGAGGCGAGAACGCCGTCAGCACCGGCGCCGAGCGCATGCCGCGCGAGGTCGACAACCTGGTCGGCGCGGTAGTCGGTGCATCCGACGAGCACCGTCATCCGCCCAGCCGCGGCACCGATGGCGGTCTCGGCAACAGCTTTGCGCTCGTCACGGTCCTGCACGAACCACTCGCCGCAGGTGCCGTTGATCACCACGCCGTGCAGTCCGGCCGCGGCGTAATACTCGATGAGGTCTTTGAGCGTATCGAGATCGAGCGTGCCGTCCTGTGTGAACGGGGTGACGACCGCTGCGAAATAGCCTTGCCACGAAACGTCGTTGCGATCCATTGTCCTTCTCACTCCTACGTGCGAATCCGGTTGTGTTAGTGCCTGCGCTAATGCGATACCCGATCCAGGGAATACCGCTGAGGGAAACCCGAGGCCGTCGCCGGATCGAGCATTCGCTCGGCGAGCTGGCGAGCAAGAAGCGGGCTGAACGTGAATCCGGTGGATGCGACACACGCGAAGAAACCGGGGACCTGCTCCGATTCCCCGACGATCGGCGAGAAGTCGTCGGTGAAGACGATCACGCCGGACCATGTCCGCACGATCCGCACATCGGCCAGCGTCGGAACAACGTCCAGTGCCACCGCGAGGTTGCCGGCGGCGCTGCTCCACAGCGTCGGGTACCTGCGGTGGGTAGAAGTGCCTGTTGGCCAACCGCCGCCGATGATGAACGTGCCGACCTCGGTCTGTTTGAGGGTGAGCCGGCGCCCAATGTGCTGGATCATGGGCTCGAACATGCGGGGGCGCCGTTCGCTGACGTTGACGTGCAGTCCCTCGCTGCGAACCGGAAAACGCAGGCCGACCATGTCGGCGAGCCGACCGGACCACGCGCCGGCACAGTTGACGACCCGATGCGCCCGCAGGTCACCGCCGCTCGTCCGAATGACGAAGCGCCCGCCGGCGGAATCAGGTTGCCGATCAATTCCGGTGACTTCCACCCCCGTCGCGATGGTTGCCCCGGCTTCCTGCGCGCGCTTTGCATAGAGGGGGGCGACGACGAGCGGATTCGCGTGCCCTTCGGCCGGGCAATAGGTCGCCCCGAGCAGGTTGCCGGCCAGATAGGGGGCGCGGCTGCGCAGGGCTGCACCGGTGACCACTTCGGTCTCGATGCCGGCCTGCTCCTCCAGCTCATGTTTTTCGTACAGGGTACGAAGCTGGTCCTCGGTCTCCGCCACCATCCACCCTCCGGTGCGGTGGACACCGAGATCGCCGTCGAGCTCGCCGGAAAGCTTGTCCCACAACCTGTCCGCTTCCAAACTGAGCCTCGCGTCGGCCAGCAGCCTGTCGTGGTCGGCCGCGGTGCCCTTGCCGGAGAGTTGATGGATCGCCAGTTGCAGGTGGAAGCTGCCGGCGTTGGTGCCCGACGCTTCACGGTTGATCGAACCGCGCTCGAGGAGCAGCACGTCGGTTCCGGCCATCGCCAGGTGGTAGGCCAGCGCGCATCCGGCGATGCCACCGCCCACGATCACGACATCGGCTTCGCTCCGTGGGAGTGTTGCGTCATAACCGGTCATGGATTCCCCGACGGCGCGGTGAAAAGACCCGGATCGGTGACCGCGCGATCGGCGATCGCGGCGATGGGCACGGGGCGTACCGGCATCCGTGGCGTGGACGGGGCAATGGTTGCGAGGGCGATGTCGTGTTCCCGGCCGATCATCGCTGAGATGTGCCGGGAGCAATAGCGACCCTGGCATGGGCCCATGCCGGCCCGGGTGAGCGCCTTGACCACGCTGATGTCGTCGGTGGTCGCGATGACGTGGGCGAGATCGCCGGCAGTGACCTCCTCGCAGCGACAGACGACCGTCGATTCATCCGCGAGGCCGTAGATGCCACGGCCGACGTGATACATGCGCGCGGTTGCCCTGGCCAGGGCACGGCGACGACGGATTCTGCGCAGGGCGGGTGCCGCTGCTGCCACGGCCTTCTCCTCGGGCAGGCTTCCCTCGTCCATGACGGCGGCGAGGCCCGCGACGACGCCTTCGTCGATGGCGACCTTGGACCCCTCGACACCGGTGCCGTCGCCCGCCGCGTAGATGCGCGCCGCCGTGGTGCGGCACCACCGATCTCGGCGAACGGTGGGTCCGCCGAGGGCTTCGTCGTCGTCGAAGCCGGCGCCGATGAGGCGCAACAGCTCCAGGGAGGGGGCGAATCCGTAGCCGATGCACAAGAGGTCGGCCGCCACCGTCTCCTCCGTGCCGGCAATCGGTCGCCAGTCGGCGTCGACCGCCGCGTGGACGACCCGTTCCACACGGCGGTCGCCCTCGGCGCGGACGATGATTCGCCTGTAGCGCAGTGGCACTCGGTGACGCAGCAGGCCGGCACGGTACCGAGCGGCATCGATCAACAGGTCCAGGTTGCCCGCAGCGGCGCCGGCCAGCCTGGCGACGTCGGCCGCATTCGGCGCCGGTCCCGCTTCGAGTGCGACGACGATATCGGCACCGAACTCGGCGAGCTGCGCGGGAAACGCGAGGGCGACCGGACCGGATCCGGCGAAAACCATTCGACGCCCGGGCATGAACCGCTGCGTCTTGACCAGGCTCTGCAGGCCGCCGGCGGTGATCACGCCCGGCAGCGTCCACCCCGGGAAGACGATGGGTCGATCATGCGCGCCGGGGCACAGGATGACGCGAGATGCGAAGACCGTGCGGGTGTGGGCGTCGTCAGTGGCCAGGACGGCATTCCAACCGTCCCGCTGCTCTTCGACATCGATGACGGCCGTGCGCATGGCCGTCATCACGGCGCTGCCTTCGGCGCGTTGCACCATTCGGTGCCCGTAGCGCCACTGCGCGCCGAGCGGTCTGCCGTCGGTGACGGCGAACCCCAGACCCGGCTGTTTGAAGACCTGCCCGCCGAGGGTGGGGCGCTCGTCGACGAGGAGGGTACGCAGTCCCGCGTCGGCGGCCGTCATGGCCGCGGACATTCCCGCAGGCCCACCGCCGACGACGAGGACTGCGTACCGCTCTCCGTCATGCATCGATCAGCATCCTCCCGGCATCGGCGGGAAGTCCTTCACGCCCTGGTTCTTCTCGTACAGTTTGGCGAGGGTCCCGTCCGACTGCGCGGTGCACAGGAAGGTGTTGAGCGCGTCCACCAGCCCGGTGTTGCCCTTCTGCACGGCCCACGCGCCATAGTTGACGTCCAGCGGCTTGTCGAGTGCGGCGGCCTTGAGCGCGTTGCCATTGGCCTGGTTGAACTGGGCGAGGATGTAATCCTCGACCACCGAGCCCTGCGCCCGCCCGGAGGCAACTTCGAGTAGCGCCGCGTTCTGGTCCGGGAAGGTGGCGACCTTCGCCTTCGAGAAGGTCTTTTGTGCCAGCGCCTCGGCGGACGATCCCTGCAGCGCCGTGATGGTGACACCGGCCTTGTTCCAGCTGTCCAGGGTTGGCGTGGTGGTGTCGTCGGACTTCACGGCCAGCACCTGCACATAGGGCACGTAGGGCCGGCTGAAATCGACGACCTTCTGTCGCTCCGGTGTGGCGTTGAGGCCGACCGAGACCATATCGAACTTCTTGCTCTGCAGACCCGGAATCAGGCCGTTGAAGTCCAGGTTCTGAATGTCGAGCGTGACGTTGAGGGATTTCGCGAGAGCATTAAGCAGATCAACGTCATATCCGGCCGGTTTGCCGGCATCGTCGAGATACATTTCCGGCTTGAATTGCAGGTTCATGCCGACGACGAGTTTGCCAGGCGTCATCAGTCCCAGGTTCGCCGGCGGGGATGCGTTACTTTCCCCCGTCGTCGACGATTCGGTCGACCCCCCCGCCGAGCTCGTGCTCTCGGACTGGCTTGTCTGCGAAGAGGTTTCGCTGGAGGAGCTGGCGCCGCTGGAGGTGGAGGTGTTGCCGGTTCCGCTGCTGCCGCATGCGGACAGCACGAGGGCACCGGCGGCCAGCAGCGCGGCGGCGAACGTGAGGCGCCCGCGGGAGCGGACGGTATTCACGATCTTCATGGTGTGTTCTCCTTGGGTTGGTGAAGAATAGGTCTTCGACGATCGGGCATCCCCGAAATCGCCGCTATGACGGAGCGCGGACGCTCACGCGGTCAGCGAAAGGCAACCGCGCAGCCCGGCTCCGCGATATACGAGTGTCAACCTCCCATCTCCTCAACAAGCTCAGAGATCTTTCGACGTTGGCGACGGCGTACGGCTGCGAGCAGTCGACCGTGTGGTGGGCGGGTGTACGCGCTCTCGATGAAGCGGAAAATCATGTCGATAACGAAGGCGGCAAGGACGTAGATAAGGGCCGCAGCGGTATAGAACACGAATGGCTGGAACGTCGTCGACACCAGATTCTGCGTCACCCGCACCACTTCGAGCAGGCCGATGATGGTGAACGTCGAGGTGTCTTTGAGCATTCCGATGTACATACTGCCGATGTTCGGCAGCGCGACCTTCACGGCTTGCGGGAGGATGACGGAGAAAAAGATTCGGCTTCCGCGCAGACCGAGGGCCTGGCCCGCCTCACGATGCCCGGGCGGCACGGCCCCGAGTGCGGATCGGAAGATCTCCGCCAGGAACGCGCTGTAAAGCAGTGACAAGGCGATGACGCCGGCCTGGAAGACGCTGAAGTTGATGCCGAGCAGAAATGCCAAGCCGAAGTAGACCCAGACGACGCTGACGAGCGCAGGCACTCCCCGGAAGACGTTGATATACGCCGTGGCGATCCAGGAAATGGGCGGGCGGGAGAGCCGCAGCACCGCGAGAAGCAGGCCGATCACCGCGGAGATGACGAGCGCGACCACGGAGACCTGCACCGCGACCCACAGGCCACCGAGGAGTACCCCCCGGTAGTCCCAGATGAGCGACCAGTCGTAGTCGAATATTTTCATCGGCGTACCGCCCTGATGAATTCCTTCGCCCTAGCGGACGTCGGGTTGTCGAAGAATCCGCGCGCACCGGTCTCGACGATGGCGCCGTCTTCCATGAAGACGTTGAGGTCACCGACATCGCGCGCGAAGCCCATCTCGTGGGTGACGACCACCATGGTCATGCCGCTCTCGGCGACTTGGCGCATGGTGCGCAGGACTTCGCCCACGAGTTCCGGATCGAGTGCCGACGTGGGCTCGTCGAAGAGCATGACGCTGGGGTCGAGCGCCAACGCCCGGGCGATCGCGACGCGCTGCTGCTGGCCCCCCGAGAGTTCCGCCGGATAGTAGGCGGCTCGCTGGAGTAGCCCGACGCTGCGAAGCGATTCCGCCGCTTTCACGCGAGCTTCGGAAGCTTTCATGTTCCGAACCGAGCGCAGCGACAGCGCCACATTGCCGAGCGCGGTCAGGTGCGGAAACAAGTTGAATTGCTGGAAGACCATGCCGACAGTGCGGCGCAGTGCCAGCGGCGAGCCGCGACGTTGCGGGGGTTCACCCGGCAGGCCGGGGCCGTATTCGACACCGTTGACGCGCAGCGATCCGGCAGTGGGCTTTTCCAAAAGGTTGATGGAACGCAGCAGGGTCGATTTACCGGAGCCGGAGGGACCGACGATGACGACATGTTCCCCGGCGCAGATGTCCAGATCGATTCCGCACAAGACTTCCTGGGTCCCGAAGGACTTCCGCAGCCCGCGAATTCTGATCAGCACAGCGCGATCGGTATCTGCCACGGCGTGCGTGCCCACCGCGGCGGCGCTCATCGCGACCCCCCGGTCACGCGCGGACCTCGGTGACACACACATAGTTGTCGTCCGGGTCGCGCAGATACGCATAGCGCCAGGTGGCACCGCCGCCGAGGTCGACCTGAGCCGGTTCGTCGACGAGTTTGACCCCGATGTGATCGAAGAAGTCGAGGGACCGTTCCAGGCAGCGCGACCCGATCGCGAACTCGAAGGTCCCCAAGCGCCCCCACTCGCCGCGCATGTCGGGCGACGGCGGGAAGTGCTGGACCGGCTCCAAGTTGCCGCCGTGCGGGCTGGTCAGCAGCATCATACGCATCTGCGGCGGGACGCGCTTGCCGAACCAGGGATGCATCGGTTCGAAGTAGCCGTTCGACTCGAAGAGTTGACCGGTGAAGCCGAGAGTGCGGTAGAACTCCCGGGTTCGATCGATGTCGGTGACGCCGAATGCGACGTGGTTGACGCCCTGGGGCCCCGGCGGATAGGGCCATCCGTGCGCAAGCGTCGACCACTCGATCAGTTCGATCTTCGCGCCGTCGGGGTCCTCGATGTAAGCCAGGCCGCAGTGGGTCTGATACGGCTCGAGATCCGCTTCGTTCGGATCCATCAGATTGACGTGCCCGTCGGCGACGAGGCTGCGATGGAATTCTTCGTAGCCGTTGATGTGGACGCACACCTCGCAGATGCCGGGTTCGCCCCACGCCTGGCCCTCGGGCAACGGCGGGTTGGGCCGGTCGAGCAGGTGCACCAGTTTGACCGAGGCGCGGCCGAGCACACTCGGGGTGGCGGCCCGCAGGTAGACGACCCGCGCCTCGGTGCGCGGCCGTCCCGTGACCTCCGTCAGGCCGGGCAGCTCCCCGACGTAGTCGAAGGCGATGTCGGTGAATCCGAGATCCGCGTAGAAACGGATCGACGCCTCCATGTCGCGGACTCCGATGCCGATGTGGTCCAGGCCCATCAGAGCGCCGAATTGCGGCGAGTACTCGACCACGTCGACCTCCGGTTATGGATCAATAAGCGGACGATAGGCATTGGCCACCCAAGCGAATCCTCGTAACGTGTGCCATGATGTTCGCACACCGAGCGGCTGACCGCAATACGCACACTAGCCCGACGGGCCGAAAGTCCGCTGCGATTCGGCCGCGTCGAGCGCCGTGGGCACGTGCGGACACGGTGGCATCCACACGGGGCATTCGTGTGCCGACACCGTCGCGAAAGGAAGTCGGATGACGCTTCGCATCGGCGCGAAACTCCCACAATCCGGTGCCATCACGGCCGATGAGTTTCCGCAGGCCGCGCAACATCTGGCGGACGCCTTCGTCTTCCTCACCAGCGATATGTCCGCCGGTATCACCGGGCATCTCCTGCCCGTCGACTGCGGCATGCGGTAGGACCGCAATCCCCGGCACCACCGACACCCACGGAGCAGCCCATGACCGCACATCCCTCCCTCGCCGGCCGCACGGTACTGGTCACCGGCGCCTCCGGCGGGATCGGTTCCGGGATCGTCGCAGCACTGGGTGACGCCGGAGCCGCCGTCATCGCCCACTACTCGACGCATCTCGAAGGTGCGCGTGCAGCGGTATCGGCGATCCCGGACGATCGCAGCGTTCTCGTCCAAGCCGATCTGAGCTCCGCAGGTGGCGCGCGGCAACTCTGGTCCGAGGTGACCGAACAGCATGACGTCGATGCGGTCGTCCTCAACGCAGCCGTCATCGACCCGACTCCCCTCGACGGCCCGGACGCCGAGTGGGATGCCGGGTGGGAGCACCTGTTGAAGGTCAATGTGATCGGCTCCGGCGCATTGATGCGGGAGGCCGCGCGCGCCTTCGCGGAACGCGGGCACGGGACCGTGGTCACCATGTCGAGTTGGGCCGCGGAGCAGGGCTCGCGCATACGCGACGTGTCCGGTTACGCCGCGTCCAAGGCCGCGATCCGCAATCTGGCACAGACGTTCGCGCGTCATTACGCGGATCGAGGGGTCCGGATGCACATCGTGGCACCAGGCGTAGTGAACGCGGGAATGGGCACGAGGGGGCAGGATGATACCGAGGTCGAACGGGTCGCGGGAGGATTGGCGATGCGGCGGCTCGTGACGGTGCACGAGGTAGCACAGCTCGTCACCTACCTGTGCAGCGACAGCGCCGCGAGTCTGACCGGCGCAACCATCGACATCAACGGGGCCTCGTATATCCGATGAACTGGCCACGCGACACAGAACGGGCACACGCATGACCGCGAGCACGATCACCCCCGCACCGTCCCGACCCAATCGGACAGCACCGCGGTCGCGCGACTTCGTCCAGTCGCTCGAACGCGGCCTGATGATCATCCGCGTCTTCGACAGCGACCACCCCACCTTGACCGTCTCGGAGATCGCGGGCCTGACCCATTTGACCCGCGCGGCGGCCCGACGTTTCGCCCTCACCCTGCTCGAGCTGGGCTATCTGTCGTGCCGCAACGACCGGTACCGCCTCACCCCCCGCGTGCTGGAACTCGGATACTCCTACCTGTCGGCGTTCTCGTTCCCGGAGATCGCACTCCCACACCTGGAACGACTGGTGGCCGATACCGGCGAGGCGAGCGAAGGCTGCATCCTCGCCGATGGCGACATCGTCTACGTGGTCAGAGTTCCCGGGCCGGCTTTGATGACGATCTCCGTCAACGTAGGGGCCCGGCGCCCCGCGCACCTGACCGCGATGGGGCGCGCCCTGCTGGCAGACCTCCCGCTGGACGAACTCGAGGACCACCTCCGGACGATTCGGTTCGACCAGGTCCTGCCGCGCACCATCGTCGATGCGGACCAGCTGCGGATGGAGCTCGACCGCGTCCGCGAGCAAGGGTATGCGCTGGTGGATCAGGAACTCGAAGAAGGACTGATCGCGGTCGCCGTTCCCGTTCGCGACCGCACCGGTCGGGCGCGCGCCGCGATCAATCTGTCCACGCACATCGGGCGAAAGACGGTCGACACGATGCGCGGCTTCGTCCCGCAGATCCAGACCACCGCAGCGGAGATCGAGCAGGCACTGAGCAACTCCGTGGCCTGGAACAACCTGTTCGCCTGAACCGTCGTCCGCTGAAGGCCGGCCCGGTCGACGACGCATCGTCGAGCTGAGAGCCGAAGGAACCTCGCACACAGCAGGAAGGTACGGCTGACCGTGACACGTGAATCCTCGACCTCCGGCCGCGCCGGGACCACCGCCGATGACGTCCGAGTCGCCATCGTCGGCGCGGGCAGCATCGGGGTGGCATGGTCGATCGTGTTCGCACGAGCAGGACACCCTGTCGCCGTGTTCGATGTTGATGCGCACCGAGCAGCACAAGTCCTGAGCGGTGTGCGTTCCCGATTGCAGGATCTGGCTCGGTTCGGCCTACTCGACGCGCACGAGCGGATCGACGACATCGTCGGGCGGATTTCCATCGCGCCGCAACTGGCCGATGTCACCGCTGGTGCAGGTTACGTCCAGGAATGTGCCGCGGAGTCGCTGGATATCAAGCGGGCGGTCTTCGCGGAGCTCGACGGTCTGTGCGGTGCACAAGCGGTCCTGGCAAGTTCGTCATCGATGATCGCGGCATCGCGGTTCGCCGCCGGACTGCCCGGGCAGTCGCGCTGCCTGGTGGTTCATCCCGGGAACCCGCCGTATCTGCTGCCGATCGCCGAGGTCGTGCCCGCGCCCTTCACCGCTCCGTGGGCCACCGAGCGGTCGATCGATCTGCTGAGTGCGGCCGGGATGGTGCCCGTCCATGTTCGACGCGAAGTCGAGGGCTTCGTCTTCAATCGGCTCCAGGGCGCGCTGCTGCGCGAGGCCTACTGCCTGGTGCGCGACGGCGTTGCGAGCCCCACCGATATCGACACGGTGGTACGCGAGGGTTTGGGCCGGCGGTGGGGCGTGTTGGGGCCGTTCGCGACCTCTGACCTCAACACCCGAGGCGGAATCGAGCGACATGCGGCCGTCATGGGACCCGCATACGAACGGATGGGGGCCGAACGCGGTCAGCACGATCCGTGGACCGAAGACCTGGTGGCGGCCGTCGCGGCCGACCTGCACCGGCTGCAACCGTTGGCGAAGTGGGAGGAAAATGTTGCCCGCCGGGACCGGATGATGATGGCGCTCCTCGCCGCGCAACGTGCGGCAATCCGCGACGAGAGCGAATAGTCCTCATGCGCGCAGCACAAGGGCCGTACGGGACCGAGCCTCGGTCCAATTTCAGAAAGCCGCGAGCCCTTCCATTCTATTCGTATTCGTCGTCGCCTTCCGCATAACCGGGAGAATTGATCACCAAATACTCACAAGTACCCGACAGGTCGTAGACCCGTCCGGTCGGAACCGTCGCGGAGTCGCCGCTTTCGAGAGTGACGTTCTCGAAACCGTCTACCCGAAGTTCCATGCTCCCAGTGAGTACCACGTAACTTCTAAAACAACGATGATGACGAAGCCTCCGATGCGGGCCGTGTAGCGAAACCCAGGTGATGCTCAGGGCTCCACCCGAATCGTGAGCAGTGAGTAACGTCTTCAGAGTAAGGTTGTTGTCAGGCTCCAGCGTTTCAGGAATTCCTTGGAAGCGGGTATACAGCGTCACAGAAGTCTCTCCAAGAACTGCGCAGTTCGCGCAACTTTAGGCGCCAACAAGATCTCCTGAGGAGTACCGGTTTCAACCACGCAACCCTCGTCCATGAACACCACTCTGTCCGCCACATCTCGTACGAAGGACATTTCGTGAGTAACCACCAGCATAGTCATACCTTCGGTGCTCAAGAATCGCATGACCTCGAGCACCTCGCCGACGATCTCCGGATCCAATGCCGACGTCGGCTCATCAAATAGCATGACCTCCGGCCCCATGGCTAGCGCGCGGGCGATCGCAACGCGCTGCTTCTGGCCACCCGAGAGTTGCGCTGGGTAGGCGTCTTCTCGATCGCCCAAACCCACCTTCGCAAGGAGGTCACGCGCCAGCGCCCGGGCATCAGCCTTACTCAAGCCTCGTACTCCGACTGGAGCTTCAATAAGGTTGCCCAGCACCGTCATATGCGGAAATAAGTTGAAGTGCTGGAATACCATTCCAAGTCGCCGTCGTTGTTTCGCTAACTCCGGACCGGGCAACGGGGCACGCTGGCCGTTCTTCTTCGTGTATACGCCAATACGCTGATTATGTACGATGATGTCGCCAGAATCTGGTGTCTCAAGGTAATTGATGCACCGCAGCAGCGTGCTCTTCCCCGACCCGGAAGGCCCGATGATACATAGGACCTCGCTAGCCTTCACCTGCAGGTCGATACCTTTGAGGACATGGTTACTGCCGAACGACTTGTGTATGTCAACGCATTTGACGACGATATCGTCGCTATTCGATGAGCCATTCATCATGTTTCAGCCGACCTTCACGACCGAAAGAAGATTCTTCCGAAACATGACGGTGATGCGAGCAACGGCAGACAGCCGCTGATCACGCCGCGTTCCTCTACCGTAGTGACGCTCGATATAATACTGTCCAATTGAGGTTACCGTTGTCATCATCAGATACCATATACTTGCTACGATGAGCAACGGGATCGTTTGAAACGTTCTAGAATACACCTGTTGAACCGCATATAGCAGTTCCGTCATAGAAATGACGCTCACGAGGCTCGAATCCTTGAGTAAGCCAATCGCGTTATTACTGGTCGGCGGTATTATTATACGCATCGCCTGAGGCAATACGATCCGCCTAAATGCACGCGAGCTCGTCATCCCTAATGCAGCCGATGCCTCGAGCTGGCCTTCATCTACCCCAAGGATCCCAGCCCGTACGATCTCGCACATATAGGCCGCCTGGTTGAGCCCTAGGGCTAGGATCGCGGCAGTCAGCGGGCTTATGAGGTCGTTAGTATTCCAACTGATAAAGGAAGGGCCGAAGGGAATACCGATGGAAATTCGCTTTATGAACGATGCAAGGTTATACCAGAACAAGATCTGAACAAGTAGCGGAGTACCACGAAAGAACCACAGGTATAACGAAGTGACGCCGTTCAATAATAAGCTGTTTGACAGCCGCATTAACGCAAGGAGTCCACCAAGTAGAATCCCGATGATCATCGCTATTGCAGTCAACACAAGCGTAGTGATCACACCCTGCAATATCGCGGGTGCGGTCAGGTATTGCGCAACGACATGCCACTCGATGGTATCCGACGTGATCAGCAGATGCAGAGCCATTATCGCAAGAACGAAAATGGCGAGACGCAATAGCCACTTGCCGACAATACGTGCAAAATACCTCGCTGAACGATCGGGGCGGAGCTCATATGGTACTAAGAGCTCCGCCCCATCGACAGCACGACTCATGTTCATTTATTGGTTGCGCTGAGCTGCGCTGGGTCGGTGTACAGGGTCGACTCCGATACGAGGCCATCGTCGTGGATCCCCCACTTGTTCATGATGGCCTTATAAACACCACTCTTGATGAGGCTGTCCATGGCCTCTTTCAGGACCGGCCCGAGGCCCGAGCCCTTGGTGATACCCGCTCCCTCGGGGGTCGGCATGTAAACGAACGATTGGATCTGGAAGTCGCCACCCGTCTGCTTGATGAAATATCCGAGTTGATTTGCGGAGGTGCTATAGATTTCGACACGGCCACTATCGACAGCCAGCTTTGCTGCCGCCTCGCTCGGGAAGGTCTTAAGATCGACCGGGGCCAACCCTGCGCCGGCGCAGTTGATACCTTCGATTTGTTGGATAAACGCACCGCCGGCGATCACCGCGACCGAGTGGCCACACACGTCGGTGTCCTTCCCGATCTTGATTCCGCTTGAGGTCTTGACAGCAAATCCGGTCCCTACGTTGTAGTAGGTGAGGATATCGATCTCCTTCAGGCGATCAGCGGTCGCGATAAAGGACGTGAACGATGCGTTGTACCGCCCGTTCTTCAGACCCGGAATGAAGGTGTCGAACGCACCCGAGGCATCCGCCTTCCATTGCAGCCCCAGCACTGTCGCGACAGCCTCACCCAGTTCTGGCTCCCACCCAACTAGCACGCCCTTGTCGTCCACTAGCTCGTCCGGCGGCGCGTTGTTGAACGTGATGTCCTTGAGGACGCCTGCGTCTCGGAATTCAGCTGGCACTTTTGCGGCTAGTTGAGGGTCGGTAGCCACCTCCATCCCGGCGAATGTCTTGCTGAGGATGTTCACCTTCGAACTCTGGGTCGTTTCGCTGGTGACGTCGGTGACTGCCGCCGTGGTTTCGGTGCCTGCACCTGTGGATGGTGCCGACGTCTGGCTGCTTCCCGATGTGGTGCTTCCCGGTGAGTTGCTAGAGCTACATGCCACGGCAGCCAGCAGTGTCGCCGTGCCGACTACGGCAATGACACCCCGTGAAACTGCACTTCTGTGGACGTTCAACTTCATGGCATACCTTCCTTCTAGATGGAGCGGCGCACTGAACCAATACGAACTTTGTCGGTTGGACTACGGCATTCACTCGTACGTTCTGACACGGCCAAAGCCAGGGGGCGCCTCATGCACCAATCATCTGGGCCGCCCCAATAGCCGACTCACCTCGCATTACCACGTATGTCCTAATCCAACCCGCCACCTCGTCAGCACCGAGCCGTTGGGAAGTGGGCAAGTATGTGCTGGGCGGTCGCCCGCTCGTACGGTGACCGTACAGTAGCACGCATTGCGCGCGGATGATAGTAGTTTCGCTTGATCGCAGAGGTGCCGCCAGGATGTCGAGCACGCCGTCGCCGCACGACGACGAGCGGGGAGGTGGGGAGGCTATTCGTAAGACCCCGGCGCAAGGGGCTCCGCCAGCACGGGCAGTGCGCGTCAGCCCGTCAATAATCGAAGGGGCCTATCGGCACGTGCCACTCTTGGCTGTGAATCTCGAGTTCAGAGGAGCCTGCAAAGACCGACGGCGCTCCCCCATGAGGGCGACCGCGTTCCCGCCCTCACCTAATCTGTTGGCCTTGAGATTCGCCGGAAAGGATTGATGCCGACCGTGAAACCCGCATCATTACCGGTCAATACTTGGGTCCTGTGCGCAATACGCCAGCCCTGTGCGGTCCTGCGAAGCTCATCATGGTACTGGCCCATCATGGTCGCCGTCGACCCATTCGGCGCCTCGTGCCACGCCAGCACATAGCTCGTCGCGCGCGCCAGCTCGGCCCCGACAAATTCGATCTGCACACCGCCCGCGTGGTGCGATGTCCTCTTCCAGCGCCACATCCGCTCGAGATCGCGGCGTAGGGCAGCCGAACCTTCGCTCTTGATGTCCGGGCCGTAGTCAACGACGCAGTCCTCCGTGAACAACGCCGTCAGCTTTGGTAAATCCATTTCATCCAGCGTCCGGCAATACTCGTAGATGACCTGAGTGATTTCATATCGGTCGGAAAGCTCTTCGAGATTCATGGGACCTCATCTCTATGAGTGCCAACGACATACATCGACCTCGTCAGAGCGACCCGAGCCCCGCGATCATCTCATCGAACTGCTTGATCAACGGCAAGATCTGTGACAGCCGTTGCTCACCTTCACTCCCCAGCATCGCGAACGTAGTCAAAGGCTGCCGCACGTCACCAACCGGGTAACCGGCTGCGGCGGCAAGTGCCTTCGAATAGCACTGATGCCCATAAGTCGGATGGCCCGCTGCGATGATGTGATCGATGTGATCAATGATGCGCTGAAGGGAGCGCGCATCCTCGAGTCGGCCAGCTTGGAATAGATCCCAGAGCTTGTAGCTATTGACGATGTAATTTCCGTAAGGATTCACATACCCGACCGCGCCGAGGAGGAACGAGTCGACAGCCCGCTCGCCAGCGTAAACGTTCATCACTCCGTCGGTCGCCTCGATGACGTCGCGCACCCGTGCCAGATCCTGGCTCGATTCCTTGATGTATCGAATATTTTCGAAGTCTCGTACTAATCGAGCAACCAGCTGTGCCGACATATCGATGTTGGATGTGACAGGGTTGTTATATAGCATGATGGGCAGGGTGACCGCCTCGGAAACGGCTTTGTAATAACGCCACACCTCATCATCAGTTGGTGTGTAGTAGTACGGCGGAAGTACCATAATGCCGTCGGCGCCGAGGCTTTCAGCCTCGCGGCTGTACCGCACAGCATTCGGTGTGTACGCGTTCATCGTCCCCACGAGAACCTTCGCGCGCCCCGCAACCTGCTTCACGGTCGTCTCGACCACCAGGGTGCGCTCGTCATCGGTCAAGGTGAGGTACTCGCCGGTAGTGCCCAGCACGATGACGCCTGGTACACCCGATGTGACCTGCCATTCCATGAACCGCTGGAGGGCAGGTACGTCGATCTCACGCCCGTCATCGGTGAATGGCGTGACGGTCACCGTATAGCTGCCACGGAACGTCGTCATCGAGTACCCTTTCTGACATGCGACCATTTGTACGCCTAGCGTACCCCAGTGGTGCTGAAGGATAGATGATGCCTGCTCATGTGATCGAATGTGACATCGCGATCGTCGGCGGCGGAATCACCGGAAGCGCCTGCGCGTACTACCTCGCCCGGGGCGGGGTACGGGTAGCACTGCTCGAGCAATACGACCTCAACACCCAGGCTTCCGGCCGCAATGCAGGCAGCCTGCACGGCCAGTACCAGCTGACGCCGTACCGAACGATGGGCCGCGAGTGGGCAACGCAGTACGTCCCAGCAATGCGGTTTCTGGTTGATTCGATCACAATGTGGCGGAACCTTGCTGAGGAACTTGGCACTGACCTGGAGGTGACAGGTAACGGCGGACTGCTGGTCGCCGATACCGATGAATTGGCGGCAGTCGTAGAAGAAAAGGTGCGATTCGAGGCTGCGCAGGGATTCACGGCCGAACTCGTGACCGGCAAAGACCTGCGGCAACTGGCCCCGTACCTGGCGCCGACCATCGTTGCGGCCGAGTACTGCGCGACGGAAGGAACCGTGAACCCGCTGTTGGCCGCGCCGGCATTTGCCAGGGCCGCAAGGCGTCATGGTGCCGAGGTCCTGACAGGCACGACAGTGACAGCCGTCAATCCCGCATCCGGCTCGTTCTCGCTCGAAACCACTGGCCCCACGATCACATGCGCCCAGGTGGTCCTAGCAGCAGGCGCCGGGCTCGCGGACCTGGCGGCGCCGCTGGGTGATGCCCTTCCGATCGTCGATGAGCCCGTGCAGGTGCAGGTCACCGAACCTGTCGCGCCAACCGTGCCGCATCTGGTGTATTACGCCGGCGGGAAATTGACCTTCAAACAGTCTCACAGTGGATCACTGATCATCGGTGGCGGTTGGTTGGCGTCGGTAGACGCCGCATCGGGCTACCCCCATGTGCGGATGGACTCCATGCGGCAGAACCTTGATGTAGCCGCCCGCGTCGCACCCTGGATAGCACCCCTCGCTATCGTGCGCAGCTGGGCGGGCGTCGGTAGCGTCACACCTGATCTGGCACCGATCATCGGTGAAAGCTCCACCCCAGGCGTCTTCTTCGGCATGTTCCCCCATATGGGAATGACGGGCGGGCCCCTCATGGGTCTGACACTCGCACAACTCGTGCGAGGGGCGCCTACGACGGTCGACATCACCTCGTTCGCTCCCGGACGGTTTACGCCCGTCACCACATGACCACCCAGGCCCATGACGCGCTGATCTGCACGATGCCACGCGGCAGGACGGATGGCTACAGACCCGAGGCCCGGATAGCCCCGACGGCTGTTGGCCTCACCGGCGGCTGCGGCGCGAAACCCGACTTTGCGTCAATCTGCGTGCCCGATTTCCGCGCGGCGCGCTGCATGATGAAGGGGCCACAGAACCGTCCCTGGCAATGCCCCATTCCGGCCCGAGTAAGGCGCTTGACGGCTCCCACCGTGCTCGAATCCGTCAGGGCTTCGTCAATGGTGCCGAGAGAAACGCTCTCGCAGCGACAGATCACCGTGTCGGCGTCCACCAGTTGGTCCGACAACGGGGCGCCCTGGTAGATCCGCCACATCGCAGTTTGGAAGCGCCGATGACGACGTAGGTTCCGCTCTGGCGCGGTGGCTGACACGGCCCGGTGGCCCAAGGATGTCGCAGCTTCGAGCCCTGCCACGCTACCGGCGGCCTGCGCCACCTTGGCGCCCTGGATTGCGGCGTTATCGCCGACTGTCCATATCTCCGGTATCGAGGTGCGGCCAGAGCTTGTGCAATCTACGGTGCAGCCGCCCGAAACCGGATCTACCGAGTACCGCACACCCAAGAGCCTGGCCATCTCGTTACCAGGCATGAAACCATAACCGACACAGACTGCATCCACCTCGAATAACCGCTCGCTGGATCTATCGACGCTGCCGTCCCGCCCGATCCGGGCAACCGCAGCGCCGGTCACGCGACCCGAGCCGAATGCGCGAACCATAACGCTGCCGGTCAACAGCGGTACCCGTGCCCTTTTCAGGGTCGCCACATAGCCGAGCCCGTTCCACACCAGCGACGGCGAGGCTATGGCCGCCCGCGCCAGATCCAGACCATGACGAACACTGGTGGGCACGGATGATTCGACCACGGCAACGACCACGGCACCTGCACGGGCGAGTTCGGCGGCGAACTGCATGTTGAGCGGTCCGTTGCCCGCGACCAACACGCGCTGCCCCGGGGAAATTTGATAGGAGCGCAGCAAGGTCTGGCCTGCACCCGTCGTCATAACGCCGGGTAACGTCCAGCCCGAGAACGGCACCACACGCTCATAGGCTCCGGCCGCGAGAATGAGGCGCTGGGGGCGAATCGTCAGCTGCGAAGTGCCTTGAACGGCGTACAGTTCGCCGGCATCCTTCGCACCCCACACCTGGGTGCCGAGCAGCAGCGTCAACGACGAACTGCGCGCCTCATCAATCAGGGCCCGACCCACACGATATTGCCGATCAATTCGAGCTGCGTCCACGGCGAACGAGCTCGCGGGCTGCTTATAGTACTGCCCTCCGGCCGCAGCACGTTCGTCAACGACGACGACATCGGCCCCAGCGCGCGCTGCGGCCAAGCCTGCCGAGAGACCGGCCGGGCCGGCACCGAGCACCAACACCTCTGTTTCGATGACCTGCTCTGGGCAGGGATCAGACAACCGGCCGGGCACAACGCTTGCCAGCTGCGGTTGCGGCAGGAATGGCTGCATGTCGATCTCCATTCCCTCCCGCACGGGTGTCATACAGGCCAGCTCCCCGTCATGCCCGTCGATGGACACCCGGCACTCACCGCACACCCCCATACCGCAAAACAGGCCCCGATCGCTGGCTGCGCTGTGCCGGAATGCGACGATCCCGGCGTCGGTGAGCGCCGCTGCTACGCTGCGGCTTTCCCGCACGCGCAACGGTTGGCCCTCAAACGTCACCATCATGCTGTGGCCACTTGGGGTGATCCCCCTACTGCGAACTTCCATGTGCCGTGCCCTCTCTCACGTGCCTGACACCGCCGCCGCGCCACCCGCCGCCGCGCGCACCGGTATTGCACTCACAAAACGATCGCCAGCGGCGCCGCATTGCGTACTCGCGTACGATACGCGCACACCGTTCAGCTGTCTGCGGAGCAGGCCGAAATGCGCGCCCCATGCGCACTTATTAACGGGTCAACGAACAGGGCGACGTGCGTCTTTGATGAGTCAATTCGGTAGGGTGCGGGTTCGATCCCGCGGGCCGTACAGCGTCAGTGCTACGGCCGCCACGATAATCGCGCTGCCCACCAGCTCCCTTGGGCCGACCTTCTCGCCGAGCATGACGACCCCGAGCACCACAGCGACCAGCGGGTTGACATAGACATAGGTCGACACCGTAGGCATGGGCAGGTGGGAGAGTGCGTAGCTGTACGCGGAGTACGCGATCATCGATCCGGCAATGACGAGCCACGCAAAAGCGATCCAGGAGCCGGGCCCGATACCGTCGAATTCGATCCGGCCGAACTCGCCGCCGATGGCTGCCTCGCAAGTCAGAACGGCACCTCCCACCATCATCTGCATCGCAGCGGAGACCAACGCACGCTTCGGCAGTGGAATGGTCGCGGCCAGAACCGACCCTAGGCCCCAGGCGATAGCAGAGATCATCGCTAGGCCGACACTGTCCAGCTCCCCGTTCAGCGACGGGCCCGCGACAAGCCGCGAGACACCGAACAATCCCACGGAGGCTCCGAGCACATGCCACCATCGCGGCCAGGTCCGGCTTCCGATCGCCGCGAACAGCATCATCCAGATGGCGATCGTCGCCATCAGCACAGCGGTCAATCCCGCATCCAGGTGAACCTCTGCCACCGAAACGCCGCCCTGACCGATCCCGATCAACAACACGCCGATGACGGCGCTGCTGAGCCAGTGACGTGGCCGCATACGATCCGCCTCCCGGGCTGCCGAGCCGCCTGACCTGAGGGCAAATGGGAACAGGATCGCCCCGGCGAGCGCATACCGCACCCCGGAGAATAGGAGCGGCGGCACTTCCCGCACGCCGACCCTGATGGCAACGGTGGTCGACCCCCACACGATGTACACCGTGATGAGCGCAATCCACGCCCATAGCTTCGATCCGCCCCTGTGCTCACCGGACCGGCGCCGATCAATACCCGTGAGCATCCGGTCCATCACCGCGATCGACGCGCATACACAAGCCGCCGGCCGCGCCGGCTGGGACGCGCCGCGATCAAACCGCCTCCGCCGACCGTCTTCAAGAGCTTGACGCCTCGCTCACCCACGTGCGGGCCGCAGACCCTGAATTTCGGCGATGCACCACCATGCCGCCCTCCGACTGCGCGATGGACAACCGGCGAGCGAGGTTGGCTGCCCTGGTCATTCCCGGTAATCTGCCCACAGATATTCGCATAGCGACCGTGTGCCCGCAATACGTACACATACTTCACGGCATGCACTCGGCGACGGCTACCCGACGTCTGCGAGGTCTCATCGAGCAGCCGACGGACTCGAGGCCCCGGGCAGGCACAGAGAGGAATTGACATGACACTGAGCATCGGCGCCAAGCTTCCGCACACCGGAGGAACCGCTCCTACGCTGATCCCGGAAGCGGCGCGACAGCTTGAATCGGCAGGTTTCGACTCGATCTGGGTATCCGACCACGTCGCGCTACCGGCGAAGATCGAGTCGTACTACCCGTTCAGTCCAGACGGTCACGCGAACTGGCCCACCAACACACCGTATTTCGACGCGATAACCGCCCTTACCGCAGCTGCGGCGGTGACCTCGAAAGTTCGGCTGGGCACGGCTGTCCTGGTCGTCCCTCAACGCAATCCGGTGCTTACGGCCAAACAGCTCGCCTGTGTCGCTGCACTTGCGGGTGGGCGGCTGAGCCTGGGAGTCGGTGCGGGTTGGCTTCGTGAGGAGTTCGAACTGCTCGGCGCCAATTTTATCGGCCGCGGCGCCGCCATGGAGGAATACATTGCGCTGTTCCGCGAAGCATGGACCGGGCGATTGGGACCGCGAACGGGCGGCTACCTAGTCAACCAGGAGTTCCTGGTGCTACCCACACCACCCGTGCCTATCCCTGTATTAATCGGTGGGCATTCGCCGCGGGCCTTGGAGCGTGCTGGACGTATCGGGGATGGATGGCTGGGTCAGCAGGACCTGCCGGACTTGGACCTCGATTCGTTGAGTCGCGAGATCGCAACAGTGCGGGCTGCGGCACATCAAGCAGGGAAGGACCCTGCCGCGATTTCTGTGGCGCTACGGCTCGTCCAGTCGATTGGCCGTCATAACGAGTTGGCCGCCCACTTAACGGATCTCGCCCGCATCGGTGTCACTGAGATCATTATCGATGTCGAGCTGGATAGGGCGGGACAGGCCTATCGCACACTCGCGGAGGTAGGCGCATGATGCCACGCGACACAGTGGGGGGAATGCTCGCCGGACGACGGATCCTCGTGACCGGAGGTGCCAGAGGCCTTGGTGCAGCAGCGGTCGATCGGATGGCGGAAGCCGGGGCAACCGGGGTGGTTCTCGACCTACCGCCGGCTGCCGAAACCGGCCCGTGGCCACATATCTCCGGCGACGTGACAGATTCGAATTCAGTTCGCAACGCAGTGACCGAAGCACAGCGGCTACTCGGCGGCATCGACGGTCTGCTGCTAGCAGCAGGTGTCGTTCCGCCGTGGCAGCACGTAGGCGATATAGATATGGCGGAATGGGATCGCGTCATGGCGATCAACGTACGCGGCGTGATCGACGTCATCCGCTGCGCGGCGCCGGTGCTGGAGGACGGCTCCGCCATCACCGTCATAGCGTCGCTCAATTCCTGGAAGGGCGACCCCCGAATCGCTGCCTACGTAGCGTCAAAGCATGCCGTGCTGGGCATCGTGCGATCGGCGGCACTCGATCTGGGCCCCCGTGGGATCCGCGTCAATGCCGTCGCACCCGGGCCAATCGCCACCGAGGCTTTGTTATCACGGATGGCGGCCCGCCAGGGACTCACGAACCTGACGGTAGAACAGGCGCTTGCCACGGCAGCAGGCGATACTGCGCTAGGTCGTATGGCGACTACCACCGACGTCGCGAACGCCATCGTGTTTCTCACCAGCGATCTTGCCGCGGGCATCACCGGGCATCTGCTGCCCGTCGACAGCGGCGTCCTGTGACTATCGCGCCTGATCTCGCCGAGACTCAGCAGGAGTAGACATGAGTAACAGTTCCTTGCTCCAATCACGCACCATTCTGGTGACCGGGGCCTCAGGCGGCATCGGTGCCAGTGCCGTCACCGCGCTGGGCGATGCCGGGGCAACTGTCATAGCTCACTACTCGACCAATCTTGCCGGGGCACAGGCCGCAGTGGCGACCGTCCCACCCGGCTACGGGGTGCTTGTCGGCGGAGACTTGAGCACCGCTGAAGGGGCACGGCGCCTGTGGTCGGAGGTCACTGCGGAGCACGACGCCGACGCAGTGGTGATCAATGCTGGCGTGATGGATGCCACGCCGCTCGACGGTGCGGACCAGGACTGGGACCGGGGTTGGGAGCATCTGCTAGCGGTCAATGTCATCGGCGGGGGCTCGCTCATGCGCGAGGCAGTGCGGTACTTTGCGCAGCGCGGATCGGGCACCGTGGTCACGATATCGAGTTGGGCGGCAGAGCAAGGCTCCCGGATCTTAGACAGCTCGGGTTACGCGGCGTCGAAGGCTGCCATCCGGAACTTGGCACAGACCTTCGCCCGGCACTACGCGGACCAAGGCGTCCGGATGCATATCGTGGCGCCGGGGGTCGTAGATGCCGGAATGAGTGTGCAGGCGCACGGATCCGGCAATATCAACGCCGCAGCTCAGGGCCTGGCAATGAAGCGGCTGGTAGCCGTACGCGAAGTCGCTCAGCTGATAGCCTTCCTGTGCACCGACGAGGCAGCCAGTTTGACCGGCGCCACGATTGACATCAACGGAGCCTCATACATTCGATGACACCCGCGAAGAGCACAGGATGGGATGCGGATGAGCATAACGGCGGCGAGTTCAACTCGGCCATTGGCACATCGATCGGCGGAACGGTCACGGGATTTCGTGCAGTCACTGGAACGCGGCCTCATGATCATCCGCGTGTTCGACGGCGAGCACACCTCGCTGACCGTCTCGGAAATTGCCGCGCTGACCGGCCTCACCCGCGCGGCAGCACGACGCTTTGCGCTCACCTTGACCGAGCTAGGTTACCTGTCGACGCACAATGATCGGTATCAGCTCACGCCACGGGTCCTGGAGCTCGGTTATTCCTATCTTTCGGCGCTGTCCTTCCCTGAGCTTGCGCTGCCGAATCTGGAGAAACTGGTCGCGGACACGGGTGAGGCGAGTGAGGGCTGTATTTTGGCCGGTAACGATATCGTCTACGTGGTCAGGGTCCCCGGGCCGGCATTGATGACGATCTCCGTCAATGTCGGCGCTCGACGCCCCGCACACCTCACCGCAATGGGCCGCGCCCTGCTCGCAGACCTCCCACCGGACGAACTCGACAACCACATCCAAACAATCCAGTTCGACCAGATCCTCCCCCGCACCATCATCGACGCCAATCAACTGCGGACCGAACTGGACCACGTCCGCGAACAAGGCTATGCCCTCGTCGATCAGGAACTCGAAGAAGGACTCATCGCCATCGCCGTCCCCGTCCGCGACCGCACCGGCCGGGCACGCGCCGCAATCAACCTATCCACCCACATCGGGCGAAAAACAGTCCAGGCCATGCGCGACCTCGCCCCGCAACTACACGCCACCGCAGCAGAAATCGAACGGGCACTCAACAGCTCCGTCGCCTGGAACAAACTCTTCGCTTAAAACCCCGCCGCACGTCACGCGGGGATCAGCGGCATAGCCAGGCGTCCCTGCAATTGTGCGACCGTGCATCCGAATGTCTCGAGCACAGCGACACCGGTGTCACGGATCTCGAAGACCGCATGATCCGTATACACCCGGCGCACGCACGCGAGCCCCGTCAGCGGGTAGGTGCACTCCTCGACGAGTTTCGCCGCGCCGGTGCGATCGAACAGCGTCATCATGACGTACACATTCTCGGCGCCATGTGCCAGATCCATGGCGCCGCCAACCGCCGGGATCGCGTCGACATCGCCGGTGTGCCAATTCGCGAGATCCCCCCGCACCGATACCTGGAACGCGCCCAACACGCACACATCCAAGTGCCCGCCGCGGATCATCGCGAACGAATCGGCGTGATGGAAGTAGCTGGCGCCCGGCATTTCGGTGACGTGAATCTTCCCCGCATTCACCAAATCGTCATCGATGTCGTCGCCGCGCGCCTCGGGCCCCATTCCGAGCATGCCGTTTTCCGTGTGCAGCACCACCTCGGCGTCCGCCGGGAGAAATTCCGCGACCGTGGTGGGTTGTCCGATCCCGAGGTTGACATAGCTGCCACGCGGAATATCGGCGGCCAATCTGGCGGCAAGAGCGCGCCGATCCAGCGGTGCTTCGGTCGACGCCGAGATCGTCATCGCGTTGCCTCCGCTTTTACGAGTGACTCGGCCAGCTGCTCGGGACCCAGGTCCGTCGCGACCAGTCGGTCCACATAAATACCGGGCGTGACGACCGATTCCGGGTCGATTCCGCCGACGTCGACGATCTCGGCCACCTGAGCCACGGTGACCGTCGCCGCGGTCGCCATGACGGGACCGAAGTTCCGCGCGGTCTTGCGATAGACGAGGTTGCCCGCCCGGTCGGCCCGATACGCCTTGATCAGAGCCAGGTCCGCGCGCAACGCCGTCTCGAGCACGTATTCTCGTCCGTCGATCGTCCGGTGCTCCTTGCCCTCGGCGAGCAAGGTGCCGACGCCGGTAGGCGTGTAAAATCCGCCGATTCCCGCGCCGGCGGCCCTGATCCGCTCTGCCAACGTTCCCTGCGGTACCAGCTCGAGTTCGATCTGCCCGGCGCGGTAGAGGCCGTCGAACACCCACGAATCCTTCTGCCGCGGAAAGGAGCAGATCACCTTCCGGACCCGACCTGCCGCGATCAATGCCGCAATGCCGTGATTCCCGTTGCCGGCATTGTTGTTCACGACAACGAGATCTCGTGCCCCACCGCGTCGCAAGGCGTCGATCAAAGCGAACGGCTGGCCGGCATTCCCGAACCCGCCGATCAACACCGTCGCCCCGTCCGGCACGCCGACCAGCGCCTCGTCAGGGGTTTCCACAATCACCGGAGCCATCGTGAATCCGCCCTACGCGCCGTCGCTGCCGAGATTGTTCTTGCGCCGGTACGCCGCCCATGTCGTGGCCCACCGATTCGGATCGTCCAATGAGGAGCCGTCGATCTTGGCGACCACCTGGTGATGCGGTGCCGTCCGCACCAATTCCGGATCACGTCGACCTTCGTCGAGAACATGTGCCAGTACGTCGATCCAGTAATCGAGCTCCTCCACCGACCAGGCCTCACCCGCCTCGGGAGTGAACGGTTCCGGAATGATCCACGGCTCGTGGCTCATCCAGAATGCGTCGACGCCGAAGTCCGTCATCCTGTTCTGCACATCGGCGGCGGTCAAGCCGGTTTCGGCGGTGTAGTCGCCGAGGCTGTATCGCGTCATCTCCATCCGGTGCTTCGTCATGCCCGGATAGGACTTGCTCACGCCGGGGATCGCCATCAGGCGGGTCTCCATGTAGTTGTTGGCGAGCACCGAAATGTCCGCGGCTTCGCGCACGCCGTCGCTACCCATGGCGACGAGCCACGCATACGCCTTCACGACTTCGGTGAGGTTGCCGAGGTATTCGCGCACCCGGCCCACGCCGCCCGGATTCTCTCGGCGGCGATAGACCCCGTCGTCGAGATCGACCAGCGGTCCGGGCAGATGGGGCTCGAGTTCGGCACTGCACCCGTAGGCGCCGACCGCCGGACCGCCACCGCCCTTGGCCACGCCGAAAGTCTTGTGCAGCATGAACATGCAGGCGTCGAAACCGAGTTCGCGGGCGCGGATTCGCCCCATGACTCCGTTGAAGTTCGCGTGGTCGTAGAAGCACAGGCCGCCGACCTCGTGGACCGCATCGACCCACTGCTTGATCTGCGGGTTGTACAGGCCCATGTCGTCGGGGTTGTTGATCATCAGGGCCGCGGTGCGCTCACTCACCACGCTGCGCAACGCGTCGAGCGAGGGCAGACCGTCATCACCGAGCGGCACGGTGATCACCTCGAACCCGGCGGCGGCGGCGGTCGCCGGGTTGCACGGGTGCGCCTGCGCGGAGGTGACGATTTCGCGGCGAGTGCCCAACTCTCCCCGGGCCGCAAAATAGGAACGGGTGACCATGGCGTGGGTGTGCGCCGCGGCGGCGCCCCCGCCGGGTTGGAAGATGAACCGGTCCATGCCGGACATCTCCCGCAGCATGAGGTCGAAGCGGTGCACGATCTCCAGCAGGCCTTGCACGGTCGCGTCGTCCTGGTGCGGGTGGATCTGCGCGAGGAAGTCCTGCCGCGCCAGCTGCTGGCTCACGCGCGGGTTGTACTTCATCGTGCAGGTGCCGAACAGGCTGATACCGACCATCCCCATCACCTGCTGCGACAGGTGAAGGTAATGCCGCAGCACCTCGGGCTCGGACACTTCCGGCAGGTCGGGCGCGATACTGCGCCGCAACCCGTCCGGCACCAGATCACGTCCGGGATCGGCGATCGGTTCGGGCGGTACGAATCCGCGACGGCCCGGTCCGCCCATTTCCATGATGAGCGGCTCGCTCCATCGGGCCGCGTGAAATTCCTTGATCATGCGAGCACCTCCGTCAACGCAGCAGCAAGGGTGTCGATATCCGCGGCCGCATGCATCTCGGTCACGCAATACAAGGCGGAGTTGCCTAGCTCGGGAAAGTCCGCGGTGAGGTCCTTCCCGCCGAAGATGTTCTTCGCGAGCAGTGCCGCGTTGATGTCCGCGACGCTGTATCCGTCATCGAAGCGAAGGACGAACTCTTTGAAGAACCCGTCGGGCCAGAGCACGGTCACCCCGGGAATCCGACTCAGTTTCTCAGCCGCATAATGACTGCCGGCCAGGATCGTGTCGCCCAGCTCCCGGAATCCGGCGGGGCCCAGCAGGGCCATGTACACCGCGTTCACCACCGTCCACAAATAAACGGAGTTGCCCGTCCAGTCGTTGCCCTGCTCACGGGAACCGTACGAGGATTGGTGGAATAACGTCATGCCGAAGGCGCGTTCGCCGGGCGTGAGGGTGTCGCAGATGCTCACCTGCAGCGTGGGGTACTGGCTCGCGTACCGTTCCTCGTCACGAGTGGCGATGAAGCCGCCGACGCCGCCGCCGGCATTCAAGTGGATGCCCAGCGGTTGGGTGGTGCCCACCACAATGTCGGCGCCGAGCCTCGCGGGCGGAACCAGGACGCCCAGACTGATCGGGTCGACGCCGACGACGGTTTCGGACCCGTTGGCCCGCGCCAGCCGGGCCAGCTCGGCGAGGCCGGTCTCGATCTGGCCGAGGTAGTTGGGCGTCTCCACGTACACCGCCGCCACATCGGGGCTCAACTGCTGCGAGATGGCATGGACGTCGGCGCGGCCGGTCGCGGGATCCACGGGTATGACGCTGACGGAGATGGCATCCTCGCCGTCCTCGCCGGCGCAGTAGGTGCGGATGACACCAAGCCGCTCGGGATCTGCCGGACCGGCGACCAGGACGGTGCTGCGCCCCGTGATACGGGTGGCCATGCGAAGCCCGAATGCCGCCGCCGCTCCCCAGGAATACACCGGAAGGCCGACGAACTCGAGATCGACCAGCGCACCGAGCTGGGACGCGAACTCGAACCAGGCCTGATTGCGGCCGTGGTCGGAGGACGGTGTTCCCCACACGGAGGTCAGGAACTCACTGCGCCCGGCAATTTCGTCGCATACCGCCGGTACGTAGTGCTGCCAGTAGCCCGCGCCGAGGAAATTGAGGTTCTCCGCGCAACTGCGATTCTTGCGCAGCAGGTCCGTCAGGTGTCGATGAACGGCGACCTCCGACCGAAGGCCGGGCGGAAGATTGATCGGCCGCTTCGCGTAATGGTCGGGAGGAATCTGCTCGAACAGCTCCTCGATATCGACGATGCCGGTCGCCGCGATCATTGTCGCCTTGTCCTTCTCGGCCGAACTGGGCATGTAGGGATGCGCCATCGGTATCAGACCTCCGTTTCCGTTTCGTCGAATGATCACGCCACAACGCGCATGACGAGGCTGCGCCGCGGCCCGGTCCAAACCTTGCGAAAGCCGCACAGATCCTTCGCCAATTCCACGTCATCGACATCCACCTGGAGCACAGGAGGATCGAGTGCCGCCACCTTATCGGCAGATGCGATGATCTCGATGTTGTCCGGTCCGATACGGCGCAGGACTGCCGGAGAAAGCTGCTGGTTGCCGCGGCCGAGGAGAAAGCCCTGGCCGCCGACCACCCCGAGGATCAGGGTGGACGGGCCGCCATCGGCCAAGAGCGCCAGCAGGGCGGCCTCGGACACATCGGCGGCGATGAGCGTGCCGTCGCGAACGACGTCGACCCCCAGCAGCGACGACGGGACCCCTAGGGCAGCGCTGACATGCGCGACGCTGGTCCCTGGACCCAGGATGTACTGTCGGCCCGGCTGCATCCGTCCGGCGAGCCAGCGGCCGAGAGCAGCAACGTCCGAGCCGGATGACGCGCTGGACTTTCCGTGCTGAACGCCCTCGCCGAGATCCGGCACGAGCGCGGTGGCCATGCGCCCGACACCGTCCGACGTCGTATCGAGAACGTCGACGGGCCGTCTCCGTCCGGGTGACGAGAGGAAACGCGCGGTGACGTGCGCCGCGCTGCGCGGTCCTGTGGCGAACACCCCGGAGTGCATCTTGACACCGCAGGGCACGCCGAGCATCGGAACCCGCCCCGCGAGTACCTCGGCGATATCGCGCGCGGTGCCGTCCCCGCCGCCGAAGAGGACCAGGTCGACTCCGGCCGCCACGAACTCGCGTGCCGTCTGCCGAGTGTCGTTCGCGGTCGTCGGCTGCCGCGGCTGGTGGACGACCGTCGCGTGCCAACCGGGCGGGACGAGGTCCGCGCCCATCGGCGCACCGGCGACCAGTACGGCCAGTTCCGGTTCCAGCACCGCCAACTCGTCCAGGGCGTGACGCATGCGTTCCGCCGCCACGGGCACGGCGCCGGCGGCGCGGGCGGCGGCCAGCGCGGCTCCGTCGGTACCGTGCAATGCCATCCGGCCACCCATCCCGGCAATCGGGTTCAGGACGATACCGATGCGCGCGCCACCTGCAACGCGCGCCCCGGGCCGCGACCCTTGTGCCGATGAGGACGTCGTCACCGCCCGGACCTCAGCTGTCTTCAGGCAAACTCGAACCCTGCCGCGACATCATCGACGGCCTGCCGCACGGAATGCGCCATTCGGTCGATCTCTTCCTCGGTGACGACGAAGGGTGGCGAGAACGACACCGTGTCGGCGGACGGCAGCGCCCGCGTGATCACTCCGAGCTCGCGGCTCCGAGCGACGACAGCGCCCGAGAAACTCCCGATCGGATCGAACTGGGCGACCGGGCGTGCCGGAGGTGCGAACTCGACGGCGCCGAGCAGGCCGTATCCGCGGATCTCGGCGACGAGGGGATGCCCGTCGAATTCGGCGTGCAGCAGCGCATTTAGGTAATCACCGCGAGCCTTCGCCTGCTCCGTGAGGTGATCACGCTCGATGATGTCCAGGTTCGTCATGGCAGCGGCAGCGGCCAGCGGGTGCGCCGAATAGGTGTATCCGTGGCTGAAGACGCCGTATTTCTCCGACCCGGACGCGATGACGTCCCACACCGGCGCGGACACCAGGCACGCGGAGAGCGGGACGTAGGCGGACGTCACCCCCTTGGCGACCGTGATGAGATCGGGCTCGATGCCGAAAGCGTTCGACCCGAATGCATGCCCAGTGCGTCCGAAACCGCACACCACCTCGTCCGCGATCATCAGCACGTCGTAGCGCCGCAATACCTCCTGAATGGCAGGAAAGTACGAGTCCGGCGGGACGATGACGCCGCCCGCGGCCTGAATCGGTTCGGCGATGAACGCCGCGACGGTGTCCGGCCCCTCGTCGAGGATGAGCTGTTCGAGTTCGGCTGCGAGGGTTGCGACGAATTCCGCATCGCTCTGACCGGGCTGCTTCTCCCACAGTGCATAGGGTGAGCGTGCGAAACGAATCATCGGCAGTGGCAGGTCGAACCCGGCGTGCATGCCCGGCAGGCCGCACAGGCTCGCCGACATGATCGTCACACCGTGATAGCCGCGGCTCCGGGAGATGATCTTCTTCTTGTCCGGGCGGCCGAGAACATTGTTGTAGTACCAGACCAGCTTCACCTGGGTATCGTTCGCATCCGATCCCGAATTACCGAAAAATACCTTTGACATGTTCCCGGGCGCCATCGCGATCAAACGTTCGGCGAGCAGAGCAACCGGTTCGTTACCCATCGAGGAAAAGGTGTGGTAATACGCGAGTTTGGCAGCCTGACGCCCGATCGCGTCGGCCATTTCCTGATTCCCGTACCCGATATTGACGCACCACAGGCCGCCCAAGGCATCGAGATACTCGCGCCCGTGCGAATCGACGATGGTGGAGCCCTTGCCTTCGACGATCGTCAGCGGCCCGACCTGTTCGTGTCGCTTGGCGTCGGTGAAGGGGTGAAAGAAGTAGGCGCGGTCGATGTCTTCAATGGTCATGCATGCCTCCCGCTCGAGCACACTGTAGCAGCGTTGTGCCGCAGAGCGTACTCTTGACCGCGATACGTACACAACGGGTGGAGGGCGAGGCATGACGGACGTGCGCAACCGACTGGAACTCCACGACGGGAACCTGCTGCGCGAGAGCCTCTTCATCGACGGCCATTTCAGGCCGGGCGGCGCCGAACCACTCACCGTTCGCGACCCGGCCACCGGCGGACAGATCGCGTGCGTGGCCGGTGCGAGCGCGGCGGACGTGACGGGAACGATCCGGTCCGCGGTGGCCGCCGCACCCGGCTGGGCGGCCCTGACGGCGCCCGAACGGGCGCGGATCCTGCGGCGGTGGTACGACCTCATCGTCGAGCACGCGGACGATCTGGCCCGAATCCTGACGGCCGAGCAAGGCAAACCGCTCGCCGAGGCAAGGGGTGAGATCCTGTACGGCGCAGGCTTTGTCGAGTGGTATGCCGAGGAGGCCAAGCGGCTCTACGGCGACGTCATCCCCACCAACAACCCGCATCGGCGGCTGCTGACCATTCGCCAGCCGGTGGGCGTGGCGGCGGCCATCACACCGTGGAACTTCCCCTCCGCCATGATCCTGCGCAAGGCTGCGCCGGCGCTGGCTGCCGGCTGCCCGATGATCGTCAAACCGGCCGAGGAAACGCCGCTCTCGGCCCTGGCACTGGCGGAGCTCGCGGGCCGCGCGGGCATTCCGGCCGGGGTGTTCTCCGTGGTCACCGGCGATCCGGTCGTCATCGGAGCCGTACTCACCGGCGATCCCGATGTGCGTGCGCTCAGCTTCACCGGCTCCACCGAGATCGGCAAGCTCCTCATGGCGCAGTGCGCCGGCACGGTGAAGCGGGTCGCGCTGGAACTCGGCGGAAACGCGCCGTTCATCGTCTTCGACGATGCCGATGTCGACGAGGCGGTGGCGGGGGCCATGGCCAGCAAGTTCCGCAACGCCGGGCAGACCTGCGTATGCGCCAACCGCGTGCTGGCGCAGGCGGGGATCCACGACGCGTTCGTCGAGAAGTTCCGGGCCGCCATCGACGCCCTGGTCGTCGGAAACGGGTTCGACGAGGGCTCGGAGCAAGGGCCCCTCATCACGGAAGCCGCGGTGCGAAAGGTGAAGGACCACATCGCCGATGCCGTCGACTCTGGTGCCACCCTCGTCACCGGCGGCGCACCGCACCCGTTGGGCGGCACGTTCTTCACCCCCACCCTGCTCACCGGGGTCACCGAGGCCATGACGATCTCGCACGAGGAGACCTTCGGCCCGGTCGCTCCCGTCATCCGGTTCGACACCGAGGAGGAGGCGATCCGCATCGCCAACGACACACCGTTCGGCCTGGCCGCCTACTTCTATACCTCGGACCTCGGCCGTATGTGGCGGGTGTCCGAGCAGCTGGAGTTCGGTGTGGTCGGTGTCAACACCGGATTGATCTCCTACGAGGGCGCACCGTTCGGCGGCGTCAAGCAATCCGGCCTCGGCCGGGAGGGCTCGCGCCACGGCATCGACGAGTTCACCGAGTTCAAGTACCTCTGCATCGACGGCCTCAGCCGACCCGCGGCAACCCGCTGACCGTCGCGGACTTCCGACGCCGACCACGAGCGGAGGCCTCATGCGTTGGACCACGATGCTGCACGTGGTGGGGACACACTCCGGCGGCGAATACGCCACCGTCGTCACCGGCGGTATGCCGCCCATCCCGGGCGAGACCATGCTGCAGAAGCGGGACTTCCTTCGCGATCACGCCGACCACTTCCGGCGTCGGCTGCTGTTCGAGCCCTACGGCGGTGTTCTGCACGCGGCGGACATTCTCTTCGAGAGCCGCAACCCCGAGGCGCAGCTCGGCTACGTGATCCTGGAATCCACCGAATACGCCCTGATGTCCGGCAGTAACACCATCAGCACCGCCACCGTCATCCTGGAGACGGGCATCCTGCCCATGACGGAACCGCAGACCCGACTCGTGCTGGAATCACCGGCCGGCCTCATCGAGCTGCTGTGCGACTGCCACAACGGGAAGGTCACCGCTGTCACCTTCCGGAACCAACCGGCTTTCGCCTACCGCACCGAGGTGCCGATCGAGGTCCCCGGAATCGGCTCGCTGACGGTCGACGTCGCATGGGGCGGCATGGCGTACGTGCTGGCCCGAGCGGACGACCTGGGGTTCGACCTGCGCGCCGACGAGGCCCGGGAGCTGTCGATCGTCGGCGAGAAGATCAAGGAGGCCGCTGCCGAGCAGATCCAGGTCCGGCACCCGCTGGGTGACGACTTCCCGGGCATCACGCAGACCGAGATCGTCGGTCCGTTGGAACGTCGCGACGGCGTCCTGCACTCCCGCAACGCCGTCGTGGTCCGCCCCGGTCGGCTCGATCGATCTGCATGCGGCACCGGCCTGTCCGCCCGGCTTGCCGTGCTCCATGCCACCGGCCGAATCGCCGTCGGCGAACGGCTGGTCCACGAATCCGTGCTGGGCTCGCAATACACCGGCTGGATCGCGGAACCCACGTCCGTGAACGGCGTTCCCGCCGTCATCCCGGTGATTTCGGGTCAGGCGTGGATCACCGACATCGGATATCTCGGGCTCGATCCCTCCGATCCGTTTCCCGCCGGCTACACGCTGCCGGACACCTGGGGCGTGTAGTCGTCCTCCTCGTCCTCCTCGTTCACCGCCGATCGCCGGCGCCGCCACAACGCGGGCAGCGAGGGGACGGTGAACCGGTCCGGCGCGCCTTCCAGCACGCCGCCGGACGGATCGTCGTCACCGGCGATGCGCACCAGATCCCAGGCAGGGTGCAGGATCTCGCGGATCACGCGGACGGCCAGCGCGATCAGCAGCGCGTCCCGCACCACGGCAGCGATCGCGAACGGTTCGATCGGCAGGTTCTTCCCGGCGTCGGTGTCGAACGAGAGCATCAGCAGGAACCACACCGCGACCTCGGCGAATTCCCACGCGAGCACGCGCCGCCAGCGCGGCAGTGCGAGCACCACCAGCGGCAGCAGCCACAGCGAATACTGCGGCGAGAACACCTTGTTCGTGAGCAGGAACGCGAGGATCACCAGGAACGCCAGTTGCGCGAACCGGGGTCGGCGCGCTGCGGACAGGGCCAGCCACCCGATGGCGCCGCACGCGATCAGGAACAGCACCAGCGAGAGGGAATTGAGCAGCGGGGTGGCGCTGCCGGCCAGGTTCGACCACCAGCGGTCGGTCGGCGCGATCACCGTGCTCAGGAAGTACCAGGAGTCCCATTCCGGGCCGCGCGACGCGTTCATGCTGAAGAACTCCGACCAGGCGCGTGGATAGAGCGCGAGGATCGGCAGGTTGACCAGGAGCCAGGCGACCACGGTCGATACCAGCGTGATGGAGAACTGCCGCAGCCGTCCGCTGCGCAGGCAGAGCACCAGCAGCGGGCCGAGCAGCAGCACCGGGTACAGCTTCGCAGCGGTGCCCAGGCCGAGCAGCACGCCGGCGAGCACCGAACGCTTGCGGGCCCAGCCGGCCATGCCGCCCGCGGTGAATCCGATCGCGAGCAGATCCCAGTTGGTGAACGCATGCACCATGAGCAGCGGCGCGAGGCACATGATCGCCACGTCCCAGATGCGGCGACGGGCGATCCGGGCCGTCGACGCGATCGCCCAGAGGTAGAGCAGGCCCAGCAGGATCGCGGTGATCGTGAAGTAGGCGCCGACTTCCAGGGGGACGGGCAGGATGCCCGTCGACGTAGTGAAGTCCTTATACAGCGAGGTCAGTGCGGACGCGCCCCACATGAAATAGCCGGTCAGCACGGGGTATTCGAGATGACGAACCTCGCTCGCGGCGCTCGCCGGCGCCGGCACGAGTGCGCCGTCGACCACCTGGGAATAGCCAGATTGCTCGTCACCGACGAGGTCCGCCGGCCCGACCCCGACGGTGGTGCCGCCATCGATCGCGACCCAGGCCTCGCCCTGCTGGTGCACCTCGCTCCGCGGGAATACCCGCCCCCCGGCCTCACCCGAGCCGTGGTCCACCCACGAGAACGCGTAGGGATTTCGCGACGGATCGTCGAGCCCGCGGCTAGCGTAGAGCGGGACGATGTCGTTGTAACAGCCGGTGATCCACGGCCGCTGCCCACCCTGGTCGAGTTCGCCGTTCGCACCGGTCTGGATGCACGGCGACTTCGCGAGCCAGCCCACGATGAGCGCAATGAGCCCCATCACCAGCGCCACGCGGAGCGGAGTGAACACCCGATTGCGCCCGACCGAGGCATGCACGCCGAGCGGGCCGCCGATCAGCGTCGACGCGCTCCGCACCGTGGGGTCGGTCCAGGTGGGGAACACGCGCTCGCCGGGCGAGAGGGATGCGCTGGGCGACAGCGCTTCTCGCCGTTCCGCTCGCCGTGCCTTTCGCGGCGAATCCCCCGATTCCGGGGGGAGGGCGGGCTCTCGCGTTTCGCGCCCGGCGTCGGTCCCGCCGTGCTCGTCATCGACGCGGTGGTGCCGGCCGCGGCTGGGGTCGTCCGGATTCATCGAGCCGCGCGACTGGTCCGGTGCGGTCGCTCACTCTTGCCATCACCCATGTCGCCGAAACGCGCGCCCATCACGAACGTCGCCACCAGGTGGTTCCACGAGCAGGTGCGGCACACCTCGACCTGGTGCACCGTGAACTCCTGGAAGCGGGTCGCGAGATCGTCCAACTCCGCCGGCGAGCGCGCGGAGTTCGCGATGGGTCCGAGCTCGTCGCCGAACACCCAATACACATGGGTGAGCGGCTCCTTGCGGCAGACGGGGCACGGCGTGGTCGTCGCGATCCCGTGGAACTTGGCCGCCCGCACCAGATACGGGGATGCGTCGCACACATCGGCGACTCCGACGCGACCGGCCGAGACGTCGGCGAGCAACGCGCGGCGCTGCAGCGCGTAGTCGACCAATCCCCGTCCGGTCCGCATTCCCGAAGCCTACGCGGGCAGGGACTCCGTGGGCACAGACACACCTGCGCGAAGCCGGTCGAGGGTCCCGGCGCGGCCGCCGCCGGCGTCGTCCCGGCGGGTATGACGGGCATCGCACCGAACAGCGTCACACACGATGCCCGTCTCGATATATCGTGTCGATATAGCAGTGCAGTGCATCGGCCCTGCATCGCCCGGGAACACAGCCGCGTAGCGGCCCGGGAATACAGCCGAGCAGCGGCCCCGGGGCACAGCCGAGCCACGCACGTGCTGCCACCGTAGGCCGTCCGCCCGGAAGGGGGAACCGATGTCGCACCGCGCCGCGCACCTCGCCCGGGATGCCGGCGTCGCCGGCGGCGGGAGCGAGGCGCCGTCGGGCACCCTCGATCTGGCCCTGCTGGGTCTGCTCGCGGACGCGCCCATGCACGGCTACGAGCTGCGTTCCCGGCTCATCGAACTGCTCGGAACGGTGCGCTCGTACTCCTACGGCTCGCTGTACCCGGCCCTCAAGCGGCTGGAGTCTGCTGCGCTCATCGCCGTCGAACAGCCGCTCGTGGACCCGGACGCGGTGCCGCTCACCCCGAAACGGCGGCGCCTGACGTACCACATCACCGCGGTCGGCAAGGACCATCTCGAACGGCTGCTCGCCGAGGCCGGCCCGCAGGCGGCGACCGATGAAGGCTTCGGCGTGCACCTCGCATTCTTCCCGCAGACCACCGTCGAGACACGGCTGCGCATCCTGCAGGCCCGCCGACGCCGGATCGAGGAGCGCTGCGAGGGGCTGCGCACGTCGATGGCCCGCGCCGCGCAACGCATGGACGAGTACACCCTGCAGCTACAGCAGCTCGCGATGGAGGCATCCGATCGCGAGGTGAAGTGGTTGTCGGATCTGATCACCCGGGAGGAGCAGCGTCACGCCCACCCCGACACCAGCTAGGCGACAGTGCATGCGCCGACGGCGCGAACAACGTCATCCCCGTCATAGTCGAAACCAACATCCGAACCACAGCTGAAACACGTTGCTACCACACAGAACTCGACCAGTGACCGGCCATGCAGCGCGGCCGGTCCCGTGCAGGAAAGAGGCACTGCCATGAGCTCCACCGATTCCCACACCGACTCCCAGTCGGCCCCCCGATATGCGAAGCACCCGATCCGCGTCGCGATCGTCGGCGTCGGCAACTGCGCGTCGTCCCTGGTGCAGGGGGTGGAGTACTACAAGAACGCCGCCCCGGGCAGCCGCGTCCCGGGCCTGATGCACGTCCAGTTCGGCGACTACCACGTCTCCGACCTGCAGTTCGTCGCCGCGTTCGACGTCGATGCGAAGAAGGTCGGGTTCGACCTGGCCGAGGCAATCGGCGCGAGCGAGAACAACACGATCAAGATCGCCGATGTGCCGCCGACCGGCGTTACCGTGCAGCGCGGGCGCACGCTCGACGGATACGGCCGCTACTACCAGGAGACCGTCACCGAATCGCCCGCCGAGGCGGTCGACGTGGTGGCCGCGCTGAAGGCGGCGAAGGTCGACGTGCTCGTCTCCTACCTGCCGGTCGGCTCGGACGCGGCGGACAAGTTCTACGCGCAGTGCGCGATCGACGCCGGGTGCGCCATGGTGAACGCGCTGCCGGTGTTCATCGCCTCGGACCCGGAGTGGGGCGAGAAGTTCCGTGCCGCAGGGCTTCCCATCATCGGCGACGACATCAAGTCTCAGGTCGGGGCGACGATCACGCACCGGGTGCTGGCGAAGCTGTTCGAGGACCGCGGCGTGATCCTGGACCGCACCATGCAGCTGAACGTCGGCGGCAACATGGACTTCAAGAACATGCTGGAGCGGGACCGGTTGGAGTCGAAGAAGATCTCCAAGACGCAGTCGGTGACGTCGCAGGTGCCGCACGAGATGGGCGCCGGCGCAGTGCATATCGGCCCGTCGGACTACGTGCAGTGGCTGGACGACCGGAAGTGGGCGTACGTGCGCCTGGAGGGGCGGGCGTTCGGCGAGGTGCCGCTGAACCTGGAGTACAAGCTCGAGGTGTGGGATTCGCCGAACTCGGCGGGGATCATCATCGACGCGGTGCGGGCGGCGAAGATCGCGCTGGACCGCGGGCTGGCCGGGCCGATCGAGTCGGCGGCGGCGTACTTCATGAAGTCGCCGCCGGTGCAGTACGCGGATGACGTCGCCCGCCGCATGGTAGAGGACTTCATCGCCGGGAAGTGATGGCGGGGCGCGCATGAGGCGCGCTTACGCGCGAAAAGGGGCCGGAATCCGCTGCTCCGGGCGGTCAGGCTTGATCCCTCGCATCGGATTCCGGCCCCTTTTCGCGCGTCACATGTGGGGTGCGGCCCGCGATCGCGTTGCCGGCTCTTCAGCAGGGCCGGGCGGAGCTGGCGGGTATGACGCTGTTCGCCTCGCTGCCGCTCGGCCGAGCTGCTATCGGACCACGAGCACGGGGCAGGGGGCGTGCTGCACCATGGCTCGGCTCGTCGAGCCGAGCAGCACGCCCTTGAGCTCGCTCCGGCCGCGGGTTCCGACCACCAGCAGCTGCGCGTTCTGCGCCCGGGCGAGCAGTGCCGCCGTGGGCCGGTCGCGGTGGGTGACCACCTCCACCGGCACCCCCGGGAAGCGCGCCGAGACCTCGGCGACCTTCGCCTCGAGTTCCGATGCGATGGACTGCTGCCAGGTCTCCTCCTGCTCGGCGGTGACGTGCCGCGTCGGCGGCTGCCATGCGTGCACGGCGACCACGGAACAGCCGCGTCGCCGGGCCGCGGCGAACGCCTCGTCGAGTGCGGCTTCGCCGGACGGCGACGAATCGACGCCCACCACGACGGGTGCCGCAGGGTCGATGTCCTCGGTGCCCCGGACGATCGCCACCGGGCACTGAGCGCTCGACACGACTCCCGTGGAGACGGATCCGAGCAGCATCCCCTTGAACCCGCCCAGCCCGCGCGAGCCGAGGACGACAAGTTCGTAGCCGCGCGACATCTCGACGATGGTCGGCACCGGAGGGCTGAGCCGCGAGGCGGTGCGGATCTCGGTCGCCGGGGCCAGTTCCGCGGCCTGCTTCGCGGCCGCGGCGAGAATCTCCCGCGAATCCTCCTCGAGCCCTTCCATCAGGAAACCGACCGCGTCCATTGCGCCGAGTCCCGTCGACGGCCAGTAGTAGCAGTGCACGATCGTCAGCGGCACCCCGCGTCCGCCGGCCTCGGCGACGGCCCACGCCAACGCCCGGTCCGACGACTCCGACCCGTCGATCGCCACCAGCACGCCGCCGGCAGCATCCCCGGCTGCACTGCCCTCCGGCCCTGCCGGCTCCGGGACCTGCCCCGCGGACCGCTCGACCTCGACGTCCGACATCACGCACACCTCACCCTCCGGGATCTGTTCCCGCACCGTTTCGATACACCGATCGTGACCGATCTCCGACCGTACGGCCAGGGCCGAAGGGCCCGGTAAGTCGGGACGTCGGTCTGTGGGCGCGCCGGCCCCGGTCCGGAAGAGTAGTAGGGGCCACCAGCATCAGGAACCGGGAGGAACACATGACCACCTCGGTGTCACCCGGGCCCGCCGGCCGCGAGGCGGACACCGAGCCCCCGCGCGCGGCACCGCAGCCTGAGGCGACTCTCCCCAAGGGCTTCAAGACCTTGCGCCCGGACTTCCGCCCGACGGTGCCGACGCGCACAGCCGAGGCACCCGCGCGCAGCGTCTGGGGCTTCGGAAAGCGTTGGGCCGCACTGGCTCTGGTGCAACGACAACCCCGGCAGCGCTAGTGCAGCGACGCTAGCCCGCAAATCGTCCGGCGGCTCCGCACCCGGCCGCTCGGGCCCGGACCGGAGCGCACCACCTGTGCGCTCCGGTCCGTTTTACTGTCCCGCCTCGTATGCCCCGCGCCCGTTCCCCGGTGCCGACGAGGGCTCTCGGCGGTGCCGACGGGAGCACAGCCGAACACGGCGTCATACCCGATAGTTCGGCGCGTCCGCCGCCGACGCGGCGAACCGGGCCGGGCGTCCGCTCACACATCCTGCGCCGCGGCGTCGAAGGATGTTAAATATCGGCAGGGCCGGATCCGATGCCACGCAAAGGATCTGACACCTGGCTGCACCGAGACAGACAGGACGCGCGGGGCTCGGGCGGACACCCCCACGCATGAGGATCTGCACGCACCGCCGCTCGTCGGCCGAACGGAAGGACCGGGCATGACGCACAGCCAAGCCGACGTGCTGGATTCCTTGAGCGCCGAGGAGTTGGCGCGCTACTCACGTCACATCATGCTTCCCAACGTCGGCGTGGAAGGTCAGCGCGCTCTTCGCAAAGCGCGGGTGGCCGTCGTCGGCGCGGGGGGCCTGGGCTCGCCGGCTGCGTTGTATCTGGCGGCCGCCGGCGTCGGCCACATCGGCGTCATCGACGACGACACAGTCGATCTCACGAACCTCCAGCGGCAGATCGCGCACACGTACGATCGCGTCGGCGTGTCCAAGACGGCTTCGATCGCACGGTCAGTGCACGCGATCAACCCGGCGACGGTGGTCGAGGGGCACGACGTCAGGCTCAGCCCGGACAACGCGCTCGACATTCTGGCCGACTACGACGTCGTGCTCGACGGGACCGACAACTACACGACCCGGTACCTCGTGTCGGACGCATGCGTGTTGCTGGGCAAGGCGCACGTGTGGGCGTCGGTATTCCAGTTCGAGGGGCAGATCGCCACCTGGTGGGCGCAGCGCGGACCGTGCTACCGATGCATGTTCCCGACCGCGCCGCAGGCGGGGCTGGTGCCTTCCTGCGCAGAGGGCGGGGTGTTCGGAGCCCTCTGCGGGGTCCTGGGATCGATGCAGGTGGCGGAGGTGCTCAAGATCATCCTGAACATCGGGACACCGCTGATCGGGCGGCTGAGGATTTATGACGCGCTCGAGTCGACGTGGGACACGGTCACCATCGAGCGCGATCCCCAATGCCCGGCTTGCGGAGTGGACAGGACCATCATCGGCCTGCAGGGCGAAATCGACGCATGCCAGGTGGCGCAGACGCCGAACGCTGTCGCTGTCGAGGAGATCACCGCACGCGAACTCGCTGCCTTGATCACCGGTCGCTCCCGGTTCCGTCTCATCGACGTCCGCGGACCCGCGGAATCCGAGATCGTCACGATCCCGGGCGCCGAATCGATCCCGTTGCAGCAGTTCGAACTCGGTTCGGCTGCTGCGCGTCTCGACCCGGGTGACGACATCGTGGTGTTCTGCAGATCCGGGGCGCGATCGGCACGGGCGGTCTCGCTCCTGCTGCCCAACGCGGTAGCGCGCGCTCGCAGCCTGGCCGGCGGCGTCCTGGCCTGGGTCAGTCAGATCGATCCGAGCCTGCCGAGCTATTGAGCCCACCTCGATCGTGGTGACGGTCCAGCGCATCGAACAGCTCCGTCAGCGACGTGAATCCGAGCCGGGCGACGAGACCATCCAAATCGGGCACCTGCGGCAGCACGCCGGCGGCCATCAGCGATGCGACCCGGCCGGTCTGCTCCTCCCAGGTTCCGGCCGCCCCTGGGGTTCCCGACAAACCCACGACGTCGTTCCAACCACCGCGCGCGGCCACCAGCACAGCGACGTGGCCCCGCAATTCGGCGGAGAACTCGAGCGCGAGCTTGTCCGCCATCACCTCGAGCGCCAGCGCCTGCTGCCATTCCCTTCCGCTGACACCCCTGCGCGCCAGCCACTCTCGGGTTGCGGATGCACTCAACAGGCCATGTTCCCGGCGCATCTCCTCGGATTTCCGCTGAATATCCGGCGCGGTCGCCTCGATGCCGAGCAATGCGCAGCACTCCTGAACGACGTGCACCCACAACCGGGCACGGATGCCCAGGTCCGCATCCCGCGGTTCGAGCAACGCACCCCGGACGATGTTCACCCGGTCCGCGAGATCCACCGACGCCCCGGGATCCTCGAACCAGGGGGTCACCGAGGGAAGATCCACCTCATGTCGCAGCCGGCGCCAGAACGCGGTCTCCTCCAGGAGGACCGGGTCGCCGGGCGTCGGATGCGCATGGCGCTCGTCGGCCAGCAGCGTCAGCAGCATCCGCGCGTCCTGCGCCTTGGGGTCGGCTTCGGGCGTGCTCGAAATTTGCCGGACCTCGGCAACTGCTCCCGGGGAGAGGGACTCGGCCAGGATCTCGTCGAACCGTTCGGCGGTCCGGTCCCCGTAGAACGTCTCCTTGCAGCGCTCGATCACCGTTTCGGCCTCGCAGGCGGTGATCACGGATGCCTCCGTTGCCAGTAGTGCGATCCTGCGGACCGTGACCATCGGGATGGTGACCGGAGTGAACCCGTCGGCCTCGTCGAGATGTGCCACCGCGACCTCGTCATCGTCGACGGTGCATCCGGACGCGTACGACTCGAAGATGTCGCCTATCCCGATCATCCCGAAGGGGGCGCACTCGGCAGCGCGCAGCGCGCCCATGCTGGAGCTGCCCCACACCGGCACGCCATGGGAGAGTGCGAAGAGAATCTCTTTGTGCCAAACCGACGGCGCCGTTCCGAAGACGCCGTCAATGAGTCCGAGAGCCGACGCGCGGCGGTGCTCGACCGCCCGATAGACGTCCCCGGCCTGCGCGGGAGGCCACAGTTCGACGTTCGGGGCTATCGCGGCCGCCTGCTGCCACGGCAGGCTTGGTCCCAGGAACACCACGGCCGTCATGGCGTTGTCCGTTTCCGCAGCCTCGCCTGCGAACGGGGCCGCGTGTCGAAGGGCACCCCGAGCAGCCCCGGGACGACCACCTTGACCACCGGGATCGCCAACTCCTCGCGGGAAAGGTCCACCACTGCGATCGTGTCCACCTGCCCACGGAATCCGGCCAATACCGTGTCCAGATCGGTCCTGAAGGACTCCCCCGACCGGTCCGGTATCGATGAGAAGGCAGCGTTCGGCTCCATGTCCCGGATCCGCGCGATCCACAGGGACACCGCGCGGTGATCCAGAACCCTGGCGTATTCCGACGGCCACAGGTCGTCACGACCTCCGTGGATCACCGTGAGCCGGCTTTGCACGGCTTCGGTGATCGCTCTGGCCAGTGCCACCTTGGGGTCGAGGTGTGCGCCGTAGCCGGAAAAGGCGGCGAACGGCGGCCGAGCGGCAGGGCCGATCGGCGCCAGGGCGACGGCGAACACCGGGATGCCGAAGTCGCTGGGCACGCGCCGGATCAGCGTGCCGAGCCCCGCTCTTCGAATCCGTTCGAGTAACTCACCGTTGTACGAGTCCCGTACGCTCGCCGGGTCGATGATCTCGTCACCGGGTCCGGCCGTCGGCGCCCATGCGGAGACCGCGTCCCGCTCCGCGACCTCGTACAGGCCGTGCAGCGTGGCCTCCATGACGGAGTTGCCGCTGGCCTGCCCGTTCGTGGTGCGGATCAGTGGGGAGCGGCCGAAGTTCCCGGTGAAGTCGGAGGAGACCGCATCGAACGGGACCAGGATCGGGCGCGAGGTGAGCAGTTCCGTTCCCAGCAGCCAGAAGTGCAGGGCCTCGCGATACCACGCCATGCGCGTGCCGCGCCGCGGCAGACCGGAAACGTCCACGGTCCCCACGCCGTAGACCTGTTCCGCCTCGGCCCCTCGGCAATAGTGGCCACTGGCGACAATGTTCTCGCCGTGCCAGGACTCGAACGCCTCCATCAGGGCAGAGGTCCGCGCGGCGTCGACGTCCAGACCCTTGCCCTGCGAACTGGACAGTCCTTTCGAATTGGGCCGCACACCGACCAGCACCGGTATGCCGATCGTGTCCAGGCCGGTGATGTCGGCGATCCGCGTGATGCCGCACGCCTTCATGTGACGTCGGAACCGCTCGAAGGTTTCGGCCGGCGCGCACGCCCGGTGGGTGCCGCGCCGGTAGGCCTTCGTCCCGCTGCGGGGCATCGTCTCCGTCGTCATCGGATCGCTACCGGACCAGGGTGCGCTTCGTCCGCAGCAGGCCCATCACCAGGAGGGTCAGCGCGACCAGCACGACCACGGCAAGCAGCCCGTAGAGCGCCCAAAGACTGCGGACGTTGGCCAGCAGGCTGCTTCCCCAGGAATTCGGTTTCGACGTCATCATCGTGTAGAGGTTCAGCAGCACGATGACCAGCGGAAACGGCACCCAGATCGCCTTTTCGGAGTTCGCAAGAAGCGCGACGGACACCAGAAGGACAGCGAAGACCAGCTGTATGACGACGCCTGTCACCATCGCGGCCCAGGACGGGTTCACGGTCGAGAAACCCAAGAGGGGCCGCAGCGCCGCGTACGTGACGTTCAGCGCCGCGCAGTTGGCGATCACGTAACCGGCCAGGAAGACGAACCTCGATCCGAAGATCTCGTCGGTGGTCAGCGGGAGCGACTTGAGGAAACCGATGACGCCAGCCGATTCCTGCGAGGCGACCGCCCGGTAGGCCATGACGAAGGTGCCGATGCTCGCGACGCCCTGAACGAATGTCCCGGCCGACTGCCGCATCTCCGGCGGGAATTGCGCGACGATGCTCACGACCGTCACCAACTCGACGGCCAGCAGCACGAGGGCCGGCACCCATTGCGATCCCAGGTCTTTGCGCAGCAGCACCCACAGCCCGCGTCGGCTAATCTGCATAGATTTCGCTCCCTCGCATCACCGAGTCGACCGCCTCGCGCGCCTCTGCGCTGCCCGGGACGAGGTCGAGCGTCGCGGCAACCCGACCGTCGTCCAGGACGACCACCGAGGCACAGTTCTCCGCGATCTCCGCGCGCCCGTGCGAGGCGAGCAGGATGCCGGTCCCGTCGGTGCTGGCCGCCCGGGTTAGGGTCTGCCAGATCCACTCCCGTGACGCGGCGTCCAAACCTGAAGAGGGCTCGTCGAGCAGCAGCACCTCGGGGTGAGGGCTCAGGGCAAGGATGATTCCCAGCTTCGTGTGCATTCCGGTGGAGAGGTGACCGATTTTCGTGCGGAGTGGCAGGCGAAGCTCATCACACATCGCACGGCACAGGGCGCCGTCCCAGTGGTCGTAGAGCGACTTGGCGAAATCCAGGACCTGCTGCACGCGCATGGAGGCGTACGGGTTCTTGTTGTCTCCGACGAAACCGACGACCTGCTTGAACTCTCGCTCGTCCCGGCGGTGGTCCAGCGATCCCAGCCGCACCGAACCGCAGCTCGGTCGGACGAGATCCGCCACGATCCTCAGCGTCGTCGACTTACCCGACCCGTTGCGCCCCACCAGCCCCACCACAGTCCCGGGGTGCACCGTCAGGCTCACATCTCGCAGGTCGAACTCGCCGAGGTGGACGCTCAGCGACTCGACCACCAGGCTACGGCTGCTTCGCACTCTGCCCGCTCCTTACATACGACGCTCCCAGCAGCGAGATCGCATATCGCCACGCGCTGGCCAGGATCAGAACGGCGATCGCGATCAAGACGACTCGCGACACCACCGGGGTGTAACCGGGGACGACCATGCGCGCGAGCTGGTTCAGGAACATCAGGCCGAGCGCCAGACCGATCACCAAGGTCACCAAGGACGCGATCGCGTAGGTGAGCAGGAAGGTGCGCTCGTCCCTGGAGCGCGTGAATCCCGCCTTCTCGCGATACTTCCACGGGATCAGGACGCCGAGCAGCAGCGTGAACGCCTTGGCCCGCATGTTGGTGATGTGCAGCAGGTCGCTGACCAACCAGTAGCCGTCCAACCGCAGGAACGGGTTCAGGTTGAACACGATTCGCGCCATCAGGACATGCGCCATCAGGAAGTTGGCCGTGCCGAGGACGCCGGGCAGCAGGTCGAAGCCCCAGCAGTAGACGCACAGCAGGAAGATCCAGCCCTCCACGTAGACGCCGGCGAGGGTGACGACGATCCGCTCCCTGTTGTGCTTGAACGCCCACGCACTGGACGCATCCGTGTACGCCGCCGGTGAGAACAGGTAGAGCGCGACGCCCATTCGGTGCACATGACCGCCGTACCGTCCGACCGCCAGCGCGTGTCCGTATTCGTGGAGGAGTGTCACGACGACATTGCCGGCATAGGCGATCAGCCACGCGCCCAGCAGGCCGAATGCCGCCAGGTCGTCGACGTAGTGACCGGCATTGATCCAGATCACCCAGATCGCGCCCGCGAAGGCGGCCGCCAGCAGCCCGATCGTCCACCTCGAGTACAGCGCCCTGCCCACCGGCCGGAGGAACTGGACCGACCGGTCCGGATCGAACTCCGCGATCTTCCAGAAGACGATGCTGCGCCGGCTGGGGCCTCGCAGGTGGGCGGCGACCGGAGCGAACGCGGGTTGCACCTCCTGGAAGAAGCCCAGCCCATCCGCTCGTTCGATCATCCGGGCAAGGGAGGTCTCAGTGACCGGCAGGCCGTGATCGGTCAAGGTCGCCAGCACCTGGGACGGGTCCTTGGTTCCGTCGAAGTGGCGCAGCACGCCCAGGGTGGCCGAATTGACCAGGTAATGACGATTCGAGACCGGGTCGGAAATCGTGACCTTCCCGTCCGGATCCGGCGCGCTGCAGTTGAGGTCCGCGCGGAAGGTCCGCGGTGCCATCGTCTGCTCGGCCATGGTGGAGGTCTCCTCAGGAGAACGGATGGGGGTAGGGGTTGGCGCCGGCGATGGCGTCCGACGCCGCCCGGTCCGGGTACGCGCCACCGGACGTGACGAAACGCCGATGCCCCACATAGGGGAATCGATGATCCGCATTGAGTGGGACCAGATCCGGGATCATCACCTTGACGACGTGGATGCCGAGATCCACGAACTCCCGCGTCGTCAGGTCCACGGCGATCACCTCCGACGCAAAAGGCGCGACGGCCTGGAGGACGTCAACGAGGTCCCCGGCGCGACCCGGGCGGAACTCGCCATCCACGTCCAGCACGGCTTCCCCGGCGGTCAGGAATTGAAGGTGCGCCTGATATCGCGGGTGGGCGTACACCCGGCCGTGCCATGGGAAATCCACCACATCGCTGAAATCGTCCTTGGGGAACCAGGTTCCAATCTCCGAGGGGGCCCGCATCTCGGCGACGAGCCGTTCGTGATCCGATATCGCCTCGCACAGCGCCTTGTCGCATGCCGACGAGTAGTCGAGCTTGCAGGCGAGCCCGACCGTCACCACCGTCTCGCCGAACGCGCAGCGGCGCATCACGGCGCAGACGGTGGGGATCGCGATGTCCGTCGTGATGTCGACGAATTCGACGGAGGTGACGCCGTCCGCCTGCACCGCCGCGACGCGGCGGCCCAGGGTGCTCGACCGCGGAACGCGGATCTTGGGGCGCTGCAGCCTGTTCAGCCAGGTGATGGTGAATGCGTCCCGCTCGACCACTTCCAGCAGGCCGGACAGCAGTGCGTCATCCAACGTCCATGCGGCGGCCATCCCGGTCGAGAATGACGGGCCGATCACCTCGGCGGGGCTCGCCGGTGTGTACGGCAGGTACACGAATGAGGCCGGCACGAAGCGCCGCTGGCCGGACAGCACGGACCTGCCGACGGCCCAGTGGATGGGCGCGTCGGGGTCGAGTGGCACGTAGGGGAAGCCGTCCTGGCCGTACTGGTGCGGCGCGAAGCGTTGGTGTCGGCTGCCTGCCGCGAACGCCTCGCCCTGGCAGGGCGCCAGCAACAACTGGCCGAACTCCACGAAGCCCGCGCAGTACCGCTCGATCGCCTCGAAGGTCACCTGGGTCAGGGAGCGGGTGCGCTGCCACGCGCTTCCGCCGGGATTGGCGATGTCCCCGCCGGTCGGCAGCGTCGAATAGGCCGGCACCGCCGCCGTGAAATGGGCGTAGGGAATCTGGCCGCCGCCTACCGGGAGCAGGAGCACCCGCTTGAGGACGCCGGTGACCGGGGACACGAGATGACGCAACAGGTCTGCTGTGCGGGTGTCCGGATCCTCGAGGTCGGTCGACATCAAGGTTCCACCAGGTGCGTGGGTCCCGAGGTGCGCGGCCCGATCAGAAATCCGAGTTGCACCGGCTCGTCGACCGGATTGGTCTCCAGGTAGGCGGACACCTCGTCGTCGTAGATGCCGCCCAGCGCGCAGGTGTCCAACCCGGCGGCGGTGCCGGCCAGATATAACGACTGAACGACCGCGCCGCAGTCGTACATGGCGAACCGGTAGCCGCGATGCTGGTACTTGGCCAAGGTGCGCCGCAACAGGCTCGTCATCACGATCGCCGCGGAACTGGTCCGGCACATCTGCTCGTAGGAGGACAGCGCCGAGAATCGGGCGCGCTCACCCTCGCCGAGGCGAATCGTCTCCAACTGGTGCTCGATGGGCCGGTAGTGATACAGCCCCGCCGCCAGACCGTCGACCTTGAACGCCGCCACATAGAGCTCAGTCGGATACAACGCGCCGGCGGACGTGGTCGCGCGCAGGTGCTGGACACCGCCCGGCATCTGCATCCTGGCGGTCGGCCCGTAGGCCATCCGCAACAGGATCCCCAGCTGGGCCATATCCACCGGCGCATCGGCAAAGTCGCGGCCCAGGGAACTGATGGAACGACGATGGAACACGACCTCGGCGAACTCGACGCTGGGCGCCTTGAAGGGCGGGAACTCGACGATCGCCGATCCGGGATAGGTCTTCCAGCTCCGGCTCATCATCGCGAGCAGCGCACGATCGCCCTTGATCTCCTCGACGCGTCGGCTGATGTGAACGACGTTTCGCCGCGTCAGTTTGGTGTACTCGTGGAAGGTCTCGGTCTCCGAGAAGTCGTCATCCTCGAAGAAGTCCACGAGCGAGTAGCTCTGCTCGTCCAGATGGCTCGCCACGGTGCCTCCTGTCGTCGGTCTGCCCTATGGGAACGGGTGGGGCCAGGGATTGAATGTCTCGTACGGTTCGCCCACGAATCCGAGTGCGCCGGGCACGCGCCGATACCGCTCGGACCCGTAGGTCGGCAGCCCGTGAACCGCATACAGCTCTGCCGCGCCGGGGATCAGCACCCGGGCGACGCGCATCCCGGCGTCCGCGACATCGGGTGTCGTGAGATCGCAGACCAGCGGTTCGAGCCCGGTCGTCCGCACCGCGCCCAGCACCTTCGCGATCGCGTCACCCGTGCCGGCCGGGCCGGGTGCGTCGCGCAGCTCGGCGTCCGGCCCCTCGTAAAGGAAATCGAGATGCGGCAGCATCTCCGGCAACCCGTAGAGCCGGACGTGATCCGGAAAGTCGCGGACATTGGAGAAGTCCGGCGCAGGGCGCCAATCGGGAAGGGTCCGGATCAGGTCGCGGACCCACACGGCACCCTGGGCCGCTTCGACCACAGCCTTCCGAGCCGCATCCGCCTCGTTCAACCGGCACGCGGCGCCCACACAGGCAAACGGCCCGTCGGGCGTATGCCCGCGCGCAACGCAGAGCACGGTGGGCACGTCGATGTCCGACGGGAGCCGGAACAGATCGAAGGTCAGCGAGGCGCGGGCGAAATACCGTTGGAACCAGTCGAACAGCGGCAGCCTCTCGTCCAGCCGCAGCCGGGTCGGGGTCAGCCGCCGCGCCCAGGTCAGCATGAAGGCGTCTCTTTCGATCACCTCGCACAGGCCGGACAGCACGGCGGAATCCCAGTCCGTGTGGCACGCCTGCCCGGACGAGACCGACAGCGCCAGCATGTCCGTCTTCCCAGGCAGCCGGGGAACATAGGGGATGTACACCAGGCAGGCCGGCACGAACCGCGTCTCGTGATCCGACAACCGTTCCGCGGCAACCCATGTGATGGGGAGCTGATCGTCCTGTCGCGCGAACGGGAAGTTCGGATGCGCGTACTGCCGTTCGCTGAACAGCTGAAACGCATCCATTCCCACCGCGGCGTCACCGAGCTCGGCCGCACTCGCCACCACCGGGTCCGCCGGTTGGACGGCACAGCAATACCGTTCCACGCACTCGCCGACGGCACCGATCGCGGCCGCGTCCCACGTCTCGCCCATACCTCCGGTATTGCCCGCCATCTCGGCTCCGGCAACGAGTTCCATCGAGTTGGGGATACTCGAGACGGAGAACAGGCGTGGCTCACCCGGTGCGTTGAGGATGGTGCGGACCATGCGGACGATCGAGGTCGGCCCGACGAAGGGCTTGAGGAACGCCGGGAGACGCTGCATCGTCGCGTTCACGGCTCAGCTCCACAACCGTTCCTGGGGAACGGAACTCACCGAGCTGCAATGCGGGCAGCGGGGCAGTTTCAGCACCGGGTGCGCGTCCATGCGGAGCTCCCAGAGGTCCAGCGTGAGCAGAACCCCGGCTGAACGCACGTACAGGTCGCCGGCGCCGAGGATGCGCAGCGCTTCGAAGGCGACGAGAGCCCCGGTGAACTCGGCGATGCCGGGCACGCTGCCCTGGTCGAGCGACCGCGGCGTCGCGGCGACGTAATCCTGGAACTCCTCATAGCGGCCGACTGCCGTGAGGTTGCTCTTGAACCTGTACTCGAAGCATTTCCAGCACGCCGTCTCGCCGGGGAGGATCGATGGCCCGACATGCACGACGGCTCGCTGCAGCAAGGACCCCGACGTCCACGGGGTCCGCGCGGCGATGCTGGCCTTGTTGAATTCCCCGATCCAGGGCAGCGAGACGACGGGGCTGCCGAGTGCGAGGACGGCACAGTCGACGCCGGTCAACTGCTGTTGCCAGTCGAGCTTGTTCTCGCCGAAGTCCGCACCGGTGACGTCGGTGTCCAGCCCGTTGCGCTTGAGCACCTCTTGAACGACCTCAGCCCAGCGGCGCCCGACATCGGCGAGATGCACGTGCGCCGACTGGGCTACGTCCGTGTCGTCGACCGCCCGGCTGCCGGCGACCTTGAGGCAGTGGACTCCGCTCGCTGCGAGGCTGAAGGCGGCCGCGGGTAGGAGTGGCCCGTCGCCGGCCAGAAGCACCGTGCCGCCCGCGATCCGCGTCATCGTCTGCTCGTCGCCGCCGTACTGCCGGAAGAACCGGTGCTGCGAACCGAAGCGTTCGCGCATGTCCGGCGAACTGACGTCGTCGGGCCGATAGGCGGGTTCGATAACCCCCAACTCCTGGAGCTTGGCGATGCCCATCGCCAGTTGGGTCGCGTCTCCCTGATCCTGCAGCGCCGCCACCAGGTCGCCGGCCGTGCGCGTTCCGTCGAGCAGCGGCAACAGGCGCGGGAAGATCTCGGTGACCAGTTTGCCTCGAAGCACAGCGCTGCGTCGGGGCGACCGCAGGGTCAAACCGCCGTCTCGGCTGGGGACCAGGTAGACCTCCGCCAGCGTCAGATAGTCCGTATCGTGCGGCTCGGTTGCCATGTTCCGCCGCCTCCCCTCTCATCGCCTCGGCATCCATCGGTGAGCGTCATGCGCCCGGTGCCTGGTTGCCCTGCCGCGGAGCCGATGACGGCCTCGCAGCAGGGCAGCACCACTGTCACCACCAGACGACGCAACTACACGACGTGCAGCCGCAGCTGGTCGTGCATGCACAGGCGCCGTGGACCAATTCACTGCGGTCCTCCAGATCTTCGATCTGGAGGAAATCCTCCACACCGGTCTCCATGTGGTCACCTCCTTTCGGCAGGTCCGAAACATGAGGCGGGCCGGGTCGCGACTTGGTGACGTGCCACGGGATCGCGTTCGCAGTTACCAGCTGTAGACGCACGTGCAACTGGTGCACGAGCACGAGCACGAGCAGCCACAGGACCACGAGCCCGGTGTTTCGCGTGTTTCGAGTTCTTCGATGGTGAGGAATTCTTCGACCACTGCCATTCACCTCCTCCGAAAGCTCACGAGTGTCGGTGGTGCGCGGGGATCCCCGGTAACCGCCGCCGTGACGGCGCTTACGCCCACGCGACGCAACTGCAGGAGGTACAGCCGCAGCTGCAGGTGCACGCGCATGCGCCGTGCGACAGTTCCGACCGTTCCTCCAGGTCCTCGATGACCAGCAGGGCCGCGTCCGGTGGCGCTAGCTGGTCGTCCAAGATCTGAGCATCCATGAGTTATTCACCCCCCTTCCGTCTCGGACATGGCGCGGCCCGCGTGATCCTTGACCGCCTGGGGCGACAACTCGCCGGTGAGTACTTCGCGGATCACGCCGTGTCGGTCGGTGAAGAACCACGTGGGTGTCACGCTGACGCGGAAGTAGGCGGCCAGCGACGCGTCCGTATCGACCACCACGATTCCGGGAAATCGGTTCAGACCCAGGGCTTTGGCCGGCGGCCACGAGACGAACGGGATGTGCTTGGTGGAGATCGCCACCAACGGTTCGCCGAGCGAGAACTGCCCCGCCGCAGACGCGTCCGCGATCTCCCGCAGGTCGGTCTTGCAGTGGTCGCACCAGTGCGCCACCGCCACGATGACCGCTCCGCCTGCCGAAGGATCGACGGAAACAGCGCCCCGTTCGTAGTTCTCACCGTGGATGGCGGGCGCTACCGTCCCGACGACTCCACCCTTGGCATTGGTCCCGGTCATCGCCGGATCGGAGGTGTGCAACAGGAGGACCGGCCAGTACGCCAGGACGCCGTATCCGACCGCCGCTACCACGACGGTGATCATCAGCACCACGGCGGAGCGAAGCACGAAGCGCCTGCGGCTTCGCGCCGTGGTCACCACGTCGTCCCCGGACAGTGCGCGATCGCCATCGATATCAGCCGCCGGCGGACGGAATGATCACCCGAAGGTTGGTGGGCGCCGCGAGCTCGAGATCCGCATTCATCACCCGGTTCCCGTCGGCGAAGATGACGGCCCCGCCCGGCTGTCCGACGGGATCGGTCGACAGGTAGAGGCCCAGTTGCGGCAGGCGCCGACAGCAATCCTCGATCGCCGTCCGTACCGTGCCGCCGCTGCACTCGATCCGCGACGGTAGGCCGCACCTGGCCCAAATGGCTTGCGGCAGCGCGACAGAATGCACAGGAACCGTTCGGTCGTCGTTCAACCTTGCTCACCCGCAATCCATGTCCGACAGACGTTGCGCACGGTGATTCGAATGCTCCGACGATGGTCGTCGACATCCCTTGCTACGACCGGGTTTTCAGCCTCCCAGGTCTCAAGAAGACCAGGATCCACATTCCGGCGGCGACAATGCCGAGGAGAACCGCGATCCACGGCTTATCACGCCACATCCAGCGGACGCCGCCGTCGCCGAACGTAATACTGACGGTCGCGAGGGAGAACAGGACGGCAGGAACGAAGAACTTCGACCGAAGCGTCCGCATCATGATCACTCCCTTAGTTCACGTACCGTACTTGCGCGATTACAGATTGGCAACAAAAAAATCGATAGCGCCCGCGGCGCATCAGCGCCGGATCGGGCGTCAGTCCGCGAGGTCGCAGATCAGGACGTCCCCCGGGCGGATGACGCCGTCGCCCGCGGCGATCATCTTGTAGCCGCGGGCGCCCTCGTCCAGGTCGATCAGCCCGCGCCGGACGGCATCGTCGGCTGTGGGAGAAGGCTTCTGGCGCAGGCAGAATCGGGCGAACTCGACGCAGGGCTTCGCGACGTGAACGCCGGTCAGGTGCAGCGATGCTGCGACTTCGCCTGCGGCGCCGTGCTTCTCGAGTATGACGATGTTCCCGGCCACAGCCCGTTCCGACCATCGCGGCCCGTCGGGGCGGCGGGCGGCAGTGCCGTTGGCCGTCATACTCGCGGCGGCGACCACAGTGCCGCCAGGGGTGCCGCACGGCGTGATCCACAGCTCGGCCGGCATGGCGCGTCGGGCGAGACCCGGTGCGTAGTCGAGCAAGATCGATTCGCCGGCGAGCCCGTCCACCAGGTGCGGGCCGTACCGGGCGCGCAGGGCGAGGTAGTCGCCGGTCGTCATGATCGATAGCCCGGACCTGCCGCGCGCGTCGCGGGTGTTCGGATGCTGCCGGTGGTGCACGTCGATGTGCCGCTTTCCGTCGGCGTCGACGCCGATCGCGCCGTCGGGGGTCACGTGCAACTCCGCCACCTCGTGCAGCACGCCCGGCCGGTACTCGCGATGCGGGGCCAACCCGGGCTTGATGCGGTCGCGCTGCACCTGCACCCGGATCACCGGCAGTTCGAGCCGCATCGTCCGCCTCCCCACCAGCGCCCTCCGACGCCGTAGTCTTCCATCCTCTCGCCCCGCCGAGCAGCCGGTTACGGCACGACGGAGACCATGCGGCCGGGGACCACGACGACCTTGCGGGGGGCGGCGCCGGCGAGCAGTTCGACGATGCGCGGATCGGCGAGGGCGGCTTGCTCGATCGAGGCTGCGTCCGCGTCGGCGGCGACGGTGACGTGCGAGCGCACCTTGCCGGCAACCTGGATCGGATACTCGACCTCGTCGACCTTGATCAGCACTGGGTCGGCCTCCGGGAAGGGGCCGCGTGCCAGGGACGCGTCGTGCCCGAGGCGTTGCCACAGCTCCTCGGCAATGTGCGGGGCGAGCGGCGCCGTCATCAGCACGAGCGGCTCGGCGACCTCCCGGGAGACCCGGCCGCCGGCCTTCGTCACGTGGTTGACGAGCATGATGAGCTTCGCGATGGCCGTGTTGTAGTTCATGTTCGCGAAGTCTGTGCGCACCCCGTCGATGGTGCGGTGCAACAGCTTTCGCGTCTCCGGGTCGGCCGGCTCGTCGGTGACGACAGCGTCGCCGGTCTGCTCGTCGACCACCACACGCCACAGCCGCTGCAAGTAGCGCAGCGAACCGATCGCGTCCTTCGTCTGCCACGGGCGGGAGACGTCCAGCGGGCCCATCGCCATCTCGTACATGCGGAACGTGTCTGCCCCGTAGTTCTCACACATCGCGTCGGGCGTCACGACGTTGTTCAGCGACTTGCCCATCTTGCCGTACTCGCGGTGGACTTTCTTTCCCTGGTAACGGAACTCGCCGGGTGCCTCCTCCGTCACCTCCTCCGCGGGCACGTAGAAGCCACGCTCGTCGGTGTAGGCGTACGCCTGGATGTAGCCCTGGTTGAACAGCCGCCGGAACGGCTCCTCGCTGGACACGTACCCCAGGTCGTAGAGCACCTTGTGCCAGAACCGGGAGTACAGCAGGTGCAGCACGGCGTGCTCCACCCCGCCGACGTACAGGTCCACCCCGCCGGGATCCTTGACGCCGGCCGGGGCTGCGTCGTCCCGCGGACCCATCCAGTACCGCTCGACATCCGGGTCGCAGAAGGCATTCTCGTTCGTCGGGTCCAGATAGCGCAGCTCGTACCAGCAGGAGCCGGCCCACTGCGGCATCACGTTCAGCTCGCGCCGGTACGTCTTCGGACCGTCACCCAGATCGAGAGTCACAGTGCCCCACTCGGTGGCCCGGGCCAGCGGCGGAACCGGAGTCGAGTCGGCGTCCTGCGGGTCGAACGACTGCGGTGAGTAGTTCTCCACCTCCGGGAGCTCCAGCGGCAGGTACTCGTCGGGAAGCGGTATGGCCACATCGTTCTCGTCGTAGACGATGGGGAACGGCTCGCCCCAGTACCGCTGCCGGGAAAACAGCCAGTCGCGCAGCTTGTACTGAACCTGCGGCGTGCCGAATCCCTTGTCCTGCAACCAGTCGATGATGCGTGCCTTGGCATCGGCGACGCCGAGGCCGTTCAGCGAGATGTCGTCATTGGCGGAGTTGATGGCCGGGCCGTCGCCGGTGAAGGCCGTGTCCAGGTCGTGGTCGTCCGGCGGCTGCACGGTCCGAATGATCGGCAGGTCAAAGGCTTTCGCGAAATCCCAGTCCCGCTCGTCCTGCGCCGGCACGGCCATGATGGCGCCGGTGCCGTAGCCCATCAGCACGTAGTCGGCGATGAACACCGGCAGCCGCGCGCCGTTGACGGGGTTGATCGCGTACGCACCGGTGAAGACGCCGGTCTTGTCACGGCTCTCCTGCCGATCCAGGTCGGATTTGCGCGAAGCGGCGAACCGATAGGCGGCAACGGCTTCGGCCGGCGTCGCCGCGCCGCCGGTCCACACGTCCTTCGTGCCGTTCGGCCAGGAGGCGGCGACAATCCTGTTCACCAACGGGTTCTCGGGGGCGAGCACCATATATGTTGCGCCGAACAGGGTATCGGGCCGAGTGGTGTAGACCTCGATCGACGGAGTATCACCCGACACATCGTCATACTCTTTAGTGCCGTCGAGACGGAAGGTGACCTGCGCGCCGGTGGATCGTCCGATCCAGTTGCGCTGCATGGACTTCACGGACTCGGGCCAGTCCAGCCGGTCCAGGTCGTCGACCAGGCGATCGGCGTAGGCGGTGATCCGCATCATCCACTGGCGCAGGTTGCGGCGGAAGACGGGGAAGTTGCCGATCTCGCTGGTGCCCTCGGCGGTGACCTCCTCGTTGGACAGCACGGTGCCTAGCCCGGGGCACCAGTTGACCGGCGCCTCGTCGATGTAGGTCAGCCGGTAGCCGGCGATAATCTTCTGCTGCTCGGCGAAAGTGAGTTCACCCCAGGTCTTCTCGCTCGGGGTGGGCCGTGCCCCGGCGGCGAACTCGGCCTCCAGCTCGGCGATCGGCCGGGCCTTGCCGACGCCGCCGTTCGCCTCGGCATCGAACCAGGAGTTGAACACCTGCAGGAAGATCCACTGCGTCCAGCGGAAGAACTCCGGGTCGGTGGTGGCCACCGAACGGCGCGGGTCGTGCGCAAAACCGAGGCGCCGCAACTGCTTCCGGTAGTGCTCGACGTTCGCCTCGGTAGTGGTACGGGGGTGCGTGCCGGTGCGCACGGCGTACTGCTCGGCGGGCAGTCCGAACGCGTCGTAGCCGACGGTGTGCAGGACGTTGCGGCCGGTCATCCGCAGGAAGCGGCCCAGCACGTCAGTGCCGATGTAGCCCAGCGGGTGCCCGACGTGCAGTCCGGCCCCGGACGGGTACGGGAACATGTCGAGGATGTAAGCCTTCTCGCCCGGAACGGCGTCATACCCGTCGGATAGCGGGCCGACCGGGTTCGGCGTGTGGAACGTGCCGTGTCGCTCCCAGTAGCCCTGCCAGCGCAGTTCGATCTCGTTCGCCAGCTCCGCGGTGTACCGGAACGGGGGGGTCGCGTCGTCCGCCGGCGCGGCCGTCGCCGCGGTGGCCGTCTCGCTGATACCCGTCATCGTCGTCATCCTCGTTCGCTCGTTCCAGTGGGGCCGCCCTGGGACGACCGGCACGCGGACACAAAAAATCCCCCCTTGATCGCAGGAGGGATCGCCGCGCCGGCCGGGCTCCGCGGCCCCGTGCAGTCGGTGCCGGTCCGGTCAGCGCGGCCCGATAAGGAGCAGCGCACGTCGCACGGGGTAATGGTACCGCGGGCAGCCGCTTCGGCCGCGGCCTGTCGGCGACTACGCTGACTCCGTGCCCCATGCCCCTCTCGCGCTCGCGCTTCCGCTTGCCGTGGTGCTGCTCGCCTTCGCGGTGCCGGCAGGCGTCGCAGGGCTCCGCGGCTGGTCCGGGCGGCTCGACCGCACGGGCCGGTTGGGGTTGCACACCGACGCCGCGCTGGCGAGCGACGAAGCCTTCGCGCTGGCGAACCGAGTGGCGGCACCGTTGGTGATCGGCGCGGGCGCGGTCGGCGCGCTGTGCGCCGTGCTGGTGCTGGCGCTTCCGATCGGCACCGCCGGGACGATCGTGGTGGCCGTGCTCGGCCTGGTCGGGGTGTTCGGCCAGCTTGCCGCGGGATCCCGGATCGGCGACCGCGCGGCGCGCGCGGTTCCCCGCCCGGCCCGCAAGCCGGGGGGCGGATCGTCCTGCAGTGGATGCGGCTGTGGCGACGGCGGGTGTGGCAACAGTGGCACTGCGGGTTCTGCCGGGAAGGCGGGTCACGCCGCTGCCGACATCCCGGACCTCGTTCCCGACGCGACCTTGCGCTAAGGACCGTCACCCACCGCGTCGAGGAACCGGGCTTCGGCGTCCGGCCCGCCGAAGCGATCGATCAGGTAGCAGGCCTCCGCAAGAACGGTCGCGGGAAACCCAAGCGGCCCTGTCTCGGTGCTCAACCAGGTCTGGCAGACGCCGTGGAACGTGTCGCTCCGATCGGCTAGCGCTACGAGGATATTCGTGTCGACCAGGATCACGGACTAGCGGCCGAATCCGTCGGCGAGAAGGTCGCGGGTGCGCTGCGACAGGGTCCCGTCGCCACTTGCGAAGGAGCCCACAAAATCCGGAAGCTGTTGCGACGTCGGCATTTCGGGCTTAGTGGCGCCAAGCGCCCGTAACGCACGATCCGCCTCCTCGTCCGTCATGGCGTCGATCATGCGGCGCAACAGTTCCTTCGTGGTCATAGAACCATTGTGCCCGGTGAAAGGCCCTCATACCACGCCAGCACGGCGGCGGAGCCGCGAACGTCGTCATAAACGATCATGCGCACCGGGAGGCAGGGCGGTCGCTATCCGCGCGGGCAGCGGTCAGTTCCGCATGAGGTCGCCTGGGTGGTAGGCCTTGAGCGCATCCGGCCAGCCCTGCCGGCGCAGCACCCGGAACCACACGTCGACCAGGGGCCCGGCGAGCAGGTCGTCCGGCAGCCCGGGCAGCACGTCCCAGGCGTCTTCGGCGAGCTCGTCGGCGAGTTGGTCCGGCCCCCAGCCCGCGTGCCCGGCGAACACGCGCAGGCCGCGCAGCTGCGGCATCGCGGCGTCCGGCTCGCTGTCCAGGTTCACCAGGACCACCGGCCCGGCGACGGGTTCGGCGAAGGGGATCTGCGCCCGGTCCACGCCGGGCTTCACCACGCCCACGGCCATCGCGGCATCCGTCTGCACCGGGCCGCCGACGTAGAGCACCGGCGGCCGCGAGGCGTGCTCGCCCCACGCGGGAAGCACTGTGTGCACGGCGGTTTCGCTCGGCCGGTTGATCACGACGCCGACAGACCCGTGCTCGTTGTGGGCAATGAGATACACGACCGTGCGGCGGAAATTCGGGTCGCGCAATGTCGGCGTGGCCACCAACAGCCACCCCGGTCCTAATGTCTGCGCCGTGGTCATCCCTTGTATTCTCGCCCGTTTCCACCGGCCGAGCCCACGGCCGCCGGCCACCCGCGTGTGAGCAGCGTGAACGGTGCCGCCGGCCGGTCGACGCGCGCGCCGGCGCCGTTACCGTACCGTTGATGGTTGTGAGTTCCGACGCGCCCCGACCCAGCGCGCCGCAGGCAAAGCATCCGTCGGAACACAAGCGCCACGGCGGCGTGGCAGCGGGCGAGACGTCCGTCCGAGCGCTGTCGCTGCTGCGCATCCCCGCGCTCCGCCGGCTGATCGGGATACGGATCTTCTCCTCCCTCGGCGACGGCGCTTTCCAGGGCGCGCTGGTCTCCGCCGTGTTCTTCAACCCGACCCGGGAGTCTTCCGCAGCGGCCATCGCGGCCGCATTCGCCGTGCTGCTGCTGCCCTATTCGGTGATCGGCCCGTTCGCCGGGGCCTTGTTGGACCGCTGGTCGCGGCGGTCGGTGATCATCGTCGCGACGCTGATGCGCGCGGTGCTGGTGCTCGGTGTCGCGAGCATGCTGGCGGCGGGCGCCCCGTCCTGGGTGCTTCTGGTCGGCGCCCTGCTGGTGACCGGCGCGGCCCGGTTCGTGGGCTCCGGCATGTCCGCCGCGCTGCCGCACACCGTCCCGACCGGCGCGCTGGTGCCGGCGAACGCGCTGGCGGTGACCTGCGGGTCGATCGCGGCGGCGGCGGGCGGCGGGTACGCCATCCTGATGCGCGACCTGATCGGCGTGACGAACGGCCCGATCGCTGTGGTGACGGCGACCGTCCCGGTGTTCTACCTGGTGGCGGTGGTCCTGACGGCCGGCTTCAGCCACGGCGCGCTGGGTCCCGACGCCACCGACGAGCCGACGCAGCCGGTCCGGGCCGTGCTGGCGGGGTTTTCTAGTGCGCTGCGGCATGCCGTGCAGCGGCCGACGGTGGGCGTGTCGGTGGTGCTGGTGGTCACCGTCCGGTTCTGTTTCGGCATGGCGACGCTGGTGATCCTGCTGCTCTACCAACACCATTTCACGGCGCGCGTGGGCCCGCTGCTGCCCGGCCTGAACGGCATCGCCGAGGTGCTGGCGGCGATCTCGGTCGGGCTGCTGGCCGGGGCGGTGGCGACGCCGGTGCTGGTGCGGATGTTCGGCCGGACCGCGACCATCCTCGGACTGATGATCGCGGCGTCGGTGACGGCAGCGGTGTGCGGCCCGCGTTTTTCGCTGGTGGCGATCTTCGTCGCGGCCCCGGTGCTGGCGTTCACCTATCAGGCGGTGAAGGTGTGCGTCGACTCGATCGTGCAGTCGGACGCCGACGACGCCTACGTGGGGCGCGTTTTCGCGCTGTACGACACGGCGAACAACGTCTTCTACGTGGGCGCGTTCGCGGTGGGGGCGCTGGTGGTGCCTTTCGACGGACGGAGCGTGGCGCTGATCGTCGTCATGGCCGTGGTGTACGCGGCGGCGGGCATCGTCTACGCCGCGGTGGCGCGCCGGTTGCGCCGCGCCCACGAGGCCGCGCTGGCGGGCGCGCACCCCGCCGGCCGCCCGGCTGCTCACCCCGCTGCTCACCGGGCCGAGCGTCCGACCGGATACCCGGGCGCGCTCCCGGCCGCCGGCGTGCCGGCGAGTGAAGCCGCGGACAAGCACAGCGCGCGGTAGGTGCCCGTTTCGCGGGCGGCCGCTTCGGCGGCCGACGGTGGCAGCTATGTGAGCGGGTCCCAGCGGCGAGCGCTGGTGCGGCCGACGATCGTGCTAGCGGTTTCCACGCCGAGTATGACGCTGTTCTCGATCGAGAGCCCTTGTCGCAGGCCGACAATGACGCCGGCGTTGAGCGCGTCCCCCGCGCCGGTGGTGTCGACCACCGGCACGACCGGGGCGGCGACGTGCAGCGGCTCGGCGTCCCGGGCGATCCAGTAGGCGCCGTCGGCGCCGGCCTTCAGCACCACTCCGACCCGGGTGAGCTTCGCCAGCTCGCGGCCACCGGCGACCGGATCGGACGCACCGGTGAGCGGGGCGATCTCGTCGGTGTTGGGCAGGAAGAAGTCGACTTCCGGTAGCAGGCGCCGGATCTCGTCCGCGCCGCCGGACGTCCAGGAGTCGGTGTCCCAGCCCGGGTCGAGCCAGGTCCGGGCGCCGTCGGCGCGGGCACGGCGCAGGATCCGTGCGCTGGCGTCCCCACGCAGGCCCGGCGCGACGAAGTAGCCCGCGAGCAGCACGTCGGTGTAGCCGACGAACGAGTCCGGAACCAGGGACTCGTCCAGGTGCGCGGCGGCGCCCAGGTCGGTGAGGAACGCGCGCGGGCGGGTCCGGCTCTCCAGGGCCACCGACACGCCGGTGCGCTCGCCGCTTCGCCGGGCGAGGCCGTGCGTGGGCACGCCGCGGTCCGCGCACTCGTCGCGCACCATGGACGCCAACGGATCGTCACCGATGGCGCCGAAGCAGACCGCCGGCCCGTCACCGAGCGCATGCACCACGAATGCGACGTTGAGCGCGGGGCCGGCGGCCCGCACCGAGATCTCCTCAACGGTGTTGTCGGTGCCCGGCGGGGGCAGCGCGTCCACATCGCGCACCAGGACGTCGACGCTGGTGCAGCCGATCACCGCGATCGAGAGCGCATTTTCTTCGCCGAGCGGTGCGATATGCACCGATTCCTGGGCGATTTGTCCGCAATTTCGCACCGCTCGGCGAGAGGGGGCGTTGCCCGAAGGGGCCGTCATCCCTTGACCCCGCCGGCCGCCAGGCCCGCCGTCACATAGCGCTGGAACACCAGCGCCACCACCACCGGCGGGATCGCCGCCAGCAGCCCGCCGGCGGACAGCAGCCCGAAGTCGGTCGCGAACTTGCCCGAAAACTCCGCTACCGCAACGGGAATCGTCTTCGACGCAGGCGTGGAGGTGAAGATCAGCGCGTACAGGAACTCGTCCCAACAGAGCATGGTCGCGAACAGGATCGCCGAGAACAGGCCCGGCTTCGCGAGCGGGAGCAGCACCTGCCACAGGATCCGCATGCGGCCCGCGCCGTCGATCGTGGCGGCCTCGTCGATCTCGCGCGGCAGCGCGTCGAAGAAGTTGGTGAGGGTCCACAGCACGAACGGCGTGATGAAGCTCGAATACACCAGGATCAGCCCGAGTCTGTTGTCCAGCAAGCCGATCCGCACCAGGATCAGGTACAGCGGGATCACGATCGCGATCGGCGGGATCATGTAGGTGGACAGGAATCCGAGCACGGTGATCCCGCGGCCACGGAACTTCAGCCGCGACACGGCGTAGGCCCCGAGCACGGCCACCGCGACGGACAGCGTCACCGTCCCGGCGGCCACGATCGCGGAATTGACCATGGCGGAACGGAAACCGCCCGCCGGGGTGTTCGCATCGCCGGTAAAGATGTCCGCCCACCGGGACAGGTCCAGGTGCTGCGGCCACCAGCGCAGCGGGCGGCGCAGCAGGTCGCTTGGGGACGTCACCGAGGCGATCGCCAGCCAGGCGAACGGCGCGAGGAACACCACGATCACCACGACGGCCACCAGGTGCATCCACACCGGGGCGTAGCGGTCGTTCATCCCGCGCCGGTGCGACATCGCTTTCGCGGGCGCGGATTTCGCGGATCCGGCCCCGCCCGAGGACGGCGTCATCTCCGTCATATCCGGTCGAATACCAGGCCGCACACCCGACGGCACCCTGCCATGCACCTCACCCGCCACGTCGATCACCGCCCCCCGTCGGACGTGCCGCCGGTCGACAGCATGCGGATGTAGGCGACGGCCAGCAGCAGCACCACCACCACGATCAGCAGCGCGATCGCCGAGCCGTAGCCGAAGTTCTGGTTCGAGAACGCCGTCTGGTACGCGTATACGGCGACGGTCTGGGTGCCGTTGGACGGCCCGCCGCGCGTCATCACGTAGACGATGTCGAACACCTTGAACGCCTCGATGGTGCGCAGCACGAGCACCACCATGATCACCGGGCGCAGCAGCGGCAGTGTGATCGAGAAGAAGCGCCGCACCGCACCGGCGCCGTCCACGGAGGCAGCCTCGCGCAGCTCGTTCGGGATCACCGCGAGCCCCGCCAGCACAAAGAACGCGGCGATCGAGGTGTTCTTCCAGACGTCCGCGATGATGATCATGTTCATCGCCGAGGTCGGCGTGCCGAGCCAGGAGCGGTAGCTGCCGATGATGCCGAGCTGCGTGAGAAGCGCGTTGATAGGCCCATAGTCGGCGTTGAGCAGATACCGCCACATGCTGGCGGACACCACCGTCGGCAGCGCCCACGGCATCAGGATCGCGGCCCGCAACAGCCAGCGGAAGCGCAACTTCTGCGCCATGAGCTGCCCGAGCAGCACGCCGAACACGATCTCCGCGGCGGTGGACACGAGCGTGAAGTAGATGGTGTGCCCGGTCGCCGCGATGAGGTCGGAATCGGTGAACGCGTTGATGAAGTTCTGGAACCCGACCATCTGCACGGGCGCCGTCGGCATGGGGGAGAGCACCCGGTTGAACGACAGCCACACCGTGCGCAGCACCGGGTAGGTGACCAGCCCGAACACCACGACGGCCGCCGGGAGCAGGAGCAACGCGGCCAACCCGCCGCTGCGCCGCGAACTACCGTAGGTGTGCCGGAATCGCTTCGGGTATGACGCTTTTCGCGGCCCTGCCGGGCCGTGCGACGGGTTCGCGGACGCCGGAGCCCCGGCGCGGGACTGCGTCGTCGGCGCGGTGCTGTCCGTCACGTGCCCCGTCCTGCTGTTTCTTCAACGCTGTTTCGCGAGCGCCGTGTGGTGAGACGAAGTACACCACCACGGCGTCCACGTGCTCGCTCGTGTGTCACTGGGCGAGCAGTTTCTCCACTTCCGGCTTCACGTCGTTCATGGCCTGCTGCGGCGAAACCGAACCCAGCAGCGCCTTCTGGACCGCGACCTGCAGCTTCTGCGAGACCGCGTTGTAGGCGACCACCTGCGGGCGGTTCGTCATGTCGTTGAACTGTTTCTTGGCAACCGGGACGAACTCGGGCGCGGTCTTGATCACGGCGGGATCGTCATAGGCGGATTTCCAGATCGGCAGCGCGTCGGAGATGTACTGCGTCTGGACGTCCAGGCTGGACACGTACTTCGCGAACTCCCATGCCACGTCCTGGTTCTTGCTGGTGGCTGTGATGGACAGTGCGGAGGACCCGTTGACGCTGATCCGGCCGGCGCCGCCGGTCGGCACCTCGGTCACCACGGCCTGGCCGGCGACCGTCGACTGCTTCGGGTCGTTGGCGGCCGCGAACATGTAGGACCAGTTGAGCCCCATCGCGGCGTCGCCGGCGCTGAACACCTTGACCACGTCGTCTTCCAGGGACTGGGTGGACGACGGGTTCGTGATGCCGTCGACGATGGACTTGCGCATGAACTCCAGCGCTTGCACCGCGCCGCCGTCGGTGAACGCGGGCTGGCCCTTCTCGTCGAAGAGCTTGCCGCCGAAGGACGCCGTCATGAGTGCCCAGTCGCAGATCACGGCCTCGGCCTGCGCCCAGGACCACACCAGCGGGTACTTCACGCCGGCCTTGTCCTTGACCGCCTTGGCGGCGGTCGCCACACCGTCCCAGGACGTGACGCTCGCCGGATCGACACCGGCCTTGGTGAGCAGGTTCTTGTTGTAGTAGAAGAACTTTGCGTCCAGCAGCCACGGCAGGCCGTAGAACTTGCCCTGGTAGAGCGCGGAATCCAGCGCGCCCTGCAGCACGTCCGTCTTCCAGTTCGCCGGGATGCGGCCGGTGATGTCGGCGATCAGCCCCTTGGTGGCGAACTCCGCCGGCCAGATCACGTCGATGAAGACGAGGTCGTAGGTGCCGGCCGGCGCGGCGGCCACGATCTTGTCGTGCAGCGCCTCGTAGGCCACGAACTCGGAATTGACCTTGACGTTCGGGTGCAGCTTCATGAAGGACGCGGCCATCTGGTTGATGTGGTCCTCCGAATAGCCGGCCTGCTTCATGAACAGGCCCGTGATGGAGCCGGACAGATCCGACCCCCCGGAGCTACTGCCACCGGTGGAGCTGGCGCCCGCGCCGCTGGAGCCGGTGGTGCCGGTTCCGGTGCCGCCGCTGCTGCAGGCAGCCAGCAGGCCGGCCGCACCGAAACCGGCTGCGCCCAGCAGGAACCGACGGCGGTTGAGTTGTGAGACAAACTCGGACATGGCTACCTCGTTCGATTGGCCCGTTCGTTCGGAAGCTTTACAAACAAGCTATGCTGTGCCGAGACTGTGGTCAAGTGCTTCGAGTCGAAGGTCACCGATCCGTGACCATCCCGTCGGGCGACACGGACTCGACAACGATGCGGGAAAGGCGGGCGCCGCGTGAACGGGACGGCGGAGCGGGACGCGGCGGTGCTGGAACTGCTCCGCTCCCGGAACGCCACCCGGCCGCAGATCGCTCTCGCCACGCACATGAGCAAGCCGACCGTGTCGGCGGCCATCGCACAGCTGGAGCAGGCCGGGCTGGTGCGCAGCGACGGTCAGGTCTCCGGAATCACGGGCCGGAAGCCCACCGTCTATGCGCTGAACCGCACCGCTCGCCTCGTTGCCGGGATCGACATCGGCGGCGTGAACACGCGGGTCGCGATCGCCGATCTGTGCGGTTCGATCCTCGCCGAGTCGACCGCGCCGACCGACCACGAGGCCGTCACCGACCAGGTGGTGGCCATGTTCCGCAAGGTGCGGGCCCGCGCCCTGCGGACGCTGGCACCGGGCCGCCCGGCGGATCGCCCGGGTCGTCCGCCGACCCGCCCGGCAGATCGTCCGCCCGCCCGTCCGCCGGTGGTCGCAGCGGCACTGAGCACGCCCGGGCTGGTCGTCGGCTCGTCACGGGTCTGGCTCGCCTACAACGTCGATTCGGCGGGCGTGCTCGATTTCGCGCCGATGGCCCGCCGGCTGGGTGTGCCGCTCCGGGTGGAGAACAACGTCAATGTGGCGGCGCTCGGCGAGATGCGATTCGGGGCGGCCCGCGAGCACCGGTCGTTCGTCTTCCTATCGGTGGGGGCTGGTATCGGCGTCGGCACGGTGCACAACGGCGAACTGCTGCGCGGCGCCAACGGGGCGGCCGGCGAGATCTCCTATCTGCCGCTCGGCCCGCATCCGCTCGCCGGGGAGCAGGCGCTCACCGGGAATTTCGAGCAGAGCGCCGCGGCGGCCGGCCTGCTCGGCCGCGCGCGCCGCCAAACCTGGCGCGAACGGCCGCCCGCGGACGTCGCCGAGCTCTTCCGGTGGGCGGCCGACGGCAACGCCACCGCGCGTCGCTTGGTGCAGGACCACGCACAACAGATCGGCCTCGCCGTCGTCGCGGCGCGAACCATCATCGACCCCGAGATCGTGGTGCTCGGCGGCGGTATCGGCCGCAACAAGCTGCTCATCGAGCCGGTGACGGAGGTGTGTCGGCGGCTGCTGCCGGTGCCGTGTCCGGTGATCACCACCGAGCTCGCCGACCGTGGATCGTTGGTCGGCGCGGTGGCCGCCGCATCGGATGACGCCTGGCGCGGCATCATCGAACCGGCCGCAGCCCGGAACGACGTCATACCCGCTGTTCGTGCCACGCACGACACCGCATCCCTGCTGAGACAGACCCCAGCCGCACCGGAAGGCCGCCATGACTGAACGCACCGAGCCCGTCACCCCCACGGCGCGCGCGGGACGCACCGAGCGCACCGTCTTCGCGACCCCCGAGGCGCTCGGCGCCGCGCTCGCGAGCGAGATCGCTGACGGCATCGAGACTTTCGCCGCGGACGGCCGCACCTTCGTGCTCGGCTGCCCAGGCGGCCGTTCGGCGCGTCCCGTCTACCGCGCGCTCGCCGCGGAGGTCGCGCGGCGGCGCCTGGACCTCACGCACCTCGTCATCGTGATGATGGACGAGTACGTGGTGCGGGACGGCGAGAGCTTCCGCAACGTGGACCCCGGCGAGGCCTTCAGCGTGGTGCGCTTCGGCCGCGACGAGATCGTCTCGCCGCTGGTGGCGGCGGGCATCGGCACGCCGGAGCTGTGGACGGCGGACGCCGCGGACCCGGGGCGGCACGAGGATCGCATCGCCGCGGCCGGGATCGACCTGTTCATCCTGGCCAGCGGCAGCGGCGACGGGCACGTCGCGTTCAACACCCCGGGCACACCGGTCGACGCGCGATCGCGGGTGGTGGAGCTGCCGGAGTCGACGCGCCGCGACAACGTCCGCACGCACCCGGACTTCGGCACGGCCGACGGGGTGCCGCCATACGGCGTCACCGTCGGAACCGGCACCATCGCGGACTACTCGAAGCGCGCCGTGATGATCGCGCACGGAGTCGAGAAGCGCACGGCCGCAGCAAGACTCAGTGCCGCCACGGGTTACGACCCGACGTGGCCGGCCACCATCGTGCACGAATGCCGGTCCGCCGCGCTGTACCTGGATGCCGCCGCAGCGTCTGCGGCTTCGACGATCTGACGGGGCGTGATATCCCGGGCGTAGCCAACATTCGTCGGAAGCCCTTGGGGCGTAATCCTTCTCGACTCAAATAGAGGCCGTCGGCGCCAAAAGGCCGCCGAGATGTCCGATGCGCCCCTTTGCGGCATTGCGCGCCCGCGGCTAGATTGCGATCAAGAGGGTGCTTACGGACGGAGGTGCGTCCAGACGTCTCTGCGCGGCGATACGCCGAACATCACGACCCCGGGAGCGGTGGCGATCCGCCCCAAGGCCACGCGGAGATCTGCACCGAGCAGTTGGGAACGGCTCCGCCACGCGTGGCGCCGCTACCACACCGAGTACCTCATCTTTCTGGCGCTGATGGCGCCGAACCTCATCCTCATCGCGGTGTTCGTCTACCGGCCGCTGTTCCTGAACATCTACTACTCGACGCTGAACTGGTCGCTCGGCTCGTCGACCGCGATCCGGGTGGGCCTCGGCAATTACATCGAATGGTTCACCGACCCGCAGAGCTGGACCGTCCTGGAAGTCACCGCGATCTTCACGGTCGTGACGGTCGGCGGCTCGATGGTCATCGGCCTGGCGCTCGCGCTGGTGCTCAACGAAAGGCTCCACTTCGCGGCGTTCGCACGCGCCACCGTGTTCGCGCCGTACGTGCTCTCCGGGGTCGGCGTCGGGCTGACCTGGCTCTTCATCTTCGACCCGGCGTACGGCGTGCTGGGCCAGATCCTCCGGTCCCTCGGCGGTGCCAGCCCGCAGTGGTATCTCTCCTCGCCGTGGGCGCTGGCGATGGTGATGATCGTCTACGTCTGGAAGAACCTCGGCTACACCGCGGTGATCTATCTGGCCGGGCTGCAGGCGATATCGCACGAGGTGCTGGAAGCCGCCGATGTGGACGGCGCCTCGGCCAGCCGCAAGCTCTTCTCGGTCAAGCTGCCGCTGCTCTCGCCGACCACGATGTTCCTGGTCGTCACGCTCATGCTGTCGTCGCTGCAGTCGTTCGACATCATCCAGATCATGACGCAGGGCGGGCCGTTCGGCGGCACCACGACCCTGATGTACGAGGTGTATCACGACGCGTTCGTGAACGGCCGGATCGGCTACTCGTCCACCGCCGCCGTCATCCTGTTCGTGATCCTCTTCGTGATGACGTTCTTCTACATGCGTTTCGTCGAACGCAAGGTCACCTACCAATGAATGCGGCCACGCCATGAGCACCGCGACGCGCACCGCATCGACCGGGGCGGCGCCCGGCGCCGGACCGCGACCGGAGATGCCACCCGCGCAACGGTCGGTGCCACGGTGGGTGCGGCACCTGTTCGCCGGCTACCTGCCGCTCATCATCGCCACGCTGGTGATCGGCCTGCCGCTGCTGTGGCTGATCCTGTCGTCGTTCAAGACGCAGGGCGAGATCCTGACCAACACCATCCATTGGCTGCCGGGCTCGCTGTACTTCGGAAACTTCTCTACCGCGTTCACCATCGTGCCGTTCGCGCGCGTGTTCCTGAACAGCGTCATCGTCACCGTCATCGGCGCCGGCATCAAGGTGATCCTGGCGATCATCTCGGCCTACGCGCTCGTCTTCGTGCGCTTCCCGCTGAAGAAGACGATCTTCATGCTGATCCTGGTGGCGCTGATGGTGCCGGCGCAGATCTCGATCGTGCCGAACTACGTGCTGGTCGCCGCGCTCGGCGGGGTGAATACCTATTGGGGCATCATCGTTCCCACGCTCGGCACGGCGTTCGGCACGTTCCTGCTGCGGCAACAGTTTCTGATGTTCCCGACCGCGGTCGCCGAGGCGGCGGAGATCGACGGCGCGTCGCATTGGACGCGCATGGTGCACATTGTGATGCCGATGCGGCGATCCGCGATCGCGACGCTCGCGCTCATCTACATCGTCCTGGAATGGAACGAATACATCTGGCCGCTGGTGATCGTCAACGACCCGAACCATATGACGCTGCCCGTAGGCCTCACGCTGCTGGAGAACAACGAGCCGGGCAGCACCGCCTGGGGTGTGGTGATGGCCGGGGCGGTGCTGGTGATCGTGCCGATCCTGCTCGTGTTCATCGTGCTGCAGAAGCACATCGTCACCGGCCTGACGCAGGGGGCGGTGAAGGGATGATCCCCACCCTGCGCCGCCCGTTCCCCTAGCGTCCGCGCCGCAGCCACCGGCCGGGCCGGGACGGCGTCCGGCCGTCATATCCGTCGGTGACGCCCGTGCGGACGCCCCTTCGTGAGAACAGGATCCATACAGACGAGAACAGGTAGGGAATGACCATGACACACATCAACGAACCGGATCCACTATCGGCTCCGGCCGCCCGGCACCCGCGAAACCCGTTGCCGGGCATCGTGAGTAGGCGGCACATGCTGCAATTCGGCGCCGCCGGGCTGGGCGCCTTGGCGCTCGCCGCGTGCAGCGGGCCGACGGTTTCCTCGGGCGCCACCGGCAGCGGCTCATCGACACCGGCCGGCCCCGGCCCGGGCGCCACCAGCGGGTCCGGCGGGTCCAGCAGTAGTTCCGGCGCCAGCAGCACGGCGTCATCCGGCAGCAACGCCTACACCGGCGTCACCCCGGCTAAGACGATCGACTTCTGGAGCGATCACCCGGGCGGCTCCGGCCCGCTGGAGACCCAACTCGTGGACGCGTACAACAAGTCTCAGTCCGAGACCGTCGTCAACCTCGTCACCGCCGGGAAGAACTATGCGGACATCGCGCAGAAGTTCCAGACGGCCCTGGCCAGTAACAAGGTGCCGGCGCTGGTGATGGTGTCCGACGTGTGGTGGTTCAGCTACGTGCTCAACAAGAACATGGTGCCGATCGAACCGCTCGCCGAGGCGATCGGCCTGGACATGTCGATCTACAACAAGACCTTCTACGACGATTACCTCTACAACGGCAGCCACTGGGCCGTTCCGTATGCGCGCTCGACGCCGCTTTTCTATTACAACAAGGCACATTTCGCGAAGGCGGGCCTGCCGGACCGTGCCCCGAAAACGTGGGAAGAGATGGACGAGTTCGGCAAGAAGCTGATGGCCGCGAACCTCGGCACCCAGGCCGCCTACAACTGGGCGCTGCCGACCAACTACGTCGCCTGGTACTACCAGAATAAGGCGTGGGGTTGGGGCGGCGAGTACAGCGACAAGTGGGATCTGTCACCGATTGTCGGCCAGGGCATGATCGACTCGCTCACCTGGGCCGCGAAGACCATGAAGACCCGCGGCGGCTGGGCCGGCATGACGTCCAACTCGCAAAGCAACGACCTGGCCGCCGAAGTCGTCAGCGCCTGCCTCGATTCGACGGGCACCATCGGGTCGATCGGCAAGAGCGCCAAACCAGGCTTCCAGCTCGGCGCCGGCCCACTGCCCGGCGGGCCGAAGGCGACCGATCACGTGTGCCCGACAGGCGGTGCGGGGATTAGCATCTCGCAGAAATCCGGCCCGGCGGAGCAGCTCGCGGCGATGAAGTTCCTGGCCTGGCTCACCAACGCGGACAACAGCGTGAAGTTCTCCGCGTCGACCGGGTACCTGCCGGTCAACACCAAGGCCGACGCCGCGACCCTCATCGCCAAGACCCCGCTGATCCAGGTCGCCATCAACCAGCTCGACCACCTGCGCAGCCAGGACTGGGCGCGCGTCTTCATCACCGGCGGCGACCAAATCATCGGCAACGGCATCGGCGAGGTGCTGCTCAAGAACACCGACCCCGCCACCGCCATGAAAACGGTGCAGGGCCAACTGCAAACGGCCTACAACCAGAACATCAAACCCCATCTGTCGTAAGGGTTTTCATTTCGAGTATGACGATGTTCGGCGCGCTGCCCGGTGACCGGCCCGATGCGGGACGGCCGGGCCACCGGGCTGCACCTCCGGGCCGGGCGTTATTTGAGCGGCGCGCCGGTCGCCGGGTCGACCAGCCCCTCGCGGGCCGCCCAGGCCAGCAGGGCGATCTCCGCGGCGTCCCGGTCCATCGGACCGTGCTCCAGCCGCAGCTCCTTCAGGTACTGCCAGGCGCGTCCCACCACCGGACCGGGCTTGACCCCGAGCAACGTCATAATCGCATTCCCGTCGAGATCGGGACGGACGCGCGCCAAGTCCTCCGCGGCGACGAGCGCGTCGATGCGATGCTCCAGCTCGTCGTAGGTCGATTGCAGCGCCGCCCGGCGGCGCGGGTTGCGCGTGGTGCAGTCGGCGCGCACCAGTTTGTGCAAGCGCGGCAACAGGTCTCCCGCATCGGTCACGTATCGGCGCACCGCGGAATCCGTCCACGCCCCGCCGCCGTAGCCGTGGAAGCGCAGGTGCAGGAACACCAGTTGGCCGACCTCGTCGACCACGTGCTTGGGATAGCGCAGCGCCTTCAGCCGGGCGCGAGCGAGCTTGGCGCCGACCACCTCATGGTGGTGGAAGCTCACCCCGCCGCCGGGCTCGAACCGTCGGGTCGCCGGCTTGCCGATGTCGTGCAGCAGGGCCGCCAGCCGCAGCACCAGATCGGGCTCCAGCGGTTGGCCGACGGCGCGCTGCTCGGCCTGCTCCAGCTCGATCGCCTGCTCGACCACGGTGAGGGTGTGCTGGTAGACGTCCTTGTGCTGGTGGTGCTCGTCGCGCTCCAGGCGCAGCGCCGGCAGCTCGGGCAACACGTGTTCGGCGAGCCCGGTGTCCGTCATGAGTTCCAGCCCGGCGCGCGGGTCGGCGCCGCACATCAGCCTGGTGAGCTCGGTGTTGATCCGCTCGGGGGTGATCCGGGCGATCTCGCCCGCCATCTCCGTCATCGCCGCCACCACCCGGGGCGCGATGAAGAGGCCGAGCTGGGCGACGAACCGGCAGGCGCGCATCATCCGAAGCGGGTCGTCCCGGAAGGAACGTTCCGGGTATGACGGCGTGTCCAGCATCGCCGCGTCCAGGTGCCGAAGACCCCCGTACGGGTCCACGAAGGTGAGGTCCGGCAACCGCACCGCCATCGCGTTGACAGTGAAATCCCTTCGGAGCAAATCGTTCTCGATGGTGTCGCCGAAGGTCACGGACGGCTTTCGGGTGACGCCGTCGTACAGGTCGGCGCGGAACGTGGTGATCTCGATCTGGGCCGCGGCCGCACCCGATCCGCGGGTCGCGCCGACCGTGCCGAACTCGATCCCGGTCTCCCACACCGCGTCCGCCCAGCCGTCCAGGATCTTGAGGATGGCGTCGGGCCGGGCGTCGGTGGTGAAGTCCAGATCGTGGCCGAGCCGGCCGAGTAGCGCGTCGCGCACCGATCCGCCGACCAGGTACAGCTCGAACCCGGCGGCGGCGAACCGCTCGCCGAGTTCCAGTGCGACGGGGAAGGCGGCCACCAGGTCGCGGATCGCCTCGGCCTGATGCGGCGCGGGGTTCGGGGTCGGCTGCGGTTTGGGGTGTGCGGCTGGGCCGGCGGAACTCGCGACGGGCGGCATGCCGGATCCCACGGTGGATCCCGCAGCCAGGGCGTCGCCGCCGGATTCCTCGGACACGATGAGCGATTCTATCCCGCATGGCCGGGGCGGCCGGGACACTTGCGCCGTCGGCTCTTCGGGTTCTTGGCGCACATTCGGTCGGTCGAGGGCCAAACGCCAGGTCTCGTCCGGCTGGCGGCGCGCGACATCGGCTGTCTGCCCCCGCCGATGAGTCGCGTGCAGGTCAGCGCCAGGCCGTCATACCGCAAGGCCGGCAGCTGCGCGCCCCGCTGGAACGTCGGACGGCGAGTGCGTCGGTGAACAGATGCCCGCGGCTCCCCAAGCGGATCCTCAACCGGCAATGTCGCGATCAAGGCCGGCGTACCCAGAATCATCGCCGCTCACCGCTCCGCACGATCGTCGGCGCCATCGCACGCTGTCTGCGGGTTCGCGCTCTGCCCCGCCTCGGCGGGTAGTGCTCGAGGCGGGGCAGGGCGGGACGAACCGGCGGAGCCGGGGCTATCGGGCGCGGTGCTTCCGGGCCGGCGTCAACTGCCCGGGTTGACGCAGAACGCCACCGCCGTCAGGGTGATGTTGTCGCCCACACCGGCGTCCGAGCGCACCAGGTACTCGACATCCCAGATGTTGTTGTAGACGGTGCCGTTGAGAACCAGCGGGCCGCTCGAGGCCAGGTAGCCCTCGTCGGTGCTCGCGTAGGCACCGCCGCCGATCAGTACCTTGGGGGACGGGCAGACCGCGTCGACGAACTCCTGGGTGGTGACGCCCGGGGCATCGCCGAAGGTCTTCGCCTGGACCACCATCTGGTAGCCGTTCACCCCGGCAGGTCCGGCAGGTCCCTGGGGTCCAGCGGGTCCGGTGTCGCCCTTGGGGCCTTGTGGGCCTACTGCGCCCGCAGCCCCCGGAGCGCCGGCGGCCCCGGTATCACCCTTCGGACCCTGGGGTCCGGCGGGTCCGGTGTCGCCCTTGACGCCCTGCGGCCCGATTACGCCGGGCAGCCCCTGCGGCCCGACGGCCCCGGTGGCTCCAGGCGCCCCGGCGGCCCCAGTGGCTCCTGGCGCACCGGCGGCCCCGGTGTCACCCTTCGGACCCTGCGGTCCCGTGGCGCCCGGCAGGCCCTGCGGCCCGGTCTGGTTCCAGCTGATCAGCGTGTCGTGCCGGAAGCACCGGGGCGCCGTACGGCTGGTCGTCACCCGGTAGATGACTCCGGTGTTGTGCTGCAGGCAGCCTCGGTAGACGGTGCTCGTCGCAGTTTCGCTCGCCAACGCCCAGGTCGAGCCTGCAGCTACGGCGGCCGCCGCGATGACGCCGACGATGACGGCGCGACGAATGTGCGAGATGATCATCGTCCTTCACCCCCTGCACCGGCTGGTTGGTCGGTGTCGACGGGAAGGGCCCCGGCCGGTGGCGGCGCGGCGTTCGCCGCTCCCGCCGTGGGCGGCTCGAGCGTGCGTTGTCTCAGGGACGTCATCGTGGTCATCTCCTCGGATGCGGTCGGGCGGTCCCTGGTGGATCGCAGATTGCCGACCGCACCGAGCGTTTCCGCCGATGCTGGGGGCGACGCGGGGGGTGTGAGGGGCGGTGCGGTGCTCGCCGCCGGGTCAGTCGGTGAGGGCTTCGGCGCAGGCGGCGAGGTCGTCGCGCAGGCGGGCCTGGGCTTCGGGTGTCAGGGCGGTGAGCATGCGGGTCTCGACGGCACGAACGGCGACGCCGGCGGCCGCGAGTTGCTTCACACCGGTGGGGGTGAGCCGGCTGGGCAGTGCCCGGCCGCGGTCCGCGACGGCCGGCCGGGTGAGCAGACCGCGGTCCTGTAGGCCGCGCAACACCAGGTTCATCGATTGGCGGGTGACGAACGCGCCGCGCGCGAGCTCGGCGTTGGACATCCCCGGCCGCTGGCCGAGCAGTTCCAGGCAGGCGTACTGCGGCACGGTGAGTCCGAGAGGGCGCAGCGCCGCATCCATCGCCCCCCGCAGCGCCGCATGGGCCTGTTTGAGCGCGTACCCCACGGACTGTTCGAGCGGGTTGGCTGTCCGCGCTTGCGTCATGTCAATATTTTGACATAGGCTACTGATGTCAATATCCTGACATGAATAGGAGAAGTGCCATGACCGTCACCGGACCAGATTTCCTCGCGCTGCAGGTTTCCGACCTCGACGCCGCCGCCGCGTTCTACGAGACCCGTCTCGGGCTGCGCCGCGCCGCCGTCAGCCCGCCCGGCGCCGTCGTGTTCGACACCACGCCGATCCCGTTCGCGGTGCGCATGCCGCTGCCCGGCGTCGACATCGCCGCGGCGCGGCCAAGGCCCGGACTCGGGGTCGCGCTGTGGCTGCACGCGGACGACGCGCAGAAGCTGCATGACGATCTCGCCGCCGCGGGGGTAGCAATCCTTGCGCCGCCGACCGACGGGCCGTTCGGGCGCACATTCGCGTTCGCCGACCCGGACGGCTACGCCATCACCGTCCACGATCAGCCGTAGGCAGGCCGGCATGACCGCCGCGAGTACCGCGCGTCAGGCCAGCACGGCGCCGCCGGTGACGTCGATGACGGCTCCGGTGATCCAAGAGGCTTGGTCGGAGGCGAGGAAGGCGGCGGCGCGCGCCACGTCGTCGGGGGTGCCGAGTCGTCGGAGCGGGTGATACTCCGCCATCGCGCGCTGTTGGGCCGTCGGTATCCGCTCGCGGTTGGTGGAGGTGAGGATGGTCTCGGGGGCGATGCAGTTGGCCCGGATGCCGCTGGGCCCGGCCTCGGCGGCAACCTGCTGGGTGAGCAACGCGATCGCCGCTTTGGCCGCGCTGTACGGGGCGGGGGCGCGGGGGTTGGCCCGGCGTCCGGCCGTCGTCGTGTCCGTCGACGTCCTGAACAACGGTGCGGGCGGGTTGGTGATCGTCGTTCCGGTCGCCACCATCGGGTACGGGCTTCGCAGCCATGTCGAGCTGGAGCCGGAGGCCAGCGGGCTCGACCACACCTCGTACGCCCGCTGCGATCAGCTGCGGGTTGTCTCGACCGAACGCATGACGACCCGGCAAGAGACGATCGCGCCGGGCACGATGCGACTGATCGATCAAGCCCTGCGGTTCGTCCTCGATCTCTGACCGGCCACCTGTTCGCGGCGCGGCCCCAAGGCTGCGCAGATCACCGTCATCGGGCCGGGCTGGGCGCTCCCACCAGACGGAAGCGTCCGGATCTGACGCCGTTGAGTGGGAGTGCTGCAGGGTTTTGCGGCCCAATAACTCTGCAGGACTCCCGTTCGACTGACAGGACGCCCGGACGTGGCCGGTCGGGGATCGGCTTGCAGCCACTGGGGGGTGCCGCTCGTTGTCACGTCGGCCGTCATGTCAGTTTCCGGTGGGGACCTGGTGATCTTCGCGAGCAGTCGGTCCGCTCACCGCGGGACGGGTTCCAGTCGGACGATCGGGAGCTGCCGATCGGTCTTGGCTTGCATGCGTGCGTAGGCGGGGTAGGCGCGGACGAGCGCAGGCCACGATGCGTTCCGTTCATCCGGCGGGAGGATTCGAGCGAGGTAGTGGTCGGTCTGCCCCCGGCAGGTCGCGGTGACGTGCGGCTGGGCGGCGACGTTGCGGACCCAGAGGGGCTGGGTGGCGGCGCCGCCGTTGCTGGCGACGATGAGCCAGTCGTCACCGTCGGGGATGCCGATGACGGGGTTGGCGTGTGGCTGCCCGGTTCGGCGGCCGGTGGTGGTCAGGATGAGTAGGGGGTTGCCGCCCATGTGGCCGAGGATGCGGCCGCGGCTGGCCCGGATGATGCGGCGGTGGGTGCCGATGAACGGGCGCATGAGGCGGCGGTCGCGGCTGCGGATGCTGCGGCCTCGTGTCCCGTCGGCCAGGGTGGGGGAGTTTTCGGTCATGGCTGGGTCCCTTGGAGGATGCGTGGCGAACCGTGATCGGTTCGTCGCTAGACGGTGCGGCCGGTCAGGTCGCGGGTGAGTAGTTCCATCAGGTGCCCGTCGGGGTCGGGGAAGTAGACGCCTCGGCCGCCGGTGCGGGAGTGGTAGATCTCGCCGGGCCGGTCGCCGTTGGGTTCGGCGTGGTAGGGGAGCCCGGCGGCGGTGATGCGGGCGAAGGCGGCGTCAAAGGTGTCCTCGCCGACCAGAAACGCGTAGTGGCTGGGCGGGTCGTCGGCCAGGTTCATGTAGTCCAGGCTGACGCCGTTGGCGAGGGCGACCGGCGCGAACCGGGCGCCGGGCCTCCCCGGTCAATGCGGGTGCCGTTTCGCCAGACGCCGACGATGTTGGCGGTGGCGGTGATGTCGGTGGCGGGGTCACCGTCGACGAGGAGCAGGTCGGCGGCGAGTCCGGGTCGGATGCGGCCACGGTCGGTCAGGCGGAAACGGTCGGCGGGGGCGCTGGTGGCTGCGGTGAGTGCCTCGACCGGGGCCAGCCCCGCCTCGACCAGCAACTGAAGCTCGCGGTGCATGCTCGCCCCGTGAGCGACGCCGAGGGTACCGGCGTCCGTCCCGGCCAGAATCTCCACGCCGGCCCGGTGCAGCGCACCCAGCGTCGCGATGGTGGCGGCATAGTCCACGTGCGCACCTGCGCCGAGAGGGAAGTTGCCACCCATCATCGTCAGCATCATCGTGGACTGCGAGTCCAACCACGGCGCGAACCGCGGGTCGGTGGCCAGCGTCGGCCCGCACCCCCTGCCACAGACCGCTTCCAGCGCGGTCAGAGTGGGCGTGACGAACACCCCCCGGCCGGCGAGTGCGTTCGCGAAGCCAGTTCCGGGGTCGGCGTCCACCGGCAGATGAGCCAGCCCATCAGCGCCGGATCGGACGGCCAGATCTGCGGCTGCGGCATCCAGCGTGTGCACCACGGCCAGCAGGCCGTGCCAATGCGCGGCCGCGACCAGCGCGCGCACCGTGTCGGGCGACAGACTGGGGTGGGGATAACCCAACACCCGTCCGTCATCGATGATGATCTTCAGATAGTCCGAGCCATCGGCCAGTCGAGCGGTGACGAACTCCTCGGCCCGGCCCGGATCCTCGATGGTGGGAAACGCGCGGTAGATCCCGCGCGCGACCAGTCCGGTCGGGTGACCGCCCGGCGCGGTCGCGCCGGTGCCCGCCGACCGCAGATCGGCAAGGTCATCGCGGGCGGCCGCCTCCCGCTTCAGCGTGGCGACCAGCACCGGGTCGGCGAACATGTCCAACTCGGTGGTCACCCCGAACACCGCCGCCTGCCCCAGGCTGCCCGCGAACACGTGCGTGTGCGCATCGATCAGCCCGGGCAGGATCGTCATGCCGGTGGTATCGATCACCACCGCACGCTGCGGCACCTCAACAGCCTCGCCCACCGCGGCGATCACCCCGCTGGCCACCGCCACCGTCAGCGCAGCCACCCGTTCACCGTCGAAGACCCGTCCGCCCCGAAACACCGTCACACCGGCATCCGACGCCACCACGACCTCCAGCCAGTCACCGACCAACCCCGCGCATAGCAATCATCCTCCGCCGGCCGGGCCGTCGGGTCGGCGTGGAGCCAGGTCTGCCGATCGAGGGCGCCGACCTCGCCCGCCAACTGAAAACCCGCGGTCGGCAAGCACTCCGGCAACTCGACGAGGGCCTGGCGGGCTACGGCGTCAAACCGGCTCGCCGCAGGTAACCCGACCTCGTGACGTCGCCGTCGTCAGGCTGTTGGCTCTTCGGGTTATTCGCGCACATTCGGTCGGTCGAGTGCCCACAGCCAGGTCCCGTCCGGCTGGCGACGGGCAACCTCGGCTGTCGCGCCCCCGCCGACGAGTCGCGTGCAGGTCAGCGCCAGGCCGTCATATTGCAGGGCCGGGAGCTGCTCGCCCGGCTGGAACGTCGGGCGGCTCGCCAACGGCTCGCCGTAGAAGCGGCGGATCGCGTCGTGGCCGACGGCGACGCGGTTGCCGGGCAGGGCGAGGACGGCCCCCGGCTCGTAGAGGGCGACCACGCCGTCGAGATCCCCGGCGTTGACGCGATCGATGAGCAGTCGGGCTAGGTCCTCCGGCTCAGCGGCGCGCGCCACGCCCGCGTCGCCGTTCTGATCGTCCACGACATCAGTGTCCCTCGCGGTGCCCGGGCCAACGCCCCGCCGCTCATGGCACGCTTGTGGCATGGGCAGAACACAGCTCAACACCACGGTGGACGCCGCTCTGCTCCGGGGCGCGTGGGAATCGAAGCCGGGGTCCACCGACGCGGCAATGATCGACGAAGCGCTGCGGGCGCTGATGGCTCGCCACCGCTCGGCCGAGGTCGACGCGAGCTATGCCGCGTACGACGAGCACCCGCTCGACAAGCCGGACGAGTGGGGCGACCTCGCCTCCTTCCGCGAAGCAGTCGCGCGATTATGACGGCGCTGCCGGCCCGTGGCGAAGTCTGGTGGTGCGAAATGCCCGAGATCGGTCGCCGACCGGTGGCCGTCCTCTCGCGCGACGCGGTGATCCCGCAATGATCCTGCGGCGCTGACGGAAAGTCGGCGTGTGGGAGTTGATCTCGGTTACGATGACCGGATGACATCGAGATGAGCGCTCCCGCCTGCCCCGCTGCCGCGACGACCGACACTCGTTGCCGCCCCGGCGTTCTCGATGATCGGATTCCGCATGGCTGATTCACACCCTCGGTTCGTGGTACGCCCGTACGACGACGCCGACGAACAGAGCTGGGTGCGTTGCCGCGCCCTGTCCTTCCTGTACACCCAGTACTACGACGACGTCAAACCGCGTCGACCAACCTTGGCTGAGCCGGCGATCGCGCTCGTGGCCACCCGACCTGGACCGCAAGGTGAGGTCATCGGCATCCTCGACGTAGTGATCGATGGCAGCACCGCCACCATCGACACGGTCGCTACCCACCCCGATCACCAAGGGGCCGGGATCGCAACCAGCCTCCTACGCGCGGCTATTCGATCGTTGGCGGACCGCGGCATCGTCACGCTCGACGCGTGGACACGAGAGGATGTCCCAGCCAACAACTGGTATCGCCGGAACGGCTTCACCGAGAACTTCAGCTACCTGCATGCGTACCTCGGCGACGGCGACGACCCGGCTGGCTTCAGCACCCCCGAGGGCCTGAGCCTGCCGGTCACAGCGTTCGTCCACGGCGCTATAGAACACGAGACACAGCTCAGAGCCCGCTACCAGCGCACCTACACCTGCCGCCAGTACATCCGACCGATCCACATCAACCAGCACCCGACGTAACGAGTTCGCTGCGGATTCCGTCATCGGGTGCACCGTGAGTTGTCGACTCGGACGTCGACTGATCATGGCGCTATGTTCGATGGCATGGCCGCTCGAACCAGCACTATCCGAGTGAGCCGCGCGGCCCGTGACGCGCTAGCGGCCCAAGCCCGCGAGCGCGGCGTTTCGTTGTCGGCACTGCTCGCCGAGGTCGCCGACGAACGGCACCGCGAAGCGATGTGGCGGTCCGAACGCGAGGCCAGCAACCTCGATCTAGAGGATCCCGACGTGCAGGCCGAGCTGGACGACTGGGAATCAACAGTCGGCGACAGCATTGGCTGATTCACCCCGCCGAGGAGAGGTCTGGCTCGTCGCGCTGGGCGCAGGCCGCGAGGGCGAACCGGGAAAGACCCGCCCCGCGGTTGTGGTGTCGAGCGACCATCTGACGACAGGCGCACCCGACGAGTTGGTCATCGTCGTCCCTGTGCCAAGCTCACGAGCCCCATCGGCACCGCGCATCGAGATGGGGCCAGAGGCCGGACTCGAACGGCCGAGTCGCGCCATCTGCCGAGCGGTCAGGGCCGTCGTGGCATCGCGGCTGGTGCGCCGGATCGGCCACGTCGATCAAGCCACGATGGAACAAGTCCAGGACGCGCTCACCATGATCTTGGAGCTCGGCAGTAAGCCCAACACCGGCTGACGATCAGCTACCTCAGACCCGCGCCGGGTCGCTGGGGCCGAATCGCCGGGGCGGCATCGACCTCGCCGGAGATGATGCCCAGGTCGTCAGGTCGGCATGGGGCCGGGTCTGCCGAATGCGGGCGCGGCTCCGCCTGGCTGGGGGTCGGCACAATGGACGGATGCGCAAATTGCTGGTGGCGCTGCTGGTGCTCGCCGTCGTCCTGATCGGCGCGGATGTCGGCGGCCGGGTGTATGCCGAGGATCAGGCCGATGCCGCGCTCGCGCAGCACCTGCCCGGCCCAGCCGACCCCGCGGTGAGTATCCACGGTTTCTCGTTCCTGCTGCAGGCACTGCCCGGCCGCTACTCGCACGTCACAATCAGCAGCAACGACCTGAGTTCCGGCCCCCTCCAGCACGTCGCGGCCGAGGCCGATCTCTATGACGTCAGCTACCCGCTGCGCAGCGCGATCAGTGGGACCGTCGACGGCCTGACGATCGGGCGCGCCCAACTGCGGTTGACCGTCCCCGCAACGGATCTCGGGTCGGTGCTGGGGGTGCCGAACCTGACGCTCTCGTCCACCGCCGGAACCGCGATCCGGCTGCACACGTCGGTGACGGTGGCCGGCGAGACGGTCCCGGTGACGGCCGATGTCGCCATCAGCATGACCGACCGGACCCTGCACCTCTCGGCCTCCGCCCTCTCGGCTGGCGGTGTTTCTTTGCCGTCTGCGTTGATCGGCGAGTTGCACCGGCGACTGACAGTCTCGGTGCCGCTGCCAGGGCTGCCGTTCGGTGTCACGTCGGCCGTCATATCAGTTTCCGGCGGGGACCTGGTGATCTCCGCGAGCGCCACCGACCTCCGCGCGGACCAGATCAGCCTCACGTCCTGACGGGATCGCTTCCGGCGACTTCAGATCCGGTCGAATGCTGAGGCGTAGTGGAAGGTACCCGCCGTCATACTCGACCAGACGGTCAACCGGCGGATCTGAAAATGGGGCGCCCACTCGGGATTCGGCGGATCCACGCCGACCGAGGTCGCCAGTTCGAAGCCGAAGCGCCGGTAGTCGCCGGGGTCGCCCAGCAGGCAGACGGCGGGTTCGCCGAGCGCACCCGCGGCGCCGAGCGCGGCGTGCATGAGCGCGGAGCCGACGCCACGGCGCTGGTGCCCGACCAGCACGCCCAGCGGACCCAGGCCGAGCGAGACCTGCTCACCGATGTGGGCGCGGCTGCACGCGACGTGCCCGACGATCGTCCCGTTGACGACGGCGACCAGAGACAGCTCGGGAAGGAGGTCACCGTCGCCGCGCAGCCAATCGACCAGGTGCGCCTCCGGTGCGACGTCGACCCCGGGGCGAGCGAACGCCGCGGCGTGCACGGCGAAGATCGCCGCCCGGTCCCCGGGCAACTCGCGGCGCACGATCACGCGAACAGCATCCACCGCCCAGGCGGGCCGAACAAGCCGGACGACAAAGCCGGCGGGACCGCACGCGACGACACGACGTTGGTGCCCAAGAGGTTTTACAGCTCCGCGGTTCGCGCGGTCAGGCCGAGACGCGCGGGCTCGAACTGGATGTCGAAGCCCTCGTCCACGCTCAGCAGATCGATGATGGTCACCGGCTCACGTTCGAGAAAGCTGACGATCACCGCGCGCGCCTCCGCTTCGACCGATCGATGACGCCGCTCGGCTCGCGCGCGAAGCGCGGCCTTGGTCCCGGCGGGAAGGTTGCGGATCAGAATTTGCTCCAGGTGACCTCCTCCGATGTCGCATTAGTGAGATTACGCGTCTGGAGGTCGAGATCCGCTCAGTCGGACTGAACCCTGATGCGAGGGCGCTTGCTGAGTGTCGAGCCATCGCGATCGCTCCGATGGTGGTCGACCGTGGCCATCGACTGTGGGACGACCTGCGTGGGCTCGAACGCACCCACGAGGTGACGGCGGAGGTGGCCGAGAGCGGCACGATCCACGTCACCTTCACGCGATAGGACACGTGCATGACGACCGCCCGCCGCCTCGCCCGGGCCGGGAGTGGAGCGTCCGCTCAAGGATCGGCTACCGGAATGCTGCGATCATCGTCCGTGTAGTTCGAGGTCGAGGTGTTCTTGCCAGGCCCGTAGGGACGGGGAGATGGTGCGGTTGCGTACTCGGATCATTCCGATCGGCGGGTGCTTCGGTGCGGCCTTGAGACGGCGGATGCCGATGGGTGGGCCATCGGCGGTGGCGGCTGATCGCGCCAGGATCGCAACGCCGAGGCCTGCGGCAACCAGCCCGCGAATTCCGATCGGGTCCGGGGCTTCGAACTGGATGCGCGGGGTGAATCCCTCGGCGGCCGCTGCGCGGGTCAGGATCGCGTTCAGGCCGCTTCCGGCGGGCAAGCAGACGAATGGCTCGTCACGGTGTGCGACCAGCGTATCGGCGTTGGCCATGGTCGACACCTGGTCCGGCGGAGTGATCAGGACGAGCGTTTCGTCGACGAGGCGGCGCGCCGAGTACCGGTCGGCGAGATCGTCGTGGATGGGTCCGAGGACGATGTCGACCTCGCCGGCGTCGAGCACATGCAGCAGTTCGGCGATCAAGCCGGTGCGCACGGTGACGGCGAGTTCGGGATAACGGCGGTGGAACCCGGCGAGGGCTGCCGGCAGGTCCAGCGAACCGAGCACCGGCGTCACTCCGATCCGCAGCTGTCCACGCAGCACCGCGTCAAGCCGGTCGAGGTCAGCGCGAGCACGGTCGAGTTCGGCGAGTACCGCACGGACCCGGGTGAGCAGCAGTTCCCCGGCGTGGGTCAGTGTGACGCGGCGGGTGGTGCGCTCGAACAGCTTGGTCCCCAGCTCGCGTTCGAGGTTGCGAATCTGCGCGGATACGGCGGGTTGGGCGATGCGTAGTCGGTCGGCCGCGGGGGTGAACCCGCCACAGCGGGCGACGGCCTCGAAGTAGATCAGCTGCCGAAGCTCCATCGATTCATCGTGCAACGTTCTAGATGTCAGCGCAAAGCGGTCTTGGACTTATCGGTTGGTGGGCACGCACAGTGGACCCATGGAGCAACGCCACCTCGGAACCCTGACCACCTCGGCCCTCGGGCTGGGTTGCATGGGTCTGTCCCAGGGCTACGGCCCGCCCGATGACAAGCAATCCATTCGGGTCATCCATCAAGCTCTCGATGCCGGCATGACGATGCTGGACACGGCGATGAGCTATGGCCGTGGCCACAACGAACACCTCGTCGGCCGGGCGATCGCCGGTCGCCGTGACCAGGCCACGCTAGCCACCAAGTTCGGCATCGTGCGCCACGCCGACGGCGTACAGGTCGACGCCCGACCCGAGCGGGTGCGCTCAGACTGCGACGCCTCGCTGGCCCGCCTCGGCACCGACGTCATCGACCTGTACTACCTGCACCGCGCCGACCCGCAGGTGCCGATCGGCGAAACCGTCGCCGCGATGGCCGAGCTCGTCGAAGCCGGAAAAGTACGCCACCTCGGTCTGTCCGAAGTCACCGTCGACCAGCTTCAGCAGGCCGTAGCCGTCCACCCGATCACCGCGGTGCAGATCGAATGGTCGCTGTTGTGGCGCGAACCCGAAACCGACCTGGTGCCCATCGCCCGCCACCACGGGGTCGGCATCGTCGCCTACAGCCCGCTCGGCCGCGGTTTGCTCACGGCCACCCTGACCGAGGCAGACATCGCCGCCAGCGATTTCCGCCGCAGCGACGCCCGCTTCCACGGCGTCGACCTCGCCGCCAACCAGCGTCAGGTCGCCGCGCTGACCCAACAGGCAGAGGCACGCAGTATCACGCCCGGACAGCTGGCGCTGGCCTGGCTACTCGCACAAGGATCCGACGTCGTGCCCATTCCCGGTACACGCAACCCAGATCGGATCAGCGAGAACGCGGCAGCCGCGGACCTGACACTGACCGCCGCCGAACTCGCCGAACTCGAGCGCGCCATGCCCCGCTCGGCCTGGTCAGGACAACGGACCTCCTTCGCCGTCCCGGTGACCACCAGGAAAACCGCATGAGCGGCCGTCGCCGGAGTCCGACCGAAACCGTGCAGATCGAGGTCCCCCCGAAGCAGCCGACAACGCCTGGAACGCCCTCACCCGCTTCCTTGCCCAACGCGGCCCGGCCCACCCATGACGATCGTGTGCCGTAGCGGAACGTCATGCGGCACAGCCTGCGACAGCTGAGCAGGCCATCCTCGCAGCGTGGCGCCACGGCGCCGATCGGCGCGGTTCGCGCATGACGTCGAGCACAAGGCCATGCAACTTCAGTGAGATCTCGATACCCCGGGCGGTGGGTCGGCGGGACGGTCTTGCGTTGGTGTGCCCGCCGCCGAAGCCGGGACAGCCGGCCGCGGCGAGGCACGCGGCCTATCCGAACGCAGCGATGTCGATCTTCTTCATCTGCATGAGCTTCGGGTAGGCGCCCGGCTTGGCCATCAGGTCTCCCAGCGCGGCGGGCACGATCTGCCAGGAGACGCCGTATCGGTCGACCAGCCAGCCGCACTGCTCGGCGGCGGGCACCGCGGAGAGCGCGTCCCAGAGCCGGTCGATCTCGCCCTGGTCGGCGCAGCGAACCATGAAGGACACGCCGGGGTTGAACGTGAAGTCGTGGCCGGCGGAGTCCATCGCGGAAAACCACTGCCCGGCCAACTGGAAGTCGGCGAACATGACTTCACCCGCGACGGGCCCGGCCGTGTCCGGCTGGTGAACCATGGTGCCCACCGCGCCGTTGAAAAGCGACGTGTATCTGTCGATCGCCTCGGCCGCGCGGCCCTGGTTGGTCTGGCCGAACAGCAGCGATGGCGTGATGAAGGGCCGCCGATCCCCGGCCGGGTCGGTGAGCATCAGCTGCCACGAGACGCCGTACCGGTCGGCGATCCAGCCGTAGTGCGGGCTGAACGGATATGACGCGAGCGGCATCAACGCGGTACCCCCGTCGGACAGCGCCGCCCACAGGCGATCCAGGTGCTGCTTCGCGTCCGGGTCGACGGACGGGTCGAAGTTCAGCAGGAACGAGATCGACGGATTGACCTGGAACTCCGGTCCCGCATTGATGCCGGTGAACTCGTAGCCGGCCAGCTCGAACTGCACGACCAGCGGTTGGCCGGCCATCTCCGCCTGAAAATCGGGCAGGCCTTCGGTCGGGTAACGCTGAATGTCGATGATCCGCCCGGAGGGGAAGACCGAGGTGTAGAACTCGGCGGCCTGCTGTGCGGTGTGGTCGAACCAGATGCACGGCACGATGGATTGCATGGCGGTTTTCCTTACGGTCGGGCCGGACTGCCGGCTGCCGCAGCCGATGTGCGCGCGATGCTATCGCGTACGGCGGGCACCGGTCATGCGGCGGCGATGTTGACCAACCAGTTGATGCCGAACTTGTCGACGCACATGCCGAACGTGTCGCCCCACTGCGCCACGTCCAGTGGCATCGTGACCTGGCCGCCGTCGCACAGCGCCGTCCAGTAGCGGCGCAGCGTCTCCCCGTCTGCGGCGGCACCTGTCAACGACACCGAAAACCCTTGAGCCGGAGCGAAATCCATCCTGTTCGGGACGTCCGCGGCCATGATCCGCACGCCGGTCTCGCCGACCAGCGCGGCGTGCATCACCTTGCCCTCCTCGGCCGGGTCGTCGGTGGCGTGGAAGTCGCCGAACGTGCTGACGGTCAGCTCCCCGCCGAAGATCGAGTGGTAGAACTCCATCGCGGCTCGGGCGGTGTCGCGAAAGTTGAGGTACGGGTTCAGTTCGATAGCCATGGCGACCCCCATCGACGGTGAGACTCCATTGTGACGCGTCGTCACCACCGATGAAAGGCCCTCCGCCGACAAGTCGAAGGAGAGTGCGATGTCAGATTCAGATGCCGGTGCGGTGACGCCGGCCGACCGGGTGCGCCCGGATGGTGACGCCGGCGGCACCGAAGCTCCCGCCGATCAGCACGGCGAGAGTGCGAAGTCGGTGGTCGACAAGCTCCTCGGTCGGTTGCCGGCGCTGCTCAGCAGCAAGGCGGTGATCTTCTTCGGGATCTTCCTGTTCTTCTACCTGTTCGTGTTCGCCGGAATCGCGACGCTGCTGGGTCACCCCTCCGCCGTGTCGTCCAACGTCCAGTTGATCCTCGGCAACTACACGAACGTGTCCTCGTCGGTCGGTGCGGGCATCGCCGCCGGCACCGGGGTCGCCCTGGTGAGACGGCAGCGCCGCACCCACGCGATGGCCACGGCCGCCCATCGTGCCGCCGAGGAGGCGCGCGCCTTCGCCGTCGAGACCCATCGCCTGCTGCACCTCGCACATCCCACCGAGGCCGCGCAGCTCGGCCAGGTCGGCGGGCAGCTCGGCGGACAACCCGGCAGCACGCCGCCCGCACCATAGGCCGCCGCGGGCGATGCCCATCGGCCGTCATCGCGGTCGACGGTCGCCGTGCTCAGCGCACCGGCTCGACCCCCGAAACCTCAACCCGCGCAATCACATTGGCGTGCTCGATGATCGGGTCGCCGTGGTAGGAGCCGAGCACCGTCACCGCCGCGGCGTCCATGGCGATGAGCGCGCCGGCCGACACCGGCAGGTTCACCCAGCGCACCGTCAGCGCGCGCGAGATGTGGCCGTGCGCCACCAGCGCCACGTCGCCGCGGCCGGCCAGCGACCGCGCCATGTCCAGCACGCGGTCGGCGCGCCGTGCGACCTGCTCCGGGGATTCCCCGCCCGGGCAGCCGTCGGTGAAGAGGTCCCATGCGGGCCGCTCGCCGCGGATCTGCGCCGTGGTCAAGCCCTCGTAGCGGCCGTAGTCCCACTCGACAAGATCGTTGATGACGGCCGGCGCCGCTCCGAGCCCGGCCAGCTCAGCGGTGCGGCGCGCGCGTCGGCGTGGGCTCACCAGAACGGACCGAGGACCCAGCCCGAGCCCGGCCAGGATCGCGGGGATGCCGCGCGCCTGGCGCTCCCCGACCGCCGTGAGATCGACGTCGGTGACGGAGGTGTGCCGCCCGGACACCGACCATTCGGTCTCGCCGTGCCGGATCAGCGCGATCCGCCCCGCCGGCACGGGTCGGCCGATCCGGTCGTCCGTCCCATCCGACAAGGCCGACCTCCCTCGCCCCGGTGCCCGCTGAAGCCCGCGCGACACACGCCCGCGACCACGCCATCCCGCCGCCGAATAGCGTAGGCCCGCATCGTCGAACCACACGCATTCACCCGCGCAGCGCGACGGAACCGGACGCCCCGGTACTGACGCACGCGACCGCCGAGGGCCGCGCCGTGGTGACCCGGAACATCAAGGACTTCATCAACCTGGATTCGCAATACCGGGCCAACAACTCGACCCACGCGGGGCTTGTCCTCGTGCCGACCAAGACGTTTCCCGAAGACCGCTATTCTCTCGCAGCGTTGGTTCGCGCGCTCGACAAACTGCTCACCCAGGGCGGTCTCGATTCCGGCGCGGTGGTGTTCCTGCAACGATGACGCCGGACAGGACGAGCCCGTGGTGCCCCAGACCAAGCGGACGGTGCAGAACCACCACGCGGGAGAACGTCGTCAACCCTGAAACTTTTCGCCTCGGTGCCCGCTGACGCCTGCGCGACCCGTTCAGTATCCACGGCGGGACGGGCGTCTACCCTGGTCACTGCGGACTTCGTTCCGCAGCCCATTCTCAGAAGCCCATCCCCGAAGCACCCTTGGAAGAAGACCCGCGTGCGCGCTCTGCTCCTGGAAAACATTCATCCCGACGCCGTCACCGTGCTCACGGAGGCCGGGCACGAGGTCCGCACCATGGACCACGCGCTGCAGGCGGCCGACCTGGCATCCGAACTCAGTGACGTAGAGCTGCTCGGCATCCGCTCGGGAACCACCGTCACCGCCGAGATCCTGGACAGCGCACCGAATCTCAAGGCGATCGGGGCGTTCTGCATCGGCACCAACCAGATCGACCTCATCGCCGCCGCCGAACGCGGCATCGCGGTGTTCAATGCGCCCTACTCGAACACGCGCAGCGTGGTGGAGATCGCGCTCGCCGAGATCATCGCGCTCACCCGGCGGCTCACCGTGCAGAACCACGCGATGCACGAGGGGCGCTGGGCGAAATCGGCGTCCGGCGCGCACGAGGTTCGCGGCCGGTCTCTCGGCATCGTGGGCTACGGGAACATCGGCTCGCAGCTCTCGGTGCTGGCCGAGTCGCTCGGCATGACCGTCCACTTCTACGACACCGCCGAGAAGCTCGCCCTGGGCACGGCGAAGAAGTGCCAGACCCTCGACGAACTCCTCGGCCAGTGCGACGTCGTCACCCTGCACGTCGACGGTCGTCCCGGCAACCACGGCTTCTTCGGGGACCGCGAGTTCGCGCAGATGAAGCCGGGCGCCATCTTCCTGAACCTGTCCCGCGGGTTCGTCGTCGACCACACCGCGCTGAAGAAGCATATCGAGTCGAAGCATCTGGCCGGGGCGGCGATCGATGTGTTCCCGAAGGAGCCGAAGAAGAACGGCGACCCGTTCTTGTCCGAGCTCCGCGGCCTGGACAACGTCATCCTCACCCCGCACGTCGGCGGGTCCACAGAGGAGGCGCAGCAACACATCGGCAACTTCGTCGCCGGCAAGCTACGGGACTACGTCGGCCTCGGCCGCACCTCCCTGTCGGTGAACATGCCGCGCCTCGGGCTGGGCAAGACCAAGGACCACACCCGCATCGTGCACATCCACAGGAACGTGCCCGGCGTGCTGGCGACCATCAACGGGCTGCTGGCCGAGCACGGCGTCAACATCGAGTCGCAGCAGCTGGCCACCGCCGGCGATCTCGGCTACGTGGCGACCGACATCATCGGCGCCCCGGCCCCGGAGATCGTCGACAAGCTCGCGTCGATGCCCGAGACGATCCGGCTCAGCGTCCTCGGCTGAGAGCCGAACGTCCCCGCCGCCGAGCGGTGCGATATATCACCACTTCCGCCGGAATTGTCCGCAATTTCGCACCGTTCGGCGCACCGGCCCGGCGGCCGGCGGCGGCAATGGTGCGCGTAAATATGTGAATCATGTGTACTCAAAAACGTGTAATGTGTCCATCCGAATCTGTGTATCACGTCCATCGGTGAGGGCCCATGACACTATCCTCGGCAGCCGGCCGCTACCTGCCGCGGCTCGCGGACCGCCTGCTCGATGACCGGCTTCACGCCATGGGGGCCGTACTCATCGAGGGCGTCAAAGGCTGCGGAAAGACTGCCACGGCCCGCCAGCGTGCAGGGAGCGAAGTTCTCCTCGACATCGACCCGGAGGCGGAACGCCGAGCCGCGATCGACCCACGACTCCTGCTCGACGGAACAACGCCCAGGCTCCTCGATGAGTGGCAGCGCGCCCCGCGGATCTGGGACGCAGTTCGGCGCGCGGTGGATGATCGTGGGCTGTCCGGCCAGTTCATCCTGACCGGCTCGGCGACCCCGAAGGACGACGCGGTCCGCCACTCCGGCGCCGGGCGCTTCGGGACGTTACGCATGCGGACCATGACGCTGACCGAGAAACAGGCGACGACCCCGAGCGTTTCGGTGGCGGACTTGCTCAGTGGGATCGATCCGGCCCCGGCGAACAGCCCCGTGTCTGTGCGGGACTATCTCGACCACATCGCGGTTGGCGGGTGGCCACTGCTGGTCGGTGCCGACCAGCGCGCCGCCCGCACGTATCTGGACGGCTATCTCGACGTCATTGTCGAGCACGACATCGACGACGTGTCCGGAGGATTGCGGAACCCTCGTCTCGTTCGACGATTCCTGCATGCGTACGCCCAGATGGTCGCCCAGACCGCGAACCTCAGCACGATCATGAAACGGGCTCGCGATGAAGTCGACGACGAGGCGGACGTGCCCTCCCGCCACACCGCAGAGGTCTACCTCGACGCATTGTCGCGCATGTCGATCGTCGACGACGTGCCCGCGTGGGATCCTTCGGTGCGATCATCCAAGCGACTGACGACAACCCCCAAGAGATTGCTCGCCGATCCCTCCTTGGCGGCGTCGCTCCTCGAGATGTCGCCGTCGCGGATGCTCGACGACCTGGCGACCGCGGGTTTCCTGTTCGAAAGCCTTGTCGCTCACGATCTGCGCATCTACGCAGAAGCTGCCGGCGCGTTCTGCTACCACTACCGGGAGGCCGAAGGCCGGCTCGAGGTCGACTACATCCTGGAAACACGCGACGGCGACTGGCTGGCAGTCGAAGTCAAACTCGGTGAAGCCGAGATCGACAAGGCCGCGGTCGCATTGCACCGGCTGGCCGAACGCATCCCCCGCAGGCCTACGGCGCTGCTCATCGTCACCGGCACATCGCTCGCCTACACGCGAGAGGACGGGGTGCACGTGGTGCCGCTCGGCCTGCTCGGCCCCTGACCCTGGCGGCAGGGAGAGCCCGCCCAACGGCCGGCAGGCCGCGCACAGCGTCATCCCCGCATCTAACCCCACTACCATCGACGCATGCCCGCCGCACCACATCTCGAAGTCTCGGCCGGCGGGCTCGTCGTCCGAACGGTCGACGGGCGCACGGCGGCGGCGCTGATCGGACGGTCCGGCCGCTCCGGCCGGCTGCGCTGGTCGATGCCGAAAGGCCATGTGGAGTCCGGCGAGTCGCTGGAACAGACGGCGGTGCGCGAGGTCGCCGAGGAGACCGGCATCACCGGCCGCGTCATCGCGCCGCTCGGCAGCTTCGACTACACCTTCACCTCCGGCGGCCGCCGCATCGACAAGCGCGTGCACCATTTCCTGCTGCGCGCCGAGTCCGGCGAGCTCTCCGACGCGGACATCGAGGTCACCGAGGTCGCCTGGGTGCCGCTGGCCCAGGTGCCGCGTCGCCTCGCGTACCCGGCGGAGCGGCGGATCGCGCGGCGCGCGGCGTCGATGCTGGCCGGCCCGACGGGACCAGGTGGCGACGGGGCGGCGGGCGGGTGACCGGCATGTCTCCGCGCCGTCGGTGGCGTACCGGGGCGCGACGTGCGGGTATGACGCTGTTCGTGGCGATACTGCTCGCCATGACGGGGCTCACCGGTGTGCTGTCGCCGGCCGGCGGGTTCTCCGCCACGGCGGCGACGCTCGGCGAATACGCACAGCGGCTGTCCTTCACGATCGCCGGAATCCAGCCCGTGGTGGCGACGGCCACCAGCCCCAACCTGCTCACCGTCAGCGGCCGGTTCAGCAACACCGGCCCGGATCCGATCGACGACCTGAACTACCGCTTCCAGCGCGGCGACCGACTGACCAGCGTGGCCGCCGTCAATGCGGAGGTGGCCGACCCGATCCAGCCGGTGACGGTGATCAATCCGACGTTCCGGCCGCTGCCCGGGCGGGTCGCCGCCAAACAGAGCGCCGGCTTCACCGTGTCCGTGCCGATCACCGGTTCCCATGCCGATTCGCTCGGCATCACCGCGCCGGGCGTCTATCCGGTGATGGTCAACGTGAACGGCACTGTGCACGCCCCGGGCGGCGATGCCCGCGCGCGCGTCGGCGAGGTGCACCTGCTGGTGACGGTCACCGCCGTGCCCGGGTCGACCCTGCCCGGATCGACGCAGCCGGCACCCGGGGATTCCGGCGCCGCCTCCGGTCCGACACCGGCGCCGGTCGGCATCCTGTGGCCGTTGGTCGACGTCCCGCACCTGGGCCTGAACGGCGTCTTCCGCGACGACTCGCTCGCGGCGGAGATCAAACCCGGCGGGCGGCTCGCGGCCGCGGTGACCGAGCTGATCGACGCGGCTGCGAACCCGAACCTCGTGACGCTCGTCGTCGACCCGATGCTGCTCGACGAGCTGGATCGGATGAGCCACGGCTACTGGGTGGTGGCGCACCCCGGCACGCCACAGCCCGCGCTGCAGCCCACGCCGCCGCCCACCTCGACCAAGCCGTCCCCCACCACGAAGCCGAGCACGTCTGCGCAGACCTCAGTGCCGACCTCAGCACCGACATCGCAGCCGGCCTCTGAGGCGACCGCGTCCGGCGCCCTGCCGTCATCACAGCCCTCGTCGCCGCCGTCCTCGCCGCCGTCCAACGCGGCGTCGAATATCGCGTCACCAACCGCGGGTATGACGGATATGACGCCGTCCGTGGGCGGGGCCCTTCCGGAATCGACCGCAGTCACGGCCGGCGCGCCGGCCGGGGCCACCGCGGACACCAACGCAACCGCGGCGCCGAACGGCACCACCGAGTCCGCCAATTCCGGCGGCCCGAACCAGGGCAGTTCCAACGGCAACACCGCGGAGCCGACCGGCGAGCAGCCCCCCGGCAACGAATCCCCCGGACCGCCCGAACCGATACAGCCTGCGGGGCCGCAACCCGCCGGGACGGTCGCCGGCACGGGCCAGGAAGCCGCAGCGGCGTTCCTCGACCAACTGCGCGGCCTCGCCGAAACCCACCACGTGCTCGTCCTTCCGTACGGCGACCCGGACGTGGTCGCGCTGGTGCGGGCCGGCATGTCGGACGTCGTGGCGACCGCGGTGTTCCGCGGTCGCGCGGTGGCCAGTCGCGTCCTCGGCCAGGGGCTCGACACGCCCACTGCACCTTCGAATCTCGTGACGGATGTGGCGGACCCGCCGGGCGGCGTGCTCACCGATCAGGCGTGGCAGGTGTTGCGGTCGCTCGGCTACCGATCCGCGATCCTGGACCCGACAGCCGTGCACGCCGCCGGGTCCCCCGGCCCGACCGGTAGCTCGTCGAAGGTGTCGTCCGGGTTCGTGACGGTCTCGGTCGACGGCGACCAGGTTCCGGCGGTGCTCACCAGCGGCGGTCACGCGCCGGAACTCGCCCGAGTGCTCGACGGCGGGGCGCCGGCCGATTGGGCCGACGCCGTCAATACGCTCGCCGCGGTGATGATGGTCGAGAGCTCGGCCGCGGCCGGACCGATGGTGGTCGCTCCGCCCCGCGGGTTCGCGCCGCACGGCGCCGGTTTCGCCACCCTGTCGGCCCTGCTCGACGATCTGTCCGGTGTCGGCATGGTCGTGCCCTCGCCGGTGACGGCGCTGGCCCGCGACGTGGTGCCGCACGGCATCGATGCCGCGGGGCCGCCGCTGCACGTCACCTCGCCGACCCCGGTCACCCTGGACTACGGCGCGAAGGCGCGCGCGGCGGAACTGCCGGCGTCCTACCTCGAGCGGTTGATCGAGCTGCGGCAACGCCTCGACGTGCTCGGCGTGACGCTGGGCGCCGCGTCGGGCGGACCGGATCCGGCCGACATCCTGGCGCCGCTCTCGGACGCCATGCTCGGCGCCGCGTCGGCGTCCTGGCGCGGGACTACCGATCCCGACGAGGTGGTCCTGCAGAGCGTTGACGCGACCGTGGACGGGCTCTATGCGGGCGTGAAGATCGCTCGCGACACGGGCAGCTACACGCTCGCCTCGTCCACCGCGCCACTCCTGCTGACCGTGCACAACACGCTGCCGTACCAGGTGACTATGACGGTGCGCGTGCTCGGCGGGGAGCAGGCCGGGCTCACGACGCAGGACCCGGGCCGGATCGTGATCGGCGCGGGGCCGCGCAGCGCGCCGGTGCGCATCCACGCGACGGTGTCTCGGTCCGGAACGTTCACCGTCTACGCCCAGTTGCAGGGTGCCGACGGATCCAGGTGGGGCGGCGCGGTGCCGTTGAAGATCGACTCCCGCGCGTATGGGGCGCTCACGGTGGTACTCATGGCGGTGGCCGGCGGTGTGCTGCTGCTGATGGTGATCTGGCGGCTGGTGCAGCGGTGGCGCGGCCGGGCGGAGGACGGGCCGGACCGCCCGATCACGGCCGACGGTGCGCACAGTGCGCACGGTGCCGACGGTGCCGACGGTGCCGACGACACGGACGATACGGGCGGGGCCTGCCGGGCGCCGGAAACCGAGGACACCTCGCCCGCGCCGCGAGCGGCGAACAGCGTCATAGGCGATCCGCTCGATGCGGACACGGCCGGCGATACCGACATGTCCGGCCTGCGATCGGGAGGTGCGTTGCCATGACGGAACCACCTTCGAGCGCCGCACCCGACGCCCCGATGCGCACGGAGCGAACCGCGGGCGTGGTGCGGGTCGGCGGGATGATGGCCGTCGCCACGCTGGTCAGCCGGGTCACGGGGTTCGTGGCGAAGGTCGTCATAGTGGCGTTCCTGGGCTTCTCCGTGGTGAACGACGCGTACAGCCTGGCCAACACGCTGCCCAACATCATCTTCGAGTTACTGCTGGGCGGGGTGCTTACCTCAGTCGCGATCCCGCTGCTGTCCCGCGCGCGGTCCGATCCCGACGGCGGGGCGGCGTACACCCAGCGGCTGACGACGATGATGGTGGTCGGCCTGCTGGGCGCAACCGGCGTCGCGGTGGCCGCCGCGCCGCTGCTGACCAGGCTGTACCTGTCCAGCGGCAGCACGGCCGACCCTGCACTGGCCACGCACCTGGCCTATCTGCTGCTCCCGCAGATCTTCTTCTACGGGGTCGCGGCGCTGTTCGGCGCGATCCTCAACACCAAGGAGCATTTCGCCGCGCCGGCCTGGGCCCCGGTCGCGAACAACCTGGTGGTGATCGCGATCGGCGCACTGCTGCTCGCGATGGCCGGTCCGGGGTCGCGCGGCGGACTGACGACACTGTCACGGGGTGAGTTCCTGTTGCTCGGCGCGGGGACCACGGCCGGGATCGTGGTGCAGGCCGCGGTGATGTTGCCGGCGCTGTGGCGCTCCGGCTTCCGCTTCGGCTGGCGCTGGGGCATCGACTCGCGGATGCGGGAGGCGGGCCGGCTGCTGGGCTGGGCGATCGGCTATGCGCTCATTTCGCAGGCCGGGTACGTGGTCACTGTGCAGGTGTCGTCGCACGCGCATATCGGCTTCTACGCGCTGTACACCTACGGCTCGATGCTGTTCCAGCTGCCGTACGGGATTCTGGGCGTCTCGCTGCTGACGGCGATCATGCCCCGGATGAGCCGGCACGCCGCGGACGGCGAGATGCCGGCCGTGAAACGCGACGTGTCGCTGGCCAACCGACTGTCCAGCGTCGCCCTGGTCCCGGTGACCGCCGCCATGATCGCGCTGGCCGTACCGCTGGCCGTCGTCACCGCACGCTACGGCGCGGTCGACGCGGCGGAGGTGCGGATCCTGGCGTGGACGCTGGCGGCCTTCGCGATCGGGCTGCTGCCGCTCGCGATCACGCTGGTGCAGATGCGGGTGTTCTACGCGATGAAGGACGGCCGGACGCCGACGGTGATCAACGCGATCATGGTGGCCGTGCGCATCCCGCTGCTGGTGGGATGCCTTGCGCTGCCGCAGGAGTGGATCGTCCCGGGCCTGGCCGGCGCGATGTCCGTGTCCTATGTGGTGGGCGTCGCGGTCGGCGAGGTGTGGCTGCGGGTCCGGTTCGGCCGGATGGGGTTCGGCGCGACCCTCGACACCATCGGGCGCACCGCGCTGGCCTCCGCGGCGGGCGGCCTGGCCGCCTGGGGGGTGGCCACGCACGTGCTCGCCGCGAGTTCGACCACCTCCCTCGCCGGTGCGATCGGTCAGTTGGTCGCAGGCTGCGTGGTGGGCCTGGCCGTCACCGTCGCCGGTCTCGTGCTGCTGCGGGTGCGGGAGGTCGACGTGCTGCGGAGTCGGCTGCGCAGTCTCCTGGGCGACCTGGTGCGGCGCGTTCAGCAGCAGCGCAGCCGGGGAGGCAACCTCCTGCCGGGCAACCTCTGGTCGGGCCGCCCCGGACCGGGGGGCCGCGCGGCGCGGCACCGCGGGCCTCGGCACGGCAGGCCGGGTGGCACTCGTGGCACCCTCGTAGGGGCGGGTTCGGCCGTCGCCGCACGGTCGGTCGGGGCGCCTGACGGCCCCCCCGTGGATACTGTGTCGACGGGTCCGGCGCCGATCCAGACAGCGCCGATGCACGCAGGGCCTGTCAACCCAGGGCCTGTGAACCCAGCGCCGACCGACACAGAAGGACAGGTACCGGTGACGGACGAGCACACCAGCGCGGGCGGCGCTCCGCAGCCGGTCGGGGACGAGGACGAGGCATTGACCCGCGTCCCGCACGCCGATCCCGCGCAGGTCGCGGCGCAGTTCGCCGCCCGGTTCCCCACCGAGGGAGGTCGAGGCCCGGCGCACACCCCCGGCACCATCGTCGGCGAGCGCTACCGGCTGACCCGCCTCGTCGCCACCGACGCGGCCGGCAACGAGTTCTGGCAGGCCCGCGACACGGTGCTTCCCCGGGACATGGCCATCACGATCCTGCCAGCCACCGACCCGACCTCGGCCACCGTCACCCGGACGCTGCGCGTCGGACGACTGCACCACCCGAGCCTTCCGCAGACCCTGGACCTGGGCCAGGTCGGCTCGGCCGCGTACGTGGCCGGGCAGTGGGTGGACGGCGCCACGATCACCGACCTGTTGCAGGACGGGCCGCTCGAACCCGGCATCGCGACCCGCCTGATCGCCGGCGTGGCCGACGCGCTGGCCGAGGTGCACGCGGCCGATCTGTCGCTCGGCGCCGTGCACCCCTCCCTCGTGCGCGCGAACTTCGACGGACAGGTGCGGCTGTCCCATGTTGTCGCGCGCAGCGGCGCGGCGCGCGACGAGGACATCCGCGCAATGGGGGCCTTGCTGTACCTGATGCTGACGGGAACCTGGCCGCTCGCCCCCGGGGACGGCCCAGCCGGGTGCGCACCCGCCCCCCGGCGCGGCGAGACCGAACTCCCGGCCGGCAAGGTCAACGCCTCCGTCCCGTCCGTGCTGTCCCGGCTCGCCGAGCGCGCGCTACACCCCGAGGCGGCGAAGGGCATCGCGCAGGTCAGCGACATCGCCGCGGTCACCAGGCAGTTCGACGCCGACGCGGGGAATCGTTCCACGTTCGGGTCGCCGACCGGTCCTGCTCACCCGCGCACGGAACGCGCCCCGCGTCCGCCGCGCTCCGCCAGGCTGCCCCGCGGCGGCGACCCCGCGGCCACCACCCCGCACGCCGTGCTGCGCGACCGCCGCATCAAACTGTCCATCGCCGGCGGAATGCTGACGGCGATCACCGTCCTCATCGTCATCGCAGCCGCCGCCGTGACGAAGCAGTTCCTGGCCGGCATCGTGGAGCCGATCGAGGCCGCCGACCAACAGCAGCTGATCACGGTCTCCGTGGCCCCCGCCACGCACCCCGCGACCAGCACGACCTCCGGGGCGTCGTCGGGCACGGCCACCGGCACCGCCCCGCCGACGAAACCGGCCAACGTTGGCTCCCCGATCCCGATCTCCGACGCCGCCGTGTACGACCCGCAGGGCACACCGCCGCACGACTACTCATCCCAGGTCGACCGCGCCTTCGACAACAACCCCGCCACGTTCTGGCGGACGTGGGTCTACAAGCAGCAGTTCGGACCGAACGGCATCAAAACCGGGGTCGGGCTGCTGCTGACCTTCGCCGGGCCGGTGACGCCGTCGAGCATCACGGTGTCCACGACCACACCCGGCACCGCTGTCGAGATCCGCAGCGCGACCAGCGCGAACCCGGCGCTGAATGCGACCACGGTGCTGGGCAAGGCGACGCTCGGCGCCCAGCCGGTCACCATTGCGCTGCAAGGCGCACCGCAGTCGCCGTACCTCATCGTGTGGATCACGCAGCTGGCGCAGTACCAGGGCACGGACCCCAAGAATCAGGGCCAGTTCCAGTCCAGCATCGCGGAGATCAGCGTCTCCGGCTCTTGACTCGTGCCCGCCCTCGGGTCGGGTGCCCAGGGGTGCGTCCCGGCGCGCTGTGAGGCACCCGACACGGAGGCATCCGGCCGTGCTCGCGGCGCGCACCGAACGGGTCGGGGCGGGAATGCCGATCGGTAGGGTGATGTTGTCATTGCTGGCCGCCGGTGCAGCGTGCGCCGGCGAGCTTGCATCCGAAGGAGCGAGATCAGTGATCGACCTGACATCGACCGCCGATGACGACGTTCGTATCGATGCCCCCGACGACAGCACCGTGCGCGATGTGATCGTGGTCGGCTCCGGCCCGGCCGGGTACACCGCGGCGATCTACCTGGCGCGGGCAGACCTCGCCCCGCTGGTGTTCGAGGGCTCGCAGTACGGCGGCGCGCTGATGAACACCACCGAGGTGGAGAACTTCCCCGGTTTCGTCGACGGCATCCTGGGCCCGGACCTGATGGCCGCGATGCGTGCCCAGGCGGAACGCTTCGGCGCCGACCTGCGTCCCGAGGACGTGGAGGCCGTCGACCTCTCCGGTGACATCAAGACGGTCACCGTGGACGGAAAGACTTGCCGCGCCAGGGCTCTCGTGCTGGCCATGGGGTCCGCGGCGCGCTACCTGAATCTGCCGGACGAGCAGCGGCTGATCGGCCACGGCGTGTCCGCGTGCGCCACCTGCGACGGGTTCTTCTTCAAGGGACGCGATATCGCGGTGGTCGGCGGCGGCGACTCCGCGATGGAGGAGGCCACCTTCCTCACCCGCTTCGCCGAGTCCGTGACCATCGTGCACCGCCGTGACGAGTTCCGGGCCAGCGCCATCATGCTGGACCGCGCGAAGGCGGACCCGAAGATCCGCTGGGCGACCAACCAGGCGGTGGTCGGCGTGAACGGCGAACACGCCGTCGAATCACTGACTCTCGAGGACACCGTCACCGGCGAGCGGCGCACCCTGGACGCGACCGGGCTGTTCTTGGCGATCGGCCACGACCCCCGCTCTGAGATTGTCCGCGGGCAGGTCGACACGGACCCGGCCGGGTATGTGCGGGTGGGCGCCGGCGGCGTCGGGACGGCTACCTCTGCGCGCGGCGTCTTCGCCTGCGGCGACCTGGTGGACCACACCTATCGGCAGGCGATCACCGCCGCCGGAACGGGCTGCTCCGCGGCCCTGGACGCCCAGCACTACTTGGCGGCGCTGGGCGCCGCGAACAGCGTCATACCCGTCGCAGAATATGAAACGGTCGGCTGACGACGGTTCCGCCGCCAGCCCGATCAGTACCTATCACCCGAAATTTCACACAGGAAGGCACGATATGGCCACCAAGGATGTCACGGACGCGACGTTCACCGAAGAGGTGCTTCAGTCGAACAAGCCGGTGATCGTCGACTTCTGGGCAACGTGGTGCGGCCCGTGCCGCAAGGTCTCGCCGCTGCTGGAGGAGATCGCCGCCGAGCACGCCGACAAGGTGTCGGTGGTGAAACTCGACATCGACGCCAACCCGGCGACGGCCCAGCAGTACCAGATCCTGTCGATTCCGACGATGCTCGTGTTCCAGGGCGGAAAGCCGGTCAAGCAGGTGGTCGGGGCGCAGCCGAAGGCGAAACTGCTCGTCGAGTTCGGCGACGTGCTCGCGTAATGCCTGTTTAACGCCGGTGCGAAGCCCGCGCGGTCCTCGGGTGGCGCCGGCCCGATCACGTTGACTTGGTCACATCGAACCGGTCACATCGGCCTCACCATCACGGGCCGTGACCTGCGACATGGCGCCGGCCGGCCCGGCGGGAGGCACAATGGACGGGTGCCGGGTGCCGCCGAGGGTGGACTCGGCGTTTTCAGCACCGGCCGGCCTCAGGGGAGTTCCATGCTGCGACGCGGAGACAGGGACGCGACCCTGCTGCCCCTTCGCGCGTCTCTCGCGTCGCTCGGTCTGCTGCCGGCGCACACCGCCCCGGCCGATCCCCTGCTGTTCGACGAGAACGTCGACGCCGCCATCCGCGCCTTCCAGCAGCAGCGCGGGCTGATCGTCGACGGACGGGTCGGCCCGGTGACGCAGCGTGAGCTCATCGCCGCGAAGTGGTCGTTGGGCGACCGGACGCTCTCCTACACGTTGTCCGCGCCGATGTCCGGCGACGACGTCGTCGAACTCCAGTCCCGGCTCTGTGAGCTCGGCTACGACGTGGGCCAGACGGACGGGGTGTTCACCGCCCGCCTGGACGCCGCCGTCCGCGAGTTCCAGCGGCACCGCGGTCTCGCCGATGACGGTGTGTTCGGGCCACGCACACTCCGTGAGCTGCAATGGATCTCGCCGATGGCCACCGGTGGACGGCCACAGTATCTGCGCGAGATCGCGCAGTTGCGCCAGGCCGGACCGCTGCTGGGCGGCAAGCGGATCGCGATCGACCCGGCGCGCGGAGGCGACGATCCGGGATGGGTCGCCGACGGCGTCAGCGCGGCCGATCTGGCGTTCGACATGGCGCAGCGGCTGGCGGCGCGGATGGTCGCCACCGGCATGCAGGCATTTCTCACCCGAGGCGCGCACAGCAACCCGTCCCAGGCGGAGCGGGCGAAATTCGCCAACGACGTCGCGGCCGACCTGGTCCTAAGCCTGCACGTGGACGGCTCCACCTCGCCGCACGCCTCCGGGATCGCGACCTTCCACTTCGGCACCGACACCGGCAACAACTCGTCGGTCGGCGAGACGCTGGCGCATCTGGTGCACCGAGAGCTGCTCGCCCGCACCGGCATGATCGACTGCCGGGTGCATCACCGCCCGTGGGAGATCCTGCGCCGCACGCAGATGCCGGCCGTACAGGTCGAGATCGGTTACATCACCAACGATGTCGATCGGGCGAGGTTGGTCGACGAAGGATTCCGGGACCGCGTCGCGGACGGCCTGTTGGTCGCCGTGAAGCGGCTCTACCTGGACGGCCGTGACGACCGCCCGACGGGAACGTTCACGTTCCATGATCTGCTGGAATACGAGCGATCGGTGCGCACCTGATGACCGGAAACTCCCTGGACCCGTACGTCGCCGCCTACGCCAGGCGAACCACCGGAATGCGGGCATCGGCGATCCGCGCGCTCTTCGCGGTCGCCAGCCGCCCGGAGGTGGTATCGCTCGCCGGCGGCATGCCGTACCTTCAATCGTTGCCGCTGAAAGAGATTGCGGCGCAGGTGGAACGGCTGATCTCGGACGAGGGAAGCGTTGCGCTGCAATACGGTTCGGGTCAGGGCATCGAACCGCTGCGAGAGCAGATCTGCGAGATCATGGCCCTGGAGGGCATTGTCGCCGAGCCGGACGACGTGGTCGTGACGGTCGGTTCGCAGATGGCGCTGGACCTGGTCACCAAGATCTTCTGCGACCCCGGTGACGTGATCCTGGCCGAGGCCCCGTCGTATGTCGGTGCGCTGAGCGTCTTCTCGGCGTATCAGACCGAGGTCGTCCACGTCGCGATGGACGATTCCGGGCTGATCCCCGAGGCCGTCGAGGAGGCCATCGCGGGGTGCGCCGCGCGCGGGCAGCGGGTGAAGCTGCTGTACACGATCCCGAACTTCCACAACCCCGCCGGTGTGACGCTGTCCGCCGAGCGCCGAGCACGGATCGCGGAGATCTGCCGATCCGCGGGAATCGCCGTGTTGGAGGACAATCCTTACGGGCTCTTGGGTTTCGACGGTGCGACGCACCGGGCGATACGCGCCGACGACGCCGACAACGTGATCTATCTCGGTTCGTTCTCCAAGACGTTCGCCCCGGGACTGCGCATCGGCTGGGTGCTCGCACCGCACGCCGCGCGCGAGAAGCTGGTGCTGGCGAACGAGGCCGCGACGTTGAACCCGCCGGTCTTCAACCAGATGATGATCTCGCGGTATCTGGCCTCGTTCGACTGGAAGTCGCAGATCAAGGCGTATCGGCAGACCTACGCCGAGCGGCGCGACGCGATGCTGGGCGCCCTGTCGACGCATATGCCGGACGGCACGCGCTGGACGGTGCCGCAGGGCGGCTTCTACGTCTGGCTCACCGCGCCGACCGGACTGGATACCTCCGCCATGCTGCCGCGCGCCGTCACGGCCCGGGTCGCGTACGTACCCGGAACGGCCTTCTTCACGGACGGCCAGGGCGGCAGCCAGATGCGCCTGTCCTTCTGCTTCCCGACGCCGGACCGCATCGTCGAGGGCGTGCGGCGCCTGGGCTCGGTGATCGACGCGGAACGTGAGGTCCACGCGACCTTCGGCTCCGGTATGGGCGGGCCGCGGGCCGCGGGCGGCATCGGCGGCGCCACGCCCGGTGTCATCGCTGGCGTGGACGCCCCATCCCCGAATACCGCCTGACGTGGCGCACCCGTACCCGACTGCAAGGACCGGTGGATGACGACGCAACACATCATGGTGCTCGCCGGCGGGCTCTCGCACGAACGCGAGGTGTCGCTGCGGTCGGGCTCACGGCTGGCGCAGGCCCTGCGCGCGACCGGCTTCGATGTGACGGTGCGCGACGCGGACTCACAACTGCTCGATTGGGTCGCGGCACACCGTCCGGACGCGGCGGTGATCGCGCTGCACGGCGGGCGGGGGGAGAACGGCTCCGTTCAGGCCGTGCTCGAGATGACGGGGGTGCCGTTCGTCGGCACAGAGTCGCGACAGTGCCGACTCGCCTGGGACAAGCCCACCGCGAAGGTCCTGCTGCGCCGCGCCAGCCACCTGACGCCTGATTGGGTCACCCTCTCGCACAATGCTTTTCGCGACTTCGGTGCCGCCGGACTGATATCCGCGCTCGGCAGTCGGTTCGCGTTCCCGCTCGTGGTCAAGCCCTATCAGGGCGGCTCCGCACTGGGGACCGTAATCGTGCACGAGGCCGGCGAGATGCCGGGCGCGCTGGTGGGCTCCCTGGCCTACGGCGATGTACTGCTCGTGGAGCGGTACGTCGCCGGTACCGAGGTCGCGGTATCGGTGATCGAATCCGATGACGGGCCGATAGCGCTGCCGCCGGTGGAGATCGTGCCGTCGGGGGAGTTCTTCGACTACGAGGCCCGGTACACCGCGGGTATGACGACGTACCACACCCCGGCGCGACTCGAACCCGAACTGATGCGGGCCGCAGCGGACCTCGCCCTCGCGGCGCACAGCGAACTCGGCCTGCGGGACGTGTCGCGCACGGACATGATCGTGACGCCGTCCGGCGAGGTGCACTTCCTGGAAGTGAACGTTTCGCCCGGATTGACAGAGACCTCGATGTTGCCCATGTCGGTCACCGCTGCCGACCGGACCCTCGGTGAGATTTATGACGGCCTCATCGGTCGCGCCATCGGCCGCGGCCGCTGAGCCGGCGCGTACAACACAGCCCGTTTCGCGACTTTGGTTGCCGGGTAACGACTCTCGTTGCCTTATGTGACGCCTCGGAATTATTTCGTCACGGTGACGACGGCGTCCGGTATCCGCGTATCTTGGGTTTTCGTCACCAGAAGGTCGCTCTGGTGTTTCGCGCCGTTGTCACCGGTCGGATATCGCGTTCGGACGGCTCCAGCCGGCCGTTCAAGGCTCAGCCGGCTGCGTCCCATTTTGCGGCTTCGCTAGGCTGACGCATCCCGATCCTGACACCCGTCTGTGAGCCCGGCTCAGCCGGCCGTGTCGACGTGCGGCTTCGCCGGGCCGACGCGCCCCGACCTCGGCACTCCTTCGCGAGCCCGCCTCAGCCGACGGGCGCCTCCGCGCGACGGTGCGCGAGGTTCGGGGCCATGAGCGATACGAGGCGTTCGAGGTCGTCGACGGTCGCGAACTCGACGACGATCTTGCCCTTCCGCTGCCCGAGCTGAACCTTGACCTTGGTGTCGAACGCGTCCGACAGCCGGGTCGCGAGCTCCTCGACGCCGGGCATGGTGAGCGGTTTACGGCCGGCGCGCCGCTTGTGGCCCGGGCTGCGAACCAGCAGCGTCACGGCCTCTTCGGTGCCACGCACGGATAGGCCTTCCGCGACGATCCGCGCAGCGAGCTCCTCCTGCATCCCCGCATCACCGAGTGAGAGCAGGGCACGTGCATGGCCCGCCGACAGCACGCCCGCGGCGACCCGGCGCTGCACGGGAACCGGCAGACCGAGCAGCCGGATCGTGTTGCTGATGACGGGGCGGCTCCGGCCGAGACGCGCGGCGAGCTCCTCCTGGGTGACCTCGAACTCCTCCAGGAGCTGCTGGTAGGCGGCGGCCTCCTCGAGCGGGTTGAGATTGCTGCGATGGATGTTCTCCAACAACGCGTCGCGAAGCAGGTCCGCATCCTCGGTCCGCCGGACGATCGCTGCCAGGGTGGGTACCCCCGCCCGTTGAGCGGCACGCCAACGGCGTTCGCCCATCACGAGCTCGTAGCCACCGTCCGCTGGCCGCACCACAACCGGCTGCAGCAGGCCGAACTCCTTGATGGAGTGCGCCAACTCGTCCATGGCATCGTCATCGAAGACGGTGCGCGGGTTCTTGGGGTTGGGCCGAATCGCGTCGAGGGGGATTTCCTCGTAATGCGGCGCTCCCGGGTTCAACTGTCCGTCGGCGCGGTCGGTGCGGCTGGCGGGCAGAGCACCGCCGATGACGACGTCCGAGACCGTCGTCGTGTCCGGCCCGGTCGGGATCAGCGCCGCCAAGCCGCGACCAAGTCCCCCACGTGACCTCGCCATTACCGCTCCTTCGCTCCGTAGTCGGCGATCTCTCGCGCCGCATCGAGGTAACCCATGGCGCCGCGTGATCCCGGATCGTATGTCAGCACCGACTGCCCGAAACCGGGCGCCTCCGACACCTTCACCGACCGCGGGATCACCGTTGTCAGGACGGCTTCCTTGAAGTGGGACCGCACCTCCGCCGCGACCTGGTCGGCGAGCTTGGTCCGTCCGTCGTACATGGTCAGCAGGATGGTGGAGAGGTCGATCGCGGGATTCAGGTGCTTTCGCACCATGTCGATGTTGCGCAACAACTGCCCGAGACCCTCCAGCGCGTAGTACTCGCACTGGATCGGAATCAGCACCTCGCTCGTCGCCACCATCGCGTTGACCGTGAGCAGCCCCAGCGACGGCGGGCAGTCGATGAAGACGTAGTCGTAGTCCGCACGAATATCGGCGATGGCCTTCTGCAGCCGCGATTCGCGGGCCACCAGCGAGACCAATTCGATCTCTGCACCGGCGAGGTCCAGGGTCGCCGGGATGCAGGACAGATTCGGGGCGTCCGGGCAGATCTGTACAGCGTCTCGGGCATCGATCTCACCGATCAACACCTCGTAGATGGACGGCGTCCCCACGGTCCGCTCGACACCGAGCGCGGTCGACGCATTGCCCTGCGGGTCCAGGTCGATGACGAGAACCTTCAGCCCGCCGAGCGCCAGCGCGACTCCGATATTGACCGTGGTCGTGGTCTTTCCGACGCCGCCCTTCTGGTTCGCGACACAGAGGACGCGCGGTTCGCGTGGGGCCGGCATCGTCACGGCGCCGTTGCGAATGTCCAGCGCCCGCCGTGCCGCGCGCGCAATCGGTGTGTCGTGCGAGAGAAGGTCGTCCCTGTCCAGTGCGTCAACCGCCGACGTTTCACGTGAAACATCCCGCGTGCTTTCGGCGCTCTCTGCCACCAGCGTCCCCTTCCGCCTGCCGCGCACGCACCCGCGCTCAGCCGTCTCAGCCTATGCCACTAGGCCGCCGCTTCCGCCCACCGTTTCACGTGAAACATCGCGATCCCGGCGCAAACGCCTGCACGGTTGGAGCGCCACGCTTGGCTCTCCATCGCACGACGGCGCCGCAGAGACGGACATGCGAGAAATGTTCGCGGCAGGAGCGGCGGCCCGATGCTCCGGGCGGTCAGGCTTGATCCCTCGCATCGGGCCGCCGACTCCCGCCGCGTCCAAAACCCGCGCGCTGCGACGGGGCACACGCCATCGACGTTTCACGTGAAACACACGCAACCCAGTCGGCTTCGCGCTGATGTGCGGGATCAAGCATGCCGCTCGGAACATTGGCGCACCGGACTCGCGCATCGGCCGACCCAGTAACTGAGCCTCGGAGCCCGACCGTATGAGACGGCGCCGAGTCGGCCGCTGAGCGGGGATCGGGCGGCTATCATGACGGCATGAAAGACGTGACGGAGATTGAGTTTGTCTTCGAGCCTCAAGCCGAAGGTGGGTATTACGTCTATGCGCCGGATCTTCCCGGCCTGCACACCCAGGGCGACGACCTCGACGATGCCACCGCCAATGCCCGCGAAGCCCTTGCGCTCTACGTTGAAACCCTACGTGACGACGGTCGTGCCATTGATCATGGAATCATCCGGCGCACTCTACCCATGCCGGCGTGAACGAACGGCTGCCGATTCTCTCAGGAGCGCAGCTCATTGTCGTGCTGCGCATGATCGGATGGGAACCTGTACGTCAACGTGGCAGCCATGTCTGCCTCAAGCGCTCGGCTGGGGGACGGATGCTCGTGGTACCGCTGCATAGAGAGTTGAAGAGGGGCACCCTGGCGGCAATTCTTCGCGACGCAGATCTCAACCACGACGAACTACGCCGCCTTCTGTAACTCAAGCCGCCATGCAAACCATCGTGCCTGACCCCCGGCGGCGGAGCGACGGTCGTGCCCACCACGCGGCGACGTTTCACGTGAAACGCCGCGACATCGGCGCCGGGACGGCGGTCATGAAGTGAGGCGGCAGGCCAGGAGTAACGCTCGCCTGCGACTCACCTGAAACTCAGCGCGACGACCCACAGGGAGGGCTGTCGCGACCCGACGGCGGCGGAGCGGCGGGCAGGCCGATACGAGGGATCAAGCCTGACCGCCCAGAGTATCGGCCTGCCCCCGCGAAGCCGCCGAACCAACTGCGTGCGCCGATGTTTCACGTGAAACGCTCAGGGGAGCGGGCGGCCGAGCCAGAGGGTGGTGTCGTCGCCGTCCAGGTCGGTGAAGCCGAGGTGCCGGTAGAAGCCCACGGCCCGCTCGTTGCTCCGGCCCACGCCCAGGTGCACACCGGTCGAGCCGGCGGCAGCGAGTTCCGCCATCAACCGCTCGATCAGCCGCCGCCCCCAGCCGCCGCTCTGCCACCGAGGCAACAGATCGATGTGCAGGTGTGAGGGGTAGTCGCGAGCGAAGTCCGGCACGGGCGGCGGGGTCTCGATCCAGCGCAGCAGCCACGCATCCGCCGAGCCTTGGTCGATCGATGCACCGCCGTAGCGGGCGCGCACCGCCGGCCACCAAAGACGCTCGCAGACGGTCGCGAACGCGGCGCTGTCAAGTGCTCCGAGCACATATCCTTCGGCGCCCGAACCGTCGTCCACCACGAAGGCGAATTGCGGTTGCAATTCCAGGTACGGGCCGACGAACACGTCGCCGAGCAGATCCGGGTGGGAGTACAGCGAGCTCGCATCGTTCCCGCCATCGCCGGTCCGCAGGCACACGCGGTAGAGGGCTTCCTGGTCGCCCGGCCGGTAGGGCCGGATCGCGCCCGCCAAGCCATCGGGTCTGTCCGGGTGAGCCATCGGCCCGGCGTCCCGCCCGTCACCGCTACCACCGGCCGGCGGCGCCGTGGTACCTGCGCGCGGCGCATCCATCTCTCGGGACGTCATCGGGTGCGCCTTCTGCGGGCTTGGTCCGGCCCACGCGCGCCAACCATCTTCGACCCGGAACCGCCCCGACCTGCGGCCGCGCGGCGCCCCGTCACCACCGTCACCGGCCCGCCGGGAACCGTGGCCCCCGCAGACACCACGTCCAGGTCGGCGATCCCGGACCGGCGCACCGCGGCCCGGTCGCGGCGCACCTCGTCACTAGCAGTCTCGCCCTTGAGCGCCAACAGGATGCCCTCGGGGCGCAGCAACGGAGCCGCCCAGGCACACAATCGCGCCAACGGGGCGACGGCCCGAGCGGTCACCACATCGGCGCCGCCGACCTGAGACTCGGCCTCCTCGGCACGAGCGCGCACCACCCGGCACCGATCGGCCAGGCCGAGCCCATCGACCGCCTCCTGCAAGAACGTGGCGCGCCGCTGCAGGGACTCGACCAGTTCCATCCGGAGATCCGGCCGAGCCAATGCCAGCGGAATGCCGGGAAGCCCTGCGCCGCTGCCGATGTCGACCACGCGGGCACCGTCCGGAACCAGGTTCGCCATGGCGGCGCAGTTGAGGATGTGCCGGGTCCACAGTCGAACCGCCTCGCGCGGGCCGATCAGGCCACGTTCCACTCCGGCCCCGGCAAGCAATGCGGCATAGCTGCGCGCGGCCTTGATGCGGTCACCGAAGACCGCCGCCGCGCCTGCGGGCTCGGCTTCCATGCCGGGGTCCGACCTAGCTTCCAGCCCCGCTAACGGTCCCCGGTCCGGCCCGGGCCAAGAAGCGGCCGTCGGCTCCCGAGCCGCCGCAGGCCCCGGGTCGGCTGTCGGGTCGGGATCGCGCGCGGGGCCGGCGGCCGGCGCTGCGCCATCGCCGATCACCAGGCTGTCATCCGCAGAGCCGTCATCCACGAAGCCGTCATCCACGAAAGCGGCGGCCATGAGACCCGACAGACCCGACTACTCGGCGGGGCTGACGACGACGCGACGCCGAGGCTCCTCGCCCTCGCTCGACGAGGTCGCACCCGCCACCGTGGCCACCGCGTCGTGCACCACCTTGCGTTCGAACGGGTTCATGGCCCCGAGCCGGACGGCGCGCCCGGAGGCCACCACTTGCTCCGCGGTCTCGCGACCGAGCGTCGTCAGCTCCTCGCGGCGGTGCGCCCGGTAGCCGGCGATATCCAGCATCAGCCGGGAGCGCTGGCCGGTCTCCATGGCCGCGGCCAGCCGGGTCAGTTCCTGGAGCGCGGACAGCACCTCGCCGTGTTCGCCCACGAGCTTCTCGATATCGCCCTCGCCGACGATGGACACGACGGCCCGCTCGCCCTCCACGTCGAGGTCGATATCGCCGTCGTAGTCGAGGATGTCGAGCAGGCGTTCGAGGTAGTCGCCGGCAGCGTCGCCCTCGGCGACCAGGTCATCGCGAGAGTCGTGCGCCTCGACGCCGGTCGGTTCGGCATCCACCGCGACGTCTTCGCCGCTCGCGGATACCGCAGCCGCCTCGTCCGTGCTCTGCGTCATGGGTCTTCCTTCTCTATCTGGGCCGCCCCGGCGGGCGGAACGTTGCGCGGCTGCCTGCCTCGCCAACGAGCGCCGCTCTAGCGCTTCGGTCGACGGTTCGGCTTTTTGCCCGGTCGCGGCTTCGCGCCGGCCGGGGGCAGGAACTCACCGTTGAGTTGGGTCGAGCCGTTCGTCGAACCGCTCCCGCCGGGCGATTTCCCGGTGGCCGGTTTGCTGTTCGCGGGCTTCCCACCGGCCGACTTCCCGTCAGCAGGGGTACTAGCCACGGATTTCCCGTCAGAACCGTTGCGCGGCTTGCCTTTTGACGACTCTGCGCCGCGCGCACCGCCGCTCCCGTCGCTCCCGCCGGCAGCGCCGGAGCGCGTCGCGTCCTGACCTTTCGAGGCCGGTCCGCCCTTCGGTCCGCTCTTCGACGCCCCCTTGTCATCCGGCCCCGGATCGACGCCGTCGGCGACACGCAGGCTCGGCTTGATCGTGCCCGCCTTGGGGTCCCGCGACGGCCGCGCACCCGGCTTCGGGGTCGAGAACGACGTCGAATCTTTCGCCGCATCAACGACTTTCGCCTCTTCGGCCAGTTTTCTGTCCTGGATGCGGTGCGCCACGAACAGCTGCCCGAACGTCCAGGTGTTGTTGGCCAGCCAGTAGAACAGCAGCGCTAGCGGGTAGAACGCGCCGATGAACAGCACGCCGAGCGGGAAGCCCCAGAGCATCAGCTTCTGCATGATCGCGGCCTGGCCACCGACTGCCGCTGTGCCGAGCTGCGCCTGCCGCGCGATCGACTTGCGCGACGACAGATGTGTGGCGAACGCGGCCAGGATCATCAGCGGGATGCCGACCGCCAGCATCGTCGCGCGGTTCGAGCCCAGGTCCGCCAGCGACGTCACCAGCGGGTTGTTCGACGTCGCCGGCATCGTCAGATGCGCCGACAACGACGCCCCGCCGAACAGCAGCGCGTCGTGGAACGACGTGACGTCGCTAGCCGGGAAGAAGTAGTTGTTGATCGTGGTCGCGGGCAGGTCGGGCTTGGTCAGGTGCGGGTTGAAGGCGTAGATGAAGTTTCGCAGCACGTGGAACAACCCGATGAACGCCGGCGCCTGCAGCAGCGCCGGCAGGCAGGAGGCCAGCGGGTTGACCCCGGCCTCCTTGTTCAGCTTCATCATCTCTTCGGTGAGCCGCTGCCGGTCGTCCTTGTACTTCTCCCGGATCTTCTTCATCTCCGGTTGGATCGCCTGCATCTTGAGGCTGGCGTCCATCTGCTTCATGAACGGCTTGAACATGATCGCGCGCAGCGTGAACACCAGGAACATCACGGACAGCACCCAGGCCCACGGGTTCGAGTAGCCCATGAACGAGCCGAACACCTTGTGCCAGACCCACATGATCCCGGAGACCGGGTAGTAGATGAAGTCGAGCGACCAGAAACTGAATGTCACGCCGCGGTTCTCCCCGCACTCGGTGCGCAGGAGCCGCAACGCCGCGCAGTGTCGTCGGCGACATGCGTGCCGCCGCTGGTCTTTTCGGGTATGACGCTGTTCGCGACCGCACCACTGTCGCCATCGTCCCACCGACCGGGCGCATCCCGATCCGGGCCCGGCACGAGAACGCCGTCAACAACACCGTCATCGGCGATCCGAAGGCCGCCGGCACCGTCGGCACTGTGGGCACCGTCGGCGTGAACAGCGTTCTCGTCGGCGGCGGGCGGCACATACCGCCACCGGCCGCGCTCCGGCACCTTGTCGACCCCCCCGGAACTCCACGGGTTGCAGCGCAACAACCGCCAGACTGTGAGCAGTAGGCCCTTGATCGCGCCGTGCGTGCGCAGCGCGCCGACCGCGTAGGCGCTGCAGGTCGGGTAGTACCGGCAGGTCGCCGGCGTGTAGGGCGTGATGAACTTCTGGTAGAAGCGGATCGGCAGGATCAGCAGCCAGGCGACCGGGCTCACTCGCCGCCGTGTCGCATCGTGTGCCATCACCGCCTCCTCCGCCGCGCCGAGTCCAGGGCGGTGCCGACCGCGGAGCGAAGGTCCTCGCCCAGGCGTCCGCTCGATTCGCCCGCCGCTGCTGGTAACGCCCGGACGACCAGGTCGGTTCCCGCCGGCAGATCGCCCAGTGCCTCGCGGACCAGCGGACGCAGTCTTCTGGTCACGCGATGTCGGACCACCGAGTTGCCCACCTTCGCCGACACCACGAATCCGGCTCGCGGACCCGCCGACCGGTCCGTCCGATAGAGATGTACGACGATGGTCCTCGACGCGCCACGGGCGCCGCGCCTCGTCGCCGCCGCGAAATCCGCCGCGGAACGCAGGCGAAACTCGGTCGGCAGCATCGCCGTGCTCGTCGTCAGGCAGACAGCGCTTCGCGGCCCTTGCGGCGACGCGCCGCAAGGATCGCGCGACCGGCGCGCGTTCGCATCCGCAACCGGAAGCCGTGCACCTTGGCGCGCCTGCGGTTGTTCGGCTGGAAGGTGCGCTTGCTCACGGTTGGTCTCTCCAGTCGTTCCACGTATCAAGCCGGCGACCATCGCGTGGTCACCGTGCGGGTTCGTCGCTCGCCGTCCGCTGTACCGTCAACACCCGATCGAGCGAATGTTGGTGGGTTCCGGCGGCCGTCCTGTCGCCATCTCAACTGACCAAACGGGCAGCACAGATGGCCCACCAGGCGCGGGCACGACGTCTAGCGTACGGATCCGCACGTGCCGACGCAAACCGAGCCTACCGGAGTCTTTTCCGACACGCCGACGACGATGCTTGCCATCGGCTTGCCACTTGTGGCAAGGACACGAAAGTTGCTAGCGTCGCGCCGAGCGTGACGGGATCTACGTCTGTACGGCGATACCACGGGCAGCCTGCCCGGCGGTTCCGTGACCTCACGAGTTGTCCAGATTGGGGATAACTCGTGTGGATGGTATCGCTGCTACAGCGCGAGCCGTAGGCTTGCTGCGGCGGCAAGGCCGCTCGATCGGGCCCGACCGGCGGACCGGGCCGGCCGAGACAACGGCGGTGCATGCCGGATCGGTGCGCGGTTTCACGTGTCAGCCGTACGCCACGACGGACACGTTTCAGGGGGAGGATCTGGTTGTCCGAGGACGCCGTTGACCTCTCCGGTTCCATCTGGGCCGATGTTCAAACCACGCTCCGGCCACAGCTGACCCGCGCGCAGCAGACCTGGTTGTCCATCACGAGACCGATCGGCATGGTCGCCAACACCGTGCTGCTGGCGGCACCGTCGGACCTCGTGCGCGATGCCATTGAGCGTCAGCTCCGCGACACCGTGACGTCAGCGTTCTCAGACCGCCTCGAGATGTCGGTATCGCTCGCCGTCACTACGGATGCGACGCTCACCGATGACGCCCCGACGGCAGCGGTCGATGGAACAGCGGTCGATGGAGCAACACCGTCGATGGCTGGCTCGGCGGCCGGGTCGGTCGGCGGCCCGGTGGGTAGCTTGGCCGAACAGAACCTCGCCGAGCAGGACGGTGCCGCCGGAATGACGAGCACCCACCCGGCGTCGGCACCGCTTCCCGGCCCGCCGGACGGGCTGTCGACCGGACTGTCGGGCGGGAACCCTTACGCCGCAGTCGCGGACGCGGCCGACACGGACCTCGACGACGTGGATTCCTACTCCTACACCCCGCCCGTCGGGCGCTCGGCGAGCGTGTGGAGCACCACTCGGCCGCCGGCCGGCTCGGCGCTGCCCAACCCCGCGCACAGCCGGCTCAACGACAAGTACACCTTCGACACGTTCGTCATGGGCGGTTCCAACCGCTTCGCGCACGCCGCGGCGATCGCGGTCGCCGAGGCCCCGGCGCAGAGCTACAACCCGCTGTTCATCTGGGGGGATTCCGGACTCGGCAAGACGCACCTGCTGCACGGCATCGGCCACTACGTGCAGAAGCTCTACCCGGCGGCCCGGGTGCGGTACGTGTCCAGCGAGGAGTTCACGAACGAGTTCATCAACTCGCTGCGCGACGACCGCAAGGAGGCCTTCCGCCGTCGCTACCGCGAGGTTGACGTGCTGCTGCTCGACGACGTGCAGTTCCTCGAGGGCAAGGAAGGCACCCAGGAGGAGTTCTTCCACACGTTCAACACGCTCTACAACGCCAACCGGCAGATCGTGATCTCCTCCGACCGCCCGCCCAAACGCCTGGAGACGCTGGAGGACCGGGTCCGCACCCGGTTCGCGTGGGGGCTCATCACCGACATCCAGCAGCCCGACCTGGAGACGCGCATCGCGATCCTGCGCAAGAAGGCGTCGTTGGACCGGATGAACGTGCCGGACGACGTGCTGGAGTTCATCGCCGGCCGGATCGAGCGCAACATCCGCGAGCTGGAGGGCGCCCTGATCCGGGTGACGGCGTTCGCCTCGCTCAACCAGCAGTTGGTGGACCTGTCGCTCGCCCAGGTCGTGCTCCGCGACCTGATCCACGACGCCACCGTCGGCGATATCGATGCCGCGACCATCATGGCGGTGACCGCCGAGTACTACTCGCTGTCCCTCGACGACCTGTGCGGCCCGAGCAAGACGAAGAACATCGCCGGCGCCCGGCAGATCGCCATGTATCTGTGCCGCGAGCTCACCGAACTCACCCTGCCGGCGATCGGCAAGACCTTCGGCGGCCGCGACCACACCACGGTGATGCACGCCGCGAAGAAGATCCGTGCGGAGATCACCGAGCGCCGGCAGACCTACGAACACGTCCAGGAACTCACCGCCCGCATCCGCGACCGGATCCGCCCGTAGGTCCGCGGCTCGCTCGGCTTCGCTACCGGATATGACGCTGTTCGCCGCCGGCCACGCCCGGCGGGATGCCCGTTTGCGGGAGCTACATCCGTTGTGACCGGCATCACCACGCCTATGCACAGTATGTGGATAACCATGTGGATCGATGGGGATAACCGGTGACACCGTCCCCCGGGTCCGAGGTATCCACACCCCGGCGCGGACACACACAGCGTCATGCACGTTCCATCCCGAGCAGCGACACGCCTGACGTCCAGCGCCGACGCTCGATATCCACACCATCCACACCGCCTACTACATCTTCGGTATTTCTCTCTTCAGTGATTCCTTTGGAACTAGCCATGGGGACAACCGCGACGCCGGAGGGCCGTGCGGAGGCGTGGACGCCCACAGAATCCGACCCGGAGATGACCCGGAGATGACGCGCCGCCGATTTGGTCGTACCGTGAGACGCCGCAGTGTCTTCACGACCGTGTTCATGGCGGCGGTCGTGCGTGATGACGTGCCACGCCAGCGAAGGGAGCACCCATGAAGTTCCGCGTCGCCCGCGAGGATCTCGCCGACGCCGTGGCGTGGGTCGCCCGGTCACTGCCCAGCCGTCCGCCCGTGCCGGTGTTGGGCGGAATCCTGCTCCAGGTCGACGGGGACGTGCTGTCCGTCGCCGGATTCGACTACGAGGTGTCGACCCGCGCAGAAGTCGCGGTGGACGCCGAGACCGGCGGCAAGGTGCTGGTGTCCGGTCGGCTGCTCGCGCAGATCACCTCGGCGTTGCCGCCCAAGCCGGTGGACGTGGAGGTCGACGGGGCGAAGGTCGCGATCCGGTGTGGATCGGCGCGGTTCTCGCTGCCGACGATGCCGGTCGACGACTACCCGGCGCTGCCGGAGATGCCCGAGGCGTCCGGCACCGTGTCGGCGGCCCAGTTCGCCGAGGCCGTGGCGCAGACCGCCGTCGCGGCCGGCCGGGACGACACATTGCCGATGCTCACCGGGATCCGCATGGAGATCGAGGGCGACCGGCTCACGCTCGCCGCGACCGACCGGTTCCGGCTGGCCGTGCGGGAGCTCGGCTGGACCCCGGGCAGCGCGAGCATGTCCACGGCGGTGCTGGTACCGGCGAAGACGCTCGCCGACACGGCACGCAGCTTGGCCGGGGACACCGAGGTGACCATCGCCCTGGGCGACGGGCTGATCGGGCTGCAGGGCGGCGGCCGGCGCACCACCGTGCGGCTGCTCGACGTGGAGTTCGTGAAGTACCGCTCGCTGCTGCCGACGGAGCACACGACCACGGTCGAGGTTCCGGTGGCGGAGCTGTCCGAGGCGATCAAACGCGTGGCGCTGGTCACCGATCGGGGGCATCACCTGCGGATGCAGGTCTCCGACGGAACGCTGGGGCTGGCCGCCGGCGGGGACGACGAGGGCAGCGCGGAGGAGGAGCTCGCCGTGTCGGCGGACGGGGCGGAACTGCTCATCGCGTTCAACCCGGGCTACCTGCTGGACGGGCTGTCGGTGCTGCGCACCGATGCCGTGCGGCTGGCATTCACCACGCCCGCGCGGCCGGCGCTGCTGCTGCCTGTATCGGACGACGGGGACTCGAAGAACGGCTCGGCCGAGCCAGCGTACCGGTACCTGGTGATGCCCGCGCGGCTGCCGGGCTGAGTCGCGGCAAGACTCGGTGCGGGTGCCGGACTCGGTCCTGGCCTCGCACGTCACGCGAGTTTTGTATGCGCGACGTGCGCCCAGGCACCGCGGAGGTGCGGCGTCGTCATACCCGCCTAGATCCGCCGATGACGGGCGGGCGGACACCGGTCGGGGCTACCGTCGATGATGCACATATCGGACGACGGGAAGGTGACGAGATGCGGATCGGATTGATCGGACTCGGCAAGATGGGCGCGAATATGGCCGAGCGCCTGCGGCAGGCCGGACACGAGGTGGTCGGCTATGACCGAAATCCGGACGCGCCGCGCACCGTCGCCTCGATCCAGGACATGGTGGCTGCGCTCGAGAAGCCGCGCGTTGTCTGGATTATGGTCCCGGCCGGGAAGCCCACGCACGCGACCGTCACCGAGCTGACCGGGCTGCTGGAAGCCGGCGACATCATCATCGACGGCGGGAACTCCCGCTACACCGAGGACCAGGCGCACGCGGCGGCCGCCGCGACGCACGGCATCCGGTACATCGACGCGGGCGTCTCCGGCGGCGTGTGGGGGCTCGAGGAGGGCTACGCGCTGATGGTCGGCGGCGAGGCGGACACCGTCGCGCACGTGCAGCCGATCTTCGACGCGCTGAAGCCCGCGGGCAACGGCGGCTTCGTGCATGCCGGACCGGTTGGCGCCGGCCACTTCACGAAGATGGTGCACAACGGCATCGAATACGGCATCATGCAGGCCTACGGCGAGGGCTACGAGCTGATGAAAGCCTCCGAGCTGGTGCCGGACGCGGACAAGGTGATCGCGTCCTGGCAGGAGGGCACGGTGATCCGGTCCTGGCTGCTCGACCTGCTGGTGCGGGCGCTGGCCGCTGATCCTGGCCTCACCGCGATCCGGGACTACGCGCAGGACTCCGGTGAGGGCCGATGGACCATCGAAGCGGCCATTGAGCACGCGGTGCCGCTGCCGGTGATCACCGCGGCACTGTTCGCGAGATTCGCGTCCCGGCAAGAGGTTTCGGTGGCGACGAAGGTGGTGGCGGCGCTCCGGCAGCAGTTCGGCGGGCATGCGGTCGGCGCGGCCGGCTCGGACGCGCCGGTGCCGATCAGCTAAGTCGGTTGTGTGGTGCGGTTGGGCAGGGACGTCAAGGAAGGGTGGTGGCGAGGTGTACCTGCGGCACCTGTCGCTGGTCGACTTCCGCTCCTGGCCCGCCGCAGAGCTTCCACTCGGCCCCGGACCCACCGCCCTGATCGGCCACAACGGCGCCGGTAAAACGAATCTCGTCGAAGCGGTCGGCTACCTGGCGACCCTCGCCTCGCACCGGGTGGCTGCCGACGCCCCGCTCATCCGGCGCGGTGCCGAGCGCGCCCTGGTGCGTGCGGCCGTCGTGTCGGCCGGCCGGGAGCTGACCGTTGAGGTCGAGTTGACGGCCGGCAAGGCCAACCGGGCACGCATCAACCGCGCCCCGCAACGCCGTGCCCGGGACATCCTGGGAATCGTCCGCACGGTGCTCTTCGCGCCGGAAGACCTCGCCCTGGTGCGCGGCGACCCGACCGACCGGCGCCGCTTCCTGGACGAACTGTTGGTGATGCGCGCGCCGCGGCTGGCCGCCGTCCGGTCCGACTACGACAAGATCCTGCGCCAGCGATCCACCCTGCTGAAGTCCGCCGGCGCCGCCCGCAGGTCCGGCTCGGAGCTGTCCACCCTCGACGTGTGGGACGAGCACCTGGCCACCACCGGCGCGGAACTGCTCGCCGCGCGCCTCACGCTGACCGACGAGCTGGCGCCGCATGTCGCCTCCGCCTACCGCCGGATCGCGCCCGGGAACGACGCGGCCGCCATCCGCTACCGGTCCTCGCTGGGGGACGCCGTCGACCCCGCCGAACGCGACCCGGCGGCGCTCGCCGCAGCGCTGCGCGCGGCGATGGTGCAGCTTCGGCCCAGCGAGCTCGATCGCGGCGTGTGCCTGGTCGGGCCGCACCGCGACGACCTGGACATCGAACTCGCCGACGGGCCGGCGAAAGGCTATGCGTCGCACGGGGAATCGTGGTCGTTGGCGTTGTCGTTGCGGCTCGCGTCGTTCGACCTGCTGCGCGGCGACGGTGTGGAACCGGTGCTGGTGCTCGACGACGTGTTCGCCGAACTCGACTCCTCCCGGCGCGCGATGTTGGCCGGGATCGCGCAGGGCGCCGAGCAGGCGTTGATCACCGCGGCCGTCGCCTCCGATGTGCCCGCCGAATTTTCGGGTATGACGATGTGTGTGGCCGATGGTCGGCTCGAAAGTTCGCAGGCATGACGGGCGGCCGTGACATCGCCGACGGTGATTCCCGCGGCGACCCCCTTGGCAGCCCCCGCGCGGGCTCGCGCCGCATACCCGACGAGACCCCTGACACTACAAAGGGTTTGGGCTCTGCGAAGGGGGCCGATCTGGCCCGGGAGGCGCTGGACGCCGCCAAGGCTCGAAATGCGGCAGCCCGGAACGCGGCGGCCCGGGCCGGGAAGCGCACCAGCGGGTCCGGTGCGGCGGCCGCCGGCGTGTCGCGACGGCTCCAGCGGCGCCGGTGGTCCGGGCCCGGCACCGACCGCGCCAGAGATCCGCAGCTGCTCGCGGACACCGTCGGCTCGTGGCTCTCGGCCGCCGGCGCCGGCCGAGAGATCGTCAAGGCATCGGTGTTCGCGCGCTGGGCCGATATCGTCGGCGCGGACATCGCCGCCCATGCCTCGCCGGTGTCGCTCGTCGACGGTGAGCTTGTGTTGCAGGCCGAATCCACCGCATGGGCCACCCAGCTGCGACTGCTCGCCCCCGGCATGATCACCAAGATCAACGCGGCCGTAGGCCGCGGCACGGTGACCCGGATCCGCACCCGCGGGCCTGCCGGGCCGAGCTGGCGCTTCGGCAACCGGCACGTTCCGGGCCGCGGGCCGCGAGACACCTACGGCTGAAACCCGCCTGCCGCGAACGGGTTTCGCACCGTCACCCCGCCGATCGCCTGACCGTTGTTCAGATCCTCCGACCAGAGCATGGTGCAGCCCAAGGCGGCCGCACTGGTGAGGATCATGGCGTCCCAGAACGAGAGTTGTGCGGTTTCGGCGAGTCCGGTAGCGGCGAGCACGTCCGCCGGGTTCGGATTATGCGTCGGCCACAGCGCAAGTGCGCGGATCTGGCTCCGAGCCCGATCCGCGGGCAATGGTCGATCCAGCTTGCGGGTGGCGTTCGTGTAGAACTCCTGCATCACCTGGATGCTGGTGGCGCCCTTCCGATGCACCGTCACGTGTTTGACCAGGTCTTTCGCTACACGGTGCTTCTCGCCGGCGGTGACGTCATGCAGATACAAGAGGACGTTGCTGTCGACGAACTCGAGTCCATCCGTGATCCCGGACGTCACCGTGCCACGCCCGCCGTGCTACAGGGAACGATCATGGAGATCGTCGCGTGTCCAGGTGATCTCACCGATCCGCATGCCCGAGTCCTGCTCCAGCTGCCGGAACTCCTCCGCCCACACGCGGTCGTAGTCCTCCTCGCGCTGGACCAGGCCCGTCAGGTACTCCTCCACGAGTGAGGTCAGCGACGTGTCCTGCTGGGCCGCAACAACTCTCGCACGCTTCAGCAGATCTATCGGAAGGGCGAGCGTCACGTTGCGCCGCGCCCCGGCACCTCGGTGATGTCGCTGCTCACTCGATATGTGTGCCGCCGTCATGTCCTCACGTTAACACGTCATCACGACATCACGAGAACACGGGACGCGGCCGCGAACGGCGTCATATCCGTCATAGTCGGTTGGTCGGGGACCGATGCGGCCGACGCCGTCATGGACGGCACAGACGCGCGCGACGAGCACCTGAACCCATGAGACGGGCGTTACGGCGCACCACGGCGCAATCAGGGGCGCTAGATCGCCATCTGTGTCGGTGTGGGGAGATAGAATCAATACCGCGCCTTTCGTGGCGGGCCCCAGCGGGCTCACAGACGCAACGAGGCGGCCCCGGCATCAGGATGGTGGCGGGGTGCGTGGCCGCTGGGCGGCTGCGCCGTGATCAGCTCATGAACGAGCCGGGCGAGCAGGGGACACGTGGCAGCGCAGAAGTCGGGACAGAAGTCGGGCGCGAGCGAATACGGTGCATCGTCGATCACGGTGCTGGAGGGCCTGGAGGCCGTCCGCAAGCGGCCGGGCATGTATATCGGATCGACCGGCGAACGCGGGCTGCACCACCTGGTGTGGGAGGTCGTCGACAACGCGGTCGACGAGTTCATGGCCGGGTACGGCGACGTCATCGAGGTGACGCTGCGCGCCGACGGCGGGGTGACGGTGTCGGATCAGGGCCGCGGATTCCCGGTGGCCATGCACCCGACCCAGCACAAGCCGGCCGTCGAGGTGGCGCTGACCGTGCTGCACGCGGGCGGCAAGTTCAACTCCGACACCTACGCGGTCTCGGGCGGTCTGCACGGCGTCGGCGTCTCGGTGGTGAACGCACTGTCCACTCGGCTGGATGTCGAGATCCGCCGCTACGACAAGCTGTATCGCCAGGAATATCTCGCCGCGAAGCCCGGGCCGCTGATCGAGGTCGGGCCGGCGAAGGGCACCGGGACCACGCTCACGTTCTGGGCCGACCCCCACGTCTTCGAGACCACCGAGTACAAGTTCGAGACGATCGCGCGGCGGCTGCAGGAGATGGCATTCCTGAACAAGGGCCTCACCATCAAGCTGCGCGACGAGCGGCCCAAGACCATCGCGGTGACCGAGGCGGACGAGTCCAACGAGGCGGTGCAGGCGGACCGGGCCGCCCGGGCCGCGGCGGTGGCGCACGCCGGGCAGGACGGCGCCGAAACCCCCGGCGCCCCAGGCGTTCTCGCCAGCGTTGACGGCGCGGCAGCGCCGGGAACAGCGTCACACCCGAAGAAGAACGTGCCCGTGGAGAAGGTCTTCCACTACCCGAACGGGCTCGTCGATTACGTGAAGCACCTGAACGCGACGCGGGAGAAGGTGCACGAGTCGATCATCGGGTTCGACGTGAAGGGCGAAAACATGGAGGTCGAGGTGGCCATGCAATGGAACGCCTCGTACTCCGAATCCGTGCACACGTTCGCGAACACCATCAACACGATCGAGGGCGGTACGCACGAGGAGGGCTTCCGCGCGTCGCTCACCACGGTGGTGAACAAGTACGCGAAAGACAAGAACCTGCTCAAGCCCAAGGACCCGCCGCTGTCCGGCGACGACGTGCGCGAAGGGCTTGCCGCCATCATCTCGATCCGGCTCAAGGAACCGCAGTTCGAGGGCCAGACCAAGGCGAAACTCGGTAACACCGAAGCGAAGTCGTTCGTGCAGAGGGCCTGCAACGAGTGGCTCACCGACTGGTTCGAGCGCAACCCGACCGAGGCGAAGAAGATCGTGTCCAAGTCGGTGTCTTCGGCGCAGGCGCGCGCCGCGGCCCGGAAGGCGCGAGACCTGGTGCGGCGCAAGGGTGCTCTCGACATCGGCGGCCTGCCGGGCAAACTCGCCGACTGCCGGTCAAACGATCCGGAGCGGTCGGAGCTGTTCATCGTGGAGGGCGACTCCGCCGGCGGGTCCGCGAAGTCCGGGCGGGACTCGATGTTCCAGGCGATCCTGCCGCTGCGCGGCAAGGTGATCAACGTCGAGAAAGCCCGCATCGACCGGGTTCTCAAGAACACCGAGGTGCAGTCGCTGATCACCGCGATGGGCACCGGCATCCACGACGAGTTCGACATCACCAAGGCGCGCTACCACAAGATCGTACTGATGGCCGACGCCGATGTGGACGGCCAGCACATCCGGACGCTGCTACTTACCCTGCTGTTCCGCTTCATGCGGCCGCTGGTCGACGCTGGCTACGTGTACCTGGCGCAGCCGCCGCTCTACAAGCTGAAGTGGACGAAGGGGGCGCACGATTTCGCCTACTCGGATCGCGAACGCGACGGGCTGGTGGCGCGCGGCGAGGCTGCCGGGCGCCGGCTGCCGAAGGACGATGGGATCCAGCGGTACAAGGGCCTGGGCGAGATGGACGCGAAGGAGCTGTGGGAGACCACCATGGACCCGTCGACCCGGCTGATGCTCCAGGTGACGCTGGACGACGCGGCCATGGCGGACGAGCTCTTCTCGGTACTGATGGGCGAGGATGTCGCCGCCAGGCGGAGTTTCATCACGCGCAACGCGAAAGATGTTCGTTTCCTGGATGTTTAGCCGGCTTGATCGGGCTGTGCCCGAGAACTCCGTCATACCAGATTGTTTCGCTTGATCTAGCAAAGGCTCGACACCTGTGACGCAACCACCCGAAGGCCCGGACGGCACCGAGAACACCGACGGTGTAGACGATCTCGACGCCATCGAACACGACCGCACCGAACCGATCGACATCTCGGACGAGATGCAGCGGTCCTTCATCGACTACGCGATGAGCGTGATCGTGTCGCGGGCGCTGCCCGACGTGCGGGACGGCCTCAAGCCGGTACACCGCCGCGTGCTCTACGGCATGTTCGACTCGGGGTTCCGGCCGGATCGCGGGCGGGTCAAGTCTTCTCGCGTGGTCGGCGATGTGATGGGCAACTACCACCCGCACGGCGACTCGTCGATCTACGACACGGTGGTGCGCATGGCGCAGCCGTGGTCATTGCGCTACCCGATGATCGACCCGCAGGGCAACTTCGGGTCGCCCGGCAACGACCCGGCGGCCGCCATGCGGTACACCGAATGCCGCATGTCGAACCTCGCGATGACCATGCTCGACGGCATCAACGAGGCGACCGTCGATATGGTGCCGAACTATGACGGGAAGACGACCGAGCCGACGGTGCTGCCGTCCCGCATTCCGAGCCTGCTGATCAACGGATCGTCGGGCATCGCGGTCGGCATGGCCACCAATATCCCCCCGCACAATCTGCGGGAGGTCGCCGCGGCCGTCACCTGGGCGCTGGAGCACCCGGAGGCCGACGAGGAGGAGCTGCTCGCCGCCTGCATGGAACGCGTCCCCGGACCCGACTTCCCCACCGGCGCACTGATTGTCGGCCGGGACGGCATCGAGGACGCCTACCGCACCGGGCGCGGGTCGATCCGCATGCGCGCCGTGGTCGAGGTCGAGGAGGACTCCAAGGGGCGCACCATCCTGGTCGTCACCCAGCTGCCGTACCTCGTCAACCCGGACAACCTGATCGAGTCGATCGCCGGCCTGCACAAGGACGGCCGGATCGCCGGGATCTCCGATATCGCCGACGAGTCCTCCGAGCGGGTCGGCACGCGGCTCGTGGTGACGTTGAAGCGCGACGCCGTGGCCAAGGTGGTGCTGGCGAACCTGTTCAAGCACACCCAGCTGCAGACGAACTTCGGCGCGAACATGCTGGCGATCGTCGACGGGGTGCCGCGGACGCTGCGGCTCGACCAGATGATCTCGTTCTACGTCGCGCACCAGATCGAGGTCATCGTCCGTCGCACGCAGTTCCGGCTGGACGAGGCGGAGGCCCGCGCGCACATCTTGCGCGGCCTGGTCAAGGCACTGGACATGCTGGACGAGGTCATCGCCCTGATCCGGCGGTCTGCGACCGTGGACGTCGCCCGCGAGGGCCTGATCGAGCTGCTCGACATCGACGCGGACCAGGCCAACGCGATCCTGGAGATGCAGCTCCGCCGGCTCGCGGCCCTGGAGCGGCAGAAGATCGTCGACGAGTTGGCGGCGCTGGAGCTGAAGATCGCCGACCTGAAGGACATCCTGGCGTCGCCGGACCGGCAGCGCCGGATCATCGCCGAGGAGCTGGCCGAGGTGGTCGGCAAGTACGGCGACGACCGCCGCTCGAAGCTGGTGCCCTACGACGGCGACGTGTCCATCGAGGACCTGATCGCCGACGAGGACGTGGTCGTCACCATCACCCGCACCGGCTACGCGAAGCGGACCAAGACCGACCTGTACCGCTCGCAGCGGCGCGGCGGCAAGGGCGTGCAGGGGGCGGCGCTCAAGCAGGACGACATCGTGGCGCACTTCTTCGTCTGCTCGACGCACGACTGGATCCTGTTCTTCACGAACAAGGGCCGCGTGTATCGGACCAAGGCGTACGAGCTGCCGGAGGCCTCCCGCACGGCGCGCGGGCAGCACGTGGCCAACCTGCTCGCCTTCCAGCCGGACGAGCAGATCGCGCAGGTGATCCAGATCTCCGGATATGACGTCGCTCCGTACCTGGTCCTTGCCACCAAACATGGCCTGGTGAAGAAGTCCGAGCTCACGGCCTTCGATTCCAACCGCTCCGGCGGGCTGGTGGCGATCAACCTGCGCGACGAGGACGAGCTGGTCGGCGCGGCGCTGTGCTCCTCCGAATCGGATCTGGTGCTGATCTCCGCCCAGGGGCAGTCGGTGCGGTTCCACGCCACCGACGACGCGCTGCGGCCGATGGGCCGGGCGACCTCGGGCGTGCTCGGTATGCGATTCAACGGAGATGACGAGCTGCTGGCGATGGAAGTCGCCCGGCCCGGGACGTTTGTGCTGGTCGCGACGTCGGGCGGGTACGCCAAACGGACCGACATCGACGAGTACCCGCTGCAGAACCGGGGCGGAAAAGGTGTGCTCACCGTCCAGTACAACCCGAAACGTGGCAAACTCGTGGGCGCACTCATTGTCGACATCGACGACGAGCTGTACGCCATCACCTCCTCCGGCGGAGTCATCAGGACGTCGGCCAAGGAGGTCCGCAAGGCCAAGCGCCAGACCATGGGAGTGCGGCTGATGAACCTCTCCGACGGTGACGAGCTCATCGCCATAGCCCGCAACGCCGAAACCGACGCGGCCGATGGATCCGACGGTTCGGACGGTGCGGACGGTTCGGGCCCGGCCGCCGGCGGCGGCCGGGCGCCGGGCGGCAGCGGACCGGGAGCGTCCTCGTGACGACTCCGCCCGGCGGCGGCGCCGGGCCCGCGGGCGCGGCGTATCCGTATAGGTCGTCGGCGCCCATGTCGGCGCCGGGATCCGTCGGTGCCGTCGGTGCCGTCGGCGCGCAGGTTCCCCGCGGCGGGGCGGGCTCGCGTGCGGCGGGCGGTTCTTCCGGTGGGGCAGCCGGGGCTGCGGGTGCCGCGGCGGCGGGTGCGCGGCCGGCGCACGGGCCCGCCCCGAATACCGCCCCGAACGCCCAGCCGACCACACAGCGGCCCGGGCGAAGCGGAACGGCGTCATCGGCGCCGCGTCGGCCGAAACCGGAGCGGCCTCCCCGGCTGGCCGCGCTGCAGGTGCGGCGGATCGACCCGTGGACGGCACTCAAGATCAGCCTCGTGGTCTCGATCGTGATGTTCTTCGTGTGGATGATCGCGGTCGGTGTGCTGTACCTCTCGCTGGACGCCATGGACGTGTGGACCAAGATCAACGACACCTACAACACCTTGGTGGTCGCGCCGGACAGCACCACGGTGCCGGCTCCGCTGATCACGCCGGGGAAGGTGTTCGGGGTGACGGCGGTGATCGGCGCGGTGAACATCGTGCTCTTCACGGCGCTGTCCGCGATCGCCGCGTTCGTGTACAACGCGGCGTCCGGAATGGTCGGCGGCGTGGAGGTCACGCTCAGCGAACGAGACTGATCTCGCGGTTTGGGGCGGTCGTGGCCGTACGGTAGGCTGTTAAGTCGCGGCGCCTCGGTGGTATGACTCGGTCGTGTGTCCTCGTTATATGACTCGGTGCCGTGAATGGTGTTCGGCGCGGTGCCCGTCTCCCTGGGACGGCGTGGCACGGCGGCCGGACGTGCGGGCCTGTAGCTCAGTCGGTTAGAGCGCTTCCCTGATAAGGAAGAGGTCGGTGGTTCAAGTCCACTCAGGCCCACTAGCCCGGCAGCGGATGATCAATCCGTCCGGCACACTGGGTACGGGCGCGCCGACCATGCGCCACCACCGCAGAGCGCAAAGGATTCGTGATGAAGAAGCTCCTCCTGTTCCTCACCCTGGCCGGGATCGGCGCCTTCGTCGTCGTCAAGCGCAAGCAGGCGGCCGCCGCTGAGCAGGCCCTTTGGGACGAGGCTACCGGCAACTCCGCCGCATCGAACTGACCCGCTTTTTGCCGGCCGGCTGCGTGTTGCGCACGCCGGCCCATGCGGGGACGTAGCTCAACTGGCAGAGCACCGCCTTTGCAAGGCGGGGGTTGAGGGTTCAAGTCCCTTCGTCTCCACACTGTGTTTCCGTAGCCGTGTTTTCGCGTCATGTTTCCGCAGCTCAGCGCGCGTCCCCGTCGATCCGCGCAGCCCCGAGTATGACGACGTTCGCGACAGCCGGGCTCGGCAGCATCCGTTGGTGAATGCCCCGACGCCGCCATGCCACCCAGAGCCGGCGGGGAAGACGTCAACGCGATCTTCGAATTCAACCGAGTAACCGGTGCTCAAACGGGACCGTGGCGCTCCACGATCGGTGCGCGGTCTTGTCGCGCGTGTAGGAACGCGATCACCTCGACAACCCGCTGGTTCTCGTGCCACACGTACCAGGCTTGGTAGGGAAAGCCGTGCACAAACGCGCAGCGAACGTCGGCCACCCGTTCGCGCGCATGTTGTGGTGATTCGGTGATTCGCCCGATCACTTCGTCGATGGCCGCTTCGAGATCGACGAGCTTATGCGGGACATTGATCGCGTAGTAGTCCAGTGCGCGCCTGATCTCAAGCTCCGCTGCGGCACGGATGAAATGTGGATACGTCACCGGCGCGCGTCGTGCCAGTCGGCCTTGATCTCCGCCCATGTGCGGCCGACCAATGGGTCTGACACGGCTTCGGCTCGTCGCTCCTCGAGCAGTGCGCGGATCTCGGGCGCGACTGGGAAGTCTTCCGCCTCCACCGATGCCCACAACTCAGCTGCGAGCTGCCAGCGATCGGCCACGTCCAAACCCTTGGCCTGCGACAAGAGCGCCGGGTTCACCATGGACCCAGGTTACCGAGAATAGCCGACGACCGGCAGAGTGTCGTCCCTCTAATGGGATCGGTGAGGGTTTCGCCGAGTTGAGGAGTTCGCGCTCGATGTGCGCCGCAGAGCAGTCCTAGAACTGCCTGATAGTGACCTGCGCCGCATCGTCCAGGAACGTCTTAAACACCGGCGTGGTCAGGCAACGGGGTGATGGCGGAGCGCAGGCCACTCCTGGCATTCGGACCGCCACTCGTCGTTGAACGGCCCATGCAGACCCCTCGGGACATGCCGCGTTTGTCCAGGCTCGGCGCTGGGCGGCAAGGCGAGCGACTGACACCTCAGTTCCGGGAACTGACCACGGCGTTCGCCGCTGAGCGAGTACGTCTGGCAGAAGACACTCCCGACGAGGTGGACCCGGCGTTGGTGGTTGTGTTTGACCTCGCCGGCAGCGTCAAGGACTTCCGCAACGCCATCGACAGGATCGAAGGGTTGGAGTTCCTGTCCGAGCTGCTGGGTGACCGATCCGACTCCGATGACGACTTCCACATGACCGAGCGGGGGGCCTCGGCGATCCACAGGTCCGTCGAGGTCAGCAGCCGCGCCATTCGCTCGACCCGCATCTGGCGCAGAGACGCCACCGGGCTCGTCCCTACCGTGGCGTCGAAGGCCCTGACGAGCTGAGAGCGGGACAGATGGATTTCCTCGGCCGGTGCTTGCAGCGTCCAGGGCTCGGCGATCCACTCTCGCAGCACTTTGACTGCCGAGACGACGTGACCGCAGAGCACTCCGTGTATCGCTCGGGGGGCGGATGATTCTTGATCCTCTCGTGGGTAGCCGGTCGCGTCCTTTGTGTCCTCGCCAGCGTTGTCGAACCGTGAGCAGGGAGTTGTCATGGGTAGTCCGTGGGTTAGGCGTCCCGTTTTTGCATCAGGATTCCGGTGGTCAACAGGCCGATCGCGGGCCAGGCGACGACGACGGCCAGCCCAAGTGCTGACTGACGTTGTGCAGCGTCCACCCGCGCCCGTAGAGAAGGACCGCCTCGTCGACCTGCGCTTCGGTCATGACCGGCCGAGTCTTGCCCGCACGAGCAACGTGCCCGGCGACCGTCGTGCGATGCAGGTCGTAAACCTTCGCTAGCTCGCAGACACGAGCACCAGCCTCATAGTCGGCGATCAGCGCCTCAAGCTCGGCCGGAGAGAGCCGCCATTGAGCTTGCCGCAGTACCCGCACATTGGGACCCCGCGCATCCTCAAACACCGTCACCGGCGGCTCCTGGGAGGCGTGGCGCTTATTGCCGACCCGGCGAAGTAGCCGCTTTACTAGGGATTTCTCAGACCGGCCAGAGTTTAAGAACTCTCTACGTAGGTCCACACTGGGTTCTTAGTGGCTCGGACGGCGCTCGGAGACCGCGCGGGTCGTACCCGGACAGCGGTGTTGGAAGATAAGCGCGGCCGACTCACCCGAGTCCGGCGACGTATGGCCCACCTCGCTGACTCAGCCGGCGGCGCGCGGTGCTCGGAGGACGGACGGCTTCGTATGAACGTGCACACCCTGACGGTCGCGTTGCCTGGCGGCAGCGTCGAAATGCCCTACCTGGACGCGGTTGGCGATCGCCCGGGCCCCCACCTCACCGTGATAGCCGGGATCCACGGAACCGAATACACCTCGATCGCCGCCGCCCGTGAATTCGCCGCCGGCCTGGACCCGGTGCGGATGGCCGGACAGATCACGGTCGTGCCGGTGGTCAACGTGACCGCGTTCTGGGCGCGCTCGCCGTTCGTCGTCCCCGAGGACGGTCGCAATCTCAACCGCAGTTTCCCCGGTGATCCGCACGGATCCGTCGCCGAAATCCTCGCGGATGCGGTGACCACGACGTTCATCAAGGGCTCCGATTACCTGCTCGACCTGCACGCCGGCGACCTTCCCGAGGCGCTCGAACCCTTTGCGCTGTATGACGAGTCGCCGGTGGAGGCTCAGGCGCGCGAGCTGGCGCTGGCGTACGGTCTCGGCCACGTGGTCCGGCAGTCCCGCGGAGAGCGGACCGTGGGCGGAAGCACGTCGGCTATCGCGGCCGACCTGGGCATCCCGGCGATCACAGCGGAGTCGGGACAGAACGGGATTCTCGACCGCCCCAGCGTCGAGCGGCACCTACGGGGCCTTGACAACGTGTGCCGGTGGCTCGGAATCTTCGACGGGCCGCCGCCGGAACCATCCGCACCGGTGGAGCACGAGGGCTGGTTGTGGCTGCGCACCGACTGCGCCGGCTGGTGGGAACCGGCTGTCGCGGTCGGCACCGATGTCGCCGCGGGGGATCTGCTCGGCACAGTAAGCGATCTGCTCGGTGACCGAGTGCAGGAGATCCGCGCCCCCGACGCGGGTGTCCCGCTGTTCATCACCAGCAGCCCGGCCGTCGGCGAGGACGGGCTGCTGATGGGCTTGGCGCTCACGGCCGACCACTGATCGTCTCCGGCTTCGACGCCGGACGGACCCGGACGGACCCAGGAGGACACACAACCTCATGCGATTGCACGACATGAACTGGCAGGCGGTGGCGGAATACCTCACCCATGACGATCGGGTGGTGGTGCCCATCGGATCCACCGAGCAGCACGGATACCTCTCCTTGGGTACTGATGCGATCCTCGCGGAGCGTGTCGCGGTCGAGGCCGCGGAACCGTTGGGAGTTCCGGTGCTCCCCGTGCTGCCCTTCGGCTCTGCGCCGTACTTCACCGCGTTCCCCGGGAGCCTCAACCTGCGGCTGTCCACCCTGCTGTCGGTGGTCGGCGACCTGCTAGACACCTTGGTGGGACAGGGATTTCGCCGCTTCGTCATCGTCAACGGACACGGTGGCAACATGCCGGTGACGGGCCTGGCGACCGAATGGCTGGCCAAGCCCCGGGAGTACCGGGTCCAGGTGAAGTTCACCAGCTGGTACGCCGGAGCGGAGGTATCGAAGGTGGCGGCGGGCTACGAGGAAGACCCGACGCACGGTGGATGGTTCGAGAACTTCCCCTGGACCCGACTGGCGGACGTCTCGCTGCCCCGGGAAGCCAAGCCGCACCTGTCGTCGGACGTCATCGGGATGGCGACGGCCGCGGACATGCGCGAGCTGACCGGTGACGGCAGCTTCGGTGGCTCGTATCAACTGAGCGACGAGGCGATGGACCACATCTGGCGGACCGGCGTCGCCGAGGTCCGGGACCTCCTGGAGAACGGTTGGGCCTTCCGGTGATCGGCGCCGGATGGCAGGGTCGCACCGCATAGGTCACCGGAACGGCGCAGGGCATCGGGGCGTGCATCGCGGACGTGGTGGTCGTGGCGTCATGGGCGGCCCGGCAAACCCTGTCGATCGACGGCGGCGATGGCTGTTACTGACCGGCGATGACGGATCCGATGTCGACTCGGCGACGTGAGGGATCGGCGGTATCGGCCAGCGCGGTCTCCACCGCGGCGGCAACCCGCAGCAGGGCGGCGTCCTGACCGATACCGGCGGCGAGCTGCAAGCCGACCGGGAGGCCGTCGGCGGTGACGCCACACGGGATCACCACCGCCGGCTGGCCGGTCACGTTGTACGGGCCGGAGAAGATCCCCTCGATCTCACCCTCCGGAGTGTCGATGGTCGGCGTGTCCGCCGGTGCCGGGTACGGCACGGCGGGTCCCAGTAGCGCATCCACCCCGTCCAGCAGCGCCGCGGCCCGCGGCAGCACGGTCGCGCGGCGCTCCAGCGCAGCGTCCCGCCGCTCGGCCGGGACATTGCCGGCGGCCTGGAACAGCCGCAGCGTCGGCGCACCGAAGTGCTCCGGGTCGGCCTGGACCGTCGCCCCATGCACCTGCCATGCCTCGACGAGAAGGATGTCCTCCAGGCAGGCGGCCGCCTCATCGAGCACCGAGCTGTCTCGCTCGGTCACCATGATCCCGGCAGACTCCAGGCGCCGCACCGCATCTCGGGTGATCGCCGCCAGCGCCGGGTCGAGTCGCGGGTCGGCGAGCTGGCCCGCCAGCACCCCGATCCGATACCGGGCTCGGGGCTCGGCGGTGACGTCATACGGTTCCCCGGTCACCGCGGCCATCACGGTCGCCGCGGTAGCGACCGAGTCGGTCAGCAACCCGAGGTGGTCGAGCGTGGGAGACAGCGGGGTGACGCCGGTCAGATCCAGCACGCCGTGGCTGGGCTTGAAGCCGACGACACCGCAGTACGCCGCGGGGATACGAACGGACCCTCCGGTATCGGTGCCCAGCGCGGCCGGGCATACCCCGGCGCCCACCAGCGCCGCCGACCCGCCGCTGGACCCGCCGGCGGTGCGGGCGGTGCCGGCGGTGCGGGCCGGGTTCCGGGCCTCCGGCAGATCCGGGTGCGGCGCCCCGGCGGCGTACTCCAGCAGCGAGGTCAGCGCGAACACGTCTGCCCCCGCTGCCCGCAACGCCGTGATCATCGGTGCGTCAGCGGGTGCCGCCGGGCCGGCCATGTCGATCGGGTTGCCGTTCCCCCGCGGGCTTCCGGCGACATCGATGATGTCCTTCACCGCGATGGACATCCCGTGGAGTGGGCCGTCGGATGCCCGCGGCGGGGCGGGCAGGGCCGCGACCACCGCGTTGAGTGGAACACCCAGCCGGTAGAGCCGCTCGTAGGCGGCCAACAGGTCCAGGTTGGCTACCTCGCATACCCGCTCGCCCCGCTCGATGGCCCGGATCAGCGCGCCCACGTGATGCGTCAGCGGGCCTGCCAACACGTCGATCTGCTCGGCCACCTCGGTCGGGCGGTGCCGGACGGCCAGGTCTCGGTAGATGCCGCTGTGCGATTTGGCGCTGCCGCGGTTGAACGCCACCAGGCGCTGCAGCGAGCCCTCGAGATCATCCGGCTCGAACCCGTCGAAGCCGACCGGACTGACCGGCGCCTGCGCCAGCACTTCTCGCGCGACGGCCAGCATGAGCGCGCGATATTCCGGTCGCTCCAGGGAGTCGGCGATCGACAGGTCGGACACCGCGCCGGCGAAGAGCATGGCGCCGTAGGCCTCCTTGGCCCACAAATAACCCAGGATGGTGTCGGTGGGCTGCGCGTAGGGCAACGCCTCCGCGATCAGGGCCAGCCGTTCGGTGGACCGACCGTCGAGTTCGCCGATGCGAAAGGTGCCGACGTTTCCCTGGATGATCAGCCCGGGCGCGAGGTAGTCGGCTCCGAAGTTCACGAAGCAGACCACCAGGTTCTCCTTCCCCACGGCATCGCCCAGGACGTCGTAGGTGAGTCCGTTCTGCAGCGAGACGACGGTCGTGCCGGGGTCCAGCCGGCCGCGCAACTGGGCCGCCGCCGAGGCCGTGTGGTGGGTCTTCACCGAGACCAGCACGACGCCGGAGAGCCGTTCGGGCAGATCCTCGGGGGTGACGGCCGGCGCGTGCACGGTGAAATCCTCGACCGGACCGGTGATGTGCAGCCCGCTGTCGTTGATCGCTGCGACATGATCGCGGTCGGCATCACAGAACAGCACGTCGTGCCCGGCGCGCCGCAAGTGTGCGCCCACGGTCCCACCGATGGCACCGGCGCCGATGACGGTGAACTGCATGGCATTCCTCGACTTTCCGGCCGCCGGCCAGTCCGGTGATCTACGGTGCAGCCCGCACCAGGCAGGCCGGCCCATAGGCGAATACGAGGTCGACCGGCGAGGAAACCGTAACCCCGGTGACCCGAGCGCGGCGTCGGCGTCTCGCGAAGGTTCGCGGAGGTTCGCGGATCGGGGAGGATCGCCCGGGTGTTCCGGAGAGGTACCCGGGTGAAATTGAGATACAACCGTGACTCGGGGCGGAGGGAGCGGGCGGCGGGCGGCGGCGTACAGTGTCGGAAACGAACCATCTGGACTTGATCACCGTTTGTCTGTAACACTAGTTACATCCCGGATCGACCCCGCGGCCGAGTTCGGTCGCCGTCAGCGCGAGGAGCATCTCATGGCCCCATCAGTCAACGGTCCCGACCTGGGCGCGAACAGCCGTGAGGAGGCCATGGCCCGCCATGAGCTGTCCCGCAGGGCGATGTTGCGCTTCGGTCTCGCCGGTGTGGGAACACTCGGCCTGTCCGGCCTGCTCGCCGCCTGCGGCAGCTCGGGCACCGGTGGTACGTCGACCACCGGAGGCGGTGCCGGGACGTCCGGTGCGCCCGCCGCGACCGAGACGGGAAGCGGTGCCACCAACACCGCAGCGGTCACGTCGTCATCTGCGACCACTGGCAAACCGGGGGGATCCATCAATCTGGTCCGCGCCCTGGACGCGGTCGACTTCGACAAGACCATGGTCTTCTCGAACGCGTCGATCTGGGTCTACGTGAACATCTGGGAGACGCTGACGATAGGCAGTGCCGACGGCACCAAGGTCGAGCCGTGGCTGGCGGAGTCGTGGGAGCAGTCGGACGACAAGCTGACCTGGACGTTCCACCTCAAGGACGGGGTGACGTTCTCTGACGGCAGCCCTATGACCGCCGCCGACGTCAAGTTCACCCTGGACGAGGCCAGCAAGACCAGCGGTGGATGGGAGTTCATCAACGCGGCCATCGACACGGTCACCGCCCCCGACGACAAGACCGTCGTGGTGAAGACCAAGTATCCGTGGGCGCCGCTGCTCGCCGACCTGGCTTGCCCGAGCAACGGCATCATTCCGAACAAGTATCAGGGCAAGACCAAGGAAGACTTCTACAAGACGCCGTTCGGCACCGGGCCGTTCGTGTGGGGCAACTGGGACAAGGGCAAGAGCCTGACCCTGAAGAAGAATGCGAAGTATTGGCGCAAAGACGCCGCCGGCCAGCAGTTGCCGTACCTCGACTCGGTCACGTGGACCGTCGTCCCGGACGACAACACGCGCGGGCTGCAGATGAAGGGCGGCCAGGCGGAGATCGACGAGAACCCGCCGTATTCCAGCCTGGACCAGTTCAAGGGTGACCCGGCCGTGGACGTGGTGCTGTTCCCGTCGACCCGGACCGACTACATCATGATGAACGAGAAGCGCGAATACTTCGCCGATGTGAATGTTCGCCGCGCGGTGTCCTACGCGATCGATCGCGAAGGCCTTAACAAGACGCTGCTGTACGGCAACGGCACACCGGCCAACTCGGTGCTGATGCCCACCGTGCCGTTCTACGACAAGAACACGCCCGGGCAGACCTACGACATGGCCAAGGCCAAGGCGGCTCTGGCGGCCTCGAAGTTCCCGAACGGATTCACCTGCACGTACTCGGCGAGTTCCGGTGACGCCACCGATGCGGCGGTCGCGCAGGTACTGCAGGCGTCGTTGAAGGAACTAGGCATCACCATGAACATCACCAATGTGGATCCGAGCGCCCTACACGACGCGCAGAACAAGCTCGACTACGACATCAGCCACTCCTACTGGACGATGGACATCGCCGACCCGGATGAGCTGGTGCAGTTCGCCGTCCTGCCGGAGGGCGGCGGGCACTCATTCGAAACGAATTACGACAGCCCGGAGGCGCAGGACCTGGCGAAACAGGCCGAGCGGGAATTCGATCCGGCGAAGCGGCAGGAGATCTACTCGAAGTTGCAGGCGGTGATGGCGAACGACGCATTCCTCGCGCCGCTGTACTATCAGCCCCTGCCGTATCTGGTGAGCAAGAAGGTTCAGGGGTTCTTGGTCAAGCCAACCGGTTTGTACGACTTCGGGGTTGTGAGCCTGACGGCCTGATCGGGTGTCTTGTTCGATGTGGTGCAAAAAGGAGCCGGATAGCGCAGGGAGCGAGTCGAGCCCGTGACCTTTGTGCTGTATGCCGTCCGCCGGATTGTGACGCTGATACCGGTCATGTTCGGGATCAGCCTGGTGGTGTTCCTATTGCTGCATCTGATCCCCGGCGATCCGGCGGTGACGCTGCTGGGCACGCACGCCACGACCGATGCGGTGGCGGCCCTGCATCATCAACTCGGCCTCGACAAGCCTTTGTGGCAGCAGTATGTGAGCTTTCTCGGCGGCGCATTGCACGGCAACCTGGGCACGTCATACCAGTACACCGGTGTGTCGGTCACCTCGCTGATCGCAAGCAATCTGTCGCCGACGCTGTGGCTGATCGTCGCGGGGGCGGTGTTTTCGGTCCTCATCTGCGTGCCGCTCGCGATGTACGCCGCGAGCAAGCCCAACAGCGTCGGGGACAACGCGATCCGCACGATTCCGGTGGTCGGCCTCGGTATGCCGTCGTTCTGGCTGGGCATCATGCTGATCCTGCTGTTCGCCCTGCGGGTCCCGCTGTTCCCGGTGTCCGGCTTCGCGCCAGGGTTCGGTGGGCACCTCAGGTCGATCGTGCTGCCGGGGCTCACCGTGGCACTGACCTTGGTGCCGATCCTGATTCGGAGCCTGCGCGCCAGCATGCTGGAGGTGCTGCAGAGCGACTACATCGTCACCGCGCGCAGCAAGGGTCTTTCCGGCTCGCGCGTGCTGTTCGGGCATGCGCTGCGTAACGCGTCGGTGGCGTCGGTGACGGTGCTGGGGATCAATATCGCCTACCTGATCGGCTCCACCGTGGTGATCGAAAAGGTGTTCGCGCTCAACGGTGTCGGTTATCTGATGCTCACCGCGATCTTGCAGCGCGACTTCCCCATCGTCCAGGCGATCACCCTGCTGTTCGCCATCCTGGTGGTGCTGGTCAATCTGCTCACCGACCTGGCGCACGCGGGGCTCGATCCGCGGGTGAGTCTCGCATGACGAGCACCGCGTTCGCGTTTCCGGGCCGCAGCATCGAGGCGGTTCCGGCCAGGAAGCGTGCGCACCGCACTAATGTGCCGCTGATCGCCGGGCTGATTATGTTCGGATTGATCGTGGCCGCGGCGGTGTTCGCGCCGCTGTTGGCTCCGGCGGACCCGCTTGCCCAGGACATCCTGCACGCCCGCCTGCCACCGTTCTCACCGGGGCATCTGTTCGGCACCGACACCCTGGGGCGCGATGTATTGTCCCGCCTGCTCTACGGTGCGCGGGTCGATCTGCGCATCGGTGTGCTGGCCGTGATCACGCCGCTGGTCCTCGGCACCGTGCTGGGGTTGATAGCCGGGTGGCGCGGCGGCTGGGTCGACACGCTCATCATGCGGATGGTCGACGTGGTGGTCGCCTTTCCCTTCTATGTGCTGGTGATCGCGCTCGTGTTCGTTCTCGGCGCGGGCACCGGCAGCATCTACATCGCGATCACGCTGGTCGGATGGGTCGCGTACTGCCGTATCGTCCGCGGTCAGGTACTGGTGGCCAAGGAACAGGAGTACGCCCTCGCGGCGCGGGCGAGCGGGCTACCGACCCGGCGGATCCTGTTCCGTCATTTGCTACCGAATGTGGTGCTGCAGGCGATCATCTTCTCGATGAGCGACATCGTGCTCACGATCTTGGCCATCGTCACACTGAGTTATCTCGGCCTCGGTGTCCCGCCGCCGACGCCTGACTGGGGAACGATGATCGCTGAGGGCCAGAACTACCTGACGACCCAGTGGTACCTGACCACCATCCCCGGCCTCTGCGTGGTCTACGTGGGTATATCGCTTGCCCTCGTCGCCGACGGCCTCGTCCAGCAGTTCAACCGCCGATGATCGCCGCCGATTCCGCGCCTCCGCTGCTGGGTGAAGCGGCGGGTGTCGCGCCACTGCTGGAGGTCCGCGACCTGCACGTCGAGATCCCCGTTCCGCGCGGCAGACTGCACGCGGTGCGCGGTGTGTCGCTTCGCCTGCAACCTGGGGAATCCGTGGGTTTGGTCGGTGAGTCCGGCTCCGGCAAAAGCATCACTCTGCGTGCTCTGCTGGGTCTGCTGCCGGCACCGGCGAAGATTGTCGGCGGCACCATTCTGCTGGATGGCGTGGACATCACCGGGATGCCTCGGCGGCGCCGCCAGAGGCTGCTGACCGACACCATGAGCATGGTGTTCCAGGACTCGTTGACCGCCCTGAACCCGGTGATGAGGGTCGGCGACCAGATTGCGGAGGGGCCGCGCCGCAAGCTCGGCCGGCCGGCGTCCGAAGCCAAGCGCATCGCCCTCGACCTGATGGCGAAGGTCGGCATCCCGGAGCCGGACAGGCGATATCTCGCCTATCCGCACCAGTTGTCCGGGGGGATGCGGCAACGCATCTGCATCGCGATCGCACTGTCCACCGATCCACGATTGCTGCTCGCCGACGAGCCCACCACCGCGTTGGATGTCACCATCCAGGCGCAGGTGCTCGAGGTGATGGATGTGTTGCGCAAGGATGCCGACCTGTCGATGATCCTGGTCAGTCATGATCTGGCGGTGATCAGTCAGACCTGCTCGAGGGTGTACGTGATGTACGCCGGGCGGGTCGTCGAGTCCGGCGAGATCCGCGCCCTGCTGCAAGATCCGCGGCACCCTTACACGTTCGCGCTGCTGCGTTCGGTGCCCGACCCGGATGCCCCGGTGCACCGGCTGCTGACCATCCCCGGGCAGCCGCCGGATCTCATCGATGTGCCGCGCGGCTGCAGCTTCGCGGAGCGCTGCCCGTTCGTGGCACCGATCTGTGTCGCGTCCGAGGCCGATCCTGAGCTGGTCGTGCTGCGCGAGGGCGTCGATCACGCCAGCGCGTGCCTGCGATGGCAGACCGCCGACAGCTGGGATCAGGTCGCCGCCCAGAGTTCGATCGAGGGCCCGCAGTGAACGCGCCGAGTACCACCCCGACGGGTGACCGCACCGAACCCGGGGCGGACGCCACGGCACGCGTCGAAGTGCTCGGCGCCACCGGACTGGTCCAGTATTTCGTCGGGTCACGGAACTGGACGGATCGTCTGCGCCATGTGAAAGTCCCCGTGGTCAAGGCGGTCGACGGCGTCGACCTGTCGCTGATGGAGGGCGAAACACTAGGCCTGGTCGGCGAATCCGGTTGCGGTAAGTCGACGTTGAGCCGCTGCCTGATGGGTCTGCACCGACCGACCGCCGGCGAGATCCGCTACCGCGGCGTCCCGGTGCAAGACGGTTTGACACCGGCGCAACGGCGCACCACCCAGATGATCTTCCAGGACCCGTACAGCTCCCTCAACCCCCGGATGAAAGTCGGGCAGATGCTGGGAGAACTGCTGCGGTTCCACCGGGTCGTTCCCAGGCATCGGGTGGACGAGCGGTCCCGGGAACTCATGTCCCTGGTGGGTCTGCCGGCCGATGCGCTGGGGCGCACGCCGCGACAGTTCAGCGGCGGCCAACGCCAGCGCATCGGCATCGCCCGGGCGCTAGCGCTGGAGCCCACAGTGCTCATTGCCGACGAGGCGGTTTCGGCGCTTGATGTCTCGGTCCAGGCGACCATCATCAACCTGCTGCTCGATCTGAAGGAGCAGCTGGGCCTGTCGATGGTTTTTGTGTCGCACAACATGGCCGTGGTCCGGCAGATCAGCGATCGCATCGCCGTCATGTACCGCGGGCGCATCGTCGAAACCGGCCCGGCGGAGCGGCTTTTCAGCGACCCGGCCCATCCGTACACCCAGCTGCTGCTGGGCAGCGTGCCGCGGATGCTGACCTCGCCGCATGCCGCGGAGGTCGAAGGGACCGCCGATCCGTTGGCGGTGGTCGACGGCGCGCCGGACGCGGACGAGTCGCCGTTCGCTGCCCATTTGGTCGAGGGCGAAGGTGGCGGCTGCAGGTTCCGCCCGCGGTGTCCCGTGGCGATCGCGGCATGCGCCGTCGAGCCCGCCTTGCTCACCCTCCCCGGGGAGGCCGATCGAGCGGCCGCCTGCTGGCACGTCACCGAGCGGTCCGTTCCCGCGGTGGCCGAGCCTGGGGTGACGTCGTGACGGGCGCGGTGATCATCGGCAGCGAGCGCAGCGAGGTCGGGCTTCCGGCGGGGTTCGCCATCCTCTCGGCGGGCGGATCGGCGCTGGATGCGGTCGAGGCGGCGCTGCGCGCCTGCGAGGACAACCTGGCGGACCACTATGTCGGAACCGGTGGCCTCCCGAACGCTCGTGGCGAAGTGGAGTTGGACGCATCGGTGATGGTGGGCTCCACCCGGGCGTTCGGTGCGGTCGCCGCGGTGAAGAACTATCCGCACCCGATCTCGATCGCCCGAGCCGTGCTGGAGCGGCTCCCCCAGCACGTGCTCCTGGTCGGCGCCGGAGCCGAACTGTTCGCCGACGAATGCGGATTCGAAAAGGCCGATCTGCTCACCGACGAGGCCAAGGCGGAATGGCTGCAGGCCATGTCGCCCAGCGACGCTTCCGTCGAAGGAGAGAACACCGCGGCGACCGCGGGTGACGAGGCCTACCGGCTGGCGGCTGTCGAACTCGTGCGGCGGCTCGCGCCTCATGACGGACCGTGGGGGACGATCAACGTCATCGCCCTCGACCGGTCCGGCGAACTCGTCGCCGGCGTCTCCACCAGCGGTTACCCGTTCAAGTATCCCGGTCGAGTGGGCGATTCGGCGCTGGCCGGCGCCGGCAACTACTGCGATCTGCGCTACGGTGCGGCAGCCTGCACGGGTCGCGGCGAGCTGACGATTCGGGCGACCGGTGCTCGGCATGTCGTCGAACGGCTCGCTGCCGGCGACGATCCCGAATCCGCCTGCGCCGCCATGCTGGCTGAAGCGGCCACCTTGCCGGATCCGTTCCGAGCCGAGCTCCGGACGCTGGCGCTGACACCCGATGGCCGGCACGGCGGCGCCGCGGGCCAGGCCGGCTCGACCTACTCCGTGATGAGCGACGGCGAGGCTCAGGTGCGGTTCCTACCACGCCGAGTGGTCGGCTGACCAGAGTGCAGCGCGATCCCGCAGAGATTTCCGGCTGACGTTCTCGAGGAGGCCCGTCGATGAAGGTATTCATTTCTTCGGATATGGAAGGCACCGCCGGAGTGGCGGATTGGTCGCAGTGCCTGGCCGGCGCCGGCGACTACGAGTATTACCGGGGCCTGTTGCAGGCGGAGGTCAACGCGGCGATCGAGGGGGCCGTCTCCGCGGGAGCGAATGAGTTCCTGGTCAACGACTCTCACTCCAAGATGATCAACCTGCGGCCGGACACACTCGCCGGGGACGCCCGATATCTGTCCGGCCGGCACAAGCCGTTGTACATGATGCAGGGGCTGGACGCCTCCTTCGATGCGATCTTCTTCATCAGCTACCACGGGTCGATGTCGGCACGCTCCCCGCTGTCGCACACCTACAACCCGCGGGCCATCGCCGAGGTCACCCTCAACGACGTCATCGTCGGGGAGTCCGGGATCAACGCCCTGGTGGCACTCGGCCATGGGGTGCCGATAGTGCTGATCACCGGGGATGACGTGACCGTCGAGGAGGCCGCGCGGGTGTCGCCAGGGATCCACGGGGCGGCGGTGAAGACCGCGGTCACCCGCTTCGCCGCCGACAGCCTGCACCCCGTCAAGGCATGTGAACTGATCCGGGACCAGGCCGCCGCCGCGATCAGTTCGATCGCCGCTGCAGCGCCACCCGCTATCGAATTGCCAGCGACGCTGCGGGTGACGTTCCGCGACGCCAGTCTTGCCGACATGGCGACCTGGATCGTCGGGGTCGAGCGAGGGCCGGGGACGACGGTCGTCATGACGGACACCGACCCTATTGCGTTGTTCCAGCGGTTCATCTGCACCGTGGTGTTAACCCGCGATATTGCGGAATAGCGGCATCGCATGTCGCTTGCCCCTGGCGTCGATCCGGGCCAGCGGAAACGCATCGAAAGGAAACACGTGCGCATTTACGGCCCCATTCGGAACAATTCCTGGGCATTGGCATTGCATGGCGGGGCGGGGGGTTGGGTCGAGGAACTCGCCGTCCAGAGTGAGGGCGAATATGCGCAGGGGCTGCGCGACGCCTACCGAGCAGGTTCAGACGTGCTAGAGGCAGGCGGCACCGCCGAGGACGCGGTCGTCGCCGCCGTGCTGGTGCTGGAGGACTATCCATTGTTCAATGCCGGTCGGGGGTCCGCGGTGCGCTGCGACGGCAGCGTGACGACGGACGCGGCGCTGATGCTCGGGGCCGGACGGGCCGGCGCCATCGCCGCCACCCGCTGGGCACGAAATCCCATTCTCGCCGCGCAGCGCGTGCTGCGGGAGGGCGACTGTGTGCTGCGTACGGACGTTCCACGCGAACAGGTCGCGGAATGGGGCCTGGAGGTGGCGGAGCAGGACTACTTCCTCACCCCGGGCCGGATCGCCCAGCAACGCAATGTCGCCGCCGGACTCCTGGCCGCGCAGCCGCACGGCACGGTCGGCGCTGTCGCGAGGGACGCCTCGGGGGCCCTCGCCGCAGCCACCTCCACCGGCGGCATGGTGAACCAGTACCCGGGCCGGATCGGCGACAGTCCGATCATCGGATCCGGCACGTACGCCCGCGACGGCGTGGTCGCGGTGTCGTGCACCGGCTACGGCGAGTCTTTCATTCAGGGCGTGGTCGCGCATGAGATCGCATCATTGCTGCGGCATGCCGGGATGACGCTGGCAGATGCGGTGGAACGAGTACTGCGTGAGGAGGTCGAGCGTCGGGACGCGGACGGCGGGATCATCGCCGTCGACGCCGACGGAACGGTGGTGATCGGTCACAACTCGCCGGCGATGTTCGGTGCGTTCCTGGACCAAACCGTGACCGTTCTGGTGTGATCCGGTGAAGGTCTGCGCCGGGATGAGCGGAATCGGCCCCAAGGATCGGCGATTGTGAACGACATCCGAGACGATGTTTCGGCGCGGGTTGCGGAGTTGACCCCGGCCGAGAAGCGTTGTGCCCGAGTACTACTGGCCGACTACCCGGCTGCCGGTCTGGGCTCTGCCGCCGGGTTGGCACGGTCGGCCGGAACCTCGACGCCGACGGTGCTGCGATTTGTCGCGCGGCTGGGTTTCGGGAACTACCGCGATTTTCAGCGCCGGCTGCGTGAGGAGGCGACTCGGGCAGCCACCGCGCCGGTGCAGCGGGCCGCCCGGGAACGTCGGCCCGCCGAGGATTCGGGCTGTGCCTTCCGGTCCGCCGTCACCTCCCGCGCCGCCCTGGCCGGGCATCTGCTCAGGACCGTGCCGGAAGCGGAATTCGATGCCGCCGTCGCGCTGCTCGCCGCGCGGCCCCGCCGCGTATTGGTGTCCGGCGGGTTCTTCACCAGGCACCTGGCACATCTGTTCGCCGCTCAGCTCAGCCAGCTGATTCGCGGCGTCGAATTCGCCCGCGACCCGCTCACCCAGGACATCGGCAAATACCTGGACCTGACCAAGGACGGCGTCGCCGTCATCATCGATTTCCGCCGATACGAGGAATCGGCTCGATCACTGGCCATGCTTGCGCGTGATCAGGGCGCCAAGATCGTGTTGCTCACCGATCACGAGCTCTCGCCGACCGCGGAGTTCTCCACGGTCGTCCTGCCCGTGTATGTCGAAGGTGTTCCGTTCGACTCGGACGCCGGCCTGCTGATCCTGCTCGAATCGCTGATCGAGGGTGTGTTCACCGCGCTCGGCGAGTCCGCGATCGATCGGATGTCCCGGTGGGAGCGGCACGTGCAGCTGCCCCGCGCCTTTCGGCGGGACGAGGTGGCGCGGCCGGCGCCGCACGCACACCCGCCCGTGTAGCCGGTCCGGCTGACCGCATGTAGTATCTGTTACGGGAATTGCCTAACGTCCGGTGCCTGTATGGAACGGAACTTCCGCACATGGTGCGGCGTGCGAGGAGGATGCGAATGTCATCGCTGTCGGGCCTGGTCGCGGTCGTAACCGGAACTGCCCACGGGATCGGCGCCTCGATCGCCGACCTGCTGCAGGACCATCAGGCGCACGTGCACCGCATCGACCGGGAACAGGTCGATCTGACGGACTCCGAGCTGACCTCCGCATACCTGCGGGATATCGGCCAGGTCGACATTCTGGTGAACTCCGCCGGCGGTGTCTGCGGCCAGACCCATTCCCCGATCGAAGAGGTGACCGACGAGGCGTGGGACGCCGTCATCAACGCGAACCTGCGCACGGCGCGCAATGTCGTCCGGGCCGTGGCACCGGGGATGAAGGAACGTGGGTTCGGCCGGATCGTCACGATCTCCTCCGGCGCCGGACGTAGCGTGAGCCTGACCGGCATCCAGGCCTACACCTCCGCGAAGGCCGGTCTCATCGGATTCACCCGGCAAATGGCCTGGGAGCTCGGCCCGTTCGGGATCACCGTCAACTGCATCGCCCCGGGCTTCGTCTTGTCCAACCCGACCACCATCCAGCAGTGGGAGGGCTACGGCCCGGACGGTCAGGCGGCGTTGGTGAACGGCATCGCTACCCGCCGCATCGGCCAACCGGAGGACATCGCCCGCGGTTGCCTCTTCTTCGTCGAGCCGTCCGCCGGATGGGTCAGCGGTCAGACGCTGTCCATCGACGGCGGACACTCCCTGTTCTGACATGGACACGACCGAACCCGCGGCACTCCTGACCGCGCTGGGCGAAGAGTACTTCCGCGTCCGGCACACCTACGACCCGTGGAACGCCACCCTGCTGGGGCTCGATGAATTCGACCACCTGGTCAACGACCCCGACCCGCAGGCCGATGCCGAAGCGGCGGCAGCGCTGCGCTCGGTTCAGCAACGGGCGGACGACCTCGATCCGCGAGAGCTGACCGCCGATCAGCAGGTCGACCGTGACGTACTGATCAGCCTGGCCCGCGGCGCGGCCACCGACGCCGAAGACAGCCTCTGGGCCGCGAACGTGTCCGCCGACGGATACGTCAGTCCCCAAGGGCTGGTGTTCCAGGCCCTTCCGGTGATGAGCGCCGCCGGCCCGGACGGCACCGACGCCTACCTGACCCGCCTGGCCGCGCTGCCACGCATGTTCGGTGCGCTGGCCGAACGCTATCGGTCGGAGATCGCTGGCGGCCGAACCCCCACCCGGGTAGGGGTGGTCAACGCGATCGAGCAACTGGAGGACTATCTGGCGCTGGATGACGCCGAGGACGTGCTGCTCGAGCCGGCTCGCGCCGCGTCGTGCGAGACACAGGCCGCGGCGATCATCGGCGGCCAGGTACGCCCGGCGCTCATCGAGTTCCTCCGCGCACTGAGCGAGGACGTCGCCCCGCACGGCAGGCCCGACGATCGGGTCGGCATCGACCAGATTCCCGGTGGCGACCAGGCCTACGCCCGCGCCGTCGCCCGGCACACCACCACCGACCGCACACCCGAGGAGATTCACCAGCTGGGCCACGACGTGCTCGCCGAGCTGGAAGCAGGATGGTCCGCAGTGGGCGGTCGGGTGCTCGGCATTGCCGACCCGATCGAAGTGCGCAAGGCGCTGCGGGTGGACCCGCGGCTACGGTACGAGACCAGTGAGCAGATCGTGCAGGGCGCCCGGGCGGCACTGGATCGGGCCATGGCGACGCTGGGCGAGTACTACGACGGTCCGCCGATCCCCCCATGCGACATCGTCGAGATCAACCCCGTCGAAGCCAAGCACTCGGCGATGGCCTACTACCGGCCACCGGCACTGGACGGCAGCCGTCACGGGGCGTACTGCGTGTTGACCACCCTGCCGCGGGAGCGGTTCCGCTACGAGTACGAGGCGCTGGCCTTCCACGAGTCGGTACCCGGCCACCATCTCCAGCTGGCCGCCTGCCAGCAGCTCGACATTCCGCGCTACCGAAGGCATCTGGATATCGAGGCGTGCGGTTTCAACGAGGGATGGGGCCTGTACACCGAACTGCTGGCAGAGGAAATCGGGCTGTACTCCGGAGACGTCGACCTCCTCGGCCGGCTGTCCTTTACCGCCATGCGGGCCTGCCGGCTGGTCGTCGACACCGGCATGCATCACCTGGGCTGGAGCCGGCAGCGCGCCATTGATTTCATGCGGGCCAATACGGCGACCAACGAGCCGAACATCGTCAACGAGATCGACCGCTATATCGTCTGGCCCGGCCAGGCGCTGGCATACATGGTCGGGCAGCGCGAGATCCTGCGGCTTCGCGAGGATGCCCGCGCCAGGCTGGGCTCGGCCTTCACCCTAACCCAATTCCACCGGCGGGTACTGCAATACGGGGCAGTCCCGCTCTCCGTGCTGGCCGCCACCCTCGGCCGGTGGACCGCGGACGAGCACTAGGAGCTCACATGGAACTGCTGATCAACGGCTGCCGGCTCAACGTCGAGGACTCAGGTCCGCGCGACGCTCCCCTGATCATCGCCCACCACGGCGGCGGCGGAATCGGGTCCCTGGAGGAGCCGAAGGCGACCTTCGGCCCGCTCAGCGACGAGTACCGGGTCATCGTCTTCGATGCCCGGGGCTGCGGACGCAGCGAGGGCATCGAACCGTACTCGCACGCCCAATGGGCCGCCGATGTGGACGCCCTGCGTGAGTGGGCTGGTGCGGAGAAGGTCACCGTTGCCGGCGGCTCCTACGGCGGGTTCATCGCCCTGGAGTACGCGGTCGCCTATCCGGGCCAGGTCGAGGCCGTCATGCTGCGCGACACCGCCGCGGACGGCAGCAATCTCGAGATCGCGTTCGAGAATGCCCGCAATCAGGACCGGATCGAGATCCAATGGGAGAACTTCAACAGGTACTGGTCCGGTCACATCCGTGACGACGAAGACCTCAAGCAGTGCTGGGCAGAGATGATCGGCCTCTACGACCACACCTACGACCCGGCCACGTCCAAGGCGCAAGTGGAGGACGGCTTTTACCGGCACGAGGCGCACAACTGGTGCTTCCAGCACAACTGGGACAACTATGACGTCAAGCCGCAACTGCCCGGTGTCCGGGTGCCCGTGCTCGTCACCGTCGGCCGTTACGACTGGGTCACCCCGGTCAGCTGCTCGCAGACCATCGCGGACCTGATACCGAACGCCGAACTCGTCATCTTCGAAAACTCCGGGCATGCGCCGCAGCGCGAGGAGCGCGACCTGTTCCAGCAGGTGATCCGCGACTTCATGCACCGTGCGGTCCCCCTGGCGGTGAACGCATGAGGTACGTGATCATCGGCGCCGGCGCCATCGGCGGCACACTCGGCGCCCACATGGCCCGAGCCGGACACGATGTGCTGCTGTGCGATGCCGACGCCGCCCACGTGGCCGCCATCAATGAGCGCGGCCTGGAGATCTACGGTCCCGTCGAGAACTTCGTCGCCCAGCTGCCTGCGGTACTGCCGCACGACCTGCCCGACCGGATCGATCGGGCGCTGGTCGCGGTGAAGAGCCAGCACACCGCGTCGGCAGCCGACCTGCTGCGCGACCGACTGTCGGCCGATGGGTTCGTGCTGAGCGTGCAGAACGGTCTCACCGCAGACACTCTCGTCGCTGCCGTGGGCCAGGATCGGGTGCTGTCCAGCTTCGTGAATTTCGGGGCCGACCTGATGGCCCCCGGCCGGATCATGCAGGGCAACATCGGAACCTTCCGGGTCGGAGAACTGGCCGGCGGCCAGATCACCGAGCGGGTCAGCGAAATGGCTGAGGTGTTGCCCTATGCCCTGCCCACCGGGAACGTGCTGGGCTACCTGTGGGGCAAGGAGGCCTACGGCGCGATGCTCTACGCCGGGGCCGTCTCAGACCTGTCGATCGCGGACTCGCTGTCCGATCCGCGCTATCGGCCGCTGATGATCGCGGCCGCCCGCGAGGTGCTGGCTCAGGCGCCCGTTCCGCCGGAGAGCTTCGACGGGTTCGTACCCGACGACCTGGAGGGGTCGCTGGACCGGTTGGTGGAGTTCAATCGAGCCAGCGCCAAAAGCCACAGCGGGGTCTACCGCGACCTTGCCGTCCGCAAGCGCAAGACCGAGGTGGACGAAACCCTCAAGGACATCAACGGCCCGATCTTCCAGGAGATCGCCAACGTCATCCATGACATCGAGCAGGGCCGGCGGGTCTGCTGCGTGGAAAACCTGGACGAGCTGGCCGAATTCGTCGCCCGACTGGCCGGCCCGACGGATGCCGTGAAGGCCGCCGACGGGCGGGAAGCACCGTGAGGGTCTACGACAACAACTGGATGCAACTGCGCGACCACTTGGTGACGGACGATCGGATCGTGCTGCCGCTGGGCTCCGTGGAGCAGCACGGTTACCTCTCCCTGGGCACCGACGCCATTCTGGCCGAGCGGGTCGCCGTTGAGGCGGCGAAGCCGCTGGGGATCCCGGTGCTGCCTGCTCTCCCGTACGGTATGACGCCTTATTTCGTCAGCTACACCGGTAGCGTCAGCCTGCGGATGAGCACCTATATCGCGGTGGTCGAAGACATCCTGGACTGCCTGTACCTGCAGGGCTTCCGGCGCATCGCACTGGTGAACGGGCACGGTGGCAACTCCCCGGTGACCGGCCTGCTGCGCGAATGGTTGGCGAAGCCGCGCGCGGACAAGACCGAGGTGTTGCTGCACAACTGGTGGAACGCGCCGCGCACCGCCGCGGCCGCCGCGACCTTCGACACGGATCAGATGCACGGTTCGTGGCTGGAGAACTTCGCCTGGACCCGGATCGCCGGTGTTCGCGTACCGACCGACCCCGCCCCGGTCCATTCCCGCGATCTGCTCGGCCGACTCAGCCGTGACGAGATGCTTGCCCTGGCGCCGGACGGCAACCACGGCGGGGCCTACGAGCGCCCGGACGCCGAGATGGAGGTCATCTGGGCTGCCGGTGTCGCCGAGACCCGGGACGTGCTGGAAAACGGCTGGCTGAAGTGAACGGCGTGACCACCGGGGACCTGGTGCTGCCCGATGTGCAGACCCGGATCACCGACCTGGCCGAGTATGTGGCCATCCCCAGCGTCAGCCTCGACAGCGACCCGGTGGCAATGCGCGCCGCCGCCCAATGGGTTGCCGACCGGTTGACCTTCGCCGGCTCGTACCTCGACGAGACCGCCGGGAACCCCGTGGTCCGTGCCCACTGGGACGGCGCGCCCGGGGCACCGACGATCCTGGTGTACGGCCACTATGACGTGCAGCCCGCGGGTCCGGCCGACGAGTGGCGGACGCCACCGTTCGAGCTGGCCGTCGACGGCGATGTGCTCCGCGGCCGCGGCGTCACCGACGACAAGGGTCCGCTGTTCATCGTGCTGGAGGTCGCCCGCCTGTTCATGGAGCAGGAAGGTCGATTGCCGCTGAACGTCAAGTTCCTCGTCGAGGGTGAGGAGGAGATCGGCAGCCCACACTTGGACGAGTACGTCCGCAGCCATGTCGACGACTTGGCGTGCGACCTGGTGATCTCCGCCGACGGGGCCATGTGGCGCCCGACCGAGCCGTCGGTGTCGGTGGCTTCCAAGGGTCTGGCGGAACTGAACGTGCTCGTCGAGGGCGCCGCCACGGACCTACATTCCGGCCGTTTCGGCGGTACCGTCGCCAATCCGATCGCGGCGCTGGCCACCCTGCTGGCCAGTCTGCACGACCGAGACGGCCGGGTCGCGGTCGACGGGTTCTATCAGGGCGTGCGCGCGCTGACCGATCAGCGCCGCGCCGAGATCGCCGCGGTGGACTTCGATGACGAGGCGTATCGGGTCCAGTTGGGTGCGCCGGCGCTGGCCGGTGAGGCGGGACTGTCCACGCTGGAACGGTTGTGGGAGCGGCCGACCCTGGAGATCAACGGTGTTCAGGCCGGTGGCCAGTACACCGTGATTCCGCACCGGGCGGTCGCGCATCTGACCTGCCGGCTGGTTCATCAGCAGGACCCAGCGGCGGTCACCGGGGCGATCACCGAGCACCTGCTCGAGCACGCCCCGGTGGGGGTAAAAGTCACCGTGGAACCGGCGGTCGGCGTGCCTGCGTACGCGGTGCCCGACGACCACCCGTCCATCGTGGCCGCCGAGGCCGCGCTGGCGCGGGTCTATCCGGGACAGACCGTGCTGCACGCCGTCATCGCCGGCACCTTGCCCGCCACCTGGCTTTTCGAGGACGCACTCGGGGTCAAGACGCTCTTCTTCTCCTTCTCCACGTCCGATGAGAACCTGCACGCCCCCAACGAGTTCCTCCGGCTGCACCGGATTTCCGAGGGCATGCGTGCCTGGGAATTGCTGTGGCGGCAGCTGGCCGGGACCCTCGCGGGGACCCTGGCAGGGACCGTTGAGCGGCGGCAGGCGTGAGCACGAGGCCGCGCATGCCCACTCGCACCCCCGCGGAGTCCCGACATGGGTGAGTACACCGCCTACTCCTACCTGCCAGATCCGGTGTGGGCCAAGGGACTTGCCGTCGAGGCGGGTCGGGTCCCGGCGTGGCAGCATGGGCAGCCGCAGGGCGTCGTGGACCGGGCCGAGGCGCTGCTCACCGGGGGCATCAGCATCAGCCTGCACGACCATCCTGTCCGGTTCCCCGCGGATATGACGGACACTCCGGAGTACAACCGGACGGGGCGCCAGCACACGGCTTTCGCGGGTCTGGCCGCCTCCGGCCTGACGGCTGTGTTCGACAACATGATGGACGGCACGGCCTGTGTCACCGGTTCGGCGCCGTGGCAGTGGGAGGACGTGGTCACCGACCTAGGTATGCGGCAGGCCGACATCGCCCAGCAGGACCAGGTGGTGGTAGTCCACCAGGTGCAGGACATCAGCAACGCGCACCGGGACGCCAAGGTCGGCCTGATCTTCGGTCTGGAGGCCGCGACGCCGATCGGCAACGAGGTCGACAAGATCGACATCCTCTATGGGCTCGGGATCCGTCAGATGGGTATCGCCTACTCCGACTCCAACGCACTGGGTTCCGGGCTGAACGAACCCACCGACGGCGGGCTCACCTTATTGGGTCGGCGGGCGGTGGCCCGGATGAACGAGCTGGGGATGGCTATCGACATCTCCCACTCGGGGGACCGGACCGGGATCGGCACCTGCCGGGCGTCGGGCAGCCCGGTACTGATGACGCATGCCGGAGCCCGGGCGCTCTGGGACATTCCGCGGTTGAAGCGCGACGACACCCTGCGTGCGGTAGCCGACACCGGTGGCGTCATCGGCATTTCCGCCGCACCGCACACCACCTGCTCGACCAGGAACCCGCGGCACACCATCGAATCGGTGATGGACCACTTCCACTACTGCGTGGATCTGGTCGGGATCGATCACGTCGCGTTCGGACCGGACACTCTCTACGGTGACCATGTCGGGCTGCACACCACTTTTGCGGGCCTGCTGGGAGTGGACGGCGGACAGCCTCCGCCGCATCCGACGGTGCCTTACGTCGACGGGCTGGAGAATCCCAGCGAGTGCTTCCACAATCTGGCGATCTGCCTGGTCCGGGACGGCCACAGCGACGAGGACATCCGAAAGGTGCTCGGCGGCAACATCATGCGTGCGCTCGGTGGCATTTGGCACTGACCGGCGGCTGGCAGTGACCGACCCAGTGACCGACCCGTTGAACGATCGGAAAGGACGACAGGACGTGAGGCTGCCACTGGCAGATCTGCGCATCATCGCGGTCGAACAGTACGGGGCGGGCCCCTTCGGCAGCAGCCACCTCGCGGACCTCGGCGCCGAGGTCATCAAGATCGAGGATCCGTCCGTCGCCGGGGACGTCGGTCGCACCGTGCCGCCGTACGCGAACGACGGCGACTCGCTGTTCTTCGAGGCGTTCAATCGCGGCAAGAAGTCTGTTGCCCTGGACCTGAACAACTCTGCGGGACGCCGGGTGTTCGAGGACCTGGTCCGCCGCAGCGATGCCGTCTACTCCAATCTGCGCGGCGATGTCCCGGCGAAGATCGGCATCACCTACCGCGATCTCGCGCCGATCAACCCCGCTATCGTGTGCTGTTCCCTCAGCGGCTACGGCATGACGGGTCCGCGCAGCAACGAGCCGGGCTATGACTATGTGGTGCAGGCGCTCACCGGATGGATGGACCTGACCGGCGAGCCGGACGGTCCGCCGACCAAGTCGGGGCTGTCGCTGGTGGACTTCTCCGCCGGGTACGTCGCCGCACTGGCGTTGCTAGCCGGCGTGATGGCGGCGCGTCGCGACGGTATCGGAACCGACTGCGATATCAGCCTCTACGACACGGCCATGGCGATGCTGAGCTATCCCGGGGTATGGCATCTCAATGCCGGATATGCGCCCACCCGCACCCACCACTCGGCGCATCCCTCGATCATTCCGTTCCAGGCCTTCGAGGCTTCGGACGGATGGTTGGTCATCGCCGCACCCAAGGAGAAGTTCTGGCAGCGGTTCTGCCAGGCGGCCGAGTGTGACGAGCTGATCGATGACCCCCGCTTCGCGACGCTCGCCGACCGGCAGCGCAACCGCGCCGAGCTGATGCCGCTGCTGGAAGCAGTGCTGGCCGGGCGGTCGGTGGCGGAGTGGGTCGAGCGGTTCTCCCGGGTGTCCGTGCCGTGCGGGCCGGTCCGCAGTGTCGCGGAGGCCTTCGCCGACCCGCACACCGTGGCCCGCGGGACCGTCGTCGAGGCCGAGCATCCGCGGTACGGCACCATCCGCACGATCAGCTCGCCGGTGCGGGTCGGGCCGTCGGCCCGGCCACCGGTCAGAGCCCCGCGGCTGGGCGAGCACACCGAGCAGATCCTGACCGACCTTCTCGGCTACACCGGCGATGAGCTTGCCGAGGCTCGCGCCGACGGCGCGTTCGGAGCCCCTCAGTGACCCACGCTGCCGAGGTGACGGCCATGATCGGCCACCGAACAGAACAGGACACAGTGCAATGACGCGAGCGCTGGCGGTGGACCGGGTACTGCTGGTCCCGGCACGCGGTGGGTACTTCTTCGATGACCAGGCGGCCATACGTGCCGGTGCCGGCCGTGACGGTCTCCGCTATCTCGGTGACCCCGTCACCGCCGGATTCGGCGCGATCCGTGAGCCGGCGGAAGCGGTCTCGGTGATGCTGCTGTTGTCCGACGGGGCCGTCGTCACCGGCGACGCGGCCACCGTTCAATACTCCGGGGTGGCCGGTCGGGAACCTCGACTGCGTGCCGCGGCGCTGATCGAGCAGTTGCAGGATGCGGTCGTTCCGGGCTTGATCGGGTTGGCGGTGGGCGAGTTCCGGGAGGCCGACCGGGCCGCACGTGGGCTCACCGAGAGCCTGCCGCAACGTCGGGCCGCCGATTACGGCATTTCCCAGGCGCTGTTGGCGGCGGCGGCACATGCTGCCGCCCACGGGATCCCGGCCTGGACTATCCAGCAGGAGTGGGGTCTGGACGGCCCATTGCACAGGCCACCGATCTACGCCCAGTCCGGCGAGGATCGGTACGACAACGTGGACAAGATGATCCTGAAGGGCGTCGAGGTCCTCCCGCACGGCCTGATCAACACCCCCGCCCTGGTCGGTCCCGGCGGTGCCCTACTGGAGGAATACGTCGGGTGGGTCGCCGGGCGGGTGGCGGAACTGGGCGCCCCGGGTTACCGGCCGGTGCTGCACTTCGACGTGTACGGGCACGTCGGTGTGGCCGCCGGCGGTGACCTGGCGAGGGCGGCCGAGCTGCTGTGCAGGTTGGAACGGGCAGCGGCAGGGTACGAGTTGCGAATCGAGCACCCGGTCGGCGCCGAAAGTCGGCAGGCCCAGGTGCACGCCCTGGCAACGCTACGGGAGCTATTGGCAGAGCAGGGATCGGCGGTGCGTATCGTCGCCGACGAATGGGCCAATGACGTCGACGACATCGCCGAGTTCTGTCGGGCCGGCGCCGCCGACCTCATCCAGATCAAGACCCCCGACCTCGGATCGCTGGCCAATACCGTGGATGCCGCGCTGATGTGCCGGGACAGCGGGGTCGGGGTGGTATTGGGCGGGACCTGCGCCGAGACGGATGTGTCCGCCCGGGCCTGCACCCACGTGGCGATGGCCGTCGGCGCGACCCAGGTCCTGGCCAAGCCCGGCATGGGCGTGGACGAGCCACTGATGATCGTCGACAACGAGATGGCCAGGACGCTCGCCTTGGATGCCGCCCTGGGCGGGCGTCCCGGATCGTGATGACGACGGGTAACGTTCGGCGAGGATTCTTTCCGGTCGCCGCTGCAGGTGGCGTGGATGACGGATGAGACGGTCGGGGTGCGGCCCATGTTGTTCAGGCTCGGCGAGGGTGAGATCCCAGCACGGCACGTTCGGCGCGCCGGGGCTGAAGCGTCATGACTGCCGGCAGCGCGCTCAAGGGCGCACGACGGGCCGTGCTGAGCGTGCCGGCCGACGAGCCGCGCAAGGTGTTGAAGGCACTCGCTTCCGCTGCGGATGAGGTGGTCGTCGACCTCGAAGACGCCGTTTCCATCGATCACAAGGAACTGGCGCGCCTCGCTGTGGCAGGACTCGGCCGGAGGGAACGAGGCCTGCTGGCCGTACGGGTCAACGCGGCGAGTTCCCCGTGGTACGACGACGACGTCGCGGCGTGCGCGACGAACGCGGCCGTGGACACGATTGTGGTGCCGAAGGCCGAGGACCCACACTTGTTGCGCGACTTGGCCTCTCGACTCGACGCGCTGGAAAGTGCGTGTGGCCGCGTCGCTCCTCTCGGCCTGCAGGCCTTGATCGAGTCGCCGGCCGGGCTACATCGGTCGGTAGACCTGGCGGCCAGCACCGATCGTCTCGTTGCTCTGGTCATCGGTTACGCCGACCTCTCGGCCTCGCTCGGTCGGCATATCGATTCCTCCTGGCAGTTCGCCCAGGACGCGGTCCTGTTGGCGGCGCGGCTGGCCGGGCTGGCGGCGGTTGACGGTCCGCTGCTCTCGGTAGCTGCCGACGACGCACTGGCGCGGGCTGCGCGGAGCGCCGAGCGAAACGGGTTCGACGGCAAGTGGGTCATTCATCCGCAACAGATCGAGGTGGTGCTCCAAGCGTTCACCCCCGATGCGGAGGCCGTGGGCGATGCCCAGGACATCCTGGCCGCATTGGCGGAGGCGGCACGGGACGGGCGAGGCGCCTGCGAATGGCGGGGCCGGATGCTCGATGAGGCCATCGCCGCGCAGGCCCGTCGCGTGCTGAGCCGGGTGGGGATCCAGTGATCGGATCGTACGAAGGTCCCTATTTCGATGACCTCGAGGCCGGCGCCGTCTTCACGGCGCCCGCGTACACGCTCACCGACGGGCGCGCGGCGGTGCACCAGTCGATACTCGGCAGTCGGCTGCCACTGACGCTCGACACCGATCTGGCGATGGGAGTTGCCGGGCTGTGCCTTGCGGATCCCGGCTTCGTCTGGGACGTCGCGATCGGGCAGTCGACCGTGGTCACCCAGCGGGTGATCGCCAATCTCTTCTACCGCGGGCTGGCGTTCCATCGACTGCCGGCGATCGGCGATACCTTGCGCACCCGGACTGAGATCGTCGGACTGCGACAGAACGCGAGCCGCCCGTCCGGGATGGCCGCGCTGCGAATCACCACCATCGACCAGCACGAGCGCCCGGTTCTAGATTTTTGGCGCTGCGCGATGCTTCCGTTGCGCGATGAGTCGGTCCGCACGGGACACTCCGACGACCTATCGTCGCTCGGTCACGAGCCGGATATCCAGCCGCTCATCGACATGCTGGGCACCTGGGACTTGGCTCGTTGGGCTCCGCCCGAGGGCCCGGCGGTGGGCGTCGGTGCGACCTGGGCCTCCTCGTCCGGAGAACTCGTGTCCGGCGCAGCAGAATTGGCCCGACTCACCCTGAACCTCGCCCACGTCCATCACGACCAGTACAGCCGGCCCGGCGGCCGGCTCGTCTATGGCGGACACACGATCGGGCTAGCACTCACCCAGGTCGCCAAGGCGTTGCCGCAACTGATCACCGTCGCGGGGTGGCGAGGCTGCGACCACACCGGCCCGGTCCGCGAAGGCGACACGCTCTACAGCGAGATCACCGTCGAGGCCGCTCGTGCCGTCGGCGATCAGGGCTTGCGGGCTGTCGACCTGCGAGTCATCGTCAAGGCCCGCGACGCCTCGACCAGCCGTGATGTGCTCGACTGGCGCCCCATCGTCATACTGCGTTGAGCGGCCGCCAGACGTGCGCGTGATCGCTCGACGGCTCGACGTCATTCCCGTGACGACATGCGGGACCACGCACCCACCTCGCCGTGGTTCCTGCCGCCTGGTCGGCCGCCAGGTCGCCCGCACCGGCAGAACTCCCAGCAACAACCTCAGCAACAACCCCCAGGAGGTGCAAGCAAAGTGGTCGTGTTGGTGACCGTCCGGACCGAGTCCGACTGGCCGTTGTGGATAGCGGTGCGGGTGGCCGCCCTCGCCGACGCGCCGGAGTCGTTTCCGCGTGCCATCGCGGAGTGGGCCGACGACGGCGAGCGGCGCTGGCGGGCGCGACTACTCGATCCGTCCGCGATGAACCTGGTGGCGCTCGATGACGGCCTGCCCGTCGGATTGATCCGCGGTGTCCTCGAGGATGGCGCGGCCTGGATTCACTCGCTGTGGGTCAGCCCGGCGATGCGCGGTCGGGGTCTGGGGGCCGATCTGATTGCTGCGGTCGAGCGGTGGGCGGAGCCGCGTGCGGCACTGGTCAGGCTCGGCGTCGTGCCCGGCAATGGGCCTGCCGTGGCGTTGTACCGGCGTCAGGGCTACATCGAGAGCCGTTGTCTCGGTGCGCCGCTGCCCCATGGCGGGCGCGAACTGGTGATGGAGAAGGAGCTCGCTGCCCTCCCCCCGCGGCGCGACACCACGAGGGTCGCGACCGGCCCGAACGATGAGACCAGCTCTGGGGAACCGGCACGGCCTTCTCACTCGACCGGCACGTCGTGACCGGTCAGGTTCATCCGGTCGGCTGCGTCAGCGTCACCGTCTGACCGGCTACGGCGCGGCCCGCCGCGCGAGAAGCCATGCGCGGCAAGCGAGGTGGACGATGATCCGTTCGTCGGGGTCGGTGAGGTCTCGTTGCAGGCACTCGGTCGCCTGCCGCACGCGGTAGGACACCGCGTTGGGGTGCAGGTGCAGCAACTTCGCGGCGGCCGTCGGCGAGGACTGCATGTCGAGATACGCGGAGAGCGTTTCGATCAGCCGGGCGGCGCGCGCCTGGCCTCCGGTCTCGAGTGGACGCCAGACTTCCTCGAACATGCGGCGGCTGAGTGGGGATGTTGCGAGATCGGCGATGATCCGTTCGATGCCCGTGGCGTCGAACATGGCGACGACGCCGAAGTGTCCTCTGCCGAGAGCCGACATCGCGGCGCTGTCCGCCTCGTGTGCGGAATGCCGTAGTCCCTCGATGCCGGCGTGCGCGGCGCCCATCCCGACCGCGAGTCGCGACCGGTGTCCGGCTGGGATTCTGCCGAGAACGCGCTCCACATCACGCTGTGTCTCATGTCGTAGTTGGTGGCCGTCGCGCGTGACGCTTCGAACGATGATCAACGAGCCGGGAGGCCGTGCGATGTTCCATTCGTCGCTGGATCGCGGTAGCTCCTGAAGTGCTGCGAGCTCGACGGTCTCGAGAAGGGCACGCGACGCCCCGATGTCCCGGTCGTCGTCCCGTGCCCGAACGGTGATGACGATATGGGTTCGTTCGGTCGGGAACGCGAGTTGGCGCGCCTGGGTCATGAGCGGCGGGAGTTGGGAGCGTTCGGCGACGAGGAGTTGTGCCAGCAGTTCGGCGCGCGATTCGACCGGGGCGTAGCGGCGGGCGAATTCGGCCGTCAGCTCCCGTTCCATGGCGGCGATGAGCGCAGGGAGCACGACACTGCAGGCTTCGTCGAGCGTCGCCGGCGCGACGACCTCGACCGATCCGACAGGTGTGCCGCGTAACGTGACGGTGCCCGGGTCTTGTGACGCGCCGGTGCCCGGCAACGACTTGTACCTCAGCGGCGTGGAAAGCGCCTCGGAAGCGCGGCGAACGAGTTCCTCCGCAGATGCGCCGTCGGCGTGCTGAATGGCGTCCAGGGCTGCCTCGATGCGGACGAGCGTGTCGGCTGCGCCGCCGCGAACGATCCGGTCGATGCGCAACACCAAGTCGGCGACGTCCGCAGCGGCGGGCGCGGCCAGGATCGGTAGCCCCGCCCGGTCGGCGAGGCTCCGGGATGTCACGGGAAGTGCGGCTCGCCCGACGAGGACCAGCGCCCCCAGGTGGCGGTCTGTTGCGTGGCGGATCGCCACGTCGAGTTCGTAGGCCGCGGCTCGAGTCGCGGCGGACTCGAAGACGACAACGATGCTGCCGGCCGGCGCCCGGGCGATCCGGTCGAATGACTCGGCCGTGACGACGCTATTCACCGCGACCCCGTCCGCCGAGCCGGCCAGCAGTTCGAGGTGGACGCTGCTATGAGCGAGCAAGGCGGACACGGTAGGCATCGATCAATTGTGCCGTCATAACAAAATTCATCAAAATTCTATTGGCTCGCGCGTATCGATCCGCGGAGAGCGGGGCCAGCATGGATGACGTTGCGTTCACGGCGAGGAGGGGCATGACGATCGAACAGTGGCAGCTGCAGGAAGGCGACCTGGACGACCTTGCGCGCGGCTGCGCGATCCTCGGAACCGGCGGTGGCGGCTCGGTGGAAACCGGGTTGCTTGCGGCACGCCGAGCGATCCGGGAGTGCGGGTCGGTGTCGGTTCGAGCGCTCGACACCTTCGCGGACGACGACATCATCGCCCCGCTGTCCGGCATCGGCGCGCCGACCGTCGGTCACGAAATGATCAGCAGCGAGGCCGAGGCTGTCGCGCTGCAACGGGCTGTCCAGGACGTGCTGAGATTGCGGATTGCCGCCGTCATGTCGTCCGAGATCGGCGGCTCGAACGGGCTCGCTCCCGTCGCCTGGGCGGCGCGCATGGGTCTTCCGCTGGTGGACGCCGACGCCATGGGCCGGGCGTTTCCGGAAGTCCAGATGGTTTCGCTGTACGTGGCGGGCGTCCCGTACAACTACGTCGTCATGTCCGACGTCATCGGCAACGTGTCCATCCTGCGCCCCACCGATGGTCGCTGGGCCGAGCGCCAGGCGCGAGCCCTGGCCGTGGCCAGTGGATCGCACAGCCTGATGGCCGACTACATCATTCCCGCGGCGACCGCGCGTGGCGCCGTCATCGAAGGCAGTGTGAGCCGGGCGGTGCGCATTGGCCGCGTCATGCGCGAGTCGACCGACCCCATCGGCGCCCTTCGCGAGGAGCTCCAAGCCCGCCAGCTCATCGAAGGGAAGGTCGTCGACATCGAACGCCGCACCAGCGGCGGCTTCGTCCGCGGGTCTGTCGTCATCGAGGGTGTCGGAGGCGACCGCGGCCAACTGGTGCGCATCGAGATCCAGAACGAGAACCTGGTGGCCCTGCGCGACGGTGTCGTGCTGGCCAGCGTCCCCGATTTGATCACCGTCGTCGACACGGCGACGGGCACGGCGATCTCCACCGAGAGCCTGCGCTACGGGCAGCGCGCGAGCGTGTTGGCCTGGCCGTGCGACCCGATCTGGCGCACCGAACGGGGCCTGGAAACGGCAGGTCCGCGCGCGTTCGGGTACGACCTGGACTATCGACCGGTAGAGGAGCTCGCCAGTGCATCAGTCTGAAACGCCGGCGAATATGACGGCCCCGACCGATGCCGGCAATGGCCGCTCGGCGGTCCGTGACCTGCGTATCGGCATCGACGTCGGTGGGACGAACACGGACGCGGTCATCATGGACCAGACCAACGCTGTCATCGCCTGGACGAAGCAGCCGACCACCCGCGACGTGACCGGCGGGATGAACGCGGCCCTGTCCGCGGTACTCGAGAAGATCCCCGGCCAACAAGGCCGCGTGGGCCGCGTCATGCTCGGCACCACGCACGCCACCAACGCCATCCTGGAGCGGCGCAACCTCGGCCGCGTCGCGGTCGTGCGTATCGGCGCTCCGGCCACGACCGCAGTGCCGCCGTTGGACAACTGGCCCGCGGACCTGCGCCGCACCGTCGAGGCCGACCACATCGTCATCCGCGGCGGCCACTTCATCGACGGTTACCCGATCGCCCCGCTCGACGTCGACGAGGCCCGCCGGTTCTTCGGGAAGGTCGCCGGCTCGATCGACGCCGTCGCGATCACCGGCGTCTTCAGCCCGGCGTTCCCGGACCAGGAACGAGCCATCGCCGAGATCGCCGCGCAGGAACTCGGTTCGGACGCGGTCGTGTCGATGAGCCACGAGATCGGCAGCCTCGGGCTGGTCGAACGGGAGAACGCGACCGTTCTCAACGCCGCGCTGTACCGAGTGGCACGGGAGGTCACCGGCGCGCTCGAATCCGTACTCCAGCAGCGCGGGCTCGATGCCACGCCGTTCTTCGCACAGAACGACGGCACGCTCATGGCGCTCGAATATGCCGCGAGCTACCCGGTGCTCACGATCGGCTCAGGACCGGCGAACAGCATCCGTGGCGCGGCGTTCCTGTCCGGCCTGGACAATGCGGTGGTCGCCGACGTCGGGGGTACCTCCACCGACCTCGGCGTGCTCACCAACGGGTACCCCCGAGAATCCGCGGTCGCGGTCGAGATCGGCGGTGTGCGAACGAATTTCCGCATGCCCGACATTCTCAGCCTGGCGATCGGCGGCGGCACCAAGATCAGCGGCACCCCGGACGAGCCGCGGATCGGGCCGGAGTCCGTCGGTTACCGCGTGGACACCGAGGCACTCGTATTCGGCGGGCAGACAGCCACCCTCACGGACGCCGCCGTCGCCGGTGGACGCACCACGCTCGGCACCACACCGGTGGACGGCTGGTCCGCCGACCGGCGCGCGCTACTCGGGGCCGCGCTCGCTGACGTCGATGCCCGTCTCGATGACGCCGCCGATCGCATGTCGCTGGGCAAGGCCGACCGGCCACTGGTCGCTGTCGGCGGCGGCGGATTCCTGATCCCCGATCGGGTCCCGGGCGTGACCGAGGTCCTGCGGCCCGCGCACAGCGCCGTCGCCAATGCGGTCGGCGCCGTCATCGCGCTGGCCAGCGGTCGGTGGGACGCCATCATTCCCGTCGGTGCCGGTCGGAAGTCCGCGATCGATGCCGCCTGCCAGACCGCCATCACCCGGGCGATCGAGGCCGGCGCCGAACCCGACAAGGTCGAGATCGTGGAGATGACGGAGATCCCGCTGTCCTACCTCACCGACCCGTCCACACGCATCCACGTCAAGGCCGCGGGACCCCTCGGCCTGCTGTAGCTCGCCAACGCTCCGGTACCGCGCCCGTACGTACCCCGCAGCACCCAGTCCTAAGGAGACTGACCATGCGTAGACTTCCCACCGCGCTGCTCGCCGCCGCACTCGCTGTCGCGCTCGCGGCCTGCGGCGGCGGTCAGATCCGCGGCGCCAGCAGCAGCCAAAACACTCCCGCCGACACGGGCAGCGGCGCGTCCAGCGCCGGATCCGCTTCGAGCACCGACTCGGCGGCCACCGGCTCGAACACGTTCGTTTACTCCTACCACCTCAACGTGGTCACCGACTGGGACCCCGCGACCTCGTACTCCAACGAGGTGATCGCGATGGAGAACATCTACGAGTCCCTCACCAAGTACGACCCGACCAGCAAGAAGGTGCTGCCCGGGTTGGCGACCAAGTGGGCGGAGACGGATAGCGGCAAGACCTGGACGTTCACCTTGCGGCCGAACGTCACGTTCCACACCGGGCGCGCTATGGACTCCAGCGCCGCGAAAGCAGCCATCGAGCGCACCATCAAGCTCAAGGGTGGGCCCGCGTACATCTGGGACCCGGTCGCCACGATCGACACGCCCGCACCCGACCAGCTGGTGTTCCACCTCAAGTACCCGGCGCCGCTCGACCTGATCGCGTCGTCCGACTACGCGGCGTACATCTACGACACACAGGCGGCCGGCTCCGGTGACCTGACTGCGTGGTTCAACAAGGGGCAGGATGCCGGCACCGGCCCTTACACCGTCGACAGCTGGACGAAGGGCGCGGACGTGGAACTGCGCCTGAAGGCCTACGACAAGTACTGGGGCGGTTGGCAGTCGGGCAACTACCGAGAGGTCGAATTCCGGGTCACCCCGCAGGTGACCACCGCCTGGCAGCTCCTGCAACGGGGAGACGTGGACTTCGTCGATCGGCTGAACCCGCAACTGTTCCAGCAGGCGAAGGGCGACAAGTCCGTTCAAACGACCGAAACCAGCTCGTTCCAGAACCTGCTCGCGCTCTACAACACCGCGAGCGGACCGCTGAAAGACCCCAACGTTCGCAAGGCTGTCACCGACGCGATCGACCTGAAAGGGCTCATCAGCGCACTGAAAGGCGCGGACGTCGCGGCCAGCGGCATCGTGCCCGAAGGGCTGCTCGGCTACACCAGCGGGTTGGATATCTCGCAGAACCTCGATGAGGCGAAGAAGCTGCTGCAGGCCGCGGGATACGGCCCAGGGGGCAAGAACCTGACGCTGACATTGACATATGCGCAGGGTGATGACGATCAACAGCTGTTCGTCACACTGCTCACCTCCGCGCTCTCGGAGCTGAATGTGACGCTGCAGGCCACTCCCATGCAGTGGAGCGCGCAGTGGGACCAGGCAAAATCGACCGACGTGGCGAAACGGCAGGACATCTTCGTCATGTACTGGTACCCCGACTATGCGGACGCCTACTCGTGGTTCGCGAATGTGTTCCACAGCGCGGACCCGGCCTACTTCAACCTCACGTACCTGGACGACAAGAAGGTAGACGGCGAGATCGACGCGATACCGCAGCTCACCGCTACCAACAAGGATCAGGCGCAGCAGACCTACGCCACGCTCAACAAGACACTGGTGCAGGACCTCACCGTCACGGCGCCGCTGTTCGTCCAGAAGTACCAGCGTGCGCTCGCCGGAAAGGTTCAAGGCTACGTGGACAATCCGGCATACCCCAACGTGGTTTTCGTGCACGACCTGACGCGCGGCTGACGGGCGTGGCGACGTACCTGCTACGCCGCCTCGGCCAGTCAATCCTCGTGGTCATCGGCGTCGTCGTCCTCACCTTCGTGGTGCAGCGCGTCCTGCCGGGCGACCCCGCCGTCGCCTGGGCCGGGCCGCACGCAAGCCCGGCCGATCTCGCGCGCGTACGCACCCAGCTCGGGCTGGACAAGCCGCTGCCGACCCAACTGTGGCGCTATTTCGCGGGCCTTGCGCACGGCGATTTCGGTGTCAGCGTCCATACCCACCAGCCGGTGGCCCACGACCTCGCCCAGGCCTTTCCGGCATCGCTGGAACTCGTCGGCACGGGCATGATCATCGCGGTCGTCGTCGGCATCCCGCTCGGCCTGCTCGCGGCACGGTTCCTGCGGCGCGGCACGGACACCGCCGTGCGCGTCGGCACGATGCTCGGCGTCTCGATGCCGGTGTTCTGGCTGGCCCTCGTGCTGCAGCAGGTCTTCGCCACCGCACTGGGCTGGTTCCCTGTCGCGGGGGAATACAGCAGCTCGCTGAACCAGACGAGCCCGCTGCATGTGTACACCAACATCACCATCGTCGACGCGTTCTTCACCGGAAACTGGCCCATCTTCGTCAGCACGCTGCAGCATCTCGTGCTGCCGGCGCTCGTCATCGCCGCCTATCCCACGGGCGTCGTCGCACAGATGACCCGTGCCGCCGTCAGCGACGAGCTGATGCGGGACCACACCCGGATGGAACGGGCCCTCGGATTCTCGGAGCGCACGATCCTGTCGCGTTTCGCGCTACGGCCCGCCCTGTCGCCCGTCGTCTCCCTGCTCGCCCTGGTCTTCGCCTACGCCCTGGTCAACGCGTTCCTCGTCGAATCGGTGTTCAGTTGGCCCGGGCTGGGCACCTATGCGGTGGACGCGATCCGCTCGGTCGACACTCCGGCGATCGCCGGCGTCACCCTGCTGATCGCCGTCATCTACGTCGTGGCCAACCTGGTCGTCGATCTCATCCAGGCGGCCGCCGACCCGAGGGTGAGGCTCACATGACGGCGCAACTGATCGCCCCTGACAACAAGCGGCGGATAGTCGGTTTCGCGACGCTCGCCAGGCTGGTGCGCGGTGACCGGCTCGCGCTCATCGGATTCGTCCTGCTGGTCGTCGTCATCCTCGCCGCGGTGCTGGCGCCGTGGATCGCACCGTATCCCGCGGACGGCACGACGGCGACGCACCCGCTGGATGCGCTGCTGCCGCCCGGGTCTGGCCACTGGATGGGCACCGATCAGGTCGGACGCGACGTGTTGACCCGCGTCATGTACGGGGCGCGAACCTCACTGGCGATCGCGGTCGCCGTACTCCTGCTCGCCGCCGTCATCGGGGTGACGCTCGGCGTCGTCGCCGGCTACGTCGGTGGCGTGACACGCGACATCATCATGCGCATCACCGACGTGTTCCTGGCCTTCCCGGCGCTGCTCCTCTCGCTGGCGCTAGCCATGGTGCTCCATCCCAGCGTGGGCACGGCCATCGTCGCGATCGCCGTCACCTGGTGGCCCTGGTACACGCGCCTGGCCGCCTCCGTCGCCGCGTCCGTCCGTCACCGGGGATACATCGACGCGGCACGCTGCCTGAACATGCCGACCTCGCGGATCATTCGGCGGCATGTGCTCCCCAACTCGCTGACCCCCGTCCTCGTGCAGATATCCCTGGACGCCGGCGGCATCATCCTGACCGCGGCATCACTGTCCTACTTGGGTCTCGGCGCACAAGAGCCCACTAGCGAATGGGGGCTCATGGTCGAACAGGGTCAGTCGCTGTTCACCACCGACTGGTGGGTCGTCACATTCCCCGGTCTCGCCATCCTCGTCACCGCCTTCGCGTTCAACGTCCTCGGCGAGGGCCTGCGCGCGGCGCTCGACCCACGGAGCCGCACATGAGTACCGCGGACACGCCGACGCCGGCCGGAACACCCGCCACGCCGTCACCGCTGATCGAGGTTCGCGACCTGACGGTCAGCTACCGCGGCCGGCAGGTCGCGTCGCTGCCCCGGCTCGACGTGTTTCCGGGCGAGTGCGTCGCGCTCGTCGGCGAGAGCGGATCCGGCAAGACCACCAGCCTTCTCGCCATCCTCGGACTGCTCGACCCCACCGCGGTGACCAGCGGAAGCATCACGTCGTGCGGGGTCGAGATCCTCCGGGCGACGCGGCGAGAGCTCCGGGCGATCCGGGGCAGCCGCATTGCCATGATCATGCAAAGCCCACAGGCGTCGTTCAACCCGACCACCCGGTTCGGCACCCTCATGCGCCGCGCGCTGGCATTGCACGGCGTTCGCGGCCAGGATTCGCGCGCCCGCATCACCGAGGCGCTGCGCAGCGTGCAACTGGATGACGACATGCTGCGGCGCTATCCGCACCAGGTGTCCGGAGGGCAGGCGCAGCGCATCGCGATCGCCCTCGCCGTGGCGCTCGGCGCCGAAGTCATCGCGGCCGACGAGCCCACCAGCGCACTGGATGTCACGGTGCAGGCCGAGGTCGTCGCCGTGTTGCAGCAACTGCGCGTCGCGCGCGGCCTCGGTCTGCTTCTCGTGTCGCACGACCTCGCGCTGGTGTCCACCATCGCCGACCGCATCGTCGTCATGCAGGCCGGACGCGTCGTCGACTCCGGCACGCCGGACGACGTCATCATCCGCTCGCAGGTGCCCTACACGCGCGAGCTGATCGCCGCCGTTCCGACCCTGGGTGGTGCCGATGACTGACTGGGCCGCCACCGACAACGCGCCGCTGCTCTCCGCGCACGGCGCCACGATCCGGTACGGCAACGTCGTCGCCGTAGCGGGCGTCGACCTTGCGATCCCGCCCGGCCAAGCGCGCATCGCCCTGGTCGGCGAGAGCGGGTCCGGCAAGACGACCGTGCTGCGGGCCCTGCTCGGCCTCGTCCCCACCGGTGCGGGAGAGATCCGCTACCGAGGCACGCCGCTGCGGGCCCTGAACAGCGCGCAGCGAGCCGACTTCCGTGCCGCGGTGCAACCGGTGTTCCAAGACGGCAACGAGGCCCTCGACCCGAGAATGCGGGCCCGCGCCAGCATCGCCGAGGCGTTACGGATGCGTCGCGATGACGGCGACGCGCGCACTACGGTTTCCGGCCTCCTCGAGGACGTGGGGCTCGAGCCGGACCTCGCCGACCGCTACCCGCACGAGCTTTCCGGCGGCCAGCGGCAACGGGTGATCATCGCCCGTGCCCTCGCCGCGCAACCGACGCTGCTCCTGCTGGACGAGCCGACCAGCGCGCTCGACGTCATCGTGCAGCAGCACATCCTCGAGCTACTCGGCCGGCTGTGCGACGAACGCGGACTCTCGATACTGCTTGTCACGCACAACCTCGCGGTCGCGCGACAACTCTGTGACACCGCCAACGTCATGCACCACGGGAAGATCATCGAATCGGGGCCGATCCACGAGGTTCTCACCACCCCCCGGGAGGAATACACGAAACGGCTCGTCGCGGCCGTGCCGAAACTCCGACGGTAGCTCGCTCGGTAGCCCGCTGTTTTCGGTGATGACGAGATGGAGGTCGCCCCGGTCGACGGTCATCGATGCTCGCCGGTGCTCCGGTCCCGTATGTGTGTACCCGCGGCGGTCGATGTCGGTCCCGGGGCGGGAAGCGCATACCGTACATTGACGGGCGTCGGGAGCAGGATCTGGTCGCCGTTCAGCGCGGGGACCTACTAGCTGGCCGGAGCGCGTCGCGCGTATTGGTTTGTCGTGTTGGATTGTCACATTGGATTGTCGTGTTGGATTATCAAGGCCCGTTCGGGAGGATTCATGAAACCAGGTGCACTCGACGGTATCCGCGTGCTGGACTTCACCGCGTTGGTGCAAGGACCGATGGCCACGCAGATACTCGGCGATCTCGGTGCGGACGTCATCAAGTTCGAGCGCGAAGAAGGCGAATGGAGCAGGCACTGGGGCATCGGAAACGGATGCACGCACGGCGAGCTCGATTCCTTCCTGGCGTTCAACCGGAATAAGCGCAGCGTGGCTGTCGATCTGAAATCGCCGCGAGTCCGGGAACGCATCTTCGAACTCGTGAAGGCCGCCGATGTCGTGATCGAGAATTTCCGGCCCGGCGTGATGGATCGCCTCGGCTACGGCTATGAGGCGCTGCGAGAAGTGAATCCCGGCATCATCTATGCCTGCTCCTCGGGCTGGGGGCAGACCGGCCCTTACCGGGATCGCCCCGGGCAGGACATGCTCGCGCAGGCGATGTCCGGACTGATCCAACTGAGCGGGCGCCGCGACGATCCGCCGACCGCCATGGGTGTAGGCCTCGTGGACCTGTACTCGGGCATGCACCTGGTGGTCGGTGTGCTGGCGGCGCTCTTGTATCGGACGCGGACCGGGGAAGGGCAGCGGATCGAGGTCAGCCTGTTCTCCTGCGCCACCGCATTGCAGCAACAGGAATTGACCTATTACTTGAGCCACCGTTCGATGCCGGAACGGCCGGTGCGGAATACGACGTCCCGATTCGTCACCGCGCCGTTCGGCATTTATCAGGTTGCGGACGGCCATATCGTGATCGCCATGACGCCCTGCCCGGTGCTGGCGAAGGCGCTGGACCTGCCGGAGATCGCGCAGTTCGATACGAACGAATTGATGTTCGAGCATCGGGTTGCCATTTACGACATGGTCGCCGCGAAGCTGTCCACTGTGCCGATCGACACCGTGATCCCGCAGCTTCTGGACTATGACGTCTGGTGTGCCCCGGTGCACGACTATGAAGCGTTACTCGCCGACCCGCAGTTCCAGCACAACGGCCTGATGTGGGACATTCCGGTCGGCGACGGGGGTCCGACCTATCGAACGATCGGCTCGCCGCTCTCGATGTCCGTCACGCCCCCCGCGATCCGTTACGGCGCACCGCGGGTGGGCGAGCACACCGCGGAGATCTTCGGCGGGGCCTTCGTTGAGGCCGGCGGCGAACCCAGCGAGTAACGGTTCGGCCCGCGGGGCCTAGGTTCGGATCGCGCTGGGGCCGCGTCATACCCGGTGGGAATGCGGGACGCGTCAGCTCCCTGGCGCGCCCCACCTCGGCTCGAGGCGTCCCTCCCGCGCGGCGCGGCGCAGGTGGGCGTCAGCCACGTAGGTGGAATGGACCCACACTGCGGGATTCATGCCCCAATGCTCACCGAGCGCGCCCGCGATGTCACGGAGTGAGACGGACCGGCCGGCGGTGGCCGCGGCCATGACTACCGACTCGTTCTCGTCGATCATCGCGATGGCTTCATCGATCAGCGCGAGCCCTTCGTCGCGCGGCTTCGCGGCAAAGTGGGCGGGGCACACCCAGGTGAAGGGCAGCTCGCGCAATCGGTGCAGGGCCGCCAGCTGCTCGTCGACGTCTCGGTAGAGCGGCCCGAAGACGCTGGTACCGCTCGCGGTCGGGATCACGCGGCCGAGCGCCAGGTCTCCCGTCATCAGCACACCGCTGGTCCTCTCGAAATACGCGGTATGGCCGGGGGTGTGGGCGCGCGTCTCGAGGACATCGATGATCCAGTCGCCGATCTCGAGGCGGTCGCCATCGCGGAGCACGCGGTCGACGCGAAGGTCTCCGCCGCTCATGGCGCGCATGTCGGCCAGGGCGGGCTCGACGTCGACCACGCCCGGATAGGCCCGCCAGAACTCCTGCCACTGTCGGTCGAAGGATTCGATCCAGCGCGCGTCGGTGAGTGACGCGGCTACCTGACAGCGAGACCCGGCCCGGCGCAACGAGTTCACGGCGCCGGTGTGGTCAGGGTGACCGTGGGTGATCAACACCCAGTCCAGGCCTGACGCATCCATGCCGAGCTCGGCGAAGGCGTGCTTCAAGGTGGCGTCCCAGGTGCTGGCGCAGGCGGCGTCGGCCATGAAGCTGCCGGCTCCGGTGCCGAGGTAGAGCCACTCCGGGGCGTCCGCGACGTCCGGGTAATCGGTGGCCACCTGGTAGAAGCCGGGGACCAATTCCGTGACGAGGGGTTGTTCTGTTGCCATCGCGCCGTGCCTCCTTGGCGACCGTCGAACCGAGTTGATCAATTATCGAAGTGGTCCGTTTGATCGGATGAAAGCAGTGTATGGTGCATCACCAAGGGATTCGAGTGTGGATCGCGTGGGAGGGGTCGGATGGACCAGCAAGGGCGGCGTTTCGACGGCCAGGTGGCCTTCGTGACGGGCGCCGGCAACGGGATCGGTCGCGCCATTGCGCTCCGGCTCGCAGCCGAGGGCGCGGCGGTCGGGATCGCCACGCTCGACCCGGACGAGGGAGCCCGGGTGCGGCAGGAGTGTGCGGACCTGGGTGCCACGGCGGCCGTTCAGATCGGGGATCTGGGCGACGCGGCATTCGTCCGCCAGGCCCATGACGGATTGGTCGCGGAACTCGGGCCCGCCGACGTCATCGTCAACAACGTCGGCATCGCCGAGAACGTGTTGTTCGTGGACAGCGACGATGACGTGTACGAGCGCATCTTCGCCGTCAATTTCATGACGGCGGTGCGCCTGACCCGCCTCGCCTTGCCGTCGATGTTGGCCAAGGGAGCCGGGTCCGTCGTCTCGATCGGCAGCGACCAGGGCGCCATGGGCTGGGAAGGTTTCAACGCCTACAGCGCGTCCAAGGGTGCGATCTCGTCGTGGTCTCGGCAGCTGGCGAATGAATACGGTCGGGCCGGCGTGCGGTTCAACGTCGTGATCCCGGGGGCGACCCTCACGCCCATGAACCTCGCGCGGATCGCCGAGGAGGGGGACGATCTCACGACGCGGTCCGCCAACCTGCACATCATTCCGCGCATGGGGCGGCCCGAGGAAGTCGCCGCGGCCGTCGCGTTCGTCGCATCGACCGATGCCTCGTTCATCACCGGCGAAGAAATCCACGCCGATGGAGGCACGACGGTCAAAGCGCATTGGTACGTGTAATGCGCCGGATGGTTCGGGGATCGTCATGATTCTCGGCGCGCCGGCACCGACGCCGAACCACAGCACAAGGAGGTGGTGGAACACGATTGACCCAACGACCGACGGACCACGTTTCAATGATTTTTCCGGAAGGGATGAAATGAAAGTGCATGTTCCGGTAAGACGAAAGCCCTCGTACGGGCGGCGCATGGTGTTGCCGATCCTGGTTGCGTCAGCAGTACTCGCGGCATGTAGCTCGACGGCGACGGGAGGCGGGTCGTCTTCGCAATCTTCCAGCGAAACATCGACCGGATCCGAGTCGACGTCCGGCAGCACATCGACGAGTGAATCCTCGACCGAATCCTCCAGCTCGTCGGGAACGGAATCGTCGAGTTCCTCCAGCGGCGGCTCACTGGTTCTCGAGGGCCAGACCGCGACGCAGGCCCAACTCGACGAATACTCCAACCCGACGAAGGCGCTGTGCAAGAAGGACAGCTACACGATCGGATATGACGTATTTTCCGGGAGTCAGGCGTTCGCCAATCTGGTGACGAAGGGCCTGACGGACTCCGCCAACGAGATCGGCTGCGTCAAGATCATCAAGACGATCGATAATATGGACGGCCCCACCGCGATCGCCAACCTGAAGACGCTGATCAACCAGAAGATCGACGGCTTCGTCGATTTCCAGGTGTTGGACGCGTTCCAGGGCGCGGTTGCCGAGAACCTGGCGTCGGCCAAGATTCCCGGTGTCGCGATCGTCGGAGCGGATCTGCCGGGTTGGCCGGATGTCGGCGCCGCCAACTTCGATGCGGCTAAGGCCGCGGGCGTCTACCTGGCGCAGAAGTCGAAGGAGAAGTACCCCAACCAGCAACCGTACGCGCTGGTCGGTGCAGAACCGGAGAGCGGGAAGATCATCATCGACCGCTATGAAGGCGCGGTCGCGGGCATCAAGTCGGTGTACACAGACCTGCCGGCGGACCACGTCATCGAGGTGCAGACCGGCGGCGAGCAGAACAAGGCGTTCGACAATGCGCGCTCTGCCCTCTCGGCAGTTCCGAAGGACGCGGTGATTCTGGTGACCGGGGTGAACGACGAAGTTGTGGCTGGCTTGTTCCAGGCGACGCAAACCGCGGATCGCAAGAACGTCCTTGTGAACTCGTTCGGCGGAGACGACTTCGCCTTCCAGCAGGTGTGTAAGTACCCGGATCAGTACTTCGCCCACTATCTCGAACCGCTGAAGTGGGGCCAGTCCTCCCTGTCGGTGATTCTCAATCTGATCAACGGCGATCCGGTGCCGAAGACGATCGGCATCGTCGGTACGGACGTGACCGCCGCCGACAAGGTGGTCGGCTGTAAGTAAGTAGGTCAGAATCCGAACGAGGGTCGGTCGGGACGTTTGCGCAGAGGCCGTGGGCGTCCCGACCGATCTCGCGGTCGGGTAGACAGTGAGAGGGATCGAATGGGTGACGTGACACCGCCGCACACCAGTGCGGCTTCGCCAACGCAGACCACGACGCCAACAGAGGCTGTGACACCGTCGCAGGGCACGCCGCCGGCGCAATCGGTGACGCCGTCGCATGGCACGGCGCCTTCGTCGGTCACGCTGCCCCGCGGCGCCGGTGCGGTGCGGGCGTTGACCGGGCTGCAGCGGTCTCCGGCGGAAAGCACGATGTCGGTCCACCGCGCCTTGATCAGCCGGCTGCGAGGTGCCGGTCTCGTCCTCATCTTCTGCGTGGTCTTTGTGATCATGTGGTCGAAGTCGCCATTCTTCTTCACCACCGCGAACCTGGTGACGGCGCTTAGCGTGGTGAGCATTCTCGGAATGATGGCCGTCGCAGAGACACTTCTCGTGTTCACCGGTGAGATCGACATTTCCATCGGCAGCGTCATGGCCATGACGTCGGTCTTGATCGGCCTGTTGTCGGTCGCCGGGTTGAACATCTGGTTGGCCTCCGCCATCGCACTGATAGCCGCGGCCCTGATCGGACTTTTGAACGGGCTCATCACCGTCAAGCTGAACATCTACTCACTCATCACCACTCTGGGTACATATTCGATATTCCTGGGGATTGCCTACGCGTTCTCGAACTATTCCACGGTCAGCCTGCATAACGAGGGGTTCAAGGCGTTGGGCGGATCCGTCATCGGAATACCGGTTCCGGTGTTCGTGTTCGTCATCCTGTGGCTGTTGGGCGCGTTCATCGCGCGATTCACCGCCCTCGGCAGGTACATCTACGCGACCGGCGACAATCGCGACGCCGCATTGCGCGCGGGCATCCCGCAGGGCCGCATTCGGATCGGCCTGTTCGTCGCCACCAGCCTGAGCGCCGGTGTCGCAGGGGTGATCGTGACGGCGCAACTCGGTGCGGCCGCACCCCAGATCGGCGATTCGTACCTGCTCTCCGTGGTGACGGCCGTCATCCTCGGCGGCGCCAGCCTGACCGGCGGGCGCGGCACGATGTTCGGGACGCTGGTCGCGGTCGCCATTCTGGGCGTATTGCAGAACGGCTTCGCGCTCCTGCAGTTCTCCACGTCGCTTCAGAACACGGCGCTGGGCATCCTGCTGATCTTCGCGGTGCTCACCGATCAGCTCGTGCGGAAACTCGAGCGGGCGTGAGATGAAATCGATCAATCCCAGGGCGGCGCGGTGCGCCCCACCGGAATGTGAGTGTCATGACTGAACCATCGGGAAACATGCGAACCGCCGACGGTGCTCCGACGCTGGAAGTGCGTGGCATTTCTCGCGCATTCGGCAGTGTGCAGGCCCTGCGCGACGTCTCGCTCGTCGTGCGGCCCGGCGAGGTCGTCGGGCTCGTCGGTGATAACGGCGCGGGCAAATCGACGCTCGTCAAGATCATCAGCGGCGCCCAGGCACCGTCATCCGGGGAAATCCTCGTGGGAGGCCAGCGCGTCGAGTTCCACACGCCGAAGGCCTCGCGCGCGATGGGTATCGAAGTCGTATACCAGGACCTCGCGCTGGCCACAGAACTGACGGTGGCCGAGAACATCTTCCTCGGCCGCGAGATCAAGTACGGCGGGCTGCTGCGCCGGCTGGGCGTGCTGAACCGGCGGAAGATGCGCGTCGAGGCCGAGAAGGCATTGGCGTCGCTCGGCATCACGATCCAGGCCACGACCACCCGCTGCGGGTTGCTCTCGGGTGGGCAGCGCCAAGCCGTCGCTGTCGCGCGGGCGATCATGTGGGGCTCCAAGGTCCTGCTCCTGGACGAGCCGACCGCGGCCCTGGCCGTGGCGGAGACGGAGAAGATCGGGGAGTTGGTGAAGGCGGCGGCCCGGCACGGTGTCGCCATCCTGCTGATCAGCCACGACATGGCCCAGGTGCGGAAGATCTGCGACCGGGTCGCCGTATTGTTGCGTGGTGAATTGGTGGCGGACCTGCCGACGGAATCCACCAGCATCGAGGACATCGTCCTGTGGATCACCGGTGGCGCCATGGTCGTGAGTGAATAAGCGAGGGATCGTCATGGGAGGACCGGACACGCTGCACCTGGTGAGCGACGATCTCGAGGTTGTCTTGCTGCCGAATAATGGCGCCGACATCTACGGCTTCACGGACCGCCGGAGTGGCATCGATGTGCTGTTCAAGTCGCCGTGGGACGGCGCCGTTCCGCGGGGTGAATACGACGGTTCGTCGTCGATGGAACGTTGGATCGCCCGATATTGGGGTGGCTGGCAGGTCCTGCTGCCGAACGGCGGCGACGAATGCGTCGAAAACGGTGTGACATGGGGATACCACGGCGAAGCAGCAACTCGCCAGTGGGATGTGATCGACGCGGACGAAGGCTCTGCATCGCTCGCCGTGCGTCTTTTCACGGTCCCGCTGATCGTCCGGAGAACGATATCGCTCACCGGTCCGGTCGTGCGTATCACGGAAACCGTCATCAACGATTCCGATGTGCCGCTCGAGGTGATGTGGTCGCATCATCCCGCATTCGGCGCGCCATTTCTCGACGCCAGTTGCGTGATCGATATCGGGTGCCGAACCGTCATCACCGACGATGACGCACCGGGCACATTCCTGAATCCGGGCGCACGGTTCACCTGGCCCCTCGCCACCGATGCCCGAGGCGAGCAGGTCGATCTGAGCGTCGTCCCGGGACCCGACGAACGACGGTCGCTCCTCGCCTATCTGGGCGATTTCACCGAAGGGTTCTACGCGATCACCAACAGGAATCTGGGGCTCGGTTTCGGGCTGCGGTGGCCGCAAGAGATTTTCTCTCACGCGTGGCTGTGGCAGGAGGTCCATTCGACGCAGGCCTGGCCGTGGTTCCGCCGCGCGTACGCGATGGCGATCGAGCCGGCGTCGACCATTCCGGGCCACGGCATGGCGACGGCGCGATCGAAGGGCTACGCGGGCCTCGTCTTGGCGCCGCGCGCCAGCCGTACGGTGGACATCGACGCGGTGATCTTCCGCGGGGCCGGCCGGGTGGCAGGCATCGACGAAGGCGGAACCGTCCGATTCGGAGAAACGGCATGACGGAGCCACAGCCCACCGTTCTGTACCACGAGGACGGCGCGGTCGGCGTCATCACCTTCAACCGGCCGGAAAAGCTGAACGCGCTGAACCCGCAGGTCCTGGACGACCTCGAGGCCGCGGTCGACGCGTTCGAGGCGAGCGACGTTCGGTGCGGCGTCGTCACCGGGAACGGTCGCGCCTTCGTCGCGGGAGCGGATATCGGGCATTACGTCGGCCTGACCATTCATCAGTACCGCGACTTCATGGTGCGCGGTCGCGCGGCGCACGATCGCCTCGTGCACTCGCCGAAGATCCTGATCGCGGCGGTCGAAGGCTTCGCGCTGGGTGGCGGATTCGAGCTCGCGCTGTGCTGCGATCTGATCGTCGCAGCCGCGGACGCTAGGTTCGGGCTCCCGGAGGTCAAGCTGGGCCTGCTTCCGGGAGGCGGTGGCACGCAACGGCTTTCCCGTGCTCTCGGTGCGCGGCGCACCCTGGATCTGCTGGTGACCGGCCGATTCGTCCATGCGGACGAGTTGGCGAGTTGGGGAATCGTGAGCCGCGTCGTCGAGAAGGGTGGCGCCCTCAGTGAGGCGACCCGGCTTGCCGACCTGATCGCTGCTCAGGCGCCGCACGCGGTGCGGTTGGCCAAACGGCTGCTTCGCGACGGCGCGGACGCCCCGCTCGAGGCGGCGCTCACGCTCGAGCACGCCGAGACCGCTGCACTGTATATGACGGAGGACGCGCGGGAGGGCATCAGCGCCTTCATCGAGAAGCGGCCTGCCGCGTTCACCGGTCGGTAGATCGGATCCCACAGGCCGCAGGCGAACGGCTCACGGGGCGAGCCGGGCGCGCAGTGCGCGGCGATCGACCTTGTCGAGGGCGGTCCGCGGGAGCTCCGGCACCACATCGAACGAGAGTGGCCGCTTGAAGGCCGCCATCGCCGCCCGGCAGGCCGCCTCGATGTCGGCGGTGACCTGGTCAAGCGGGCGGGTCGGGTGCCCCAGGACCAGCGTCGCGTGGACGCGCTGGCCCCACCGGTCGTCCGGCACGCCGACGACGGCCACGTCCGCGACGCCCTCGACCGTCCGTATCACCGATTCCACCTCGGCAGGGATCACGTTGAATCCGCCGCTGATGATCATGTCGTCGCCGCGACCGTGCAGGTGCAGTCGGCCGGCGGCGTCGAAGTTGCCGAGATCGCCGGTGGGGAACCAACCTTCGGAATTCGTGGCCGGTCGAAGCTCGCCCTGCGGGCCCCAGTACCCATCCGTCACAAGCGGGCTTCGGACCGAGAGCCGGCCGGGTTCGGACGTCTCGCCGACCGCATGGCCAGCTGCTTCGCCGACGGGGTCGATCCGCACCTGTGTGCCGCGCGCGACGGCTCCGGCGCTCGACAGGATCGCCTCGGCTTCCGCGAGCCGGCCGTCGTCGAACAGTCGGACCGCGCGGTCGTGGTCCGTGGCGAGCAGCGCCGCGACGGGCGCGAGGGTCTCCGACAGGCCGTAGTACTGGTGGAGCAGCCCCGGAAACGCGCGTGCCGCCGTGACGAGCCGCGAGAACGCCAACGGCGAACCACCGTAAGGGATGGCGCGCAGTTGCCTGGCGGCGCGAGCGACCAGCTCGGGCGGCGCGGATTCGGCGAGCATCGCGACCATGATCGGGGCGAGCGGCAAGACCGTGATCCCGTCCGACAGCACGGTGTCAAGGACGTCGACCGGGCTAAATCGCGCCATCGTGAGCGTGGATGCGCCGACGAGCGCCGCGTCCAACGCCATGGATCCGCCGAAGTGCGCCATCGGAGCGACCGCTAGGACCCGGTCATCCGGACCGATGGACGGCAGTTGTTCCAGGGCGAGATCGAGTTGCGCCAGCCAGGCGCGGTGGCTCACGCTGGCGCCCTTCGGCGCACCGGTGGTTCCCGACGTATAGAGAAGCATGGCGGGGTCGGTACCCCGCCGTTCGAGCAGGCGGTCGTCTGCTCGCCGGGGGATGTCGTCCACGCCGCTGAATCCGGCCAGTGAATCGAAACCGGCTACGGCGCTGCACAAACCACGCTCGTTCACGGCGTCATGGAATGCTTCGACACGACCTGGGTCACAACAGATCACCCGCGCATCGCAGTCGGCTGCGATCCGGGCAACCTCCCGCGGATGCAGCCGAGGCGTGAGCGCCACGCGAACCATGCCGGTGAGCAGAGCCGCGAGCTCCAGCAGGCGAAACGCCGGACTGTTCGTCAGGGCTATGACGATGCGGTCGCCAGGCCGTGCGTCCTCTCGTGCGAGCCGCTCGGCGACGCCCAGGGCAGCCCCGACGGTCTGCTCCACCGTGAGCCATGCGCCGTCGGCCGTGGCCAGCCACGGGTGGTGCGGCGTGCGGTTACGAAGCCCGAGAATGCGGTCCGCGATCGATGGTGAGGCGTGGGCGGTGGACATGGCCTCCCCGGTGCTTTCCCTCTATACTCGACGCGATCGTAACATCGGATAGAACGGAGGATTCCCGTGGCGGTGCGCTTGCGCGGAAGTTCATGGGCCCATGTTCGCGGGCATGAACCACTCGTGGAGGCGTCGGCCGCCTACGCGCGAGCCCACGACGTGGAGATCGAATGGGTGCCGCGCACTTTGACCGAATTCGGCGTGCTGGATATCGGTGATCTCGCGCGCCAGTTCGACCTGGTGGTGATCGATCATCCGCACGTCGGCACCGTCGCGGCCTCACGGACGCTCGTCCCGCTGGAAGAAGTGCTCCCCAAGGATGCGCTCGAGGATCTCGACGCGGATTCGCCCGGCCGGTCCGAGCAGAGTTACCGCTACGACGGTCACCAATGGGCGCTGGCGATCGATGCCGCCTGCCAGGTGTCCGCGCGACGCGCCGGCAGCAGTCTCCCGACCGCCTGGGCCGACGTGGCGGATGCCGCGCGCGACGGCGTGGTCCTCTGGCCACTCAATCCGGTGGATTCGCAGGCGAGCTTCTTGACCGTCTGCGCCCAACTCGGGAGTCCCGTCGGCGGGGCGAGCGGGGATTTCGTGGATCCGTCGGCAGGCGTCGCTGCCTTCGAGTTGATGGCATCCGTCGCGAGGCACCTCGAACCGCGCTGCTTCGACATGAACGCGATCGATGTCCTCGGGTCGCTCTCGGCTGCCGATTCGCGAGAACTGTATTGTCCCTTGGTCTTCGGATACACGAACTACTCGCGCCCGGGTTTTGCGCCGGAGCGGTTGGAGTTCGGCGACATCCCGCAGAGATCGCCGGAGTTTCGCGGCGGCGCCCTGCTCGGTGGTGTCGGCCTGGGCGTGTCGGCGCTTCGCGACCACATCGATGAGGCCGCCGCATTCGCGTTGTGGGTGGCGGGTGCGGACGTCCAGTCGTCGATCTACGTCGAGGCGGGCGGCCAGCCCGCGCACGGGAAAGCATGGTCCGATCCGCATGCGGACGAGGTCGCGGGCGGGTTCTTCTCGAACGTGCGCGGCACGATGGACCGTTCGTGGATGCGGCCCCGCGTGAACGGTTACGTGCAGTGGCAGAACGCCTCCATGGGCATCGTGCACGAGACGCTGTGCCAAGGCTCGGGATTCGCCGCGGCGGTGCAGGAACTCAACCGCGTCGCGCGCGACACCTGTCGCTGACGCCGACCCGACCTCAGGCCGCCGTCGCGAACGTCGCGGTCACCCGGCCGAGGGTCCCGAAGTCGATCATCATGTCGTCACCGGGTGAGGCGAAGAAGTGGCCGGTGCAGGTACCTGTGCTCAGCATGTCGCCGCGACCGATGCGATCACCTCGCGACCGCCGCAGGTTGATGATCCAGGTCGCCGAGTCGACCGGGTCGCCCAACGCAGCCGTGCCGTCACCCTGCCGGACCAACTCGCCATTGCAATACAGCTGCATCGCGTGATGCGCGAGGTCCGCTTCCGGCCGGAACGGCTGCTCGGCGCCGAGAACGAGCTGCGAGCCGCCCGCGTTGTCGAGGCACGCACCCCAGAACGGGTTCGTCGCATACCAATCGGGCCAGACCATGTCGCCGACCTCCAGGCCGGGGCGGACCGTCGCAATCGCGCGTTCTACGCATGCGCGATCCACCGGGCCGTCGCCGGGCGGCAGATCGTCGCCCAGCGTCAGCACGAATTCGCCCTCGCACAGGCGGAATCCGATGAACAGCTCGCTACCGAGCACGGCCCCGCTCCCATGCAGGCCATCGCGATAGATCCGGCCGGTGATCGGCTCGGGCATCCCCTCCGCGCGCCGCACCTCCGCGGCCGCCGCCCCGATCTTCCATCCGACCGTCGGGCGACCGAGCAGTGCGTGCACCCGGTCGTGCACGGCATAGATCTCGTCCCAGCGCGGGTAGAGCTCCTCCGGCAGCATCTCGATCTGCGTCATGGATGCTCGCCCGTGGGCGATGCGCTGCGCGATCTCCTCCACCACGTCGCCGCGCGGCGGACTGGGCGCCACCTGCTCGACCGGTTGGCTCATCTGACGGTCCCTTCGGCGGGTTCGGCGGCGCTGGATCCTATGCTGCATTCGGAGCCGAATATAACCTATAAGACGGTTAGCACCGAGGTTTATTAACTGATATGACGGCGACCACGCCGTGCACGCGACATCACTCGCGGTCGCTCGCGTGCACTGTCACCGGCGTGCGTTCGGCGCCCTGCTCGGTTGCGTGAACCTATCAAGGCGATTAGTCTGATCAAACCGATTAATACTTGGTAGTCTACCGGAAACGCCGGACCCCTGATCTGCTCGCCGCGGTATCCCGGGCGAATGCGGAGACGCAGCGAAACACGAGGAGTAGGTGATGGTCGAACGCACCCGCCGCTCGGCCGTATGTGGTTGCGCTCCGGATGTGGGTAGCGCGCGATGACGGCGTCCTGGCTCGGGATCGACATCGGCACATCGGCGCTCAAGGCTCTGTTGATCTCGGACGACGGGGTCGTGCTGGCGCGGTCGAGCGTTCCGTACCAGGATGCGTCGACGGGCCCGGGTGCCCTGGACGAACAGGACCCGGCGATCTGGGTCGATGCAGCGCAGGCCGCCGTCCGAGAGTGCGTGCGTGAGGGGGGTGTGCCATCCGGGATCGGTCTCACCGGCCAGGTCCCGACGTTGGTGCTGGTGGACGAGACCGGTGCCGTCGTGCGCCCGGCGATGACGTGGCGGGACGCTCGAGCCGTCACCGAGGCCGAAGAACTCGAGCGAGAGCTGGGCCCGTCGGAGCCGCACATCGGCATGGACCTGCCGTGGTCCCCGGCGCACCTGCCAGCCAAACTCCGCTGGTTGGCCGCGCACGAGCCGGAGGCGGTACGCCGCTCCCGACATGTGCTGCAGCCCAAGGACTATCTCGGCTTGCTGCTCACCGGATCGACCCTCAGCGACGCCTGGTCAGTCAAGGGCATCGGTCACATCCGAACAGGGCTTGCGTCGAAAGCCGTCATGGACGCTTGTGGGTGGGACGCCGATGTCTGCCCACCGACGGCGGAGCCGTGGGCGAGTCGTGGTGCCACCGTCGGTGGGACGTTCGGGCTTCCGGACGGCATCGACGTCTCCGTCGGCTGGTCCGACGCGCTCTGCAGCATGTTGGCGGTGGGTGCCTTCGACAGGCCGATCGCCTTCATCCTCACCGGGACCTCGGAGATCGTGGGCATGAGCACGGCGCGATCCACCGGCGAAGCTCCCGGCCTCTATCGCATCCCGATTGACTGCGCGCCGCGAAACGTGCTCTACGGCCCGACGCAGAGCAGCGGAGGGACGGCGGTATGGCTGGCGCGCGTTTTCGACGTCCCGGTGGAGGCGCTTCCCGATATTGCGGCTGGGGCGCGCGGCGCCGTTCCGCCGGTGTTTGTTCCGTATATCAGCGGGGAGCGGGCACCCTTGTGGCGCCCCGATGTCCGGGCCGTCCTCGCGGGGCTCGACGCGGAGGACGGCCGACCGGAAATCGTCCGATCTGTCCTCAACGGCATCTCGCTCAGCGCTGCGGACGTCCTGGACATCGCCGCGGAGACCGCTGGCGAGACATTCGATGCGATCCATATCGCCGGCCGCGGCGCCGCAGACCTCGCATGGAAGACCATCCGGTTGCAGACGTTGGGTCGCCCCGTCCTGTTCCACCGCGAACCGTTCGTGGCTGCGCTCGGTGCCGCGATGTTGGGTCGCGCGGCCGCGACGGGCGGTGACCTCGGAAGTGACCTTGGTAGTGACCTAGACCGGTTGCGGGGCGCCCCGACCGTGTGCGAGCCGACGCCGAGCGACATCGACGCCAGCACCAAGGCTCTCGCCGACTATCGGTCCGTCAGCTCGTTCGCGCAGTGTTGGAGGACTTCATGACGTGTGCCATACCGGCGGGAGTCATTGCGGTCATTCGTGCGGGCTCCGCGGAAGAGGCCACCGTGATCGGTCGCGCGCTCGCCCGCGCCGGCGTCGCAGCGATCGAAGTCACCTTCACGGTGCCTGACGCGGAGTCTGCTATCCGCGCCCTTGCCACGTCCGTGGCGATCCCGATCGGTGCCGGCACGGTGCGCACGATCGCGCAGTGCGAGGCCGCTGCCGACTCCGGAGCATCGTTCGTCGTTGCGCCGGACCTGGACGTGGCGGTCGTCGCGCGGGCACACCAGCTTGGGCTTTGCGCCGTACCCGGAGCACTGACGCCCGGCGAGGTCGGCCGGTGTCTCGACGCTGGCGCCGACGCCATCAAGATCTTTCCGGCCGGATCGGTCGGCGGCCCGCCCTACATCCGAGACCTCGCCGGACCTTTCCCGGGCGTCACCTGGGTGGCGTCCGGCGGCGTCACACCGGCACTGATCGCTGACTACCGTGCCGCCGGGTGCCACACGGTGTGCATGGGCCGCGTGTTGATCGACCCCGAGGCACTAGCGATATCCGACGAGTCGGCCCTGGAAGCCCATGCGCGCCACGTGCTCGCTGCGGCCAACTAGCACAGTCGGCGCGCCGCCTCAAACGAGTTCGCAGCGATCAATAAGAACGATCAACAAGGAGAGACCATGGAGTCGAAACAGCGTGACGCCGGCGCATTGCCGTACGGCGTCGTGGCGTCGAGCGTCACGCCGTTCAATCAGGACGGCGATCCGGACATCAGCCGCGTGCACCTGCACATCGACTGGCTGATCGAGCAAGGTATCGCCGGGATTTCGCCCTTGGGCAGCTCGGGCGAATTCCCGGCCCTGGAATACGCCGACCGGCAACGCATCGTCGACGCGTCGCTGGAGGCCGTGAACGGCCGAGTGCCCACATTAATGGGTACCCATCATTACACGACCAAACAGACAGTGGCGCTGTCGAAATACGCCGAGGGCGCCGGAGCCACCGCGCTGCTCGTCATCCCCCCGTATTACATGGTTCCGAGCCGGACCCAGGTCATGGACCATTACCGCGCCATTGCGGAGGCCGTGCAGATTCCGATCATGCTGTACTACAACATCGCGAATACGAACGTGCGGCTGCATGTCGATGATCTTCTTCAGCTCCATGCCGAGGGCGCGATCAGCGGCGTGAAGTGGTCGGACCCGGCCGCTGCCCCCCTGTTCGATCTGATCGACGGGAGCGACAACGCCATGCGGGTGTATGTCGGTGTCGACTCGGTCGCCTTCGAGGGGCTCAGCTACGGTGCCCACGGCTGGATCTCCGGCATCCCCAGCATCGTCCCGAAAGCCGCGAACGCGCTCTACCAGAAATTGGCCGTCGAGCACGATCTCGCGGCCGCGCGCGCCGAATGGCGGAAACTGCTGCCGTTGGTGCGATTCGAATTCGCCGGAATCATGACGGGCGACGACCCGCACTGGTTCGCCGTCATGAAAACGACACTGAACATGCTGATCGGCCCAGAGATCGGCGCCCCCGCGTTGCCGGTCCAGCCGTTACCCGCCCTGGACCACGCCCGGCTGGCCGAATTGCTGTCCGCCGTCGGCTACCCCGCCGCGGCGGACGGGCAGTGACGCCTGCGTGGTCATCATGGCCTCTGCGCGGCCGTCTGTAGTTTCTTGAAATGCTCACCATCGAACGAGGGGCAACGAAAGGCAGCAATCATGGTGGAGTTCGCTGAAATCATCACGGATTCACAGCCGACACCGTTTTGGGCGAACCTGCGCGAAATGGGCGTGGAGAAGGCCGTGATCGCACTCCCGCGGGCCTATCAGGACTGGCGGAAGAGTTCTTTCGACCACCCATGGTCGTATACATCCATCGCGCTGTACCAGGAACTGCTCGGCGAGGAAGAACTCACCGTCAGCGTCGTCGAGGACAATCCGCCGATGGAAAACATCCGATTCGGGCGCCCCGGCCGGGAGGAAGAACTCGAGCAGGTACTCGTCATGATTCGGGCCATGGGGAAATTGGGTATTCCGACCTGGTGCTACAACTGGGCGGCGGGCGTCGGATGGGTGCGCACGCAGATGGCGATGCGCGGTCGCGGCGGAGCGCTCGTGGCCGGCTACGACCACGCCCTCATCGACCACAGCGACCGCTGCCTGTACGGGACGATCGACGCGAATGCGTTGTGGGAGAACCTGAGTTGGTTCCTCGAGCGGGTTCTGCCGGTCGCCGAAGTGGCCGGGGTACGCCTGGCGCTGCATCCGGACGATCCACCGGTGTCGGCGGTGCGCGGCATATCGCGCATCATCAATTCCGTCGACGCGTACGAGCGGCTCTTCGACATGTTCCCCAGCCCGGCGAATGCCATGACGCTGTGCCAGGGTAATTTCACCCTGTTCACGGACGACCTACCGGCGGAGATCACCAAGTTCGGCGAGGCCGATCGCATTGCATTCGCGCATTTCCGCGACGTGAAGGGCACGCCAGAGCACTTCGTCGAGACGTTCCACGACAACGGGCAGACCGATATGCTGGCGTGTATGACGGCGTTCGAACGGGTCGGATACGCGGGCGTCATGCGGTCGGATCATGTGCCGCTGATGGCCGGCGACACGCAGACGGTGCCGGGCTACTCCAACCTGGGCCGTCTCTTCGCGATCGGGTACATGACGGGACTTCGGGAGGCGGCCCGCGCAGCGACCGGTTCGGGATCGATGCCGGAATCTCAGTGACAGGGGGGCAGGTGTCCGATCGACGAACCCTCAGCGGGGTGGTGGCCGATCATTTCATTCGGCAGATCCGCGAGGGGGTCTACGCGCCGGGAGACGGCCTGCCCACGCTCAAGGAGATCGCGGCCGAGCACGGCGTCGGATACGGCGTCGCACGCGAGGCGATGCAACATCTGGTCGCCCTCGGTCTTGTCGACGTGCGGCCGCGCCGAGGTGCCGTACTTCTCGACATCGATGCGCGTGCCGGCCTGGACGATTCCACGTTGGCCATGTTGCTCAGCGACCAGGCCGTCGACGAGCTCTACGCACTCCGCCTACTCGTCGAGGTTGCCGTCGCCGGGCAGGCCGCGGAGCGCGCCACCCCTGAGCACCTTGCGGACATCGTGCACGCCCAGCAGGTATTCGAGGAGACCCTGGCGGCCGGTGAGCCACACTTCACGGCTGACGTGGAGCTCCACGCCGCGATCGCGCGGGCCAGCGGCAATCGATTGTTCCTCCGCGTGCTCGATGCGCTGAAGGGGGTGCTGACCGAAGTGCGCTCGAAGACCGGAATAGTGCCGGGATCTGCGCAGGTGGCACAGGCGGAGCACGCCGCCGTCGTGCAGGCGATCATCGATCGAGATCCGGTGGCCGCCCGGGCGGCGATGCGGCGCCATATCGAAACGGCGACGGCGACGGTGCACCGCGCCTGGCTCACCGCGCAGCCTCCGAACGGGGCCGGCGACGGCCGCCCGGCGCCCGGCGCACATCAACCGGCTGCCAAGCCATCACGACCAGCGCGTGGTGTCAATGGGTCGGTGACCAGTCGAGGTCTGCGCGATCGCTGAAGGTATCGCGGTCACTCAAGGTGTCGCAGCCAACCGACCGGGGTGGATCACGTCGAGGTGGCCGGCAAGGCCGTGGTGAATGCGTTCGGCGACACGCACGCCGACGATCTGCTCGCGGGGCTGGTCGCCCGCGGGGTCACGCGAGTACACCTCTACCATGTCGGCCTGGTGGCTCCTCCGCGGCTGGATCGCGCTGTCGCCGCCATCCGATCGGTCGAGCAGCATCGAAGGAGCACACTCCCATGACGATCCTCACCCACGATCCGCGTGACGGCACCTCCCGGGACACGGACATCACCCCGACGCCACAGGCGGACGTGCGCGCCGCCGCCGATCGTGCCGCCGCCGCGCTCCGGCAACTGCGCGACGTCGGCCGCGCTGCCCGTGCCGCCGCCCTGCGCGGTATCGCCGACGCGCTGGAAGCCGATCGCGCGGACCTCGTCGCCTGCGCCATGGCGGAGACCGGGCTCGGCGAGCAGCGGTTGACCGGCGAGGTGAACCGCAGCGCGTTCCAGTTCCGCATGTTCGCGGACGCGATCGAGGAGGGCTCCTATCTAGAGGCCATGATCGATCATGCCGGGGACACCCCGCTCGGGCCGGCCCCCGATGTGCGGCGCATGCTCGTGCCGCTCGGGCCGGTGGCGGTGTTCGGCTCCAGCAACTTCCCGTTCGCGTTCTCCGTCGCCGGTGGGGACACCGCCTCGGCGCTCGCCGCCGGCAACCCCGTCGTCGTCAAGGCACATTCGTCGCACATTCTCACCTCACGGGCCACGTTCGACGTCATCCACCGCGCAACCGTCGCGAGCGGTCTGCCGACCGACACGTTCCAGATCGTCTACGGCCAGCAGGCCGGAGTGGATCTGGTCCGGGACCCGGCCATCACGGCGGTCGGATACACCGGATCCCTCGGCGCCGCACAGATTCTCATCGCGGCGATCGGTGAGCGGGAGACCCCGATCCCGTTCTACGGCGAGCTGAGCAGCGTGAACCCGTTGATCGTCACCGAGGCCGCCGCCCGCGCCCGCGGGGCGCAGATCGCCCAGGGCCTCTACACGTCCGTCACCGGCTCGGCCGGCCAGCTGTGCACCAAACCCGGTGTGGCGTTCGTGCCTCGCACCGACGACGCCATCGTTCCGGAACTGGTCCGCCTCGCCGCCGCCGCCGAGCCCCAGCCGCTGCTGAACGCGAAGATCCACGAATCGCTGTTCCGCATCCAAGGCGACCTGATCGCGAGCGGTGGCGCCAGCGCGCTGCGCGCCAGCGAGCCGGTCGGCCCCGGCCTCGGCGCGACGCCGGGCGTCCTCGAGATCGACGCGTCGACGTTCACCGCGGCAGCCGCGGAGGAGGCGTTCGGTCCGGTTGTCGTCGTGGTGCGGTACGACACGCTCGACGAGCTGCCCGCCGCCCTGGACGCCGTCCCCGACTCGCTCACCGCCACGGTGCACTGCGAAGCCGACGAGGCTGCCGGTCTCGCCGATCTCGTGACGCACCTGCAGCGCCGCTCCGGCCGCGTCGTGTTCAACGGATACCCCACCGGGGTGCGGGTCTGCTGGGCGCAGCACCACGGCGGGCCGTGGCCGGCGACCAATTCGCAGCACACCTCCGTCGGCGTCACGGCGATGCGCCGCTTCCTGCGGCCGATCGCGTGGCAGTCCGCGCCGGCCGTGCTGTTGCCGGCGGAGTTGCGGGATGACGACGCCTCGGTGCCGCGCCGTGTCGACGGCGTCTACCAGCCCGCGAAGAACTGATCCCACATCACGAGTAAGGACGTCATGCCCGAATCGCACCCCGCATCCGACCGGCCGATCCGCTGGGGAATTCTCGCCACCGGCGGTATCGCCCGCAAGTTCGCCGCCGATCTGCTGCTCGACGGCCACCTCGTCGCCGCGGTCGGCTCCCGCAGCGCCGAATCCGCGGCCGCCTTCGCGCGGGAGTTCGGCATCGCCCGGGCGCACGGCAGCTACGCGGATCTGGTGGCCGACCCGGACGTGGACATCGTCTACGTGGCGTCCCCGCACACCTTCCACGAGGAGCACGGCGCCCTGGCCCTCGAGGCCGGCAAGCACGTATTGATCGAGAAGCCCATCACGGTGAACGCCGCGCAGGCGCGCCGGCTCGCGGCGCTGGCCGCGGACCGCGGGCTGCTGCTGATGGAGGCGATGTGGACGCGGTACCTGCCGCATGTGCAACGCATCCGGGAGGTGATCGCCGCCGCAACCATCGGGACGGTGACGGGATTCCTCGCCAACCACAGCCAGAACCTGACCACCGACCCGGCCCATCGCATCAATGCGCTGGAGTTGGGCGGCGGGGCGCTGCTGGATCTCGGCATCTACCCGATCTCGTTCGCCGCCGGGCTGTTCGGGAAACCCACGACCGTGCAGGCGCTGGGATCACTCGGTGCGACCGGCGCGGACACGCATGTCTCCGTCGTCCTGCAATATGACGGCGGCGCGATCGCCTCCACCTATTCCACGAGCCGCTCCCGCGGACCGAACACGGCCGCGATCCTCGGCACCGACGGCCGCATCGAGATGTCGTCCGTGTGGTACGCGCCGTCGGAGACAAGGGTGTTCGACGGCCGGAACCGGCTGGTGGAGACGTTCGACTGGGCGGTCGCCGGTCGCGGCATGCAATTCCAGGCGCGGGAGGCCGAGCAACTGATCCGTAGTGGTCGGATCGAGAGCGGAATCCTCACCCCCGCAGCATGTATCGACATCATGGAGACGCTGGACGAGGTTCGCCGCCAGATCGGGGTGCGCTATCCCGGAGCGGACTGACGTGCCGCGGGCCGCGCTATGTAGTTCCGCTCTGCCGCGACTGGTTTCGACCGGTGCTTCGGTCAGAACGTCGCAATCGGCACCGGTCCGACGGCCGCGTTGACGAACCTGAACTTGCCGCCATCTCGGCACGGCAATCCCGCCTGACCACGGCATGACGTCCGCGAGTCGCGGTGACGGTGCTTTACAGAGCGCGGCCGGCACTTCAGGATGGGGTGACCTGAAATCAGGGGAACGGAAACGGTGAACGGAGGCCCGATGGACATTCGCAAGCTTGTCGCAGAGGCGTTGGGAACGGCATGCCTCGTCTTCGTCGGCGTGGGGGTGGCCACGGTCTCGTTCGGGTTCGCGGTCGCCGGGCCGGGCCTCGCGGCGGGTGTCATCGCGACCGCGCTCGCCTTCGGGCTGGTGATGTTGATCCTCGCCTACGCGATCGGCTCCGTTTCCGGGGCGCACATCAACCCGGCCGTGACGATGGGTTTCCTTGTCGCGGGCCGTATGTCGCTCACGGAGGCCGTCGGCTACTGGATCGCGCAGATCGTCGGCGCGATCGTCGGAGCCGCTGAACTACGAGGGTTGTTCGCAGCGGTCCCGGACTATTCCACGGCGAAGCAGGGCCTCGGCACCGACGGGTGGGGCAGTCATTCGATGGTGCACCTCGGTGGCGGCGGCGCGTTCCTGGCCGAGGCGGTGCTCACGTTCCTCTTCGTCTTCGTCGTGCTGACGGTCACCAGCAAGGCCGGCGGCTCGCCGCTGCTGGCCGGAGTCGCCATCGGCTTCGCGCTCGGAACGGTGCACCTGATGGGCGTGCCCCTCACCGGCACCTCAGTGAACCCAGCGCGCTCCATCGGCCCGGCGATCTTCGTCGGCGGCGACGCGCTCGGCCAGCTGTGGCTGTTCATCGTCGCCCCGTTGGTCGGCGGCGCGGTGGCGGCGCTGGCCAGCCGGTATTTCTACGGTTCCGAGAGCCGCGCGGCGCAGCCCGATCCCGCCCCCGCGCGCTGAACCGGCGCCGACAGTTCCGACAGCGCCGACCCGGACTCGGCGTCGCGCTGCCGGGAGGGATCTACGGGCCGGTGAGCGAAACCGGTTGTAGGCGCGTAATTTTCGCTTATGACGAACAATGCCCTGACGCGCGAATGCCTATTCCGGTGAGCTGAGCGATGCGGCCCTGATGCCCCGACTCCGGTGACGGCGTCAATACTCTCGACTGCTTCGACACGGCGCGGGCGCCCAGTTTTTTGTCGCGTCCAGCCAGCGTTGGCGCCATCACCGCGCTGAGCACTGACGCGGTTTCGGCGACGCGGAAGATCGATGTCGCCCGCGCCTATGCCTCGCTCCGGTCAGTTCGGAGCGACTTCGCGCGGATGCTGGTGCCGCTGCACGGCGGTGTCGTCGCCGTGCAGTGCCCGCGCGATCTCCTCGGCCGCATCACCCCAGCCGGAGACGCTGACGCGCTCCAGGTTCTGCCAGGCCGCTGCGCGCAACAGCTCTCCGGCCACGGATTCGGCCTGGGCGCCGTCATATCCGTTTGAACCTTCCCACCACGCGGACTGCACCAGCAGCGTCGACTGCGCGCGGTCGGCCTTCAGGTCCACTCGCGCGGCGATGCGCTCGCCGACGAGCACCGGGAGCGAGTAGTAGCCGAAGCGGCGCCGATGTGCCGGCGTGTAGATCTCGATGCGGTAGTCGAGGTCGTAGAGGCGCAGCGCCCGCTCGCGGAACCAGATGAGCGGATCGAACGGGCTGAGCAGGGCCGCGCCGTCGATGCGCCGGGGGGTGGTGGCTTGCTTGTGCATCCACGCCGGCCGGGGGCGGCCACCGCGCTCCCAGCCGGTGACCCGCACGGGGATCAGCTCGCCCTCGTCGACCAGCGCCGCGATCGCCGCGCGCACCTGGGCGCGGTCGCGGAAGCGGTAGTAATCCGCGAGATCGGTGTCGGTGGCCACGCCGTAGGACCGAGCCGCCCGGCGGATGAGCTCGCGCACGGCGTCGTCGCGCGGGATCTCTCGCGTGAAGATCTCGGCGGGGATCACGTCTTCTGCCAGGGCGTAGCTGCGCTCGAAGCCGCGGCGCCCCGCCACGGCGACTTCGCCTATGCGCCACAGGATCTCGAGCGCCATCTTGGCCTCGTCCCAATCCCACCAGCCGCCGCGTTCGCGCGGCGCGTCGTCACGCAGATCGGCCGGCTTGAGCGGCCCGCGGCCCCGTAGTTCGGCGCGCACCCAGTCCAGCGTGCGCGCCTTCGCGTTCAGCCAGGAGTCGGTCTTTTCCTCCCACCGGCGGCGGAAGTCGTCCATTCGGAAGCGCCACAGCGCCCAGTCCGCTGCGGAGATGAACGCCGCCTCATGCGGCACGTACTCGACATAGCGGCCGGACGGATTCATGAAGGTCCGGTCGAATGTTTGGGGGTCGTATGCCCCCAGCCGGGCGAACATCGGCATGTAGTGCGCCCGCGCGAACACGTTCACCGAGTCGATCTGCAGCACGCCGAGGCGCTCCATCGCCGTATGGAGGTGCTTAGGCGCCACTGTGTTCGGGCGTCGCCGCGAGAAACCCTGCGCGGCAAGGGCGATCCGTCTGGCCTCGGACGCGCTGAGCGTGCGCACCACCGGTTCAGCGTATCGGCGCCTCGGCGCCGTTCATTGATGACGTCTCCTTGGGCGGGGCCGGAGGCGGTGACGTCCGCCGTGGCGACCTCGGCGGCGGCAACGTTCGCGCCGTCATAATCGCGGCGTCCGGCATCTGACCGGCAGCATCCAACTGGCGATGCCACACGATCTGAGCGCACCGACAGCCGGGCCAGCGAGCGGCGATACTCGGCGCTATTCGAAGACTTGCTCGTGACCGTAACCGACAACTACGACAGCCGGCGCTCCCGGCCCGATGGTTCAATGCCGTACTGCCGGAAACCAACTGGCGCGGATCAGCCATTTCCTATGGGGCTATTGCTTTCGCACTGGCTCCGTCTGCCCATTCGGCGAGGCGACCGTGCCGGTGGTGGCCCGCACAAGTTCGACAAGCTCGGCGACCTGGCGGCGAAGGATTTCGATATCCGCCCGGGTGACGGATTGCTCCTCGGCGCCGACCTCGCGGACGCGGTCGACAAGCTATGACGCGAACGTGGCCGTCACCATGCCGAGAAGGGCAATACCGCCGAGCATGAGGCCGATACCAATGGCGCGTCCTGCGGCGGTGACGGGTGATACGTCGCCGTAGCCGACGGTGGTCACGGTGACGAACGACCACCACACGGCGTCCCCGAAGGATCCAATAGTTGCGCCGAGGTGGCCTCGTTCCGCGTCGAGGATGGCCAGCGACGCGCACAGAAGCAGCACTGCCGCGATCCCGGTGACGTAGACGCCGACCCGGCCACGGAAGCTTGTTGACGCCTTCCGGTTCAAGACCTTGATGAGCATGAGCAGGCGAAGAAGCGGAAGCGGTCGTAAGACCGGTAGTGCGACGACCGCGAGGTCAACGAGGTTGTGGGCGACATAGTTTCCGCGATGTTTCGCCAGTACGACACGAACCACATAGTCGATGCCGAACAGGCCCCACACGACCGCACCGACGACGCCGCAAGCGGCGACCAGTGCCGCAGGCAGGTCGGTTTGCAGGATCGGCCAGGCGTACGCGGCAAGGAACACGGCCGCGGCCACTGCAAGTGGCCATTCAATTCGTCTCTCCCAACGCATCACCGCTGTCCCGTAGAAACTGGTCTCCACAGCCTGACTCATGGACGGAGTGCTCCCTTCTCGCCGCACATTCCGGCGTTCAGGCCGAGGAAGTCGGCTGCTACCGGCCGCATCTGAGAGTATCGGCGTCGATCTCGCTGTCATCGGGCTCAGCGACATGACGGCGATCGAACGGTTCCTGGCGGATCGTCTACCACCAGGGCACCCTCTGCGACGCCTGATGCCTGGCGCTCCGGCGCCACCCCGCCGGGCTGAACTACGGGGATCTGTTCGCCTATGCGCTCGCACGACCCGCGAATCCCTGCCCCTCAAGGGCTACGACTTCTCACAGACCGACATCACACCGGCCTAAGCTCCCTGAAAGCCGCCCGCGCGACCCGGGCACATCATCACGAAATTGCGCCGCACACGAAAACCGCCCAGGCAGCACAAGCAACCGGACAAAATCACAGGATTCGGTGGGCAAGAGGGGGTTGAGCCCCTGGAATACGCCCATAACGAACATCGGTCGAGCGCGAACCGCCGAGGTCTATGCGCGAACGACCTGGACCGATCGGGTGCGGCGGGGCACGTGTGGGCAATCATTGCGTTCAGGCAAGCGGGCCGAGACGCGCTACGTTGTCGGCTCCGAGTGCCACCGAAACTCGCGGGCAGGCGTTCGCGGGCGTCACCGTCGAGCCGGCGGCCATGGATGGGCTCTGCCCTGCATTCGCCGGGTGCGGATCCCCGCCCACCCCGGTCGTCGCGATAGTCGCCGGCGGCATGAACCCCACGGACATCGTCACCGAGCTCCCCGACCTCAACGTCGAAGACATCGCGGGGGCCATTTTGAGGTACCTGTCAGAGGTGTGAAGTAGAGTGTGAACCATGGCAGATCGAGAGCGCTTCCGACCGTTCACTGGCGATACGGAGCAGAAGATCCGGCTGAAGGAGGCTCCTTTGGCGCTCGTGTTGTGCCAACTTCGGTGGCCTGACTTCAGCCACCTCCAGGGCGATCTGACCGAGACGGCGCGCGCTTTCGGGTCGACCATCGACGGGTACCCGGTCGTCTCCAACCTTCAAGAAGTTGCATACACGATCACACCCGAGGGGGTGACGCAAGCTCCCGGGGAGAAAATTCTGCAGTGGCACTCCGTCGACGGCGTGTGGCACGTCAGCCTGAGTCGGCGGTTCGCGTCGTTGTACTGCACCAGTTACAAATCGTTCTCCGACTTCTTGGCTCGATTTGAGCGCGTCCTCGCGGCCCTTGAGACTCGGATCAAGATCCCTCTCATCGATCGAGTCGGCGTCCGTTACGTCAACCGAATCACAGATGCTCGTCTCGTCGAAAACCTCGTAGAATACGTGCGCCCGGAGGTCTTGGGCTACACCGGTCTCACCGGAATATTGGAGGACGTTCAACTGGGATCGAGTGCTAACCAGGCCCGATATCTTGCAGGTGACGCGGCACTGCAGGTGCGCTCGGGGCTGGTGCCGTCGGGTGAGACGGTGGACCCTGCCGTGCCGCCGGTACAAGTGCCGTCATGGGTGCTTGATCTCGATGCGTCATCGGAGAAGATCGTGCCCTTTGACGTGTCCGCGGTTCTTGCCGCAGCGGGTCGGTTGTCCGACTTTGCCTACGACTTTTTCAAGTATATCTCGACCGAGGGCTTCCTCAAGGAGTTCGGTGACACCAGGTGACATCAACCTCGGATGCGACTCTCGTGCGGCGCGAACACAGTGTGGGCGCGCCGTTTGCCATGGCGTTTGGTTTTGCATTGGCGGTGTCGTCCGCGGTCGGCGCTGTCGCGCCAGCGTTCACTTTTACGCCTACTTCCGTTAGGGAGTTCGCGAAGGTGCCGCCGCGGGACCTCTCTTTTCCGTTGGATCAGACCTCCTCGGGAATCCCAACGCACGCCAACGCGGAATTCAGTGGTGCGTCATCGTCGCTCGCGCAGCGAATCGGCGAGGTTCGGGCCTTGACGATGCTGACGACGGAGCAGGTTGGTCGTCTCTTCGGGGTGTCGCGGCGTTCGGTGCACAACTGGATTAACGGCAACGTAATGGCGCCGCAGCATGAGGAGCGTGCAGCCAGGATCCTCTCCATCATGCTGGCGCTGCCCGGCTCCACTCCTGCCGAGCGCCGGGCTGCTCTGCTCGACTCCAGCCATGGCACGAGCCTCTTCCATCAGCTTGTGGTATCGCGGGAAGAGGACCCGCGCCTCCAGGTGGCGGGCGTGTCGGCAAGGGAGCGGATCGGACTGTGAGCGACGCCGCAGGTGAGCGGGTGGCTGGTGACTGCTCGAACCTTCGGCAAGGCGACGTAGTGGGCTTGCTCGAAGTGCGGCTCGTCGGCGTCGGCGGGGAGTGGGAGACCGTGGCAACGCCGGCAGGCGTGGCCATCCTCAGTCAGACATGCGACATCGTGCAACCGAGCAAGGCGCGCTGCCTGGTCGCTCCGGTGGTCGTCAATCCAACCGATGCCGCGTTATCCGGAGCGCGCAAAGGGCAGAAACCATTGCACCTGTATCTGGAGTCGCAAATGGCCGTGCCGACACGGTGCATCGCGGATATGGAACAGGCTGTCTCGACACCCAAGGTGACCTTGGCTGGTGCCCCGCTCATAGCCCGTTACGTCGAACACGCGAGCGGTCGAGCGGCGAGAGCCGTCGCCTGGAGAGTGGGACGCGCGTTTAGTCGATTCCCGTTCCCGGGCGAGGTGTACCCAGCTTTCAATAGGCTCCGGGGGAAAGCGCAAGAGCGGGCTGGATCGCTGGGCAACTTCGGTCGCGTCCTGGATCTGGTGCAAGACCTGCGGGTTTCGGCGGACCAATGGACAAGGGCCGGCCGGAACCTGATCCTATATGTCGTCGTAGATCAAGAGCACTTAATCGCGCCGGAAGATGTGGACCCAAACTGGTACTGGGACGCCGCTCGGGTTAAAGGTCTCCGCGCGGGAGAGATGGAGGCGGGCCTTTCGCTTGACCGCGTATGCGAACTGCTTCTTGCGAACCTCGAGGGGGACCGTAGCTCGCTTGCGCACCTCTGGCGAATGCTTGGTGACGCCATCCAGAGCACGCTCTTGGCTCCGGCGCTCGACCGCGAGGTTGTCTCATTTGGCGTGCTAGTAGTGTCTGACGCTGAGATGACATACCGGCAGTACCAGCAGACGGAGAGCCTTGACCTAGAGGTGCTGTCCAACTCGACGGACGCCTTGAATTGAGATGGAGCCGCACCGCGATCTTCATCGCGATGACGGCAGCCCGTGCACGTTCGCGATGGTCTTCGGCGACAGCCCCTTGGACTCCATCAGATGCAGCCAGCCGGCGATCTCGCGCACGTCGACGTCGTGGATCCGAAAACGACTGCGGTAGCGTTTCATTGTGGCCGTCGTCCGAACGTTCAATCGCACGAATGCAAACAGCTCGCTATACCCGACCGAGGTGGATGCGGAGTGGACCATCATCGCCAGTGACACATCGAAGCTTCTTCAAATCTCAACGTTCGGCTCCGACGATCGAGCATCCCGCCGCAAGGTCAGCCAGGCCATTCAGTTTGACCGCGAGATGGCTCAATTGCTCAAAGCCGCAATTGAATCCACATTTCCGGGGATCTGACATTTGAGTTCGACACAGACAGCCATACAGACCTCAAGCGAACACCGTGGACTCGTCATTCGCTGCTATGCGAGGACACTGTGAGCGGGCATCGGCTACCGAGTCCAGCGCACGGGGATACCTGATCCGCAAGAACACCAGTGGGCAAGGGGGGAGTTGAACCGGCCGGAGGGCTATTTCAGCGGTCCTCGCCAACGCTGTCAGCAGCGGTTATGACTCGTCGTAGCTCTACAGTCACAGCAAGAATCAGCGTTTCTGTTGACGCCGTCAACGGGGGTTTTGCTGGTCGCGGTGAGTATCGGGCTAGTACCGCGACTGTACCCACCGCCGTCAGGCAGCGTCAGTTGTTCGCTTGACAGCGAGGTCGATTGAACCAAGTACCGCGTCCCCGCTCGAGACCGTCACAGAGTGAAGGCCATAGCTGGTCACCCGCATTGTTAGCGGTACTGAACGCGCTATACGTAGAACGTCACCAGACTCCTCAATGACCACCGGGAAGCTCCGCTCGCCCACTGGGCTTCCATCGGGCCCCGTCGCCGACGCTTCGAGTGAATAGTGACCAACTTCGACGCCGCCTGCCTCGATCACGACCACCAGGGCGAGATGGACCTCAGACGGAATGTTGAGTATTGACACCGACTGCCAGGCCCCGCCAAGGATGTAGAGAAACTCATCGCGGATTTCCACGGAGTTGCAGGCTGCCAGGATCGACAGCCGAAGACCGTCCGTTACCCTTCGGATTTCGTAGGGACTGCCTGCCGCGGCTCCTCCTCGGGCCTCGATGTAGATCGCGCTGCCCTTCTCGCCAAAGGAGGATGTTCCACCGTCGAGCCCATAGCTGTAGCCGCGGCCCTCCTTGGCCCGTATCGCATCGGGCGGGGTTCGCCCCAGCCCCGTCAAAGCGCCGCCGCCGCCTCCAGGGGTGCGTCCGTCAAGACCGATGTAAATCCGGTCGCCGCCGGGCCCGCCGACGGCGTCACGGCCGATAACACCACCGCCTCCACCCCAAGATCCACCGACGTTGATCACATCGGCCGCGATCGAGAACGTCATCGGCTGCGATGCGGCAATGATCTCTGCGGCCTGGTCGTCGGAGAGGGCAGAACCTCCGCTTTGGCGGAGTTGATCTTCTTTCCACTGTGCGAGGGTCTCGACCGGAAATTTGTCGGACTGTGCATCGATCGCGCGGGAATGGAGAAGGCACAGAACGAGGAGGTTGGATGCGGCCCGGTTGTCTTCGGGCGTCATCAGCGGGTCGAACCGTGGGCCCTGCGGACTGGCAGCGCAAATGTGCGCCACCGTGGAATTCAGGAACAGGCCACCGGTGCTGTGATCGCGCTTGTAGTGGGGCTCGTCGCACCCCGGTGCGGCACAGTGTGACGATGACCCGTAGAGCTCCTTCACCGTGGCTGGTGTCGGATCGGGATGTCGACTCATGGGGCTCAGCTTGGCACAGCATGCGGGAGAAGCGTCGAAATTGTCCTTCTAATCGCTTCGATTGTTACGTATACTGCGATTATTGCGATTGGAAGGTGAGGGCCGTGTCGACGACACCGCTTGCTGAGGCGTCCGCTCGGGCCGCGAAGGTGGCTGCCTACCGGGTGCACAACATCCTGCGCACGCACCCGGACGACGAGGTCGTGCCGCTTCGCGACCCGGACGGCGATGAAGATCTGACGGTGCCGCGAGGAGCTGCGGAGTTGCTGCAGCGCATCCTCGCCGCTATGGCGGCGGGCACGCCGGTGACCGTGGTGCCGGATCATGCGGAGCTGACGACGCAGCAGGCGGCCGACCTGCTAGGCGTGTCCCGCCCCTACCTGATTGGCATCCTGGAGCGGGGAGAGATCGACTACCGGATGGTCGGCACGCATCGTAGGGTCCGGGCGGATTCCCTGCGCGCGTATTCGGACCGCATGATCGCAGAACAGCGATCCGCCGCCGACGAACTCACCCGAATCGCCGCCGAAGCAGGGCTGTACTGACGTGGCCTTCGCGGTGGTGTACGACGCATGTGTCCTCTACCCGTCGATCACCCGCGACCTGCTCATCCGTGTCGGCATCGAACGCATGGTGCGAGTCCATTGGTCCGCAGAGATCCTCGACGAAGTGTTCCGTAACATCGTGGCGAACAGGCCCGATCTGGATCCGGTCGCACTCCACCGGACACGCGAACTCATGCAGAAGGCACTGCCGAACGCGATGGTCTCCGGGTACGAGCCACTGATCGCCGGCATAGACCTGCCGGACCCGGACGATCGCCACGTCCTAGCAGCAGTGATCGCGGCGAACGCACAACTCATCGTCACCGACAACCTGAAACACTTCCCTGCCGGGAAACTGGCCCCGTTCGGCGTGGAGGCCCGGGGTGCGGACGACTTCCTCGTCGACCAGATACACATCAGCGTCGTCACCGTGCGCGCGATCGTGACGGCGATCGGGGTGAGCCGGCCGAATCCCGTATCGGACGGACAGATCCTCGCCGAGATGGAACGCTCCGGCCTGATCCAATCGGCCGCGCTGCTCCGCGCCAATACGTAGCCTGCGCATATTCCCTGCCCAGATACGACTTGAGACGGGCCACGCCCGCCTCAAGAAGGGTGGCGAAGGAAGTAAAGGAAGTATCCGTCTAGTGGTTGGTCCAAGGCCTTCCGGCCAGCACAAGAGCGACATTTCATCACACTGCGGACCGTCACCGCATATGGCTGCGAACCGAAAGGTCCCGCAGCGGGGCGCGCGGGACTTAACGGACCGCTCGGAACCTGGTGGGCAAGGGGGGAGTTGAACCCCCACGTCCTTTCGGACACACGGACCTGAACCGTGCGCGTCTGCCATTTCGCCACTTGCCCGAGCAATCGCACCGGCGCGAAGCGCGACCGCGACCGGTGAGACAGCGACCACTAGGCTAACACGTGCGGCTGCGTGCCGAATCCCCTCGCCTCCGCCGGAAGATCACCGGCTGAAAGAGCACCGGCCGGGAGCGCATCAGCCTCGCGAAGGCGGCGTCGATCGCCCCCAACAGATGATCGCCTCAAGCCGGTTACCTCGTCACAGCCGCGCAACGCACCCGCGCTCCCACGCGTCCCCATTACGATCGAGGGGCAGCGACGGTTCGCGCGGCGACCACCGCGCCGGTCAAGGCTGCACCACGACGAATGCCGCGATCAACGCGAAGGCACACAGGCACGACGGCACGGGCACGGACAGGAGGTATGACGATGCGCATGCTGCACGGAATCGAACGCCGGCTGCAGGGCGCCGTCGACAAGACGTTCGCCCGCATCTTCGGCGGCAGCGTCCAGCCCGCCGAGGTCACCTCCGCGCTGCAGCGCGAGGCCGCCGGCAACGTGCGCCACCAGGACGGCCGGGCGATCGCGCCGAACCGCTTCATCGTCCAGCTCGGGCCGAGCGACCACGCCGACGTCGGGGACGACGTCCGACGGGTGTCCTCCGCCTTCACCGACATGCTCGCGAACTACGTCGCCGACCAGGGTTGGGAGACGTTCGCGGACGTCGACGTCAGCCTGCAGGAGTCAGACCTGTTGCACACCGGCCAGTTTCGCATCACCTCGCTCGTCGACCCGGATGTCGGCCGGCACCGTGGGTCCGGCAGCGTGCCCGCCGGCGAGCCCGGCTTGATGGACCAGTTCTTCGGCCGACCGGCCGCACCCCCGCGTGCCCCGATCGCCAGCCCGGTACTCCCCGGCGCTCCGCGATCCGCCACCGCCTATGACGCTGTTCGCGGCCACGCCCCCATCGCACGGCGAGAGCCGCCGAACCCGATCCCGCCGCAACTCGATCACGGAAGCCCGGCCCCGTACGGCGCGAGGCCCGCCGATCCCGTATATCCCGCGGTCGTCTACGGCTCGCAGGCCGCCGCCGATGACCGACCCGTCGATGACCGGCAGGCAAGCTACCCGCTGGCCGGTTCGTGGCCGAATCCGGATGCGGACTCCTACGGGGACCGCTATCCACCTCCGGGCGCAGACTCTTACGGTTCCCGGGCCGCGCACGGCGAGGCCGCCGGCTACCCGCCGCCGGTGGTGAGCCCGCGCCTGCTGGTGCAGGACGGCAGTGGCCGCAGCTACCCGTTGCAGCGCGGATCGAACGTGATCGGGCGCGGTGCGGACGCGGCGCTGCGGCTCGCCGACACCTCCGTCTCCCGACGGCATATCGACGTCTACTTCGACGGGCAGGTGGCGATCGTCCACGACCTGGGCTCGACCAACGGCACCAATGTCAACGGCTCGCCGGTGCAGACCTGGCAACTCGCCGACGGCGACGAGATCCGGATCGGCCAATCCGCGGTCGTCTTCAGATCGAGGTAAGCGGACCGGTGCCCGCCCTGATCCTGCAGCTCTCCAGACTGGGGTTTCTGATCCTGCTCTGGCTGTTCATCCTTGCGGCGATCCGGGTGATCCGCTCGGATATGCGGGTCGCCGCCGAGGGTCGCGTCGGTGTGACGGCGGCATCGAAACGGCAACAGCGCCGGAACACCATCCCGGCGCGTGCCACCGCGCTGCCCGGCGTTCGGCCCAGCACGCTGGTCGTCACGGCCGGCTCGATGGCCGGCACTCGGCTGCGCCTGCAGAACGGCCCCATCCTGATCGGCCGCGCGGAGGATTCCACGTTGGTCCTCGATGACGATTTCGCGTCGACCCGACATGCCCGCCTGATTCAGCAGGGCGACTGGTGGGCCGTGGAAGACCTCGGCTCGACCAACGGTACCTATCTCGACCGCATCAAGATCACCGCGACAACCCCTGTGCCCGTGGGTGTTCCGATCCGGATCGGCCGATCGGTGATGGAGCTCCGCCCGTGACGGAGGACCACCACCCCGGCTCCGATCCTGCGGCGCGCATCCCCGACGGCGACGCGGACCGGAACAGGGCACGCAGCGCGGGGGGGAACCCGCGCCAACAGTTGCACGTCGCCGCGCGCACCGACCCGGGCCTCATCCGCTCGAACAACGAGGATTCGTTCTTCGCCGGCGATCGGGTGCTCGTCGTCGCGGACGGCATGGGCGGCCACGCCGCCGGCGAGGTCGCCTCTCGCCTGGTGGTGGAGGCGATCGCCCCACTGGACGAACGAGCCCCGAGCCCCGATCTGTCCGAAGACCTGATTGCGGCCACCCGTCGCGGGAACGCGGCGATCGCCGGCCTGGTCGCCGAACACCCGGATCTCGACGGGATGGGCACCACCGTCACGGCCGTCCTGTTCGACGGACACCGCGCGGCGCTCGTCCACGTCGGAGACTCCCGCGCCTATCTCTATCGCGACGGCGTCCTGCACCAGCTCACCCACGACGACACGTTCGTCCAGTCGCTCGTCGACGAGGGCCGGATCACCGAGGAGCAGGCGCACGAACACCCGCAACGGAACCTGGTGCTGCGAGCGCTCACCGGGATCGACGTGGATCCGAGCGTCGCGATCCGGGAGACTCACGCCGGGGACCGTTACCTGCTGTGCAGCGACGGCCTATGCGGCGTGGTCGAGGCGGAGCTGATCGGCGATGCGCTGGCGGACCCGAACCCGAACGTCGCCGCCGACACCTTGATCCAGCTCTCGCTCGCCGCCGGGGCGCCGGACAATGTCACCGTCGTTGTCGCGGACGTGCTCGACATCGGTGACGGCGCAGCGGATTTCGACCAACCTGTGCACATCGCGGCGCTCGATGATCCGGCCGCGACGAACCCCATCCAGCAGCTCACGCGCGAGATGCCGCGCGTCCCGCTGCCGCCGATCCCGGAGGAGCCCGGCGAGGTCGCGGAGATCCTGACCGGGTCCGAGGACTACGCAGAAGACGATATAGAAGACGACACCGAAGACGAGCCCGACGAAGACGTCGACGAGGACTTCGTAGAGGACGCGGCAGAAGACACAGCAGACGACGACTCCTGGGACGATTACTTCGATCCCGACGACAGCGCCTCTCACGCAAGCACTGATGCAAGCACCGACGCTGCCGCGGGTCACTCGGCCGCGACGATCGGTTCCGAGGTTCCCGATGACGCCCCGCCGTCCGCGGGCGTCGGCGAGAAGGCCGCCGATGACGCTGTTCTCGGCGCCGCGGGCGCCGCCCACGATTCCGGCGACGCGGCACCTACCTCGACCGGTCGCCCGACCGAGGCGAACACGCGCAGCGAAGCGGGCACCAAGACGAGCGCAGCGGGCACCAAGACGGACACCGCCGCGCAGCGGGCCGCGGGTTCGCGACCAGGCCGAGGCGCACCGAAACCCGTGGCGGCGCGAGCGAAGTCGTCGAAGCAGACCCACCCGTCCGTCCGCCGCCGGTGGTATCGCCGCGGCGCGCTGGCCCTCGCGGTGATCGTCCTGCTCGGGGTCGCGATCACCGGTTCGACGATGTGGGTGCGCGGTCAGTACTTCGTCTCGGATCAGGGGAACCTCGTCGTCGTCTTCCGCGGCGTCGACGGCACGCTGCTCGGCTGGCACCTGTCGACGTTCGAGGAGACCTCGTGCGCCGACAACACCGAGTGCACGCCGATGCGCGTCTCGGACCTGCAACCGGCCGCGCAGAACCAGGTGCGCGCCGGAATCAAGGCCGTCAACCTGGCCGACGCGCGCGATGTGGTGCAGCGGCTCTCCGGTCAACTGCTGCCGCCGTGCCCCCGCGGGCAGACGTCGTCGCCCACCGCCGATGACGCTGTTCCGGGCACCACCACATCGCCCGAGATCACTACCGAGACGCCGTCCGCGGCGCCACCGGTACCACCGACGGACACCACTTCCTCCGGCAGCACGGCCGACAGCACGGCGACCCGCACCCCCCGCACCACCCCGGGCACGGCAGCCGCCGCACACGCTGCGGCACCGACGACGTCCGCATCCCTCGCCCCGCCGCGCACCGAAGCCGCTGCGGCTACCGCCGCGCAGCGCGCGGATGGGGGCGCCGGTGGGCTCGTCGGAAAAGAACTCGCCGCGACCGGGAACCCCGAAAACACCGTCATACCAGGGAAAACCGGGTCGCGCGTGGCCGCAGCGGCCGGCGCAACGGCCCCGTCCGGTAGCGGCGCCGCGTCCCATACCACTGTGCCTACCAACCACACCGCATCTCCGACCAGCCACACCGGCGCGCCGACCAGCGACACCACCACCTCCGCACCCGGCCTGTCGACGGTGACGATGACGGAGACCGTGACCGCGACGCCGCTGGCCCCGGCGCCAGCGGTCCCGGGCGTCACCTGCCGGAGCGTCCCGTGACCGGCGGCCCCGGCAGCCCCGCCGGCCTCAGCGGCAACAGCGGCAACGGCAGCCCAGCCGGCAGCGCCAAAGCAAATACCGCCGCACCTTCGAACAGGCGCCCCCGCCGCCGCACCGGCCGCGGCGCGGAACTGTGGCTGCTCATCTTCGCGGCGATCATCGTCACCGCCGCCCTGATGATCGTCGAGCTGAATCAGCATCAGGCGCTCAAGATCGAGCTTGTCTATTACGGCGGCGGATACCTCGCGGTGTTCGCGATCGCGCATGTGGTGGTCCGGGCGCTCGCGCCGTACGCGGATCCGCTGATGTTGCCGCTGGTCGCCCTGCTCAACGGTCTCGGGCTGGTGATGATCTACCGGCTGGATCTCGCCGAGGCGGCCAAGCACGCGAACGCCACGCCGCAGGCGCCGCTGCAGCTGCTGTGGACGGCGGTGTCCCTGGTGCTGTTCCTGGTCACGCTGCTGGTGATCCGCGACCACACAAGCCTGCAGTCGTACCCCTACACACTCGCGTTCGCCGGGCTGATCTTCCTCGCCCTGCCCGCAGCCCTGCCCCGGTCCCTGTCCGAGGTGAACGGGGCGAAGATCTGGATCCGCATCCCCGGGCTGCTGTCCGTCCAGCCGAGCGAGTTCGCCAAGATCACGCTGATCGTGTTCGCGGCGGCCTTCCTGGTCTCCAAACGCGGCGTCCTGTCGACGGCCGGGCCGAGGTTCCTCGGTCTCACTCTCCCGCGGATCCGCGACCTCGGGCCGCTGGTCGCGCTGCTGGCGGTCTCCCTCGGCGTCCTGGTGGTGAGCAACGACCTCGGCCCGGCCCTGCTGATCTTCGGCGTGCTGCTCGCCATGGTGTATCTGGCGACCAGCCGGGTGTCATGGCTGATCATCGGGCTGCTCGCGTTCGCGGGCGGTGCCGTCCTCGCGTATCAGTTCGTGCCGCACCTGCGGGTGCGCGTCGACATCTGGCTACATCCGTTCGCGGACCCGCAGGGCGCGAGCTACCAGCTCGTGCAGTCGCTGTTCGGGCTCGGCACCGGCGGGATCTTCGGAACCGGGCTCGGCGCGGGGCGCCCGGATATCGTGCCGTACGCGTCGACCGACTTCATCACGGCCGCGCTCGGCGAGGAGCTGGGCCTGGTCGGGCTCACCGCGATCATCGTCTGCTTCATGATCCTGGTCGGGCGCGGCATGCGCGCCGCGCTCGCCGCGCGGGACAACTTCGGCTCGCTGCTCGCGGCCGGGCTGTCGTTCTCCATCGGGCTGCAGGTGTTCGTGATCATCGGCGGGGTCACCGGCCTCATCCCGCTGACCGGGCTCACCACGCCGTTCGTGTCCTACGGCGGCTCCAGCCTGCTGGCAAACTACATCATCCTCGCGCTGCTGCTGCGCATATCGGACTCGTCCCGGCGGCCACCCGTGAAACAGCCGCGCCGCACCGGAACGCTGGCCCAGGCGCGCACCGAGATCCTGTCGCGGAGTGCGAAATGAAGCCCTCCATGCGGAAACTCGGCGCGGCCATCATCGTGATGCTGGTCGCGCTGATGGCGAACCTGACGTACATCCAGGTCGTCAAGGCGGTGGACTACCGACACGATCCGAACAACCGCCGCACCGTGCTGGAGGAGTACTCGCGCGCCCGCGGGCAGATCACCGCGTCCGGCGGGGTGGTGCTCGCCCAGTCGAACCCCTCCAAGGACCAGTACCGCTATCAGCGCGTCTACCCGGGCGGCGCGATGTACGCGAACCTGACCGGCTACTACTCGCTGCGCTACGGCCCGACCGGCCTCGAGCGGCTGCAGAACGACCTGCTCGCCGGCAACGACCCGCAACTGTTCGTCGAGCAACTCTCCGACCTGATCACCGGACGCGACCCGCAGGGCGGCAACGTCCAGCTGACCATCGTCCCGGCGGTTCAGAAGGCCGCCTATGACGGGCTGTCCGCGAAGGGCTACGTCGGGGCGGTGGTGGCCATCAACCCGTCCACCGGGGCGATCCTCGCGATGGCGTCGACACCCTCGTACGACCCGAACCCGCTGGCCAGCCACAGCGAGGACGTGCAACGCAAGGCGTACAACCAGCTGGTGGAAGCGTCCCCCTCGCCGATCCTGGATCGGACCATCGGCGCCGTCTACCCGCCGGGATCAACGTTCAAGCTGGTCGTCACCGCGGCCGCGCTGCAGCACGGCTTCACGCCGCAGTCGCAGGTTCCGGGCGCACCGACCATCACCCTTCCGGACACCGGCGGCGCGACCCTGTCCAACTACGACAGGGAAGCGTGCGCCGGTCGCGGCGGGGCCTCGGTGACGCTGACCCAGGCGTTGGCGTACTCGTGCAACACTGCCTACGCGACCGTGGCCATGGACATCGGCGCGGCCGCGCTGAAGCAGCAGGCCGCGGCGTTCGGCATCACCGGCGACAACTCCTCGATCGACGGCTTCCCGGTCGCCGCGTCCCGCACCGGAACCATGGAGACCGCCAGCGGGGCAACGGATCTCGGCGCGTTGGCGCAGTCGGGGATCGGGCAGCGGGATGTCGCGCTCACTCCGCTCGAGGACGCGGTGGTCGCCGCGACCATCGCCAATGGCGGACAGCGGATGCAGCCGTACCTCGTCGCGAAGACCACCCGGCCGGACCTGTCCGTGATCGATCAGGCCACCCCCGTCTCGCTCGGCCAGGCGATACCGGCGTCCGTGGCCGACGAGATCCGCACCATGATGGTGGCCTCCGAGAACGCCACGCCCGGCAGCGGGCACATCGCCGGCATCACCATCGCCTCGAAGACGGGGACGGCGGAGCACGGCACCGATCCCAAGAACACCCCACCGCATGCGTGGTATGTCGCGTTCGCCCCGGCCGATCACCCGAAGGTGGCCGTCGCGGTGTTCGTGGCCAACGGCGGCGATCGCGGGCTGAACGCCACCGGTGCGACCGTCGCGGCCCCGATCGGCCGCGACGTGATCGCCGCGGCTCTGGCAGGCTTGTCATGATGAGCGCTCGGGAGCGGTGCCAGGACCTGCGACAATACAAGAAGTGCCGGGCGACGCAGGAGGGTCCGGTCGGCGACGCGGACGTGGTGCCGAGCGTGGCGGGTATCGTCATCCGCCACGAGCCGCGTCACGGGCAGCGTGGTGGAACGTCATATGAGATGCGGGACGCGGCGCGCAAGGCGACCGGGCGACGGGCGCCGGAAGGCGGTAAGTGAACGGTGAGTCGATGACCGGGAACCTGTTGGGCGACCGTTACCAGGTGGGTGACACGCTCGGCTTCGGGGGCATGAGCGAGGTGCACCGCGGCCGTGACGTGCGCCTGGGCCGGGACGTGGCGATCAAGGTGCTGCGCGCGGACCTGGCTCGCGACCCCACGTTCCAGACGCGGTTCCGCCGGGAGGCGCAGAATGCTGCGTCGCTCAACCATCCGGCCATCGTGGCGGTGTACGACACCGGCGAGATGCTGGGCGACGGCGTGACGCTGCCGTACATCGTCATGGAATATGTGGACGGCGAGACGCTGCGCGACGTCGTCAAGCGCGAGGGTCCGATGGCGCCCAAGCGGGCGATGGAGATCACCGCGGATATCTGTGCGGCACTGGACTTCTCGCATCGGCACGGCATCATCCACCGCGACGTGAAGCCGGCCAACGTGATGCTGACCCGGGCCGGCGCGGTGAAGGTGATGGACTTCGGGATCGCCCGGGCGGTGACGGACGGGCAGGCCACCGTCACGGCCACGGCCGCGGTGATCGGCACCGCCCAGTACCTCTCCCCCGAACAGGCCCGCGGCGAGGCGGTCGACGCCCGTTCGGACGTGTACGCGACCGGCTGCGTGCTCTACGAACTGCTCACCGGCACACCGCCGTTCTCCGGGGACTCCCCGGTGGCGGTCGCGTACCAGCATGTGCGCGAGGAGCCGAGGCCGCCGTCCGCCGTGCACCCTGGGGTCCCGCAGGACCTCGACGCGATCGTGCTCAAGGCGCTGAACAAGAACCCGATGAACCGCTACCAGACGGCCGCGGACATGCGCTCGGATCTGGTGCGGGCACTGGCCGGCCAGGCGGTGCACGCGACGCCCGTCATGAACGATGCCGACCGCACTGCCCTGCTCGGTTCGGTGCCCGCCGTCCGTGCTCCGGGCACCCGGACATTGGTCACGGCGACGCCGAGCATCCTCGAGCCGCAGGGCCATTGGGTGGACGAGACCGCGCACTCGAAGCGGGTGTGGGGATTCGTCGGGATCGGCGCCGTCTGCCTGGTGCTGCTCGCCGGGGCGATCTACCTGACGCTGAAGATCACCGGTGCGCCGCCGCCCGCGAAACAGGTTGCGGTGCCGTCGGTTTCGAATATGACGCCGGAACAGGCCACGGCCGAGTTGCACAAATACAACCTGACCGTGGCGCAGCCGTTGAAGCACGCGGCGTCGGCGGCGGACAAGAAGGGCCTGATCGTCAACCAGGATCCGAGCGGCGGCGTGCCCGTGGCGCAGGGATCGGCGGTCACGCTCACGGTGGGCGACGGCGTCGACCAGGTGGCCGTGCCCAACGTGCAAGGGATGGACGCGCAGAAGGCGCAGGCCACGATCCAGAAGGCGAACCTGGTCTACAAGGAGCAGCTGATCTACTCGAGCACGGCCAAGGGCCGCGTCGATCATCAGGATCCGGAACCGCAGACGGCGGTCGCACCGGGGGCCACGGTGACGGTGTTCATCTCGCAGGGTGCGCAGGTCACCACGGTCCCGGCGGCGGACCAGTTGATCGGGGTGCCCGTCACCCAGGCTGAGGCGGCGCTGACGGCCGCGCAGCTCAAGTTCGTCCCGCAGTCGCAGCCGAGCGACCAGCCGAAGGATCAGGTGCTCTCGCTCGGCGGCGGGGTGAAGCCGGGCGACCAGGTACAGGTCAACACGGTGATCACGCTGATGGTGTCGGACAACTCGATGATGAAGATGCCGTCGCTCGTCAACCTGTTGCCCGCGGACGCGCTGGCCAAACTGACCAGCCCGGACGTCGGATGGACCGGTACCAATGACTACCTCACCCAGCGTCAGGTGCCGAATCCGAACAAGGCGCTGTGGGGGCGCATCACCGGGCAGATCCCCAAGGCCGGCGACGCCGTGCCGAAGGATTCGCTGATCCAGGTCACGATCGGGGTAGAGCCGCAGATCACGGTTCCGGACATGTCCGGCATGACGAAGGACCAGGCCCTGGCCGCGCTCAAGGGCGCGGGCTGGAACGGGCAGCTCACCGTGGTCACTGAGGGCGGCCAGACGCCTCCGCCGGGCCTGGGCGGCACGGTGATTCCGGGGATGCAGGACCCGGCGTCGGCCAGCCAGATCCCGATGACGGGCGGTGTGACGATCCACATCTACCCGCCGGAGGCGACGACCGGTCCGCCGACTAGCGGACAGCCCGGCGGGGGCGGCGGTGGTAACGGTGGCGGCGGAGGAAACGGCGGCGGAGGCGGGTAGTCCTGCGCGTTCTCGGGCGGTCGGCGATCGGCCGCCCGAAGACGCGTCAGATTGGCGCGCCGTTCTCAGGAAATCCCCACACCCTTCGGCCACCCTGTAGGACATGAGCGAAGACACTCCGATCTCCGACGACGCCCGAACTCAGCCGAGCCCTGATCAGGGTCCTGATCAGAACGCCGAACAGGGTCCCGACCCGAGCGAGCGCAGCAGCGGCGAGCCTGGCGGCATCGTGCCTAGCAGTGCCGAGCCCAGCAGCAGCGAGCCCGGCGGCATCGTGCCTAGCAGTGCCGAGCCCAGCGGTGCCGAATCGCCCGAGGATCCGGCCGCTACCGGTTCTCCGGAGCCTTCCTCTGCGCGCGGGGCCGAGGGCCCTTGGCAGGCCCGCCCCAGCGGCGCCCTCACGTCCGCCGGCGCCTTCGGTGGGGGCACTCCGGCGCCCGCCGACCCGTGGAGCGGCTCGTCGCCGCGGCCCGCCGGCGGCAGGGACACGGCCGGAACCGCGGGCGGTCCGAGCTGGCCGGCGCCGTCCGCGCACAGATATGGCGACAACCCCTGGGCCGCGCCCACCGGGCGCCCAGGGGGCACCGGGTTCACCGCCGGGCACGATGCGGGGTACGGCAGAGGTTACGGCAGCTATGGGTCGACACCGCCCGGCGCGCCCTCGCCGGCGCAGGGTTTCCCCTTCACGCCCTTCCCGCCCCTCGGCGCGCCGGCGTCCGCTACGCATCCGGCGACCACGTCCGACGCGCACGAGACCGGCCATGGCCACGGCGGGTCCGTACGGACGGTGCTCATCGCGGTCGCGATCGCCGCCCTCGCGCTCGTCGCCGGGCTCGGCGGCGGCGTGCTCGGCAGCAGCCTGGCTTCTGACAACACCAGTGGCGGAAGCGGTTCCGCGATCGTGCAACACACGACCGGGCAGTCTGCGTCCGACACGACGCCCGCGCCGGCCGGTTCTGTGCAGCAGGTGGCGGCCAAGGTGCTGCCGTCTGTGGTGAGCGTGGTCGCCGTCGCCGGCAATTCGCAGAGCGAGGGTTCCGGGATCGTGCTGACCTCCTCCGGGCTCATCCTGACCAACGAGCACGTGATCGACGGCGCCAGCAAGCTCACCGTGCAGTTCAACGACGGGACGACGGCCAACGCCACGGTGGTGGGCGCGGACCCGACCGACGACCTCGCGGTGATCAAGGTGTCGGGCATGTCCGGCCTGACCCCCGCGACGCTCGGCTCCTCGTCGAACCTCCAGGTCGGCCAGCAGGTGGTCGCCGTCGGTTCGCCGCTCGGCCTGTCCGCGACCGTGACCACCGGCATCGTCTCCGCCCTCAATCGGCCGGTGCGCACCTCGCAGGCGCAGAGTGAACAGGCGCAGGGCACGGTGCTCAATGCGATCCAGACCGATGCCGCGATCAACCCGGGCAACTCCGGCGGGCCGCTCGTCGACATGAACGGCTACGTGATCGGGATCAACTCCGCCATCGCGGCGCTGTCCTCCGGGTCCGGCGGCCAGGCGGGCTCGATCGGCGTCGGCTTCGCGATCCCGATCGACCAGGCGCACCGCATCGCCCAGGAGATCATCGACACCGGGAAGGCCTCGCATGCCGTGCTGGGGGCGAGCGTCACCGACAACGTCGACCAGTCCCGCGGCGTGACGACAGGCGCGAAGATCGCCGACATCACGCCGAACAGCGGCGCCGCGAAGGCGGGGCTGCAGGCGGGCGACGTGGTCACCAAGGTGGGCGGCACGCTCATCGAGTCGGCGGACGCCCTGGTCGCGACGATCCGCTCGACCGCGCCGGGGTCGAAGGTCACCGTGACCTACCTGCGCGGCGGGCAACCCGCGACGGTCGACGTGACGCTCGGGTCCGTCACGAACTGAGGGCGGCGCTGAAGGGCGGGGTGCGTCGGGGTCCGCGCAGGGACCCGGCTCAGACCGCGGACAGGCGGAGCCGCTCGACCTCGGCCTCCAGAGCGGGGACCAGCCCGAGAGCGGCGTCATACCCGCACTCGCGCAACCAGTTCGCCAACAGTCGGTGACCTCCCTGGGTGAGCACCGACTCGGGGTGGAACTGCACGCCGACAATGGGGTGCCGAGTATGACGAAGTCCCATGATGGCGCCGTCGACAGTCCTTGCGGTGACCTCGATCTCGTCCGGAAGTGTGCCGTCCACCACGGCGAGGGAGTGGTACCTGGTCGCGGTGAAGGGGTCCGGCAGCCCGTCGAAGAGCGGCGACGAATCGTGCCCCACCTGCGAGGTGCGCCCGTGCATCAGCTCGGCGGCGCGGTCCACGACTCCGCCGTAGACCTCGGCGATCGCCTGATGCCCGAGACACACGCCGAGCACAGGGGTCTCGGTCTCGGCGGCCCAGCGGATGAGCGGCTCGGTGATGCCGGCATCCGCCGGGACGCCCGGGCCGGGCGAGAGCAGCACGCCGTCCGGAGCCTCGGCCGCCACCTCGTCAACGGTGACGGCATCGTTGCGCCACACCCGGCACTCGGCGCCGAGCTGCTGCAGGTACTGCACCAGGTTGTAGACGAACGAGTCGTAGTTGTCGATCACCACAATGCGAGCCACGGGCACCAGCCTTCCACATGCCGGTCGGCGCGCCGGATCGGCCGGTCGAAGCGGCGGCAGATCAAACCCTCAGCCCGTCGAGCCGCCCGAATCGATCGGCAGCATCGGCTCCACCCACGGGAAGACCACGAAGAACAGCAGCGCCACCACCGCCGCGATCAGCACCACCACCTGCAGCAGGCGCAGGCCGAGCGGCCCCGGCAGGTGCCGCCAGATCCATCCGTACACGTCAGCTCGTCTCCTGCAGCTCGGGCGGCGTGAACCCGTCCGCCTTCGGGTACGACTTGACCAGGATCCCGTGGATGATCATGCGCTGCCGGTCGGAGAACTTCGGGTGACAGGTGGTCAGCGTGATGAGCGCCTCGGCATTCTTCGGGACGACGCGGCTGTCCACATGCGGCACCGGATAGATCTGCCGGATGTCGGTGGGCGTCGTGATCTCCCGACCGTAGACTCCGCGATACTGGCCGGTCTGCACGTCGACCCCGGCACAGTGCGCGTGCGCGGTGGTCGCCCAGCTCGCGACCTCGTCCTGCATCGGCAACACGCGGTAGACGTACCAGTCGTCGCGGGTCTCGATCACGATCGCATCGCACGAGTTCAACAAGCCCAGGTCGTCGAACGGCGCACCCTTGTTCACCCGGTGCCCAGCCAGCGCGAAATTGCCAGGCTGGCCGGGGTACTGCGTCATCGGATCGTTGTAATGCCCGGGACCCGAGTACAGATCGGCCTGGGTCGTCCCCTCCACGATGGTGAACATGAAGTCCGGCCCGAAGCTCGGGACGTACAGCTTCGCGAAGCCCGTGCCCTCGGTCGTGTTGTATTGCAGGGTCCGCTGGCCAGGGTCCAGGACGGGGCCCGCCGCCGTCGTCACCACCACGCCCCCGGATTCGGTGACCACGGCCGGGTCGCCGGGCGCCGTCACCGTGTCACTCTGCCGGGCCCACTGCTTGTCCAGCGCCTGGGTCGCCGCGGCCTGTTTCTGCTCGCCGAACAGGTTCGTGATCCACAGTTCGTAGACCACGAACAGCAGCACCACCAGACCCGCCGTGATCAACACTTGCCCGATGCCGCGGACGGTGGCGCGCAACGGGTCTCGTGGCGGACGCGCGCCGCCCGCCACGGTCCGGCGGCGACGGCCCGGCCCGGCCATCGCCGGTTCGCCTAGTGCCGTCGTGGGTTCGGCATCAGGCTCGGCCCCGGCTCCGGCAAGGCTTTCGACGTCGCGTTCCGTATCCGCCGGGGTATCGAGGATGACGCTGTTCTCGGCTTCAGCCGTTCCGGACGGGTCCGGCCTCTGAGCGTCGTCATGGGCGGTCTCCGCGTCGACAGGCATGTCCACGCCGCTCTCGGCAGCGCTCTCAGGAGTGCTGTCAGCGCCGCCGCCCACTGTGTCTTCATCCCCGGCTCCGCCGGCTGTGCCTTCCTCCCCGGCTCCGCCGCCCAAGGGAGGCTGCTGGTTGTCGTCGCTGCGGCCGTTCGAGCGATGTCGCCCGCCGCCGGTGACGCCTGAACCGCTCACCTACACCCGACCTCCGACTATCATGGACACTTTGCGGTGGCATCCGAGGCGATGCCGACACCGTAGGCTACTCGGTGGAGATATCCGCGCAGGTCGCAGGCGGCCGTCGTGGACTGTATTCGCTCATCCGCAGTTCGGAGGATCACGTGCCCAAGTCGAAGGTCCGTAAGAAGCCACAGAATCAGGCTTCCCGGTCGGCGGCGGCGGCCGCTGCCGCGGCGGCCCCGCGCGCGAGGGTCGCCGGCCCATCCAGCCAGGTGTACGTCGGGATCATGGTCGGCTTGATGCTGCTCGGCCTGGCGTGGTTGGTCGCGTACTACCTATGGCCTCACTCGATCCCGGGAATGTCGAGCCTGGGCAACTGGAACTTCGGCGTCGGATTCGTTCTGATGATCGCCGGCCTCGTCATGACGATGCGCTGGCGCTGAGCATCTCGACCGCGGCACCACCGGGCCCCACCGCCGAACTACACGTGTGTCATTCCATCCCCACTGGGGATAACTACTGTGGATAACTCACCCGGGGACGGCACTCCGAGCCCGTCAGCGGACCGCGACGGGCCCTCGCACGTCTGGGGCCCGGACCCGCGGTTGCGCTGGATCCTGCTGACGTGCACGGTGGCTGCCGTGATCTGGCGCATCCTCGACAGCGACCCGGAGAATCGGCTGGTCGCCGTGGTGCTCGCCGTCGTGTGCGCGGTCGTCGTGCTGCTGCTGATCCGGATGCGCGTCCGGCTGCGCGCCGACGCCGAGGGGATCGTGGTGGCCGGGCCGCTGCACTCGCGCCGGATCGCCTGGGCCGACATCGACACGATCTCCACACCCCGGCGCGGCCGATTCGGCAGGCATGCGGCCTGGCTGGAGTTGGAGATCCGGATGGACGCCGACGTCTCCACAGCGGTTGGTGACGATGCCGCGATCGGGGATCCGGGCTCGACGCCGTCCGACCGGCCGGATACCGAGCTCATGACCTTCGGCGCGTTCGACCTCGGCACCGACCCGGCGAAGGTCGGCCGCGCGCTGCTCCGCCTGCGGCGGGGCTGAGTGCGGTCTAGCTCGGCGGGATACAGGACACGTCCGGCCGGGTCGTGTTGAAGCAGACCCAGTGCCCGAGCGACAGGTCCTTCGCCACGATCACCGCCGCCAACGCGACGAACACCACCACGCACGTCCCGATCTGCCAGTTCGTGCGCGACGCCGCCGGCGCATAGACCATCGCCGCGCCCACCAGCGTGCCGACCACCAGACCGCCGACATGCGCCTGCCAGGAGATGCCGGGGATCGCGAACGTGGCGATCACATTGATCGCGATGATGATCCCCGCCTGACGCAGGTCCAGCTTCAGGCGCTTGAGCGTCACCAGCAGCGCGCCCATCAGGCCGAAGATCGCCCCCGACGCACCCGCGGCGGAGCTCGTCACCCCCGCGAACAGCATGATCGACGCCGAGCCGCCGAGCAGCGAGAGCAGGTACAGCGCAAGGTATCTCCACGCGCCGAGCACCCGCTCCAGGCCCAGCCCGATGAAGTACAGCGCCAGCATGTTCAGCACGATGTGCGTCACCGACAGGTGCAGGAACCCGCTCGAAACAACGCGCCACCACTCGCCGCCGGCCACCAGCATCGGCACCAGCAGCGAACCGTTGAAGATGCTCGATCCGCGGAAGTCGGACAGCGAACCGGCCTGCGCCGCGACGGCCAGGAACACCAGCACGTTCAGGCCGATGAGCGCGTACGTGATCCGCGGCTGCGCCCCGTGTTTCGCCCCGGCGATGGTGCGCGCCACCGCGACGCGCGCCGCCGGTCGCGACTCGGCCACGCAGGCGCGGCAGTGGAAGCCGACCGACGCGGGCGTCAGGCAGGAGGGGCACGCCGGCCGCCCGCACCGCGAGCAGCGCAGGTTCGTCGGCCGGTCCGGGTGCCAGGTGCACACCATCGGCGGCATGCCCCCGGTCTGCGGCCCATAGGGGCCCGTCGGTCCGGACGGGCCTTGCGGCGGATACATCGTCATAGGCGGTTATCCCTGGTATCCGTGGTGCCTGGTTTCCCTGATATGACGAGGTTCTCGCCGGTGCGCGCTCGGCGAGCTCAGGACTCTGCCGACGCAGTGCCCTCCGGTGCGCCTTCGATGCTGATCGAGGTGATGACCACGTCGTCCACCGGTCGGTCGCGGTGGTCGGTGGCGGTCGTTGCGATGGCATCCACCACGTCGCGGGACGCCTGATCGGCCACCTCGCCGAAGATGGTGTGCCGGCGGTTGAGGTGCGGCGTCTTGCCGACCGTGATGAAGAACTGGCTGCCGTTGGTGCCCGGGCCGGCGTTCGCCATGGCGAGCAGGTACGGCCGGTCGAAGGCGAGCTCGCCGTGGAACTCGTCGGCGAACTGGTATCCGGGGCCGCCCATGCCGGTGCCGGTCGGGTCGCCGCCCTGGATCATGAAGCCGTCGATCACCCGGTGGAAGATGGCGCCGTCGTAGAACGGGCCGGACGTGCTGCCGGCGGCGTTCTTGGTGGTGTAGTCCTTGCTGCCGGTCGCTAGGCCGATGAAGTTCTTCACCGTCTTCGGCGCGTGGAACGGCATCAACTGGATGCGGATGTCGCCCCGATTGGTGTGCAGGGTCGCGAAGGTGTTTCCGTAGTCAGTCACATCGCACATCCTGCCATGCGGGCTTCGGCGGCACCTCCGCCGAGTCACAGTCACGCGTACCGCTGCGCGATGAGCTTCGCCACCCTGTCCCGCGGCAACGCGGGAGTGCGATTGCCTTCCCGGCCGACCATGTCCTCGTTGGCTACGAGTGCGTTGGCGACGGACTCCTCCACCGCCTGCACCACCGCCTCGTAGAACGGATCGAGGAAGCCGAACGGAATGAAGCGCAATTGGTCGTAGTGTCCCGGCGAAGCGCCGTAGAAGGCGCTCAGGCCCGGCGTGATGGACTTCGGATTCGCCGTGGAGAACGCGAGGAACAGATCCCCCGAGAAGTGCGATCCGGCGGTGCCGGTGCGCGCCAGCCCGAGCGTCACGCGCCGGGCGAATGCGGCGCACTCGGCGGCGATGAGCGGTGCATCCGTCGCGATGACGGCGATGCAGGAGCCCGATCCCGGCGGGGCGGGCGACCACGCGGACATTGGATTGTCGTCCGCGAGCTCGCGCCCGAGCGGAACGCCCGCCAGGTTCAATTCCGCTCGGGCGCCGAAGTTGCATTGCAGGAAGGCGCCCACCGTGTAGGTGGTTCCGGCGTAGTCGACCAGGCGCGAGGCCGTTCCGGACCCGCCTTTGAACTCGTAGCAGTTCATGCCGGTGCCGCCGCCGACGGAGCCCTCGTCGATCGGTCCGGATGCCGCCGCCTCCAACGCGGCGACCGCGGATTCCTCCGTCACGTGGTGCCCGTTGATGTCGTTGAGATAGCCGTCCCAGGTCTCGCCGGCCACCGGCAGCAGCCACGCGTTCGCGAGCATCGGCTGGTGCTTGACGGTCCACGCCACGATGCCGGCGTGCGCCACGCCGACCGCGTGGGTATTCGTGATGGCGACCGGCCCGCTGAAGCTACCGGCCTCCCGGATCCACGAGGTACCGGTCATCTCGCCGTTACCGTTCTGCGAGTGGTAGCCCGCGGCCACCGGATCGCCCGCACCGTTCTTGCCGCGCGGATGGATGCCCGTCACCCCGGTGCGCACGGCATCACCCTCGATCAGCGTGGTGTAGCCGACCTCCACACCGGGCACGTCGGTGATCGCATTCCACCGGCCCGGCGTCCCGCCGAAGGGGATCCCGAGCGATCTGGCACGCGGCTTGCCCGACGGCGTCGTTAGCTGCGGATCATTCTGCATGGGCGTCATCGGCGACCGCCTCCTTCCGATTCCGCACGGTGTTCTTCTTGTCCACCGGCGCCCCGGCGTATTGGCCAGCGGCGTGTACGTCGAGGAACGCCTGGTGAGGGTGGCGACGGGGGCGGGATCGAGGTCGTGGTTCCGCAGCACTGCGGCGAAAGTCGCCCGCACGCCGGGGCATGTCAGTCGGAGTATCCCAGGCACTGCGTCGACGAGCCCTCAGGCGAAGCTTCCCAGCGCCGTAGCATCGTATTTAGTAATGCCCGCCTTCAATGTCTTGCAGGCTCCGTCCGGCCCGAGCAACACGGTGGTTTCGTCACGTACGGCCTTACTCATTGATGCAAGCTTCTTGAACCCCGATACCCACGAAAGCCTGTACTCTGCACATCGAAGCTTCTTGTGAGTGGGGGACAGCCCCTTGATTGGCTCATCGCGCAGTTTGGTGGTCTTCTGCTGCAACTCCTCGAGCGTGTGTTCCTCCTTCTGGCTGATGCGGGCCGGTTGCGGGTGATCTCCCCGCGTCTTCGCCTTGAGGTTGTCACCCAGTCTGTAAAAGAGCAGGGCCATACTGCCGGTCGAGTCGCGCATCTCCTGCAAGCGGGTCTCGAGTGCGTCGTTGAGAACGGCTGCATGTCCGCCACGTAGCTCGATGCCGAGCTGCTGGCGGAGGGCGTTCTCCACGACGTTGATCGTGGCGTACTCCTCCATGTTGGACCAATTGTTGGCAAGAGGCGTGGGGGCCTCGAACGTCCCGACGTCACCGGCGAAGAGTCTGAACAAGTCACGGCACTCGATCGTGCCCGCCCCGGCGAGCATGTTCAGCGCGTGCCCGAGCTCGTGGGCGAGGACGACAAACTGCGGTGTGTACACGGCGTTTCCGGTCAGGCCGATGTTGTCGGTGCTCTCGCCGAGCTTCTTGTCGATCAGGGCCACGTACACGCCTTTGGCGCCATCGCCGAACTTGTAGAACTCCGTCGTGTTGCCTCGCTGCACCCGGATCCCCTTCTTTCTGGTGAGCACAGCGTCCATGAACTCGCTCGGTTGGGTGACGGCCCCGTAGTTCTGGTCGTCGTCGGGTGCGGCGGTCAGTTTCGTCATCAGGGATAGCGACTTGGCCAGCGTTTCCTTCAGGTTGCCGGCCTCCTGCTCTCCGACGTTGGTCACCTGCGCGACGGCTTTCGACTCGGTCGGAGCGGCTTCGCCCAGGTGCCCGGCCAGCTCCGGAGGAGGTGTGCCACCGCCGATGGTCACCGACTTGTTGAGCTGAGTGCCGGTGGCGACGATGCCGTCCAGCAGTCGTTTTCCCATGGCGGAATCCATGATCTTGACCAGCATCGAGCGGGCTCGTCGCTGGAACTTGGCGTCGCCGGCGATCTTGATCGGCCCGTTGCCCGAGGCGACCTGTCGGAGGAGGTCGTAGCTTGCCTGGCGAGTCCCGAGCGGGTCCGGGCCGGTCTTGGCTTTGCCCTTGGTCGGCTTCTCTGCCTTGACGCCCGCCTTGTACAGGGCTTCGACGCACGTTTCGTGGTTCTTGTCGAGGTCGGCTTCGAGCGCCCGGATCGCCTTGGCGTCCGCTCCGTCGAGGCCGGCGATGTCTTTCGTGTCCTGGTCGGCGTACCACTGGTACAGGTAACGAGCCAGCTCGTTCAAGACGTCGAGACGCTGCGAGGGAGTCAGTTTCGACTCTCGCTTGTTGTAGTCCTTGATCGCTTCCCCGAGCGTCACCGTGGAATTCGGACGCAGCAGTCCGGTGATCGCCTTGCGCTCGGTTACCTTCCGGCGGATCTGCTCCCTGCCCGTGGGGGTGACGTGCCGGCTGACCGATAGAGCAGCGCCCTGCCGGGTGGTGTGGGTGAGCTCGTGAGCGGGGAGCCCGGCGGGCGCCTCGGGGCTACGTCGAAGCGCACTCATCGCACCCTCGGCGGCCCGATCGGCGGCCCGTTCCGCCGGGTCGTCGGCGGCACCGACGGTCAGCGCACCCCCCGCAGCCCGATCAGCACCGGTGCGCTGGGCGACGGCGTGCCCTACCTCGTGGGCGACAATCCTCCGCCCGCTGTCGGAACCGGGCGAATAGGCGCCCGGGGCAAAGTAGATGTCGTTCCCGTGAGTGAACGCGGTGGCCTGCAATGACTTCGCTATACCGCCGGCCTCGGGATCAGTGTGCACCCGCAATGCCGAGAGATCCTGACCGAAATGCCCACCCCAGCGGCCGACCAGATCATCCGGCAGCGGTTGCCCGCCGCCCTGACGGCGACGCAAAGCCTCGACGACGCCAGGTGCGACAGCAGCTCCCGCCAGCGGGTCCGTCTCGGCGACCGGACTACGTCGCAAGCCACCCGGTAGAGCGTCGTAATGTGGCACCACCATAAAGGACGGTTGAGGCAGCTGGTCGTCCTGCGTGGTTGCCCCACCGGGGACCTCGGGCGACCGGGTTTTCTGCATGGCATGTGGCCTGTCGTAGCCCATAGCGCACTCTCTCCAGATCGACGGGTGCCAACCCAACAATCTCGGCAATGAAGCGCTGCCAGCATGCGCCGCAGCCAGCACGGCCCGCCAACGACCGATAAGCAACTATAGGCGACCTCAATGCTGTTCGATAGGCTGCGACGTCCCAGATGCCGATCCGGCATTCGAGACGGTTGCTCGGCCGGCGGGTGTGATTCGAAATACGCAGACAACGCGTCACAGCACCAGTGGACGAGGCCTGTCGCCGTCGGCATAAGCCAGGAGCGCTCGTCATGGAAGGTGCGCGCGGCCGCTACCGCGAGGCGGGGTGCCGGTGTGCGCGCGCCGCTGCCGCGATCACGCCGGCCGTGGCTGCGGCGTCGAGATCGTCCGTGGCCTCCGCGCCGATCAGTCCGGCGGTGATGCGCACGTGCGGCTCGCCGGCGTCCTCGACCATGAACGGCCGCCCGGACGAGGCGCCGATGCCGTGCGTGGCCAGCAGCAGGAGCGTCGCGGTCTCGTCCGCAACCGGGACCCAAATGTTGAGCCCGTCCGAGCCCGGGACCGTGATACCGGCGGCGGCCAGCTGCGACACGACGACCCGGCGCCGCCGCGCGTACTCGGCGCGCGCGTGGTCCACCGCGGCGACCGCCGACGGCTCGGTGAGCAGCGTGACGAGCACGCGCTGCAGTAGCCGGCTGGTCCAGCCCTGGCCCAGGAATCGTCGATCCACGATCGGTGCGATCAGGTGCTGCGGCCCACCTAGCGCGGCGAGCCGCAGGTCCGGCCCGTGGGACTTGGAGTAGCTGCGTACGTGCAGGGTCTGCTGCGGCAGCAGCTCGCCGAGGCTCACGTCGGGGGAGGTGGCGATCGATCCGAGCGAATCGTCCTCGACGACGAGAACGTCTCTGCCGGAAAGGATCTCGGCGAGTTCCGCGACTCGCGCCGCGGTGGTCGAGATGCCGGTCGGGTTCTGACCGCGCGGTTGCAGGAACACCGCCCGCACGCCGGCGTCGACCACCCGCCGCAAATCCGCCGGAGCCACACCGTCCGCATCGAGCCGCAGGGGCATCACCCGGGCGCCCACCGCGTCGAGCAGGTCCAGCAGCGGCGCGAAACACGGGTCCTCGACGGCGACCCGGTCCCCGAACCGCACATGCGTGGTGGCGATCAGGTCGAGTGCGTCCATGGCGCCGTCGACCACCGTGATCCGCTCGGCGCCGAACGGCCAGTCGGCGCGCAACAACTCGGCGAGTTCCGGGAGCACCGGCTCGTCCAGATAGCTGCTGGCCCCGCCCGGCGGCTGGACGCGCCGCAGCGCAGCGGCGAGGTCGGGGAGCAACGCCGGATCGGGCGTGCCGGTGGACAGGTCCACGGTGAAGTGCGCGCGCGCACCGTCATCCGGCGGCACCGGCAGCGCGTCCCCCTGTCTCAGCGCCGACCGGTACCGCATCGGCCCGACCTGGCGCGGCGCGATCCGGGTGCCGTTGCGCCCGTTCGCGGAGACCATTCCGGCGCGCTGCAGCATGGCCCAGGCGGAGCTGACGGTGGTGGGCGAGAGGCCGAGTTCTGTTGCGACGGAACGGATCGGCGGCAGCCGATCCCCTTCCGCGAGGTGCCCTTCGCGTATGACGCTGCTCACGGCATCGGCCAATCCGCGTGCACTGGGAGGTGTGCTCAGCGCCGCCATATGCTGCTCCAGGCGGTCCAACACCGAGGACGACGTCATAGTTTGTAACATAACATTCGCGCCATTGTTCGTTCCGCACCTGTGACGTACCGTGGGGCCATGAGCCGCATTTCACATTGGATCGATGGCGCCCTCGCGGACGGCACCTCCGGTCGTACGAGTCCTGTTTTCAACCCGGCCACCGGCCTGCAGACCGGCGATGTCGATCTCGCCTCGGTGGCGGATGTCGACCGGGCGGTGGCGTCTGCGAAGTCCGCCGCGGACGGTTGGCGGGCCACGTCGCTGTCGCGCCGGTCGGCCGTCATGTTCTCGTTCCGGCAGCTGCTGCACGACGCGACGGACGAGCTCGCGAAGATCATCACCGCGGAGCACGGCAAGGTGCTCTCCGATGCGGCGGCCGAGATCGGTCGCGGGTTGGAGAACGTTGAGTACGCCTGCGGCGTGCCGGAACTGCTCAAGGGTGGGTTCTCCGAACAGGCCTCGACCGGTGTCGACGTGTACTCGATCCGGCAGCCGCTGGGTGTGGTCGCCGGGATCACGCCGTTCAATTTCCCGGCGATGGTGCCCCTGTGGATGTGCGCCAACGCGATCGCCTGCGGCAACGCGTTCATCCTCAAGCCGAGCGAGAAGGACCCGTCGGCGTCGTTGTTCCTCGCGGAGTTGTGGCAGAAGGCGGGCCTGCCGGACGGCGTGTTCACGGTGCTGCAGGGCGACAAGGTCGCCGTAGACCGGCTTTTGGAGCATCCGGACGTCAAGGCGGTCAGCTTCGTCGGTTCCACCCCGATCGCGAAGTCGATATACGAGACCGCGACGAGGAACGGCAAGCGGGTGCAGGCCCTGGGTGGCGCGAAGAACCACATGCTGGTGCTGCCGGACGCGGATCTGGGCCTGGCGGCGGACGCCGCGGTCTCCGCCGCGTACGGCGCGGCCGGCGAGCGCTGCATGGCGATCTCGGTGGCTGTCGCGGTCGGCGATATCGCGGACGATCTGGTCGACGCCATCGCGCAGCGCATCCCGGAGCTGAACGTGGGCGACGGCGCCCAGCCGGGCACAGACATGGGTCCGCTGATCACCGCGCAGCATCGCGACAAGGTCGCCGGCTACATCGCGGCCGGCGTGGAGTCCGGCGCCAAGGTGGTCGTGGACGGGCGTGACGGCACCGTGCACGGCGCGTTCTCGCCGTCCGGCGGGTTCTTCGTCGGCCCCACACTGCTGGACGGCGTCACACCCGAGATGAGCGTCTACACCGACGAGATCTTCGGGCCGGTTCTCGCCGTGGTCCGGGTGGAGACCTATGACGAGGCGATCGCGTTGATCAACGCGAACCCGTTCGCCAACGGCACCGCGATCTTCACGCGCGACGGCGGCGCCGCCCGCCAGTTCCAGTTCGACGTCGAGGTGGGCATGGTCGGCATCAACGTGCCGATCCCCACCCCGGTCGCCTACTACTCGTTCGGCGGCTGGAAGAACTCGCTGTTCGGCGACACGCACATGTACGGGCCGGAGGGCGTCACCTTCTATACCCGCGGCAAGGTGGTCACCTCGCGGTGGCCGGACCCGGCGACGTCGAAGATCGACCTCGGCTTCCCCACCACCCGATAGCAGCGCAGCGCTGAGCCTGCACGGTTCGTCATCCCCGTAAACCAATCGCACACCCTGAAGGCAACATCGATGAGCGCACTACCGAGCCCACTTGCGGGACTTCCCACCGACGGCGCGACCGTGAAGGCGCTGGACCGGGCGCACGTCTTCCATTCCTGGTCGGCGCAGCGGAATCTCGATCCGCTGCCGGTCGCCTCGGCGTCGGGCTCGCACTTCACCGACTTCGACGGGAACACGTACCTGGACTTCTCCAGCCAGCTGGTGAACGTGAACATCGGCTACCAGCATCCGAAGATGGTGGCCGCGATCCAAGAGCAGGCGGCGAAGCTGTGCACGATCCAGCCGTCGTTCGCCAACGATGCGCGCAGCGAGGCGGCCCGGCTGATCACGGAGATCGCTCCCGGGGACTTGAACCACGTGTTCTTCACCAACGGCGGCGCCGAGGCGAACGAGAACGCGATCCGGATGGCTCGCGCGGCCACCGGCCGGTTCAAGGTGCTCGCCGCGATCCGCTCCTACCACGGGGCGACGGCCGGGGCGATCGCGCTCACCGGTGAGCCGCGCCGCTGGGCGAACGAGCCGGGCATGCCGGGCGTCGTGCACTACTTCGGGCCGTACCCGTACCGCTCGTCGTTCCACGCCACCACCGAGGAAGAGGAGACCACCCGCGCGCTGGAGCATCTGCGCGAACTCGTCACCCTGGAAGGCCCCGCCACCATCGCGGCCATCATCTTCGAAACCGTTGTCGGCACCAACGGCATTCTGGTGCCGCCGCCCGGCTACCTCGCCGGGGTGCGCGCCCTGTGCGACGAGTTCGGCATCATGATGATCGCGGACGAGGTGATGGCCGGCTTCGGCCGCTGCGGCGAGTGGTTCGCCGTGGACCACTGGAACGTGGTGCCGGATCTGATCTCCTTCGCCAAGGGCGTCAATTCGGGTTACGTCCCGCTCGGCGGGGTGATCATGTCCGAGAAGATCTACGAATCGTTCCTCGACCGCTACTACGCGGGCGGCCTGACCTACTCCGGGCACCCGCTGGCCACCGCCGCGGCCGTGGCCTCGATCAACATCTTCAAGGAAGAGGGCATCGTCGAACACGCCCGCGCCATGGGCACCGACGTGATCGCACCGGCACTGGCCAAACTCGCCGCGAACCACCCGTCGATCGGTGACGTGCGTGGCCTGGGCGTCTTCTGGGCGTTGGAACTCGTCCGCAACCGCGACAGCCGCGAACCGCTGGTGCCGTTCCAGGCGTCCGGCGCCGACAACCAGCCCATGGCCGCGCTGAAGAAGGCCTGCACCGACCGCGGCCTGATGCCCACCATCGCCGGCAATCGGCTGCACGTCACCCCGCCGTGCGTCATCACCGCGGACGAGATCGAAGAAGGCATGGCCATTCTCGACGAGGCGCTCACCACCGCCGACCAGTACTACCAGTAGCAGCAGGCCGCCGCCGGCGGACACCGGACACGGAGGGTTACCCAGATGCCCGATGGCGTACGCGCCTTGAACAACTTCATCGGTGGTTCGTTCCGGCCCGCGGACGGGCCGGTCTCCGATGTCATCAACCCGTCGACCGGCGAGACCTATGCCACCGCACCGGTTTCCGGCGCCGCGGAGGTCGATGCCGCATTCACAGCGGCCTCCGGCGCCTTCGACGGGTGGAAGCACACGACGCCGGCCGAGCGGCAGCTCGCGCTGCTGCGGATCGCGGACCGGCTGGAGCAGCGCGCCGCCGAGTTCACCGCAGCCGAGTGCGAGAACACCGGCAAGCCAACGGCTCTCACGCTCTCCGAGGAACTGCCGCCGTGCGTCGACCAGTTCCGTTTCTTCGCGGGAGCGGCGCGGACGATGGAGGGCCGGGCCGCGGGCGAATACCTGGCCGACCACACGTCGTACATCCGGCGGGAGCCGGTCGGCGTCGTCGCCCAGGTGACGCCGTGGAACTACCCGCTGATGATGGCCATCTGGAAGATCGCGCCGGCGCTGGCCGCGGGGAACACGATCGTGCTGAAACCGTCGGACACCACGCCGGTCTCGACGCTGATGCTCGCGGAACTCGCCGCGGAGTTCCTGCCGCCGGGCGTGCTCAACGTGATCTGCGGAGACCGGGATACCGGGGCCGCGCTGGTCTCGCACCCGCGCCCGGACATGGTGGCGATCACCGGAAGCGTGCGCGCCGGCATGGCGGTGGCCCGGGCCGCGTCCGACGGGGTCAAGCGGGTGCATCTGGAGCTCGGCGGCAAGGCCCCGGTGATCGTGTTCGACGACGCCGACATCGAGGCGGCGGCAAAGGGTATCGCCGCTGCCGGGTACTTCAACGCCGGTCAGGACTGCGCCGCGGCCACCCGCGTGTTGGTCGCCCCCGGCGTGTATGACGATTTCGTCGCCGCGCTCACCGCGCAGGCGAAGAGCACCGTCACCGGCCCGCCCGAGAACACGGCGGCCACCTACGGTCCGCTGAACAATGCGAACCAGCTCCACCGGGTTGCCGGCATGGTGGACCGGTTCCCCGACCATGCCTCGGTGGAAACCGGTGGGGCGCAAGTGGATTCGCCGGGCTACTTCTACGCGCCCACGGTGGTCTCCGGGCTTCGGCAGGCCGATGAGGCCATCCAAGAGGAGATCTTCGGGCCCGTCATCACCGTGCAGAAATTCCACGGCGAGGCCGAGGCCCTTGCCTGGGCCAACGGGGTGAAGTACGGTCTGGCGTCATCGGTGTGGACCCGTGACCACGGCCGCGCGATGCGGATGGTGCGCGAGCTGAACTTCGGTTGCGTGTGGGTCAACACCCACATCCCGTTCGTCTCCGAGATGCCGCACGGCGGGTTCGGGCATTCCGGCTATGGCAAGGACCTCTCGGTCTACGGCCTGGAGGACTACACCCGCATCAAGCACGTCATGCACCACATCGGCAGCAGCTCGTAGCAGTTACCGCACTCAGCAACGGGTGCTAGGTTCACACACCACCACACCAGCCGGACGCCGGTTCCGCGGCTCGTCGAGCAAGCGGAATCCGGAGCGACGACGAGGAGATCGCGTATGACTGGGCCGGACGCCGCCTCGGCGGCGCGCGAGATCGGATCCGTGGTCCTGGACCGGGTCACCAAGCGGTACGGCGCCCTCGCCGCGGTGGACGACCTCACCCTCGAGATCCGTGCCGGGGAGTTCCTGTCCCTGCTCGGCCCGTCCGGCTGCGGGAAGACCACGACGCTGCGGATGATCGGTGGTTTCGAGCATCCCGACGCGGGGGACATCCGCATCTCCGGCCAGTCCGTGGTCGCCCTGCCGGCCTACAAGCGCCATGTCAACACGGTCTTCCAGGCCTATGCGCTGTTCCCGCACATGTCGGTCGCCGAGAACGTCGCTTACGGCCTGCAGCAACGTCGCACGTCCAAATCGGAGATCCGCGACCGCGTCTCGGCGGCCCTCGACATGGTGCGCATGCGCACCTTTTCGGAACGCAAGCCGACACAACTCTCCGGCGGGCAACAGCAGCGCGTCGCGCTGGCCCGGGCGCTCGTCAACCGGCCGAGCGTGCTGCTGCTGGACGAACCGCTCGCGGCCCTCGACCGCAAGCTCCGCGAGGAGATGCAACTCGAACTCAAAATGCTGCAAGCCAATCTGGGCATCACGTTCGTCTTCGTCACCCACGACCAGGGCGAGGCCTTGTCGATGAGCGACCGGATCGCGGTGATGCGGGAGGGCCGGATCGAGCAACTCGGCGACGCGTCCACGATCTACGGCGCACCCGTCTCCGCCTACGTCGCCGAGTTCGTCGGGCAACAGAACATCTTCGACGGCACGGTGGCGGCCGATGGTCGAGGGGTGCACACCCGCTACGGCATGTTGCGCCCGGCGGACCCGGTCAGCCGCGTCCCGTCCGGAGCCGCGGCGCGGGCCATGGTGCGCCCGGAGTTCGTGCAGATCAGCACCGATCAGCCGGACACGGACGCCAACGTCGCCTGCGGCCGCGTGATCGGGGTATCCCACCTCGGCGAGACTCATCAGTTCCTGATCGAGCTGTCCCCGGAGCTCTCGCTGATCTCCCGCCGGCCGACTCCGGAGGCCCCGGACGTCACGACCGGCCAGTCCGTCTGGTGCTCGTGGTGGCCGGAGTCGGTCCAGGTCTTTCCGGCCGATGGCCCGGCCGCGCAGAGCGTGGTGAGCCCAGAGACCGTATCGAACACCGTCATATCCGAAGCGTCGAACCGTCACGCGGCCGCCGCCGAAACATCCGCCGCCGAAACACCCGCGGTCGAAACATCCGCCACCGCAACACATCCCTAGCCACTCATACCGCCACGAAAGGGACCGACACCGTGAGCAACCCAGCGAGCAATTTCCCGAGCGATCCGGCGCACGACCCAGCAAGCGACACCGCACCCCTTCGCATCCTGGCCGATCAAGCCGCCGTCCCCGGTATCCGCCGCGCGCTGTCCCGCCGCGGGTTCTTCTCGCTGGCGGGCATCGCCGGCGCCGGCGCGCTGCTGGCCGCCTGCGGCAGTGGCGGCAGTGGCGGCAGTGGCGGCACCGGCGGCGACACCAAGACCGCGGACACCGCGACCGGCGGCAAGCTCGAAGACACCCTGTCGATGTACTCCTGGGGCGACTACGACGCGCCCGAGGTGCTGACCGATTTCACAAAGCAGCTCGGCCCCAAGCTGGTCGTCGACTCGTTCGGCTCCAACGAGGAGCTGATCTCGAAACTCGTTGCGGCCAAAGGCACCGGCGGCTACGACATCCTCGTGCCCACCGGCGCCTACATCCCGCAGATGGTCGAGAACAAGCTCCTGATGAAGCTGAACAAGGACCTGATCCCGAACATCAAGTACATGGATCCGGCGTTCCTGAACAAGGCGTGGGACCCGAAGGGCGACTACTCGATCTGCAAGGCCTGGGGCACCACCGGTTTCGTCTACGACAAGACCGTGATCACCCGGGAACTCAAGACCTGGAACGATTTCCTCGACTGCGCGCAGAAGGAGGCCAGCGGCAAGACCAGCGTCCTGGACGACCCCAAGGAGATCACCGGAATGTACTTCTGGGCCAACGGGATCGACTGGAACACCACCGATCCGGCCCATCTCGACGCTGTCGAGAAGTACCTGACCGGCACGCTGGCGCCGCATGTCTCCGCGTTCGATTCCAATCCGGGAACCGGCGCCATTCCGCAGGGTACGCACGCACTGATTCAGGTATGGAACGGTGACGCCCGGCAGGGGATCATCCAATCGAAGAAGGCGGACAAGTGGCAGTGGGTGCTCGGCGCCCCGGCCACCGAACTGTGGATGGACAACTGGGCGATCTCGTCGACGGCGCCCCATCCGAACGCCGCTCATGCGTTCATCAACTTCGTGCTCACGCCGGAGAATCAGCTCAAGAACGTCGATTACATCGGCTACCACACGGGCTCGAAAGACATCGAGGAGAAGGCGAAGCAGGAGGACTTGCCGATGCTCGACATGATCTTCTTCACCCCCGAGCAGCTGGCCACGATGCACGAGGGGACGGTCAACTCGGCGACCGAGCGCACCGTGGACATCTACAACAAGATGAAGGCCGCCGCGAGTGCCTAGGCGGCGCCTGCCGAAGTACGCGCTCGCCCTGCCCGCGTGGCTGTGGCTGATCGCGTTCTTCATCGTGCCGGTCGCCGTGGTGTTCTGGTACAGCTTCGGTTACAAGCCAGGGCTTTTCGGCTCGCACGCCAACGACGTCCTCTCCTTCGACCGGTATCTCGAGGTGCTCACCCCGACGTTCTTCAAGACCTTCCTCAACACGCTGCAGATCGGTGTCGCGGGCACCCTGCTGTGTTTCCTGATCGGCGCGCCGGTCGCCTACTGGATGGCCCTGAAGGCGCCCGCCCACCTCAAGGGCCTGCTCGTCGCCCTGGTGCTGGTGCCGTTCTGGACGAACTTCCTCATCCGCACCATCGGCTGGATGATCGTGCTCTCCCCGGAGGGCTGGGTGTCGCAGGCCTTCCAGGCGCTCGGCTTCAACCCGGTGAGTATCCTCTACACCCGGCCGGCCGTGCTGCTCGGCGTCGTCTACAACTACCTGCCGCTGATGATCCTGCCGCTGTTCGTCGCGTTCGACCGCGTCGGCGTGGTGCTGCGCGAGGCGTCGAAAGACCTTGGCGCGTCACCGCTTCGCACGTTCACCCGGGTCACGTTCCCGCTCGCCCGGCCCGGCGTTATCGTCGGGGTGCTGCTCGTCTACATCCCGCTGATGGGCGACTACATCACCGCGACCGTGCTCGGTGGCGCCAAGGGCAACATGGTGGGGCAGATGCTCGCCTCCCAGTTCCAGACCGCACAGAACTGGGCGCTCGGATCGGCCATGGCGATCATGCTCATCCTCATCACCATGGGTTCGATCGCGGTGATGGGCGGCCTGATCATCCTCGGGACCATGCCGATCCGGCGGCGCAATCGCGTTCGGCTACAGGAGGTTTCGGTATGACGTCCGCTCTGGTCGGTTCCGGGGAGGGCGCCTTCGCGGCACCCGGCACGGCCTCCGGGGCCGCGCGCGACGCGGCATCGTCGCGGTCCGGCACCGCATCCGGCAGCACCACCGACGGTGCCCCGCCGCAGCACCGGCCGCGCCGCACGTTCCTCGACCGCACCCTCAAGGTCTGGGCGATCCTGATCTTCGCGTTCCTGTTCACGCCGATCGTGGTGATCGTCGCCTACTCGTTCAACACCGGACGCCTGCTCGCCGCGTTCACCGGCTTCGGGTTCGACAGCTTCGGCGCGTTGTTCACCAAACCTGTTGTGCGCGACGCGGTTCTGGTGTCGCTCAAGGTCGGCGTGATCGCCGCGATCTTCGCCGCGCTGCTCGGCACGTTCGCAGGGATCGCGCTCGCGAGACGCCCCGGGAAGTGGACGTACTGGTTCATGGGCCTGCTGCTGCTCGTCGCCGTGACACCCGAGATCGTCGACGCCGTAGCGCTTCTGCCGTGGCTGGTCTTTTTGGGGCAGGATCTGGGCCTGGGAATGTTCAACAACGGCATCGTGCGCCTGGTGATCGGCAACTCGGTGTTCTCCATCGCCGTTGTCACCTACCTCGTGCGGGCGCGGCTGCTGGGCATGCCGGAGAACCTGGAGGAGGCGTCCGCCGACCTGTACGCGCCGCCGATGCGCACCTTCCGCAGGGTGACCCTGCCGCTGACGATGCCGGCGATCCTTGCGGGCCTTCTACTCTCGTTCACGTTCAGCCTGGACGACACGATCGTCGCATCGTTCGTGCAGGTGTCCGGCGCGACCCCGTGGCCGGTGTACGTGCTCTCCGCCGTGCACAGCGGGCTGCGGCCGGAGGTCGCCGCGGTGTCCAGCATCATGCTGGTGATCACGCTCGGCGCGCTCGCCGTCGTGGGGATCGTGCTCAAACGTGCCGGGGACTCGTCCGCCGAGATCGCCAGCACCATGGCCGGCGGCTGACGATCATCCCGAGAATCCGGCCCACGCAACGGATGTGCCACCGTGAATGACGTGAATGACGGGTATGACGCTGTTCCGGGCCGCGCCCCCACACCGACGATGATGCCCGCTGAGAAATGATCACTGCGCCGTGAACACCGAACACTGAGCCTTGAACTCGCCCCGAACGCCGACCGGAAGGACCCGCTCCGTGACCGACTACGCCGATCTCGCCTTCACCGGCGGCCCCGTCTATACCGCGAACTCGGTCCGTGCCCAGGCCAACGCCGTCGCGGTGCGCGGCGGCCGCATTGTCGCTGTGGGGCACGATGTCTCGGAGCTCATCGGGTCAGGCACAGAGGTGGTCGACCTCCGTGGCGGGATGCTCGTCCCCGGGTTCCAGGACGCGCACGTGCACCCCGTGATGGGCGGACTGCAGATGCTGCAATGCCACCTGTCGGATGCGTACACCGAGTCCGACTACCTCGACATCATCGGCCGCTACGCCGCCGCGAACCCGGACAAGGAGTGGATCCTGGGCGGCGGCTGGTCCATGTCCGCGTTCGAGGGCGGCACCCCGACCGCCGCCGCGCTGGACACGGTGGTCGCGAACCGGCCGGTGTTCCTGCCGAACCGGGACGGCCACGGCGCGTGGGCCAACTCGGAAGCGTTGCGGCGCGCCGGAATCGACCGAAACACACCCGATCCCGCCGACGGTCGCATCGAGCGGCACGCCGCCGGGAACCCGACCGGCACGCTGCACGAGGGTGCCATGTCGCTCGTCAGCCGACTGCTCCCCGCGCCCACCCTGGACGACCTCGTGGCCGGGCTCCTCGCCGGCCAGCGCTACCTGCATTCGCTCGGGATCACCGCCTGGCAGGACGCGCTCATCGGCGACTACGCGGATCTCATCGATCCCGGGCCCGCCTACCTGCGCGCGGCGGCGAGCGGGACGCTCACCGCCCGGGTGATCGGCGCCCTGTGGTGGGACCGCGGCGCCGGGCTCGACCAGATCGAATCCCTCGTCGATCGCCGAAACCGCTACCGGGGCGGGCGTTTTGCCGCCACCAGCGTCAAGATCATGCAGGACGGCGTGGCGGAGAACTTCACCGCCTCGCTGCTCGATCCGTACCGCGACGGCCACGGGCACCCCACCGACAACTCCGGCATCTCCTTCGTCGACCCGGAGGTGTTGAACGAGGCGGTTCCTCGGCTGGACGCGCTCGGCTTCCAGGTGCACTTCCACGCGATCGGCGACCGCGCCGTTCGCGAGTGCCTGGACGCCGTCGAACACGCGATCGCGCGAAACAGCATGCGGGACAACCGGCATCACATCGCGCACATCCAGGTGGTGCACCCGGAGGACGTGCCGCGGTTCCGCGCGCTGGGCGTCGCCGCCAACATGCAGATGCTGTGGGCGACGCTCGAGCCGCAGATGGTGGAGCTCACTGTGCCCTTCCTCGGCGAGCCCCGCGCCGGCTGGCAGTACCCGTTCGGGGACTTGCTGCGCGCCGGCACCGTGCTCGCGGCCGGCAGCGACTGGTCCGTGTCCACCCCCGACCCCTGGGCGGCGATCCACACCGGCGTCAGCCGCGTTCCCGCGCCCGGCGAGGAGCTGGGCGATTTCGAGCCGTTCCTGCCGAACCAGACACTCGACCTGGGCGCCGCGTTGAACGCGTATACGGCGGGGTCCGCATGGATCAACCACCTGGACGACACGACCGGGACGATCGAGGTCGGCAAATACGCGGACCTCGCCGTGCTCGATCGCGATCCATTCGACGGACCGGCGGCCGAGATCGGGGAGACCCGCGTGCTGCAGACCTTCGTGGAAGGCGAGCGGGTCTTCGCGACCGACGACGCCTGACCCGCTCCGGCCGGGCGGCCGTACCCTCGTCGCCTCCCCGCTCGAGTGTGAGTCCTGCAGGGCGAAACGGCCCTGGGGCCCTGCAGCACTCACACCCGACGAGGGTCGGTGGGCGCGATCGGGGTAGGTGCGCGTGTTCGGAATACGTGCGCATGCCCGCTATAGCGACAGCGCGCTACAGCCCGAGGTTCGCGACGATGTCCGCCACCATCTGGCGGCCCTTGATCGACTGCTTCTGGTTCGAGATGGCGATGATCGCGATCGTGCCCTTGGACACCGCGTAGATCGAGCCCGCGTCCGGGTAGCCCGGCAGCCCGTTCGGCGTGGACATCGCGCCACCGGTCCATCCGGCGGGATGCGTCACCGGGTACGACTCCCCGATCGGCACATGCTCGTTCACCGCCGCGGCCGCCTGCTCGGGCGTGGCCGCCCGCACGATCCGAGTCGCCGCCAGGAACCCGCCGCTGGAGCGCGTGAACACGCAGACCGGATACGGCTGGACCTGGATCACCGAGGTCACGCCGGTGTGCTGCCCATTGGCGTCCTCCACCTGCTGGTCCGTGAGATACGGACAGGTGCCCGGCGCGGCCGGCGGCTCCGAGGTGGTCGGCGGCGGCGCGATCAGCGTCGGTGCGGTCGGCGTCGTGACGACGGTGGTGGGCCGATCGGACACGGTCACGGTGCCGGGGCTTTGGGCGCCCGTCGAGGGGTGCGTCGCCGTTCCGGTCGGCTGAGACAACTGAGATGACGGCGATGACGACGTTCCGGGGCCGGGCCCCGTCGATGCCGCACTGCACCCCGCGACGGACACCGCGAATGCCACCGCGATGAGTGCGCCGGACATCGCTGCACGAAGGCGGCCGCGCGCGGCGCGATCCCGAGCCATGGCTCCCCCTTTCGCTAGCCCTTCCACCGGCCCGCGCCTGGATGCGAGCGGGTCTTTTCGAGTCCTCACGCTATCCGGTCGGCCGGCGAAGTCTCACGATGAGCGTCGGTCCGCACGGTAATCTCACGATCGAGGGCAGTCGCCCGTCGCGGACACCCGGCGAACGCTCGTCACCATCGGCTCCGGCCGGATCGGAGATCTCCGGGCGGTCGGCGAAAGGAGCGGCACCGTGGCCGAACCGACCCGCCGCGCCACCAGCCAGCGCGCCGCCTTGGAGGCGGTCCTGGCGGATACCGACGAGTTCGCCACGGCGCAGGAGTTGCACGAGGCGCTGCGAGGTGCCGGTGCCCGGGTGGGGCTCGCCACGGTCTATCGGACGCTCGCGGATCTGGTGGCCGCCGGCGAGATCGACACGCTCCGCAGCCCGGCCGGGGAGACGCTGTACCGACGCTGCGGCGAGTCCGAGCATCACCACCATCTGGTGTGCCGGGTGTGCGGGCGCACGGTCGAGGTCACCAACCCCGCCGTGGAGCGTTGGGCGCGCACCGTCGCCCGCCGATACGACTTCTCAGACATCGGCCACGAGATAGAGCTTTTCGGCATCTGCGCGGCCTGCGCGCGGCGTACTTCCCAGCCCATGGCAGGGTGAAGGGGTGAAGCCGCGAACGTCGTCATGGGCCTCGTCACAGGCGGAGCGCGCCGAACCGCAGGCGCGCGCCGGTGCAGCGGCGCGAGCGGCGGCGGGCGCCGTCATCCTCGTTCTCGCGACGCTCACCGGGTGCGGGGCGGCCCGATCCGGCGGCACCGCGCCGACCACCCCGGCGCCGCAGCACATCACCCTGCAGACCGCGAAGGCCCCCTTCGGCACCTACCTCACGGATGGCTCGGGCCGGGCGCTCTATATGTGGGACGCGGATCGCACGGGGGCGCCGACCTGCTACGGGGACTGCGCGGCGACCTGGCCACCGGTCACCGTCTCCGGCGACGCGACGGCTGGTCCGGGCGTCCAGGGGAGTCTGATCTCGCAGGTCAAGCGCACCGACGGCGTCGAGCAGGTGACCTACGGCGGGTGGCCGCTCTACTACTACCAGCCGGATGCGCGGCCGGGGGAGCTCTCCGGCCAGGGCAACACCGGGTTCGGGGCGGTGTGGTGGGTGGTCGGGCCGGACGGCAAGCCGCTGCCCTCGGAACCGCAGGGGTGACGCACCGGCCGATCACGAGCGGGGCGAGTGCCGTCAGCAGGTGAGCGCGCCGGCGGGCGCTAGCACGTCCGCGCGGGTCGGCGGGGCCAGTGCTGGTTGGCGGGTCAGCGCGTCAGCGCCCAGATGATGACGGCGACGACGATGATGAGGACGATCGCGCCGATCGCGATCCAGAGCCCCTTCGACCCGCCCGCCGAGCCGCCGGAGTCGATCTCTTGTTCATGCTCCACGAAGCGCTTGAACATTCCGGTGTCGGCGATATGGCCCTCGTCGTCGGACTCGTGGGGTGTGGACATACCCGATAGTCAACCGCATCGCGGAGTGTGACGCGGCACGACCCGCCTAACAAACCGGTCGCGGATCGGTCACCGTTCGGTGACGGCGGGGCCTGCTGGTTGCCCGTCGGCCGCGTGCTGGCGGCGTGTCGGCGCGCAAGGCCCGAGAATCGCCGCTGCGCGACACTGTCAAGTGATCTGCGTCACGGCCGATACTGATGGTAGGCACCGGGAACGGAGGTCCGCCATGACAGAGCACATGCCGTCCATCGAGGTCGCGCCGCTGCAGGCACGCGGCGAACTGCGTGGATTCCTGCTCGGCGGGCGTTGGCCGGATTCGACGCTCGAATGGCTCCGCGTGCTCATGCTGGCGGTGCGGGTCGCCGCGGTTCCTGGTCTGCTGCCCACCACCACGGTGTTCCGGGTGCGCGAGGACGTTCCGCCGGATCCGCCGGTCGGCACGGTCGGGCTGGTCCTCGCCGAAGGCACCTTCGTCGGCGAACATCGGTTGGCGGCGGGGCAGTTTGCGGATCCGCAGCCGATCGGGCTCATGGTGCTGCACCCGCCGTCGGAGACACACCCGTCCATGCCCGAGGTCGAAGACGTCGCCTCCGGATGCGTCTTGCTGCCGGGGCTCCCGTGGCTGGGCCTGGACCACCGCGCGGGCTGGGTCGAGGCGACGTCCGGCGGGACGGTGACGTCCATGGTGTCCCGCTCCGGGCCGGACCTCGACTCCGACGCCGACACCGCCGTGCTCGCCATGCTCATGGCGGCGTAGTGGCCGATCGTTTATCGAGGCGCCGTCGCGTCGCCGGGTGTCGCTGAACGCGCCGAACTGATGATCTTTTTGATCTTTCCAGGGCCGTGGGACTGCTAGCCTTTGAGACCACGGTGGACATCGCGGCTCGTCATGGGGACGATCCGCCCGGTCGAACGGAGATTTCGCCGATGGGCAGGACGCTGCACCGAGCCGTGGTGGCCCTCGCCGCCGCGGCGCTCGTCACGCTGACGGGCTGTAGCACCGCGATCTCCGGAACCGCCACGGCGGCAACGCATCTGGCGCCGACCGCGCAGAGTTCGGCGCAGCCCAGTGAGACCTCGTCGTCGCAGGTCGCAACCACGTCGGAGTCGACGGCCCCGGATACGTCGAGCTCCGAGCCGATCCGGCCCATGCCGCCGATGCCGTCCATCGGTGGCAGCTCCGACGGAAGTTCCTCGGTGTCACCGTCGGACGTGCAGCAGTTGGACGATCCGAGCATCACCTGGCTCGCCGGGTTCTGCACCGGGTTCAGCGACGTGGCCAGCTATTCCGGCCCGGACACGTCGGGCATGAGCGACAGCGAGATCGTCCAGACGATCGTCGATGCCTACGACTCGATGTCGGCCGCGGCGGCGTCCGCGAAGACGACTTTGCAGACACTGCCCGCGCCCACGTTCCCCGGTCACGACAAGATCGTGCCAGCCGCCCTCGCCTGGTTCGCCGCGGTGAACTCGGTCTACGGCAAGGGCGCCGACACCATTGCCACCGGCACCTTCACGTCGCTCGACGAGCTCTCGGCGGCCGTCAACAAGGTCGAGGCGGGCATGGACTCGGCGAACACGTCCTTCGGCACGGCCATCGGCACGGTGGATCCGTCGGTCACCCATGCGATGAAGTCGCTTCAGGAGTGTTCGACGCTCATCAACTCGGCGGGCTGATCCCGACGGTCGTGAGCCCCGGGCTGAACTGCGCCCGCTGAACCCCATCGGTCAGCAACGCCGCGGGCCTTGCCGCGCGTATCCCCGCAGCGCGCGGCCCCGCTTTCAGTCGGGTCAGTCGGTGCCGAGGTCGAACGCCGCCTCGTTGACCAGTTCGTCCACCGCCGGCACCGTCTCGGCCGCGCCGAGCTGCGCGATCTGCTCCGAGTGCCCCGGGCCCAGCGCCCCCACCAGGGCGGCCGTCGCGTCGAGCTGCCCGAGCCCCGCGTACAGCTCGAGTTTCGCGCGGGAGTCGGCGATGTCGAGGTTCCGCATGGTCAGCTGTCCGATGCGGTCGGTCGGCCCGAACGCCGCGTCCTCGGTGCGCTCCATGGACAGCTTGTCCGGGTGATAGGACAGGTGCGGCCCGGCTGTGTCCAGGATGGAATAGTCGTTGCCGCGGCGCAGTCGCAGCGTCACCGAGCCGGTCACCGCATTGCCCACCCAGCGCTGCAAGGATTCGCGCAGCATCAGCGACTGAGGATCCAGCCAGCGGCCCTCGTAGAGCAGCCGGCCGAGGCGGCGGCCCTCGTTGTGGTACGTGGCGATCGTGTCCTCGTTATGGATGGCCGCCACCAGTCGCTCGTAGCAGATGTGCAGCAGGGCCATGCCGGGCGCCTCGTAGATGCCGCGCGACTTTGCCTCGATGATGCGGTTCTCGATCTGGTCGCTCATGCCGAGGCCGTGCCGGCCACCGATCTCGTTCGCGCGCAGCACGAGAGCCACGTCATCTGCGAAGCCTTCGCCGTTGATCGAAACCGGCCGGCCGGCCTCGAAACCCACTGTGACGTCTTCGGTCTCGATCGTCACGGCAGGATCCCAGAACCGCACCCCCATGATCGGATCCACGATCTCGATCGAGGCATCAAGGTACTCAAGCTTTTTCGCCTCGTGCGTCGCCCCCCAGATGTTCGCGTCGGTGGAGTACGCCTTCTCCGTGGAATCCCGGTACGGCAGCTTCCGCGCGACCAACCACTCCGACATCTCGGTGCGCCCGCCGAGTTCGCGCACGAACGCCTCGTCCAGCCACGGCTTGTAGATCTGTAGCTGCGGGTTCGCCAGCAGGCCGTAACGGTAGAACCGCTCGATGTCGTTGCCCTTGTACGTCGACCCGTCGCCCCAGATGTGCACGTCGTCGTCGAGCATGGCGCGCACCAGCAGCGTCCCGGTCACGGCCCGGCCGAGTGGCGTCGTATTGAAATACGAGACCCCAGCCGTGCGGATGTGGAACGCACCGCACGCCAGCGCCACCAGCCCCTCCGCCACCAGCGCAGCCTTGCAGTCGACCGCGCGGGCGATCTCGGCGCCGTAATCCTTGGCACGGCCCGGCACCGCCGGCAGGTTCGGCTCGTCATATTGGCCCAGATCCGCGGTGTAGGTGCACGGAATCGCCCCGTTCTCCCGCATCCACGCGACCGCGGTGGACGTGTCGAGGCCGCCGGAGAACGCAATGCCGACCTTCTCGCCGACGGGTAGGGAATTCAAGACCTTGGGCATGGGCACCAGACTATTGCCTGTGCCGATCCGGCCTCGACCGACCGGGTATGACGCTGTTCCGGGCCAGAGCGTGTCCGCTGCGCCGCACCCCCGCAGTCACGGCCCGAGCAGGGCTGCCGGGACTACGGCAATCCCGTCCGGCCGGCGGTACGCCGCGCCGCCGGTCGTGATCACCGCCGCGTCCGCGAGGTCCCCGCCCATCCGCTCCTTCAGCCACAGCAGGTGCCGCACATCGCGGTCGTCGGGGGCCGCACCGAGCTTCACCTCCAACGCGACTGCGGCTCCGTCGTCCCCGGTGACGATCAGGTCCACCTCGTGGTCGCCACGCTGCGTGCGCAGATGGGAAACGGTGGCGCGCAAGGCATCCGCGTACACCCGCACGGACAGCGTGACCAGACTCTCGAATAGGGCGCCGAGCAGCGTCCCGTCGCGCGGAATGGAGACCGATCCCGGGTCGGGCCGGCTGAGCAGCGACCGCGACGTGACGCCGAGCAGTCGTGCCGCGAGCGCCGGATCCGCCAAGTGGTGCTTCGGAGCCTGGCCGAGCGCGGTCAGCCAGTTGCGCGAGCCGGCCCAGGTCGGGAGCTCTTCGAGCAGCCACATGCGCTGCAGGATCTCGCGGTACGCGATGGTTGTTGCGCGGCTTGGTTTATCGGACAATCCTGGGGTCGCGGCATCTAGGATCACGTTGTACGCGGCCGTGGTCGACGTCGCTGCCGCATACGCGGCGAGCCAGGCGCGGAGCGTCTGCGGCCGCCGCACCGGCCGGCCCGCCTCGGCGAAGTCCCGATCGACGACCGTCGCCAGGTAGCCGTCCAAGATGTCCGGCCGAACATCGTCCGCGAGCGCACGGATCCCCGGGAAGCCGGACCGCGTGATCTCTTCGGTGTAATCCTGCAGACCGAGCACGCAGTCGCCGGCAATGTCCGCACTGCCGGCCAACATCGCTTCGAGCGAGACGGTCGGCGTCGCAATCTGCCGTTCGGTCAGGCTGAGCGGCCGCATGCGTACCGTCACGATTCGGCCGGCGCCGGAGTGCTGGGGCGCTTCGGCCGGGAAGTTCGATCCGGCCAGCAGATACGTCCCCGGGCCCGCACCCGCGTCCACGTCATGGCGCACCCTGTCCCAGACCGGCGGGTAGTGCTGCCACTCGTCGATCAACAGCGGCTTGTCGAGCCGATCGAGACGCTGTGGATCATCGCGCAGGAAGACTCGTTCCGCGTCGTCGTCCAGTGCAATGGTGGCGACGACCCGGCGGCGCGCGGTCACGGTCTTGCCGACGGCCTTCGGACCCTCGATGGCAACCGCGGGAAGGCCGGCCAGGAGCCGGTCGAGCTGCCGATCGACGACGCGCGGAAGATACGCCACGGGGCTACTATACCGATCCTGCAACAGTTACGATACGTATCCGTACCGATCTACGATACAAATCCGCAGCGCGTGTGGCAGCGGGCGTTGCGGGCCTAGGGCCTGTTACGAAAGTCGTCGGAGCCAGTGGTCGATGATGGCGATTCGGATGGTGGCGGCGTAGCGGACGGCGAGTTTGTCGTAGCGGGTGGCGAAGCCGCGGTGCTGCTTGAGCATGTTGATACCGCATTCGACGGCGTGACGATCCTTGTACCGGTCGGCATCGAAGGATGGCGGGCGCCCTCCGCGGGAGCCTTTGCGCCGGCGGTGTCCGGCTTGGTCGTCGGGGACCGGGATGGTCGCACGGATGCCGTGCGCACGCAGCCACACGCGATTCGCGCGGGAGGAGTACGCCTTGTCGGCCAGTACCCGGTCTGGTCTGGTGCGTGCCCTGCCGGGCCCGGGGTGGGAGATGCGGATGCCATCGAGCACGGTGGCCATTTGTGGGCTGTCGCCGTGCTGCCCGGGCGTCAGGACGAAGGACAGCACGCCACGATGCTGGTCGATCGCCACGTGGGTCTTGGTCGACCAACCACCTCGGGACGTGCCGAGCGCGTGGTGATCCGGTTCGCCGGCAATTCTTTCCACGCTGTCGTGTCGGGCTCCGGCAGCGTGGACGTGCGCCCGGGAGGTAGTCGAGTCGACGCTGACCTGCCATGACAACTTGCCTGCCGCGTCTGCTGCCTCCAGCAGGGCGGACTCGATCTTCTCCCAGACACCGAGCAGCTGCCAGCAGGCGAACAAGGTGTAGACCCGCCACCACGGTCCGTAGCGACCGGGCACGTCCCGCCAGGGGCAACCCACCCGGGTGCGATAGCGGACCCCGTCGATAAGTGCCCGCACCGGCCACGTTCGAGGCCGTCCCCGCCGTGCAGGTCCCGGCAACAACGACTCCAGCAACACCCACTGTGCATCGGTCAGGTCATGGCGGGCGGCAGCGTCTAAGGTGGCCATCGAGGACTCCCGGAGTGCGGAGATGCGTAGACACCACCTGCGTTTACTCCGGGAGCCTCACCCCACCCACACGACACGCCGAAACCACACCAGCCACTTTCGTAACAAGCCCTAGACCGTTCCGTCGGCACAGAACCAACACCGCGGTGTGTCCGGCCCCACTCGCAGGTTTCCTCTTGCACGAAAACATGACGACAGGTGTCATGATTCGGTCGATGCCGGACCTTACCGGGTATGACGATGTTCGCGAGGCGGGCCACGACCGGCACCCGATGCCCGGGAGCGTGCTCATGACAAGGACCGCATCGCCCCAGCAGACGCGCACGGCGGCGGACGTGCCGGACACGGCGGACCTGGTGAGCGATCTGTTCCGCCGATACGCGAACCGGGTCTACGGCTACGTCCGGCTGCGCACCACCCCCGAGATCGCCGACGACGTCGTAGCGGACACGTTCCTCACCGCCTGGCGGTTGCGCGACCGCATTCCCGAGGAACCCCTGCCGTGGCTATTGGTCGTGGCGCACAACATGCTGGCCAACCGCCATCGGGCCGTCGGGCGGTCCACCCGGCTGGTCGTGGCCATGGCAAGGGTGGAACAACTCGCGGGATACCAGCCCGCGGCCGAGGACGCGGTGGTGGCACGCGACGAGGTTCTCGGGGTCCTCGCCCGGCTGACGGACGACGAACGCGGCGCCGTACTGCTGGTGGCCTGGGATGGGCTCTCGCACCGTGATGCCGCCGCCGTCGCCGGATGCAGCGAACGCACCCTCGCCCGCCGACTGCGCCGGGCGCGGTACCACCTCCGCGACCTGGCGGCGCCGGCCACGGTCGCAACTGCAGCCGCGACCACTGCCGATCCGATGAACCCCGGCTCTTCCACCGATGCCACTGACCCGACGAAGGAGTCTTCATGAAAACCATTGCACGCCACGACATCTCATGGGTGATCGCGATGCGGCCGACCGAGCGGGAGCTGGAGCAGGAGTGGACGACCGGCCGGAAGGAGGCCGTCTGGGAACGCGTCCTGCTGGCGCGGCAGCTCGAATCCGAAACCGGAGAGAACAGCGTCATACTCGAAACTCTTGTTGCGCCGCAGCGCATGTCCAGGCGGAAGTCGCTGATCGTGGTCGGCAGTGTCGCCGCGGCGGTCGCCGCACTGCTGACGGTGCCGCTACTGCTGCCGTCGGGCGGTCCGGTCGGCCCACCATCCGCGCAGGCGCTGGAGGCGCTGGCCGCCGCCGCCGCGGGCCAACGGCCGCTCGCTCCGGGGCAGTTCCGGCATGAGATCACCCGCTCGCAGCAGAACGGGCACGTGACCGAGCACGAGAGCTGGACCGCGGCCGACGGGCATCTGTGGCGCGTTGATTCGATCGCGGGAACCTCGACGTACTACGCCTTCCCACCCGGCGAAGACGATGTCAACAACCCGTCGCCCGCGTTCCTCGCGACGCTGCCGACCGATCCGGCCGCGCTGCAAAGCTATCTCGAGGCGAACGTGCACGGATCGTCGTCGCGCGACGAGGCGGTGTTCGTGGCCGTCGGCGACATGCTGCGCGGCGGGTTCGCTCCGCCGGCGCTGCGGGCGGCGGCGCTCCGAGTGCTGGAGAAGACCCCGCACGTCACGGCCGAGCCGGGCCGGGACTCGGCCGGCCGGGCGGCGACCGTGGTGCGCTTCGTGGACGAGTCGATCCGGCCCGGTGAGGTGCAGTCGCTGTACTTCGACCCGGCCACGGCGGCCATCCTGCAGGAAGGGCTCAGTGCTGCGGGTGTCTCCTACAGCGGCACCGTCGTCAGTTCGGATATCGTGAGTTCCGTTCCGCCGCAGGTGATCCGCTACGCGTCGACCCGTGGCACCTGCGTTACCGCCGCCGGCGTCACGGATGAGATGACCTGCGTCCTCGCCCTCACCGCCGGGGGCGCGACCACGATGGCGGAGGCCCCCGGGAGCGCCGGCGCTTCGGCGGCCCCTTCGCCTTCGCCGGTGCCCTCGGCCATGCCCTCTGCCATGCCCTCGGCAGTGTCTTCGACGGTGCCGCCGACCAAGTAGCAACGGGCGTGCCTTCGACCGAGGAGCAGAGCGAGCCCGGGCTTGGTCACCGGTGTCGGCCGATCCGGGCGATGATGGTCTCCGTCGCCAAGCCCCGGGTATGGCGCGGTTCTCGCGCGAACCGCGTCATACCCGGTATTCCCCCGGCCGTGAGACGCTCACGGGCCTGGCGAGGGGTCGCTCGAGAAACTGCACCGTGCAACCTTTCTTGGGTCGTGGTGCGTCTGTCAGGGTGCCGGGCCTTTGTCGGGTTTCGGCGAGGGAGCGGGCGATGACGAGCGCACAAGCACAGGAGCGAGCCCTGCCCGATAGCCGGGCGGCCGATGCCCCGTGACCGTGCTCGATCGCCTCGCGCCGGCCGTCCGCGACATCGCGGAACGGCAGGCAGCCGAGCCCGCGGGGCATCTCGGCGGCACGCCAGGTGCGGCCCGCGCGCGCCTCTGGCTGGTCGCGGCGCCGATCGTGATCTACCTGGCTGGGCAGGCCGTCGCGGTCGGCATGCTCGCGTTCCTCTGCGCGGTCCGCGGTTACTCGCTGCTCGACAGCCTCACCGCGTGGGACGGGCAGCACTTCCTGCGCATCGCCACCCACGGCTACACGTTCTCCACCGCAGCGGACACGCCCGGCTCCCCGGCATTCCTCCCCGGATACCCCGGCCTGATCGCCGTCCTGCACACCGTCACCGGTGTGCCCGCGGTCGCCGTGGCGCTGGCGATCTCCTGGATAGCGGGGGCGGTGTTCGCCTGCGCCATCCCACAACTGGTGCGGCGCATCCCCGGCATGGATCACCAGGCCGGGCTGATAGCTGTTGCCCTGGTGGCGGTCTCACCGGTCAGCATCACCCTGGCCATGGCCTACAGCGAAGCGCTGTTCTGCGCGCTCGCGTCCTGGGCGCTCGTCCACGCGCTGCGGGGCAACTGGTGGATCGCAGGTTTACTCGCGCTGACGGCGGGAACGGTGCGGATCAGCGGGCTCGCCCTGGCCGTGGCGTTCGGTGTTGCCGCGATCGCCGCAGCCACGCATCACCGCGGATCCGGGCGGGCGGCACTCGCCGCCGCTATCCGGCCCGCGGCCGCGAGTCTCGCGGCCGTCATCGGCACCCTCGCGTGGATCATCGGCTCCGGCCTGGCCATGGGATCGCCGACCGCCTGGTTCACCGCGCAACACACCGGATGGAACAGCCACATCGACTTCGGCCTCGACACCGCACGGTTCATCTACCGGATGGCTACCACCGCACCGGATCTGTACGAGGTCGTGACCGCCGCCGTCATCATCGCCGCGGTCGCGCTCGCCGTGGCCAGCATCCGCCAGCACCAACCGACGATCCTCATCGCCTACGGCCTCGCCGCCCTGGCAGAAGTCCTCGCCAGCGCCGGCGTCATGAACTCCAAGATCCGGCTGCTGATCCCCGCATTCACCATCCTGCTACCCGCCGCAGCCTGGCTCGCGCGACAACCCCGCGCCCACGCGCGATGGGCCCTGGCCGTGCTCGCCGTTGCCGGCAGCTGGCTCGGCGCCTACGCCCTGACGATCTGGACGCACGCCATCTGACTCACGCCACCGCGTGTCCGGAGAGCCCCGACCCGCGCCGACCGATCTGACGGCCCCAACCCCGGAGCTCGTAGGGCGCGGTTCCCGCGCGGACCGCGTCATACCCGGTTCTCGATCGGCGTGAGCCAGCCGCACGGCGAGGCATGGACAGCACGACCTCCGGCGCGGCGCCGGTGACGGGGAACCTACATCCCGAGGCGTGTCTAACTTTGTATTACACTTGATCTGTGGGCGCCGACTGGAGCTTTCGTGGCGACTACATGTTCGCGCGCCACGGAGTCAGCCCGGGAGAGGCCGACGAAGCACTGGATGATCCGGACGCGCTGGTCTTCGACCCCGACTACGCGAGCCAGCCCGGCCGGAGCATCCGGACGATCGGCTACTCGTCGACGGCCGGCCGGATGCTGACGGTCATCACGGTGCGCGATGGCGACACCGTGTACGGCGTGAACGGATGGCCGGCCAATAGTTCGAATGTCCGGCGATACCGAGAGGGAGACAATGATGAGCCGTAACGACGCGGCCCTTCGGGCGTTGATCGCCGCGGAAGCCGAATACGCGGAGGCACATCGTGACGATCCGTTGCCGGCAGGTGCGCGAGCGACACGACCGAACCGTGCGAAGTCGGCGATGTTCTCGCTGCGGCTACGCGAAGACGAACTCGCTGGGATCCACGAGCTCGCGATGGCCGCCGATGTGCCCGCGTCAGCAATGGTCCGCGGATGGATCGCCGAACGCCTGGCCTCGGAACGGTCCGCTTCGGCCACCACTGCCGCGCTCATCGACCGGATCGAAAGCGACGTACGAGCCCTCCGCAAGTCCGTCGCATCCTGATTCCCAGCACTTCACCATGAGCCGGGATGCGGTTCGTTCCCGCGCCGGCGGATATGACGGCGCCGGCGTCCAAGCCCCTGGATTGCCGCGGCTCCTGCGCGAACCGCGTCATACCAGGTTCTCGATCGGGGTGAGCCGGCCGCACGGCGAGGCGTGAACAGCAGCACGACCTCTGGCGGCGCCGGTGACGAGGAACCTACATCCCGAGGCGTCGGGCGATCTCGGGTTGGCGCCTAGCCCAATACATCTCGATCGTCTTTCGCGGCGTCGGCAGGCCCGGATCGTCTTCGACATCGCCGAAGTACCCGAGCGCGCGGATCGCTTGCAGGATGTGCTGGTCCGGCGTCGTCGGTCGGTAGCGGTCGAGGTAGAGGCTCATCCCGGCCACGACGTCCAGATCGGTCTGTTCTTCGATGCGCATGAGGTCGAAATAGTCCCGCAGTTCGCCGCGGTCCATGACGACCTTGATCTTCGTCGCCAAGATGTCCTCGACCCCGGCCACTCGGATTCCGGCAAGCGGCTGCGCGTCCACCAGGCGGTGTTGCGCCGACGCGTCGAGGAACTGCACCTTCGTGTCCCCGAGCACTCCGTTCAAGGTGCCCTCGGAGATGACTGTCGGGGCAAAGTCGGGGAACGCGTCCAGCAGTACATTCGCGTGGGCCTGCGCATCGAACGGCCGCTCGGTGGCCAGGTCGAGATCGCGGCTCACCCGATGGTGGAGGTGAATCGCCAGGGCGGTGCCACCGACCAGGTACATCCAGTCCGGCACCGTCGGTGCGAGCCTCATCCAGACTTCGGCCGTCCGGCCGGGGAGCACGTCAGTGAAGGCGTCGAGCGGCGTGCGTTCGGTGTCCGCGGCAGCGTGGTGGGTGTTGCGGCTGTGTGGGCCGCCTCCGCGCGAATGCCTGACTGCATCGGGCCCGGGCATCAGGAAGACCCCTGTCGAGCAATCCAGTTGCGCACTAACGCCCGCGTCCTCTCGTCGGCGCCACGGCCCGCGACGGCCGCCCGCAGATCGGTCGGCGAGATGTGTTCCAGGGCCCATTGCGCCGCGGCCATGCTGGAGCTGTTCAGCATCCGCCGGGCGATATAGGCGCCGTCGCCCGACACCCGCAACGTCGCGGGTGTCGCGTTCCAGAACAGGTGCCAGAACTGCTGTGGCACCCGCTTCGCCTCCGCAACCGGATGATCGTGCAGCCAGATGCCGCGGACGGCGGACTTGACGGCCGGCCAATTCTCGCTACGCATGTTCAGGGCGTAAACCGTTTCCGCGACGACGCGCCCGGCTCGGATCGACCGGCGCGCCTTCCGTTGCACCAGGCCGGTGTCGACAAGTCGGGTCAGCGCCGATGACGCGGTAGTGGTGCTGATGCCGGCGATCTCGGCGACCCGGCGCACCGAACTCAACCCGAGCGGGCTGACAGACAGCGCTGCGAGCACCCGGATCTCGGTCGGCCGGTACCCCGGAACCCGTTTCTCGATGACGCGCTCCGCGACGTCGCGCGGTACGCGGCGTTCGATCCCGCGCCCGGTTCGGGCGACACCCTCACGATCGAGCATCGCATGAGCCGTGGGAAGTGACACACCAGCACGGCGCGCCATCTCGACCGCGCTCATGGTGTCCACATTCGTTATCCTACGGCGCCCACGGGATCAAACGGGCAAGAGTGGCTCTGATGCCCGCCGGACCGATACCGGCGGCGGGTCCGTTGCGGGTCCGTTGGGGGACCGTGGTTACGGCTCGATCACCACTTTGTGTGCGGTCGGGTCGGACGAGACGGCAGCGAGCGCGTCGCCGAAGCGTTCGAGCGGGAAACGATGCGTGATCAGTCCCTCGGTCCGCACCCGCCCGTTGCGTAGGGCGTTGAGCGCATCCGGGAATGACGAGATCTGCGCGAACGATCCGGTGATGGTGATCTCGCGCCGGTATACGTCGTACGGGCTGATCGCCACGCGGTCGTCGGGAGAGGTCACCCCGTAGATCATGAGAGTCCCGCCGTCGCGCACCAATGGGAGTGCGCGTTCGGTGACCGCTGCCGCGCCGGTGGCGTCGACCACGATGTCGTATCCGTCCGGTGAGCTTGCGGTCAGTTGCTCGTATCCGCTGCCGTCCCTTCCGATCGGCACGGCCGCGTCGACGCCGAGCTCCAACGCCAGCTTCAGCTTGTGTTCCGACGGGGCGGCGACCGTTACATGGGCCGCGCCGCTCCTCGCCAGCAGCTGCGCCAGGATGAGCCCGGTGGGCCCCGCGCCGAAGACCAAGGCGGACGAGCCGGGGGAGACGTGCAGGCGATCGACGCCGTGGATGGCGCAGGCGGTCGGCTCGGCCAAGACCGCCACCTCGGGGGCGAGGTCGTCGGCGTCGAAGCACCATGCGCTGGGGGCGATCATGTACTCCGCGAAGCCGCCGGGGCCGGTGACGCCGAGGGCGGTGAGATTCGCGCAGAGCAGGGGACGCCCACGCCGGCAATTGGCGCACGAGCCGCATCCGCCGACGCCCGTCGCGACGATCCGCTGCCCGATCCGGAAGCCGTCGACCCCCTCTCCGATCGCGTCCACGATGCCGACCGGCTCGTGACCGGGCGTCAGCGGGAACGCGGCGAAGAAAGATCCGTCGTGGATGTGGTGGTCCGTTCCGCAGACGCCGGCCAGTTCGACCCGGAACCGGATCTCGCCGGGCGCCGGCTCGGGCGTCGGGACATCGCGCACGCCGAACTTCTCCGGCGCGTCATAAACGATTGCCCTCATGCTTTTCTCCCTGTCGTTCTCATGGCGTCCTTCTCGTTCGGTCCATCTCGTTCTCCGGCGCTACCCGCCCGGTCTTACAGGTCCGGCGCTACACGCCCGGCCTTACACGCCCGGCCCGTCGAGGACCGTGCGATCGAGCCTGCGCGGCAGCCACTGGCCGTGATCGAGCGAGCCGGTGAGCCGACCGCGGTCGACGACCACGGCGCCACGCACCAGCGTCATCACCGGCCAGCCGGTGCAGTCCCATCCCTCCCAGATGCTGTAGTCGCCGTCGTGATGCAGGTCGGCCATGGTGATGGTCTTCGTGACGCCCGGGTCCCAGAGCACGATGTCCGCGTCGGAGCCGACGGCGATCGCACCCTTCCTCGGGTACAGGCCGAGGACCTTGGCGGGGCGCGTGGAGAACACGTCGACGAAGGTGCGCAAGGACAGGCGCCCGCCGATCACCCCTTCCGTGTAGGCGATGATGCCGCGAGTCTCGATGCCCGCGTGACCGCCGCACGCCGTCTCGACGGTGCGTCCGCCGACCTTGGTCGCGTAGTCGGTCGTGTACTCATCGGTCGCGACGGTGGTGAGCGTGCCGTCGGTCAGGCCCCGCCACAGCGCCTCGCGATCGGCTTCGGTCTTGAGCGCGGGGTAGGTCTGGATCTTGCCGCCGTCCGGCTGCTTGTAGTCCTCCGCGGTGAAGCAGAGATAGTTGTGCAGCACTTCGCCGTAGATCGGCTGCCCGCCGACTCGCGCCCGCGCAATGACGCGAGCACCCGACTCCCCCGTGACGTGCACGAAGTACACGGCGGTGCCGTTCTCCTTGGCGAGCCGACACACCTTCTGGAACGCGAGTTCCTCGGAGGTTGAGGAGTGTACGAGATGCAGGTTGTACCACTGATCGCGGTTTTCCCGCTTGAGCTTGGCCTCCATGTGTGTGACGAGCTCATCGCATTCGGCGTGCACGAGCAGCATGCCGCCCGCTGCGCTGAGCGCTGCCATGAAGTCGAGCATTGGACCGTCATCCATCTTGACGCCCCGCTGCGCGGTCGTGACGCAGGTCGTGAACGCCTTGAAGGTCGGGATTCCCGCGGCAACGGCAGGGCCTATCCTGGCGAGCACAGCGTCCGACGGGTTGCCGACCATCGCGGGGTGGAAGGTGTAGTCCACGTACGACTTTCGGTCGAACAACGCACGCCGCCGCTCGACGGCCGCGATCGGATCATCGCTGTCCTCGTCGTGCACCCCCATGAACGCGAAGGATGCGATCGTCGTCGTCCCTCCGAACGCCGCCGCACGGCTGCTGCCCTCCGGGCCTTGCAGCCACACCTCCTCGCCCTTCGTCCAGCCGCGGTGAACTGGCTCGAGGATGTGGGCGTGCGCTTCGATGCCGCCCGGCAGCACCTGCAGGCCGGTCGCGTCGATGTGGCGGCGGGCCTCGTGCGGCGAACCGGGCTCGATGAGCTCGACGATCCGTCCGTCCCGGATACCGATGTCGAGTAATCCCTCGGTTCCAGGTGTGACGGCGTAGCCGCCGTGTATCAGCACATCAAACATGCGCATTCCTTTCCTTCAGGAGGGGCAGGACATGCGTGGCCCAGGCCTCGGGACGCCGGTGGAGCTCGCCGGCCGGCGAGTCGTTGGCGCAATCGTGGTTGACCGCTCCAGCGGCCGCCGCCGCGAGCACCTGGGCGGCGCACTCGTCCGGAGTTCCCGCGAAGGTGTAGCGGGAGACGAGGTATTCGTCGATGCCGGTCCGCCGCGCTATCCGCCGGTATTCGTCGCGCTGTTCGCGGGACGGCGCGCCGTGGGAGAGCAGGTTGTACGCCTGCCCGAGTTCGACGATCCCCGGGGCGATGCGGTCGGGGATGAACTTGCCGGCCGTTCCGGAGCGACTGATGTGGTGCGCGAGGCTGGCGACATGCCAGAGCGCCGCATCGCGGGCCCGGTCGCCGTTCTCGTCGACGTACCACGGTGCGGTGTACCAGGTTTCGAGTGTGGCTGCGTCGCGGCCGGCCTCGCTGGCGCCACGGTCCAGCATGGCGCGGCATGCCTCGATGGTGTCGGGTGCGATGCCGAGTCCGAAGATGACGCCGTCGCCAACAGCACCGGCGGTCCGTATCGCCCGCGCTCCATGGGCGGCCACCCAAATCGGCACCGGGTTCGCCGCGGGCCGCATTCTGAGCTCATTGCCCTCCCACAGCGCCCGCCCGTCCGCCAGGAGGCCGCGCAACGCGCGGACGTACTCGGTGAGTCTGTCGAGCGGGGCGGCGCGTCCGGCGAGGTTGTAGACGCCGCTGTCGCCGGTGCCGATGCCGATGACGACACGGCCCGGGGCGAGGGCGTCGAGGGTCGCCGCAGCATTCGCGGTAACGACCGGATGCCGTGTCAGCGGGTTGGTGACCCAGGTCCCGATGCGCAGGCTCGTGGTCGAGGTGCTCACGGCGGCCAGCGTGATCCACGGGTCCAGATACAACGCCGGCGAATCCCATATCCCGACGCGGTTGTAGCCCGCGGCCTCCGCGTCGGCCGCGACCGCGCGAACCTCGCCGAGGTCGAGCGGATTCATGCTGAACCCGAAGCGTAGTTCCACGACATTCTCCTGGCGTCACGCTGTAAAACGTTTTTGCTAAACTACTCGCCGGATGGTGCTTTGTCCAGGGTCCTGCGCAGACTGTCGTTTCGGGTGCGGGCGGAGGCAGCGATGGTTCCTGGCGAATCGACGAAGCCCCTCGCTGGTGCGGTGTCCTCCGTCGAGTCGTCTAGCCTTTTCATGCCCGGCCCCAGCGCGCTGCACAGACGGGAGGACGCATGGCCGAGAACAAGCGCCCCACGATCGTCGACGTCGCCAAGGCGGCCGGGGTCTCCATCTCCACGACGTCCAATGCCCTGTCCGGCGTACGTCGCGTCAGACCCGAGACGAGGCGCCGGGTCCTGAAGGTGGCGGACCAGCTCGGTTACGAGCCGAACCTCATCGCGCGCTCGCTGGTGGGCAAGCGATCGAGCCTGGTCGGCATCCTGATGCCCGACATCACCGACAACTTCCTCACCACGTTTGTCCGTGACGTGGAGCGCGCGGTGGCCACCCAGGGGCTGGGCCTGATGATCGGCGACTCCGGGAACGACTCCAAGCGCGAGGAACGCTATCTCCGGGCGTTCCACGACCGCCGCATGGAGGGGCTGCTGATCATCCCGACGGCGACGACAGATCTCGGCCAGGTCACCGCGATCGCGAAGGAGATCCCGACGGTCGTCGTCGATCGCGAGATCTCCGGCTGGACCGGGGATTTCGTCAGTTGCGACCACCGGGTGGGTGCCGAGATGCTGGTGGACCACCTCGTGTCCCTCGGACACACCCGCATCGCGCAACTGGCCGGGGACCGGGATCTTTCGAGCGCACGGGCCAGGTACGCCGCCACACGTGTGCGGCTGTCCGGCCACGGGCTGGTCGGTGTGGCCGAGGGCTTCAGCCGCTTCACGACCGAGGATGCCAAGGAGCAGGCCGCTGAAATCCTCCGCGGCGCAGCAGATTTCACCGCATTGATCGCGGGTGACGACCTGCTGGCGTTGGCCGTCGTCGGGGGCGCCCATCGGGCGGGCATCTCGGTCCCGGGCGACCTGAGTGTCGCCGGTTTCGACGACATCCCGTTCGCAGAACTCGCCTGGCCGGCGCTGACCACGATCCGCCAGCCGGTGGAGCGGATCGCGGCGGAGGCGACCCGCCTCCTGCTGGAGTCCGCGGCCGGTCCGGGGCGGCATGTGCTGCTGCAGCCCGAGTTGATCGTGCGCGACTCAACCGTCGCGCCACGAGGCCCCGCCCATCCGACTCACACTTGACATCCGCCCCCGAGGTCGACTTCACTCTCTTCGAATGCAAAAACGTTTTAGGATCGGAGCTTCCATGCGCGCCAAGAGCACCCTCTTCAACCAGCGTCTCGCCGCGGTCGTCACCGGCCTGCGCTTCGACGAGTTGATCGTCATCGCGGATGCCGGACTCCCCGTCCCGCCCGGGGTCGAGACGCTGGATCTCGCCCTCACCCACGGCAAACCGTCGGTCGCCGACGTGCTCGCCGTGCTCGTCGACGAGCTCGTCATCCACGAGGTGATCGTCGCGGAGGAGACGGGGCGGATCAATCCGACGGTGACGGCGGCGGTCGAGCAGTTGACGCGGCCGGCCGGAATCACCGTGCGCGCGATTCCGCATGACGACATCGAGGTGCTCATCCGCCGCGCGAAACTCGTTGTCCAGACCGGCGAGACAACGCCGTACGGCAACGTCGTCCTCGCCGGCGGCCTGGACTTCTTCGAGCTCGGCATCGCCGACTAGGGCGTGTCTCCCATAGGTTTGGGGAGGTTCGCGGCAGGCTGGTTGGGTGAGTTCTTCTTTGTCGCGGTATCAGAGTTTCACCGATGAGCAGTGGTTCCGGATCGAGCGGTTGCTACCGACAAATGTTGGTAGGCAAGGGCATCCGTTCGGCGAGCATCGGCGCGTGGTGGAGGGAATCGTCTACC